>OLFX01000037.1_pt1 | contig 193918 bp, 169 predicted proteins | sample 1605091 | NCBI WGS metagenome assembly OLFX01 (sample SAMEA3888906, study PRJEB22519) | human gut metagenome | biome: human gut; feature: human-associated habitat; material: faeces | place: Denmark | collected 2012
GTCCAGTCACAGTCCGAGCGTGATAAAACCGTCGCAGGCAATGAGGGCGGCTCTGGCAGACCGTCAGTTGGGGTGAAACTCCCGTGGCGTCAGTTCGCTGCTGACCGTTTGACGATTTCCCTTTGCATTTCGGGGCGTCGAGGACAAATTGAAGTGTTCCTATCATAAAGCCGAACGCAAGGCGGTCTATGAGAACAGAGAATTGTTTATACTCTCCCGACCTTAAACACTTCCTTGCGTTTGGCTGCCTACATAGGCAGAGCCTGTCTGCCTAAATCCAGATAGGAGGTCAAACATAATGGAAAGAACAATTAAGCGTGGCGACATCTATTACGCTGACTTAAATCCTGTTATCGGCTCGGAGCAAGGCGGAACACGCCCTGTACTTATCATTTCCAATGATACAGGCAACAAGTACAGCCCTACGGTCATTATCGCCGCCATCACAAGCCGAGTACGCACAAAGGCAAAGCTGCCCACGCATACAGCCATTAAAGATTTTGAGGGTCTTAGCAAAGACTCTGTTATTCTATTGGAGCAGATACGCACGATTGATAAGAAACGGCTGAGAGAGCATATCGGAATGCTTGACAGCCAGCAAATTCTTACAGCTGACAACGCACTTTTAATCAGTCTTGGACTTGATAAAAAGGACTAACCCTCTCGTTATACGGTACAAGCAATCGCTCATATATTGAGAACGAGGGAGGTGTTGGCGGCTGAAGCATAGAGAGTTTGTATATATCGGCGACCCTGTTCCAGAATTGAATGAGCAGGAACACGCAAAGTTCTTATTAAATGTTCAGAAGTCAATCCTTTTTTCCCTTGAGAAACGAGGCTTGTTGACGGGAACTCAAAGAGAACGCTGCTTGACTGCACTTGAACAACAATACAGCCGAAGTCAAAAAAGTGAACGCCGAGCTTGATTGCTTGGCGTTTTTACATATATAAGTGTAAATCAAAGATTTGCACATTCGACATCTCTCAGAGTTTTTTCTATAATGCAAATACAGTAAGTACGGCTTACTGGGAAAGGAGTTTTCAATGAACAGATATGAACGCTTAAACGAAGAACGCAAGATAATAGATACAAGAAAGCGTGTGGCTGCGTATTGCCGTGTTTCCACGGATAATGAAGACCAAGCGAATTCATTTGAAAGCCAGCAGCGCTATTTCAAGCAGTATATTGAGCGCAATCCAGACTGGGAGCTGTATGAGATTTTTGCCGATGAAGGCATTTCTGGAACGAGCACAAAAAAGCGTAAAGAGTTTAACCGAATGATAGCCTGTGCGAAAAACGGCGACTTTGACTTGATAATTACGAAAGAGATTTCCCGTTTTGCGAGAAATACGCTCGACAGCATATATTACACCCGTGACCTCAAAAAACACGGCGTCGGCGTTATTTTTATGAATGATAATATCAACACTTTAGACGGCGATGCGGAGCTTCGCCTTGCCATAATGTCCTCGATAGCACAGGAGGAAAGCCGCAAGACTTCCGAGCGTGTCAAATGGGGACAAAAGCGGCAGATGGAGCAAGGCGTTGTGTTTGGACGCAGTATGCTCGGCTATGATGTAAAAGACGGAAAAATGACCATCAATGAGGAAGGCGCAAAGATTGTACGCCTTATCTTCCATAAGTTTGTGAACGAAGGAAAAGGAACTCATGTCATCGCCCGTGAGCTGCGGGAGGAAGGCATCGAGCCTATGCGTGTCAAGGAGTGGCAGAATACCGTTATTCTCCGTGTTATCCGCAACGAAAAATACTGCGGCGACTTGGTGCAGAAAAAGACCTATACGCCAGATTTTCTCTCTCACGAAAAGAAATACAATCGAGGTCAGGAGGAATTTGTGATTATTAAAGACCACCACGAGCCGATTGTATCCCGTGAGCTGTTTGAAGAAGCAAACCGTATTTTAGATGAGCGTTCCCTTTCACAAGAGGGCAAAGCGAAGCACAGCAACCGCTATCCGTTTTCGGGTAAAATCAAATGCGGACATTGCGGCGCAAGCTATGTGGCAAGATATAAAACCAGAAAAGACGGCAGCAAATATAAGGCGTGGCGGTGTCAGGAAGCGGCAAAGCACGGAAGCCCCCATACTGACAAAGCGGGAAATCAAATCGGCTGCACGGGGGCAAGCATACGCAATGAAGATGCGACACATATTATGTTCCTTGTAACAAAGGAATTAAAGCTCAGACAGACGAAAATCACGAAAAATCTTACTTCTATTATAGAGTCCATCATCGCTATGGATACGACAGGCACAGATATTGAAAAGCTGAAAACCCAGATTGCAACTATCGAAGATAAGCGTACAAAACTGATTGACATTTATATGTCTGGGGATATAAGCAAAGATGAATTTTCTGCGGCACGGTCAAAGTGCGATGCTGAAATTGCCGAGCTGCAATCGGTTATCGACAGTATCGACAAGCAGCAGGCTATGATTAGGCAGCAGCAGGAGCTTGTGCAGGAAATCAGAGATGCTATCAACGAAATTGTCAGCGGCGTGGAATACGATGATGAGTTTTATAAGCACATTTTAGATAAGATGGTTGTCAATGATAAGGACAACATTGATGTATATCTGAATTTGCTTCCTATGAAATGGAGCTATACGGTTGCAAAAGCGTCAAAAAAAGCGTTAGCCCCTGAACGGAACATTTCAGGGGCTTCTGTACCAATATCCGTCAGCAGCGCCTTCAGCTCCGGGTATGGCATGGTGTAGCGCTGGCTGAGATACCGCAGGGAGGCTCCCAGCTCTCCGTCCGGCCCGCCGTACTGACTGATGATGAAGGCCGCCAGTTTGGGATTGGGGTTGGCGATGCGTACCGGGTATTGCAGCTTCTTCTCATAGACAAACATCAGTCCGAACCTCCTTCATCCCAGGGCCACGGGTCCTTGAGCCACCGGTAGCCGCCCTCGGTAACGGTGGTCTGGGTCAAGGGGCCGTACTGCGCCTCATAGCGGGCTCTCCCCTCCTGCGCCAACCGGATATATTCCCAGTAGAGGGCCAGCACCTCCTGATCCTCGGCATGGGTCACCAGATACAGCCCCAGCTCGTCGATGGCGAAATCCAGTGCCATCAGCTCTGACAGCGCCGTGTTGGCCGCCGGGAACCGGCTTTTCAGCTCCTTATGAAACGGCAGGTCCAGTCCGGGGAACAGCGTCCCCTGCTGCAAGGCCTCCCGCTGATCGTAGCGCTTGGGGTCCTGCCCCTGCATGGCCACAAAGGGAAACGCCATAGCGGCGCACCGTCCCGGCAGCCGCCCCTTCCCCTCCGGGCACTCATTCTCCGCCGCAGCGTTGGTGATTTCTGTGTACAAGAGTCCTTCCTCCTCACAGGTCATGTGTGAGCCAAGCGGCTCATCCCATTCTATGCCACCGCCGTGAAACTGGGGACTTCCCTTTTCGGAAACTTATGGTATAATGTCTCTAACGTATCTTTATAATAGGAGGAATCAGATATGGCAAACCAGATCATCCCCCAGCGCAGTGAGGTTCCGGAGGAATACACATGGAACCTGAAGGACCTGTATGAAAGCGATCAGGCTTGGAATGAAGAATACGAAGCCCTGAAGGCCCTCCCGAAGCAGATCGCCGCCTTCCGTGGCACGCTGGGCCGCAGTGCCGAGGACCTGCTGGCATGGTTCCGGCTTCAGGATCAGGTGGAGGAGCGGCTGAGCCGCCTGTATGGCTACGCCAGCTGCAAGGGCGACGAGGACACCGGCAACAGCTTCTATCAGGATATGCGCGGCAAAGCCATGAGCACGCTGGTGACCATCTCCAGCGCTGCTGCCTTTGCCACCCCGGAGATCATGGAGATCCCGGAGGATACCCTGAATCTGTTCTACACCGCCCAGCCGGAGCTGGAGACCTACCGCCGCAGCCTGTATCAGATCCGCCGCCGCAAGGCCCACATCCTCTCCCCTGCCGAGGAGAAGCTGCTGGCCTCCGCCGGCGAGATGGCCAACGCCTCTGAGAACGTAGCCAGCGTGTTCCGCAACGCCGATATGGTCTATCCCGACGTGGTGGACAAGGCCGGCAATGCCCATCAGCTGACGGACGCCACCTTCGTCCCCATGCTGATGAGCCCCGACCGGGAGCTGCGCCGCCGTGCCTTCGAGACCTACTACAAGGCGCTGGGCCAGTATAAGAACACCGTGGCCGCCACGCTGGACGGCCAGTTCAAGCAGCTGTGCTTCTTCGCCAACGCCCGCCACTACGACAGCACCCTTCAGGCATCTCTGGACGCCACTGAGGTGCCGGTGCCGGTGTATCTAAACCTCATTGAGGCAGTCCACGGCAATCTGGATAAGATGTACCGCTATGTGGCCCTGCGAAAAAAGGTCATGGGCGTGGACGAGCTGCATATGTACGACGTCTATACCCCCATTGTGGCGGACGCCGACAAGGAGATCACCTATGAGCAGGCCAAGGAGACCGTGCTGGAGGCCCTCCATGTGCTGGGCGATGACTATGTGGCTCTGCTGAAGGAGGGCTTCAACAACCGCTGGATCGACGTCTACGAGAACGTGGGCAAGCGAGGCGGCGCCTATTCCTCCGGCATCAGCCGTCCCCACCCCTATGTGCTGCTGAACCACAAGAACAATCTGGACTGCCAGTTCACGCTGGCCCATGAGATGGGCCACGCCCTGCACAGCTATCACAGCTGCAAGTATCAGCCCATCAGCACCAGCGACTACGTCATCTTCGTAGCCGAGGTGGCCTCCACCTGCAACGAGGTACTGCTGATGCGCCACCTGCTGAGCAAGACCACCGATAAGAAGCAGCGTGCCTATCTCATCAACCACTTCCTGGATCAGTTCAAGGGTACCGTGTACCGCCAGACCATGTTCGCTGAGTTCGAACTGGCCATGGGCAAGATGGCCGAAAATGGCGAGGCCCTGACGGCGGATGCCCTGTGCAGGAAGTATCATGAACTCAATAAGCTCTACTTCGGCCCGGATATGATCTCCGATGACCAGATCGCTCTGGAGTGGGCCAGGATCCCCCACTTCTTCTATAACTACTATGTGTTCCAGTACGCCACCGGCTTCTCCGCCGCCGTTGCCATCGCCAACCGCATCCTCAAGGAAGGTGCTCCCGCCGTGGCGGACTATAAGAAGTTCCTCTCCGGCGGCTGCAGCACCGACCCCATCAGCCTGCTGAAGATCGCCGGCGTGGATATGAGCTCTCCGGAGCCCGTCAACAGCGCTCTGGCCCTGTTCGGTGAGCTGGTAGACGAGCTGGCAGAGCTGCTGTAAAGCAGTTTTCCTGCACAGCTATCCCGACCTATGACCATCCCCCATTCCGCCGCCCCGGCAGAATGGGGGATGCCTTTCGGAATGATCTCATCCAAACCTCATACTAAAACTCCCCCTGCGCCATATGGCGCAGGGGGAGTTTCACACGATTTGACGGGATGTGCCTTCCCTTTAGTCTACAATATCCACCGAAGCCTTCACGCCGGTGCGCTGTGCGTAGGAGCGGATCAGGGTACGGATCTCCTTGGCGATGCGGCCCTGACGGCCGATGACCCGGCCCATATCCTCCGGGGCCACACGCAGCTCCAGCGTCAGCTCATCGCCGGTTTCTACCTCCGTCACAGTGACCTGATCGGGATGCTGAACAAGGCTTCTGGCGATGTAGAGCAGCAGCTCCTTCATGCCTCTGCCTCCGCTTTACTGAACGTCGATCTTCTTCAGCAGAGCACGAACGGTCTCAGTGGGCTGAGCACCGGTCTTGATCCACTCACGGGCCCGGTCAGCGTCGATCTTGATCTCAGCGGGAGACACGCAGGGGTTGTAGGTGCCGATCTCCTCGATGAAACGGCCGTCACGGGGATAGCGGGAATCCGCCACTACCACACGATAGTAAGGAGCCTTCTTAGCGCCCATTCTTCTCAGTCTGATCTTAACCATGATGTTTTTCCTCCAATAATGTAAAATAGAATTGTATTTGATAAATGCTCCTGCACTTATTTACGGTTTTTGCGCCGGTCACTTCAGCCGCTTCTTACGCCCGAAGCCCTTCATTTTTCCACGGCCACCCATACCGGGCATCCCGCCCATGCCGGGGATCCCCCGGAAGCGTCCCTTGCTCATGGACTTGGTGAGCTGCTGGAGCATCTCAAAGGACTTCAGCAGCCGGTTCACATCCACCACCTGCAAGCCGCAGCCTGCGGCGATGCGCCGTTTGCGGCTGGCGTTGAGGATCTGTGGATTCTCCCGCTCCAGCGGCGTCATGGATAGGATGATGGCCTTGGTGTGAGCCATCTGCTTTTCATCGATCTGGCTGGCATCCAGCTGCTTGCCCAGATTCCCCGGCAGCATCCCGGCGATCTGGCTCAAGTCGCCCATGTTCTGCAGCTGCTCCATCTGATCCAGATAGTCCGTCAGCGTCAAGCGGTTCTTGCGGAGCTTCTCCTCCAGCTTCTTGGCCTGCTTCTCGTCGTACTGCTGCTCCGCCTTCTCGATGAAGGTCAGCATATCGCCCATGCCCAGGATCCGGGAGGCCATGCGCTCCGGGTGGAACAGCTCGATCATGTCCAGCTTCTCGCCGGTACCCACGAACTTGATGGGCTTGCCGGTGGCCGCCCGGATGGAGAGCGCTGCACCGCCACGGGCGTCGCCGTCCAGCTTGGTGAGCAGCACACCGTCGATGCCCAGCGCCTCATCAAAGGCGGAGGCGGCGTTCACCGCATCCTGACCGGTCATGGCATCCACCACCAGCAGGATCTCTGTGGGCTTCACCGCCGCCTTGATGGCCTTCAGCTCGTTCATCAGGGCCTCGTCGATATGCAGCCGTCCTGCGGTATCCAGAAAGACCATGTCGTTGCCGTGGTCCTTGGCGTACTTGACGGCCTCCTCGGCAATGTGTACCGGGTCCGCCTGACCCATTTCAAACACCGGGATATCCAACTGCTTGCCCACCACCTGCAGCTGGTTGATAGCGGCCGGACGGTACACGTCGCAGGCCACCAGCAGAGGCCGCTTGCCGAACTGGCGGCGCATCAGGCCCGCCAGCTTGGCGCCGTTGGTGGTCTTACCGGCACCCTGCAGACCCACCATCATCACAATGGTGGGACCCTTGGAGGCAAAGGTCAACCGAGCATTGGAGCCGCCCATCAGGGCCGTCAGCTCCTCATTGACGATCTTGACGATCTGCTGACCGGGGGTCAGGCTGTCCAGCACATCTGCACCGACACAGCGATCTGTGACCTGCGCCACAAAATCCTTGACCACCTTATAGCTGACGTCCGCCTCCAGCAGCGCCAGCCGCACCTCACGCATCCCCTCCCGGACATCCGCCTCGGTGAGACGGCCCTTGCCACGGAGCTTTTTGAATGCGGCGTTGAGTTTTTCGGAAAGTCCTTCAAATGCCATAGCTTACTCCCTCAGAGCGGCGGCATATTCGCAGATCTGCGCCGTCAGCCGTTCCAGCTCCGGATTCTCATACTGCCGGTAGTTGATGGTTCTGATCTCCTTGGCGGCGTCCTCAATGCCCTGCACCTTCTTCTGCATCTGCATGAAGCGCCGGATGAGGCCCGTCTTATCCTCCAGCTCCGTCATGGCGGCCTCCGCCCGGACAATGACGTCCCGGACGCCCTGCCGGGAGATGCCGTAGTTCTCAGCGATCTCCGCCAGTGACAGATCCTCATTGTAGTAAAGATCAAAGAACTCCTTCTGCCGGTCCGTGAGGATCTCCCCATAAAAATCGAACAGCATCGTCATGCGATAGGTCTGGTTTTTCACGAAGATCCCTCCTATGTAAAGTTGATTTGCTTTACAAGCATGACTATCATACCCTATTCTTCCCCGCTTGTCAAGGTGAATTTTGCGGCAAACGAAAGTTTTCCTCTACTGCTGCTGGTATTTTTCATGGAATAATTCTGCATTTTGCTTGCACAATTCCGTTGGTTTGGCTATAATAGACTGGATGCTAATGTGAAATATGAAGGAATGAACCCATGAGTACTGTTATCACCTCTGTGGATCACCGCAGCCCGGCCCAGCGGGCGGGGATCCGGCCCGGCGAGAAGCTGCTGACCATCAACGGCCACGAGATCGTGGACGTGCTGGACTACCGCTTCTACGGCTATGATGCCAAGTGCCGGCTGGAGCTGCTGGAGCCCAACGGTTCCGTGCGGAATGTACAGATCAAAAAGGAAGAGGGCCTGGATCTTGGGCTGAATTTCGACACCTATCTGATGGACGAAATGCGCTGCTGCGCCAACCACTGTGTGTTCTGCTTTGTGGACCAGATGCCCCCCGGAATGCGCCAGACCCTCTATTTTAAGGACGACGATGCCCGGCTGAGCTTTCTGCAGGGCAACTATATCACCCTCACCAATCTGACGGAGCGGGAGGCTCAGCGCATCATCGACCTGCGCATCAGCCCCATCAACGTCTCCGTCCACACCACGGACCCTCAGCTCCACTGCACCATGCTGGGCAACAAGAACGCCGTGCGCTCTCTGGAGTATATGCGCCGCTTTTGCGAGGCCGGCATCGTCATGAACGGACAGATCGTCATCTGCCCCGGCTGGAACGACGGGGAACAGCTGCGCCGCACCCTGCGGGACCTGACGGAGATGGAGTTCTCCAGCTGCTCGCTGGTGCCGGTGGGCATCACCAAGTACCGCAAGGGCCTTGCCAAGCTGCGCCCCGTGGACGCCGCCACCGCCGCCGAGATCATCGACATCGCAGACGAATTCGGCCGGGAGAATCTGGAGCGCTTCGGCACCCGGCGCTTTTTCTGCGCCGACGAGCTGTTCCTGCGGGCGGGCCGCCCCCTGCCGGAGGAGGACTACTACGAGGGCTACCGCCAGCTGGAAAACGGCGTGGGGATGCTGCGCTCGCTGGGGGACGATTTTCTGGCAGCGCTGGATACGGTGGATGTACCGGAGGAATTTTCCTCCTTCACCATCGCCACCGGCACGGCGGCGGCCCCCTTCCTGACGGGACTGGTGCAGCAGGCACAGGCCCGCTTTCCCGACCTCCGGGGCGAGGTGGTGGCCATCGACAACGACTTCTTCGGCCACACCATCGACGTGGCGGGCCTGCTGACGGGACAGGACATCTCCGCCCAGCTGCAAAAGCGGCCGCTGGGAGACCGGGTGCTGATCCCGCTGCATATGCTGCGGCACGGTGAAACGGTATTTCTGGATGATTATACAGTAGAGCGTCTGTCTCAGGAGCTGGGCCGCCCCGTACAGGTGGTGGGTCTGGACGGTTTCGATCTGGCCGACGCCCTCTTTGCCCCGGCGGAAAGCCGGCAGGACAACGGAAGGAGCTGATACCCATGTCCAAACCATTGATCGCCATCGTCGGACGGCCCAACGTGGGCAAGTCCATGCTGTTCAACAAGATCATCGGCCGACGCCTCTCCATCGTGGAGGATACTCCCGGTGTCACCCGTGACCGCATTTATGGGGAGTCCGATTGGAACGGCCGCAAGTTCCGCCTGGTGGATACCGGCGGTATCGAACCCAATACCGACAACCAGATCCTTGCCTTCATGCGGGAGCAGGCTCAGATCGCCATCGACAACGCCAACGTCATCATCTTCGTCACCGATATCAAGACCGGCATGACCGCCGCCGACCAGGAGGTGGCCGGGATGCTCCAGCGCTCCAAGAAGCCCATTGTGCTGGCGGTGAACAAGATGGACTCCACCGGCGCCGTGGACCCGGACTTCTATGAGTTCTACAATCTGGGTCTGGGCGACCCCATCGCCGTGTCCGCCGTCCACGGCCACGGCACCGGCGACCTGCTGGATGCCTGCCTGCAATACTTCCCCCCGGAGGACGAGGAGGAAGAGGACAGCGATGTCATTCAGGTGGCCATCATCGGCAAGCCCAATGTGGGCAAGTCCTCCCTCACCAACCGCATTCTGGGCCAGCAGCGGGTCATCGTCAGCAACGTGGCCGGCACCACACGGGACGCCATCGACAGCTACTTTGAAAACGAGACCGGCAAGTATAACTTCATCGACACCGCCGGTATGCGGAAAAAGTCCAAGGTGGACGACAACATCGAAAAATACAGTGTCCTGCGGGCCACCATGGCCATCGAGCGCAGCGATGTGTGCCTCATCATGATCGACGCACAGGATGGTGTCACGGAGCAGGATACCAAGGTGGCGGGTCTGGCCCACGAGGCCGGCAAGGCCTGTATCATCGTGGTGAACAAGTGGGATCTGGTGGAAAAGGACGACAAGACCATGGACCGGATGCGGGAGGATATCCGCCGGGACCTGAGCTATATGACCTACGCCCCCATCGTGTTCATCTCCGCCCTGACCGGCCAGCGTGTCACCCGTCTCTTCGAGCTCATCAACTATGTCCGGGAGCAGTCCTCCATGCGGATCACCACCGGGATGCTCAACTCCGTTCTGGCGGATGCACAGACCCGTGTCCAGCCCCCCACGGATAAGGGCCGCCGCCTGAAGATCTATTATATGACGCAGGTGGGCATCCGCCCGCCCCACTTTGTGGTGTTCTGCAACGATAAAAAGCTCTTCCACTTCTCCTACCGCCGGTATCTGGAAAATCAGATCCGCAGCGTGTTCGGGCTGGAGGGTACGCCCATCATCATGAGCATCCGTCAGAAGGGAGAAGAAGATGCATAACGTGACTGTAGCCTTCGCCGTACTGCTGGTGATGCTGCTGTCCTACTTCTTCGGCTGCTTCAACGGCTCTTTCATGGTATCCCACTTCATCATCCGGGACGACGTCCGCAAGCACGGCAGCGGCAACGCCGGTCTTACCAACTTCTACCGCACCTACGGCGCCAAATACGCCCTGCTGGTCATCGCCTGCGACATGGGCAAGACCGTGGCGGCGTGCCTGCTGGGCAGCTTCTTCTTCCGCTGTCTGGGCTGGGACGGCACCTTGGGGACGCTTCTGGCGGGCCTCGGCTGTGAGCTGGGCCACATCTTCCCGGTGTTCTACGGTCTCCGAGGCGGCAAGGGCATCCTCTCCGGCGGCACGCTGGTGCTGCTGCTGAACTGGCGGGTGGCCGCCGTGGCATGGGCGCTGTTCCTGCTGCTGTGGCTCACCACCCGATACGTCTCACTGGCCTCCATCACCGCCACCTGCAGCGCCCCCATTACCGTGTACTTCGTCTATGGCCACAACTGGCTCTACACCGGTCTATGTCTGGCGGTGGCGGCTCTGGTGGTCTGGTGTCATCGGGAAAATATCCAGCGCCTTCTCCACGGAACGGAGAAAAAATTCAAGTGGCACGTCAACCCCACGGAGGGCAAGGATCCGCCTAAATAAGAGAGAGAGAATAAACAGAAAGGAACCAAGCACATGAAACACAACCAAATGCGTCAGGTGGTATTCCCCATTCTGGCGGCCTTTATCTGGGGTACTTCCTTCGTGTCGCAGGATATCTGCGCCGACTCCATGGGGGCCTTCACCTTCAACGGCACCCGTTACTTCATCGCCGTACTGTCTCTGCTGGTGGTGATCGCCGTCATGAACGCCACTCGGAAGGACCGGCCCCAGCCCACGGCGGAGGAAAAGAAGGCCTCCCGCAAGCAGCTGTGGCTGGGCGGCCTCTGCTGCGGCACCGCTCTGGCCGTCGCCTCCAACTTCCAGCAGGCGGGTCTGGTGGCCGGCACCGACGCCGGCAAGGCGGGCTTCATCACGGCGCTGTATGTGGTGCTGGTTCCCCTGTTCGGCCTGTTCTTCCGCCGGAAGGTCAGCGGCCCGGTGTGGATCGCCGTGGTGCTGAGCGTGGTATCCCTGTACCTGCTGTGCATCAAGGGCGGCTTCTCTCTGGCCCCCGGCGACCTGCTGGTGCTGGTGTGTGCTGTGTGCTTTGCCGTACACATTCTCCTCATTGACCACTTCACCGCCCGCTGCGACGGCGTGAAGCTCTCCTGCCTGCAGTTCCTGTTCGCCGCTATCTGGTCCACCATTCTGGCCCTGATCTTCGACACCATTGACTTCCACGTCCTTTGGGAGTGCATCCTGCCCCTGCTGTACGTGGGCGTGTTCTCCTGCGGCGTGGGCTACACCCTGCAAATTCTGGCCCAGAAGGATTCCAACCCCACGGTGGTCACCATCCTGCTGAGTCTGGAGAGCGTGTTCGCCGTCATCGCCGGTGCCATCATCCTGCACCAGCAGATGTCCCTGCGGGAGTATATCGGCTGTGCTCTGATGTTCATTGCCGTGGTGCTGGCGCAGGTCCAGTTCCCCGCCAAAAAAGCCAAGCAGCTCCAGTAAGCCCTTTACAAATCAACAAAAGACGCCCTCCGGCCATGCCGGAGGGCGTTTCTCTATTCACTTCTTCCCTTTCAGGGCTTCATGCGGCGCAGCAGCTCCACCAGCATCTTCCAGACCCGCTGCACGGAGGAGATGGACATTTTCTCCCGGAAGGTGTGGATCTCCTTCAGATCCGGTCCGAAGGACACGCAATCCAGCCCCGGCAGCTTGGCAGAGAACAGCCCACACTCCAGACCGGCATGGATGGCCTCCACCTTGGGTTCATAGCCGTACTGATCGGTGAACACCTCCACCATCAGATCCCGCAGCGGAGAATCCGGCAGATAGGCCCAGCCGGGGTACTCCCCACGGGTGGAGGTCTCCCCGCCCAGCTCCGCCGTCAGGCAGGCGATGCGCTGGAGCAGCATCTGCTTCTGGCTCTCCACGCTGCTGCGAACGCTGCTGGACAGATGCACCGCCGTCTCGCCGGTGGTGAGGATGCCCATGTTCAGGGAGGTCTGCACCAGACCGGGGATGTCGGCGCTCATGACCTGTACGCCGTTGGGGTGGCACACCAGCAGGCACACCGCCCGGCGGGTGGACACTGCGTCCATAGGCAGCATGGCCGTCTCGGCAGGCTCCACCGTTACCTCTACGTCGGGATCCGTCACCCGGTACTCCTCCCGCAGGGACTGCGTCATGCGGCGGCAGACCTCGGCGGTGACCTCGGCGTTGGCGGAAATCAGCGCCTGTGCGCCGGTGGGAATGGCGTTGTCCTTCAGACCGCCGCAGACCTCCACCAGTCGCAGCTCCGTCTCCTCCGCCACAGAGGCCAGCACACGGCCCATCAGCTGAACGCCGTTGCCCCGGCCCTTGTCGATCTCCGTGCCGGAGTGGCCACCTACCAGCCCCTGAACGGTAATGCGCTGCACAGGAGCCGCAAAGACCTCCCGCCGCACCGGCAGCACGCAGTCCATCCGAGCGCCTCCGGCGCAGCTGACGGTGAACACGCCCTCGTCCTCAGAGTCAATGTTCAGCATCCGGCGGCCCTTCAGGCCGGACACGTCAATGCCCATGGCCCCGTCCATGCCCGTCTCCTCGTCCACGGTGATGACCACCTCAATGGGGGGATGGGGCAGGCTCTCGTCGTCCAGCACCGCCAGCGCCATGGCCACGGCGATGCCGTCGTCACCGCCCAGCGTAGTCCCCTTGGCATAGACAAAATCCCCGTCGATGGCCAGATCCAGCCCCTCACGGGTCATGTCCTTGCCGCAGTCCGGCGCCTTTTCACACACCATGTCCATGTGGCCCTGCAAAATCACCGGCTCCGCCCCCTCGTACCCGGCGGAGGCGTCCTTAAAGATGATGATGTTGTTCAGCGCATCCTGCTGATACCGCAGGCCCCGCTTTCTGGCAAACTCCGCCAGCCAGTCGCTGACGGCCTTGGTGTTGCCCGAACCGCGGGGAATAGCGCTCATCTGCTCAAAAAAGTGAAATACCCGTCCCGGCTCCAGATGCTCCAGAACTGCCATATACATCGCTCCTTTTCTCTGTATGGGATATCGCCCTTAGTATACCCCCTGCCGCCGGATTTGACAAGAGAAAAACTGCCGGGACTCTCCTCCCGGCAGCTTTCACGCTGAAGCATCCAAATTTTTTTCTGCGGGACTCCCGCAGGCGGCACGTCTCTGCGCCGCTTGGTCGGAGATTGCCCCTCGCCGCCTCTTAGTCGTCGGCGTTGATGTGGTACAGTCCCGCCACATCCTCCAGCGCCACCGAGAAGGTCACGGCCTGCGCCTCGGTATGCGCCCCCGCTTGGGCCATGATGGCCTGCATCACGGTGTTCTTGTCGCCGGTAGGCACCACCATGAGGATGATCTCCCGCTCCTCGGCAATGGACATTCCGAAGAACTTCCCGGCATCCTCGGCGCCGGTGCTCTTGGCGTGCAGAATGGTGCCGCCGTGGGCTCCTGCGCTGCGAGCGGCTCCCATCACCGTGTCGGTGTAGCCCTGATTGGCAATGGCCACGATCAGCTGATACGCTGCATCCTTCATGCTCTCATCCTCCTTCACTTCCATATCCGGCTCCGCCTCCGGGTTGCCGGTGATCAAATAGTTCATGGCCGTCCGCCCGCCGATGCTGCTCAAAGGCAGGCACATGGCAATGCCGGTGCCGGGGTTGGTCAGGTGCATGGTGGTGACCAACTCCTTCATCAGCACCTCCTTGCACGCCGGTGTCACCACCGACAGCATCACGGACTTCTCCGTGGCCTCCAGACCCAGATAGCTCAGCACCTCATCGCTGGCGGTCCCCCGGCCCAGCGCCGTAAACACCACCGGTGCGCCGAAGGCCCGGTAGAAATCCACAAATCGCTTGGAGCCCATCACCCGGTTGGTAATGGTGATCATCAAATACAGTCGCTTCATATGCCCTCCTATGCCAGCTCGATGATCTCCTCCACCTGCCCAACGGCCGGTACAGGAGTGCGCTTGCTGAGCTTACGCTGATAACTGACGCCCAGCAGCTGGATGGTCACCAGCGGCGTCATAGCCACCATGGCCACTACGCCGAAGGCATCCGTCACCACATTGCCCCCCAGCGCATCGCAGGCCCCCATGGCAAAGGGCAGCAGGAACGTGGCCGTCATCGGACCGGAGGCCACGCCGCCGGAGTCGAAAGCGATGGAGGTAAAGATCTTCGGCACCACAAAGGACAGCGCCAGACTCAGTACATAGCCGGGGATCAAAAACCACATGATGGAGATACCCGTCAGTACCCGGATCATGGCCAGCGCCAGCGACACCGACACGCCGATGGAGAGCGCCGCATTCATGGCGCTGGCGGGAATGGCTCCGGCGGTGATCTCCTCCACCTGCCGGTTCAGCACATGGACCGCCGGTTCCGCCGACACGATGAAGTATCCGATGAGCATGGCAATGGGGATCAGCAGCCAGCTGTAGCTCGCATGGGCGGCGATGCTCTCCCCCAGGAAGCTGCCCACGGGCATGAAGCCCACGTTGACACCGGTAAGGAACAGCACCAGCCCGATGTAGGTGTACAGCAGGCCAAAGAGCATACTCATGACCTCCCGCCGGTGCATCCGCCGGGTGACCAGCTGGAACAGGACGAAAAACACCAGTATAGGGGCCAGAGACAGAAAAATCTCCCTGAAATACTCCGGCAGCGCATGGGTATACGACCGGAACATCTCCGCCGTGTCCTTGGCATCCGGCACGCTCACCGGGGTATAGGTGCTGCCGTCGGGCTGATACAGCAGGCCCAGCAGCAGCACCGTGATGATGGGGCCGATGGAACACAGGGCCACCAGACCGAAGCTGTCGCCCCCGGCGTCCCTGTCGTTACGCACGGCGCTGACGCCCACGCCCAGCGCCATGATAAAGGGTACCGTCATGGGGCCGGTGGTGACGCCGCCGGAGTCGAAGGCGACGGCCCAGAAGTCTGGGGACACGAAGCCCGCCAGCACGAACACGATGGCGTAAAACCCGATCAGCAGATACGACAGCTGGATGGCAAACAAAATACGCAGCAGGGCGATCACCAGAAACACACCCACACCCAGCGCCACGGACCAGATGATGACCCGATCCGGGATAGACGGCACCTGCCCGGCCAGCACCTGCAGATCCGGCTCCGCCACGGTGATGATGACGCCGATCAAAAAGCTGATGGCCACAATGACCCACACCTTTTTGGATCGGGTGATCTCCTTACCTACCGCCTCACCCAGCGGGATCATGGACATCTCCGAACCCAGAGTGAACAACCCCATGCCCACGATCAGCAGCAGACTCCCCAGCAAAAACGCCATCATGGCGTTGTTGGAGATAGGGGTGATGGTAAAGCACAGCACCAGCACAATGGCGGTGATGGGCAGCACCGAGGTCAGCGATTCCTTCAGGGGCTTGCGGAAAATGGTCAGCACCTCTCCGGCCTCCCGCCGCTTGCGCCGCAGGCGATCCTGCTGCGCCTGTACGCTCAATGGCTTACGAGACAAATATCTTCCTCCTTTTCCAATTTTCTCCTGACAAAACGAGAGCGCACCTGTCCGTACATTGGGCAGATGCGCCTCGCATCTCTACTTACAATATCATTTTATCATGAAAAGCCCCCTCAGGGCAAGGGGTTTTCCGTAAAGAATCCGTGAACAAATGGCAAGGCTTACTCCTTGTCAGTGTCCGCCGCATCCTGCTTCTTGGCTTTCTCCTCCCGCTCCCTGCGGATATGATCCACCAGCAGCATCACGCCCATCAGCAGGCAGGCGATGCCCAGCACCAGATAGATGGCGCCGCCCCGCTCCAGGATCCCCACCAGCGCAAACAGCACGCCGAGGATAAAGACGATGACCGTGATCTGCTGCCGCTTGCGCCGGTCCCGCTGGCGCTTGATCTCCTGGATCTGTTCGTCGGTGTATTCTGTGTACTTCATTCCTTCTTCTCCTTTTCCGTTATAACTCCTCCCGTGGGCCGGGCCGGTAGCTCTCCTCCATCAGCACCAAGGTCAGCCCTCCGGCGGACAGCTCCGTCAGCCGCCCCTGCAGGGTCTCCCGCCTCTCCGACGGCAGAGATACCGTCAGCGTCACATCAGCGCCGTAGTCCATATCGTCCAGAATACCGCTCGCTGCGGCGATCTCCAGCTTCACCCGCTCAAACAGCGGATAGGGGCAGCTGAGCCGCACACGGGCCCACAGACCCATGGTGGCCACGCCCGCCGCCGCCAAGGCGTCCCGTGCGCCCTTGGAGTAGGCACGGGTCAGCCCTCCGGCCCCCAGCAGGATACCGCCGAAATACCGGGTCACCACGCACACCGCTCCGGTGACGTTCTCCCGCTGGAATACGTTCAGCATGGGCTGTCCCGCCGTTCCCTGAGGCTCTCCGTCGTCGGAGTAGCGCACCAGATTCGCCCCCAGCAGATAGCACCAGCAGTTGTGCCGTGCGTCATAATACTTCTTCTTCGTCTCCTGGATCCGGGCCTGGGCCTCCTCCTCCGTCTCCACCCGCCACACGTGGCTGATGAACCGGGAGCGCTTCTCCACAAACTCGCTCTCCGCCTCCTGAAAGGGGATGCGAAAGCCGTCAGCCATGGCGCACCTCCCACTCCTGCCTCGTAATGGCCTGACACACGCCGGGATGCTCCGTTCCGTCGGGCCACGGCGACGGCGGCGTGTCGCAGACGTGTCGGAAGCCGCACTTCTCCTGCACCCGCCGGGATCGTTCATTCCCCAGAAAATGGGCGCACCACACACGCTCCGCACCCATCTCCCGAAACTGCCGGCGCAGCATCGCCTCCACAGCCTCCGGGATCAGTCCCTGCCCCCAGTAGGGGCGGGCGATCCAGTAGCCGATCTCCGGCTCACCCCTCCCCTCCGGTATCTCCGTGGGGAATACGCCGATGGCGCCGATGGGGCCGCCGTTCCCGCCCTTTGGCACCACGGCAAAGGTGCCCTCCTCGGACAGCACGGTACGGATGATCTCCCGGCTGTTCTCCACAGAGGTGTGGGGCGACCATCCGGCGGCGGGGCCTACCTCCGGGTCGCTGGCCCAGCGGTACAGCGCCTCGGCATCGCTCTCCTGCCACGGCCGCAGCAGCAGCCGTTCCGTCTCCATCATTCCCAGTCCTCCTTCGGCTCCGTCCAGCCCTCGATATAGTCCTTCAGCTGGCCCAGCACCTTGGGGGGACACACCGCCGTCACATCAATGCTCTCCTGATAGGCCACATCCTCCACCTTGGCCTCCCGATAGAGGCTGTCCAGCATCCCCGCCTTGTCATAGGGCAGATGGATCACCACCCGGCGGGTGCCCTTGTCCAGTTTCCGGTCGATGGCCTCCATCAGCGCCGGGATGCCCTCCCCGGTCTTGGCGGAGATGGACACGGCGTCCTCCTCATGGCTCCGCTCCCCGGAGAAGGCCACGTCGCACTTATTGTACACCCGGATGCAGGGGATCTGATCCGCCTTCAGCTCATGGATCAGGTCCTCCACAATGGCGGCCTGCTGCTGCCACTGGGGATTGGACACGTCGATGACGTGCAGCAGCAGGTCGGCGTACTCCAGTTCCTCCAGCGTGGCCTTGAAGGCCTCCACCAGCTGGTGGGGCAGCTTACGGATAAAGCCCACGGTGTCGGAGATCACCACATCCAGCGTATCGCTGACGGTGAGCAGCCGTGTGGTGGTGTCCAGCGTATCAAACAGCCGGTTGTTGGCGGGGATACCCGCCCCGGTGATGGCGTTGAGCAGGGTGGATTTTCCGGCATTGGTGTAGCCCACAATGGCCACCACCGGGATCTCGTTTTTCTGCCGCCGCTGGCGCTGGGTGCTGCGGACCCGCCGCACCTCCTCCAGCTCCGCCTTCAGCTTGTCGATCTTCCGGTGGATGTGGCGGCGGTCCGTCTCCAGCTGCGTCTCGCCGGGGCCCTTGGAGCCAATGGGACCCTTGCCGCTGGTGCCGGCCTGCCGCTCCAGATGAGTCCACATACCCACCAGCCTCGGCAGCAGATACTGGTACTGGGCCAGCTCCACCTGCAAGCACCCCTCCTTGGTCTTGGCCCGCTGGGCAAAGATGTCCAGGATCAGGCCGCTGCGATCCAGCACCTGTACCCCGGTCATCTCCGTCAGCACCCGGATCTGGGAGGGCGAGAGGTCGTTGTCGAAGATGACCATGGTGGCCTCTTCCTCCTGCACCATGCGCCGTACCTCCTCCACCTTGCCCTCTCCGATGAAGCTGTGGGGATCCGGCTTCTCCCTGCTCTGCAAAATGGTGCCGACGGCTTGCCCTCCGGCGGTCTCTACCAGAGCCGCCAGCTCCGCCAGACTCTCCTCGTCTGCGTTATCCTCCCGCAGCACCGGGGAGCGCAGCCCCACCAGCACCGCATAGTCCCTCTTATTTTCCCTGTTTTCTTCCAAAGTTCTGCGTTCCATGTACATCCTCGCTTCCGGTTTTCACCTAATAATATAGTATACCCGGCGGCAAAAGTAAAGAACCCGCAGCCAAAAAGCTGCGGGTCCTGTAAAAAGTGTCTTTACTTGTCCAGACCGAAGCGCTTGTTGAACTTCGCCACACGTCCGCCGGTATCCACCAGCTTCTGCTTGCCGGTGAAGAAGGGGTGACACTTAGAGCAGACTTCTACGCGAATATCCTTCTTCGTAGAACCTGTCTCAATTACATTACCGCAGGCGCATTTGATAGTAGTCTGCTGATAATTGGGATGGATTCCTTCCTTCATTGCTCTGGTTCACCTCTTTCTGGTACAATAGTCCTCTTTCACAAAGGCAACTGTGATGATACCACATCTCATGGCAAAATGCAAGCACTTTTTGCAAATTTACAAATTTATTGTGGCGCCCGTGGAGAAAAAGTACAATACCTTGCGGCAGACCTTCTCCTCCATCACCCGCTCCAGCGCCTGCGCATAGGCCTCCAGCTGAGGCCGGTACTCCTCCGCCCGCTGCGGCTCCTCGCCGGGAGCCAGACGGTCGGTCTTGAAGTCCACCACCACAAGCCCCTCCCCCGTGCGGAAGGCGCAGTCCACCACGCCCTGAAGCATCAGCTCCTCTCCCTCCGCCGCCGGGTCGTACAGCGCCGCCGGCATCAGCAGGGCAAAGCGATACTCCCGCCAGACCTGCCGGGCCTGCCGGATCTCCTGCGCCAGCGGCGTCGCCAGAAACGCCCGGATGCGCTCCGTGTCCACCGCCTCCGCCTGCTGGGGCGTCAGAAGCCGCCGCTCCGTGAGCTGCCGCACCTGCTCCTCCGGGTCCGGGCCGTCCAGCTCCAGATACTGCATCACCAGATGCATGGCCGTCCCCCGCTCCGCAGCAGTGAGCCTGCGCTCCTGCTGCAAAAAGAGGGGTCGCTGAAAGTCCAGCCGCCGTGGCCGGGCGGATGCCGCCCCCTCTGCGATCTCCTCATCCAGCACCCTGCCCTTCAGCTGGGTAGCCGTCACCTTGGTGGGGATGGTGCAGGCCGCCGTGTGGCCATAGCGCAGTTCCATGGCGGAGAGATCATACCGCCGCTCCTGCACCGCAGCCTCCTCCGGGGCCGCAGCCGCAGACCCACATTCAAACACCGGGTTCTCCCACAGCCGCACCTGCCAGCCACCATCGGAGAGGGCCGGCTGCTCCGGCTCCATGTCCGCCCACTGCCGCAGCACCGCCGCCTCCGGCGTACACAGCAGCGGCAGCAGGATCCAGTCCCCCGGCGCCTTGGCGCTCCCCACGGCCTCCGGCGCCGCAGGACAGCCCGCCACACTGAGCAGGCCCCGGACCCGATTGCGTGCAAAGCGCATACAGTCCACGCAGATCAGCTTCTCCTTGGCACGGGTCATGGCCACGTACAGGATCCGCATCTCCTCCGCCAGACTCTCCCGTGACAGGGCCAGCTGAATGGCCTGCTTGGAAACGGTATCGTACCGGATACGCCTCCTCCGATCCACCCGCTCCGTCCCCAGTCCCAGCCGGGGATGCACCAGCACAGGCCGCTGGAAATCGTCCCGGTTGAAGCCCTTCTGCAGATCCGCCAGGATCACCACCGGGAACTCCAATCCCTTGGACTTGTGGATGGTCATCAGCTGTACGCCGCCGCTCTCCTGCCTTGCGCTGATATCCGGCAGGTCGCCGCTCTCCATCAAGTCATGCAGATAGCTGACAAAATCGAACAGGTTCCCCCGTCCCGCAGCCGCCAGCTGCCCGGCGTAGGCGTACAGCGCCAGCAGATTGCTGCGCCGCTGCGCACCACCCTCCATGGCCCCGAACACCGCCAGTGCCTGCCAGTCCGTATACAGCTTCCACAGCAGCCGATCCGCCGTCAGCTCCCCGGCCGCCGCCCGCAGCTGCGCCAGCCGCTCCAGAAAGGCACGGCTATCCTCGCCGTCGTCGGCACACAGAGCGCCGTAGTAGTCTCCCCCCGGATGCCCGCCCCGGATCTGGGCCAGCCGATCCGGCGAAAAGCCCAGCAGCGGCGACCGCAGCACCGCCAGCAGCGGCACATCCTGCCGTGGATTGTCCACGATCTGCAAAAACGACACCATCACGGCGATCTCCATGGTCTCGAAGAAGGACTGCTCCTCCCCGCCGGCGCAGGGGATATCCTCCCGCTGCAGAGCCGCCGTGAAGGCCTTCCGCCTTGCCGCTGGAGAGCGCATCAGGATCACGATATCCTCCGGCTGAACAGGGCGCTGCTGCCCGTCCTCCCCCTGCACGGGGAAGCCCTCGTCCAGCAGCTGCCGGATGCGATGAGCCACGAACCGGGCCTCCACCTCCGTCCGGTCGAAGCGTTCCTCCTCCGTATCCGCCACGCTGATCAGATGGAACTCCGTATCCGTGTCGCTGCGCTCCGGATAGCCTGCGGCCCCGTAGTTCAGTCGTTCCTCCGGCCCGTAGTCCATCTCCCCCATCTGCCGGGACATGATGCTGCCAAACACAAAGTTGGCAGCCGAAAGCACCTGCCGCCGGGAGCGGAAGTTCTGGCTCAGCAGCACCTTTCGTGGCTGCCCCTCCTCCGCCTCCTCTGCCGGTCGGTAGGCCAGATATTTCTCCAGAAAAATGGTGGGGTCCGCCAGCCGGAACCGATAGATGCTCTGCTTCACATCCCCCACGGTGAACAGGTTCTGCCCGTCCCGTGAAATGGCCCGGAAGATGCAGTTCTGCACCTCGTTGGTGTCCTGATACTCGTCCACCATGATCTCCCGATATCGCCCGGACAGCTGCCGCCCCAGCGGCGTCGGCGCACCGTCGTCACCCTGCAAAAGCCGGATGGCATAGTGTTCCTGATCGCTGAAATCCATGCAGTTGCGCCGCACCTTCTCCGCCTGATAGGCGGCGGTGAAGTCCTCCGTCAGCTGCACCAACGCCAGCATGGCCGGGGCCATGGCCTCCAGATCCTCCAGCTGCTCGCTCTCGCTGACCGCCAGCAGCGCACCGATCTCATCCAGCTCGTCCTTGCACCGCTTGCGTACCGCCTGCGCCTGCTCCTTGGCCCCGTCGCAGCCCTTGACGACGCCCATCCGCCGGAAGGAGGGCTTCAGCCGGGCCATGGCGTCCCAGCCCTCCTGCGCCGCCGTCTCATAGCCCTGCAGCTGCTCCGCCATCTCCAGAAACCGGTCGCCGTAGCCCCGGTACAGATCCGGATACTGCTCCATCCACGCCGCCGTCTCCGTCAGCTTCCTCGCCCAGAACCGGGTCCGCCGCAGGATGCTGTCCGTCAGTACCTCCCGGTAAGGCCCCACGGACTCCGGCACCTGCTGCCACTGCTCCCGCAGCCGCTCCAGCCACCGCATGGGGTAGGCGTGGCTCTGGATCTTCCCGTGGATATCCAGCACCAACCGCTCCAGCGCCCGGTCGTCCCGCCCGGCGCCCAGCGTCTCCGCCAGCTGCTGGGCCTGAGTATCCCCCCGGCCGATGCGCTGGTAAAACTCCTCCAATACCTGCTCCAGCACCTGCATCCGCAGCAGCTCCGCCTCCTGCTGATCCAGCACCCGGAAATCCGGGGTCAGGCTCCTTTGCCCCTCCGGCGGCAGCAGGTGGATGTTCTCCCGCAGCAGGCTCCCGCAAAAGGCATCCACCGTTTTGATGTCCGCCTGATACACCCGCATCATCTGGCGGCGCAGGTGCATATTCTCCGGCTGACGGGCCACTCTCTGGCTCAGCTCTGCGGCGATCCGGCCCCGCAGCTCCGCCGCCGCCGCTTTGGTGAAGGTGATGATGAGGAAATCGTCGATGCGGCAGCGCTCCCGCTCCATATAGCCGAACAGCCGCTCCACCAGCACCTTGGTCTTGCCGGAACCGGCGGCGGCGGACACCAGCAGACTGCCGCCCCGGTCCTCCATGGCCCGCCGCTGCTGCGGCGTGGGCTCAAAGCTCCCCATGACGTCCCTCCTCTCCCGTCTCATGCGCTACAAATTCCCAGAACTCGTCGGCCTTCACCCGTTTCAGCGGCCGCAGCCGGTCGTCGGCCTGCCCGTCCTGGAAGTGACAGGCCGAGGCAAAATCGCAGTAGGTGCAGGCGCTCTCCTGAGGCCCCCGCCAGCAGGGGTCTGCATCGATGTTCCCCTGCCGCAGCTCACGGGTGATCTGGTGCAGCAGCTTCTCCACATACTGCCCCAGCCGCCCCAGCTGCGCCGCCGTAGCCACGCCGCCGCTGATGCCGCCGTCCTTGCTCACCTGAATGGGCAGGAAGCACGGCGCCTCCAGCGCACTGTGCTCCATGGCCCGCAGCACCTCCGGGTCTCCCAGCACCATGCCGTCCCGCCGCAGTTCCCGATCCATGGCCCTGCGGAGGGCCTCCGGTGAAATGTCCCGCTCGGTCTTCAGGATCAGATCCCGTGCCGGGTGGTACAGCACCCCCGCCGGGACAATGGGGTATCCGAAGCAGGACTGTCCCTCCTTCTCCAGCGTGAACAGATACAGCAGCATCTGGATCCCCAGCCCGTACCGCACATCCGACAGATCGAAGGACTTGCGCCCCGTCTTATAGTCCACCACCCGCAGATACAGCTTCCCGTCGTGGAGCCAGCCGTCCACCCGGTCCACTTTTCCGCTGACGGAGAGGGTGGCATCCCCCTCCTGAATGGTGATGGCCGGCAGTGTGCCGTCCCGTCCGCCGAAGCCCAGCTCAAAGGCCACGGGCTTGAAATCCGATTCCGCCAGCTCCTCCGCCATGCGGTCCACGATGTCCTCCGCCGTGGTGCGCAGCCGCCCGAACAGATAGCGGAACCGGGCGCTCTTTTCCTCGTAACCCGGTATCTCGTCCCGGATGTAAAGGTCAATGTATTTACGGACCATAGCGTGTAGCTGCGGCGTTTTCACCGCCGCCCAGCCGCCGCTGCCTGCCACCTCACGGGCGGTGTTCTCCAGCAGATAGTGCAGAAACGTCCCGATCTCCGGGGCCTCGAAGCCCGCCGGACGCCGCTCCTTGGCCCGCAGGCCGTACTGCATAAAGTAGCCGAAGTGGCACTGCCGCACCCGATCCATCCGGGAGGCGGACATCCCCATCCGGGTCCCGTACAGGGACTGCACCGCCGCCGGGGACAGCCGTCCCCGGCGCAGCTGTCTGGCCCGCTCCATGGCCGCCAGCGTCCCGGCGTACTCCTCTCTCCCGGCAAAGTACCGCCACAGGGAGCCGCCCATCTCCTGACCGGCCTCCTCCAGCGCCACCGCCGGGGTCAGCAGACGCACCGTCTCCCGCTCCGGCATCAAGCCCGGAAACAACCGCTCCAGCCGCCGCACCACAAAGGAGGGCCGCAGCTGTCCGCCGTTGTGATCCGTCACCGGATAGCTCACCGTCAGATGCTCCGACGGCTGGGCCAGACAGGCATAGATGTTCTGCAATTCGTTGTCCAGCGGGTCAAAGGCCGCATCCGACAGCAGAATGTCCCGCTGCTGCAAAATCTCCCGCTCCTCCGGCTCCAGCAGGCCGTGGCCCGACGGCGGCTGGGGCAGCACATGGTCGTTGGCCCCCAGCAGAAACAGCCGCTTCACCGAGTGCCGGTCGTTGCGGGTCAGCTCGCTGACCTTCACCTGATCCAGCGTCGCCGGGATGGTTCCCACGCTGTACTGGGTCAGCACCAGCCGCAGAAGCCGGGCAAATTCCTCGCCGGAGAGCTCCATCTCCCCCAGGATCTCCGCCATCTGATCCAGTACGCCGCACAGGATCCTCCACAGCTGGCTGTATTCCTCCGCCAGCTGGGCCTGTCCCTGCCGCAGCAGCTCCTCTGTCGTCTCCTTCAGGCGCTGCGGCACGCCGGACTCCTCGGCAAATATGTAAAGCATCTCCGCTTTATCCCTGGCCTTCGGCCTATCCTTCAGGCCATCGCTCAGGGGCAGCAGCGTAGAGCGCACCTTCTGCCTTATGCGGTTGACATCCGCCAGCCGCTGCTGCCGCTCCGGGGTCATCTCCTGCCCGTAGCCGTCGGGGTTTGCCGTCCACTCCGTGTCCCGCAGCCACATATTTCCCCGGATGCTCCACAGGATCACATAGTTCTCCAGCAGGTCACATTCCTCCGCCGTGATGCCCGCCATCCCCGTCTTGAGATAGCGGAACATATCCTCCCGCCGGAAGCCGCCGGTAACGGCATCCACCGCCCCCAGCAGCATGGTCAGGGGCGGCTTTGCCAGAATATCGCTGCGGCGGCTGATGTACGCCGGGATGCCATCCCGCTGAAAAACGCTCTCGATGACCGGGCCGTATACCTCCATGTTCCGGGCGGTAACGGCAATGTCCCGCCAGCGGCAGGCCCCGGAGGCCACCAGCTTCCGAATCTGCGCCGCCGTCCGTTCCACCTCGCCGTATACCGTGCCGCACTCCCACAGCGCCACCTGCTGTCGGCAGTCGTCCCCCTCATAGGGCATATCCTCCCCCAGCAGGTGCTTCTCCAGATGGGCCAGCGGCCCCTTTCCAGAGCCGGTGAGCCACACGATCTCGCACTCCGTCCCCAGCTGCCGGGCCATCCGCTCCAGCCGCTGCCGCTGACGCAGGGCATTCTGAAACAGCGTCCCCTCCGCCCGGTCGCCCAGCAGCGTCACCGTCACGCTCTCCGCCTGACGCATCACCTGCTCCAGCACGCTCTCCTCCAGCTTGTTCAGGTAGGAGAACCCGTCCAGATACACGTCCTTGCCCCGGAGATAGTCGCTCTCCGCCAGCCGGTCCCGCAGCTTCTGGAGCCGGGACCGGGCGTCCACGCCCTCGGCATGGAGCTTCCCGTCATAGGCGGCATACAGCAGCGCCAGATCCCGGAGCTTATCGCCCATGGCGCCCTCCATATCCTCCACCTGCTGCCACAGAGCCTGTGGCGTGATCTCATAGGCGTAGAACTCCTCCGTCAGATCCGTCAGCTGCCGCAGAAACGCCGCCCGCTGGGAGGGCCGTCCGAACACCTTCAGCCGGCTGTGCAGCTCCTGCAGCGCCAGCCGCATGGTCAGCAGCTTTCCGCCGCCGTCCAGCGTAAACTCCGCCAGTCCGCCGGTCTGGGCCAGCACCCGGCTGCCGAGGCTCTGGAAGCTCAGCACCTCCGCATCACGGGAGGCCGTAGGCCCCAACGCCCGGCACAGATCCACCTCCGCCTCATGGGAGATATGCTCCGGCACCAGCAGCACCTGCGGCCTCTGGCTGCGCTGCCGGGCCATGGTCTCCAGCACCCGGCGGGACTTTCCGGCCCCCGCCCGTCCGATCCATATGGAAAGCATGGCTTCCCTCCTTCACCTTACTCCGTCACGCCGGGGATATCTCCCACGCCGTCCAGCACCAGCCGGGGCCGGTACGGGAACTTCTTGATGTCCGCCCGGCTGGTGATGCCCGACAGCACCAGCACCGTATCAAGGCCTGACTCGATGCCCGCCACCATATCCGTATCCATCCGGTCACCGATCATGGCCGCCTCCTCGGAGTGTACTCCCAGGATCCGCAGGCCCGTCCGCATCATCAGGGGATTAGGCTTGCCCACAAAGTACGCATTCTGTCCGGTGGCCATCTCGATGGGTGCGATCATAGCCCGGCAGGCGGGGATGATGCCGTCCTCGGCAGGCCCCGTCAGATCGCTGTTGGTGCCGATGAGCTTGGCCCCCTTCAGCACCAGCCGAACCGCCTTGAGGATGTTCTCATAGTTATACGTATTGCCCTCGCCGATGATGACGTAGTCCGGGTCCACATCGTTCATGGTGATGCCCTCGTCGTGGAGAGCCATGATCAGTCCCGCCCCGCCGATGACATAGGCGCTGCATCCCGGCGCCTGACTGCTGATAAACCGGGCCGTGGCCAGTGCGCTGGTATAAAAGTGGCTTTCGTCCACATCCAGCCCCATGCGGTGCAGCTTCTGCTGCAGCTCCTTAGGGGACCGCTCGGAGGAGTTGGTGAGGAACAGGAAATTCTTCTGCTCCCGATACAGCCACTCCACAAACTCCTTTACCCCCGGCAGCAGACGGTTCCCATGATAGATCACACCGTCCATGTCGCAGATAAAGCCCTTCTTCTTTCTCAGTTCCTCCATGAATCATGCTCCTTTCTGAATTGGCCTTTTTCAACACTTATATTATACCTTGCCGTGGGACATAATCCAAGCACGCTTTTGTAAAATCCGCTGTTTTCCAGAATTTTTAGCAATTTCCTGCGGGAAGTACATATTTTGCTTGCTTTTCCCTGAAAATCGGGTATAATATGAGGGCGTCTGCTCTCCGGCAGACAAAAAATCGACTTTTGGAGGAACCTATGAAAAAAATCGTATCTCTGGCGCTGGCCGTACTGCTGGTGCTCTCTCTGGCTGCCTGCGGCAGCAAGAACAGCGGCACCGGTGACGTGTCCGATGCCCTGACCCTGCTGAACACCGTCTGGGCCACCTACAGCGAGGAGGAAAAGTTCCCCGTCAGCGGCGGCGACTATGACCACCCCGTGGACGACGCTCCCGGTGCCTTCGACATCTCCAACGCCGACAACATGGACTATATGCTGGGCTTCCCCGGCCCCTCCGTGGCCAATCTGGTGGACGCAGCGTCCCTGATGCACATGATGAACGCCAACACCTTCACCTGCGGTGCCTACCACCTCAGCGATGACGTCAGCGCCGCCGACGTGGCCTCCTCCCTGCGGGATAATATCATGAACCGCCAGTGGATGTGCGGCTTCCCCGACAAGCTGATGGTCCTCACCATGGGCCAGTTTGTGGTCTCCGTCTACGGTGCCGAGGATCTGGTGGATACCTTCCGGGATAAGCTCCAGAACTGCTTCTCCTCCGCCGCTGTAGTCTACGACGAGCCCATCGCCTGATGCTCTTTTCCAGTATTCCCTTTCTTTTTTACTTCCTGCCGCCGGTGCTGCTGCTCTACTTCCTGACGCCGGACCGCTGGAAGAATCTGACTCTGCTGCTGAGCAGTCTTGTGTTCTACGGCTGGGGCGAGCCCCGGTTCCTGCTGTTCATGCTGGCCTCCATTGCGCAGGGCTACGCCTTCGGTCGGCTCATGGAGCGGTATCCCCGTCATAAGCGGCTCTTTCTCATTCTCTCGGCGGTACTGAGTCTGAGTCTGCTGGGCTACTGCAAATACGCCGGCTTTTTCCTCCGCACCTTGGGTGCGCTGACGGGTCTTTCCCTGCCGGCTCTGCAGATCGCCCTGCCCATCGGCATCAGCTTCTATACCTTTCAGGTGCTCAGCTACGTCATCGATGTCTACCGTGGCACGGTGCCGCCCCAGCGAAACCTGCTGCAGCTGGCCACCTATGTGGCCATGTTCCCCCAGCTCATCGCCGGGCCCATCGTCCGCTATGCAGACATTGCCCCGGAGCTGACCTGCCGCCGCCACACGCTGACGGATGCTGCCGCCGGCGCACGACGCTTCGTGGTGGGGCTTGGGAAAAAGGTCCTTATCGCCAACGTGCTGTATGAGTTGATGTCCGCCTTTTTGCAGTCCACCCAGCCCTCGGTGCTGTTTACATGGCTCTACGCCGTGGCCTGCGCCCTGCAAATTTACTTCGACTTCTCCGGCTACAGCGATATGGCCGTGGGCCTCGGCCGGATCTTTGGCTTTCATTTCCCGGAAAACTTCCGCTACCCCTTCCTCTCCGGCAGCGTCACGGAGTTCTGGCGGCGCTGGCATATCAGTTTGGGCAGCTGGTTCCGGGACTACGTCTATATCCCGCTGGGGGGCAGCCGCTGCTCCCGCAGCCGGTGGCTGCTGAACGTGTTCCTTGTTTGGGGCCTGACGGGCCTGTGGCACGGGGCGGCGTGGAATTTCGTGCTGTGGGGCCTGTTTTTCGCCGTCCTGCTGGCGGCGGAAAAGCTGTGGTACGGCCACGGGCTGGAAAAGACCCGGCTCTTAAAGCACCTGTATATGCTCCCCCTGCTGGCGGTGAGTTTCGTGCTCTTCAATGCCGCCGACCTCCCCGCCGCCGGTCAGCAGATCGCCGCCCTCTTTGGCTTCGGCGGCCTGCCCGCCGCCGGAGTGGAGAGCCTTTACTACCTCCGCAGCTACGCCGTAGTATTGGTCATCGCCTTGCTGGGGGCCACCCCCCTGCCCGCCAAGGCGGTGCAGCGCCTTCGGGACACCTCTGCCGGCAGCGCCGTGCTGTCCGTTGCGGAGCCTGTGGCGCTGGTACTGCTGCTGGCGCTCTGTACGGCGTATCTGGTGGACGGCTCCTTCAATCCCTTCCTGTATTTTCGGTTTTAAGGAGGGCTGACCATGAACGAAAAACGCACCGCCCTGCTGACGGTATGCCTGCTGGGGGCCTTTCTGCTGACCTTCTCCCTCTGGGCGTACCTGAAGCCCGACGACGCCTTTTCCCAGAGTGAGCGCCGCAAGCTGACTCCGAAGCCAAGCTGTACAGCAGAAAGCGTTTACAGCGGGCGCTATATGTCGGGTTTCGAAACATACGCCCCGGATCAATTCCCTCTGCGGGAACAGTTCCGGACCCTGAAATCCCTGACCAGTCTCTATCTACTGCGCCAGCGGGACACCAACGGCGTATATCTGGCGGAGGGCTATGTCTCCCGATTGGAGTACCCCATGCAGGAGGACTCCATCGCTCACGCTGCCCAGCGCTTTGACTACCTGTACGACACCTATCTCTCCGGCACGGACTGCCAGCTGTATCTTTCGGTGATCCCGGACAAGAATGCCTTTCTGGCCTCCTCCCACGGTTATCCGGCGCTGGACTACGGGGCCTTCACCCAAAGCCTGCGGGAAAAAACTCCCTACCTCACCTATCTGCCGATAGGCGATCTGCTGTCGCTGGAGGACTACTACCGCACCGACCTCCACTGGCGGCAGGAGCAGCTGACGGACGTGGCTGCCCGCCTGCTGGAGGGGATGGGGGCCGAAGCCCCCGGCACCTTCCGAGAGGAGACTCTGCCCACCCCCTACTACGGCGTGTACTACGGCTACGCTGCCCTGCCCATGGAGCCGGACACCATCCGCTATCTCACCAATGACACCTTGGAGAGCTGCACCGTCTACCACTATGAGACCGGCCAGACCACCGGCATCTACGATGGGGAGAAGGGCGCCGGGCGGGACCCCTACGAGTGGTTCCTCTCCGGCTCCGAGTCCCTGCTGACGGTGGAAAATCCCCACGCTGCCACGGGCCGGGAGCTTGTGATCTTCCGTGATTCCTTCGCCAGCAGTCTGGCCCCCCTTCTGGTGGAGCAGTATGCCAGAATCACGCTGGTGGACATCCGATACCTTTCCAGCACAACGCTTGGAAAGTATCTTACCTTTACAGATCAGGATGTGCTGTTTCTGTATAGCGTCCCCGTCCTGAACCACAGCGACACCCTGAAATGACCCCGTCATCCCTGACGTGGCCGCAGCATTCCCCTGTCTGGCAGCGGTACTCTTGACCCCTTGCTAACCCCGACGCATCCACAGTATGGCTGGCAGCGGTATATCTGACCGCCTTCATCCCTGCAAACATCACACATCCGCAGTATGGCCCTCCCCGGCAAACGCCGGGGAAGGTCATGTCATCGTGTCGAAAAAGTCTTTTTCGACACGATGAGGCATTTTTCAGACCTTCAAAAAGCTCTGAAAAATGCGGATCATCATCGCGCTATGTTGCTTCCGGGTTTCCCGCACACACCCTTCCGCCCCGTTGACAAAAGACTTCCGCTTTTTTGACCGTCTCACATGACCCTCCCCGGTGTTTACCGGAGAGGGTCATGTATCGTATATCTCAGAGCTGTACAGATTCAACATTCCATATGGAATCTTCTCACCAACCCCTCCGACTGGCCGCCCTCTCCGCTCAGTGCTTTCCCAGCCACTGGCGCAGGCCCTCCCAAAGCTCCACCGCCCGGAACCGCAGGACGTAGCCGCCGTCCTCCTCGGTGATGAGGGACAGATCCTCCTCCCCCAAGCCGCCGGAGACGGCCGTCTCCTGAAAGTCGCAGGCGGCAGTGGTACACAGGGGTGGGAACACCACGCACCACCAGTTTTTCCCGGCTCCCTCCCCGATGACCACCCGCAGAGCCAGATACTCCCCGGAGGGTAATGCAAAGCCGTCATACTCCCGTGTAGGAAACTCCGTCTCCTCCAACCCGGCGCTGACGGTGTATCGGCTGCCCTGAGCGGCGATCTCCTCCGCCGCCGTCTGCTGCAGCCGGGGCAGCGCCTCGGCGAGACGCTGCCGGGCCTCCTCCATGTCTCCCGACTGGCGCAGGATGTCCTCCGTCAGCACCAGCACCCGATCCCGCACCCGCAGCTTCAGGGCCTGATCCGCCTCGCTGTCGGAATTGGCGATGACGTGGAGTCGGATGACCTTCTGCCCCAGCGCATCCTGCCGCTGGAGGGTGCAGGCCCCCCACAGCAAAGCCGCCGCCACTGCCAGCAGCAGCGCCGCCTCCCATGTATGTAATTTATTTCCAGTTTTCTTCCGCATAGGAAACACCTCTCCGTGTCGTTGATTTTTGCACGGAAGGATGAAAGCACCGTCCCATGCAGCTTATCTGCATTGTGGACGGTGCTTTTGCGTTTTATACCGGTACGGAAAAATTTTGGACGATCACAGGACAAAGCCGGGACAAAATCTCGACTTCTTTCCACTCCCTTTGCGTCCTCTGGGTGTCCGATAAATGTCCAGAAAAATGTCCGGAAAATGCCTGAAAAAAATATCGGGCCGTCGACGGGCAAATTACCCCCGCCCCACACAGCGGACAAAGGGGACCTCGGTCATAGCCGCTGCGGCGGACCGGGCAGCTTCCTCCTGAGAAAAAATTCCCACCACGGCGGATCCGGAGCCGCTCATGCAGGCCGCCCCCGCCCCTAATGTCAGGAGCCTATTCCGGATGACAAAAATTTCACTCTCCGGTGACAGCACCTGTTCAAAGACGTTGCCGATCCGGGAGAAGATCTCCGCCAGATCCCGGCGCTGTAAGGCATCCATCATCCGGCGGGTGTCCGGGTGGACCGCCATCCCCGCCTCATCCAGTCGCCGGTACATCTCCGCCGTGGAGAAGGACACCTGCGGCTTGCACACAACGAACCAGCACTCCGGCAGCGCCCGCAGGGACAGCAGCTGCTCTCCCTTCCCCTGCACCAGCACCGTGCCGCCCCGGACACAGTAGGGGACGTCACTGCCCAACTCCATGCCCATACGCTCCAGTGCCTCCACAGGCAGCTCCGGGGCGTACAGCTTCCGCAGGCCACGCAGCACAGCGGCAGCGTCGCTGCTGCCGCCGCCCAACCCCGCCTGAGAGGGGATACTCTTTTCCAAGGTGATATGCAGGCCATCGCAGGCCACGCCTGTGGTGCGAAAGAACACCTCCGCCGCCCGCCACGCCAGATTGCTCCCGTCGGCGGGGATCGTCGCATCGTCGCAGGTCAGGGAGATGCCCTCCCCCATGCCGCTCTCCATCGTCACCGTATCGTACAGCGCCACGCTCTGCATCACCGAGACTACCTCGTGATAGCCGTCGGGGCGTCTGGCCCCCACATCCAGCGTCAGGTTCACCTTGGCGGGCGCCAATTCTTGCCGCTTCATGCCGCTCCCTCACTCTCCTTGTTCTCCCGAGGATTATATCACAGGTCATGCGGAAATTCCATAGTGAGAAGGAAATTCGTGAAAAATGGTCAAGACTCCGATCCAAAAGGGTCGGAGTCTTGTGGTATGACCGTCGAAATGCCGGGTCTTTCTTAAAAGTCTTCGCCTTTCCCGCTCCCGGAGGTAAGGGCATTCCCCTTATGATTCCCCGCTTTTTGTGGGATGGCGCACACATTGCCGCCCTTCGGCAGCGGGCAGACCGGTGTCTTTCAGGACGCTGGCCCCCGGTTTACGGTATTTCGCTCTCCGGGCGATCAGACCAGCAGGGCCCGGTGGAACACCTTCTTACCCTTGCGGATGATGACGCCATCGCCGGTGAACTGCTCACAGCCCAAGGCTTCGTCAATGGACTCCACCTTCCGGTCGTTGACGCTGACGCCGCCCTGCTGTACCAGACGGCGGGCCTCGCCCTTGCTGGCGCACAGGCCGCAGCGGACCATCAGATTCAGAATATTGATCTGCCCGCCGCCCAGATCGTCGTTGGTCAGCTCCGTGGTGGGCATATGGGCGGCGTCCCCGGCACCGGAGAACAGGGCCTTGGAGGCCTGTCGGGCCTTGTCGGCCTCCTCGTCGCCGTGGACCAGCTTCGTCAGCTCATAGGCCAGAATGTCCTTGGCCTCGTTGAGCTTTGCACCCTCCCAGCCGGCCATCTCGTCGATCTGCTCCAGAGGCAGGAAGGTCAGCATCCGGATGCACTTGAGCACATCGGCATCCGCCACGTTGCGCCAGTACTGATAGAACTCAAAGGGACTGGTCTTGTTGGGATCCAGCCACACGGCGTTGCCGGCGGTCTTGCCCATCTTGTTGCCCTGAGAGTCCGTCAGCAGGGTGATGGTCATGGCGTGGGCATCCTTGCCCAGCTTGCGGCGGATCAGCTCCGTGCCGCCCAGCATATTGCTCCATTGGTCGTTGCCGCCGAACTGCATATTGCAGCCGTTGTGCTGGAACATATAGTAGAAATCGTAGCTCTGCATGATCATGTAGTTGAACTCCAGGAAGCTCAGGCCCTTCTCCATGCGCTGCTTATAGCACTCGGCCCGCAGCATATTGTTGACGGAGAAGCAGGCGCCCACCTCACGCAGCAGATCCACATAATTCAGCTTCAGCAGCCAGTCGGCGTTGTTGAGCATGACGGCCTTGCCCTCACCGAACTCGATAAAGCGCTCCATCTGGCGCTTGAAGCACTCGGCGTTGTGGTCGATATCCTCCTTGGTGAGCATCTTCCGCATATCGGTGCGGCCGGAGGGGTCACCGATCATGGTGGTGCCGCCGCCGATGAGAGCGATGGGCTTGTTGCCCGCCATCTGCAGGCGCTTCATCAGGGTCAGGGTCATGAAATGACCCGCCGTCAGAGAGTCCGCCGTGCAGTCAAAGCCGATGTAAAAGGTAGCCTTGCCGTTGTTGATCATTTCACGGATCTCTTCCTCGTTGGTGACCTGTGCGATCAGGCCACGGGCCACCAGCTCTTCATAAATTCCCATAGTTGTTCTTTCCTTTCTCCTTTATGTGGGATGTGATCGGGCGCAGGGGGAAAAGAAAACGCCCCCTGTCCGCAGACAGAGGGCGATGTATCATCGCTGTACCACCTCAGCTTCGCCGCTCCCTCACGGAAGGCGGCCTCATGGAGTGCCATCACACTCCGCCGCTGTAACGGGCGGACCCGACCGTGCCTACTGGCCCCTGAAGGGCGTTGGGACGGCTGCTCCGGGATGTATTCGCAGCGGCGCTCCTCTCCTCTTTTCACCGGACAGAGGCTCTCTTTGCAGGTGCAGGCGCTGCTACTTGTTCCCCTCCTTGCAGTAGCTTTTGTAGTTGCTGTGAGGACATTATAGGGGGTATCGGCGGGTTTGTCAAGCCCTATTCCAGCGTACGCTTGAAATCCTCCGCCGCAGACAGCAGCTCCTCCGCCCCCTCCAGCATGGTGGGAGTGATGTGGGCGCCGCCGGTGAGGCGGGCCAGCTCCTGCCGCCGCTGGGCCCGATCCAGCCGCCGCACATGGGTAAAGGTGCGGCCGTCGGTGACGCCCTTCTCCACGGAGAAATGGGTATCGGCCATGGCGGCCAGCTGGGGCAGATGGGTGACGCACAGCACCTGCTTGGTGCGGCTGATGCGGGCCATCTTCTCCGCCACCTTCTGAGCGGCCCGGCCGGAGACGCCGGTATCCACCTCGTCAAAGACCATGGTGCCTACCCGATCCTGCTCCGACAGAACGTTCTTCATGGCCAGCATGATGCGGGCCAGCTCACCGCCGGAGGCGATCTTCTGGATGGGGCGCAGCTCCTCGCCCACGTTGGCAGACATAAGGAAGCGCACGGCGTCCATACCGGACTCCGACAGGGGCTGGGGCTGGAAGTCGATGGCGAAGCGGATGCGGCCCATATCCAGTTGGAGCAGCTCCGTGAGGATCTGCTCCTCCAGCCGCTCGGCCGCCTGATGGCGGGCCTTGGAAAGCTCCTCCGCCGCAGACTGGGCAGCAGACAGGGCCTTCTTCTCCAGCTGCTGCAGATGCAGCAGGGTGTCGCCGGCGTCCTCGATGGCGTCCAGCTCCTTGGTGCTGCGGTCCAGATAGGCCAGCATACTCTCTACATCCGGGCCATACTTCTTTTTCAGCCGGTACAGCTGATCCAGACGGCCCTCCACCTCGTCCAGCTCCTGTGGGGAGAAGTCGAAGGCGTCCCGCTTGTCCTGCACGGTGTAGGCCAGATCGTAAACCTCGCTGTACACTGCCTCCAGCCGCTGGTACAGCTCCTCGAAGCTGTCGTCCAGACGACGGATGGGTTCCAGAGCGCTCTGGGCCTGCCGCAGCAGGGCCAGAGCGCCGCTGGTGCTGTCGTCGCCGCTGAGGCAGAAGTCTGCCTCGGAGACGGCGGACATGAATTTTTCGCCGTTGCGCAGCAGGTTGCGGCGGGAGGTCAGTTCCTCCTCCTCGCCGGGCCTCAGCTTGGCCCGCTGAAGCTCCTGAATCTGGTAGCGCAGGGTATCCATGCGGCGGGCCTTCTCCGCCTCGTCCATTTGCAGGGCGTGCATCTGACGGCGGATATCCGTCAGCTTGGCGTATTTCTCCCGATAGACGGTCAGCAGCGGCTCGGTGCGGCCGAAGCTGTCCAGATACAGCAGGTGCTGCTCCTCGTCCAGCAGCTGCTGGCCGTCGTGCTGACCGTGGATGTTCAGCAGGCGGCTGCCCAAGGTGCGCAGCTGCGTCACCGTGACGGGGCGGCTGCCCACCCGGCAGACGTTTTTACCGTCGGCGTGGATCTCCCGCTGCAGCAGCAGCTCCTCATCCCATGTGATGCCCAAGTCCTCCCCTACCTCCGGCGGGATGCCGGTGAAGCAGGCGCTGACGTAGGCCTTGTCGGCCCCGGTGCGGATCAGGTCACGGGAGGTGCGCTGACCCAGCACGGCGCTCAGCGAGTCAATGACGATGGATTTACCGGCGCCGGTCTCGCCGGTGAGGGCGTTGAAGCCCGGCTCAAAGGTGATATCCGCCCGGTCGATGATGGCGATATTTTCGATATGGAGCAATTCCAGCATCTGTCATCCCTCCGTACAGGCGCTGTTTCAGCGCAGCATCTCCTTGATCTCGTCGGCAAACTCCGCCGCTGCGGCGTTGTCACGCAGCACCAGCAGAACGGTGTCGTCCCCCGCCAGAGATCCCACCAGATAGGGAACCTCCATGCCGTCCAGCGCAGCGGCGGCGCCGTTGGCCAGACCCGGCATGGTCTTGATGACCACCAGATTCTGGGCGTAGTCCACGCTGAGGACACCCTCCCGGAAGATGGTACGCAGGCGGTCGGCAAAGTTCAGCTTCGTCCGATGGGCGGACACGGCATAGCGATAGCGGCCCTGCCCTACCGGCTCCTTGATGAGATGCAGCTCCTTGATGTCCCGTGAAATGGTGGCCTGAGTGCTGCGGATCCCCCGCTCCTGAAGCCGTTCCAGCAATTGCTCCTGTGTCTCCACCGCCTCCTCGGCAATGATCTGCAGCAGCTGCTCCTGACGCTGATTTTTCATGCTTTTGTGACCTCCCCGCCCATTTTCTTATCCAGGATCTCGCAGAAGCTCTTCTTGGACAGCCGCACCAGTCTGGTGGTATATTTGGAGGTGCTGACACGCACCTGATCGTTGTTTTTCAGAGAGAACGCCTTGCCGCCGTCCACGGACAGATAGACGAACTTGCGGTTGGCGTCCGGGGCCTCCACGGTGATGACGTGCTCCGGTGAGAGAACGTAGCTGCTGGAGCGGGTGGAGTGGGGGCAGATGGGGGTCAGCAGCAGGTTCCGGGCCGTTGGCTCCACGATGGGGCCGCCGGCGGCCATGGAGTAGCCGGTGGATCCGGTGGGGGTGCTGGCGATAATGCCGTCGCCGCCGACCTTGGTGAGCTGGCCTTCCTCTGTAAAGATATTCAGCCTTACAACCCTTGCAATGGAGCCCTTGGAGATGACGGCGTCGTTGAGAGCGATGTTGTTATACACGGACTTTCCGCCCCGGAGGACGGACACGTCCAGCATCATCCGGGACTCCACGTCGAAGCTCCAATCCGCCAGATCCCGCAGGCGGTCCAGCTCGTCCACCTCCAGCTCCGACATGAATCCGAGGCTTCCCAGATTCACTCCCAGCACCGGGACGCTGTGCAGCGCCACCGTCCGGGCCAGATGCAGAATGGTGCCGTCGCCGCCGAAGGCGATGAGCAGGTCCGCCGAGCGGATCTCCTGATGCAGCGGGGTGATTCGCAGGCCCAGCTCCGCACCATAGCCCTCCCGCTGGAAGGGCAGGCACACCACCGTCTGAAAATGCAGGGCATCCAGCAGCTTTTTGGCCTCCTTGCACACCCGCAGCTCGCTATCCCGATAGGGATTGGGGCAGAGGATCACTTTTTTCATATCTACTCCTCCTCAGTCCTTCAGCTGACTGTGCGACTCCGCCACCAGCGCCGGCAGGTCAAAGCTGCCGTCCGGCTCATCGCACTTTTTCAAATAGCCAAGATATTCGATGTTCCCCTCCGGTCCACGGATGGGAGAATAGGTGATTCCAAGCACTGTAAAGTGGCTCTCCTTGGCATGGGTCAGAAAGTGCTCCAGCACCTCCTGATGCACGGCGGGATCCCGCACCACGCCTTTTTTACCCACCTTTTCCCGGCCGGCCTCGAACTGGGGCTTGATGAGGCAGGCAATCTCACCCCCCTGCCGCAGCAGGCCGTACAGCGCCGGGAAGATCAGCTTCAGAGAGATGAAGGACACGTCGATACTGGCAAAGTCCAGAGGATCGGGGATCTGCTCCGGGGTCAGATACCGGGCGTTGGTGCGCTCCATGCACACCACACGGGGATCGCTGCGGAGCTTCCAGTCCAGCTGGCCGTAGCCCACGTCCACGGAATAGACCTTCCGGGCGCCGTTTTGCAGCATACAGTCCGTAAAGCCCCCGGTGGAGGCGCCGATGTCGGCGCAGATCTTATCGGTCAGGGTGATGGGAAAGGTCTTCATGGCCTTTTCCAGCTTTAATCCGCCCCGGCTCACATAGGGCAGAGCGTGGCCTCGGACCTCGATAGGGGCGTCGCTCAGCACCGCCGTGCCGGGCTTATCCACCCGCTGGCCCGCCACGAACACGTGGCCCGCCATGATGACGGCCTGTGCCTTCTGGCGGCTCTCCGCCAGGCCACGCTCCGTCAGGAGTACGTCCAGCCTTGTTTTATTGCTCATGCACAGCCTCCTCTGCCGCAGCGGCGACGCCCTCAGCGTCCAGTCCGCAGAGATGACGCAGCTCCGCTACACTGCCCTGTGGGATAAAGCGGTCGCCTGTATTTTTCAGCACCAGTCGCCGGGGGGCCATGCCCAGCTGGGCCATGACGGCCGCCACCCGCTGGCCCACGCAGCCGGTCTCCACGCAGTCCTCCAGCACCAGCAGGCGCTTCGTGCCGGTCAGGGTCGTGCGGATGGTCTCCGGGGACAAAGGGGCAATGGTGCTGAGCTTCAGCACCTGAGCGGAGATACCCCGCTGCGCCAGCAGATCGGCGGCGGACAGGGCTTCGTTGATGAGGGTGCCGTAGGTCAGGAGGGTGATATCCGTCCCCGGACGCAGGCAGGCGATGGCCTCATCGCTGCGATCCTCCTGATAGGCACCCTCCCCGCCACGGGGATAGCGCACCGCCACGGGACCGGTCTCCTCCTGCACCGCACGGCGCAGCATGGTCCGCAGTTCGGCAAAGCTGGCGGGGCAGAACACCTTCATGCCCGGCACCTGAGACAGGTACATCACGTCGAAGCAGCCGTGGTGGGTCTCGCCGTCGGCCCCCACCAGTCCGGCCCGGTCCACCCCCAGCACCACATGAAGCCCACTGAGGGCCACGTCGTGCAGCAGCATATCATAGCCACGCTGCAAAAAGCTGGAGTACACCGCCAGCACCGGCACAAGGCCCTGCTTGGCCATACCCGCCGCCGTGGCCACGGCGTGGCCCTCGGCAATGCCCACATCGAAAAAGCGGCTGGGGTAGGTCTTGGAGAATTTCGTCAGCCCCGTACCGTCCACCATGGCGGCAGTCAGGGCGCAGATGCGGCGGTCCTCCCCCGCCAGTCGGGTCAGTGTTTCACCGAAGACGGAGGAAAAACTGGGTGCGGCGGGCTTGCCGCTGCCGGTACGGACATCGAAGGGCCCGATGCCGTGGAACCGGCCGGGATCCGCCTCGGCGGGGCCGTAGCCCTGCCCCTTCACCGTGTGGACATGGAGCAGCACCGGACAGTGGAGATCTTTAGCCTCCCGCAGCATCCGGGTCAGCTGGACCACATCGTGGCCATCCACCGGCCCCATATACGTAAAGCCCATGTTTTCAAACAGGGTGCTGCCGGGAAGCAGGGACTTTTTCAGCGCCGTTTTCACGTCGTGGCTGACGGAATAGAGCCTCTGTCCCGTCTGGGAGGACTCCAGCACCTGGCGGTAGCGCTTTTTGAAGGCGTAGTAGCCGGGCTTGCTGCGAAGGCGTGACAAATGCCGGGACATCCCGCCCACATTGGGGTCGATGGACATCCCGTTATCGTTCAAAATCACGATCATAGGCTCGTGAGAGGCCCCGGCGTCATTCAGTCCCTCGAAGCTCAGACCGCCGCCCAAGGCTCCGTCGCCGATCAGGGCCAGCACCTGATAGTGCTGATGCAGCAGCGTCCGGGCCCGTGCCATGCCCAAGGCCACGGACACGGAGTTGGAGGCGTGGCCGGCGATGAAGGCATCATGGGGACTCTCCCACGGCTTGGGGAAGCCGGAGAGGCCGCCCAGCTGGCGCAGGGTGCCAAACAGCTCCCGCCGCCCGGTGAGGGCCTTGTGGACGTAGCACTGGTGGCCCACGTCGAACACCAGACGATCCTGCGACGTGTCGAACACCCGGTGGATGGCTACCGTCAGCTCCACCACGCCCAGATTGGACGCCAGATGCCCGCCTGTCCGTGACACCTGCTCCAGCAGGAAGGTGCGCAGCTCACGGCACAGCAGGCGGGCCTGTTCATCATTCAGTTTCCTCACATCGGAGGGGTCATGTATCTGTTCCAACAGCAAGTTGATCGCTCCATTTCATCGGTAAAGATGCAGGGTATGCATGAGCCGGGCCACCCGGTACACCACGCCGGTACACTCGTTGATGGCCACCGTCTTTCCCAGTGCCTTGCCGCCGATGGTGATACCGGAGATCAGCGCCGTCACGGCGATGGAGATAAGAATGGAGGTAGTGCTCAGGTCCTTCTGCAGCTCCACCACGATGACAGCCGCCGTGGAGCCGCTGACGATGCCGCAGATGTCGCCCACCACGTCGTTGCAGAAGGAGCTGACCTGATTGGCGTTTTTCAGCAGACGGATGGCCTCCTTGGCGCCTTTTTCCTTGTGGGCCGCCATGGAGTGGAAGGGCTTGGGATCGGCGGCGGTGACGGCCACGCCGATCATATCAAACACGATGCCGAGGGCGATGAACACCGCCAGCACGATGATGGCCACGGCGTAGCCGGTCCCCTCCAGCGCAGTGGAGGAGAAAAAACTCAGCAGCGCCGACAGCGCCACCGCCAGCAGAAAGACCCGCAGCGCCCAGCTGCAGCCGCTTTTCTTCTTGTTCTTACTCTTGCTCTTTCCCTTATTTCTATCGGTTTTATCGCTTTCGCTCAAAGGAATATCCCTCTCTTTGCTTTGCAAAAATATAGATGCTTCATAAGAAAATACTGAACAGGGCAGCGCCGAGGGTTAATCTTGCGGCTTAGGTACGGGTAGGATTTCCCCACAGCACACCTCTCGTTGCCGATCAGGCGGTTTCCCGTTCGGTGCTGCGCCATGATGTTACCGGTCATGAAACCCGACTGCCACTTAGTCCGCACTGCAATCCCCCCTGCGCCCCTGTGGGACAGCCTAGGTGATTTCCACAGCAGTCAAACCGTCTCTTAGCCTCTTTTGCAGGCAGGGTTTCGAGAGAATCAACACGCTGCCCCTGGCCAGGGGCAGTGGTGCTTCCACTTCCCTATCTACCCTACCCACGCAAGGCAGGCTACTCTGCACACAGCGTTCACGGCACAAGGCCGGGTAGCACCGCATTGCAGGTTCATAATCTGCCTCGTACACAGGTCGCTTGACCACAAAGGGAGTACGCCTGTGCACAACAGCAGGTCTCCACAGAGGCAGGGTCGGGTCCTCCATGCCATTGGAGGGCGCCCCACCACCGCAGATGCGGGGGCTCCCGCATCTCCTCCCAGCACCCACCCCAAACTGGGCGTAAGCAGCAGGCACCAGGAGTTTCACAGTTGTGCCCTTAAAAGGATTTTTAGGCCCTTCTTAGAAGACGGCAGATCTGACTAGGATACTGCGCCGCTGTTCAGTGATTCAATATATTATCATACTTCCGCCGAATTTACAACTGATTTATGCAAGATATTCCGTATATTTTAAGTCATCCGGGGAAAAATCGGCCGTTAAGAAATTTACAAGCCCCGGAGGAAGGGCCTCCGGGGGCTTCAGCGTGTCGAAAAAGTCTTTTCGCCACGCTGTAGCATTTTTCAGAGCTTCAAAAAGCTCTGAAAAATGGGGATCATCATCGTGCAGGACACCCTTCCCGGGTTTCCCGCACACACCCTTCCGCCCCGTTGACGAAAGGTTTCTTCTTTTTGACAGGCTCAAGCCCCGGAGGAGAGGCCTCCGGGGCTTGTCTTATTTCACCGACAGGCGGCGGGCCAGCGCCTCGTCCGGTACGGCGTAGATCGTCTGATAGGTGGTATAGACTACCATGCCGGGCTTCCCCCCGGCGGGCTTTTTCACAAATTTCACCGGGGTATAATCCACCGGCACCTTGCCGCCCTCCCGGCCCTGAGAATAGTAGGCGGCCAGCGAAGCGGCCTCCTCAATGCTCCGGTGGTCCGGCTCTGTGCCGCCGGTGCAGAGGATCACGTGGGAGCCGTGGATCTTTTGTGTGTGGAACCAGATATCCCGGCGGTCGGCGTCCTTGCACGTCAGCCTGTCGTTCTGGCGGTTGCTGCGGCCCACCAGGATCCGCAGGCCCGCTGTGGAGCGGAACTCCCGTGGGCGGGAGGCCCGCTGGAAGCCGGGCTGCTTTTTGCCCCGGCCCCGGAGGTAGCCGCCCTCCGTCAGCTCGGTACGGATGTCGTTGAAGTCCTGCTCCAGCTCCGCCTGCTGCAGTTCCTGCACCACGCTCTCCAGATAGGAGAGCTCCTGCCGGCCCTTTTCCAGCTGCTCCGCCAGGATGCGCTCCGCCGTCTTGGCCTTGGCATACTGCTTGAAGTAGCGGGCGGCGTTCTGCTGAGGCGTCAGCAGCGGATCCAGACGGATATCCAGCTGGGGGCAGCCCTCCTCGTAGTAGTTCTCCGCCGTCAGGCAGGTCATGCCCCGCTCCATGCGGTAGAGGTTGGCGGTGATGAGCTCACCGGACAGCCGCAGAGACTCCCGGTCCCGTGCGGCGGCGTACTCCTTCTCCTGAAGGGCCAGCTTCCGGCGGACACGATCCCGTGCGGCGGTGGCGGCCTTCATCAGATCCTGCCCCTTCTGGCGGACACGGTCCGCCTGCTCCCGGCCCTGATAGAAGTCATCCAGCAGTTGGGCGAAGGTGTCGTAGGTGCGGCAGGTGACCGAGGGTCCGTACTGGGTCACGGGGAAATAGGAAAAGTCCGCCGGTCGGCCCTCACGCTCCAGCAGCTGCGGGAGAAAGCGGCCCTCCTGCACCTGCTGCTGCCATGTGTGGAAGGTCTGCCACAGGGTGTCGGGGTCGGTGCTGCGGGCGTCCGTCTCGCCGCAGGTGCGGCAGACCAACTCCCGTGCCAGCAGGGGCGGAATGGCGGTGAAGGTGTCCATGAGCCAGCGGTCCAGCGGACTGTCCTCCGGGCGCCGGGCCAGCAGGCGGCGGAAGGCATCCTCCTCCGTCGTCAGCGGGTCGCACTTGTCCTGACGGGGCGGCAGGCGGTAGTAGAGCCCCGGCAGCACCTGACGCTGCTGGGACATCTCGAAGTCCACCCGGCGCAGGCAGTCCACGATGCGGCCCTCCCGATCCACCAGAATGAGGTTGGCGTGGCGGGGCATGGCCTCCAGGATCAGGCGGTAGTCGCTCTGCTCCCCCAGCTCGTCCACCGCCCGGATGGTCAGTGTCACCACACGCTCCAGCGGCTCCTGCTCCAGACGCAGCAGCCGTCCCCCGGCCAGATGCTTCCGCAGCAGCATACAGAACATGGGGGGCTGGGCGGGATTATCCCGCAGCTGCCATGTCAGATGCAGCCGGGGCTGGCTGGCTCCAGCGTTGAGCAGGAGCCGCCGTCCGCCCCGCAGCAGCAGGATCACCTGATCCCGTGCCGGCTGCTGGATCTTCTCAATGCGGGTATTCTCTATCTGGGCGGCGGTCTCACGGACCACGGCCTGCATACAAATGGCGTCCAACGGCATATTATTCCTCCTCCATCATCACGGCGAACAGCTGCTCCACCCGGTCGTGACGGCCGCTGAGGTGCAGCCAGCCCAGCAGCGCTTCCAGCGCCGTGGCCTGCTGGTACTGCGCACGGCTGGCATGGGTGGGAATGGAGTGGACGTTAGCGTTGCGGCCCCGGCGGAACACCGCCTGCTCCTCCTCTGTCAGCAGGGGCAGGATGCGCTGGGCCAGCTCCGCCTGCTTGGGGGCGCACACCAGCGCCACCGTGGCCCGGTGCAGGCCCTTGCCGGTGGCTTTGCCGTGGGCGCAGAGCCATGTCCGCACCAGCAGCTCATACACGGCGTCCCCCATATGGGCCAGACCGATGCTGCTGATGCCCCGGATCTGATCCGGCGGCAGCTGTATGTGAAGGTAGTCGGTCATATGCGTTATCTCCTGAATCTATATATGTGCTTCAGTGTATCACAAAGCAGGGTGAGATGCAAGCGCACCGGCGGAGAGGGCTTTTTCTCCCAAAATTTTCAATACCCCTTGACTTGGTAGGTTAATCCTGCTATACTACTAACATACCAAAATGGTAGGTAAATCTTTTCAGGAGGAATCCCTATGATATACGCAGATAATGCCGCTACCACCAAGATGAGTCCTGTGGCACTGGCCGCCATGCTGCCGGCGCTGGAGGACAACTACGGAAACCCCTCCAGCCTGCACAGTGTGGGCCAGCACGCCGCCGAGCTGCTGCAGAGCGCCCGTGAGGCCATGGCCCGGTGCCTGAACTGCAAGCCCCGTGAGATCCTTTTCACCTCCGGCGGCAGTGAGGCCGACAATCAGGCGTTGTTGTCCGCTGCGGAGCTGGGACGGCTGAAGGGCAAGAAGCACATCATCTCCACCGCCTTTGAGCACCACGCCGTCCTCCACTCCCTGAAGCGTCTGGAGAAGCAGGGCTTCGAGGTGACGCTGCTGCCGGTGGGCCCCACCGGCACCGTTACCGCCCAGCAGGTCAAGGAGGCCATCCGGCCGGATACCTGTCTGGTAACGGTGATGTACGCCAACAACGAGATCGGCAGCATCCTCCCCATCGAGGAGATCGGCGCCGTATGCCGGGAGGCGGGCGTGCTGTTCCACACCGACGCCGTACAGGCGGCGGGACATCTGCCCATTGACGTCAAGGCCCAGCACGTCGATATGCTGAGTCTCTCCGGCCACAAGTTCCACGGCCCCAAGGGCGTAGGTGCTCTGTATGTCCGGCAGGGCGTACCCATCACCAGTCTCATCGAGGGCGGCGCACAGGAGCGGGGCAAGCGAGCCGGTACGGAGAACGTCCCCGGCATCGCCGCCATGGCCGCTGCGCTGGAGGATGCCTGCGCCCACATGGAGGAGAACCGGGCCAAGGTGACGGCTCTGCGGGACAAGCTCATTGCGGGGCTGTCCCAGATCCCCCACAGCGCTCTCAACGGCGACCCGGTGAACCGGCTGCCCGGCAACGTCAGCTTCTGCTTCGAGGGCATTGAGGGCGAGTCTCTCCTGCTGCTGCTGGATGATGCAGGCATCTGCGCCTCCTCCGGCTCCGCCTGCACCTCCGGCTCGCTGGATCCCAGCCATGTGCTGTTGGCCATCGGGCGGCCCCATGAGGTGGCCCATGGCTCCCTGCGGCTGAGTCTCAGCGAGTGGAACCAGCCGTGGGAGATCGACCACATCCTGCGGGAGGTTCCCCGTGTGGTGGCGTATCTGCGGTCCATGTCCCCGGTATGGAAGGATCTGGAATCCGGTAAGAAGCAATTCATGCTGTAAGCGTTGATTTAGTGAAAGGAGTACTATCATGGCACTGTATACCGATACTGTAATGGATCATTTCATGCACCCCCGGAATGTGGGTGAGATCGCCGACGCCGACGGCGTGGGTCAGGTGGGCAACGCCAAGTGCGGCGACATTATGAAGATGTACCTGAAAATCAAGGACGGCGTGATCGAGGATGTGAAATTCGAGACCTTTGGCTGCGGCAGCGCCATTGCCTCCTCCTCCATGGCTACGGAGATGATCAAGGGCAAGACCATCGATGAGGCACTGGCCGTCACCAACCGGCAGGTGGTGGAGGCGCTGGGCGGTCTGCCGGCCCACAAGCTGCACTGTTCTGTACTGGCAGAGGAGTCCATCAAGTCCGCCATCAAGAACTACTATGACCGCAACGGCATCGAGTATGACCATAGCAAATTCCCGGATGACTGCGGTGAGGTGGAGTCCTGCCGCATGGTGTAAGGGAGAAATCGTTTACAGGTCAAAAGTCCCTCAGCTGTATCTGACAGCTGAGGGACTCAGCGTGTCGAAAAGTTTTTTCGACACGCTGCAATCATTTTTCAGAACTTCAAAAAAGTTCTAAAAAATGGTGATTATTATCGTGCAGGACACCCCTTCCGGGTTTCCCGCACACACCCTTCCGCCCCATTGACGAAAGTGTCCCCCCTTTTTGACAGCCAAGAGGCTTTCTCTACGCTCCGTCGAATGTGCGGGATTTTTGTCACGCCGTATAAGCCGCCTATCTGCGGGAAATACTGTCATCATCCAAGTGGTGGAGGCGGCGTATGCAGGGGAAGGTGGAAATCTGCGGGATCAATACAGCCCGGCTGGAGATCCTGAAAAACGACGAGATGATGGAGCTTCTCCGGCGCACCAAGCAGGGGGATATGGCGGCCCGTGAGCGGCTGATCCGGGGCAATCTCCGGCTGGTGCTGTCGGTGATCCAGCGGTTCAGCAGCCGGGGCGAGAACGCCGACGATCTGTTTCAGGTGGGGTGCATCGGTCTTATCAAGGCCATCGACAACTTCGACATCCGTCAGCCGGTGCGGTTCTCCACCTATGGCGTTCCCATGATCGTGGGGGAGATCCGCCGCTATCTCCGGGACAACAGCACCCTGCGGGTCAGCCGGAGTATGCGGGACACTGCCTATAAGGTCCTGCAGGCCCGTGAGCGGCTCCTGCGCCAGCAACAGCGGGAGCCTACGGTGGAGCAGATCGCCCAGGAGCTGGAGCTGCCCCGTGAGGAGGTGGTGTTCGCCATGGACGCCATGTCGGCCCCGGTGTCTCTGTATGAGCCGGTGTACGCCGACGGCGGGGACGCCGTGTGCGTCATGGATCAGATCCGGGATGACCACAGCAGCGATGAGGGCTGGCTGCAGCAGCTGGCGCTGAAGGACGCCATCTCCCACTTGCAGCCCCGTGAGCGGAACATTCTGGCCCTGCGGTTCTGTCAGGGCAAGACCCAGATGGAGGTGTCCTCCGAGATCGGCATCTCGCAGGCGCAGGTGAGCCGGTTGGAGAAAAATGCCATACGCTCCATCAAGCAGGAGCTGTGAAAAAGGAGGTGTGACCCACAGGTCACACCTCCTTCGGTCATTCTTCAGTTGCTCCACGGGGCGTTGCTCTCAGGTGACAATGGCCATGAGATATTCTGCCAGTCCGTTCGGTCGGTGTAGTAGGAATAGGTGGTGCCATCCAGCGATACAAAGGAAATGAACACACCCTCCCAACGGCCGGAGCTGCTGCGTTTCAGCGGATAGCGCCACAGGCGCATCACCGAGGTGTCACTGTAATAGAGGGTGGCATCCGGCTCCCCCTCCGGCAGCCGGTCGGTGAAGTGGCCCACGCCCAAAGCGGCCAGACTGCTGTATATGGAGCGGGCGTTACTCTCCCGCAGGCGCAGCTCCTGTCCGTCCACCAGCGCCCGGACGCCCCGGTGGCGCTTGGCATAGATGGTGCTGGCGGAGACGGCGTCCATGCAGGCCTCGTAGCGGTTCTTGATGTGCTGGGGGCGGCTGATGAACAGGCCGATGCAGGTCAGCACTACCAGAGCGATCGCCAGAATGACCGCCCACCACGGGAAGGTTTTTTGCCGGGGGCTGCGCTGCACCCGGTCATAGAGTCCCGACATTTTGCCGTCCCCCTTCCTTTTGTGTTCTTACACAGGATACCACACATCCGGTGATCTGTAAAGGCCTACCGGCCGCCGCTGATCTGCTGGCACAGCCACTGGGCAAAAAGCGCTGCATCCTTGGCGTAGGGATGGACGCCGTCGCTGGTGTACTCCTCTTTCATGTAGCCCTCGTCATCGCAGTAGAGGTGGGAGGCATCCAGACAGTGAACCTTCTTGCCGTCGGCCAGACCGGCGATGCCGTCGTTGACCTCCTGTAGGCGCTGGGGGCTGAAGTAGCTGGCGCTCTCTGCCACAGAGCGGGACACGCCGTAGACCTTCAGCAGGTAGATGGTGGCATCCGGCTGGAGCCTTTTCAAGGTGTCGATGTCCTCCTGATAGGCGCTCAGCAGGCTGCTCATGGGGTAGCCACACTCGTTGATGCCCAGCATGATGAAGATCTTCTTATAGGTACGGTTTTGCAGCAGGGTCGTCAGGTCCGTGGCATCGAAGTTATCGTCCGAGGCGGTAACGGAGAACATGTGGAAAACATTCATGCCAACGTCTGTGAAGTAATCTGCCTTGCCAAGCCTTGCATAGTAGGCGGAGCTGACCATGCGGGAATCACCAATGAACAGGGCATCGTCGAAAAAGCTCTCGTCCTCGCCGTACTTGGCCCCCGGCACCACGGTGGGAAGCTCCGTAGGCACTCCCGGCACCTGCGGTTTCTCCGGTTCGTCGGGTTTTTCCGGTTCAGTGGGTTGCTCCGGCTCGGCAGGCTTTTCCGGTTCAGTGGGCTGCTCCGGCTGCTTTGGCTCATCCTGACTACGCTGCTTGGCCTGCTCCATGCGGCGGAGGTCTGTGTCGTCATGCAGCAGCATGAATGGCACGGCGATGGCCAGACGGTCCTCCCAGCCCCCTACATACTTTTGCAGCTGGGCCTTCAGCACAAGGCCCGTTACGGTGGCTGCCAGGGAGGTGGCCACCAGCAGGATGGCCAGCACGGCCAGTCCTCTCTGTTTTGGTTCTAATCTCTTCATGGCTGCTCGTCCTCAAAAGCTGAAATACATAAAGGGGTCGTTGGTGGCCACCGCCATACAGTAAACGCATACCCAGAACAGCACCAGCAGGAGCACCGTTCCCAGCGGGGAGGTGCGGATGCGGCGCCAGAGCTTCTCCGGTAAGGGCGTGGACACCAGCAGACCGATGACCAACACCACGGCGTACTGCCGTCCGTAGACCAGAAAGTCCCGTGCATGGACCGCCGTGCCGCCGGAGAAGGCAAAGAGCCGCCCGATATAGCCGCCGATGTCCTTCAGGGAGGGGATGGCGAAGAGCATCCAACTTAGGGGGATCACCAGGAGCATATAGAGCCGGGAGATCACCTGACTGCGCCGGAGCACCTTGCCCCAGCCCAGACGCTCCAGAGAGATGAGGGCAAAGAGGAACAGTCCCCACAGCAGGAAGTTCAGCGTACTGCCGTGCCACAGGCCCGTAAACAGCCACACCACCAGCAAATTCAGGTAGGTACGGCCCTCCCCCTTTTTGCTGCCGCCCAGTGGGATATACACATAGTCCCGGAACCAAGAGCTGAGACTGATGTGCCAGCGGCGCCAGAAGTCCCGCATGGAGCGGGCGGCGTAGGGGTGTTCAAAGTTCCGGGGCAGCCGGAAGCCCAGCATCCCCCCTACGCCGATGGCCATCCACGAATAGCCGCAGAAGTCCAGATACAGCTGCAGGGAGTAGGCCACAAGGCCCAGCCACGCCATAGGGGTGGAGACGCTCTCGAAGCCGATGGTCTTGACCTGACGCCACAGGCCGCCGATCTGGTTGGCCAGCAGCACCTTCATGGAAAGGCCGATGATGAAGTCCCGCAGGCCCGCATCCAGCTCCCGCAGGGTGCAGGTGCGGCGGTACATCTGCGCTTTCAGATCCGCCGGATCCATGAGAGGGCCGGAGAGGAGCTTGGGGAACATCAGGATCTCAGCGGCGTAGGACACCGGACACTCCTCCGGCTCCATGCGGCCACGGTACACGTCGATGACGTAGGCGGCCATCTGGAAGGAGTAAAAGCTCAGGCCCAGCGGCAGGGCGATGCCACTGCCCAGCAGGCCGGCATATTTGAAGCCGAAAAGGCACAGGCCCAGCACCAGCAGGTTCCCCACCAGCAGGGGCTTGCTCCCCGCCAGCTTCCGGCCGGAGAGCCACGTCAGAGCCATGAGCCCCATCAGCAGCGCCAGACACCACGGCCGCTTCCATGTGCCGAGCAGGTAAAAGACAAGACTCCCTAATGCCAGAACGCCGTTTCGCAGTCGCTCCGGCATCAGGTAATATACTGCCAGAAACACCGGCAGAAAGATGAAAATAAAGGGTAGTGTGTTAAAGCCCATGCGATTCTCCTATGGTATTGAACGTGACCGATGCTGTCTATCCAGAAAGACAGCCCGCAGATCACTCTGCAGGCTGTCCCGTAAGCTGCGTGAAACTGTATTCTATTATGGTCTATCCCCATGGGAATTGCAATTACAAAATATGCACAAAATGGTTACAATTTGTCTTTTATCTCCGGACAGGGAGAGGCCCACGGCCATGCCGTGGGCCTCTCGTTCATCGACTTCAGTTTTGGTGTTCCTCCGCCCAGCAGCCGGTGCAGTGCATATTGCAGGCGGAGGTGGGATCCATGAGGATCAGCCACGGCACGTTGATATCGTACTTTTCCGCCGTCTCCTGGGCCGCATGATAGCCCCGGATGCCGCCCTCATAGACGGCGGCAGAAGCGTCCTGTTGGGGACATTTCTGCCGGTTTATCCAAAAATTCAGTTCGACGGCTCCGCCATGGCGCTGCGGACAAAGGCGGTCATCAGCTCCCCCAGCCGGTCCACGCTGCGGTCGATGTCCGCCTCCATACGGTTCCACAGGAATTGCAGGAAAAAGCCCACATAGGCATAGCGACAGAAGGCGGCGATCTCCTCCACCCGCTCCTGCGGCAGGCCGCTGTCTGCCGTCTGCTGCTGCACCAGCCGGAAGAAGGTGTCGTCCGTCAGGGAGAACACATACTGCTCCATCCGGTCCCGTGACAGGGCGTTGAACACATGGTAGATCTTGGCGGGATGGGCCTGACACTCCCGCATGACGGCCTTGGTGGACGTATGCCAGTCGGTACCCTCTCCGGTGAAGCGGCCCAACTCCAGATGGAACCACGCATCCAACAGATCATAGATGTCCCGGTAGTGGTAATAAAAGGTGTTGGAGCTGATATCGCACCGCTTTACAAGGGCCGTCACGGTGATCTTGTCGAAGGGCATCTCCTCCAGCATCTCCCCAAAGGCCCGCATGATGGCCTTTTGTGTGTATAGCGCCATAAACGCACCTCCTGTTCTTCACCGTATTATAACAGGAGGCGCCCTCCGGCGCAAGGGGTGCCTTCCGGCGGTGGAAATATGCCAAAAACCGGCACGATTTCCTATGCTGCGGACTGGAACTTTCCGGGTTTCCCGGCGGCTTTCCTTCATTTTTTCGCATTGTGAAACCGGTTTTTATTGACTTGTGCTTTCTAACCATGGTACAATGAATTTTGCGTGCAACTTTGGACGTTTTATGTAAATTATCAGGGGATGGGTACGGAACAGCCCGCCCCGGAAAAGGATGTGACAGTCCATGCTGATGTGTGTGTTTCTGTTTCTGCTGTGGCTTATTTTCAACGGGCGGGTGACGCTGGAGATCTGCCTGTTCGGCGTCGTCGTAACGGGGCTTGTATATGCCTTCTGCGTCGCCGTGCTGGGGTATCATCCCCGGAACGAGCGGCGGGTACTGCGGCGGCTGGGGTGGTATCTCCAATACGGCGCGACGCTGGTATGGGAGATCGTGAAGGCCAATGTGCAGACCATGAAGGTCATTCTCTCCCCCAAGGCTGCCTACCGCCCTGCCGTGGTGCGGCTGCAGGTGCCGCTGGAGGAGGCCAGCTCCCGTGTGCTGCTGTCCAACTCCATCACCCTGACCCCCGGCACCGTCACCATCCGGCAGCAGGAGGAGGAATTCCTGGTACTGTGTCTGGATAAGGACGGCGGTGAGGCCATCCCGGACTGGAATCTGGTTCGTATTCTGAAGAAGCTGGAGGGCAGCAAGTGATGGATCTGATCGAGCAGTGCTATAACTATCTGTTCTGGGGCGCTCTGGTGGTGCTGGCTGTGGGCATTCTTGCGGCGCTGGTGTATATCATCCGGGCCAGGCTGACGGTGGACCGCATCATCGGCATCAACCTCGTCGGCACCATCGTGGTAATGGTCATCGTGGTGTTGACCTTCCTGTTGGGAGAGGATTATCTGGCGGACATCGCCCTGATCTATGTGGTGCTGTCGTTTATCGCCGTGATGATGCTCTGCCGCATTTACATCAATCTCTATCAGCGCAATCAGCGGAAAAAGGAGGAGGCGTCCCATGATCGGTGAATGGATCCGCTTTGGCGTGACGGCCCTATGCGTGGTGGGTGGACTTTTTGCCCTGCTTACGGCGCTGCTGGGCCTGTTCCGCTTTGACTATGCCCTGAACCGGCTCCATGCTGCCGCCATCGCCGACACGCTGGCGCTGGGGCTGGTGCTGCTGGGCGTCATGGTGGCGGTGGGCTTCCGGGCCGTGCTGTGGAAGCTGGTGCTGGTGCTGGTGATCCAGTGGTATACCTCTCCCCTGTCCAGCCATATGCTGGCGCAATTTGAGTACCGGGCCGGGCAGGAGGATCTGGCCCGCTATCTGGAGCTGCCGGAGGAAACGGAGGAGGTGAGCGCCCCATGAGCACCGTATTCCGTCTATTGCTGCTGGCGGGTCTGCTGGTGTGCGCCGTGGCCACGGCGCTGGTGAAAAAGCCCCTGCGGGCGGTCATCATCTACATGGCCTACTCCATCATCATGTCCGTCATTTGGATCCTGCTGGAGGCGCCCGATCTGGCCCTGACCGAGGCTGCCGTAGGCGCAGGCATCACCGGCATTCTGTTCTTCCTGACGCTGCGGCGCATCGACCGCATCGACCGGGATGCCGACGTGGAGGAGACCCAAGGAGAGGAGGAACCCCATGAAGAAAACGAAGCGACCCACTGAGCAGGAACTGCTGCACCAGTGGCTGGAGGGCGATCTGGACCTGACTCAGCAGCTGTATGTGGAGAAGGACGAGCCTCAGCCGGAGGCTGTGGAGCCCTATCAGCCCAAGCGGGACAGGGACACCTTCCTACGCTCCCTGCGGCGCTCCCTGCGGCTTTATAATGTGCTGGCCTTCCTGCTGTGCGCCGTGTTTGCGGCGCTGATGCTGATGACGGTGGCCAACCTCCCCCGCTACGGCTCGGCGGATGCACCCACCGTCAATGAGGTGGCCCAGCGCTATGTGGAGCAGGGTACGAAGGAGACCGGGGCCGTCAACACCGTGGCGGGTATGATTCTGGACTACCGTGCCTTCGATACGCTGGGTGAGTCCTTTGTGCTGTTCACCGCCGTGTGCGCCGTGACCATTCTCATGAACCTCTCCCCCAAAAAGCGCCGCCCCCTATCTAATGAGGTGGTAAACTATGCCGCCGACCCTATTGTGGCCGGGGTGTGCCGGGGGCTGATCCCGGTGATCCTGCTGTTCGGCGTCTACATCCTTCTCAACGGCCATCTCTCCCCCGGCGGAGGCTTCTCCGGCGGGGCGGTGCTGGCGGCGGGTCTGATGATCTATGCGCTGGTATGGGGCGACGAGGCCGCCTCCCGCACCTTCCGGGCCTCCATTCTCCGGGCGGTGGTGGTGTGCTCTCTGGGCTTTTACTGTCTGGCCAAGAGCTACTCCTTCTTCACCGGCGCCAATCATCTGCACTCCATCATCTCTCCCGGCACGCCGGGGAACATCCTCTCCGGCGGTCTGATCCTGCCGCTGAACGTGGCGGTGGGCCTGGTGGTGTGCTGCACCATGTATAGCTTTTATATGTACTTCCGAAGGGGGGAGCTGTAAAAAATGCATCTGGAAAATCTCCCCTTTAACTATGAGGAGGCCGTGGCGGTGCTGCTGTTCGTCATCGGCTTTTGTATGCTGCTGTTCTCCCGGAATCTCATCAAGAAGGTCATCGGACTGGACATCATGGACAGCGGTGTTTTTCTGCTGCTGGCAGATCGGGGCTACATCGCCGGACGCACCGCTCCCATCATTGTGGACGGCGTCACGGACATGAGCCGGTATGTCAATCCCATTCCCGCCGGTCTGGTGCTGACGGGCATTGTGGTCTCCGTCAGCGTGTCGGCGGTGATGCTGTCGCTGACGGTGCGGATCTACAAGACGTATCGGACACTGGACGTGGATAAGCTCTACATGATGATCTCCCACAAGAAAAAGAGGAGGGAACGTCGATGAGCTTCGTGCAGAACTTCCCCCTCTTTGCCATCATTCTGTCGCTGGTATGCGCTGTGATCTCCTTTGCCGCCAACGACCGCTGGGCCAGAGGTCTGACGTTGTTCCTGCTGAGCGTCAGCGTCTGTATGCAGGCGGCGCTGCTGGTGTTCTGCGCCGTAAACGGCACCAGCTACTCCTATATGATGGGTCATTACCCCGCCCCGTGGGGCAACGAGATCACCGTGGGGGTGCTGGAGTCCTTCATGGCCCTGCTGTTTGCGGCGGTGATGCTGATGAGCGTGCTGGGTGGGATGCCCCGCATCCGCCGGGATATCCCGGAGCACCGGATGCGGCTTTACTGGGTGATGATCGATCTGGCCCACGTGGCTCTGCTGGCCCTGTGCTACACCAATGATATCTTCACCGCCTACGTGTTCATTGAGGTACTGACCATCGCCTCCTGCTGCCTGCTGGCGGCCCGTGACGGCGGACGGCCCCTGCTGGCCGCCGTGCGGTACATGATCTTTTCTCTGGTGGGCTCCGGGCTGTTCCTCATCGGCGTCATCTTCACCTACTCCATTACGGGTCAGCTGCTGTTCCCGCAGCTGAAGGAGTCCATTGCCCTGCTGTGGGCCGACGGCACCTACCGCTTCTCCATGACCGTGGCCATCGGCCTGATGGTAGGCGGTCTTGCCATTAAGAGCGGCCTGTTCCCCTTCCACTTCTGGATGCCCGATACTTACGGCCGGGCCACCCCCGCCTCCGCCGGCATTCTGTCGGGCGTGGTGTCCAAGGGGTACATCTTCCTGCTCATCAAGATCATCTATCAGGTCATCGGCATCGAGGTCTTTGCCGCCAGTGGTATTCAGGATCTGCTGCTGGTGCTGGGCATCGGCGGCATGGTAGTGTGCAGCATTTCCGCCATTCAGACGGGGCGGCTGCGGACCATGATCGCCTACTCCTCCGGCGCACAGATCGGCTACATCTACATGGGGCTGGGCATGGGGACCCAAGCCGCCCTTCTGGCGGCGCTGCTGCAGATCGTGGCCCACGCCGTCACCAAGCCCATGCTGTTCCTCTCCGGGGCAGGGCTGGCCGGGGCATCCGGCGGCCATCAGGACTTCCGTTCCCTGCGAGGGGCGGCCCATCGGGCTCCGGCAGCAGGCGTGCTGTTCACCATAGGCGCTCTGTCCATGGTGGGTATTCCCATTTTCGCCGGGTTCATCCCCAAGCTGTACTTCGCCACCGCTGCCGCCGCCACCGTCGGGTGGCGAGTCTGGGCGGTATGGCTGGCGCTGGGGGTCTCCACGGTGCTGAACGTGCTCTACTTCCTCTACACCGCCATGCTGATCTGGGTGCCGGAGGAGACGGAGCACGCCCAGCGTCCCAAACGCTTCTCCCCCCTGCCTACGGCTGGGCTGGCGGCCATGAATCTGGCCGTGGGCCTCGGCTCCGCCGCCGTGACGGAGCTGTTCGCCATGGGCATGGGTCTATTCTGCGGCTGACCGGAAAGGAACAGGTGACCATCTATGCTGATTCTCTTGATCGCACTGCCCCTGCTGACCGGTCTGGCGGCAGCGCTCCCCTTCCCCAGCCGCCGGGGGCGGCTCACATTTCTGCTGACCATGCAGATCATCGAAACGGCGCTGGTGGTCTGGACACTGGTGTCCGGACGCAGCTATACCACCAACATCTGGCATCTGACGGAGTCCCTGACCATCGCCATGAAGCTGGACGGTGTAGCAGCCGTGTTTTCCGCCCTGACGGCGGTGGCGTGGCTGCTGGCCCTCATCTACTCCGTGGAGTACATGAGTCACTCCCAAAATGAGGCACGGTTTTATGTGTTCCTCTTTCTGTCGGAGGGGATGCTGCTGGGGACGGCTTTGTCGGCAGACTTCGTATCTATGTACGTCTTTTACGAGCTCACCAGTCTCTGCTCCATGCCGCTGGTGCTCCATGAGCTGACCCACGACGCCGTTACCGGCGCTATGAAGTACCTCTACTACTCCATCGGCGGTGCCTTCTTCGTGCTGTTCGGTATCGTGGTGCTCTACACCAATACCTCCACCCTGGACTTCGCCCCAGGCGGCACCCTCATTGCCGGGCAGCACACGGGGCTGGAGCTGCTGGCGGTGTTCTTCGTGGTGCTGGGTTTCGGTACAAAGGCGGGCCTGTTCCCCATGCACAACTGGCTCCCCTCAGCCCACCCGGTGGCCCCCGCCCCCGCCAGCGCCCTGCTGTCGGGCATCATTACCAAGGCGGGCGTCATCGGTATCATCCGGGTACTGTACTTTATCGCCGGTCCCTCTGCGCTGCGGGGTACATGGGTCCAGACAGCCTGTCTGGTGCTGGCACTGGGGACGGTGTTCATAGGCTCCATGCTGGCTTACGGCGAACGGGACTTCAAGAAGCGGCTGGCCTACTCCAGTATCTCCCAGATCTCCTACGTGCTGACGGCGCTGTTCCTGCTAACGGAGGACGGCCTCACCGGCGGCCTTTTGCAGGTATTCTTCCACGCATGGGCCAAAATTGGCCTCTTCCTCATTGCCGGCGTCATCATCCATCTGGCGGGGCTGCGAAATGTGGAGGACTTCCGAGGGCTGGGACGCCGCCTGCCGGTGACGTTTTTGTGTCTGGTGTTCGTCTCTCTGTCGCTGGTAGGTATCCCGCCCTTCGGGGGCTTTGTCAGCAAGTGGGCCATCTCTCTGGCGGCACTGGACGGACTCGGCGGCCCTCTGGCCTATCTGGTCCCGGCGGTGCTGCTGGTATCGGCGTTGCTGACGGCGGGATATCTGTTCGCCCCCATCGTCAGCGGCTTCTTCCCCGGCGAGGGGTTCGCCGGGGAGCCACGGCTCCGGGAGCCTCCGGCCATGACCCTGCCGCTGGTGGTGCTGGCGGCGGTGTGTCTGGTGCTGGGTCTGTTCCCCGACCGGCTGACGGCGCTGTTCCAGTCTCTGGCAGCGCAGGTGCTTTAAGGAGGTGCGGGTAAATGAACGGACTTTATCTGACGCTTCCCATTTTCCTGCCGCTGGTGGGCGGGCTTGTCTCGTACCTGATCCGCTTCCCTAACAGCCGCAGCCGCCATCTGTTCTATGGGGTGCTGATCTGCCTGACCTCGGCGGTAACATGGCTCTCCATTCTCCGCTGCGGCAGTGAGAGCTTTCAGCTGCTGCGCTTCACGGAGGAGCTGACCCTTACCCTGCGGATGGACGGCGCCTCCCGGCTCTTTGCGGGGCTGGCCGCTACCCTGTGGCCCTTCACCATGCTGTACGCCTTCGACTACATGAGCCACGAGAAGCATCTGTCCATGTTCTGGTCGTTTTTCACCGTCTCCTTCGGCGTAACGCTGGGAGTGGCCTTCGCCGGAAACATGATGACCATGTATCTGTTCTATGAGCTGCTGACACTGGCCACTCTTCCGCTGGTGATGCAGCCCATGTCCACCACCGCCCGGAAGGCCGGCGTCAAGTACGCCGTCTACTCCATGAGCGGGGCGGCGCTGGCCTTTATCGGGCTGGTTTTTCTCGTTGTCAACGATGCGCAGGACTTCACACTGGGCGGCCATCTGGCGGGCTACACCGGCGATCGGCAGCTGCTGCTGGCGGTATTCGTGCTGGCCTTTGTGGGCTTCGGCGTTAAGGCGGCCATCTGGCCCCTGCACGCATGGCTGCCCGCTGCGGCGGTGGCCCCCACACCGGTGACGGCGCTCCTCCATGCGGTGGCCGTGGTGAAATCCGGCGCCTTCGCCTGTATCCGCCTGATCTACTACGCCTTCGGCACGGAGATCCTGGTGGGGACGTGGGCGCAGCAGGCGGTGATGACTCTGACCCTTATCACCATCCTGTTCGCCTCCTGTATGTCGGTGAAGCAGCGGCACTTCAAGCGGCGGCTGGCCTACTCCACGGTGTCGAACCTGTCGTACATCCTCTTCGCCGCTACCATTATGACCCTTCCGGCGCTGACGGCGGCCTTTCTGCACCTCATCGTCCACTCCGTGGTGAAGATCCTGGCCTTCTTCACCGCCGGAGCCGTACTGCATTACAGTCACCGGGAGTACGTCCATCAGCTGGAGGGGCTGGGCAAGCGGATGCCCGTGACCTTCGTGTGCTACACGGTGGCGGCCTGCGCCCTGACGGGCGTCCCCCCCTTCACCGGCTTTGTCAGCAAGTGGTACATGGCTCTGGCGGCGGTGGACACCTATCAGCCCCTGCCCATCATCGGCTTCGGCGTGCTGCTGGTGTCGGCGCTGCTGACGGCTATCTATATGTTCCAGATCGCAGTCCGGGCATGGTTCCCCCGGCACAGCGCTCCGGCCATTCCGGAGGGCTCCGTCCATGAGGCGGGGTGGCAGATGCTGGTACCCATGGTGGTGCTGGCGGCGGCCTGCCTGCTGATGGGCCTGATGCCCCAGGGGCTGCTGGATCTGATCCGAGAGGCGGTGACACTGTGACGACCTTCTATCTGCTGATCCTGTTTATGCTGCCCGCCGTCATGGCTGTCGGCATCGCTATCCCACGGCGGAGGGAGCTCTCCGCTCAGTGGGTCGGAGAGCTGGTCATCGCCACGGCGCTGCTGGTGCTGGGGGCCATGCTGGCCCTGTGCCGTCTGCCGGTAGGGACAGTCATCGTCTCCCCCGTAGTGGGGCTGTCCTTCACCTTTGGCGGCTTCCAGCGGCTCTATGGGCTGGTGGTGTGCTTCATGTGGCTCATCTGCGCCATGCTGTCGCCCCAGTATTTCCGGGGCCATCACCACCTGCGGCGGTACTATTTCTTCTTCCTCATTTGCCTGAGCTTTACGCTGGGCGTGTTCCTGTCGGCGGATCTCAAGACCACCTTCCTGTTCTTCGAGCTTATGAGCCTCGGCTCCTATGTGTGGGTGGTGCAGGAGGAGACGCCGGAGGCGCTGGACGCCGGAAAGACCTATCTGACCATCGCTGTTCTGGGCGGTCTTGTGACGCTGATGGGGCTGTTCCTGCTCCAGCATCTGACGGGGACACTGGTGCTGTCGGAGCTGAAGGATGCCTGCGCCGCCGTAACGGACCGCACGGCCCTGTGGTGGGCGGCTCTGTGCGTGTTCTTCGGCTTCGCCGCCAAGGCGGGTGTGTTCCCGCTGCACATCTGGCTGCCCAAGGCCCACCCGGTGGCCCCGGCCCCCGCCAGCGCTCTGCTGTCGGGCGTGCTGACTAAGGCGGGTATTTTCGGTATTCTGGTCGTCACCGTCTACCTGCTGCCGGGCAACCGCAGCTGGGGCGTTCTGGTGCTGATACTGGGCTGCATCACTATGGTACTGGGCGCCGTAATGGCGGTGTTCTCCACCAACCTCAAGTACATTCTGGCCTGCTCCTCCCTGTCCCAGATCGGGTTCATTCTGGTGGGCGTGGCCATGCTGACCCTGCTGGGGGAGCACAACGCGCTGGCCGCCCACGGTACGGTGCTGTATATGCTGAACCACTCGCTGGTGAAGCTGACCCTCTTTCTCTTTGCCGGTGTGGTGTATTACAACACCCACCAGCTGGATCTGAACCGCATCCGTGGCTTCGGGCGAGGTAAGCCCCTGCTCCACGGACTGTTTCTGTGCGGAGCCTGCTCTCTGGCCGGTATCCCCGGCTTTCTGGGCTACGTCAGCAAGACGCTGGTCCACGAGGCGGTGGTGGAGCTGGCGGTGGAGACCGGCAGCACCGCCATTACGGTGGTAGAGTGGCTGTTCCTGCTATCCGGCGGATTGACGGTGGCCTATCTCACCAAAATCTATGTGGCGGTATTCTGGCAGACGGCACCGGCAGATGCCCACGCCGCCTCCCGGCGCTGGGGAACGCCCCTCTCCGTGGCGGCGCTGATGCTGGCAGCGATACCGCTGCCGACGCTGGGTCTGCTGCCCCATGGGCTGTCGGAGAAGCTCGCCGCCGCTACCCTCTCCTTCACCGGCGGTCATGATTTCTCCCATGCCGTCCACTATCTGGCTTGGGCGAACCTCAAGGGCGTGGTCATCTCCCTGTCCATCGGTATGCTGGTATACTTCCTGCTGATCCGACCCCTTCTCACGGAGCGTCGGGACGGCGAGATTCGCTACCGCTCCCTTTGGCCGGCATGGCTCAGCTTGGAGGAGAGCGTCTACAAGCCCTTCTTCCGGCAGCTCATCCGGGTGCTGATGACCCTGTGCCGGATGGTGTGCGACCTGCTGGACCTACTGGTGCTGGTGATGCGCCGCACTCTGCTGCGGGATACCCGTGACCACGTGCGCCGCTCGCCCCATAGCTCCGTGGTGCGGGCCATGTCCCACAACAGCAAGTACTCCCAAGAGGAGACGGCGGATCACGTAGGCACTGTGCTGGACGCCTTCCAGCGGATGGAGGGAAGTCTCTCCTTTGCCCTGCTGATGGCGTGTCTGGGTCTGTGCCTGATCCTGCTGTGCGTCATCCTCCACGTGTTCGGATAAGCAAAAAGCCCCCGCAGGAAACGGAAGCGTTTCCTGCGGGGCTTTTGTATGCTCACTTACTTTTCGTGAAAGCGGACGGCAGCCAGTACGGCGGTCTTGCCGTCGGGCTTCCGCACCGCCATGCGACAGATGCTGCCCTCCCGGCGGCAGAGAACCGACAGTTCCTCCCCCTCGAAACAAGGAGCGGCATAGTGGATCTCCATGGAGGCGATTTCCCCACCTGCCAGCACGCTGGCCGGGAAGCAGTCCAGCAACAGCCGCACATAGGCCACATTGTTCATGTGGCGGCCCATGTCGATGTCCGTGGAGCGCACCGTATGCCGCTGCACCAGCTCCTCCGGCAGCAGGTCGTCCCGGAACCGGGCGGGGGCCTCCGTGATGCCCTCCCGCTCCACAAAGGGGAAATCCTCCGGGAAGCCAGACTGGGCAAAGGGAATGAGCCGCCCCTTCTCCCCCAGCACCGCCCACTGGGTGCGGCCCAGCGCCAGCAGCTGATCTCCCTGCCGCAGGCTGTAGCTGCGGAAGCAGCGCAGGGATCTCCCCTCGCAGTGCTCCGGCCATGTGGCCGCCGTCACCTCCTGCGCCAGAGCGGGCCACCGAAAAAAGTCCACCCGGCTGTGGAGCGTCAGCCAGAAGGCACCACGCCGGGCCATGGCTGCACCGCCTACGCCGATGCGCTCGGCGTGTTCTGCGGCAATGGCCTGAAACATGGTGAAGGCCGCCAGCGGCGACATCCGGGCCGATGCCCCGCAGTAGTCCGGGGACAGGGTGAAGTTCTTCTCAAAAAAACCTTGCAGTTGGGTCATAACGCACCTCCGGGGAAAATGTTTTTTAGTATCATACCACATTTTCCCATTTCCGGCAACCCGCCGAAAAAGCAGCCTCCTCCTGTAAGGCGGAGGAGGCTGTTTTCAGGTTATGTGGCTATTTGGGAAGAAGATCAATTCTCACGCTTCTTGGCGGAGAGCACCAGCACAGCGGCCACAGACAGGGTCGCTGCCATGACCCACACGGTAACGGTCATGCCGTCGCCGGTCTCCGGAGACTGGGTATCCTTGCCGGTATCGGGCTTGGTATCCGGGTTGGGGGTGGGCTCAGGCGTCTCGCCGGACTCCACGTTGAAGTCGGTACCCAAGAGCTTACTGTAAATGGCGTTGGCAGCCAGACGGTAGTCGTCGGTCTGGTGGGCCTTGTTGGTGATGCTGGTGCAGAACACCGTCATATCCAGCCCGTTGGCCCGATAGTCGATGGCCACGGCATGGCCCTTCAGGCCCGCCTCGGGATCGTCGATGCCGTTCCACCAGCCGGCCTTGTAGAAGTCATCCTCGCTGCTGGCCCGCATGAGCACGGTGGCCTCCTCCGGGTAAGCGGAAATGATGGAGCCGCCCTTGGTGTAGGTGGTAAAGTCGCCGTCGGCGGCATAGCTGGCAGTGATGAGGCTGTCGGCATACTCCACGTTGAACAGGGCCTCGTAGTCGTTATAGACCTCCTCGGGGCCGTACATTCCCTCCTCGATGATCCACTGGATGTCGAAGTCGAAGCCGGGGATGGTGGCCTTGGCGTACTCCAGGATGTTGGCGCTGGCGCCCACGAAGGGCAGGCCCGCCTTCACCGCAGCCTGCACGTCCTCCTCCGGCTCGTTGCTGGAGAACACCACGTTGGCCTCGGAAACATCGCTGGTGGTCTTGAAGTTCATCTGGCGGCTGAAGGCGAAGCGGTCAAAGTGGTCGTCGTCCACATAGACCTTAGGCTCGGTGATGACCTTGGCCTTGGGCACATCCGCCACATGGGTAATCTCGATGACATACTGGTCGTCGATCTGACCGGCATCCTTGTGGTCGATGACGAAGTCGCCCTTGCTGTAATGATCGCCGGCCTCAGTGATGAAACCCACGGTGACGCCCTTGGCCAGCAGGTCATTGACGGCGTTGACGGCGGCCAGACCGTTGTTGCTGATAACGGTGGCGGTGTTTCCGTAGGTGGTGACCCATGCCGTGCCGTACTCCACGGTGTTGGCGTCGGCGGTCTTACCCTCGAACACACCGGCCTTGGTGATGGCGGTGCAGTCAAAGCCACGCAGCTCCGGGAAGTTGGTGACGGACTCACTGTAAAGCCCCGTCCAGTTCTTCACGATCTTGCCCTTATACAGAACGGCGTTGGCGAAGCTGCGGCTGATCTGGTGCATATCGATGACGAAGGCGCCGGCCTTATAGGTCACACCGTCCACCGTCACGTCCTCGGTGAGCTTCTCCACCTGCACGCCGTTGCGGATGAAGTACTCCTGCATGAAGTAGGCGTCGGCGATATCCCGCTGGGAATCGGCATCGGTGGGAATGACGTAGTACTCCGGATAGAACTTACCGTACTCGTCCTTTTCACGGAAGTTGGCCTCCACCTGATTGTCCTGGGTAACGAACCACTTCTCGGTCTCCGGGGACTCCTCGTTGTTCAGCGCCCGCCGGAAGAACTCCAGCTGGTTCAGGTACAGGTCGTCCTTGTTCTCGGCCACGTAGGCGGTATGGCCGATGAGGCCGTACTTACCCATGGTGACGGAGGCTTCGTTGTTCTCGCCGCACTCCACCGTGTAGCCGATGGTGCCGTGGAACAGCGCATAGGTGGGGGTGTAGTTGGTGGACATATCGTCGGAGGGATACTCGAAGCGGCCGGTAGCGGGATCAAAGCCGGACTCCAGAGCGATGTCGTACCAGGGCTTGTTGTCCTCGGTGGCGCCATTCTCCTTGGCGTACTCGCTGGAGGAATTGTAGATGGAGTTCATGGAGGCCACGTCGCCGAACGCCCGTGCGCCCTGCAGGGCGTAGTTCATGAACAGGTCGTACTCCAGATTGGGCTCGTGGGGAGGCGTGCAGGGCTCGATCTGCAGCTGGGTGCGGGCATAGTAGATGAAGCCGTGCAGCTCCACCAGCGTGACGGGCTTCCACTTCACCAGATCCGCCGTGGCTACCTGAGACTCGATCTGGGTCTGATAGGTGCTGTCACGGTTCAGGTCAAAGTCCTCGGAGTTGCCACGCTGATAGTGCTCCAGTGCATAGGGGTTCTCGGTGGGACGGATGATGAAGAACACGTCGTTCAGCACGTCTTTGACGTTATAGGTGCAGGTCTCGTTGTCGGCGTTCTTATAGGAGATGGTCTCCTCCGTGGCGATGGCCTTCAGGAATTCGATCTGCTGGTCCACGGCGGGGCACTCATTGGGGTGGATGTTGGTGATGTAGACGGGGATCTGATAGTCCGCCAGCTTGCCGGACTTCACATCGGCGGCCACGGCCTCAGGATCGGTCTGAGCCCGCTGCAGCAGGGCCATGTAGTTGTCCACCACGGCCTTGTCCCGTGCCACGATGACCTCCATGATGTCCTTGCCGTCGGTGGAAAGGCCCGTGGATTCATAGGACATATACAGATTGTTGGTCTGGTGGTCCATGATGTCCTTGATCTTGCTGTCCAGCTCGTCATAGGGGGTGTAGGAATCGTAGACCTCATAGCGCATGGTTTGGCTGGCGCTCTTGCCGGTGGACTTATCCGTCACCTTCAGTTCATACAAACCACGGTAGGCGTACCATGGACGCCAGTAGGCGGCGTCATCGCCGTCAAACAGGTAATCCACACTGAGGACTGCCGACACGTCGCCGTTTTCGGCAATGGTCAGGTCCTTCACGGTGAACACGGGCTCACCGCCATTCTCCTCGTCCTCCCAGTTGCGCCACTCGTCCAGAGGATCGCCGCCGAAGGTCCACTCCAGATTGGCGGCCTCAGGCTTGTAGCCCAGGTTGAAGGACAGGGTGACCTCACGCTGATCCGTCATGGACAGGCGTGTGGTGCTGATGCTCGTAAATGCCGCTGAGTCGCTGCCGGTCTCGGCAGCGTTTGTGGTGACCGCCAGGGGGATGAGCATTGCGATGCATAGGACAGTCGCCAAAATTTTGGTTACAAATCTGCTCTTTCTCATGCTTTTTCCTCTCTTCATGGTTGATATTGCGGGGTACGAGGTCTATACTGATTATAAGACGTTTTTCCGCCCCGTCGGGGGAAGCGTAAGAATCATAATGATTTTCATGCAAATCTTACATTTCTTAACGTCCGGTCTTTTCACCAAAGTTCTATGAGATAATGTACCAAAACCCGGCACGATCAACAGAGGAGCGGTGGACTATGGCAGGGAAAATTTTGATCGTCGATGACGACAGAGACATCACCCAGATCATCCAGCTGCTGCTGGAGGGCGAGGGCTACGACACGGCGGTGGCCGGAAGCGGCGAAGAGGCGCTGGAGCGGCTGGACGGCACTGTGGAGCTGGTCATTCTGGATATCATGATGGAGGGCCTGAACGGCTTCGACACCTGCCGCCTCATCCGGCAGAGCAGCTATGCCCCCATTCTGTTTCTCTCCGCCATGTCCGGGGAGACGGAAAAGGTGGCGGCCCTGATAGCTGGGGGCGACGACTATCTCTGCAAGCCCTTTTCGGCGGCGGAGCTCATTGCACGGGTCCGCTCCCTGCTGCGGCGCTACACCGTCTATCAGGGGCCGGGGCACACAGAGCCGGAGAAGGAGCAGCTGGTGCTGGGCATGGACAACGAGGTCATTGTCAACGGTCAGACCGTCAAGCTGTCCTACACGGAGTATGAAATTCTCCACCTCTTTCTCAAGCGTCGGGGACAGGTGCTGTCCATTTCGGAGATCTACGAGGCCATCTGGACAGAGCCGTACAGTTACAGCGCCAACAACATCGTCATGGTCCACATCTATAAGCTGCGGCGCAAGCTGGAGCAGGACTGCAAGCATCCCACCATCCTGAAAACCGCATGGGGAAAGGGCTACTACATTGAATAAACTGTTTCACCGGCTCAGCACCTGCATCCTGCTGGGGATCCTGCTGGCCGCCGCCATCAGCGCCGTGGTGTACACCGCCGCCAACGGGGCCCTCAAGGCTTTTTTCCAATACTACGCCATGCAGCCGGAGGTGTTCCAGCGCCTGTCCGACGAGCATTTTGCAGACCTCCAGGATTTTGCCACGGAAAACCATATTGTCAGCACCGACGGCAAGCCCTTCACCCAATGGAACGACAAATACCACTATGTCTCCCTCATGGTCATCCGACAGAATGAGGGCCTGTGCTACAACTCCTTCGTCTCCTACAATATGACCTACACCGAGGAGGACAGCCAGACCTTCTTCTGGGGCTCCAAGGTTCTCCCCACCTATGAGTACCAATTGCAACTGGAGGACGAGACCTGCAAGGTCTATTTCAGCGGCTATTTCGATCAGGCCTATACCTCCCTGCGAAAGGCCATCTGCGGTATGCTGTTCGTAGCTTCCTTCGTGACGGCCTTCTTCCTTCTCTTCCAAAAGTACATCCGGTACATCGGTGAGATGGAGCAGAACGTCTCCTCCCTGTGCAACAAGAATTTCAGCCAGCAGATCCCCATCCGCTACAAAACGGAGCTGTCCACGCTGGCGGCCAACATCAACCATCTGGGGGACACCATCCAGCTGCTGCTGCTGACGGAGGACGCCAAGCTCAAACAGAAGGAGCAGTTCGTCAAATCCATCGCCCACGATATCCGGACGCCTCTGACGGTGGTCATCGGCTATCTGGAGCTTCTCTCCAAGGGCTACGCAGGCAGTCAGGAGAGCGCCCAGCTGTTCATCGACCGGGCGCTGGAAAAGACCAACCACATCCGCCGTCTCACCGACGATCTCTTCACCTTCGAGGAGAATTGCCGCACCCTGCCGCTGGATACCTACGACGGGCAGGAGCTGCTGCGGCAGGTGATCTCCAACATCACCAACTTCCTGACCAGCAACCGCTTCCGGCTGGAGTACACCAGCTTCGTCTCCCAGCCCTTCCGGATGCGGGCCAACGTCACTCTGCTGATGCGCCTGATCGACAACATTTGCTCCAACATCGCCAAGCACGGCGCCCCGGAAAAGCCCGTGGTTCTCACCGTCTCTGCCGCCGAGGGATATCTGGTGCTGGAGGAGCGCAACGCCATTCTCCGCAAGACCGTAAAGACCGCCGCAGCCGACAGCGGCTACGGGCTGGCCATCTGCGAGGACGTCATGGGTGCCATGGACGGCAGCATCTCCCACCGGACTCAGGGCGGTCTCTTCTCCGTGACCCTTCGTTTCCCCATCCTGCCCCAGCAGGAGGGGTGAGCGACGAAACAAAAAAGGACCTCTCCGTCATGCGGCGGAGAGGTCCTTTTTGTTGACTTTCAAGCGCTTTTACAGCCATCAGTGGATGGTGATGTGATCGGTGTAAGCGCCAGACAAATTAAAGTAGTTGTCCAGTGCTTCACCGCTGACCTGCGTACCATTGTGGAAGAAGGTGCAGTTGGTGCAGTCGATGGTAGCGGTATATATTGCAACGGCTGGTCAATCAAAAAAGCTTCCAGATATTGATAAGAGCCTTTTTCCGTGTAGAAAAAATTGTTTTTGCGTATGATTCCGATTCCTGCCTTCATTCCTGCCCACCGCAGCGCAGTAATACCAAAATCACGGTCAGTTGCTGTTTGAAAACCACAATCCATAAGATATTTTTCAAAACGTGTGCTGGTTTGATATCCTTCTGAATTTGGATTTCTTCTTCCATCTGTCAAATAGTATTTTGCAACATAATTTTGCAGATTGTTTGGAATATAGTATTTCCCATACCAAAATGACACAACGACAATTGCCTTTGCCAAAGAGTAATCGTTTTGTAAGTGTGCAAAACTTCTAAACGACTCATATTTATCCTTCGTTTGCGGAAAGTGCTCCATGCGCTCTTCGAGTCTCACCTCATAATCACGCATCATTTGAACCGGAATAATACCGCACTTGTCAAAGCCGAGTTCTATTGCTTTATTTACAATATCTAAAGCTGTGATCTCCATATTTCACTATCCTTACAAACAAACGCCGATCTATTGGTTTCTAAAGGGATTTTATCAGTTCGACAAATTGGAAGTTGCTTATTTTTTCTTTTTCGGCTTTTTTGCTGGCAGTTCATCACACATCGCATGAAACAAGCCTGTCAAAAATCTCTTATTATCAACTTCATTTACCAACAGCATCTCTTTTGCTCCTTCATAGGGTAATTCATACGGAGCTATCGGCATATAACTAATTGCTGATTTTACTGGTTTAACAAGTAATCTATCATCATAGATACCGCCTGCAATCTTGCCACGATAATAAATAATAAATTCTCCCATCATAGCTCGATAAGTAATTTCTTCTAACTCAGATAGCTGCCCTAAAATAAACTCTAAGTATTCCTTGCTTGATGCCATATTTCCACCTCAAATCCCGATTGGTCAAGATTATTCTATCATCATGCAGCCTGCCAAGCAATAAATAGCAAAAAATTCCGCTGTAATTTTATCAAAATTACAGCGGAACCTTGGTGCGCGAGGCGGGACTTGAACCCGCACGCCCGTAATGAGCACTAGAACCTGAATCTAGCGAGTCTGCCAATTCCACCACTCGCGCATATCCATATGAAGTTTGGAAAAAAAGAATGGTGCGCGAGGCGGGACTTGAACCCGCACGCCCGTAATGAGCACTAGAACCTGAATCTAGCGAGTCTGCCAATTCCACCACTCGCGCATATCCGTTCTTCTTTTTTTCACCGCAGGAGAGGGATGGTGCGAGTGATGGGACTTGAACCCACACGTCCAATCGAACACAAGCACCTCAAGCTTGCCTGTCTGCCTATTCCAGCACACTCGCAAATGAGTCCCTCAACCGGCGACTTGTTCATTATATCATTTTGTTCGATTTTGTCAAGAACTTTTCCCAACTTTTTTATTTTGGCAAGTTGTAATATGTATTTTGACAGGTGGGACCTGTCGAAATACAGGGTCGGATCAAGACCCAGAAGATATGGAGGTACATCCAATGGAAGAAAAGGTATTTGTATCGGCACCTCTTAACTGCCTCCGATGCCTGCGTGTAGTCCCCTCCTGCGGCAGTCAAACTGCCGTCAGGCGTGCTATTATCCTGAATAACGAGCCAATCTGTATTCATCTTCTGAATACCGGCACCGCCGGTATTGCTTTTCGCTATATTTGTGCCATTCAATTCCAGCGTTACCGCACCCTGCCCTGTCGTTTTGATTGCAGAGTCGCTGCTCATTTGAATGTCCACATTGAAAAGTGTCACCAACTCCGTTTTTCCCCCATCCGCTTTAATCGTAATCGCATTTTGGGTCATGGTACCGGTAATCACAGCATAAGTAAAAGGCCTGTTTTTGCTGGAAAAAGTCCTGTTCAAGACCGGCAGAATTCACGGATTTTCTAATAGAAACGCCGCAGACGATGCGGAGGCCGTTTGGCGCTCCCACAAAAAGAAATCTGCGAAAAATTACAGTCTTGACCGTCAAACGACTTCCTCACAAATAGGAGAAATCACGGGTGTAAAACGGAACTGTTTCTTGAAAAATTTGCGGATTGTTTGCCGTTTTTTCGAACGTCGTTTTTCTGTGCCTGCCTCGGAATCTCACCGCAGCGTTGTTCTGCTTGCCCCCATCGGGGAGGTCGTGGCAGAATCATATCCCATTCGGACGGTCATTCAGTTTTCAATTTGCCCCTCAATAAGTAGGCAGCGAGAAGGGCCGGAAATTAACCCCCTCAATAATCAACTGGGAACCTTTTTGCCGTTTGCACGAAAGAATTTTTGTAAACTTTTTGTGAACGGTGGCTACAACGACAAAAAGAGCCGGTACACAGCACATCAAACCAGCGGGAGATGATCTCTCGCTATATCTTTGATGAAACTATGTACCGGCTCTGAAATTCAGAAACCTTCAGTGTCTGCTTTTTCCGTCCCGCAGGCAGACGCTGCAACAGGAACAGCGCAGCCGCAATCTCTTTCGGCGGCTGCCTTGTGTTTCACTCAGATATTCAGTTGTGGCTCTCTAATGAGAGCATATAGATTATATCATGCAGAACACTTGTTCGTCAATCTTTTTCGGTATATTGTGACAGGAAAGACGGCTGCCGTTTCCGACAGCCGCCCTTGGGTTAAACATTTGATTTTACTTTACGCTACGCTTTTTCTTTCTGCTGACAACCGTTGTACCAATGGCAGCACCGCCACTGACGAACAACAGGGCAATCCACAGTGCAAGGTTGCTTGTATCGCCTGTCTGAGGAGACTTATCAGATGTTCCCGGTTTGGTACTGGCAGGCTTTTTCTCAAGAGCAGCAATCGCATCTTCGATAGCCTTTGCCATTGCGTCAACTTCGCTCTGCTCAGTGATATTCTTGTCACGGACAACAGCATTGACGGCAGCTTCCACGGCAGTGAAGTCCTTGTACTCGTCCTTGTTCAGTGCATTTGCCTTGGCAATGGCTGCATCAACCTTAGTATAATCTGCATCCTTGTATTGCAGGGCGGCAATGGCATCTTCAATAGCCTTCGCCATTGCATCCACTTCGCTCTGCTCAGTGATATTCTTGTCACGGACAACAGCATTGACAGCAGTTTCCACAGCGGAGAAATCCTTGTAGTTGTCCTTGTTCAATGCGTTTGCCTTAGCAATGGCTGCATCTACCTTTGTGTAATCAGCGGGGATGTTATTGTCATCCCACACAAAAGTTGGATGACCGATTCCGGCAACCCATTCAACGCCCGCACCGGCATTGGTTTGCAAGCCAGCAAGGACATCTGCGGAGGTGAAGTTGGAGACAGCAGTGCCGCACGATGACTGGTCAAAGGTCGGGTCGGCACCCGCAGTACCTGCATCCCAATCAACCACCAGCTTAGCAACGGCTAAGTAATTGCCTTTATTATCAGGATATGTTTCTTCATCAAGCGTTACACCATCAGGAGGGGTATCCGGCCAAATGCAGTCGGTAACATGGGGCTTTACAACAGCTGTAATCCAAGTGATATTGCCAGGCTCAGCGCCAGTGATGTTTTTTGTTGCAACTATGCAATTTTTGATTATTACGCCAGGCTTGTTCCCAGAGAAGTTTTCAAAGTTTGCACCGAGAATACCACCTACAGCTGAATAGATATTTTTGCAGGAAACAGAACCGCCAAACCAACAATCGGTAATCGACGAGCTGTCCGCAGAGTTTTCCCACTGACCAATCAGCCCGCCAACGGTATCAACATGATCTTCATCGGATTCTGTACTGATAACCGTGGCGTCTGAGCCGCAGCCTTTTACTTGTGTGCTCCCAGTGCATTGGCCAATCAGTCCGCCGACCATCTTGTCGCCAACATTGTTTTCTAGCTTTCCGCTTGTATAGCAGTTTTCAACTGTGCCGCCATCGACCCAATCTGCCAAAATGCCGGCAAGTAACGAACCATCATTTGAGGCAATATCAGCGTCTATAACAAGTAAATTCTTTAATGTACCACCGTCAGAAACAACTCCGAATAGTCCGTTTCGAATAAGTTCGTCACCAGTAGAGTGATGATGCAAATTCGTGATTTTGTGATACTGCCCATCAAAGGTACCAGCAAAATATCTGCCAAAGTTGCTGCCATTTCCAATGGGGGTCCACTGGCAGCCGGATAAGTCGAGGTCATTATCTAAGTAAATCGTTTTCCCTTCAAATGATACAGATGCAGTTTTGTCATTGACTAACTGCGCTAAACCGGCCAACTGTTCGGCAGTGGTGAAATGGTATTCAGTGTCCGTCTCATGGTCGGTGTACCAGCTTATATCTGCCGTACCGTCCCAATTATCTACTGAAGTTCCTTCAGCAAACGCTGTCATCGGAACAAGTGCCATCACAAGGCACAACGCAAGCAGAAGGCTTAGAAGTTTCTTTTTCATTTTTATTCCTCCAAAATAAGGGAACGCTATTCAATTATCTGTTGTACTTTTTCTTTTTGCTGACAACCGTTGTGCCAATGGCTGCACCGCCGCTGACGAACAACAGGGCCATCCACAAAGCAAGGCTGCTGGTATCGCCGGTCTGCGGACTCTTATCGGATGTTCCCGGTTTGGTACTGGCAGGTTTTTTCTCAAGAGCAGCAATGGCATCTTCGATAGCCTTTGCCATTGCATCCACTTCGCTCTGTTCAGTGATATTCTTGTCACGGACAACAGCATTGACGGCAGCTTCCACACCGGAGAAATCCTTGTAGTCATTCTTGTTCAGGGCATTTGCTTTGGCAATGGCTGCATCTACCTTAGTATAATCAGCGTCCTTGTATTGCAGGGCAGCAATGGCATCCTCGATAGCCTTTGCCATTGCATCTACCTCAGATTGTTCCGCTTTGCTTTTATTCCGATCCACAGCCTCAATTGCAGCCGTTACATCCGAATAATTCGAATACAGATCCGCATTCAAGGCTTCTGCCTTTTTGATTGCTTCGTCAACTGTCGAATAGTCAGCGGAAACATTTCTGTCATCCCATCCAAATGTCGGATGTCCAATCCCGGATACCCACTCTACATCGCTTCCTGCATTTGCCTGAAGTCCTAGGAGAACATCGTCAGAGTTAAAGTCGTTGGTAGCGGTTCCTGCTGAGTTGCCGCTTTCTTCATTAGAAACATTTGAACCATATCTGTCATCAGCAGGCCAGAAACAATTTTCTGCTGATACATCTACGACATAACCAAGCCAGTAAGTATTTTCCCAGCCATCGTTGCCGATTTCTTTTGTAGCGACAAGGCAGTTGACCATGCTTACACCTTTGCCATATCCGATAATACCGCCAACGGGAGCCTGAATGGAGTTTACAACGATTTCTCCGCCAAACCAACAGTCGCTTATTGTCACCTGACCAGTATATGAGGCTCCAACAATGCCACCCAGCGAATCCCAACAATCCATCGGCTCTAACCCGCCTTCTTGTTCTGCATAGTACTCGCCGTCATAGTTACCCGTAATTGCAGCGGTAGAATAACACTGGCTGATACTGTTGTTCCCATTTAAAAATCCTGCAAGACCGCCTATGTATTTTTCTATATAAGAACCGCCGGTAATGGAACCGGTAGTATAACAGTTTTTAATAGTGGAATGGGTCATCCAGTCCACCAAAATACCCTTTCCGTAAGTGGATCCATCTTTCATTGGTATCACGATATCCGCATTTTCAATGCCGAGATTTTTTACAGTCGCATTATATATACTTCCGAACAAACCATTTCTATACAAGTTATTGTTATTGTCTTTGTTTTCAGATTTTAGGCCCTCATGAGAATACAGGTTATAAACTACATGGCTTTGTCCGTCAAAAACCCCCTGAAATGATCCCACATCCGTATTTGCTCCGTCACCGATAGAGATCCATTCATGCCCGCCTAAATCCAAGTCATTATCAAGATAAACAGTTTTGTCCTTAAAATATGCTGTATCATCATTGATAAGCTTTGCCATGCCTGCCAACTGCTCGGCTGTTTGCAGATGAAATTCCGTTTCATTCTCATCATACCAGCTTGTATCGGCTGTCCCATCCCAAGAGTCTGTGGTGCCTGCCGCAAACGCTGTCATCGGGACAAGCGCCATCACAAGACACAACGCAAGCAGAAGGCTTAGAAGTTTTTTCTTCATTTTCATTCCTCCCAAATAATTCTATCCGCTATTTTTACTTTCTCCGACAGCGGACACGCCGGAGAAGACAGGAGGTTTAACCGGAAAAGATAGATTTGCCGGTCGTGGTTAGGACTTCAATATCAAACCACCACCCTTCCGGCAAACGCAAAAGCCGAAGCCAAGGCACAATGCGCCCTGTCTCCGGCAACTGGTTTGTTATAAATTGTATGAAATAAGACTTGACACGCTGAAAAAACGGCGCTATGCTCCTGCCGAGCCGAGCCGAGCCGAGCCGATAATAATCGGCGCATTTCCATTTGCCATAGTCAAGTCCTCCTTCCATGATTTCTAAGGCAAAAAGGATATAAATCCCCCTACCCCATAGATATACAACAGCATTATAGCAGATTTTTCCCGAAATCTCAAGTAGTTTTTAGAATATTACTCTCTTTTTTCTCAAAGTATTGCCTTCTTCCATTACTCACGGAACTTTATGACTTCTTGAATACTTCCCGAAAAAGAAAAGCCGCCGTCTGCGACAGCAGCCTTTCTCTTTAGCGGGTAAACCGTATCAGCAGTTCGTTTATGGCATCTACGGCGCCGTGTCTTTTCGCCTGTATCTCTCGATTTCTGCTTGCAGCTCCTTTCGCATTTCCTGCAAAGCTCGTTGTATTTCTTCCTGCCACGCTCATCAAGAAAGAACGCCCATTCTCTCTTGAGGTATTTCGGCATACAGGGCATAGGGGCCACCTCCTTTTTACTGCCGAATTGCCGATTTGCTCCCGAAACGCAGAAACGCCCAAAACCTGACCCCGCTGTATGGTTTCGGGGCGATTTTGGGCGTTTTCTTTCGATATGAGCGGCTTTGTTTTAGCGGCGGTATCCTTACCGTCCGTCATTCACAAGTCGCTGTTTGTCGCTTCCGGGTAACAAAAAAGCGCCGTATTACTACGACGCTTTTGTCTTGCTCGGAAAAGAATATTATGTTGCGTTCAAAAATTATATTTTATCTTTCCACCACGGGAAATTGCCTCCACCAATTCCCCAAAAATATGTTTTTAAGGCATCCATTGATACTCCATAATCAATAGTAGATTTTCTTGAAACCAAATCCGCCCATATCATTAGACGGCGATTTAGCGCCTCGATATCAAGCGTTTTGCTTCCTGACAATTCCATTGGGTCATTTTGAGCCATTCTTCCAAAAAAGAGTTCTGGACTATTTTTTATTCTACGATAGACCCCTGGAAATTTCACTTTTTTACCATTGGACAATAGCATTTCCTCTTGTCCACCTGCTGAAAATTGATCTCGTATGTGGGGGTCAACAATTCCTTGTGAAGTTAACCACAACGCATATCTATCATAATTACCGCCAAATACTTCTGGATAATTCACGCAACCAAAGATAGTGTATTTTCGCTTATCTTCTGGCGATACATTTTTCCATAGTCTTATCGTTGCAGATACCGTTTCATCAGAGGAGTCTCCTGTCCACCATAGGCTTTCTCCCTCTTTTAGTTGACTGCGATAATATTTCGCAACTGGAGCAATCGGATTATCCATTTTTCTTAGGTCATCATAAGGAACGCCCATTTTATCAAAAATGGTTTCACCTTGGTTTAACCTCATATCAATAAGATAGCGTGGCATATGAGTTACAGCAATACCATATAAGCACTGTTCATAAGGTTTTGATAAAAACTCTATTGGATTTCCGCCAAGTTTGTCGAAAGTCATATATATTCGTTCAATGCCATTCACTCTTGTCGTTTCAAGTATACTGCTTCCCGTTGATGTCCAGTGATTTTCTTTGGTACTTTTCACCTCTACGCCGTAATATTTTGCAGCAATAATATCGGGAAATCTTTGACCAGAAATTTTTTCAATTGTGTTCTCGAATGCAGTACCTTTTGCCGATTCAACAAGAGCTTCTTTCACATCATCCTCAAGCGGATTACCGCCTCTTGTAGCATAGTATTTAGGTCGTTTTAATGCGTCGGCATTCAAAAGCCGGTCAGTTTGAAACATCAGCTTCTGAAATTCGCTTAATGGCGGATGAGGATTAACTGATACGATCATTTCATTTCCTCCTCAAAATAAACACTCCACTTTTCTGATATATGTTTTGCAATATTGTATGCAAGGACACAGGGCACGGCATTACCGATAATTTTATATGCATCACTGGAGGATACTCCGCAAACATCTCCTCTTTTGGGAATGATAAATTGATAATCATCAGGAAAAGTCTGAATGCGCGCACATTCTCTCACAGTTAGCCTGCGCTCTTGTAATCCAGCCATCAGCTCTTCTGTATGGCTTCCTCCGTGTTCTGCAGCAAGGCGGCGATATTCAATATTGCCGTGATGTTCGGATCGGATTGTCGGTCCGATGGAGTCCAGCCTTATTTCTATTTGTCCCTGACAATGTTTTCCCATATACTTTGCTTTAGAATACTTCTTCTGGGATGGATCATTAGTTTCATTGGGTTCTAACAGGCCATTAAATGCCTCACAACAAGTTACAGGAGGATATAAAGAAGCATCATCAGTTGTAAACGAATGAGTTCTTGGAGGATATGGGTCATAAGTAACAGGAATATCCTTCTTTCTCAGTGCCGTCAATGCGTTTTTTTTGAGAGCCGACTTCTTAAACCCGAAAAAAATCACACGCTCTCGTGATTGTGGCACACCATAATCTGCTGCGTGAAGTACCCTTGCCGGAACAACAAGGTATCCGCCATTTGCAGCATTTGAAAAGTCTTTTTCGATGACCTCTTTAACATCATCTAAGTTTGTAAGCCCTTTTACATTTTCGGCAATAAACAAAGCTGGTTCTGTTAGCGTTACAACATCTCGCATCCACATATACAGTTGTCCACGACTTTCCACAGAAGGTTCTCCAACTTCTAATTTTCCTCCATTATGGCTCTTTTCAGAATTAAAGCCCTTTCTTTTGCCTGATATTGAAAAATCTTGACAAGGAAATCCACCAGTAACAACATCAATATTGTCCGGGAAAACCTTTTCGCCATCTTTTGCACGCTTCACAAGATCAACAATACTATCAATATGATATATTTCTTTGGCATTCTTCATTCTATTGGAAAAATAAGAAACCCAAGCCGTCTTTGCATCTGGACGAATATCATTAGCAAAAACAGTATGAAATCCTGTCTCTGCCACTCTTACGGTATTGCCGCTTTCTTCTGTAATCCAATCTGGGTGAACCTTAATGTTAATTGAACGCTTGAGGCAGGTAAAGCCGCCTTCAAATCCAATATCCATACCGCCACACCCAGAAAATAAAGACAACACATTCACAACATAGTCCTCACATTTCATTTTGAGCGTTGAGCCACTCAATTTCTATCGATTCGTATTGGAGTTTATGTTTTTCACAGAACTGTTTCAGATTTTTCATTGCAGTTAAATTAGGCTTTGCTTTTCCGTGTTCCCATCTATTTATGGTTGAAGCGGTTACTCCCAACTCTTTTGCAAAAGCTTCTTGTGTCATAAAAGCTTTTTGTCGAGTTGTTTTCAAAACCAAGGAAAGTTGCATCATTCTTACGCCCTCCTAACACGATATTGGAATTATTATAGTATTAACCACGCGTTTAATCAAGCGGTGCTTAAAAAATTTTCGGTTTCTTCCATTACTCACGGAACTTTATGACTTCTTGAATACTTCCCGAAAAAGAAAAGCCGCCGTCTGCGACAGCAGCCTTTCCGATAGCTTGTTATGCGTAAATCAAATCGTTTGAAACAATCTCCATAGCAGCATTGTGGATGTTGTTCATCTTCTGCACCCACAGCATTTGCTTTTCCGCTTTGAGTGCTTCCGTTACGCCCTCCTTTTCGGCAAGTTGTTTTACCAGCCGAGGGAACATTTCCTCTGCTTGCTCGTTTATGTCGGCAAGGTAATCGTTCAGCTTGCCGCTTGTCAGCAGTTCGGAATAGAGTCCCTTGCGGTGCTGTTTCAGATACCGCAAATGCCGCTGTCCCCATATGCCGATATGCGCCGTTCTTTCTTCGGGCAGTTTCAGACAGGGAAGATAGTAATCGCCCTGCAATTCATACCAAAGTCCGTTTTTCTCGTCATAAATGTACTTGTCCATTTTGTAATCCTCCAATATGATTGATTTTACCTACGATCCAATCATTCCGGCTGATTACAAAAGCCGAGGGAGAGGACTTCCTTACGAAGCCTCTCCCTTGGGACAGTCCTTGCTTTTTATGTAAACTCTCGCTTACTTGTTGCTCAGATACTCGTCAATGGACTTGGCGCCCAGCTTACCGGCGCCCATAGCCAGAATGACGGTGGCCGCACCGGTAACGGCATCGCCGCCGGCATACACGCCCTGACGGGAGGTCAGGCCATCCTCGTTGACGATGATACCGCCCTTCTTGTTGACCTCCAGACCCTTGGTGGTGGACTTGATCAGGGGGTTGGGGGTGGTACCCAGAGACATGATGACAGCGTCCACATCCAGCTCGAACTCGCTGCCCTTCTTCTCCACGGGACGACGGCGGCCGGAGGCATCGGGCTCACCCAGCTCCATCTCCACGCAGGTCATGGACTTGACGCAATCCTGCTCGTCGCCGTTGATCTGAACGGGGTTATTGAGGGTCTTGAAGATCACGCCCTCCTCGATGGCGTGCTCCACCTCCTCGTGACGGGCGGGCAGCTCCTCCATGCCACGGCGGTACACCACGTACACATCAGCACCCAGACGCTTGGAGCAGCGGGCGGCGTCCATAGCCACGTTGCCGCCGCCTACCACGGCCACCTTCTTGCCCTTCAGATCCATGATGGGGGTATCGGAATCCTCACGATAGGCCTTCATCAGGTTGATACGGGTCAGGAACTCGTTGGCGGAATACACACCCTTCAGGTTCTCACCGGGAATGTGCATGAACATGGGCAGACCGGCGCCGGAGCCAACGAACACGGCCTCGAAGCCGTTCTCCTCCATCAGCTCATCGATGGTGATGGTGCGGCCTACCACGATGTTGGTCTCCACCTTCACACCCATGGCCTTCAGGCCGTCCACTTCCTTCTGCACGATGCTCTTGGGCAGACGGAACTCAGGGATGCCGTACACCAGCACGCCGCCGGCCAGATGCAGAGCCTCATACACGGTGACCTCATAGCCTTTCTTGGCCAGATCGCCGGCGCAGGTCAGGCCCGCAGGGCCGGAGCCAACCACGGCCACCTTGTGACCGTTGGACTGGGGCTTTTCAGGAGCCTCGGTGCTGTGGGCGTTGTGCCAGTCGGCCACAAAGCGCTCCAGACGGCCGATACCCACGGGATCGCCCTTCTTGCCACGGACGCAGTGCATCTCGCACTGGCTCTCCTGCGGACAGACACGGCCGCAGACGGCGGGCAGGGAGCTGGTCTGATGGATCACCTGATAGGCACCCTCATAGTCCCGCTCCACGATCTTGGCGATGAACTCCGGGATGCGGACGTTGACGGGGCATCCGTTGACGCAGGGATGGTTCTTGCAGTTCAGGCAGCGGGCCGCCTCGTCCAGAGCCTGCTCCTCGGTGTAGCCCAGAGCCACCTCGAGGAAATTCTTATTCCGGACATTGGGGTCCTGAGAGGGCATTTCGTTCTTATCCAAACGCATATTGATCTTTGCAGCCATCTTACTTTACCTCCTGCTTGAACAGATTGCAGACTTCCTCGTGCTTATGCACCTCGAAATCATGATACATCTGGTTGCGCTTGACAGCCAGATCCCAGTCCACCAGCTGACCGTCGAAGTCGGGGCCATCCACGCAGGCGAACTTGGTCTCGCCGCCCACGGTCAGACGGCAGCCGCCGCACATACCGGTACCGTCGATCATGATGGGGCTCATGGAGACGGTGGTGGGTACGCCGTAGGGGGCCGTGGTCTTGCAGACGAACTTCATCATGACCATGGGGCCGATGGCAAAGATCTCATCATACTGATTGCCGGCGTCCAGCAGCTCCTTCAGTGCCTCGGTCACAAGACCCTTCTGGCCATAGGAGCCGTCGTCGGTGCAGACCTTCATCACGGAGGATACGGCCTTGAACTTATCCTCCAAGATCACCACGTCCTTGCTCTTGAAGCCCACTACAGCGTGGACCTCAGCGCCGCAGTCGTGGAACTTCTTCAGAACGGGGTAGGCAATGGCGCAGCCCACGCCGCCGCCGACAACGCAGACCTTTTTCTTACCCTCGGTCTCGGTGGGCTTGCCCAGAGGACCCACAAAGTCATGCAGATAATCGCCCTGCTGCTTGTGGCTCAGCTTCTCGGTGGTTGCGCCCACGGTCTGCACGATGATGGTGACGGTCCCCTTCTCACGGTCATAGTCGTGGATCGTGATGGGGATACGCTCGCCGTTCTCGTCCACACGCAGAATGATGAACTGACCGGGCTGGGCCTTCTTGGCCACCATGGGTGCCTCGATCTCGTACAGGATCACAGTGGGCTTCAGCGCTTCCTTCGTTACGATACGATACATGGATGTTCCTTCTTTCCTCAAAAGTCATGGCTTGCTACGTTCCATGGGCACACACGGAACTCCTCACCCGTGTGCGCTCGTCTTATCTTATCACATCCGCCCATGGTTCGTCAAATATTTCCTTGCACTTTCCCTTTTTCATGCAAGGGCATGGTGCAGCGTCACCTGTCCCCGGTCGATATCCACCAGATGCTCCTCCTTCATTTTCCGCAGCTCCCGCATCATGGCACTGCGGTCGGCGGAGATATAGTCCGCCAGAGCACTGAGGGTAAAGGGCAGATGAAAGCTGCCGCAGTCGTCGCCGCCGGTCTGAAGGCCGAAGTAGCACAGCAGTTTCTCCCGGATGCTGCGGCGGCTCAGAACCTCCACCCGCTCGGAGAGGGCGGCGGCCTTGCCGGTCATGATATGGAACATATTCTCCACCAGTCGGCTGTGATGGGTGCAGGCCTTTTCGCATCGCCGGGTCAGATGCTCGGCGCTCATGAACCACACCCGGCACGACTCCGCCGCCATCACCGTGATGCTGTCCCCGGCCACATTTTCGAACATCAGCATCTCTCCGAACACGCTGCCTGTGGGCAGATGCTCCAGAATGGTGCGTCCCCCCTGCCGGTCGATGCGCTGGATGACGGCGCTGCCGGCGGTCAGAAGCCCCAGCTCTCCCCGGCCCTCGCTGATGTCATAAATCACGGTGTCGGCCCGGAAGCGCTCCTCCCGGACGCCGAAGCACACCCGCATCTGCTCTACCTCATCGGGGCTGATGCCCTCAAGGATCGGTATGTTCTCCACAGGGGACCTCCTTTCCCGCTGCCGCCATGCGGCGATCCCGCCGCCCGCCGATGATCGTATAGATGATGACATAGGCGATGGCGCCCACCACCAAGGCCGCCACCACATCGATGAAGGCGTGCTGCTTGACAAAGAGTGTGGAGCAGATGATGATGACGCCCCATATGTCTGCGAAAGTGCGCCATCCGGTGCGCCGCAGTCCCGGCGTCCGGTGAACGGCATAGAGGGCGTCCAGCACCCCCAGCACGTGGACGCTGGGCAGCACATTGGTGTTGGTGTCCAGATTGTAGGTGTTCTGGAGGAGCCACGTGCAGAAGTTGTGGTGCTCCATCACCGCCGGGCGCAGGTCCTGTCCGTTGGGTACCAGCGCACAGAAGATGGTGGCAAACCCGAAGGTCAGCATGATGCTCCACATATACCGCCGGAAGCCCTCGGCATCCTTGACGATCAGGTAAAGGCCCAGCGCCAGCAGAAGAAAGCCCCATGAGTCATAGGGAATGACAAAGTACTCGCAGAAGGGGATGTATTCATCGATAAAGGTCTGGGTGGCCCAATAGTTGTCGGTGATGAAGTGCTCAATAAGGAAAAAGCCCCCCAGATACACCGGCAGATACAGGCCCCACCACATGTGGGGGTGGTCCTTGATGAAGGTCTTGATGGTCTGCATGAGAATCCTCCTGATTTCAACAATTTTCCGTGAGGGGCATTATAGCATAGCCCCGCCCAAAAAGGAAGTGTTCCTGTGATATAAGTCACAATTATTTTACAAATCCATTTCCCGGTTGCGGCGGCGGCAGATTTCGAGTATAATAGATACGTTATAAATGAAAAGATATGGAGGAATCCCCATGATCCTGCAAAAGAAAGAGGAGCTGGCCAACCGCCAGCTGCGCCTGACCATCACCGTGGAGCGTGATGCGTGGGAGAAGGCCCTGAACGACGCCTATCAGGAGGTCAAGGCCCTGTACCCTGTGGAGGGCTACGCCGTGGGCAAGGCTCCCCGTGAGGCGCTGGAAAAGGCATACAGCCACGATCTGTTCTATCAGGAGGCGGTGAACGAGACCTTCCCCGCCGCACTGGTGGAGGCCATCGCCTCCGAGGACATCCAGATCGCCGCCCCTCCCGCCCTGAACGTGGAGACCATCGGCCCCGACGGCTACACCTTCACCGCCCTCATCGACCTGTATCCGGAGGTGAAGCTGGGCCAGTACAAGGGCCTGTCCGCCCCGTGGGAGAATGCCGAGCTCTCCGACGATGACACCAACGAGGCCATCCAGCGTTTCCTGACGGAGCATCTGGTGGAGCAGGAGCAGGACCGGGCCGCCATGGGCGACGAGGTCACTCTGGACTTCGAGGGCTTCGTGGACGGCGTACCCTTCGAAGGTGGCAAGGGCGAAGGCTATCCCCTGCTGCTGGGCAGCGGGATGTTTATCCCCGGCTTCGAGGAGCAGGTAGCGGGCATCCGCCCGGAGGAGGAGCGGGATGTCCACGTCACCTTCCCCACCCAGTATGTGCCGGAGCTGGCGGGCAAGGATGCCACCTTCCACGTCAAAGCCCACCGCATCGTCCGGCGGAGCCTGCCCCAGCTGACGGACGCCTTTGCACAGGAGCAGGGCTTCGAGGACGTGTCCCATCTGCGCCGCAGCATCATGGAGCAGGCCATCCTGCAAAAGCAGCAGGCCGCCTCCAACGCCTTTGCCGAGGCCCTGATGCAGCAGGTGGTGGCGGGCATGGAGGTACAGCTGCCCGACTCCATGGTGGAGAGCCAGCTCACCGGCATCCTTCAGGAGCTTCAGCAGCATCTGGAGAGTCAGGGCGCCTCTCTGTCCGACTACCTGCAAGCGGCGCAGCTGACCATGGACGACCTGCGGGACCACGCCCGTGAGAACGCCGTGGCTGCCGCCCGCTACGAGCTGGCTATGACGGAGATCGCCCGTCAGGAGGGCATCACTATCACCGAGGAGGAGCTGGAGGAGAAGTATCAGGAGATGGCCGCCCTCTACGGCATGACCGTTCCCCAGCTGCGGGAGCAGGTGCCTCCCGCCCGGCTCCAGCACGATCTGAAGCTGGCCAAGGCCCGTGCCGTTGTTGTGGACTCCGCCCTGCGGAAGTAACTCCCCTGCAAAGCCTTCTCCCGCAGAAGCCCTCATAGAGTAAAAAAAGCACTCCCGGAGGATGCAGATGCGTCCTCCGGGAGTGTTCTTTTCATTTCCGGTGCTTACTTCTTATACGGCACGTGCCAGATGGTATCGGCATAGTCCGCCACCGACCGGTCGGCGGAAAAGATCCCGCTGCGGGCGATGTTGTGCAGACTCATGCGGTTCCACCTCTCCCGATCCCGGTAGGTGTCCGTCACCCGCTGGGAGGCGGCGCAGTAGGAGGCGAAGTCCGCCAGCAGCAGATACTGATCCGCCGGGCAGTCCACACCGAACAGCAGCCTCTGGTACAGATCCTCATAGCTGACGCCATCCCGGAACCCGGCCTTCAGCTGATCCAGCGCCCGGCGCAGCACTGGGTCACGGGTGTACAGCAGATACGGGTCATAGCCCCGGCTCATGTGGGAGGCCTCCTCCGCCGTCAGGCCAAAGAGGAACATATTCTCGTCCCCCAGCACCTCATGCATCTCCACGTTGGCGCCGTCCAGCGTGCCGATGGTCAGTGCGCCGTTCATCATGAACTTCATGTTGCCGGTGCCGCTGGCCTCCTTGCCGGCGGTGGAGATCTGCTGACTCACCTCGCTGGCGGGCATCAACATCTCCGCCATGGAGACCCGGTAATTCTCCAGAAATACCACCTGCAGCTTCCCCTTGCAGATGGGGTCGTTGTTCACCTGATCCGCCAGAGAGTTGATGAGACGGATGATGCGCTTGGCTACGGCATAGCCGGGAGCGGCCTTGGCGCCAAAGAGGAAGGTCTGGGGCGGGAAGTCCATGTCCGGGTCGTCCTGCAGCTGCTGGTACAGGGCGATGATGTGCAGTACGTTCAGCAGCTGCCGCTTATACTCGTGGAGCCGCTTCACCTGCACGTTGAAGACGGCGTCCGTGTTCAGCTGTACTCCTTGCTGCCGGTACGCCCACCGGGCAAAGGTCTCCTTGTTGCAGCGCTTGATCTCCTCCAGCCGGGCCAGCACCGCCCCATCCTCAGCATAGGGGTCCAGTTCCTGCAAATGGCCCGCATGGGTCAGATAACCGTCCCCGATGAGCTCCCGGATCAACCCGTCCAGACCAGGGTTAATCTGGCTGAGCCAGCGGCGATGATCCACGCCGTTGGTGACGTTCTTGAACTTCTCCGGCTCCATCCGGCAGGCGTCCCGGAACACGTCGTGGCGCAGGATATCCGAGTGCAGAGCGGACACGCCGTTGATGGCCATACCGCCGGCGATGCAGAGGTTGGCCATCCGCACCACGCCGTCCCAGATGACCGCCATCTTGGCGGTCTTTTCGGGGTCGTGATAGAAGCTCTCCACCTTCTCCTGCCAGCGGCGGGCGATCTCCTGCAAAATCTGCCAGACACGGGGCAACAGCGTCTCGAACAGCTGCTGGGGCCAGCACTCCAGCGCCTCCGCCAGCACCGTGTGGTTGGTGTAGGCCACGGAGCAGGTGGTAATGTGCCACGCCTCGTCCCAGGAAAGGCCCGCATCGTCCACCAGAATACGCATCAGCTCCGGGATCACCAGCGCCGGATGAGTGTCGTTGATCTGGATGACGTTCTTCTCATGGAAGTTTTTCAGGGTGCCGTAGGTCTGGATGTGCTGCCGTGTGATGGACTGCATGGTGGCCGAAACGAAGAAATACTGCTGCTTCAGCCGCAGGGACTTGCCCTCATAGTGGTTGTCCTCCGGATACAGCACCTTGGAGATGACGTCCGCCATGGCCCGTTCCTCCCCGGCCCGCAGGTACTGCCCCTCGCTGAACAGCTTCATGTCGATGGGCTTGGGACTCTTGGCGTCCCACAGCCGCAGGGTGTTCACCTGCTGGGTATCGTACCCGGCGATCTCCATATCGCACGGCACCGCCAGCACACGGGTATAGTCCTCATGCACCACCATCAGGTGGCCGTTATCCCACCGGGTGCGGACCTTGCCGCCGAAGTGGACCTCCTCCGTCTCCTGCGGCTTGGGCATGAGCCACGCATCGCCCAGATTCTTCCAGTCATCGGGCAGCTCCACCTGCTGGCCGTCCACGATCTTCTGCTTGAAGATACCCAGCTCGTAGCAGATGGAGTAGCCGGTGGCGGGGATCTCCAGCGTGGTCATGCTGTCCAGATAGCAGGCCGCCAGACGGCCCAGACCGCCGTTGCCGAGACCGGCATCCGGCTCCATGTCGAAGATGTCCGCCGCCTTGAAGCCCAGCGCCTCCACGGCCCCTGTCAGCGGCTCCAGCAGCTCCAGATTGTAGGCGTTCTTCATCAGGCTGCGTCCCATGAGAAACTCCATGGACATATAGTGGACCTTCCGCTTCTCCTGACTGTCCACCTCCTCACGGGTACGCACCCCCCGCTCGGCCATGATATCCCGCAGCACCAGAGCGCAGGCCTTCATGATCTCTCCGTCGGTGGCCTGCTTCTCCGTGCAGCCGTAGTTCAGCCGCAGCTTCTGCACGATGGCCTCCTGCAATGTTTCCTTCGTATAAGTCATAAATATCCTCCTGTATTGCATCCGGGACTTACCGCCCCAGCAGCTTTCCATAAATATTCCGGTAGGCCCCGGCGCTGCGATCCCAGCTGAAATCGCCCTCCATGCCCCGCCGCCGCACCATGCGGAAGCCCTCTGCATCGCCGTGGTACAGACCCACCGCCTGCCCGATGGTGTCCAGCATGGCCCCGGCGTCGTAGGCGGCAAAGACATAGCCGTTGCCGTCGGGCTGCCCCACCTGACAGGACCGGACGGTGTCGTTGAGACCTCCGGTCTGCCGGACGATGGGTACAGCACCATAGCGCATGGCGATCATCTGCGACAGGCCGCAAGGCTCGCTCTTAGAGGGCATCAGAAACAGGTCGCTGCCGGCATAGATGCGGCGGGACAGGCCTTCGTTGTAGCCGATCCAGGCACACAGCCGTCCCGGATAGCGGTTCTGAGCGTGGCGGAAGAAATTCTCATATCCACCGTCACCGCTGCCCAGCACCACCAGCTGACAGCCGGTGGCCATGATGCCATCCAGCGCCTGACACACCAGATCCACGCCCTTGTGTCCCACCAGCCGGGTCACCATAGAGAGGACCGGTGTCCCCTCCTCCTGAGCAAGGCCCAGCTCCTGCTGAAGTGCCGCCTTGCATAAGGTCTTCCCCTCCGGCTCCGCCGCCGTGTATCGGGCGGGCAGATTGGGGTCGCACTCCGGGTCATAGCTCACCATATCGATGCCGTTGAGCACGCCGGAGAATTTCCACTGGATGCTGCGCACCACGCTGTCCAGTCCGGCGGCATAGGCGCTCTCCCGCAGCTGGGCGGCGTAGGTGGGGCTGACGGTGGTCACGGCGTCCGCCGTCACCATGGCCCCCTTCATGAGGTTCACGCACCCATCCATCTGTAGAACGCCGCTCTCGTACCAGTCTCCCCGGTTCAGGCCGAAAAGATCCTCCATCGTGTCGGCGCCGTACTTGCCCTGATACTCGATGTTGTGAATGGTGAACACGGTGGAAACGTTTTCAGCCACAGTTTTCAAGTAAATCGGCACCAGTGCAGTCTGCCAGTCGTTGCAGTGGATCACCTCCGGCCGCCACTCCAGCATGGGAAGCACCGACACCACCGCCTTGGAAAAGAAGGCAAACCGCTCTCCGTCGTCCATCTGGCCATACAGCGCCCCACGGCGGAAGTACCGCTCGTTATCCAGAAAATACCAGACGACGCCCCGATACTCCAGCGAGAACAGGCCGCAGTACTCATGCCGCCACGCCAGATCCACATAGGTATAGCCGTGCCAGCGCATTTTCTCTCTCCATGCGTCCGAAACTTGCCCGTACAGCGGCAGGATCACCGCCGCACGATCCCCACCGGCAGCCACCGCCGGCGGGAGACTTCCCAGCACATCCGCAAGACCTCCGGTCTTGCAGAAGGGAGCCGCCTCGCTGGTCACATATAAGATATCCATGCCGTTACCTCCTTGTGTCCCCTCCCCGCAGCCTGCGGGGAGGGACGTGATTCGTTTATACGGTAGCGTTGCGGGCCACCACCACAGGATAGCTCTCGTCTCCAATGAGGGTGCGTCCCTCCCGGATGGTCACAGCCTTGTCGGCAATGACGCAGCGCAGGGTGGCATCCTTTTTCACCACCGTGCCCTTAAAGAGCACGCAGTTCTCCACCTGCGCTCCCTTCTCTACCCGGACACCCCGAAACAGGATGCAGTTTTTCACGCTGCCCTGAATATCGCAGCCATCGGCAATGAGGGAATTCTCGCACACCCCGGCGGGATCCAGATACGTCGGGGGCGCATCGTTCTCCTTGGCCAGAATGGGCCGTTGGGGGTCGAACAGCAGCCGCCGCTGCGCCGGATCCAGCAGCTCCATGCTGCGGCGGTAGTAGGTCTGTACCGTATCGATGCGGGCGGCATACCCCTGCCACACATAGGCGTGCAGATGCAGCCGATCCTTCTGATCCTGTAAAATGTGGTGGCGGAAGCTGTACCGGTTGTGGGCCATGCACTCCTCCACCAGCTGCACCAGCAGCTCCCGCCGCAGGATGCACACGTTCAGGCAGCGGTAACCCGCCGGGGTGTGGACGTCGTAGGCCACATCCACGATACGGCCCTGTTCATCCATCTCCAGATAGGTATCGCTGGGGTCGCCGGGCTCCGCCGTACAAACCTCCGTCAGGTCGGCCCCGGAGGCGATGTGCTCCTGCAATACCTGCTCCAGCGGCAGATTGATGACCAGATCGCTGTCCGCCAGCACCACATACTCCTGCCGGATCTCCCGTAGGTACTCCAGCACGCAGCCCAGCGCCTCCACCTTCCCCCGGAAGCGTCCGGCGGAGGTACGGCTCTCGGCATAGGCGAAGGCCGGCAGCAGCGTCAGCCCGCCCCGATTGCGGCTCAGATCCCAGCTGCGGCCGTTGCCCAGATGATCCAGCATACTCTGGCACTTGCCGTGCATGATGACGCCCACATCGTGGATCCCGGCGTTGACCATGTTGGAGAGCATAAAGTCCACCACCCGGTAGTTGCCGCCGAAGGGCATGGAGCCGGGGATGCGGTGGGCGATCAGATCCCCCAGCCCCGTGGGCTTTCCGTAAGAAAAGATGATGCCGTGCATGGTGTGGTTCATGCCTTCACCTCCCCGTGATGCCGGTCCAGCAGAGTCTTGGCGGGGACGATCTCCCCGTCCCCTATCACGGTACCGGGTCCCAGCACCGCCACGCCCCAGTCATCCGGATCCTGTGCCGTCTCCGGCGGAGCGCCCACCTGAGCGTCCCTGCCGATGCGGCAGTTCTCACCCACGATGGCGTACTGCACCACGGCTCCCGACTCCACCACGGCGCCGGGCATCAGCACGGAGTAGGAGACGACGGCCCCCTCCCCCACCTGAGTGTTGTAGCTGAGGACGCTGTTCTTCACCTCGCCCAGCACCTCGCAGCCCTTAGCCACGGCGCTGTTGCCGATGTCCGCCTTGGATCCCACATAGGCCGGGGGGCAGGAGGGCGTGCGGCTGTAAATAGGCCACCGGCGATCCAGCAGGTTCAGTCCGGAGCCGGGACTCAGCATATCCATGTTGGCGTCCCACAGGGACACCAGCGTCCCCACGTCCTTCCAGTAGCCGTCAAAGCGCCATGCGGTCATCCGCTCCCCCGCCGCCAGCATGGCGGGGATGATGTTCTTGCCGAAGTCGTTTTCCGAGGTGGGGTCCGCCTCGTCGGCCACCAGATACTCCCGCAGCTTGCTCCATGTGAAGATATAAATACCCATCGACGCCAGATTGCTCTTGGGCTCCTTGGGCTTTTCGGCAAACTCCGTGATGCGGTCCTCCCCGTCCACCGACATGATACCGAAGCGGCTGGCCTCCGCCCACGGCACCTCCATCACGGCGATGGTGCAGGCAGCCCCGGTCTCCTTGTGGCGGCGCAGCATCACGGCATAGTCCATCTTATAGATGTGGTCGCCGGAGAGTACCGCCACATACTCCGGGTCGTACAGATCCACGAAGCCGATGTTCTGATAGATGGCGTTGGCCGTCCCCTTGTACCAGCTGGCGCCGGTGGCGCTCTGGTAGGGCGGCAGAATGTGAACGCCGCCGTCCAGCCGGTCCAGCTCCCACGGCTGACCGTTGCCGATGTAGCTGTTGAGCTCCAGCGGCCGGTACTGGGTCAGCACGCCCACGGTGTCGATACCGGAGTTGGCGCAGTTGGACAGGGGAAAATCAATGATGCGGAACTTCCCGCCAAAGGGTACCGCAGGCTTTGCCATGTCGCCGGTAAGCACATACAGCCGGCTCCCCTGTCCGCCGGCCAGAAGCATGGCGACACATTCTTTTTTCATGTCCGTCCCTCCGTTCCGTTTTTCGATTCTGCGGGCCGCCTGGACCGGCCCTTGAGGATCACCCCGCCCAGCGGCGGGATCCTGATTTTCAGGGATCTCTCTCTCCCGTGAGAGGGAATGTCCTCCACGGTCAGCAGCCCCTCATTGCACACACCGGAGCCGCCCCACTGGAGGCTGTCGGTATTGAACACCTCTTCATAATACCGCTTGCCCCCCGGCACGCCGAAGCGGTAGTCCTCCCACGCCTCCGGGGAGAAATTCACCGCACAGACCAGCTCATGGCCCGCCCGATCCCGCCGCAGGAACACGATGACGTTGCTGCGGTTGTCGTCGGCCACCAGCCACTCGAAGCCATTCCAGTCGCTGTCGTTCTCCCACAGGGGCCGGTTTTTCCGATAAAAGCGGTTCAGTTCCCGGATACATTCATGAGTCCGGCGGCAGTCCTCCTGCTCCAGCAGATACCAGTCCAGCTGTCCGGCGAAATCCCACTCGTGCCATTGGGCCAGTTCCGTTCCCATGAAGGTCAGCTTCTTGCCGGGGTGCGCCAGCAGGTACAGGTAAAAGCCCCGCACCCCCGCCAGCTGCCGCCAGTCGTCGCCGGGCATCTTCCCCCGGAGGGAGCCCTTCATGTGAACCACCTCGTCGTGGGACACCGGCAGCACGAACCGCTCCGAGAAGGCGTACACCATGGAGAAGGTCACATCCTTGTGGTGGTACTGGCGGAACCACGGATCCATTTTCAGATAGTGGCAGATGTCGTTCATCCACCCCATGTTCCACTTGAGGTCGAAGCCCAGACCTCCCTCCTCTACGGGCCATGTGACCTTGGGCCACGCCGTGGACTCCTCCGCCGCCGTCAGGGCCGGCGGATCCATGGCGGCGGCCATCCGATTCAGATCCTGCAAAAAGGAGATGGCCTCCAGATTCTCATGGCCGCCGTAGACGTTGGGCCGCCACTCCTGCCGGTCATAGTCCAGATACAGCATAGACGCCACGGCATCCACCCGCAGGCCGTCCATGTGGTACTCCCGCAGCCACCACGCCGCCGAGGACAGCAGGAAGCTCCGCACCTCGCCCCGGCCGAAGTCAAAGACCCGTGTCCCCCATCCGGCGTGTTCCCGCTTCAGGGGGTCGCCGTACTCGTACAGGCAGGTGCCGTCGAAATCGATGAGCCCGTGCTCGTCCTTGCAGAAGTGGGCCGGCACCCAGTCCAGGATTACGGCGATCCCGGCCCGATGCATCCGATCCACGAAATATTTCAGATCCTCCGGGGTGCCGTAGCGGGCGGTGGGTGCAAAATACCCCACACACTGATACCCCCACGAGTCATCCAGCGGATACTCCGTCACCGGCAGCAGCTCCACGGCGTGATAACCCATGTCCCGGACATAAGGGGCCAACCGGTCCGCCAGCTGCCGATAGGTGAGAAAGCCGCCGTCCTCCTGCCGCTGCCAGGAGCCGGGATGCACCTCGTAGATGTTGAGTGGCCCCTCCCACAGAGGCTCCCGGCGGCGCTTTTCCCGCCATGCCGCATCCCGCCACGGATAGGGTGCCATCTCCCACAGACGGCTGGCGTTCGCCGGACGCAGCTGGCTGTAAACGGCGTAGGGGTCCGCCTTCCAGCGGGTGCGCCCGTCGGCGCCCTCCACGATGTATTTATAGGCCTGCCCCGCCTCCGCCTGAGGCACCGTGGTCTCCCAGATGCCCTCCGGCCAGCGGTTCATGGCAAGGCCCTGCCAGTCGCTGAAGTCCCCCGCCACCCGGACGCTCCGGGCATTGGGGGCATAGACCCGGAAGCACCAGCCCTCCGCCGTGCGGTGTGCGCCCAGCAGAGACTGCGCCTCCTGCCAGCTGCCCTCGAAAAACCGTTTCAGACCGCCTTCCATGCTCTCCCCTCCGTCTCCGGGGCAGGCGCAAACTCCCCTACCCCACCTTTGTGGGCTTATTTTACTCCAATCCCCTCCCCCCGTCAAGCGCCGGTGGCCGTCAAGACACCATTTCTACGAATCCCACAACGAAAAAGCGCACGGGCTATCCCGCGCGCTTTTTTCAGCCTTTTCCGCAGCTTATGAAAGCCCCTTCCAACCATCCGATGCGTTCTTGCGGCGGCCGCCCGGATATGCTATACTCTCCTTATCACCGATGTACATCTCCACCATGAAAGGAGCCCTCCATGCTGACCATCCGCAGAGCCGCTGCCGCCGATCAGCCGCAGCTTATGGCCATCTATCGCACGGCGCAGGAATATATGCTGCAAACCGGAAATCCCACCCAGTGGGGCCGCTCCTATCCGTCGCCGGAGCTGATCCGCTCCGATATCGCTCAGGGCATCTGCCGGGTCCTTAGCGATGAAGCCGGGATACATGGGGTGTTTGCGCTGCTGGATACCCCCGAACCCACCTATTCCCGGATAGAGGGTGCCTGGCGGAACGACGCCCCCTACCTCACCATTCACCGTCTGGCCGGGGATGGCCGGACACACGGTCTCTTCCGCTGTGCTGCGGACTACTGCAAGGCCATTTCCCGGAATGTCCGAGCGGATACCCACGCCGACAACCGCACCATGCAGCATTTGCTGGAAGAGAACGGCTTCCTCCCCTGCGGCACGATCCATGTGCGGGACGGAACGCCCCGGCTGGCATACCATTGGACGGCAGACCGCCCGTGACCTGTACGCCATCCACCGCCTTGCGGCCCCAGCACTCCCCCCATACAGCACGCAAAAAGGCCCGGCGCATGATGCGCCGGGCCTTTTCATCGCTATTTTTGCCGCAAGTCAGCTGCTTACTCCTGATCCTCATCTTCGGCGTCCGCCAGATCGCTCAGGTCGAACTCCAGCTTCTCGCCGCAGTTGGGGCAGCGGATCTCGCCGCTCTCCAGCGTGTCCTCGTCGAACACGATCTCCTCCTCGCAGACGGGGCAGGTGGTCTCGAAGTACTCCTCGTCATCATCCTCGTCCTCGTCATACTCGTCGTCATCGTCCTCCAGCTCGTAGAGGGCCTCCTCCACCTCGCACAGGTCGTCGCTGACGGCGTCCAGACCGTCCTCCACGTCGCACAGCTCGTCCTCCAGATCCTCGAACTTCTCGGACATATCGTCCAACACGTCGATGATGGCGGCAATGAGCTTGCCCTCCTTGGACTCGGTGTCCAGAGCCAGCCCCTCGGCCAGACCCTTCAGATACGCTACCTTCTCAGAAATCTCCATGTTTGTTCTCCTTTCTAAGTACGGTGGTCCTTTCCTTACTTGGCCCGGCCGATGTACTCGCCGGTACGGGTGTCGATACTGATCTTATCACCGATGTTGATGAACAGAGGCACCTTCACCTCAGCGCCGGTCTCCACGGTGGCGGGCTTGAGGGTGTTGGTGGCGGTGTTGCCGGCCAGACCGGGCTCGGTCTCGGTGACCTCCAGATCCATGAAGTTGGGACACTCCAGACCAAAGACGCTGCCCTTATAGCTCAGCACCTTGCAGACGGTGTTCTCGGTGACGAAGCGGAAGGCGTCGCCCAGAATATCCTTGTTCAGGGGAACCATGTCATAGGTCTCCTGATCCATGAAATAGTACAGGTCGCCGTCGTTGTAGCTGTAAGCCATGTCCTTGCGCTCCACGAAGGCCTCCTCGAACTTAGCGGTGGGGTTGAAGGAAGTCTCGGTGACGGCGCCGGTCACCACATTCTTCATCTTGGTGCGGACGAAGGCAGCGCCCTTGCCGGGCTTGACGTGCTGGAACTCCACGACCGTCATGATCTTGCCCTCGTACTCGAAGGTCTTGCCGTTTCTGAAATCACCGGCGGTAATAGTTGCCATAGTTGTATCCTCCCATATTATGAGAAAATCTCCTTCTGTGGGAGCATTTCCTCGGATTCATGAATTAGCACAGCGGTTATATTTTACATGATATGTCCCGTTTTGGCAAGGGCTTTGCCATATTTTTTCCCGCTTTCCGGGGAAATTATGTGTGCCGGCGGCGGCAGACGGCCTTAAAGGGTGCCTGCAAGGCGTGGAGCACCCAGTTCCATGCACCCTTTGGCCCTCCGGCGGGCTCCACCATCAGAGCCAGTACCCCCGCCAGATTGGCCCCCAGCATATCCGTCAGCAGCTTATCCCCCAGCATGGCCGTCTCGGCGGCGGTGACTCCGGCCCGCTCCATAGCCCGGCGGAAGCCTGTGGTGCGGGGCTTCTGTGCATGGCCCACATAGGGGATGCCCAGCTCCCGGCAAAAGGTCTCCACCCGGCGGGAGGAGCGGTTGTTGGACAGGATCATCACCTGCACCCCGCCTTCCTCCATGCGGCGCAGCCACTCCCTTACCCGGTCGTCCGGGTGAGGGACGTACTTAGGAGCCAGCGTATAGTCCAGATCGCTCAGCAGCAGACGGATGCCCCGCTGCCGCAGATACTCCGGGGTGATCTCCTCATAGGTTTCAAACAGCCGGTCCGGCACCAATGATACTCGCATACATCCGCTCCTGCCTACATAGTCTGCCTATGGTATCCACGGGCAAAGAGAATATCTCCGCAATCATGCCGGCCCTTCTCTCTGCCTGTCAGCGCTATCATACCATGAAATCCGCCGGATGACAAGGGGGACTGAACATGACGCTGTATCTCACCGCCGCACCGAACCGGCTGGCGCAGGCCAGAGCCGCCACGGCCCAGCTGGCCCATGCGGCCTACCGCATCGGGCCGGGCTCCCAGCTGCTGGCAGCGCCCCTCCCGGCGGCGCTGCGGGGTGGCCTGATGGTGGTATCCGACCGGCAGGCCCCGGCAGTGGAGCAGCCGGAGCCGCTGGCCCGTCAGCTGGTGCGGGTGTGTCTGCGGCGGGGCTTTTCCGGGATAGTGCTGGATCTGGAGGAGCTGCCGGAGGGCCGGTGGGCGGAGGATCGGGCGGCCCTGATCCGGCAGCTGGCGCCGCTGCTGACGGCCTACGGCCGCCGCCTCTATGTGCCGGAGATCTACGCCGCTGCCTCGCCGGAGGCGGTAGTACTGCTGTGTACCGCCCTCTCTGGCGGCAGCCTGCAGGGTCGTCTGGAGGAGGCCTGCGCCGCCTACGGCGCTCAGCGGCTGGCGCTGGATCTGGAGCGGCTGATGATGGACTTCCCCCTGCCCTGCCCCAGCGGCGAGGGGATACGGCTGAGCCGGGAGGAGCTGGCCATACGGATGCAGGGGCGGTCCGTGTTCTACGCCGAGGATCTGTGCGCCCGATACTTCACCTATCGCCGGGGCGGCCAGACGCACTTCGTTCTCTTTGATGACGCCGGAACGCTGAAGCGGAAAATGGAGATGGGGCAAGTACTGGGCATCCGGGAGGGGTTCGTGATGTTGCCGGAGGTGGAGGACCTCACCCAATTTCTCTTCACCGGGAAAGGCTGACGATTTGGGGCAATGGCGGACAGCTTCTGCCCGAAAGCCGTACCTCCGCTGCGTCCGACAGACGAAGAAAATTTGTCCAGCTGGACGCACTGGACAAGGAGAAATTCTCATCGAGGAAATTGGGACTGAGAAATTTTAAGCAGAAAAATTTTCTGTCTCTTTTTATGCCGCTGCATTTTCGAGTTAAAAAATCGAAGGCCGCAAAAAAATGCAGGAAGAAAAAACGAAGGTCTGAGCAGATGCTCAGACCTTCGCAGTGAGATCAATAATATCTCTTGTTTCTGTTCTTGCGGGCAGCCTCGGACTTCTTGCGGCGCTTCACGCTGGGGCTTTCGTAGCACTCTCTCTTACGCACCTCAGCCAGAACGCCAGCCTTCGCACAGCTTCTCTTGAAACGCTTCAGAGCGCTATCCAGAGACTCGCCTTCCTTGACGTGTACTTCGGACATCTATTTTTCCCTCCCTCCGATGCACCCGGCTATTTCCAGGGTGCTCTTTAAGAGCCACTATACATGACTTTAACAGGGGATATTATACCGGGAAGTATGGTACTTGTCAAGGCATTTTCAGAAAAAACGGCGGGAATTGCGAAAAAAGTCCCGCCTGTCGATACAGGCGGGACTTGCATTCAAAACGGTACTGATTTAGCTTATTGCAGTGCCGTCAATGGTCAGTTTACCGGTGGTGCCGGGAACAAAGCGTCCGTACAGCTCGCTCTGACCGGCAGGAGCGGTCTTGCTGTCCTGTGCAAGGGTATTGCCGGTAGAAACGGCATGGTTGATGGTGACCTCGCCAACATTGGCCGTACCCACCACTACGCCGACACGCCAGCCACCATCATCCGTGGAGTGCAGTTTGGTATTCGTCACCGTGCAGTCGGTGATGGAGTGATAGGTGGCGGGGTTTGCACCGGCGTGACCGATGATACCGCCCACAGAGCCTTTGGCCGTGATTTCGCAGTTATCCACAGAGCAGTTGGTGATGGTCACATAGGTATCCACCGGGCCGTCATTGGGTTTGTTATAGCCGGAGGACCAGCCCACAAGGCCACCCACACGAGCGCCAGCGGTGCTGGTGATGGTGGAATTGGTCAAATGGCAGTTGACCAGATCGATTTTCGGCATGGAATCCACATTGCAGATGAATGCACCGATGCCCTGCGTATTGGTGCTGTCGTTGATGGTCATCTTATCCAACGTCAGATCCTTGATTACGATACCGGAGGTACCGGCAAAACCGCCGGCGAACAGAGCGTTGTTCAGGCCGGAGATGGTATGGCCGTTGCCCTCCACCGTAATGACACCGGCGCCACGATAACCATCCACCGTAACGGGCGTCCAAGTCTCGCCCTCTGCCAGCGTGATATCCCCGTTGATGATGACCTTGTTGTCGCCGGAACCTGCATCCGTGAGGGTGGTCAGTGCCGTTTTCAGCTCCTCAGCCGTTGCAACGGTAACGGTGGTGGGTACCTTTTCGGGATACTCGGCAGCGTTATCGTATCTGTTGTTGAAGCTGTCGCTCTCTACGGTGTCCTGCGTAGCCACCACGGTGATGGTGATGTTCTTGAGCTCCTTGCCCATGTAATCATTGCCTGCAGCGGTATCCATCGTACCGGTGAGGGTGATCAGACCGGTCGATGCCTTATCCGTACCCTTGGCGGTCAGGTGACCTTCCTGATTGATGTCAAAGGCAGCTCCATCCGCCGTCTTATAGGTAAAGGTGATGACCTTCAGCAGACCAGAGTCACCCTCCAGACCGGTAACAACGATTTTGTACTTCAGGGCCAGATTGCCCTTGTTGACGATCTGGAAGGGGGTCAACTCATAGGTGCAGCCCGGCTCCCACAGAACCTGCTCGCCCTCGGCCCCTTCGGCCTTGACCCAGCTCAGATTTGTAACGGGCTTGCCATTTTCATCCTGAATCTCGATGTCCAGATTACCGGCCTGAATCTTGTTGACACCCGTGCTTGCGGTGTCGGTGAACCATGCAAAGGTAGCGCCTACCAACATGGCCAGGCACAAGACCATGGCCATGACGCTGCCCAGCAAGGCCCGTTTGGTGGACTTGCGATTTGTCATGATATCTTCCTCCTATTTTCTTGTGCGTGACCGATGGAGCGCTTGCACAGGGAGTGTTCCTTATCGTTTCAGGCGAAACGATAACCGCCCATGGGCGGTTCGTCACACTGTCTATACACGCATATTAGCACTCCTTACGGCAAATTGCAAGAGGGAACGCCAATTTTCATCGATTTGACGCAAATATTTGCAGTGTGCTTAAGCAGCATTACATAAAATACCACATTCTCCGGGGAAAAAGGGGTTTTTGGGCAGAATAAGCGCCGTCCCCTTTGCGGGAGGCGGCGCTTCTGCGTTTTTACTTGGCGGGCTTGACGATGAGGTTGATGAGCTTATTCTTCACCAGAATGGTCTTAATGACCGTCATGCCGTCGGCGGCCTTCTGAACCTTATCCAGCGCCAAAGCGGCGGCCTTCACCGTCTCCTCGTCGCTGTCCATAGCCACGGTAACGGTACCCTTGAGCTTGCCGTTGACCTGCACGGCCATCTCCACGTGGGAGTCCACGGTCTTGGACTCATCCCAAGTGGGCCAAGGCATCTGCATGGCCATCTTGCCGGTCTTGGCGGCGTAGCCGGTGAGTTCCCACATCTCCTCCACCATGTGGGGGGCGAAGGGAGAGAGCATCAGCATCAACTGCTGCAGGTCGCCACGGGTCAGGCCGGAAGCGTAGAACTCGTTGACCATGGCCATGAGGGATGCAATGGCGGTGTTCATCTTCAGGTCGTCGATGTCGGTGGTAACCTTCTTGATGGTCTTGTGGATGATGGAGGCGTTCTTCCCGGAGATCTCATCGCTGTCCTGCGCCAGCTCCATGAGATTCCAGCAGCGATCCAGGAAGCGCTTGGAGCCCTTGACGGCCTCGTTGGACCATGTGACGGCCTTCTCGAAGTCACCAATGAACATGATGTGCAGGCGCATGGTGTCGGCGCCGTACTGGGCCACGATATCGTTGGGATTGACCACATTGCCACGGGACTTGGACATTTTCTCGCCGCCCTCGCCAAGGATCATGCCGTGGCTGGTGCGCTTGGCGTAGGGTTCCTTGGTGGGGACCACACCGATGTCATAGAGGAACTTATGCCAGAAGCGGGAGTACAGCAGGTGCAGAGTGGTATGCTCCATACCGCCGTTGTACCAGTCCACGGGGCTCCAGTAATCCAGTGCCTCCTTGCTGGCCAGAGCCTTGTCGTTGTGGGGGTCCATATAGCGCAGGAAGTACCAGCTGGAGCCGGCCCACTGGGGCATGGTATCCGTCTCCCGCTTGGCGGGGCCGCCGCAGCAGGGGCAGGTGGTGTTGACCCAATCGGTCATCTTGCTGAGGGGGCTTTCGCCGTCGTCGGTGGGTTCGTAGCTCTCCACCTGCGGCAGCACCACAGGCAGCTGCTCCTCCGGCACCGGAACCCAGCCGCACTTTTCGCAGTTCACCAGAGGGATGGGCTCGCCCCAGTAGCGCTGGCGGGAGAACACCCAGTCACGGAGCTTGAAGTTCACCTTCTCCTTGCCGAAGCCCTGCTCCACCACGTACTTCTTCATGGCGGGGATGGCCTCCTTGACGGTCATACCGTTGAGGAAACCGGAGTTGACCATGATGGCAGTATCGTCCTTGGCCACGAAGGCCTCCTTGGTGACGTCGCCGCCCTGCACCACCTCGATGATGGGCAGGCCGAACTTCTTGGCAAACTCCCAGTCACGCTGATCGTGGCCGGGGACGCCCATGACCACGCCGGTGCCGTAGCCCATGAGGACGTAGTCTGAGACGAACAGGGGCAGCGGCTTGTGGGTGACGGGATTGATGGCCTCGACACCCTCCAGCCGGACGCCGGTCTTTTCCTTGTTCAGCTCACCACGCTCGAAGTCGGACTTGCGGGCAGCCTCCTCCTGATAGGCGGCCACGGCATCCCAGTTCTTGATGTGGGGCTGCCAGCTCTTCAGCAGGGGATGCTCCGGGGAGATGACCATATAGGAGGTGCCGAACAGGGTATCGGCACGGGTGGTATAGACGGTGACCGCGTCACCGATGTTGGTCTGGAAGGTGATCTCGGCTCCGGTGGAACGGCCGATCCAGTTGCGCTGCTGGATCTTGACACGCTCGATGTAGTCCACGTCCTCCAGATCGTCCAGCAGACGCTGGGCGTAGGCGGTGATCTTCAGCATCCACTGGCTCTTCTCCTTGCGGATGACCTCGCTGCCGCAGCGCTCGCAGACGCCGTTGACCACCTCCTCGTTGGCCAGCACGCACTTGCAGCTGGTACACCAGTTGACGGGCATAGTGGCCTTATAGGCAAGGCCCCGCTTGAACATCTGCTGGAAGATCCACTGGGTCCACTTGTAGTAGCTGGGGTCGGTGGTGTCGATGCAGCGGTCCCAATCGAAGCCGTAGCCCAGCATTTTCAGCTGGCTGGTGAAGTTGGCGATGTTCTGCTTGGTGACGATGGCGGGGTGGATATGGTTCTTGATGGCGTAGTTCTCCGTGGGCAGGCCGAAGGCATCGAAGCCGATGGGGTACAGGACGTTGTAGCCCTCCATGCGCTTTTTACGGGTGACGATGTCCATGGCCGTGAAGGGCCGGGGGTGGCCCACATGGAGGCCCTGACCGGAGGGGTAGGGGAACTCGATGAGGCCGTAGAACTTGGGGCGCTTGTCCCCGGTGACGGCGGCGTAGGGCTTGGTCTCCTCCCACCGCTTCTGCCACTTTTTCTCGATGGCAGCAAAATCGTACTTCATGTCGTTTTCTCCTTTTATGTTACAGTCTTTTCCTGACAAAACAAAAGCCCCCGACCGCTGCTGCGGTCAGGGGCGAAGCAACTCGCTGTACCACCCTGCTTCCGTGATGAGGTTCTCCCCCCTCACGCTCAGGCGGCTTTAACGCAGGCCATACGTCCCGCCCTGTTCAGGCAGGAGGCTCCGGGGCCAGTACAGCAAGGCACCTCCGCCGACTCACACCATACGTCGGCTCTCTTGGGGGCAGGTCTGCCTTGCCTTTTCCCCTTCATTGCTTTTGACAATACCCTTTTATGATAATATCCTTCGATGGATTTGTCAAGCGTTTAGCCGGGAATTGTTTTATTCCTTGGCGTCCACCACGCCCGTCAGATCCACCGGCGTACCGTCACGCCACAGGCGCTCCAGCCCGTAGAACTCACGGGCCTCGGCGTTAAAGACGTGGACAGCGATGCAACCGTAGTCCAGCAGCACCCACGTGCCGCCACGGTAGCCCTCCCGGTGCAGGGGATTCTCCTCCGCCTCCTCCAGCAGGACCTTCTCCACGTTGTCCACCAGTGCGTTGATCTGGGTGTTGGAGGAGCCGGTGGCGATGACAAAGTAGTCCGCCAGCGTGGTCAGCTCCCCGATCTCCAGCACCTGAATTTCCTTTCCCTTTTTATCCGACAGCGCACGGGCTGCCAACAGCGCCAGCTCCTTGGCATTTTTCATTTTGCTTCACCTCTTAACAGAAAATCTCTCGCTTCCAGCGTATCATGATGCACGGGATTGCCCATGCGCTCCATCTCGTCGATGGTGTCGGACAGGCCCATCAGGAGGCCCTTGTCCAGATCGTCGTATACCGCACGGCGCAGTCTCTCCACCCCCGGAAAGTCCCGATTGGGCTCGATGTAGTCCGCCAGATAGATGACCTTTTCCAGCAGGGTCATATCCGGCTTGCCGGTGGTGTGCCAGCGGATGGCCTTGTAAACGGCGTCCTTCACGCCGAAGATGTCACGGGCCACAGCGGCGCCGGTCTTGGCGTGCAGCAGCTTCAGGGCGTGCTGCTCCAGCTCGTCCAGCCGAATATCGTACCTGCGGCACAGGGCCAGCTGCTGCTCCATATCCAGCTTCTTGGTGCAGTCGTGGAGGAGGGCGGCGATGCGGGCATCCGTCTCGTCGGCCCCGTAGCGCCGGGCCAGCCGGATGGCCTCCTGCTCTGTTCCCAGCACATGGGGCATCCGCTTGGGCTTTAAGAAGCTCAGGGCGATGGGCCGCAGCTCCTCCGGCGTCAGGTGCTTCAGCTCCGCATGGGTGCCGTAGAGCCGCTGGCGCAGGATGTAGCCGTACACCGCCTCCGGCAGATACTCCCTGCCCTCCGGCAGCAGCTGCCGCAGACGGGTGGAGGAGATATCCACCACATGGGGGTTCTCCACCACCGTCACCTGCGCCCCGAAGGTCTCCTCCAGATATGCCCTCTGCCGGGCAAAGCGCTGCTGCTCCGGGTCCCCGGTGCGGCTGAAGGCCGCCACACGGGCAAGGCGCAGGATCTCCTGCGGCTCACGCCAGTCCTGCAAGGACAGGAACATATCCGTTCCCATCAGCAGCCACAGCTCATCCTCCGGGTACTGCCGGCGCAGGGTGCGGAGGGTATCCGCCGTGTAGCTCTTCCCCCGCCGCTTCACCTCCACGTCCAGCACCTGTGCAGGGCAGGACAGCTCCGCCGTGGCCAGCGTGGCCATCTCCAGACGCTGGGCGGCATCGGCGCCGCCCTCCGGCAGTGCCTTATGAGGCGGGATGCTGGCGGGGATCAGCAGCAGAAGGTCCAGCCCCAACTGCTGCGCCGCTGCCTGTGCCGCCGTGATATGGCCCCGGTGAATGGGGTCAAAGGTCCCGCCGTAAATACCGATCTTCATATCACACGCTCTTCTTCCGGTCCTTGACCAGCTCGATCTTCCGCTTGACCTTGTCATGCTGCATCCGATAGAGGACGAATTTGCTGCCGATGACCTGCACCACCTCGCACCGGGCGGCTACCTTCAACTCCTCCGCTGCCTCACGGGCGGTGAGCATGGAGTTCTCCAGCACCCGGCCCTTAATGAGTTCCCGTGCCTCCAGGGCATCATTGACCTGCTTGATGAGGTTCTCCCCGATGCCGTCTTTGCCCACATGGACGATGGTATCCAGCGTGGACGCCATCCCCCGCAGCTGGGCTCGCTGCTTGCTTGTCAGTTCCATATCAGTGATTCTCCATATATTCTTTCAGTTTTTCCCCAAAGGCCCGCAGGGCCACGCCCCGGTGGCTGATGGCGTTCTTCTCCTCCGGCGTCAGCTGGGCGAAGGTCTTTCTCAGCTCCGGCACGAAGAACACCGGGTCGTAGCCGAAGCCGTTCTCCCCCTGCGGGGCATAGGCGATGGTGCCGTGGCAGTCGCCCTCGGCCTCCAGCACGTCCCCGTTGGGGAAGCAGCACACCACCGACGTATGGAAGTGGGCGGCACGGGTCCCGGCTCCCCGGAGATTCTCCAGCAGCAGCCGATAGCGGGCCACATCGTCATCCAAGCCGCCATAGCGGGCGGAGTACACACCGGGGGCGCCGTTGAGGGCGTCCACGCACAGGCCGGAGTCGTCGGCAATGGCGGGCAGTCCGCTGGCCTGCATGACGGCCTCGGCCTTGATGCGGGCGTTTTCCGTGAAGGTGGTGCCGGTTTCCTCCGGCTCCAGCGCCAGCCCCAATTCGGACTGGAGTACTACCTCCACCCCCAGCTGGCCCAAAATGCGCTGCATCTCCGCCAGCTTGCCCTGATTATGAGAAGCCAATACGAATTTCATCACAGTACCTCCCCCAGAATATCCTTTTCCTTCCGGATCAGCTCCCGGCAGCCCTTGGCGCACAGCTCCACCAGCTCCTGCTGCTCTGCGGCCGTAAAAGCCCGGCCTTCACCGGTACCCTGAAGCTCGATGATCTCCCCCAGCTCATTCATGACGCAGTTCAGGTCCACCATGGCCCGACTGTCCTCACTGTACGGCAGGTCCAGCATGGGTGCATCGTCGATGATGCCGGCGGAGATGCCCGCCACGAAGTGCTTCACCGGCGTCCGGGGCAGCACCCCCTCCTCCACCAGCTTGCGGCAGGCCAGTGCCAGAGCGATGAAGCCGCCGGTAACGGAGGCGGTACGGGTGCCGCCGTCGCCCTGCAGCACGTCGCAGTCCACGGTGATGGTGCGCTCGCCCAGCAGGCGGCGGTCTACCGCCGCACGGAGGCTGCGGCCGATAAGGCGCTGGATCTCGGCGCTGCGGCCGGAGAGCTTCAGCTTGTCGATGTCCCGGCGGGAGCGCTGGCGATTGGCACGGGGCAGCATGGAGTACTCCGCCGTCACCCAGCCGCAGCCGGGGGCCACATGGGGCGGCACCCGCTCCTCCACGCTGGCGTTACAGAGCACCACCGTGTCGCCGCAGCGGATCAGCACACTGCCCTCAGCGAATTTGATGAAGCCCGTGGTGATCTCCACCGGGCGCAGCTCATTATATTTTCGTCCATCTGCACGGGTCATATGCCTTCCTCCTCAGATAAGATCGTTGACGAATTCCCTTGCGTCAAAGGGGCGCAGGTCATCGATGCCCTCGCCAAGGCCCACGAACTTCACCGGCACCTGCAGCTCCTGTGCGATGGCAATGACGATGCCACCCTTGGCGGTGCCGTCCAGCTTGGTGAGGATGATGCCCGTCAGACCCGCCGTCTCTTTGAACTGCCGGGCCTGAATGAGGCCATTCTGGCCGGTGGTGGCATCCAGCACCAGCAGCGTCTCCTTGGCAGCGTTGGGAGCCTCCCGGTCGATGATCTTGCGGAGCTTCGCCAGCTCCTTCATCAGGTTATCCTTGTTGTGCAGGCGGCCTGCCGTATCGCACAGCACCACATCCGTATTCCGGGCCTTGGCCGCCGCCAGCGAGTCAAACAGCACGGCACCGGGGTCGGCTCCTTCGTTCTGGCGCACGATGTCCACACCGGCCCGCTCCGCCCAGATCTCCAGCTGATCGGCGGCGGCGGCACGGAAGGTATCTCCGGCGCACAGCAGTACCTTCTTGCCCTCATTCTTCAGCCGGTGGGCCAGCTTGCCGATGGACGTGGTCTTACCCACGCCGTTGACTCCGATGATGAGGGCCACGCTGGGCCGGGTGGAGAGGTCCAGTGCGGGATCGCCCACCGACAGCTTTTCCGCCAGAATGTCCCGCAGGGCGTTTTTCACGTCCTCCTCGTGGGTCAGCAGCTTGGCATAGGCCCGCTTTTTCAGTTGGGCCACGGCGTCCACCGCCGTATCCATGCCCACGTCCGCCAGGATCAGAGCCTCCTCCAGATCGTCGTAGAATCCCTCGTTGAGGGAGTCGAAGGACATGGGCTTGAGCCACGCCTCCTTGAATTTTGCAAACAGTCCCATGGCTGCTTCCTCCTTGCATCGGGCTGCCGCCCGGTTATTTGATCTTCAGCTCCTTGGCCATATCATTGAGGTTGATGGTGAGGATGCGGCTGACGCCACGCTCCTGCATGGTAACGCCGTACAGCACGTCGGCCTCCTCCATAGTGCCACGGCGGTGGGTGATGACGATGAACTGGGTCTTACCGGCAATGCGGCGCATATACCGGGCGTAGCGCACCACGTTGGCCTCGTCCAGTGCCGCCTCGATCTCGTCCATGACACAGAAGGGCGTGGGATGTACCTTCATGATGGCGAAGTACAGGGCGATGGCCACGAAGGCCTTTTCGCCGCCGGACAGCAGTGTGATGGTTTTCAGCTGCTTGCCGGGGGGCTGCACCTTGATCTCGATACCGCAGCCCAGGATGTCGTTCTCGTCCTCCAGCTCCAGCCGGGCCTTGCCGCCGCCGAACAGCTCCAGAAACGTCTCCTGAAAGCTCTCGTTGAGCAGCTGGAACTGCTGGGCGAAGATCTCCGTCATCTGGCGGGTGATCTCGTCGATGACCCCTGTCAGCTCCTCCTTGGCCTTCTCCACGTCCGTCCGCTGCTCGGAGAGGTAGGTATAGCGGGTATTCACCCGGTCGAACTCCTCGATGGCCCCGATGTTGGGAGTGCCGAGGCTCTTGATCTCCCGGTTCAACTCCCCGATGCGGCGGGTGGCCTTGGGGATACTCTCCAGCTCCATGCGTTGGCTCTGAGCCTCGGAGTGGCTCAGTTCATACCGCTCCCACAGCTTATCCAGAATGTTCTTCTCCTCCATGGCGGCGGCGTTTTTCTGCTGCTCCAGCCGGGCCACCTCACGCTCCGTGTGGAGGACCTCCTCGTTGCAGCGCTGCATCTCCTGATTCTGCTGGGTGCGGCGGCGCTCCAGCTCCAGCTTCTCCGCCGCCAGCGATGCCAGCTGCTCCTTCAGCTGGCGGCACTGGGTCCGCAGCTCTTCCGCCTTCTGCCGGTGGATATCCATCTCCCGGCCGGCTTCCTCATTGGACCGGCGGAACCGCTCCAGCAGCGCCTCCCGTCCGGCCCGGTCGGTATGCATCTGGACCTGCAGACGCTCCAGCTCCCGGCGGCTGTGGAGCGAGGTCTCCCGCTCCGCCGCCAGCGCCGCCAGCGCCGTCTTATGCTCGGTGATCTGGCCGGAGATCTCATCTGTCCGGGTCTGTAGGTCGCTCTGCCCGGCCCGGCTCTCCTCCGCCTGACGGGACAGGCGCTCCGCCTCGCCCTCGTGGGCGGCGATCTCCTGACGCACCGCCTGCATCTGCGTCTCCTGCTCCTGTAGGCGCCGGGTCAAAGTCTCCCGCTCCTGCTGCAGGCCGTCCTGAGACAGGCGCAGATTCTCCAGCAGGATCTCATGGTGTTCCTGCCGGCCCTCCAGTGTCAGCACCTGTTGGGCTGCCGCCCGCTGCTGCTCCTTGGCCACATCCAGCTCATACTGGGCCTTTTGCAGCTCACGGCCCGTCTCCTGCGCCCGGCGGTCGGCATCCGCCAGCTGCCCACGCAGCTGCTCCAGCTGACCTGCCAGCCGCTGCAGCTCGTTGGCACGGGACAGTACACCGGCGCTGCGGCTGACGCTGCCGCCGGTCATGGAGCCGCCCCGGTTGATGACCTGCCCGTCCAGCGTCACAATGCGGAAGCGGTTCTGGTACCGCCGGGCCATGGTGACGCCGCAGTCCAGATCCTCCACCACCACCGTGCGCCCCAGCAGGTTCTGGAACACGCCGTCGTAGCGCTTTTCATACTGCACCAGCTCCGAGGCAACGCCCACGAAGCCGTACTCCTCCTCGATGCGGCTCTCCCGCAGCTTCTCCCCCCGGACAGCGTCCAGAGGCAGGAAGGTGGCTCGTCCGCCGTCCCGCTGCTTCAGGTAGCCGATGGCGGACTTAGCATCGTTCTGCGTGTCCACCACGATATTTTGCAGGGCGCCGCCCAAGGCGATCTCGATGGCCACGGTGTATTGCTCCTGCGTGGTCATGAGGCTGGCCACCGGGCCATGTACGCCCCGCAGGCCGCCCTTGTCCGCCGCCTGCATCACCAGCTTCACCGCACGGGAAAAGCCCTCGTACTCCTTCTCCATCTCCGTCAGCAGGCGGATGCGATCCTCCATGGCCGCCGCCTGCCGGCTCAGCTGCTCCCGCTGCTGGGCGCTTTCCTGCGCCCGGCGCTGTCGCCCGCCCATTTTCAGGCCGTGGCCCTGAATGACGTTCTCCGCCGCTGCGGCCTCCTCACGGGCCTCCTCCAGCGCCTTACGGTTCTCCGCTGCTGCGCTCTCCTCGGTTTGGCGGCGCTCCTGCAGCTGCTCCAGCTCACGGCCCACCTCCTCCAGTCGGGTGCGGGCCGCCTGAGACTGGGCCTCCAGTCCTGACAGCTGCGCCCTTCCATCGGCGGCAGCCGCCGTGGCCAGCGCCTCTCTGGCCCGCAGGGCCTCCGCCTCACGGACGGCGCTGCCGGCACGCTGAGTCATGGACTGCAGCTGCTGCATCCAGCCCTCCAGCTCGCCGGTCAGCTCCTGTGTCCGGCGGTCGATCTCCTCCGTGCGCCGGGTGAGAGCATCCATCTGCCCCTGCAGATCCTCCGTGCGGCTGCTGCTGTCGGCCATCTCCCGCTCCAGCCGGGTCATGGACTCCTGATTATGATCCACCCCCGTCTGCAGCACGGCGATGGCGGCGTCCTCCTCCCCGGCAGCCGTCTCCAGTCCGGACATCCGGCCCCGGAGGGCCTCGGCCTGCATATCGTTCTGCTGCACCTGCTCCACGCAGGTCTCTGCGGCGGCATACACCTCATCCAGCGCCGTCTGCGCCCACTGCTTATCCTGACAGGCGGACTGGTGATCCGCCTCCAGCTTCCGGGCCTTGACCTTCAGGGCCTGAAGATTTTCCAGCCACACGCTGATCTCCAGCACCCGCAGCTCGTCCCGCAGCACCAGATACTTCTTCGCTGTCTCCGCCTGCTTCCGCAGGGGCTCCACCTGCAGCTCCAGCTCAGCGATCTTGTCGTTGATGCGGACCAGATTCTCCTCCGTCCGCTGGAGCTTGCGCTCCGACTCCTCCTTGCGGTGGCGGTACTTGCTGATGCCCGCCGCCTCCTCGAACACCTCACGGCGCTCACCGCTTTTGACGGACAGGATCTCGTCGATCTTGCCCTGTCCGATGATGGAGTAGCCCTCCCTGCCCATGCCGGTGTCCATAAACAGCTCGTTGACATCCTTGAGACGCACGGACTGGCGGTTGATGTAATATTCCGACTCCCCGCTGCGGTAGTAGCGGCGAGTGACGGCCACCTCCGCCTCGTCCCGGCCGGGGAAGATGTGCTCCGTGTTGTCGATGACCAGCGTCACCTGTGCAAAGCCCATCTGGCTGCGCTTCTCCGTGCCGCCGAAGATCACGTCCTCCATCTTGGCTCCCCGCAGCTGGCGGCTGTTCTGCTCGCCCATGACCCAGCGGATGGCGTCGGAGATATTGGACTTGCCGGAGCCGTTTGGCCCCACGATGGCCGTGATGTCCTCACCGAAGTTCAGCACCGTCTTATCAGGGAAGCTCTTGAAGCCCTGGATTTCCAAAGCCCGAAGGTACACGAGTCGCTCACCTCTTTCATGTTTGCATATAATAACTAATTTATTATAGCAGGCTATCCCCCCTGTTTCAAGCAAAATCCGCTGACGAACCGGGAAAAGCCCATCAAAGCGGCGATGGTGGTGCCATCTCCTTCCAAAAAACAACCCCCCTGACCGCCTTGCGGCGGACAGGGGGGATATGCTCGGGGAATACGGTTTACTTTACCAGCTGGCAGAACAGATCGATCTCATCGGCCAGAGACTGGAGTCCCTGCCGCCAGAAGGCCTTATCCGTCAGGTCGATGCCTGCGATCTTGGCGGTATCCTCCACGCAGGTGACGGAGGTGGCGTGGAGCATCTTCTTATACAGCGGCACGAAATCCTTGCCCTCCTGCTGATACTTGGCATACAGGCCACGGGCAAACAGTCCGCCGAAGGCATAGGGGAAGTTGTAGAAGCTCAGGCTGCCGCTGTAATAATGGCCCTTGCACAGCCACATATACGGGTGCAGGCAGGTCTGATCCAGCCCGTCGCCGTAGGCCTTCTTCTGGGCCTCCAGCATCATCTGGCACAGGCGGTCGGGATCCAGGAACTCCTCCGGCCGGGCGGCAAACACGGCGGACTCGAACAGATACCGGGAGTAGATGTCGCAGATGATCTGGCATGCGTCGGACAGCTGGCTCTCGATCAGAGCCAACTTCTCGTCATCGCTCTCGGCGGCGTCGATGGCGGCGCTGACGGTGAGCACCTCGTTGAAGGTGGAGGCCGTCTCTGCCACGGGCATGGTGTACTCCTGGCACACCAGCGGGTGGGAAAACACCTGCTGATCGTGGAAGGCATGGCCCAGCTCATGGGCCAGCGTCACAATATCGCCGAAGGCGCCGTCGAAGTTGGTGAGCACCCGGCTCTGCCTGGCGCTGGGGACACCGCAGTCAAAGGCACCGCCCACCTTGCCGTTGCGGGGATAGAAGTCGATCCACGCCTCGTCGAAGGCACGCTCCACCATGTCGTGAAGCTGGCTGTCGAAGCCACTGAAGATGCTCAGCAGATAGTCCTTGGCATCCTGTGTGGTGTACTTCTTGTCGCTCTTGCCCATGGGGGCGAACAGCTCGTACCAAGGCAGGCCGTTCTCGTGGCCCAGCGCCTTGCCCTTGGCCCGCAGATACTGCCAGAACTTGGGCAGATACTCATCCATGGCCCCCAGCAGGGCATCCAGCGTCTCCCGCTTCATGCGGCTCTGATACAGGGCCTTATCCAGCGGGGAGGCATAGCCCCGGACCTGGCACTCGTTGATGACCTGCAGCTTGATGCTGTTGAGGGCATAGGCCACGGAGTCCTTGATCTTGTCATAGCACGCCAGCTCCGCCTCATAGGCGCTCTTGCGGACGGCGGGATCGGGATCGTAGGCCAGATTGCGGATGGCGGACAGGTTGGTGATGCCGCCGTCGTACTCCACCTTCACGCTGCTGGTGAGGTTATCCCGCAGGCTCTCCCACGCCGAAGCACCGGAGATGTTCATCCGGGCGAACAGCTCCTCCTCCCGGTCGGTGAGCAGGTACTTGCTGTCCCGGCGGATGGACTCCAGCAGGAAGCGATAGGGCTCCAGCGCCGGGTCGGCGTCCATGATGGCATCCAGATCCTCCAGCTCCGCCACCGTCCGGCGCAGGGAGGCGTTGGCGGCGGCGCAGCCGCTGAGCTTGGCGCTGAGCTGGTCGCCCAGACTGTTGGCCTTGGTATCGGCGGTGTTGGCGCTGCACCGAAGGCTGCAGAAGATGAAGAGCTTGTTGGCCAGCTCCTCCACCCGCTCCTGCACCTGCAGGAAGCGATGCACCAGCTGGCTGTGCTCCATGCCCGCCGCCTCACCGGCCAGTGCGTTCACCGCCGCAATGGCCTCGTCCAGTGCCTTCATATCCCCGGTAAACGCCGGGTCGTCAAAATCCTTGTAAAGGATACTCAGATCCCATACCTCGTTCATGTTCGTTCCTCCTGCTTTTCAGATAGGCGGCTCCCCGCTGGTTCTTTCCGTCTCATTATATCACACCCTTCCACCGGTTACAACCATTTGTTTCCGGGAAAAGAGCATCCCCCGGAGTAAAACTCCGGGGGATGTGTGGTTTCATATCGCTCCGTCATCCGCACTGGTGGGAGTGAACTGTATACTCTGCGGTGTCGTGGCCGTCGTGGTGGATCAGGACGATCACGCCACCGTCATACCGCAGCGTCACCGTGCCGTCCTCCGCCCGCTCGCCGCCGGTGAGGGTCACGGAGGTCATCCGGGTATCCGTGTGGGCGACGTAATAGCTGTCTGTCTCCGCCCAATAGATGAATTTGGACAGCCCCACCTGATTGGTTTCCGACAGAGACACGCCGAAATACTCCTTCAGCACGGCGTCCATCACCTGCCGGGGCGCCCGAAAGTACTGCATGACCGACTCCGGATCCAGCGACGTCAGATACGCCCGCTCCCGGTCGGTGAGATAGGTGTGGCCATAGGGAAGCCCGGAGAACCCGATGCCGTCGTAAAACAGGTGGTGCAGGTCGATATCCTTCGGGGAGGTATAGCTGCTGGTGGTGGCCTGACTGTACCAGCTGCCCGGCGTGAACATCGCCTGAAACTCCTCCAGCTCCTCAGCCGTCAGCGTACCGTTTTCCGGCTTCTGAGGATCGGGCTGCTGATTCTGGGCGCAGCCGGCGCACAGTCCCACGCACAGGCACAGCATCAGCACCATCGTCAGGAAACGTTTCATAATATGATCCTCCTTCACTTCAAAGCTCTTTTTTACGGTGCTCCTCTGTAAAAGACCTTACCATACCCGTCTGCGCCCGTCAATAGTTTTTCGCAAAAACGTCTATATTCCTTCCGTTTTTCTTTCATTTTTCATCTAATATATACAAATTCGTTACAATTTGATACAAAACTGTTACAGCTTACTCCTCCTCGGAAGGCTTCCTGCGGAACATCTCCCGCAGGCTGTCCTTCAACCCCTTGGCCGTCTGGCGGATATCCTCCACCGTCTCCGCCACGTCGGAAACCTCCACGTTCCTTTCACCGGTAGTGAATACGAAGCCGTCGCCGCCCTTGCGGCACACCACGTCTCCCCCGGCCCGGACGCTGCCGCCTACACTCCCGCAGGCCACATCGCCACCGCTCCGGACGTCACCCGTCACCCCGCCGCAGGCCACATCGCCGCCTGCGGTGACATTGCCCTCCACACCGGCGCAATGCACATCACCGCCGGCCTACACGCCGCTGCCTACGGCGTCACACGCCACATCTCCGTCAGCCGTGACACTGCCGCCTATCTCGCCGCACTTCACGTCTCCTCCGGCGGTGACGCTGCCCTCCACCGGGCCGCTCTCACACACCACGTCGAACCAGCTGCTGACGTTCACCGCCGGACCGTCGTACACGAACCGCAGCTCCTCGCGATGGCCCTTCAGCACCGCCGGGTCCTCCGTCAGCAGCTGATGCCCGTGGTACATCACCGCATACAGGGTATCGTCGTCCGGCCACGGCAGGGTGCGCTCCGCCTCCTCCTGCTCCGCCGTCCGCTGGGGCTGTGGGGCCTCCCGGCCAAACAGATCATCCAGTGTCACATGGAACAGATCCGCCAACTGCGGCAGCAGCTGCACATCCGGGCAGGAAAGCCCATTCTCCCACTTGCTCACCGACTGATACGTCAGTCCCAGGGCATTGCCCAGCTGTTCCTGGGTCATGCCCGCCTCTTTCCGCAGCTGTGCGATGCGGCCTGCCAACAAATTCTCACTCATCGTGTGTTCGCTCCTTTCATTTTGTGCTCTCAGCATATAAAAAACCGTCTAAAATGGCAATAACGGCGTAGTTGAATTACGGATATTATAATTCAACCAACGGTTGAGTGCAACAAAAAGAGGCGCAAAACCCCCGGTTTTGCGCCTCTCGCTCCTTCAAGAGCCTGAAATTCTTACCCATTCACAGCTTCTGTCCCTCGTCCGGCTCCTCCACCAGCACCTCTCCCGCCGGGGCGTCGGAGAAATCCAGCTGGATCACCGCCTGCGCCCGGTTCAGGGAGCAGCCCACGGTCTTGCCCCGCTCCGCCGCCGCACCGGCGCACTTCTCCAGCAGCTGCCCCAGGATCTCCTGATTCAACCCGCCGCCACGCCAGTGGAATACGAAGTGCTCCTGCTTCTTCCGCAGGGCCTGCCGCACCCGCTTCTCCACATCCTCCGTCTTGGTGAAGGACAGCGACCGGTAGAAGTACCCCTTGTCCCCGCTGCACTCCGGCAGCGGCAGCACCAGCTTCTGATGGTCCCGGAAGATATGCCGGTCATCCAGATTGAAGTAGTCGTACCGCTTCATCCCCCGCTGGAGGGAGTTGTCAAAGGTGGCGTCCACATGATACCGCTGCCCCTCCACCGTCACCACGTTCCATGTGTGCCGGTATCGCACGCCGATCTCCGGTGCCGCCTCGCTGAGCGCCACGATACAGGGAAGCCCCACAGCGTCGCACAGGGCCTTCACCGTCTTGGCGATGCCCTCGCACACCCCCACCCCTTGGGTCAGCGGCCCGATGATTTCGTGGGAATAGGACTTTTTCAGCTTGTCATAGGTGACGTTCTCCAGAATGAAATCGTGGATGGCCAGTTCCTTCTCCCGGTCACTCTTTCCCTTCAGGGGCCGGGCCAGCCGCTCCAGCCGGGCCGTCACCGCCTGCCGGTGCATCTTCACCTTTCCCCGGTCGAACAGATAGTCCGGCAGCACCTCCACATGATCCGCCCCCGGCATCTTTCGATAGTGAAATCCCGTCACGAAAAACAGCAGCGGCAGATCCAACTTCATCCGCAGATAGATGTCCGACAGCACCTCCGTCCCCAGATCCGGCACCCGGATCACCGCCGCCAGCGCATCGCACCCCGCCGCCAGCATATCATAGACCGCCTTTTTCTCCTTGCTCAGCTGTCCGTAGTAGTATCCCGCCATTCTTCAGCGCCCTCCCCTTACAAGTCAGGCTCTATTGTACCCGCCCCGCCGCCCTTTGGCAAGTCCTTACCAGCCGATGGCTGCGCCGTACTTGTCAAACAGCGCCGAAAAGCGCTTCTTCTGGGTGGGTGTCATCCGCTCCTTGTACAGGGTGATGAGATCCTGTGCACTGCGGATATCCGCCGCCTTGAGATAGTTGCCCATGGCACGCTCCAGGCTGTCGCTGGCGGTGGAACTGAGGGACTGGGGCTTCTCCCCCTCCACCGTCCGGCCGCTGCCATACCGCACGCCTCCGGCGGCCTTCTGTTCGTCCGCCGCCTTGCCGGCATAGTACTTCAGCATGGTGCTGTACAGATCCCGGTCCTCCTTCCCCACGCTGTTATAGTACTCATACGCCCGGTCGCTGTCGGACTGCCACGCCTTCAGCTGATCCTGCCAGCGGCTGTAATCCACCTGCTCCGCCTGCTGCAGCAGGCCGTACCGGTCCATCAGGGCCTGTCCCTGCTGCTCATAGCGGCTGCGGGACTGCTTCTCCAGCTCCGGGATCAGGGCCGACAGCTCCGACAGATACTGGCTGTACGCCTGCTGCCCCGTCTGCTGGGCATAGCTGGAACCATACCCGCCGGACAGAGCCGCCGCCTGCCCCATGGTGTCCTCCATGGCCGCCTGTCCCTGCCTCTGATAGAGCCGTGCATAGCGCTGATAGTCGGCGTCCTGCTCCGGGTCGTAGGCATAGGGCTTGCGGGAGCTGATCTGGTCGTACAGCGCCGCCAGCTGCTGCTGGAACCGGGACTCATATTCCCCCGGCTTCTGCCCCTGCAGGCTCTCCCACAGAGCACGGGCCGCCGTCACCTCATCGGATGGGGTATATCCCTTCTCCAGCTGCCGCATCCGGCTCATAGTCTCATCCGACACGCCGGAGAGCACCTGACCGCTGGTGCTGGGGCCTGAGGTAGCCGGGGTCAGCCGTGCCAACAGGCTCCCCATGGTCTCGCTGCCCGCCACGCCGTCCACCCGCAGACCATTCTTGCGCTGATAGTCCAGCACCGCCGCACGGGTCTTTTCCCCAAAGCCGCCGTCCACGTCCAGCGAATAGCCCACCTGGTTCAATGCCTGCTGCAGCTGCTTCACCGTCTCTCCGTAGGAGCCGTAGTAGACGGTAGGATAATTGGATGCCATCTTTCTTCCTCCTTTTCATGCCGTCCGTTGCCAGACGTACACCGCCAGATACGGCGGCATATTGTTGTGGGCCTTCCCGCCGCCCACGCTGCCCGTTTTGGTATTGCGGCTGATATCAAAGGCCGCCGGGGCATAGGGATAGTACCGGCCGCTGCCACTCTGCACGCCCATATCCCCCACGGCAAAGGCCTTCTGGCTGTTGGTGATAAAGCCGTAGTACCCCGCCTCGTTGGCCGGGTTGTGGGCATGGGCGGGCAGTTCATTCTCCGTCAGCGTGTGGACCGCCTCACCGCCGGTGGTCCCTGCACCATACGCAGTGCCTGCCGCCAGCAGGAACCTGTCCCGGATGCGCTCCCACGTTCCGCCAAACAGCACCCCCGGATCGGTATCCGCCGCCGACAGATACAGGCTCCCCACAGGATAGATCAGTTCCCACAGGGCCTTACCCTTCACATAGACCTCCCACTCCGGGTTCACCTCCACCGCCCGGTCGTGCTCGGCATACTTCCCCACGCCTACCGCCGTGCCGCCGGAGGCCAGATGCACCGCAGCCGCCGCCGTGGGAATGGCGCACACCACCGTTCTCCGGCTCCCCGGCAAGTCCTCCGCCGAGAGCTCCAGTTCATACGACAGCAGCGGAGAAAATCCCGGCAGCACCTTCTCCACGCCGCTCTCCAGCGCCGTATAGCCGCCGAACTCCCCGCCGGGACGCCGGGAGCGCACCCGCAGGCTCACCTGATTCCGTCCGCCCACGTCGGAGCACTGCGTCCCACACTTCACCTTCACATAGCCGCCGTCGCTGCACGCCGTGCCGTCGGCATCGCACCGGCATACCGCCGGCCGGGTCATGGTGGGGCCGCTGTAATCGTATATTGTCACCGCCTCTGCTTCTACAGAGACGCTGCGCCCCCGACTGTCCTTCACTGCGGCCGCAGCCGTCACCTCGCCGCTCACCGACACCGCCCCAGCAGACACACCGTTCAGACCGCTGCCGCCTACACCGCCGCAGCTGACGCTGCACCCGTCGATGGAGGCCCCATAGGCTCCCTGCGCCGTCACCTGCCACCTCAGCCGGGTCATTCCCTTGACAAACACGCCCCACTGCTCCAGCACGGCATTGTCGTTCACCGGCGTTACCGTCAGCGCCGCCGTGGGCCGCACCGTATCCGGCACATAGACCCTGCACTCCGTGACGCTGCTTCCCATGGTGGTGTCGCCGTCATAGGTGGTCACCGTCAAACGCATGGTCCCCGCCACAGACTGAGGCAGCTGCCGGGCCAGCTCCAGCGGCGGAGTCCACGTCAGCTCCCGCTGCGCCGTCTCCTGCACCACCGTGCCGCTGGCGCTCCCCAGCGCATACGTCACCCGATGGGTGTACCGCTCCTCCTCTGCACGAATGGACAGCACACACGCCTGCCCCAGCGTCAGTTCCGCCGCCCGCAGCACCGAGGGCCGCAGGATACGGGGCAGCGCTACCGCCGCCGACACCGACAGGCTGGCCGGGGTCCAGCTGGATTCCACATCCGACACCCACTGACCGCCCAGCTGCACCGAGCCGTTTCCGTCCGCCCCATGGCGCACCGTCACCGTCCGTTCTCCCAACAGATACCATCCCGGCGCCGTGTACTGATACGTCTGATAGACCTTCTGTCCCTGCAAAACGTAGTACGCCGAGTCCTTCTCCAGATTGTATGACCCCGTGGTGTTGGCGTACAGATACAGCCGCAGCCTCAGACTGGATGTGTTGGCCGCCCGATCCTGCGTCACCGTATAGTCCAGCCTCAGCTTCCAGCCGTTGCCGGAGGCCCCTCCGTAAATACTGGCCATTTCCTCAACCTCCCATCCACCGGATCACCAGTCCGTTCTCTGACGAGATCTCCCACTCCCCGATGCTCATACCCTCCAGCACCGTGATGTTGGTGATATACAGCCGGTTGTTGGACACATATGCCACCTCGCTGGCATCCTGCCAGAAGGACAGCTTGCTGGCAGTGAAGGTGGCCCGGAAGTCGTTCTGCTCCACCACCGTCTCTCCGTCCACCTCCCGGCAGGTGAGGTTCTGCCCCACCGCCACGCCATACTGCGGCACCGCCCCGTCGTAGCACACGATGCCCGTCCGGATGTATCCTTCTGTCTCCACCCGGTACTGCTCAAAGGCGGCGGACACCGTCTCCGTGCTGGCCTGCAGGTCGGCAAAAAAGCTGTAATACTGGGTCAGCGCCTCCGGATTCGCCTCCAGATACGCATTGAGCCGCTCCACATAGGTACCGAACTCCGACGCCGCCACATACTCTCCCGTCAGCTTGGCCGAAAGCTGATCCATACGCCTCTGCACCGTGTCCGCCGTCTTGACGATCATACTCTTCAGAGTCTGATACTGCTGCTCCCGCGCCGCCGGGGCCGCAGTGCCGCCGGAGGGTGCGGCAGTCCCGCCGCTCTCCAGCTGTCCCAGCGCCACATTCAGCTGCTGGGCCATCTGAAACAGGTACGAATACTGCCGCACCAGCTGCTCCTGCACCGTCCCCTGAGGGCTGGGCGGCATCATCAGTGTGCTCACGGGCCGTCACTTCCCTTCTCATACACCGCCGTCAGGCTGTATACCCGGCAGCCGCCCACGCCATAGATTCGCAGCCGCAGTCTCCGGCACCTCCGGGGCCGCACATGGAGCACGCAGTCCCGCAGCCGCCCGCTGCCGGTGACGCCGCCCTGCTCCTGCCACGTCTGCCCTTCGTCATAGCTCACTGCCGCCCGGACGGTACTACCCTCCTCCGGCCGCAGCCGCAGAGATAATCGCACCAGATACTTTCCCTCGCTGGAGTCCAGTCCCAGTTCGCCGGTCTCCGCCCGCCATACAACAGGCTCCTCCTGCACCGTGCCGCCGCCCTTTAAGGCGAGAATATCCCCCTCCTTGGTCATGGCGTACAACACGGCGCCGCTGACGGCGAAGCCCACCGCCCGCAGGTCGTCCTCCCGGTGCCACAGCCCCTGCCGCACATCATATACCAGCAGCTGCGGCTGATTTTCGGCGTCCAGCACCGAGAGATAGTACTTCCCGTCTGCGCCTCCGGCCACAGCGCCGTGATACTCATCCTCCCCCAGCGCTTGGGATACCCGCTGGGGCATACTGCCGTCAAAGGCATATACGCCGCCGCAGCCGTGGTAGTACAGCACGCCCTCCACCGTCTGAAGGCTCCGTCCGCTGCCCTTCCTGACGCCGGGACACCGCACCGTCACGATCTGGTGCGCTCCCGCCGCACTGGGATACACCCGCTCGACGCAGTCCTCCTTAAAGAACAGAGGACTGCCCAGATAGTCCGCCGCCCCGGTGAAGGGGCCGTCGGAGCCACGGGTAGCTGCATAGCTGTCGGTGCTGCGCCCGGCGTAGCAGTTCCAATTCTTGAAATCCCCCAGCTTACTGGCATAGATCTCATTGACGGCCTTTCCGTCCACCACACCGTACTTGCACCCCCACAGCCGGTTGCCGCTCTCGATAACGAAGTCCATCTCCGGCACGCTGCGCCGCACCGTCAGCTCCTCCGTCTGGGTCACCTGACTGGCGATCATCCCCGGCACCACCAGAGAGCCGTCCTCCGCCGCCTCCAGCACATGGCTGCCGTTGATGCTCTCCTCACGGCATCCCTCGATGACCACGCCGTCCCTGGCGGTGAAGCCCACGCCGATGCCGCCTGCCGCTATTTTTACATAGGTATCCTCCCGGATGCTCCAGCCGCTCTCGCCGTATTGCCGCAGCACCGGTATCTCCCCGGTGGTGTCCAGCCACAGGCATCCTCCCGCCGGGTCCGCCGGCGGCTCCTCCGAGACCAGATAGTCCCCCAGCGCCGCCCCCTTGGCCCCGCAGAGAGACAGCGTCACCTGTCCCTGCGTCTGCACCCGATTCTCCAAACTGCCGTACCGGCTGAGGTCGCCGGTGTTGATGTACTTCTTGTCCGGCCACACGATAAGCCAGCTGCCCATGCCAATGAGCTGCTTGCTTCCCTCCGTCAGCACCAACTCTGTGGCCACGCCGCCGATATACAGGGTGTGCCCGTCCACCCAGATCAAAGCATCCTTGGCGGCTATGCCGCCGGGGGACTCCACCCGCCCTGCAAGACCACGCCGGGGCCGCACCGTCAGGGTGGGATAGCCGTCGGAGGTGAGGTTCTCCATCTCCCGGAAGGAGCCCAGCTCCCCTCTGGCCCGCCGATCCAGCCCTAAAAAGCTGCTGACCGTCACCGTGCTCTGCACCGGCACGCTCATTTTCTGAAAAAACATCCCATCCCCCTCACATCAGCCGCAGCGCCTTCACCCCCTGCCGGGGCATATGACTGCGGCACCAGAAGTCCCGGTATGTCAGCAGGGCGTTGTTCCAAGCGGCACAGGCATTGTTGTACCGCTCCATCTCCCCGTTGGCGTAGTGGATCTGTGCCTCCACATAGTGGCGGTACAGCTCGTCATAGGGCGGCTGCACCAGCAGCACCGTGTCCTCCCCGGCGTCCTCCGGCGGCACCTCTGTCTCCTCTCCGCCTGCGTGGGGCTGATGCACCTCCCGCACTACGAAGCCCTCCGCCTGCAGAAGCCACCGCCGCTTCTCCGCCGTGGTGTACTGGTTGGGGAGCATGGCGTCCACCTGCTCCAGCACCTGCTTGACCGTCGCCATTCTCTCTCCCCCTTCCGTTCAGTTGGCCATGCGGTCTACATAGCTGCGGGCATCGTCCTCCATCATCCGGGCGTTCTCCAGCACCTGCGCCACAAACTCCGGCACCTGTACCTCCACGCCCTTCATGATCTTGAAGTTCCGCCCATTCACCGATACCAGCACGAAATTCTCCTCGTTCTTCCGTCCTCTGGGGATGAGCACCGTTTTCATTTTCTCCTGCATCTGCCTGCTCCTTTCCGTCCGCCGGGTGCGGGCGATACCGCCCGCACCCTCTGTTTTCCGCTTCTCTTTAGTTGGCCTTGTCCTGCCCGGAGTAGGAGGAGCCGCACTCCACCCGCACGATGTACTCGTCGTACAGGATCGCAGCGGCGTGAACGCCCTTCCAGCCCACGCTGGAGCGCTGATCCAGCGGATCGGCAGTGCCGGAGGAGCCACGGGGCTTCACGATGACCTCCGTGCCATCGTTGAGATCCACCACGCCGTAGGCGCCCTTTCCTACGAACAGGCAGCCGTATACGGCACAGCCCTCGGCGCCGCCCTCGCCGGGATAGATGACGGCGTTGTCGGCGGCGGTCACGGCGCTGTCCAGCGTCATGCTGCTGCCGGTGTTGCTGACCACACGGCGGCGCTCACCGCCCAGCAGCACATACCGGCCCGCCAGAGCGCCCGCCGCCACGGTGCCGCCGTCAAAGGCCACCACGGCGTTATTCTCCACCTTGCCGTTGACCAGCAAGGTGCGGCCGTTCTGTGCCAGATCCTCGCCCCGGAAGATTTTTGCCTCCGTGGTCTCCACAAAACGCACTCCGTGCAGCTCACCGATCTCGCCGGAGAACAGCTCCGTGGCAGCGGCATACTGATGTGCGGCGATCCACGCCTCGTCCTGCCGCAGATCGAAGGCCACACTGGGGTGCAGAATGCACACATACTTGCCGTCGAAGGTAGGTGCGTTCATCTTCTTCAGCTGGGTAGCGGCCTTGGCCACCATCTCGCTGGTCAGGCGGCACGCCGCCGTCAGAGCGCCACGGGCAGTGACCTCCGTCTTGCTGCCGTCTGCGCCGATGGCCGGAGCATACAGCACCTGCTTACCCTGCTGGATCTCATTGCGGGTCACGGTATCCAGCGTCAGCCCCATGTTGGCGCCGTGCCGATCGGTGATCTCCAGCACCACATCGTCGATGGCTGTCAGATCCAGCATATCCGACACCGTGGTGTAGTCGCCGTACTGGGCCAGCTCCTTGGTGATGTAGCTGACGGAGATGCCGCTGCCGTCCGGGGTCACGCCCTCCGTCAGCGGGGTCAGCGCCTTGTCGAAGGAGCCGAACTTACGCCATTCCACCGTCTTGCCGCCGCCGGTGGGCAAGGGCTTGGTGGCGGCGAACTGGTTGTGTACCAGCTGGGGCTTGGCGTTATCCAGCAGTTCCATGCCGTAATAGGTTTTCATCTCGGCGGATAGTCCGCCGGTGGTCTGGGTGTTCTCCTGTGCAAACACCTGCAGATCGAACAGTTTCTCCATATTCCTCTTTCCTTTCTCCGCTTCGTTGTGCTCTTCCTGCGGCTCCATCCACGGCCGCTCCCATCAGAAGGAGATTTTCTCCCCCTCCATGACCCGCCTGCGGATATCCGCCAGCTCACGGGAGGTCAGCCCTCTGGGATCGCTGCCCGTCACGCCTACGCACCGCCCGCCGTTCTCTGCCGGACGTCTGCCCACGCTGGCGATAGAACGTGCCGCCTGCCGGGTGGCCCGCTTGGCGGAGTAGGCCATGGCCCGCCGCAGGATATCCTCCCGATGCACCACCTCATAGGCCGCCATCGGCTCCACTCCGGCGCACACCAGCCGTCCGAAGGCCGGGTTCTCCATCTCCCGCTGCCACCGGAACTCCGGATAGACCTGCCGCACCTGCTCCTCCTGTGCCGCCATGGCCTCCAGCGCCTGACGGGCCTGCTCCTGCCGCTGCTCCTGATTCTGCCGAAGCCGTGCATTCTCCTGCCGCAGGCCCCGCAGCCGTCCATCCAGGATCTTCTGTACTCTGGCGTCGAAGTCCGCCTTGTACCTGCCCCGGATCAGCGCCGCAAAATTCTCCTGCTCCCCGGCGTCGGGAGCCGTATCGCCCGTCCGGGCCGCCTCATCGGCCACCCCCTCCTCTGCAAACCACTGCATCCACTGTACCCCTCTCATAGAGATACCTCCTTTCCGTGGTAGGTCACGACCCTATCTGCAATTCCCCTCCACCTCTACGCATTGGGGATACTGCGCCGCCAGCTGCGCCAGTCCGCACCGCACCAGCTCCAGCTCTGCCCGGCACGGCCCCTTGGCCACCGCCGTCACATACCCCGGTCGGATCACTACCTCCCGTAGGTTCTCCTCCTGCCGCAGGCTGCCGATCAGGGCAAATACCAGCGCCGATGCCGCCGCACACACGATGTCCTGCCCCTTGGGGGCATATCCGGCATGACCCGTCACCGTCACCCGGTCCCGTCCGAATACCGCCCGGATCATCGGGGCCTCACCGCCTCATGGGTCTGCTGACGCATCCGCTCCATGGCCGTTTGCTTCACCGCCGTCCCGCCGCCGGAGGCCGCTCCCTCCGCCGGGGGCGCCATGGCAGCCTGCTGCTTACCCTGCAAAATAGCCGCCGTCAGCTGATCCTTATTCTTGAAATCCATCAGCTCCAGACACCGCAGCGCCTGATCCGCCATATCCTCCCGGAAAAAGCCCATCTGAAACAGCTGCAGGGCCAGCTGGTTGTACTCCATGGTCTTATAGGGATTCTCATCCTGCGCCGACACCTCCAGATCGAACTCCGGCACCCGGTAGCAGACCCCCGTCCCATCGTCCATCACCTGCTCCCGCAGGCCCTGCCCGTCGTAGCTGACGAACTCCTCCCGGCCCATGGCCCCCAGCAGCCGGAACTGCCGGGGCAGCTGGTAAAACTGCCGGATCAGCTCGATGACCAGCGTCACCACATCGGAAAACGCCTCATACCCGTCGTCGATCATGTTCCGGGACAGCTTGCCCCCCGCCTCCTGCAAGGCGGCGATGGCCGTGGCCGCCGTCACACCAGAGGCCGTTCCGCCGTTGGCCACGTCCCGGTTCCCCGCCGTCTCCTTCATCTCGGCGATCTTGCTCTGCATGATGGCCACATACACGCTGTCCAGCCCCGCCGTATGGATAGGCGCAATGGAGTCCGCCCCCAGATTGCCGTTGGTGTGTACGAAGGGCCTCGTCCAGTCGGCATACTCGTTTTCGTTCACCGCTCCGTCCGACCGGATGAAAAACCTTGGTGTCGCCGCCGCCAGCGTGTTCTTGAGAATCGCCTGATTCATCAGGTCGATCTGCTTCTGCGGGGATTTGCACAGATCCACATACCCGTATCCGCAGGGCGTCCCCTCCTCCGGGAACAGCACATCGAACACAAAGGGATACTTCCCATGGTCGTACCATCCCCGCTCCCGCAGCTCCGGGTCGTTCTCCGTGGCATACAGCACCGTCTCCCCCACGAACTTGCAGTACTGCAGCACCCTGCGCCCCTTCTCACGGGTGTGGTAGTACCAGTCCACCACCAGTGCCTTGTCGGAGGTATCCACCTGATCGTCATACAGGAACCGGCTCACGGTAAACCCTCCGCCGCCCAGTTTTCCCTTCAGCTGAGGATACTGCTCCTCCAGCACCTCATGGCTCACCAGCTCCGTGGAGAAGAAGTTGGCCGAGTCCTGAATATCCGTCACCCCCGGCTCCCAGAACAGGTTCAGCAGATCCATCCTCCGGATAGACACATCCCCCAGTCCGTTGAGCTTGCCCGCATCCCAGAACACGCCGTACACGGCGCAGCCGCTCTTGAGCTTGTACCACCATGCGCTGGAATACGTCCGCTTGAACTGGTTCTTCTTCAGGATGGCCGGCAGAATACGGGTCAGCTTGGCCGCCTCCGCCCGGTCCCCCGGCTCTCTGGGCAGCACCGTAGGCTCCGGGTAGCAGTCCATGGCGTCTGCGTGCTTGGAGAGGATGCAGTTCACCAGCCAACCGCTGGTGGGCTGCGGGTCGCCGGGATTGCCGCCCTCCCCCTTCTTCTCCATCTGCGGCCAGTGCCGCAGCTTCCAAAACTGCTCATTGTCGATGATGCGCCGCTCCAGATTCACCTTCCCCTGCCGGTACTTTTTCAGAAGCTCCGCCGCCCGGCGCACCTCCTGCTCTCCGATGCGGGGCTTCTCCCCCGCCGTCTTCTGCGTCTTGCTCATGGCATTTCTCCCCTTCCGTTTGTCCAAAACAGCTTTCCCGTCCTCACTTCTCCGCCCACCGCCGCTGGAAGTTTCCCCTCCTGTTGCACGTTCCCGTGCAACACCGGAAATTTTTCCCGCTTTCACCGTCTCACCAGCATATTCAGCGGATCGTCCTGCACCGGCAGTGCCGTCTCCACCCGCCGGGGCGGGATAGGCCGGGCCATGCACAGATACCGGCTCTCATCGGCCACATGATCCTCCATCCGGGTGTCCAGATCCTCCGGCTCCGTCTCGGAGAACAGCAGCCCCGGCACGGTCCTGCGAAAGGCCCGGCATCCGGTGAACACATACAGCTGCGGATACCCCTCCTCGTCAAAGGCCATCCGATAGTGCATCTGCATCCATCCCGGTATCCGCCGATTGTCCCCCTTCATGAAGAAGATCCGATGCTTCAGCGCCGTCTCATAGATGCTCTCTCCCCGACTGCTGTCCCAAATGGCCGGGTCCGCCACCCCTAAAATATCCCGTCCCTTCAGCCACGGGTGGGTGTCCTCGATACGCCGGATCTCTGCAAACTGCTTCTCCGGCGTCCACTTTACCCCCTCATCCGGCTCCCCGGTGCAGCCGTACAGCTCCAGGATCCGATATACGCACCCGTCGTGATCCACCGTCCACCAGCCGCAGGAAAAGGGCTTGGCATAGCCGAAGTCGTAGCTGCGCCAAATGCTCCACTCTCTGGGGATATCGAAGGGCTCGATAACGTGGGTGAACCGCCTGTCCCGATAGTGGGCCGGGTCGTCCACGAACTCCTGAAAGAATTGCCCCTGAAACACGTCCCACTTGCCCTCCAGCCACGCCTGCCGCAGCCGCAGGGGCAGGGCCTCCAGCTGCCGCAGATAGTCCGGCTGCGCCCGCAGCAGCGCCTGATTGTCCGTGACCCTGGCGGGGATGAAGGCGTATTCCTCCGCCCGCTCTCCCGCCCGGTATCGCCGGTCGATGAACAGCCGCTTGATGTACCCATGCCCCGGCCCGCCGGGGTTGCAGGTGTAGTACATCCTCTTGGGGAACTCATTCACCCCTCGCAGACACGCCGCAAACTGCCGCAGCCACTCCTCCTTCAGCTGAGTGGCCTCATCGATACAGATCACGTCGAACTCTGCCCCCTGATACCGGTCCATATCCCCGTCACAGGCGCAGTACCCCAGTTCCAGCACGCTGCCGCCGGGGAACACCAGCTGCCGGGAGGCCGCCTTGTATTCCGCCACCCCCGCCAACTGCCTGCGCAAAAAACGCAGATGATTGCTCTCCAGCTCCGGCATGGTCCGCCGTACCAGCAAAATGCGGATACCGGGGTATTTCAGGGCCATCAGCACCGCCTTGGTCCGCACCGCCCAGCTTTTTCCGCCGCCTCTGGCCCCACCGAAGGCCACATACTTCTTTTCACACTTCAAAAACTCCTCCTGCCGGGGGTTGGGCCGCTCCAGCTTCACCACCTGCACGCTCATCTGCTCCACTCCTCCGCTTCCTTCGCCAGCACCACCTTCACCGTCTCCGGTCCCTTGTCTGTCCGCTCCTCCAGCGTCACCAGCTCCCGCAGCAGCGCCGTCAGCTCCTTAAGCTCCTTGGCGTCCATATCCTCCATCTGTGCCACCATGCTCCCTGCACTGCGGCACAGGTTCCGGGCCGCCTGCTGCAGGCTGCCCCTCTGCTCCAGCCGCTCCCGCTGCCCTCGCTTATAGACGCTCTCCACGGACACGCCGAACTCCTCCGCCAGCGCACGGGCCGTCTCCCCCTCTTTTCTCCGCCGCAGGATCTCCTCCCACGGCACATTTCTTTCCTTCCCCATCACACAGTCCCTTCTCTGAAAAACCCCGCAAAAAATTGCTCCGCATACCTCTCCAGACAATCCCGGCAGAAGATCTCCCCGTTCACCTGATAAAACCCCTCCTCCGGCCAGATCTCCCGTCCGCACAGCCCGCACTCCGCCACGGCCCGATCCCGATAAAACCGCTTCCGCATCTCCTCACCCCTTCTATCCCTCCCCGATCACCGGCCTTTGTTGCACCCGCTGTTGCCCTTTCCCGTCTCACACCTCCATTTTTCACCCGCTCTCCTCCGCTGCCTGCAAAATTTCCTCCCTCCATCGCCACCATCCCGCTCCAAATCACCGGAAAGCCCCCTCCCCGCCCCCTCTTGCAGTCCCCCTCCCTGCGTGGTATCATAGTCTCCATCCCCCCGCTTTGATTTCACATTCAGGAGGCCACGCCATGGGCATCATCCCCTGCGAGATACCGCTTCTGGAGTTCGATCCGGAGCAGACCGCCGTCATCGGCCCGGACTATGAGCAGCTGGACCTGCATCTGCCCCGGAAATGCGTGTTCGCCTTTCTCGGCGGCTACATTGACCGCTACGCCCACGCTGCGGGAGCCAGACAGGTCGCCGCCTTCAACAGCGCCACCAAGCTCTACCCCATCTATGTCACCACCTACCACGGGCAGGAGGTCGCCCTCTGTCAGGCCCCGGTGGGGGCCGCCGCAGCGGCCCAGCTGCTGGACTGGCTCATCAGCTACGGGGTCCGTGAGATCATCTCCGCCGGCAGCTGCGGCGTGCTGACGCCCTTTGACGAGGGTACCTTTCTTGTCCCCTGCAAGGCGCTGCGGGACGAGGGGGCCTCCTACCACTACGCCCCGCCCTCCCGCTATATAGAGATCAGCGAACCCGCCCGGCGGGCCATCGAGCAAACCATCCTCGCCCACCATATGCGCTATCAGGAGGTCGTCACATGGTCCACCGACGGCTTCTTCCGTGAGACGAAGGAGAAGGTCGCCTACCGCAAAAGCGAGGGCTGCTCCGTGGTGGAGATGGAATGCTCTGCCCTTGCGGCCTGTGCCGCCTTCCGCAGCGCCACTTGGGGGATGCTTCTTTATACAGCGGACAGCCTTGCTGACGTCCAGCGCTACGACCAGCGGCACTGGGGCGGCAGCGCCTATGAATACGCCCTCACCCTGTGTCTCGACGCCGTTCTGGCCCTCTGACCCGAAATTTTCCCCCCCAGCAAATGCAAAGGAGGCCCTCTCATGAACCACACCGCTGACATCCGAAGCGTAAGACCCGGAGATGCCCCGCAGCTTGCCCACATCCAGACCGAAAGCTGGAAAGCCGCCTTTCGGGAGATCATCCCCGCTGACATCCTCTCCGAATATACGGACCCGGAGCCTGTGACCCGAATGTATGAGCATCTGCTGACCCACGGCATCGCCCACGGGTACATTCTGGAGCGGGACGGTGCGCCCCACGGCATCGCATGGTGGGACGCCGCCAGAGAGCCCGACATGGCCGGGACCGCCGAGCTGATCTGCATCCATTCCCTGCCGGCACACTGGCATCAGGGCTATGGCAAGCTGCTGCTGGAGAAGGTCCTGCGGGACGTGAAAAGCGCCGGATACCCCTCCATCCTGCTTTGGGTATTCGATGCCAATCTGCCTGCCATCCGGTTCTATCGATCCCTCGGCTTCACCGCCAGCGGCAGAAAGCGTCCCTCCTTCGGTTCCGTGGAGGAGATGTATACCAAGGCCCTCTGACCCCCACAACCGCCCAAAAGGCCCGCCGCAGAAGTATCTGCGGCGGGCCTTTTCCCCAAATCAAAAATTCCCCCGCAGCTCTCTCCAAAGGAGCGCTGCGGGGGAATTTGTCTTTCCACACTGGCCGGTATCCCGGCCGCTTGTTATTTCTCGGCCCGGAAGGCGTACACTGCGCCGTTCTCTACACCGGTGGCGTCCACGCCGGTCTGGGCGTACTCGCCGTTGATATAGAAGGCCCAGTACATCCCGTCGGTGTCATAGTCCAGCGTGATGCCGTTGACGGTCTTGACGTACAGCCCATAGCTGCTGTCCTCACCGGCAATAACGCCCTGATCCAGCAGGGCCTTGCCCACGGTGTCGGCATCGGTCTTGACGGTGAACGTCACCTTGCCGCCGTCCTTATCCACCACCTCCATGGTGAAGGACTTGGCACCCTCACCGATGGTGGCGCCGTCCTTGGCCACGCCGTTTACCACGCCATTGTCCTTCTGGCCGCAGCCCACCATCACCAGCACCATTACCAGTGCCAGCACGCCGGTCACCATCTTTTTCATGTTTGTTACCTCCAAATTTTAATCATGTAACCCCAGCAGCAAACTGCCGTGTGTCACCTCTACCATAATATCTTGCCCAATAAAGTGATTGCTTACACCCAGCGGCACCGAGGCCGTCAAGGTCGCCCCCTCCAGCGGGTACTGCGCCCCCCGGATGGTGACACCCTCAGCGTCCGGCCCCACGCAGAAAACCGACAAAATGCCCTCCGGCCGGGCCGGAAACACGATGCTGCCGTCCCGGATGGCGGTCCATCGCTCGCCCCGTCCGTGGAGCCAGCCTTCGGCCCCGTGATCCGCCAGATACAAAAGCGCCTGAAGGTTGGCCACGGTGTGATCCGTCCGCTGGCCTCCCATGCCGCCGTAGAGATGGAACAGTGTCTCGCCTCGCTCCAGCCCCCGCTTGACGGCCAGCATCATGTCCGTATCGTCCTTCTCCACCGGCATCCGCTCCACATGGGGCAGCGCCGGTACCTCCGCCAGCGAATCGAAATCCCCCAGCAGCAGCTGCGGCTCCACCCCCGCCCTCCGGCAGGCGGTGTATCCGCCATCGGCGGCGATCGCATAGTCCTCCGCACCGGGCCGTTCCTCCAGCCCGTCAAAATCTCCTGCGCCGAAAATATAGCACGCCATGTCCGTCACCTCTGCTCCTTCGTTTCCTCCTCAGGCAGCTGATGCAGCCGCTGGCGCAGCTCGTGGATGTGCTGGGCCACCTCCGGATACTTCCGCTGGAACCGCTGCTCCAGCTCCTCTCGATGGGCCGCCAGATACGAAGCGATCTCCGGGTGTTGACGCCGCAGCGCCTCCGTCACCCGTTCCCGCTCCTGCTCCAGCTCCAGCAGCACCGCATCCTCCGACCGCTCCAGCAGCCGGGAAAGCTCTGCCAGATGCTCCTCCAGATGCTGTAAAATAGCGTCCCGGTCGATCACGCCCTGCCACCGGCCCCGCTCCAGCAGGAACTCCAGCTCCTGCTCCCGCTGCTCCGGCTTCGTCTCCTCCAGCGTCTGCAAAACCTGTCCCGTCATGGCATCCAGCTTGCTCTGGGCTTCCTCGCCGTAGGCCCACTCCAGCTCCTGCGTCTGCCGCAGCAGCTCCGGCACCGCATGGCGCATCTCCTCCGGGATCCACTGCTTCACCTCGCCCTCTGCGGCGCCGCAGTCCTCCAGCGCCGCATACAAGGTCCGGCGCACAGCGCCCTCCTCGATGAGTTCCCCGGCCCCGAAGCGCCGCAGCTCGTCGTTGACCTGTCCGATATGCTCCGTCAGGTACAGCCGCACCCCCTGCTCCTTCAGCCGCCGGTACAGCAGCACCAGCCGTTCCGCCGAGGTCAGATCCACGCTGACGATGCCGCTGGCATCCACGATCACCGCCCGGATACCGGGCTTCACGCAGTTCTCCACATCCTTCTGGAACCGGTCGATGTTGGCAAAGAACAGTCCGCCGCTGAACCGGTACAGGGCCACTCCCTCCAGCGGATGCGCCTGACTCATGCGCCCCAGCGGGTAGAAGCCCGGCTGCCCGGAGATGACCCCCAGCAGCTCCCGGCTGGGCTGGGAGGCCCGCCGGATCACATCCACGAAGGACAGCAGCACGCCGATGACCACACCATAGATGGTCCCCAGCACCAGCACGCCCAGAAAGGCCGCCAGAAAAATGGCCAACTCCTTCCGATCCGCCCGCAGCAGCCGGTGGGCCATGTCGAACTCCACCGCCCCCAGCAGGGCCGAAATAACGATGGCCGTCAGCACCGGCACCGGCAGCAGCCGGATCAGCCCGCTGCCCCACAGCAGCACCGCCGCCATCCCCGCTGCCGCCACCAGTGACACCGCCTGGGTCTTGCCCCGGTACTGTACATTCATGGAGGAGCGGGACACGCTGCCGTTTACCGGGCAGCAGCCCACCATGCCGGCCCCCAGATTGGCCGCCGCAAAGGCCAGCAGCTCCTGACTGTCCCGAATCTCATAGCCGTCCCGCATGGCGAAGCTGCTCTCGGCCAGCAGCGTCTCCGCCATGATGACCACCGCCACCGGCAGGCTGCTGCCCAGCCCCTCCGTCAGGCTGACGGCGCTCCAGTCCGGCAGATGCAGCGCCGGAAGTCCCGGCCCCACTGCGCCCAGACACGCTACGCCATGCCCCGGCAGGTCAAACAGCACCGTGGCCAGCGCCCCCAGTCCCATCACCACGATGGCCATGGGGAATTTGGGTCTCAGCCGCTTGGCTACCAGCAGGATCACCAGCGCCGCCGCCCCCAGCCCCAGAGACAGGGGATGGACCTGCACCCTGACCAGATGCCGCACCAGCTCCGGCAGCTCACCGGTGCCGGCGGTGCCGCCCATGAGCTTGGGCAGCTGCATCAGAATGATGGTGCAGCAGATACCGCTGATAAATCCCCCCATCACAGAGGTGGACACGAACCGCAGCACCCGCCCCGCCCGCAGCAGGGCAAACAGCAGCAGCCATACCCCCACGTAGAAGGTCAGAACCGGCACCACCCGCTCCGCCTCGGCGGAGCCCATGGCGATGCCCATGCCTCCCAGCACACCGCCGATCATGGCCGCCGGGGCGGCATCCACGCCGAAGATGAACTGCGGCGACGTAGACAGCAGCGCAAACAGGATCACCGGCAGCAGTGATCCGTACAAGCCGTATACCGCCGGAAGCCCGGCGATCTGGGCATAGCCCATGGAAATGGGGATGGATACGGCGGCAATGACCACGCCGGACAGCACGTCCTGCCCCAGCCACTTCCGCTGATAGCCCTTCCCCGTGGGAAACAGATACCTCATCCCCGCCGCCTCACTTCAGCTTCTGCTGATGCATCCATACATCCATCACCAGACTGTGGGGCAGGAGCTTCGTCAGTCCCGTCTGGAACCGGGCCACAAAGCCGAACTGGCTCACATCCTTCCCCCGCTTGGCATCCCGCCACGCCCGCTGCACCAGCTGCTCCGGCTCATACATGGCCACATACTTCTTCACCACCGATTCGCCGCCGTTGACGGTGGCACGGTCAAAGAAGGCCGTCCGGGTCCAGAAGGGGCAAAGGGCCATGACCCGAATGCCCCGGCCCCGCAGCTCCCGGTTCAGCGCCCGGCTGAAGCTCAGCACAAAGGCCTTGCTGGCCCCGTACACGTCGATATACGGAATGGGCTGGAAGGCCGCCACCGAGGCGATGTTGATGATCTGCCCGCCCTCCGGCATATAGGGGATCGTCAGCTGACACAGGGCCATCACCGCCTGACAGTTCAGATCCACCATGTTCAGGTTCACCTCCAGCGGCGTATCCACCACCGCCCGGAACTTTCCGAAGCCGCTGGCGTTCACCAGCAGGCCCACCTCCACCGGCTCCTCCGTCAGCGCCTTGGCATACGTCGCAAAGCTGCTGCGGTCCGTCAGATCCAGCGCCAAAGGCCGCACGGGAAACGGCACCCGCTCCCGCAGCCCCTCCAGCGCCGCCTCATGGCGGGCGATGACCCATATCTCATCAAAGCGACCGAAGGTGTCCACGGTCTCAGCGAACCGGCGTCCCATACCGCTGGAGGCCCCGGTGATAACTGCAATACGCTTCATATTGCCTGCTCCTTTCCGTTGACGCAAAGGGAGACTGCCGGCGGGCTCTCCCTCCCGGCAGTCTCCGCTGTCCTGCTTATTCCTCGTTGAACCAGCACCGCACATAGGCGGCCAGCCCCGGAACGATCTCCTTCATGTACCTCTCCGTGGTGTTGACGCACAGGTGATAGGACTCCTTGGCGCCCCACTTGGTGTCGCTGTACATCTGGCGGTACTGGGCACGGTTCTTATCCACCTGCTTGATCATCCGCTCGATCTCGTTGCGGGTCAGATGCTCCCCCTCCGGAGCCCGGCGGATGCAGCGCTCCACCTTGGCCTCCATGTCGGCGTAGATAAACAGGTTCAGGGGGTGATAGTCCTTCAGGATCACATCGGCGCAGCGGCCGATGATGACGCAGTCCCCCTGCTTGGCGAAGTTCTCGATGATCTGGCGCTGGGCCGCCGCCACCCGGATGGGCTGCTCCATGATCTCCATGGAGGGCATGGCGAACCGATGGCCGATGGTCATGGGATAGGCGGCCTCGATGCTCTTCTCGGACACATTGGCCACATACCGCTCGTCAAAGCCGTTCTCCTTGGCGATCATCTCGATGATCTGGTGGTCGTAGCAGGGGATGCCCAACTCCTCCGCCAGGCGCTTGCCCAGCTCACGGCCGCCGGAACCAAACTCACGGCTGATGGTAATGATCTTGTGCATACTTCATTTCTCCTCTCTAAAAAGGCACGGATAACAACATATCTCACAGCCCGTAGGGCTGCTTCTTACCATTTAATACTCGTAGCAGCTGCCGCCCACGAACTCCCGCACGATGGAGTTCAGCGGCACATACGGCGTGTGCAGGGGCGGCACCTCCCGCACCACCTTCATCAGATCCGTCAGATCGTTCTCCGCCATGAATTCGTCCGTCAGCTCCTGCCGGAACTGGGGGATCTCCAGCAGATACTTGGCCAGAATACACGGCTCATAGTCGTGGAAGCTGTCGATCTGGATGGCGGCGTTGGACTTATAGGGCTTGATGTAGTTCTCCTCGCCCCGGTTGACGCTGGCCGCCCGCTCCACGGTCTCCCGCAGAGAGTGGCCTCTGGTGTTGTAGTCCCGGATGAGCCGGCGGGCCACCCGCAGCTGCTCCGGCCGGACGATCTTGTCGTCATAGGTGATGATACGGGTACGGGGCGCCACATAGATGCCGTTGGCAATGCCCCGGATCTTCTCGAAGATCAGCGGGTTGAGCATATGGATGCCCTCTGCGATGATGATGCCGTCCTTGTCGCCCTGCATCTTGCGATATCCGCCGGTCTTGCCCTCCTTGAAGTCGTACCAGGGGATATCCGCCTCCTTGCCGTCGGCCAGCTGGGAGATACAGGACACCAACTGCTCCACGTTGACGCAGTAGGGGGATTCCCAGTCGGTGGCCTCCGGAGGCCGCTGATCCAGCGGCAGGAAGAAGTTATCCATGCTCAGCAGACACACATGGACTCCCAGATTCTGCAAATACTCCTGCAAACGCATGGCGGTAGTAGTCTTACCGCTGCCGGAGGGACCCGTCAGCGCCACCAGCGGCTTTTCGCCCTTGTTGGAGAGAATGGTGGTCGCCGCCGCACTGATCTTATCGTGGAACACCTCCTCACACCGCAGCACGAATTGCGTCTCGCTTCGCATGGCGTAGTTGATGTTCTCCAGATCAATGACTCTCATAACCGGTGGCTCCTTTCGCTGCGGCGCTCTTCCGCCGCTTCCCTGCATCCATCATGCAATATTATTAGGCGTATATTATAGCACATCTTCCCCCCGCTGTCCAGCGCACATTTTCCCCTCCCCCGGCTCCGCAAAAATTTTTTCAGAAAAAATGAAAAAAGCCCTTGCAATTCCTGATATCATGTGCTATGATATCAAAGTCGTCAAGAGACAAGCGCCGTTAGCTCAGCTGGATAGAGCGTCTGGCTACGGACCAGAAGGCCGGGGGTTCGAATCCCTCACGGCGTGCCAAAAAGCCTCGTACCAAGCGGTACGGGGCTTTTTGTTATCCACAGAAGTCAACAGGAGGTCTGTTATGCGAATCATCCGAGAAAAAACCGCCGTCGTCTGCGTGGACTATCAGGAGCGTATCCTGCCCGCCATGACTGATCCCGAAACGCTGCTCCAAAACACCGTAAAGCTGCTGAAGGGTCTGCGGGTGCTGGGCGTCCCCGTGTACCTGACGCAGCAGTACACCAAGGGTCTGGGCGATACCGTGGCCCCCATCCGGGAGGCCGCCGGCACATCGGAGCATCTGGAAAAGCTCACCTTCAGCGCTTATCCCCAGATGCGGGAGAAGCTGCTGCCCCCGGAGCAGCAGCCCTATGTGCTGCTCTGCGGCATCGAGAGCCACATCTGTGTGCTCCAGACCGCCATGGATCTGAAGGCCCACGGCTACCAGCCGTATCTGGTCGCCGACTGCCTCTCCAGCCGCAAGCCCGCCGACCACCGGATGGCGCTGGAGCGGGCCAAACAGGAGGGTATCCTCCTCACCACCTATGAGGCCATCCTCTTCGAGCTGCTGGTCGCCGCCGGCACCCCCGACAGCAAGGCCATCCAGAAGATCATCAAGTAAAAAGCGTGGGACGCCCTCCGGCGTCCCACGCTTTTGCCTATCCCACCGGGATATCCACAATGCCGATGCCCCGTCGCAGGGCGTATTCGATGGTGCGCCGGGTGCCGCCGGGAAGCCCGTCGTGTACGGCGATCAGCAGCGAGGCGTGATCCACCATGTACCGGTTGCGCCGCTGCATACAGCCGGGGCTGTACTGCTGCTGCACCATCGTCTCATAGTCGCAGGCCGCCACCAGCCGCTGCCACCGCAGCCGCTGCTCCGCCGGCCACCCCTCCGCCTGCGAGGGACACGGGATGGCCGCCTCCACCGTCACGTCGCCGTGCAGCTGCCGCAGCGCCAGCGCCAGCTCGCAGAAATACAGGTCGCACCCTTGGGCCATGCCGCAGATGAAGTGGCGATAGCCCCGCTCGTAGGCCGCCTCCATCTCGTTCCACAGCCGCTCCTTCAGCGCAAGACACCGGCGATCTCCCTCATCGTCGCCCCACGGCAGCTTACCGGGCCGATGGCCGGAAAAACAGCAGCTGATCGGTCTGGCTCGCATGGCGTTCCCTCCTTCCCCCTTTGGTTTCCGTTTCATTATAGAACATATTTTCTATTTTGTAAAGCCCAAAAAATCGGAGGACGGCTCCCGCCGCCCTCCGTCATTTCACTTCTGTTCCTCGTACAGGGCCTCCAGCACACGGGCATAGAGATGCTCCGGGTCCTTGCGAAACCGCTCCGCCAGATCCTTGGCCATCTCCTCCGTGGCCACCATCAGCTCCAGCTGCATCAGGCTGTCCACATCGTCGCTGAGCTTTAATTCCACGGTGTAGGTGCCGTTTTCCCGTGGGATGGCCTTCCCCTGCACCTGCGCCTGCCGCAGCAGCTCCTTGTTGTATTCCTCGATGTTCCTGTCCGTCCGCAGCCGCACGGAATAGGGCAGGCTGGACTCGCAGATGGCGCTGTTTTTCAGCCCCTTGGGGGTGATGGCGTACCGCCCCTCCTCCGTCAGGCGCAGATGCTCCGTCTGCACCAGATCGTTCAGACACTCCGAAAAATCGAAATAGTCAATGCCGTCGTCGCACATGGTCAGCTCCTGCATCCCCTCCAGCGGCAGCGGCTCCGACACACGGGCGGCAATGTACAAAATGAGAAACTTGATCTCCAGCTTGTCACGGATAAATCCGACTCCCATTGGATCACGTCCTTTCGGCTTTTCTATACACCCCTATTATAATGAAAAATTTCCGGTTTGTACAGAGGTTTTTCCCCTCCTCGCCTGCATTTCCCGCACCCCGCCGGGCCGGACGCATAGACTGGATTGAAAGGGCGATGCCCTTGAGTACTTAAATAGGAGGTTTTTCTATGCCTGAAAACGGTATGCCCGGCCCGGTCTGCGATCTGAGCAGCGTGCGTGAGGCCGTCTGCATCCATACCCATAAGATCTTCGACTCCTGCCGTGACAAGGACTGCGTGGAGGATCTGCGCTTTTACCCCACGGCATCGGCTCAGGAGGTGCTGTCGGCCTGCCAGATGGTGCGGGGCGGCACGGCGGAGCTGCTCTACGTCTATACCGACGTGGAGCCCGTCACCTTCAACCGGGGATTCTACTCCATCGATATGCGGTTTTTCTACCGGGTCACTCTCCAGGTCGGCACCGGCACTCCCCGCTGTACCGAGGCGGAGGGCCTGTGCGTCTTTGACAAGCGGGTCATTCTCTTCGGCAGCGAGGGCAGCGCCAAGATTTTCTCCTCCGACACGGTGCTGGACGATCTGGATATCCCCGGCTGCCGCCGCAGCAACCTGCCCACGGCGGTGGTGGAGGCGGTGGACCCCATCGTGCTGGACGCCCGTGCCGAGGACCGCTGCAAGCCCTGCCGCTGCGACTGCGGCCTGACGGAGATCCCCGCCTTCATCGCCCAGAGCTTCGACCAACCCCTGCTCTTTGACGACAACGGCGGCCGTCGGTATTATGTCACCTTAGGACAGTTCTCTCTGGTGCGGCTGGAGCGGGACACCCAGCTGCTGATCCCGGTGTATGACTACTGCATCCCCCAGACGGAGTGCAGCGGCGGCGATCAGGAGGACCCCTGCGGCCTGTTCCGCAGCGTGGCCTTCCCGGTCAACGAGTTCTTCCCGCCCAACACCGTGGAGATGCCCAAGGACTACGCCAGCACCCGCAGCTACTGCGCCTGCCACTGATCCTTCCCTCTTTCCGTTGCCCCATTTTCCGTAAACGCACTGCTCCATCCCAACGGCAAGACCCATCCGGCATAAAAGGCCCCGGACACCCATGGGTGTCCGGGGCCTTATCTCACGCTTTGCGGCATCTGCTGCCCGCAGGCGGCAAGAGCCTCATTTTCCGGTGAAGGCGGTTTTCACCACCACGTTCTCCGGACCCAGCCACTCCCGGCACTCCTGCACGAAGGCCGGGTGGTTCAGGCACTTGGCCCCCAACAGCTTACCGCTGTCCGCCAGCCGGATCTTCAGTGGCGTCTCCCCCTCAAACATGGTCATCACCAGCTTGATATGCTGGAACGCCGGGCTGTCCATGCCGGGGACCCGCAGATAAATGGTGGCGTTCTCCTGTGCCGGACGGCGGTTCTCCCGCCGGGGCGGCAGCCCCTCCTTCAGGGGATAAACGCTGTCGCACATGATCTGCGGCGGCTTCTCGTCCCGGACGGAGAGCTTCCCCTGCACCAGCACCGGGCTGTTCACCTGCATATAGCTGCCGCAGCGCTCAATGGTGCGGCTGAAGCACAGCAGCTCGATGGATGCCGCCTCATCCTCCACCGTCACGTAGGCCATGAGGGCGTTGTTGCGGGTGGTGCGGGTGCGGCTGGCAGTGACGATGCCCGCAATGGTGATGCTCTGACCGTCGGCGAACCGGACAGGCCCGTCCTCGGCGGAAAAGTCCTCCAGAATGGTGTGGATAGGCACCGCCCCCGCCTGCCGGGCCAGCGCCCGGTAATCCGCCATGGGGTGGCCGCTGAGATAAAGGCCCGTGGTCTCCTTCTCCATGAACATCCGCTCGGCGGCGGTGAACTCCGGAATGTCCGGCAGGGGCGTCTCCGCCGGCGGGGCGTCCTCCCCCGCCGCCATACCGAACAGATCCAGCTGGCCCTCCACGTTCTTGCGCCGGGACTCTGCAATGCTGTCCAGCACTTTTTCAAAGACCTGGATCAGCTGGGAGCGCCGCACCTTCATGGAGTCGAAGGCGCCGCTGCGGATCAGATTCTCCACTGCCCGCTTGTTCATGTCCGTGCAGTCGAACATCCGCTGGCAGAAGTCCTGAAACGACCGGAAGGGGCCGTCCTGCTCCCGCCGCCGCATCATGGTCTGGATAAAGCCCCGGCCGATGTTCTTGATGGCCACCAGCCCGAAGCGGATGCCTCCATCCTCCACGGTGAAGCCGTCGCTGGAGCGGTTCACGTCCGGGGGCAGCAGCTCAATGCCGCAGTCCCGGCACTCAGCGATGTACTCCGCCACCTTGTCGGAGTTATCCAGCACCGACGTCAGCAGTGCCGCCATGTACTCCCGTGTGAAGTAGTGTTTGAAATACGCCGTCTGATAGGCCACCACCGCATAGCTGACGGCGTGGGCCTTGTTGAAGGCGTAGTTGGCGAAGTCGTAGATCTCGTCGTAGATGGCCTGAGCCGTCGCCTCCGGGATGCCGTTGGCCACACAGCCCCGGATGTTCCGGGTGGGGTCGCCGTGGAGGAATGCCTCCCGCTCCCGCTCCACATCCTTGGCCTTCTTCTTGGACATGGCCCGACGCACCATGTCCGCCTGCCCCAGCGAATAGCCCGCCAGCTGCTGGAAGATCTGGATGACCTGCTCCTGATAGACGATGCACCCATAGGTACCGGACAGGATGGGCTGGAGGGAAGGGTGCTTGTACACCACCAGCTTGGGGTCGTGCTTGCAGGCGATGAACCGGGGGATGGACTCCATGGGGCCGGGGCGGTATAGGGCGATGATGGCGGTGATGTCCTCGATGCTCTGGGGCTTCAGCCCCACGCACACCCCGGTCATGCCGGCGGACTCCATCTGAAATACGCCGCCGGTCTTGCCCTGCGACAGCATTTCGAATACCGCTGCATCGTCCATGGGGATATCCGCCAGCCGGAAGTCCGGCCGGTACTTCTGCACCATCTTCACGGCGTCGTCCAAAACCGTCAGGTTCCGCAGGCCCAGAAAATCCATTTTCAGCAGCCCCAGCTCCTCCAGCGTCACCATGGTGTACTGGCAGACGATAGACTCGTCGTTCCGGGCCAGCGGTACATATTCATATACCGGTCGCTTAGTGATGACCACACCGGCTGCGTGGGTGGAGGCGTGGCGGGGCATCCCCTCCAGCGCCTGCGCCATGTCGATAAGCCGGCGGACCCGTTCATCCGTCTCATAGAGGTCGGAGAGCTGCTTGGATAGCTTCAGCGCATCCTTCAGGGTAATGTGCAGGGCCGTTGGCACCAGCTTAGCCACCACATCCACCTCGGCATAGGTCATGTTCAGCGCCCGGCCCACATCCCGGATGGCGGCCCGTGCCGCCATGGTGCCGAAGGTGACGATCTGGGCCACATGGGCGTCGCCGTACTTGCGGCGGACGTAGTCCACCACCTCGCCCCGGCGGGTATCCCCGAAGTCCATATCGATATCCGGCATGGATACCCGCTCCGGATTCAGGAAGCGCTCAAAATACAAATGGTACTGCATGGGGTCGATGTCCGTGATGTGCAGACAGTAGGAGACCATGCTCCCCGCCGCCGAGCCTCGGCCCGGTCCCACGGGGATACCGGCATCCTTGGCGTACCGGACGAAATCCGACACGATGAGGAAATAATCCGTAAAGCCCATGCGTCCGATCATGTCCAGCTCGTAGTCCAGCTGGCGGCGGTATTCCTCATGCTCCGTGCCGTAGCGCTCCGTGAACCCCTTTTCGCACAGCTGCCGCAGATAGGTGGGAGAATCCACCCCCGGCGGCAGCTGGAACTCCGGCAGGTGATACTTGCCGAAGGTAAACTCCATTTGGCAGCGGTCAGCGATGCGCTGAGTGTTGGCCACAGCGTCGGGATAGGTGCCGAACAGTTCCTCCATCTCCTCCGTGGAGCGGAGGTAGAAGTTTCTCGGCTCATAGCGCATCCGGTTCTCGTCGTCTACGGTCTTGCCCGTCTGGATGCACAGCAGTACATCGTGGCTCTCGGCGTCCTCCGGCCGCAGGTAGTGGGCGTCGTTGGTGCAGACCAGCGGGATGCCCGTCTCCTGATGGATGCGGAGCAGATCCCGGTTCACCAGCGTCTGCTGGGGGATACCGTGATCCTGCAGTTCCAGATAGAAGTTATCCTCCCCGAAGATCTCCTGCATGGTCAGGGCATACTCCTTAGCCCCGTCGTAGTCGCCGTTTACCAGCCGCTTGGGGATCTCACCGGCCAGACAGGCCGACAGGGCGATGAGGCCCTCGCTGTGCTGGCGCAGCAGGTCCAGATCGATGCGGGGCTTGATGTAAAAGCCCTCCACAAAGGCCTGACTCACCATGTACGACAGGTTCCGGTAGCCCGTCTCGTTTTTGCACAGCAGCACCAGATGCCTGGACTCGGCGTCATATTCATGAATTTTGTCGAACCGGGTGCGGCGGGCCACATACACCTCGCACCCGATGATCGGATGGATGCCTTCCGCCTTGCAGGCCCGGTAGAAGTCGATGGCACCATACATGACCCCGTGGTCGGTGATAGCCACCGCCGTCTGGCCCATTTCCCGGATGCGGGCCGGAAGGTCCCGGATGCGGCAGGCACCGTCCAGCAGGCTGTATTCCGTATGCACATGAAGATGCACAAATCCCATAGCTACTCTTTCCTCCGTCGCAGGTTCATCCCTGACCGCTTGCTCTTGGCTGCTTATTCTCGGCTTCTTATTTTTGGCCGTCCAGCTCCGCCAGATAGTCACACAGCAGCTCCACCGCCGAGACGATGAGTGTTCCGCAGTGGTCATCGGCCCCTACCGCCTGCGCCGCAGGCGTAGGATGCAGGCCACGCTCCGCCAGCAGTTCCCGGCAGTTCAGCAGGTGAAACTGCTGGGTGAAGCGGCGCTGGAACTCTTTGACCTGCTCCACGGAGCGCCGCCGGCCCTCCGGCCCCTCCTGTGCCGTGTAGGGGTGCAGCAGGCCCAGCACCAGCACGCCGCCGGACACGGCGCCGCAGATGCCGCCGCAGCGCATCCCGCTGCCGAGACCGCTGCCAAGGCCCCAGCACTGCTCCTCCGTCAGACCCGTCAGGTCCCGGAAGGCCCCCAGCACGCTCTGGCCGCAGTTATAGTGCTGCCGGTGATAGCCAAGGGCCAGACGGCACCGATCTTCCTTCGTCATCACAGCTTCTTCGCCTCCTCCAATAGTTTCCGCATCCGATGGTTCATGCAGGATTTCGTCACCGGCGGGTCGCATTTCTCCGCCAGCTGGGACAGGGACATCTCCGGGTATTGCAGGCGCAGCAGCGCTGTCTGCCGCAGCTTTTCCGGCAGGCGCTCCAGCCGTCCGTTCTCCTGTAGACGCTGGATGGCATTTTTCTGCTCCAGCGCAGCGTCAATGGTCTTATTTACATTGGCCATGTCGCAGTTCATGGCTCGGTTGGCCCCGTTGCGGATCTCCTTATCCACCTTGGCGGTCATGATATCCATAGCCGCCGCCGGGGCCCCAATGGTGGTCAACAGATCTTCGATATGCTCAGACTGCTTGAAGTAAATAACAGAGCTGCCGCCCCGGCGGACGCTGTGGGGCAGAAAGCCCATCTCCGTCAGCAGCGTCGCTACCTCCCGGCTGGCCTGTGCATGGCCGGTATCCAGCTCCAGATGGTAGCGCTTTTCCGGGTCGGTGACGCTGCCCCCCGCCAGAAAGGCCCCCCGCAGGAAGGCCGTCCGGCAGCACTCATCCTCCAGCAGCCCGAAGTTCACATGGAGCACCAGATTCTGCCGGGGATCGTAGCCCAGCTGGTTGATGATGCGGTCCAGCTTGCTCCGGTCGGTGATGCCGAAGATCAGCTTCCCCCGCTCCTCCTCCGGCAGACGGTCGAATTTCAGACCGAAGGCCCGCTGGAACAGCCGGGGCAGCCGGGCGGCAAAGTCAGCGCTCTCGGTAATGAGCCGCACCTCCGTGGGGCTGAAGGTATTGCCGTAGAGCAGCACGCCGTAGGCCTCGGCCCGTGCGCAGCACAGGCGCTGCACCGGCGTCCGGCACAGCTCATTTTTTACCTTTCCCGCAAATGACTGCATACCTTCCTCATTTCTCCACTCGGTTTCTCGGCGTCCGGCGCAGGGAATCCTCCACCAGACGGATATTTCTCTGGGCATGGAGCCGCACCAGCTCCCACGCCAAATGGCCCGGATTATGGCGCACCAGCCCGTTTTCCACCGTGGACACGGGGCGAGTGATGACCTCCACCCCCAGCGCCTCGCAGGCATCCCGGTCGCACAGGATGGGTTCCGCCCCCTCACGGGTATAGCCCCGCATCACCGAAGGTGGGATGGGGGCGTCGTTGACCAGACATAAGTCGAAGAGTCCGGGGCAGCTGTGGTTAAACAGCGCGCGGATATGGTCCGAGGCAGTATACCCCTCTGTCTCCCCCTCCTGCGTCATGACATTACAGACGTAAATTTTCAGGGCACGGGACTCCCGGATGGCCTCCACGATGCCATCCACCAGCAGGTTGGGGATGATGCTGGTATACAGGCTCCCCGGCGCCAGCACCACCATCTCCGCCTCCCGGATGGCCTCCACCGCCTCCGGCAGGGCCTTGGGACGGCTGGGCAGCAGATTCACCCGGCGGATGCGGCAGTCCTGCTCCTGCTTGCACTGAAAGATGCGGGACTCCCCCACCACCCGTGCGCCGTTTTCAAACTCCGCCTCCAGCTGGATATTCTCATTGGTCACCGGCAGCACCCTACCGGTGATGGCCAGCACCTGACTCAGACTCTCTACCGCCCGGTCAAAGCTGGGCATGATGCCGTTGAGGGCCGCCAGAAAGAGATTGCCGAAGCTCTGGCCTGCCAGCTCTCCCTCCGGAAACCGGTAGTGCATCAGCTGGGCCATCAGGGGCTCGGCATTGGCCAGCGCCTCCAGACAGTTGCGGATATCCCCCGGCGGAAGCATCCCCAGGTCCTGCCGCAGCCGCCCGGAGCCGCCTCCGTCATCGGCCACCGTGACAATGGCCGTGATATTCTTCGTATAACGCTTCAGGCCACGCAGCAGGGTGGACAGGCCCGTGCCGCCGCCGATGGCGGCGATGCGGGGGCCGTGCTCCGGTGCTACCGACTGTCGGTATGGCTCCATACAGCGTCCCTCCTGTTATCGGGAGATGTCCCGATGGTTTTCCGTGACCTGATACCCTTCCTCCGTGATGTACTCCGCCAGTTCATGGGCCACCGCCACGGAGCGATGGTGGCCGCCGGTACAGCCGATGGCGATGACCAGGGCGGACTTGCCCTCCTCGGCGTACAGGGGCAGCAGGAAAGTCAGCATCTTCTCCAGCTGCTCCATGAAATCATTGGTCTGGCGGAAGGAGAACACGAAGTCCCGCACCGCCTGATCCAGTCCCGTCTTGTTCTTCAGCTCCGGCACATAGTAGGGGTTGGGCATGAAGCGCACGTCGAACACCAGATCCGCCTCGATGGGGATGCCGTGCTTGAAGCCGAAGGAAAGGACGTTGACGGCCAATCCTCCCCGATCCCCCTGCTGGCCGAACAGGTCCAGCAGCTCGCTGCGGAGCTTGGCGATGGAGAGGGCAGAGGTGTCCAGCACGAAATCCGCATGGTCCCGCACCGGCTGCATCCACTCCCGCTCCCGGCGGATGGCCTGCTCCACACTTTCGCCCTTCTTTTGCAGGGGGTGCATCCGGCGGGTCTCCTTGTAGCGGTTGACGATGGTCTGGTTATCTGCCTCCAGAAACAGCATCCGGCAGTTGACGCCGCTGGCCTTCAGGCGCTCCAGCGTCTCGATGAGAATGTCCGTGGGTTCCCCGGAGCGGACGTCGTACACCAGCGCCACCCGGTCATATCGACCGCTGGACCCAGCGCAGAAGGCGGCAAACTTCACCATCATCTCCGCCGGCAGATTATCCACCGTGTAGTAGCCGATATCCTCCAGATAGGAGGCCGCCCGGCTCTTGCCGCCGCCGGACAGCCCCGTGATGATCAGAATTTCCATGCTCGTTCCTTTCTCAGCGGACGATTCGCACCTCCGGCTCCAAATGCACGCCGTGGGCGGCGTACACCGCCTGCTGCACCTGCCGGATCAGCTCCTCCACGTCGGCGCTGGTAGCGCCGCCCACGTTGATGACAAAGCCTGCGTGCTTGGTGGAAACCTGCGCTCCGCCTACCGTCAGGCCCTTCAGGCCCGTCTGTTCGATGAGTGTCCCGGCGAAGTAGCCCTCCGGCCGCTTGAAGGTGCTGCCGGCGCTGGGATACTCCAGCGGCTGGGACTGGCGGCGACGAGCCATGAGATCGTCCATCCGCCACCGGATGGCAGCGGGGTCATCGGGGGTCAGGCGCAGTTTGGCGCCCAGCACCACCGCCTCCGTATCCAGAAAGGCGCTGCGTCGATAGCCGAAGGCCGCCTCCTCCGCCGTGAAGCGCCGCACGCCCTCCGGCAGCAGCGCCGTCACCTCCGTCACCACCTGACGCATCTCGCCGCCGTAAGCGCCGGCATTCATGCATATGGCACCACCCAGCGTTCCGGGGATGCCGTGGGCAAATTCCAGACCCGACAGGCCGTGCTGCTGGGCATACACCGCCAGATGGTTCAACAGGATGCCGGCGTCCGCCTCCAGCGTCGCCTCGTCCAGCTGCCGCACCGCCGTCATATGCTCCGCCGTCTTGATGACCAGCGTGTCCAGCCCCCGGTCGTCCACCAGCAGATTAGTGCCACGGCCCAGCAGGAACGGCTTCACGCCGCACGACTCCGCCAGTCCCATGAGGATCACCAGCTGCTCCCGGCTGGTAGGGAAGGCCATCCGCCGGGCGGGGCCGCCGATGCGGAAGGAGGTGTGCCTGCTGAGGGGGACCTCCCGCTCCATGGTCATATCCGGCAGATACTCCCGCACTTTTTCGTCCAGCTGCTCATACCAGCACATAGGCCAGCCTCCTATTTCCGTAATTTTCGTTTTCCCAGCAGGGCGGCGCCGATGATCCCGGCGTTGTTGCCCAGCTGGGCCTTGACGATCCGGGTGCGTTTGTCCCGGTTGCAGGGGATGCTCTCCTGCTCCACCAGCCGCCGCAGGGGCAGCAGCAGCTGCTCGTCGCTCTCGTTGCTGACGCCGCCGCCGATGGCCAGCGTATCCGGCTGGAAGATGTTCACCACGTTGGTGACTCCCGCTGCCAGATAGCCGATGTACTCGTCGCAGACGCTCTGGCCCACGGGATCGCCCTCCCGTGCGGCGATAAAGGCCGACTGGCCCGATACCTTGCCGTTGTTCTCGGCCACCACCCGGCACAGGATGCTGCCGGGGTGCTCCTCCATAGCCCGTGCCGTCAGGCGCTTCAGGGCGCTGGCGGAGGCGTAGCGCTCCCAGCAGCCTCTGCGTCCGCAGGGACAGGGCTCCCCGTGGTAGACGATGCTCATGTGGCCCACCTCGCCGGCCATGCCGTTGGCGCCGTGGTAGATCTGTCCGTTGTGGAGGATGCCTGCTCCCACGCCGGTCCCCAGCGTGATGGTGACAAAGCGCTTGCTGCCCTTGCCGGCTCCGGCGTAGTATTCCGCCAGCGCCGCACAGTTGGCGTCGTTCTCCACATACAGGGGGTAGGGCAGATACCGGTGGAAGAGCTTGCGGAGGGGGACGTTCCGCAGGGGCAGATTGCAGGTGTACAGCACCGCACCGGAGTGGATCTCCACCGCTCCCGGCACACCCACGCCCACGGAGCGTATCTGCTCCGGCGTCAGGCCGCCCCGCTCCGTCAGACTCTGAGTCAGCGCCACCAGTGCCTCCACCAGTGCTTTCTGGTCGGATATCTCGGCAATTTTGCGCTTTTCCATAGCGAGGATGCTGCCCTCGTCGTTCACCAGCCCCGCCTTCAGGTTGGTGCCGCCGATGTCAATGCCGATGTAGTTCATTTCTGCTCCTCACTCTGCCGGGTCAGGGCATCGATCTGGCGGTCTACCCGATCCACGAAATCCCGGGCCGGGTTATAGCCGAATTTCATCTGCCGGTTCTTCATGGTGGCGATCTCCACGATGCCGGCCAGATTTCGGCCCGGCCGGACGGGGATGATCATATACGGCAGCTTGACGCCCAGAATGGAATACATCTCCTCTCCCAGACCCAGGCGGTCATAGAACTTGCCGTCCACCCACTTCTCCAGCTGCACCACAAGGTCCAGCTCCGTATCAAACTGCACGGAGCCCATGCCGAACAGCTGCTGCACGTCGATGACGCCGATGCCACGGATCTCGATGTAGTGGCGGATCAGCTCCGGGGCCGTGCCGTAGAGGGAGTCGGACACCCGCCGGATCTCCACGGCGTCGTCCGCCACCAGACGGTGGCCTCGCTTCAGCAGCTCGATGGCCGTTTCGCTCTTGCCGATGCCGGATTCCCCCAGCAGCAGCACGCCCTGCCCGTTGATGTTCATCAGCACGCCGTGGCGGGTGATCTGGGGGGCCAGCGCCCGGTTCAGGTAGTCGATGATCTGGCTGGTCAGCTCCACGGTGTTCAGCTCGGAACGCAGCAGCGTGCGGCCGTGCTTCCGGGCAATCTCCAGCAGCTCCGGGAAGATCTCCATGTTCCGGGCGATGATGAGGGCCGGTATCTCGCAGCGCAGCAGGTTGTCGAACACCCGGCGGCGGTCCTCCAGCTTCATGGCCTTGAGGAAGGTCATCTCGGACTTGCCGAACACCTGCAGGCGCTTGGGCTCGAAGTAGTCGTAAAAGCCCACCAGCTGCAGGGCCGGGCGATTCATATCGGAAATGCTCACCGTGCGCTGGTCATAGTCGCTGCCCCGGCACACGATCTCCATATCAAAATCCTCCACCAGCTTGCTGAGCTTGGCGGGGGTGCGCTTCACCTTATCTGCCATATGGAAGCCCCCTGTTCCTCGGTTTATATTTATAGTATTATATCGTACAGGGGCCGTTTTTACAATACCAAAAACGCATCCCACCTCCCCTTACGTCTCCTCTGCGGTACCCGCCTTCCCGCTCCCTGAGCGGTTTCCTGCGGTGGAGGAGCTGCCGCTTCCGTCCTCGGCCGAATTTTTTTGTTTTTTTGTCAAATAGTGCTTGCATTTTCCGGTTTTATCTGCTACTATATTAAATGCTTGTGAATCAAGCGGAAGTTAGTCACAGCAAGGAGGTGCAACGGATGGCTAAGTGCGAATTTTGCGACAAGGGCGTGACCTTCGGCATCAAGGTCTCTCACTCCCACCGGCGTTCCAATCGTCCCTGGAAGCCCAATGTCAAGCGTGTTAAGGCGGTTATCAATGGCACGCCTCGCCATGTGTATGTTTGTACCCGGTGCCTGCGTTCCGGCAAGGTTACCCGTGCGATCTGATGATTAAAAGCTCTGTGAAGCCTCACAGAGCTTTTTTCATTTTGTTTTTTCGGCTGTGGAGCGGTTCCACAGCTTTTTCTTTTGCCTCCGGCGGCGCATCATCCTTTTTGTCTCCGACGGCATACTTTTTGCCAACAGCTGGGAAAAGTGGGCCGCCCTTTGGATCGTTATCATAGCCAGCATCTCCTGATATCCGTATGATACTTTACCATGGTCTGAAAGCAAATAGGAAAGCACAGGGCGCTCCCTTACGGAAAGCGCCCTGTGCTTTTATCTTACGGTGTATGATTTCTTTTGCTATAAGGAGACTTACTTGCCCTGATTCATCTGGGCAGCCACCTCGGCGGCGAAGTTCTCTTCCTTCTTCTCGATGCCCTCGCCGGTCTGATAGCGGACGGCAGTCAGGAACTTCACGCTGCCGCCCAGCTTCTTGCCGGCGTCGGCGATATACTGCTCCACGGTGCCGGAGAACAGGTCGCCACGGACGAACTCCATCTGCAGCAGGCAGTTCTCCTCGTAGAACTTGTTCATCTTGCCCATGACGATCTTCTCCTTCACCTGAGCAGGCTTGGAGGCCATCTTGGGGTCGGAATCCATCAGGGCCAGAGCCACCTTCTTCTCCTCGGCCAGCACATCCTCGGTGACCTGAGACTTGTCCCAGAAGCGGGGATTCAGAGCGGCGATCTGCATGGCAACGTTCTTGCCGATCTCGGTGGCATCCACGCCGCCCTCCACGGCCAGATTCACCAGCACGCCGATCTTGCCGCCGGCATGGACATAGCCCACACTGGTGTTCTCGGCAAAGCGGACAAAGCGGCGGATCTGCAGGTTCTCACCGATGGACATGACCTTTTCGGGCATGGTCTCGGACACGGTCAGCTCAGTGCCGGGATACTTGCAGTTCATCAGGGTATCCACGTCGGCGGGATCGTTGTCGGCCACCACCTTGGCGATGTCCTTGACGAAGGCCACGAAGGGAGCGCTCTTGGCGCAGAAGTCGGTCTCGCAGTTGACCTCCACCAGTGCGCCCACGCCGTTCTCCACCAGAGCGTAAGACACGCCCTCGGCGGCGATGCGGCCGGCCTTCTTGGCGGCCTTGGCCAGGCCCTTCTCACGCAGATACTCCACGGCCTTGTCCATATCGCCGTCGGTCTCGGTCAGTGCCTTCTTGCAGTCCATCATACCCACGCCGGTCATCTCACGCAGGTTCTTAACATCAGCAGCAGTAAAAGCCATTTTCTTTTCCTCCAGTTCGTATTTTCAAAGGTAAACGGGGCAGGGCAACGACCCTGCCCCGTTGGTTAAGCGGTGATCCTCGGATTATTCAGCGGTCTCGGCGGCGGCTTCCTCATCCTGCTCGCCCTGACGGCCCTCGATCATGGCGTTGGCCATAATGGAGGAGATCAGCTTGATGGCACGGATGGCGTCGTCGTTGCCGGGGATGGGGTAATCGATCTCGTCGGGATCGCAGTTGGTATCAGCGATGGCCACAACAGGGATGCCCAGACGATGAGCCTCAGCGATGGCGTTGCGCTCCTTACGGGTGTCCACGATGAACAGAGCGCCGGGCAGCTTCTTCATTTCCTTCACGCCGCCCAGATACTTCTCCAGCTTTTCGATCTCGCCCAGGTGCTTGATGACTTCCTTCTTGGGCAGCATATCGAAGGTGCCGTCGGCCTGCATGGCCTTGAGCTGGTTCAGACGGTCGATACGGGTGCGCATGGTCTTGAAGTTGGTCATCATGCCGCCCAGCCAGCGGGCGTTGACATAGTACATATTGCAGCGCAGGGCCTCGTCCTTGATGGCCTCCTGCGCCTGCTTCTTGGTACCCACGAACAGCAGGGACTGGCCGTTCTCGGACAGCTGGCGCACGAAGTTATAGGCCTCCTCCAGCTTCTTCACGGTCTTCTGCAGGTCGATGATATAGATGCCGTTGCGCTCCGTGTAGATGTAGGGAGCCATCTTGGGGTTCCAGCGGCGGGTCTGGTGACCAAAGTGGACACCGGCCTCCAGCAGGGCCTTCATGGATACGATGTTCTGGTTTGCCATGTTTGTTCATTTCTCCTTTGAATTTAGTTTCTTACCTCCAGAGGCTTCCTCCCCCCGGCCAACCTTGCGGCACCGACCGGAAGTCCGCCCCTGTGCGGAATGCTGAAATATCATACCACAGTCTATAGCTGTTTGCAAGAGATTTTTTGCGTTTCTCCGGGAAAATCAGCGGCTTTTTCGCCGTATTGTCCCGGTTTAGCCCCAGCGGCGGCGCTTTTTGTCCTCCTCCCGCCGCTGGAAGGGCTTGTCGATGAGGATGATATCGTCCCCGAACCGCTGCACGCAGTCCCATGGGACGTAGAAATCCTCCCCCCGGCCGAACAGGCCGAAAAAGCGGCAAGGGCCGAACACAATGAGGGCCTTGACCTCCCCCTCCGGGACCTTCAGCTCCAGATCCCCCACGAAGCCCAGCCGCCGCCCGTCGCAAATATTGATGACCTCCTTGCGCCGCAGGTGCGAAAATCGTTCCATCATGCTGTTCCACCTCGGAACCAGCCTATGCTGCACCGGGCCGGTCCTATGCCCGCCTTTCTGCCAGACACAGGGTTCCTGTCCAGCCCTCCGGCAGCTGCACCGGGGAAAAGACGAAGCCCGCCATAGCAAAGCCCTCCTCCGTCAGAAACTCCGCCGGCTCCCGCAGCTGCCCGAATTGGCCGCCACGGCATTTCAGCAGTGCCTCCTTGGCGGTCCACAGCCGGAAGAACGCCGCATCGTCGGCGGCATAGACCCGCTCCTCCGGGGAAAGATGCTCCCATACACGCCGGGGCGCAGGCCGTACCAGCTCTACATCCAGCCCTACCGGGCGGTCCGCTACGGCGCAGGCCGCCAGCCCACGGCTGTGGCTGATGCTGAGATACAGGCCGTCCGTCAGGGGCTTTCCCTGTGCGTCGTATCGTAGGGGTGCCTCCTCCGGCGGGCAGTGCAGCGCCGCTGCCAGCAGCTCACGGGCCAGTCCCTCGCCGCAGACCGTCTCCCGGTCATCCGGCATCCTTTCGGCTCGCTTCCGCCGCTGAGGGGACAGCCAGCTGCGCCACAGGGCCAGACGCTCCGGCGGCACCTGCGTGATCTGAATATACCGCACCATATCAGAACAGGGTGATCTGGCTGGTATCCGCCATACCTGCGAAGGAGCCCAGCGCCTTCAGCTGCTCGATATGGGTCTTGGAGAGCTTGTTGCAGCAGGTGGAGAACTCCTCCACCGAGATGAAGCGCTTTCCCTTGCGCTTTTCCACGGTGTCCAGAGCCGCCGACTCGCCCAGTCCCCGAACGGAGATAAAGGGCGGCAGCAGGCCGTTCTCCGTGATTTTGAAGGCGGTGGCGTCGGAGTCGTAGATGCTGATGGTATCAAAGTGGAAGCCCCGGAGATAGAACTCGTAGCACACCTCCAGCGTCACCATCAGGTTCTTCTCCACAGCGGTGGCATCCTTGTTGTTCTCGATCTCCCGGATCTTCTGTTTCACGGCGTCGATACCGGCGCAGCAGTACTCGGCGTCGAAGGCCTTGGCCCGGACGGTGAAGAAGGTGGCGTAGAAGGCCAGCGGCCGGTGGACCTTGAACCATGCGATGCGGAAGGCCATCATGACGTAGGCCACGGCGTGGGCCTTGGGGAACAGATAGCCGATCTTGGCCAGCGAGTCGATATACCACTGGGGGACGTTATGCTCCTGCATGGCCTCCACCCAGCCCTCCTGAAAGCCGCCCTTTTTCACCTTTCCCTTACGGACGGCCTCCATGATCTTGAAGCTCATTTTGGGGTCCAGCCCCATGGAAATCAGATACAGCATGATATCGTCACGGCAGCCCACCGTCTCCAGAACGGAGGCGGTACCGCTGACGATCAGCTCCCGTGCGTTGCCCAGCCACACATCCGTGCCGTGGGAGAAGCCGGACAGACGCACCAACGTGTTGAAGTCCTTAGGCAGGGTGTCCATCAGCATCCCACGGGTGAAGCGGGTGTTGAACTCCGGGATAGCCACGGCACCGGTGGGGCCCAGCAACTCGTCGTTTTCAAAGCCCAGCACCTTGGAGGAAACAAAAATGCTCATGGTGTCCGGATCGTCCAGCGGGATCTGGCGGGCGTTGACGCCGGTAAGATCCTCCAGCATCCGGATCATGGTGGGGTCATCGTGACCCAGCATATCCAGCTTCAGGAGGTTATCCTCCATGCAGTGGTATTCAAAATGGGTGGTGATGGTATCGGCGTCCTCGGCATCCGCCGGGTGCTGCACAGCGGTGAAATCCTCCACATCCATGTCATCCGGCACCACCACCAGACCGCCGGGGTGCTGGCCCGTGGTGCGCCGCACGCCTACGCAGCCCTGAATGAGCCGATTCTCCTCGGCACGGGACACCTCCCGGCCGTTCTCCTCCAGATAGTGCTTGACAAAGGGGTACACCGTCTTGTCCTTCAGGGTGCCGATGGTACCGGCCCGGAACACCTGCGTCTCACCGAACATCTCCACGGCGTGGCGGTGGGCTCTGGCCTGATATTCCCCGGAAAAGTTCAGGTCGATATCCGGCACCTTGCCGCCGCCGTAGCCAAGGAACGTCTCAAAGGGGATGTCGAAGCCGTCCTTGACGTACTGCTCCCCGCAGACGGGGCAGAGCTTATCCGGCATATCGGCGCCGCAGCCGAAGCTGCCGTCGGTGATGAACTCCGAATGGCGGCACTTGGGGCAGCGGTAGTGGGGCGGCAGGGAGTTGACCTCGGTGATGCCCGACATATAGGCCACCAGCGACGAGCCCACAGAGCCTCGTGAGCCTACCAGATAGCCGTTTTCCAGGCTCCGCTGCACCAGCTTCTGGGCCGACATATACACCACGTCGTACTTGCCAAGAATACTGCCCAGCTCCACATTCAGGCGGTCCACGATCAGCTGGGGCGGCTGGTCGCCGTACAGCTCGTGGCACTTGTCCCACACCAGACGATTCAGATCCTCCTCGGAGTTTTCCAGCCTCGGCGGGAACAACTGGCCCGGCGGCAGCAGCTCGATCTCCTCCACCAGATCCGCAATATGGCGGGGATTGGTCACCACCACCTCATATGCCTTGTCCTCCCCCAAATAAGAGAACTCCTCCAGCATCTCGTCGGTGGTCTTGAAGTAGATGGGCAGCGGCGCATCGGCATCGGGGAACTTCTTGCTGGCCAGCAGCACATGGCGGTAGATCTCGTCCTCCGGCTCCTGAAAATGCACGTCGCCGGTGGCGCAGACGGGCTTCCCCAGTTCCTCCCCCAGCCGGACGATGGTGCGGTTATACTCCCGCAGCTCCTCCTCCGACTGCACGTCGCCGTTTCGCAGCATGAAGAGATTGTTGCAGATGGGCTGTATCTCCAGATAGTCGTAGAAGGAGGCAATGCGCTTGAGCTCCGCCCAATCCTTGTGATCCGTCACCGCCCGGAACAGCTCGCCCGCCTCGCAGGCTGAGCCGATGATCAGCCCCTCCCGGTGGGTAATGAGCTCCGTCTTGGGGATGATGGGCACCCGCTTGAAGTATTTCAGGTTGGAAGCGGAGATCAGCTGATACAGGTGCTTGAGGCCCAGCTTGTTCTTGGCCAGAATGATGATGTGCTTGGGGAAGCGGCTGGTCTTGCTGCCCTGAGGCCGCAGCTTCAGCATCTCCCCGTTGATCTCCTGCAGGCGGTGGATGCCCAATTCCCGTTCCATCTTCTCGAAGAAGGGGATCAGCATATAGGCCACCATGGCCGCATCGTCCGAGGCCCGGTGGTGGTTGAAGGCGGGCAGATCCAGATGCTCCGCCACAATATCCAGCTTATACTTGTGCAGCTCCGGCAGCAGGTTCTGGGCCAAAATCAGGGAGTCCACATAGGTGGGATCGAAGGGAAGGCCCACCTTCCGGCACCCGGCCCGGATGAAGCTGATGTCAAATTCGGCGTTGTGGGCCGCCAGCGGGCGATCCCCCACAAACTCCAGAAAACTCGTCAGGGCCTCCTTCAGCTGGGGAGCGTCGGCCAGCATGGCATCCGTGATGCCCGTCAGGCCCACGATCTCCGGCGTCAGGCGGCGGTTGGGGTTGACGAAGGTCTGAAACCGCTCCGCCACCTCGCCGTTGCGCAGCACCACGGCGCCGATCTCCGTGATGGCCTCCCGCTCCACCTTCAGGCCCGTGGTCTCGATGTCGAAGCACACGATCTCGTCGGCAAAATTCTGATCCTGCGGACCGTGGATGGCGATGCGGTCGTCGAGGTTGTTGACATAATACCCCTCCACGCCGTAGAGGATCTTGATCTTCCCCTTGGCGGTGTGCCATGCATCCGGGAAGGACTGGGCTACGCCGTGGTCGGTGATGGCGATGGCGGGGTGTCCCCAGGAGATGGCCTGCTTAATGACGGCGGCCGTGTCCGTCAGGGCGTCCATGTTGGACATTTTCGTATGCAGGTGCAGCTCCACCCGCTTCTCCGGGGCCGTGTCCTTGCGGCCCTCATGGGGAACCTTCATGATGTGGTAGGGCTTGAGCTGAATGTCCTTGCCGTCACGGGTCAGCTCCGGCTGCCCCTGCACCCGCAGCCACATACCGGGGGCGATGGCGCTCTGCAGGGCCAGCGCCTCCTGTCCCTCGGTATATTTGCGTACGGTGACGGAGCTCTGATAGTCCGTCATGTCGAAGCTCAGCATCCACATACCGGGGCGCTTGGTCTCCCGGCACTCGGCGGCAAAGACCTTGCCCTCCACGATGGCCGTACCCATTTTCACGTTCAGCTCCGTCATGGAGACGGGCTTGCCCTTGATCTCCTTGCCCAGCAGCACCTCGGTGCCGCCGCTTTTCTTCTCCGCCTTCCGGTCATGAATGGTGAGATGCAGCCGGTGCAGGCCGTACTGCCGGGTCAGCAGCTGCTCCAGCGCCGTCTGAGCTGCCTCCGGGATACGCTCCCCGGTGGCCACGTCCAGCTCCAGCGCCCGCTGTTTCACGTCCAGCGCTCCGCCGGTGACCACGGCGTCGTGAAGCAACAGTCGCAGTTCTCTAGGCGGCACGAAGCTTTCAAAAAAATCAAAAAATGTGATCTGTTCCCTCATAGTGCGCTCCTGCTGTCATAGTCGGTCGATTTCGTCCATCAAGGCGTCCACCAGCTTGTCCTGCGGCACCTTGTAAAGGATCTCCCCCTTACGGAACACCAGACCCTCGCCGTCGCCGCCGGCGATGCCCACGTCCGCCGCACGGGCCTCCCCCGGCCCGTTGACCACGCAACCCATCACCGCCACGGTGATGGGCTTGGTGCAGCCCTCTAACCGGCGCTCTACCTCCCGTGCAATGGGGATCATGTCGTATTTTGTGCGGCCGCAGGTGGGGCAGGAGATGAGATTCGGCCCCGTCTGCCGCAGTCCGGCGGCAGAGAGGATATCCTTGGCCGCACGCACCTCCTCCACCGGGTCGGCGGTGAGACTCACCCGAATGGTGTCACCAATGCCCTGACACAGCAGGCCGCCGATGCCGATGGCGGATTTCAGCACTCCCATCCGGGGCGTGCCCGCCTCCGTGACCCCTAAATGCAGGGGGTAGTCCGTCTGCCGGTGCAGCAGCTGATAGGCCGCCATGTTCACCGGTACACGGGAGCACTTCACGGAGATGCAGATGTCGTCGAAATTGCAGTCGTTCAGCAGGCGGACATGGCCCATGGCACTCTCCACCAGCGCCTCCGGGGTGACGCCGCCGTATTTTTGCAGCAGTTCCCGCTCCAGTGAGCCGCCGTTGACGCCGATGCGGATGGGGATACCCTCGCTGCGGCAGGCGTCCGCCACGGCCCGCACCTTCTCCTGTGAGCCGATGTTGCCGGGGTTGATGCGGATCTTATCGATGCCCTGCCGCACGCACTCCAGCGCCAGCCGGTAATCGAAGTGGATATCCGCCACCAGCGGGATGTGGATGGCCCGGCGGATACGCCCTACGGCCTGCGCCGCCGCCATATCCGGCACCGCCACCCGGATGATATCGCACCCCGCCTCCTCCAGCCGGAGGATCTGGGCCACGGTGGCGGCCACATCCTCCGTCCGGGTGTTGCACATGGACTGGATGGCGATGTCCGCCCCGCCGCCCACCGGGACGCTGCCCACATGAATTTGCTTGCTCATGGCTGATTCCTCCTCAGTTTATCCCCCTCCATGGGGCAAAAACGCACCACCGGGACGGGAAGCCGCTCCCCGTCCCGTGTGCTCTTTCTCTCTTACTGAAACAGCTTCCACACGTCCTGAAAGGTGATGACCAGCATCAGCAGCATCAGCAGTGCGAAGCCGGCCAGATGGACGTAGCTCTCGAATTTTGCCGGAATTTTCTTGCGGATGGTCAGCATACACAGGGCGTTGACCACCAGAAAGAAGATCTTTCCTCCGTCCAGCGCCGGCAGGGGCAGCAGGTTCATCACCGCCAGATTCACCGCCACCAGCGCCGCCAGATAGGCGATGTTCTCCACCGCCGCCGAGGCGCTCTCCGCCTGTTCGCCCACGTCCGTGATGGTGGAGACGATGCCCACCGGGCCGCTGACGTCCTTGAGGCCCGCCTCACCGGTCACCAGCATCTGCAGGGACAGGCGCACGATCCGCACGAAGTCCACGGCGTTGTTCCAGCTGTACTGGAGACGTGTTCCCACTGTGGCCTCCTCCGCCCCGAACATCAGGCCGAAGCCCGTGTAGGTCTGGCCCTGCTGGTCGGTGTACTCCGCCCGCTCCATGGGGAAGTCCTTCAGGGTCACGGTCTGACCGTCACGCTTGACCTTCAGGTCGAATACACCGGTCTTGTTGCGGCCCAGCAGCAGGCTCACGTCACTGTAAACATACACCCGCTCACCGTCGATGCTCACCAGACGGTCCCCCACCTGCAGACCGCTCTCGCTCTGGAGGGGGCAGCCGTCGGCAAAGTCCGTGATGACCGGGACGTAAAATGCCTTGGCCCCGGCGTACAGGACGACGATGATAATCAGGCCCGTCAGGAAGTTCATAAAGGCCCCGGCGGCAAAAATGATGAGTTTTTTCCAGAAGCTCTGGTTATTCAGGGCCGTAGGGTCGTTGGAGTCCTCCTCCTCGCCCTCCATGGCACAGAAGCCGCCGATGGGCAGCAGCCGCAGAGAGTAGGTGGTATCCCCCTTGGTCTTGTGCAGGATGGTGGGGCCCATACCGATGGAAAATTCGTTGACCCGCACTCCGCAGGCCTTGGCCGCCAGAAAATGGCCCAGCTCGTGTACGGCGATGAGTACGCCGAAAATCAGGATCGCAGCAATAATATAGATCATGGTTCCTCCTACCGGTTCAGTACAGCGGCACGGGCCAGTCTGTCTGCCTCCAGTATATCCTCCAGAGAGGGCGTATATTTCACCTCCACCCGGCACAGGGCATCCTCCACCCGCCGGGCGATATCGTTAAAGCCGATCTCTTGCCGCAGGAACAGGCCTACGGCCTCCTCGTTGGCACCGTTCATGATGGCGCAGGCGGTGCCGCCGGTTCGGGCGCACTGACGGGCAAGGGCAAGGCATGGAAACGCTTCCGTATCCGGTGCCTGAAAGGTCAGCGGCCCGCAGGACAGCAGATCCAGCGTCCGATCCGGTGTCTCGGCCCGATAGGGCCATGTGAAGGCGTAGCGGATGGGCAGCTTCATATCCGCCGTCCCCAGCTGGGCGATCATGGCCCCGTCCCGGTACTCCACCAGCGAATGGACGATGCTCTGGCGGTGGATCACCGCCTCCACCTGCTCCACCGGCAGCCGGTACAGCCGCATGGCCTCGATGATCTCCAGTCCCTTGTTCATGAGGGTGGCCGAGTCGATGGTGATCTTGGCCCCCATGCTCCAGTTAGGGTGCTTCAAAGCGTCCGCCGGAGTCTTATGCTCCAGTTCCTCATGGCTCAGACCGAAAAACGGCCCGCCGGAGCAGGTCAGCAGCAGACGCTTTACCTCCCGGCGATCCCGGCAGCCCTGCAGGCTCTGGAAAATGGCCGAGTGCTCCGAATCCACCGGCACGATCTCGGCGCCGCAGCGCTCCGCCTCCGCCATCACCAGCTCGCCGGCGCACACCAGCGTCTCCTTATTGGCCAGAGCGATGCGCTTTTTCTCCCGGATAGCCGCCAGCGTGGGCTCCAGCCCAACGCTGCCCATGACGGCGGTGACCACTGTGTCCGCCTCCGGCAGCGTCGCCGCCTCCAGAAGCCCCTCCGGCCCCGCCGCCACCCGGATATCCGTGTCGGACAGCCGCAGCCGCAGCTCTCCCGCCGCCGCTCGGTCATACAGCACCGCCAGCTTCGGATGGAACTGGCGAGCCTGCTGCTCCAGCAGATCCACCTGGCGGTTGGCCGTCAGCGCCGCCACCGTCAGTCCCAGCTCCTGCACCACCTGCAGCGTCTGCCGCCCGATGGAACCGGTGGAGCCCAAGACCGCAACAGTCTTTGTCATAGTCATATCTCCTTTACAGGCCAATGACCCAGCAGGTCATGAGCCACAGCACCGGTGCAGCGAACAGCACGCTGTCGAACCGGTCCAGCACGCCGCCGTGACCCGGCAGCAGCCGCCCATAGTCCTTGATGCCGTACTGGCGCTTGATGGCCGAGAAGCTCAGGTCGCCCAGCTGGCCCATGAGGGCGCCCACCAGACCCATGAGGATGCAGCCGCCGATGTGCAGGGGCTGCAGGGTACAGAGGTAAAAGATGATCCGGAAGATCACCATGCCCAGCATACCGCCGACAAGGCCGCCCACGGCGCCCTCCACAGTCTTGTGGGGGCTTACCAGCGGCGACAGCTTGTGCTTGCCGCAGGCCATGCCGGTGAACAGGGCCGCCGAGTCACTGCAGAAGGCCGCCACCAGCGGCACCAGCACCAGTCCGCCGCCGTAGGGCAGCAGCCGCAGCAGCAGCAGGCAGCTGAAGGAGGCCGGGATGGCCAGCCCCGCCAGCGCCATGACGCACACATCCAGCAGGGTCAGGGCGTGGGGCTTGCCGTAGGACAGCACGCCCGCCGCCGGCAGCGCTATCACGCCCACCAGCAGCAGCCCGTCCACGATGCCCAGCGGCAGCTGCCACCCATGGCCCGCACCGTAAAAATGCAGCACCACTAATATGCCCATCACCGCCGGCAGCGCCGTCCAGCGCCGGGTCTTTTCCGGCCCGCACACAGCCGCCAGCAGCTCATGGGTACCCACCACGCTCAGCGCCGCCAACAGCGCCGCCGTGGCCCAGTCCGGTGCCACGCACAGGATGGCCAGCAGCAGCGGGATGCCGATCACCGCCACGATAATTCTCTGTTTCATATGCTTTCCTCTTTATTTTACCCCGCCGAACCGGCGGTCACGCTGCTGATACGCCACAATAGCCCGGTCCATATCCTCCGGCCCGAAGTCCGGCCACAGGGTATCGCAGAAATACAGCTCCGAATAGGCGCACTGCCACAGCAGAAAACCCGACAGCCGCTCCTCTCCGCTGGTGCGGATGATAAGCTCCGGATCCGGGAGACCGTCCGTAAACAGGTAGCCGGAGAATCGCTCCTCATCCAGCTCCTCCGGGCGGCAGCGGCCCTCCACACAGTCGGCGGCAAAGTGCCGGGCCGCCCGCAGCAGCTCATCCCGACCGCCGTAGTTCAGGCAGACGTTGGCCTGAAAGCCCTGAATGTGGGAGGATATCTCGTTGGTGCGCCGGGCCAGCTCCTGCAGCTCCGGCGAAAGGGCGCTCAGATCCCCCAGAAACCGCAGTCGGATCTGATCCCGCTCCATGGAGTCGATGGCCTCCAGCATATACTGCTTCAGAAGGCCCATGATGGTGTTGACCTCGTCCGCCGGGCGCTTCCAGTTCTCCGTGGAGAAGGCGTATACCGTCAGGTACTCCACTCCCAGTTCCTTGCAGTAGGTAGCGATTTTGCGGAACACCTCCGCCCCCACCTTATGTCCGGCGGTGCGGGGCAGGCCCCGACGCTTGGCCCATCTCCCGTTGCCGTCCATGATAACAGCGATATGGCGGGGAAGGCGGTTTTCATCCCCCTGCCCCGCCGTATGATGCTTCTTTTTGGAAAACAGGCCCATCAGACAGACATGAGTTCCTTTTCTTTGGTATCCAGCAGCTTATCCAGCTCCTTGCAGTGATCGTCGGTCATCTTCTGCAGGTCCTTCTCAGCCAGCTTCAGCTCGTCCTCGGTGATCTCGGAGGCCTTCTGCATCTTCTTGAACGCCTCCAGCGCATCCCGGCGGATGTTGCGGATGGCCACCTTGCCGCCCTCGTTGTACTTGCGGATCTGCTTGACCAGCTCCTTGCGGCGCTCCTCCGTCAGCTGGGGGAAGGCCAGCCGGATGGACTTGCCGTCATTCTGGGGATTGATGCCCAGATCGGACTCCTGAATGGCCTTCTCGATGCCCTTCAGGGCCGAGGCGTCCCAAGGGGTGATGAGCAGCGTCCGGGGATCGGGGGACGCCACCGCAGCGATCTGCTGGATGGGGGTGGGAGTGCCGTAGTAGTCCACCTGAATCCGGTTGAGGACGGATGCGTTGGCCCGTCCGGCCCGCACGGCTCCGAAGTCACGCTCCACCGCCTCCACGCTCTTTTTCATCTTTTCCTCGTATACCTTGTAGTGTTCCTTCAGCATGGTTATGCCTCCTTCACGATCGTTCCGATTTTTTCACCCCGCAGCACACGCACGATATTATACGGGTCTTTCAGTGCAAACACCAGCACCGGGATGTGGTTGTCCATGGACAGGCTGGTGGCGGTGGAATCCATCACCGCCAGATGACGCTTGAGCACCTCGTCATAGGTGATGGCGTCGAATTTCACGGCGTCGGCGTTCTTGGCCGGGTCGCAGTCGTACACGCCGTCGATGTTCTTGGCCAGCAGGATCACGTCGGCGTTGATTTCCGCCGCCCGCAGCACCGCCGCCGTATCGGTGGAGAAGAAGGGGCATCCCACACCGCAGCCAAACAGCACCACCCGGCCCTTTTCCAGATGCCGGACGGCTCTGGCCCGGATGTAGGGCTCCGCCACCTCACGGATCTCCAGCGCCGTCTGGAGCCGGACATCCACGCCCTTCTGCTCCAGCACGTCCGCCAGCGCCATGCAGTTCATAGCCGTGGCCAGCATCCCCATGTGGTCGGCACGGGTGCGCTCGATGTGACCCTCGCCGTTCTTCACGCCCCGCCAGAAGTTGCCGCCGCCGATGACAACGCCGATCTGCACGCCCATGTTCACGCACTCCTTGATGACGTCCGCCACCTGACCCAGCACCTGAAAGTCCAGGCCGAAGTGCTTCTCGCCCGCCAGTGCCTCGCCGCTGATCTTCAGCAGCACCCGTTTATACTTCGGTTCGTCCATTGTTCTTCCTCCGTATGTGATACTTGGGAGTATTTTACCTTATTTTTTTCCGTTTGCATAGAGGGAAAAGCAAAATTTTTTCCGTCCTCTCTCCCTGCCTTGCATTTTCCGGCGGAAGATGGTACCATCTCAACGAAAAGAAACTGATAGGAGACGCCTTATGGAGCTGCTGCACATACATAAAGATACATGGGCCGCCGTGGGAGCCACGACCCTGATCCCCTTTTACCGCCTGACGGATACGGACATTGTCCTGCTGGACACCGGCATCGCCGCCTCTGACCGGGAGGGCCTTACCGCCCTGCTGGAGGAGCACGGTCTGCGCCCCAAGGGTATCCTCTGCTCCCACGCTCACTACGACCACGTGGGCAACGCCGCTTATCTCCGCCGGCGCTACGGCTGCCCCATCGCCATGCCCATGATCGAGGCCGCCATCTGCGCCGATGCCACCGCCTTCCGGGCCAACTACGAGACCCTCACCTACGGCACCATCCAGTCCATGTTTCCGGAGGAATGCTTCCTGTCGGACGTTCTCATCTCTCCGGATATCGATCATCTGGACTTTTGCGGCGTCCGTTTCGGCCTGCTGCCCCTGCCGGGCCATTCTGCCGGGCAGATGGGCTTTATCACCCCCGACGGCACTGCCTATCTGGCAGACTGCCTGTTGGGGCCGGAGCAGCTGCAGCGCTTCAAGCTGCCCACCATCATGCACATTGCCCGTGATCTGACGGTGATGGAGTCCCTCCGCAGTCTCCGCTGCCCGGTCTATGTGCTGGCCCATAAGACCAGCGTCACAGAGCTTGGTCCCGTCATCGATGCCAACATCGCCGCCATCCACGATAAGGGGCGGCGGCTGCTGAGCTGTCTCACCGACGGCATGACCGCCGACCAGTGGCTCTATGCCTACTGCCGTCAGGAGGGCATCCACACTCATGATCCCTTCCGCATCAGCGTCACCCAGCGCAATTTCCTGCATCTGTCGGGCTGGCTGGTGGACGAGGGCCAGGTGGCTCTGTACCATGACCTCTGCGTGAGCCGTTACAGTAAGGTGTGAAGTAAGGTGTGAACCGGTCCACGGTGGGTAAGTTTTCGTTTTTTATCGTCCGTAATGGCCAAAGGGGAGGGGGCAGCATCCACTGTCCCCTCCCCTGTTTCTTCTTTCGGCAATTCCGTTTTTTCAATCCTCCAGCAGCTCCGTGAAGCTCCGGATGGTCCGATCGCACACCCGTGTCATCTCCTCCCACGAGACGTGAAAGAACTGATCGTAGACCCCCACCGTGTGCATCCCGGCCGCCTTGGCCCCACGGCACGCCTCCACAGAGTCGTCATACACCACGCACTCCACCGGCTCCACGCCCATGCGTCGGGCCGCTACCCGGAAGATCTCCGGGTCCTTCTTCTCGATCTTCAGATCGTGGGCAAACAAGATCTCCTCAAAATATGGCATCAGTCCCAGATGCCCCAGTGCCGCCCGGCAGTGGGCCGGAACACTGGAGGTCAGCACCATCATCCGCTGCCCCCGGCGGCGGCACTGATCCAGATACTCCCGCACGCCGGGCTTCACCTGTACCCGTGTGGCGTAGGCATCCCCGGCCATCTCCATCCACTCCGCCATGATGTCCTCCACGGACTCCTCCAGATGGCAGTAGCGCTTGGTGAACTCCGCCGCCAGCGGGAAAATGGTGTGCGCCACCCCCTGATAGTACTCCTTGGTGTAGGGAAAGCCACGCTTGGCCAGAAAGGCCTCATCCACCTCCCGCCAGATGCCGTTGGAATCGATCAGGGTCCCGTCCATGTCAAAAATATACATCCATTCGTCCTCCGCTCGGATCGTTTCTGTGATTATATCAAGTTTTTGCCATTCTGTAAACGCCGGTTTCCCATGTGGACAAATGGGGAAAGCTGTGGTAGAATAGTGTAATAAAATTTTCCGAGCCAACGGGAGGGACCATGCCATGCAGGGAAAGCTCATCGTATTCGAGGGGACCGACGGTTCCGGCAAGGCCACGCAGTCGGAGCTGCTGTGCCAGGAGCTGACCCGACGGGGCGTTCCCTACCGCAAGCTGACCTTCCCCCGGTATCAGGAGGAATCCTCGGCGCTGGTGCGGCTGTATCTGGGCGGGGCCTTCGGCCAGAAGCCCGGCGATGTCAATGCCTATGCCGCTGCGGCCTTCTACTCCGTGGACCGCTACGCCTCCTATAAGCAGGACTGGGGCAGCTACTATGAGCAGGGCGGTCTGCTCATTGCTGACCGCTATACCACCTCCAACGCCGTTCACCAGACCTCCAAGCTTCCGCCGGAGCAGCAGCGGCCCTTTGTGGACTGGCTCTTTGACTTCGAGTATCAGAAGCTGGGTCTGCCGGCTCCGGATCGAGTGCTGTATCTGGACCTCCCCACGGAGCTATCCGAGCAGATGATGCGCCGCCGGGAGGAGGCCACCCATACCCACGCCGACATCCATGAGCAGGACGAGGCTTATCTCCGCTCCTGCCGGGAGAGCGCCGCCCGTGTGGTGGACTGGTGCGGCTGGCAGCGCATCCGCTGCGACCGGGACGGCCGGATCCGCAGTATTCAGGACATCCATCAGGAGGTTCTGGAGCGTGTGGCGGATCTGCTGCCGTAAAAAAGGACGGAACGCCGCAGCGTCCCGTCCCGGTTCGGCCGAACCCTATGGTATGTGTCTGTCCCTATGTCCCTCAGCAGGAGCAGCGGGAGTCGCCGCCGCAGCAGCGCTCGTTCTGTCCGCCGCCGCAGCAGCAGAGCACCAGTAAAACGATGACGATCAGCCAGATGCAGGAGCAGTTGTTGTTGTTGTCAAAGCACACTTGAACTTCACCTCACTTGTTCTTCACTGGCTTATTCTATGCCCCACCGCCCCGGAAGGTATCTTGTCCGGTCTGATTTGCGCTGGGGAAAATGCGATAAAGAAAGGAACAACGATCTATGGCAGACCGCAAAAACAACGAGACCACCAGCTGGAACGCCGACGAGGTGCGCCGCCAGCAGACTCAGCGCAAGCAGCGCAAGAAAATGCGCCGGGCCCGTTTCTGGGCCATCTACTGCGCCGGTGTGGTGCTGGGCTCCTGCCTGCTGGCGGGACTGGGCTGGCTCATGGTCAATGACGTGTGCGCCCTGAACAAGGCACCTCTCACCGCCACGGTGGAGATCGAAAAGGGCGACTCCGTGGGGCAGATCGCCTCCAAGCTGAAGAAGGCGGGCATCATCAAGTATAAGCTGCTGTTCGTCATCACCAGTCCCCTCTTCCACGCCAAGGACACCATCCAGCCCGGCAGCTACGAGCTCAACACCGACATGGACTACAACTGCATCATCGACTCCATGCAGCAGGGCTCCTCTGTGGCCGGGACGGTGAAGGTCACCATCCCGGAGGGCTACTCCGTGCAGGAGACCATCCAACTGCTGGCCGACAGCGACGTGTCCAATGTGGAGGATCTGACGGAGGCCGCCAAGAACCATGTGTTCGACTACACCTTTGTGGATAACGAGAATCTGGGCAGCATCACCCGGCTGGAGGGCTTCCTCTTCCCGGATACCTACGAGTTCTTCCACAAGGAGGACGCCGTCTCTGCGCTGGATCGCCTGCTCTCCAACTTCCAGACCCGTGTCAGCGGCGAGCTGCTGACGGATATCGAGAACTCCCAGTACAGCCTCCGTGAGATCGTCACACTGGCCTCCATCATCGAAAAGGAGGCCATCGGTGACGACGAGGAGCGGGCCAACATCTCCTCCGTGTTCTATAACCGCCTCAGCGGCGACAACTCCGAGATCGGTACTGCCCTCCAGTCCGATGCTACCATCTACTATGCCCTGCACATCGCCGGCATGGACGATACCCAGTTCTCCACGGATCTGGACAGCCCCTACAACACCTATAAGCACGGCGGCCTCCCCGCCGGCCCCATCTGCAACCCCAGTTTGTCCTCCATCAAGGCGGCGGTGCATCCCAACGACACCGGCTACTACTACTTTGCCTACGGCAAGGATGGAGTCAGCCACTTCTTCCGTACCTATGACGAGCATCTGGCCTTCGTCAACAGCGATATGTACGCCCCGGATTGATGGATATGATGAGAAAAAAGCCTGAGCTGCTGTCCCCGGCCGGGGACATGGAAAAGCTGAAAATGGCCGTGGCCTATGGTGCCGACGCCGTGTATCTGGCAGGCACCTCCTTCGGGATGCGCTCCTTCGCCGGGAATTTCTCCCCGGAGGAGCTGCCCTGTGCGGTGGCCTATGCCCATGACCACGGCGTCCGGGTCCATGTCACCGTCAATACCATGCCCCGCAGCGGCGAGGTGGATGCCCTCCCCGCCCATCTGGAGCGCCTGAACGATGCCGGGGTGGATGCTCTCATTCTGGCGGATCTGGGGGCCTTCACGCTGGCGGGAAAATACGCTCCCCGCTGTGAACGCCACATCAGCACCCAGCAATCCATCGCCAACTACGCCTGCGCTCAGGCGTGGTACGATCTGGGCGCCAAGCGAGTGGTGCTGGCCCGTGAGCTGAGCATGGACGAGATCCGTGAGATCCGCCGCCGCACCTCCCCGGAGCTGGAGCTGGAGACCTTCTGCCACGGGGCCATGTGCGTGTCCTATTCCGGCCGCTGCCTGCTCTCCAACTACATGACCGGCCGGGATTCCAACCGGGGCGCCTGCGCCCAGCCCTGCCGCTACCAGTACGCCCTGATGGAGGAGAAGCGCCCCGGCGAGTACTTTCCGGTGTTCGAGGACGAGAAGGGTACCTACATCATGAACTCCCGTGATATGTGCATGATCGACCATCTGGACGACCTCATGGACGCCGGAGTGGACTGCCTGAAGATCGAGGGGCGGGCCAAATCCGCCTACTATGCCGCCATCGTTACCGGTGCTTACCGCCATGTCATCGACGACGTGGCGCAGGGCCGCCCCGCCGACCCCGTCTGGCGGGATGAGGTGGAGCACGTCAGCCACCGCCACTATTCCACCGGCTTTTTCTACGGCCCTCCCGGCCAGTATTACGAGAGTTCCCGCTATATCCGGGACTGGCAGATCTGCGCTGTGGTAACGGGCTGCACCCCGGAGGGGCTGGCCACCCTGAGCCTCCGCAACAAGTTCCGCACCGGCGATACCGTGGAGGTGGTGGGGCCGGATACCCGTCCCTTCTCCCTTACCGTGCCGGAGATGACGGATGCCGACGGACTGCCCCTCTTTGAGCCGAAAACGCCTCAGATGACCTTTACCATGTCTCTACCCCGGTCGGTACCGCCTATGAGCTTCATCCGCCATGCCGTGGACCTGTCGGGAAAGTAATGTCCCGCATGACCGACGTCCCCTTCCGAACCCCGGAAGGGGGCGTTGTTTCGACACAGACATGACAGGTTCAAGTTGAAATCGTTTTCCCCCTCCTAAAGCTATATCCCCTGCGGGGCGGACTCTCTGTCCGCCCCGCTTCCTTTTGCCCATAAAAATTCCCCGCTCCGGCAACTGGCTCTTTTCAATCGATGCAGATTGCGGTATAATAAGCCCTGATTACGACCCGATGGAGGTGCCTATCTCATGGAAGTGAAGCGCTGGGAGCTCATGCCCCATGTGTATCTGACCTATCTGCCGGCCCGGAAATTCAAAACCGGGGTGCTGTCGGCCCAATTCATCACGCCGCTGGCCAAGGAAACGGCGTCCTACAACGCCCTGCTGCCGGCGGTGCTGCACCGCGGCACCATGCGCTGCCCGGACATGGAGCAGCTCGCTGCGGCCATGGATCGGCTCTACGGCGCACAGATCAGCCCCACCATCCGCAAGCGGGGGGAGACGCAGTGCCTTGGCTTCGTGGCCAGCTTTATCGACGACCGGTTCGTCTCCCGGAATGAACCGCTGCTGGAGCCTGCGGCGGAGCTGCTGGGGGAGCTGCTGCTGGACCCTGTGACCCGTGGCGGCCGGTTTCTGCAGGAATATGTGGAGGGCGAGAAGGCCAATCTGGCCGACGCCATCCGCTCCATCCGCAACGACAAGCGGGACTGGGCCGATCTGCGGCTTTTGCAGGAGATGTGCGCCGGGGAGCCCTATGGCATCAGCCGCTTCGGTGACGAGGCGGGGCTGGCCAAGATCAACAACCAGAAGCTCTACGCTCACAGCCAGCGGATGATGTCCTCCTCCCGGCTGGAGCTGTTCTACTGCGGCAGCGCCGAGTGCCATCGGGTGGAGGAGGCCCTGCTGACGGCCTTCTCCTCCCTGACCCGTGGCCCCCAAACGGAGCCGGAGCCGCCCCGACGGTTCGCCGCTCCCTCCCAGCCCCGACTGGTGACGGAGGAGATGGACGTGACGCAGGGCAAGCTCTCCATTGGCTTCCGCTGCGATACCGATGACGAGCCCGCCATGATCCTGACAAACCTCATGTTCGGCGGCTCCAGCAACTCCAAGCTGTTTCTGAACGTCCGGGAGAAGCTCTCCCTCTGCTACTATGCCTCCAGCACCTACGTCCGCTCCAAGGGCATCCTGACGGTGTCCTCCGGCATCGAGACGGCGGACTATGACCGGGCCGAGGCGGAGATCCTCCGCCAGCTGGACGAGATCCGGCAGGGCCTCTGGGAGGACTGGGAGCTGACGGCGGCACGGGAGAGTCTGCTCAGCGCCCTGCAGGCGCTGGGAGATTCTCAGGGAGCGCTGGAGAACTACTATCTGGGGCTGGCGGCCACCGGCCGCCGGGAGACCCCGGAGGAGATGGCGGCGCTGCTGCGGCAGGTGACCCCGGAGCGCATCCGTGCGGCAGCCCAGAGCGTGCAGCTGGATACCATTTACTTCCTGAAGGGAAAGGAGGCGTGAGGATGTATTATCCCCGCATTGACGAGACGGTGACCTTCCGCCGCCTGAAAAACGGTCTGCCGGCCTATGTGGTCCACAAGCCCGGCTACACCCGGAAATACGCCATGTTCGCCACCCGCTACGGCGGCATGGACCTGCGCTTTCAGCAGGACGGCGCATGGCAGGATACCCCGGCGGGCATCGCCCACTATCTGGAGCACAAGATGTTCGACACCGCCGACGGAAACGCCATGCAGGAGATGGCCAAAAACGGCGCCGAGCCCAATGCCTTTACCAGCAATGCCATGACGGCCTACTACTTCGACTGCACGGAGCATTTTGACGAGAATCTGCGGCAGCTGCTGTCCTTTGTGTCGATGCCGTACTTCACCGACGAGAGCGTGGCCAAGGAGCAGGGCATTATTGCTCAGGAGATCGGCATGATCGAGGACGACCCGGAGTGGCAGGTCTATAAGCGGATGCTGCAGGCCCTGTACCGGGAGAGCCCCGCCCGTATCCCCGTGGCCGGCTCCGTGGAGAGCATCTCCCACATCACTGCCGAGACCCTGTACCGTTGCCACAAGGCCTTTTATACCCCTGCCAATATGTGTCTGGTGGCGGTGGGCGATCTGGACGCCGAGGCGGTGTTCCGGGCAGCGGAGGATATCCTGCCCCCGGAAAGCGGCCCGGATATCCCCCGTGACTACGGTGGCAGCGAGGGAGAGACCCCCGCTCAGTCGGAGACCTCCTGCCGGATGGAGGTATCCATGCCGTCGTTTCTGGTGGGCTTCAAATGCCCCGCTCCCCCGGAGGGAGAGCAGCGGCTGCGCTGGGACATCCTGGGGGATCTGGCCTGCGATATCCTCATGGGGGACTCCAGTCCCCTGTTCTCCCGGCTGTACAGTCAGGGCCTCATCAACGGCTCCTTCGGCAGCTCCTTCGACCTGCTGCCCGGAGCGGCCTACGCCTACGCCGGCGGCGACAGCAACGATCCCGCCGCCGTGATGGAGGCCATTTTAGAGGAGGCCCGACGCCTGACCCGTGAGGGTCTGGACCCGGACTACTGGCAGCGGATGAAGCGGGGGAACTTCGGGGCCTCCCTGAAGGGTCTCAACTCCTTCGATTCCATCGCCATTTCGCTGGTGGAGGGCTGCTTCCAGCACTTTGATCCCCTGCGCTTCCCGGAAATTTACGACAGCATCACCCCGCAGGATGTGCTGGATTTCATCCGGGAGCATATCTGCCGCAGCCGTGCGGCCCTGTCCGTTATCTATCCCAAGGAGGACTGATCATGAATGACAACTGGAAATTTTCCGATCTTCCCTATACCAGCCCCGATGTAGAGGCCCTTCAGGCCCGGTATGACGCCCTGACCCAGCGGGCCAAGGACGCCCAAGGTCCGGAGGAGCTGCTGGAGGTGGTGCGGCAGCGGGATGCCCTCCAGCAGGAGGTAGCTCTCTGCCAGAGCATCGCCTTCATCCGGGCCTTCCACGATGTCACTGACGAGTTTTATCAGCGGGAGCTGCAGGAGACCATGCCCCGACTGGAGACGCTGGATACGCAGTCTCTGTCCATGTCCATAGCAGAGAGTCCCTACGCTGCGGCGGTGGATGAGGCCTTCGGCCCCCAGCTGCGCCGCCTGCTGACGCTGGACCAGCGGCTCCACACCGGCGGCAAGGAGCTACAGGCCCGCATCTCCCAGCTCACCGCCCAATACCAGCAGCTGGTGGCCTCCGCCAAGTATCAGGTGCAGGGCGAGACTCTCAGCGGCGGCCAGCTGCGCTTTGCGCTGACCAGCACCGACCGGGAGCGCCGCAAGGCCGCCTATGACGCCCAGCAGCAGACCGCCGTGGAAAACGGCCCCGTAATGGAAAAGCTCCTGCGGGAGCTGGTCCATGCCCGGAACCAGCTGGCCCGTGAAAATGGCTTCGACAGCTTTGCTGACTACGGCGATCTCAGTATGCAGCGTCTGGGCTATGGCCGGGCGGAGTTGGACGAGTTCTGCCGTCAGGTGCAAAAGTACATCACGCCCCTGTATCTGCAAATGCAGGAGCAGCAGCGCCAGCGGCTGGGGGTGGAAACGCTGCTGCCCTATGACCGGGCGCTGGTGTTCCCAGAGGGCAACGCCGTCCCCGTGGCGGCAGAGGAACTTCCTAAGGCTGCACGCCGGATGTACCACGCCCTGAGTCCGGAGGCAGGATACTTCTTTGACGAGATGATCCGCCACGACCTGTTGGACGTGGCAGGCTCCCCCAATAAAATCTCCGGCATGGGCTTCTGCGATATGCTGGGCGCCCCCTGCGGGATGCCCTTCATCTTCGCCAACTGCGACGGCACCGGCTCCGACGTCACCGTCTATACCCATGAGCTGGGCCACGGCCTTCAGGGCTACCTCTCCTACCGCAGCCAGCCGCTGGCGGACTATGTGGGGCTGAGTCCCGATCTGGCGGAGGTCCACTCCAAGACCATGGAGCTGCTGACCCTCCCCTATGCACGGGACTTCTTCGGCCCTCACGCCCCCCAGTTCCTGACGGAGCACCGCTACGACTTCATCAAGGAGCTGTGCGCCTTCTGCTCCATCCACACCTTCGAGACGTGGCTCTATGAGCACCCGGACGCTTCTCTTTCTCAGTGGGCAGAGGAGTTCGACCGCACGGAGAAAGTCTTCGGCCGGGCCCAGAACAACGAACCGTGGCAACAGCAGGTGCTGGCCGGCTGTGACCTGTTCACCAACACGGCCATCTATATGTTCCCCCGCTATGTGGTGAGCTACGCCCTCTCCATCGTCTGCGCCCAGCAGCTGAAGGCCGCCTATGACGCCGACCCCGTGGACGGCTGGGCCAGATACCACGCCCTGTGCGCCTCCGGCGGCAGCAAGCTCTACGCCGAAACGCTGGCAGCTGCCGGGCTGGAGCTGCCCTACGCCCCCGGCGTGGTGGAGCGGCTGGCCCGTGAGCTGGCGGCGCAGGCCTGAAGCCACCCCACCCCTTCGAGCGCACGGCGCTCTGCACTTTATCCCAAGGAGGAATCATCATGCAAATTATGACTGACAGCCCCATCCGGTTCCCCGGTCTGTTCGGGGACTGGGCCTTTACCGCCAGCTCCAAGGCGCTGGACATCGGCAACGGCATTTACTGGTACGGTATCCTCATCGCCCTTGGTCTGGTCATCGCCATCTGGTGGTGCATGAACCAGAAATCCAAGTACGGCATCACCGAGGACGACCTGCTGGACAGTGTTCTGTGGGGCATCCCCTGCGCCATTGTGGGGGCAAGAATTTACTATGTGCTGTTCTATCTGGATCAGTTCAAAAACAGCGACGGCAGCTTCAGCTTCCGCAAGGCCATCGCCATCTGGGACGGCGGCCTTGCCATCTACGGTGCCGTCATCGCCGTGGTTATCGTGGGCATCTGCATCAGCCGCCACAAGGGCTATAAGCTGGGAGCCATGCTGGACCTTGCGGTGATGGGCCTGCTCATCGGCCAGTGCATCGGCCGGTGGGGCAACTTCATGAACCGGGAGGCCTTCGGTGCCGAGACCACCCTGCCCTGGCGGATGCAGCTGACCACCGTCACCGGCCAGCTGGTGGAGGTCCATCCCACGTTCCTGTATGAGAGCCTGTGGAATCTGGTGGGGCTGCTGCTCATCATCTTCGTGGTATCCAAGGCCCGCCGCTTCGACGGCGAAAACACCTGGTTCTACTTCCTGTGGTACGGCATCGGCCGCTTCTGGATCGAGGGCCTGCGGACCGACAGCCTGTACCTCTTCAACTGGACCATCGGTGGCCAGCCCATCCGGGTGTCTCAGGCTCTGAGCCTTGTGATGGTATTCGTGTCCCTCTTCATGCTGTACTACCACATCAAGCTCCACCCCCAAAAGCCGGAGGAGCTGTATGTCAACATCGTGGCGGCCCGCAATGCCGCCGCAGCCGAAGCGGCTGCCGCCCCGGCAGCTGAGTCTCCCGCTCAGGCGACCCCCACCGAGGATGCTCCAGCCGTCTCTTCCGAGCCGGAGGCTCCCTCCCAGAAGGATACCTCCGGTGAAACCCCGACGGAGGACCCGTCATGAGTGCTGCGCTGTTAGACGGCAAGGCCCTGTCCGCCCGGATGCGGGAGCGGCTGGGGCAGGAGGCCGCCGCCCTGCCCCGCCAGCCGGGTCTGGCGGTGATTCTGGTGGGGGACAATCCCGCCAGCGCCGTATACGTCCGCAACAAGGAGAAAGACTGCGCCCAGTGCGGGGTGCGGTGCCTGAACCATCACCTGCCCGCTGAAACCACCCAGCAGGAGCTGCTGGCACTGGTGGAGGACATGAACCGCCGGGAGGACGTGGACGGAATTCTGGTGCAGCTTCCCCTTCCGGAGGGGCTGGACAGCCGGGCCGTGCTGGAGGCCATCCGCCCGGAGAAGGATGTGGACGCCTTCCATCCGGAAAATGTGGGCCGCCTGATGCTGGGGCTGCCCCGGTTCCTGCCCTGCACCCCCGCCGGGGTCATGGCCCTGCTGCGGGCGTATGGTATCTCCCCCGCCGGGAAACACTGTGTGGTGATAGGCCGCAGCAACATCGTGGGAAAGCCCATGGCCCTGCTGCTTCTGGCGGAGGATGCCACCGTCACCGTCTGCCACAGCCGCACGCCGGATCTGGCGGAGCAGTGCCGCCGGGCGGACATCCTCATCTCCGCCGTAGGCCGCCGTGGTCTTATCACCGCCGACATGGTCAAACCCGGCGCCGTGGTCGTGGATGTGGCTATGAACCGCAATGAGGAGGGCAAGCTCTGCGGCGACGTGGACTTCGCCGCCGTAGCGGAAAAGGCGGCCTATATCACCCCCGTACCGGGGGGTGTAGGCCCCATGACACGGGCCATGCTCATGGAAAATACCATCTCTGCATCCCGCAGACGGCAGCATAAGGAGGACTGACTCATGAAAACCGATATCGAGATCGCACAGAGCTGCCCCCTCCTCCCTATCACCGCCATCGGCGCAAAGCTGGGCCTGACGGAGGAGCAGCTGGAGTGCTATGGCCGCTATAAGGCCAAGCTGCTGCCCTCCGCCACGGCGGGCAAGCCCCAGACCGGGAAGCTGATCCTGGTCACAGCCATCAACCCCACTGCCGCCGGGGAGGGGAAGACCACCACCAGCATTGGGCTGGCGGACAGCCTGTCGGCGCTGGGGAAAAAGACGGTGCTGGCCCTGCGGGAGCCGTCTCTGGGGCCGGTGTTCGGCCTCAAGGGCGGAGCCACCGGCGGCGGCTGGGCGCAGGTGGCCCCCATGGAGGACATCAACCTCCACTTTACCGGCGACTTCCACGCCATCGGCGCCGCCAACAACCTGCTGGCGGCCATGGTGGATAACCACATCTATCAGGGCAACGCTCTGGACATCCAACAGGTGACGTGGCGGCGCTGCGTGGACATGAACGACCGCCAGCTGCGGTACATCCTCTGCGGCTTGGGGGGCAAGGGAAACGGCGTCCCCCGTGAGGAGGGCTTTGACATTACCGTGGCTACGGAGGTCATGGCGGTGCTGTGTCTGGCGGAAAATTTAGCGGACTTGAAGGCTCGTCTGGCCCGGATGATCGTGGGATACAACGGCCACGGCCAGCCGGTGACTGCCGGCGACCTGAAGGCGGCGGGGGCCATGGCCGCCCTATTGAAGGACGCCATCTGCCCCAATCTGGCCCAGTCGCTGGAGGGGACTCCCGCCATCATCCACGGTGGCCCCTTCGCCAACATCGCCCACGGCTGCAACAGCGTAGCCGCCACCAAGGCCGCCCTGCGGCTGGGGGACTATGTGGTGACGGAGGCGGGCTTCGGCGCCGATCTGGGTGCCGAGAAATTTCTGGATATCAAGTGCCGTGGATCGGGACTACGGCCGGATGCGGTGGTCATCGTGGCCACGGTCCGGGCCCTGAAGCTACACGGCGGCGCCGATAAAACTCAGTTGGCCACGGAGGACACGGCGGCGCTGCGCCGGGGCATCCCCAATCTGCTGCGGCACATCGAGAACATCACGCAGGTCTATGGCCTGCCGGCGGTGGTGGCCCTGAACCGCTTCACCAGCGACACGGCGGCAGAGCTGGCACTGGTGCAGGAGGCCTGCGCCGCCTACGGGGCGGAGGTGGCCCTATCGGAGGTGTGGGAGAAGGGCAGCCGGGGCGGCATGGAGCTGGCCTGCGGCGTTCTGCGTGCGTTGGAGCAGGAGAACCACTTCTGCTTCGCCTACGATGCCGCCCTTCCCATCCGGGACAAGCTGCTGGCCCTGACCCAAAGCGTCTACGGTGGCCGCAATGTGGCCTATACCGAGGAGGCCGACCGGGAGATCAACCGCCTGACGGAGCTGGGCTTCGGCGGCCTGCCGGTGTGCGTGGCCAAGACCCAGTACAGTCTTTCCGATGACCCCACAAAGCTGGGGGCCCCTCAGGACTTCATCCTGACGGTGCGGAAGGTGAAGGTCTCCGCCGGAGCCGGGTTCATCGTGGCCCTGACGGGGGACATTCTCACCATGCCGGGTCTGCCCAAGACCCCGGCGGCAGAGGCCATCGACGTGGACGAAAGCGGCGTCATCTCCGGCCTGTTCTGATAGGTAACATAACACGATAAAGATATGAAAAAAAGCATCGCATCTGCATAGCAGATGCGATGCTTTTTGTTCTCTTATCCCCTCAGAACAACCGCCGGCCCGTCAGGAAGTGACTGGCATAGTAGCTCTCGCTGAAGGATGTGATCTTCACACAGTTGAAGCGGGAATCGGAGGTGGCGTGGATGAACTGCCCGTCTCCGATGTAGATGCCGCAGTGGGAAGCGGCACTGGAGGAGAAATCCGCATCCTGAAAGAACACCAGATCCCCCGGCTGCAGTTCCCCGAAGCCCACCGCCGTGCCGTAGCTCAGTTGATCCGTGGCCCCGTGGGGCAGATACACCCCGAACTGCTGATAGATGTACATGGTGTAGCCGGAGCAGTCAAAGCCGCTGGGAGACGCCCCGCCATAGGCGTAAGGCACCCCCTGATAGGACAGGGCCAGCGCCACCAGATCCGATGCCGATCCGGAGACCGTTCCGGCGTCGCCGCCGCTGGGTAGGTCGCCGGAGCCGCCGGAGGAACCACTATCGGAGGACGTATTTCCCCCGGCTTGGGGCCGTGAGGCAGACAGCTCCAGATAGTCCCCGGAGACGTAGCCGCTCACTCCATCGTAGTCTACATAAAACCATCCGTCTTCAAACCCGGACACCGACACCCACGCCCCATTGGGGAGGGATGTCACCGTTTCATAGCCGGTACCGGCTCCGGAGCGCAGATTCAGTGCATCCGCCGTCACCTGTCCGTAGCCGGTCAGGCCGGAGGTCCGCAGGTCCAGATACTCCCCGGAGAGATAGCCCTCGATGCCGTCGTAGCGCACCTGATACCAGCCGCCGCTCTTTCCCGTGACGGCCACCGTGGTGCCATAGTCCACCAGCGCCAGCGCCTCGGCGTCCCAATCGCCGCTGCGGCGGATGTAGAGGGCGTCAGTGGTGACAGCCGCCGCCAGCACGGAGGTATCCGTCGCCGGAAGGCTCTCCTCCTCCGCAGGCTCCGCTGTCACGTCTGCCGTCGGCTCCGCCGTCTGGGGGGCCGCCAGAGCCGCAGTCTCCGCCGCCTTCAGCTTCTCCAGCGCCTCTCTTGGCACCACCATGCCCAAGTGGACGGCGGGGGAAACCACATTCTCCGGCGGCGTGCGCTCCGCGGTGAGATGTACCGTACACAAAGCCGCCAGCAGGATCACCAGCGCCGCCAGCAGAAATTTTCGTGTCATGCCGGACACCCTTTCTCTCGCTTATTTCCCGGCCAGAGCCCGCTCCAGCCAGATGGAGCCCACGTCCATGGCTGCGTACAGGCTGTCCTTCTCGGACTTCTTCACCACCCGGTCACGGGACTTCAGGTCGGGATCCGTCAGCTGCAGCTGCACGGACACACGGGTGGCCACGTCCATGTCCTGCTCCTTCTTGGTGTCCAGGATCTGCAGCATAATGATGTACTTGTCCGCCATGCTGCCGTAGTAAATGATGTTGTCGATACGGCGCAGAGGGTGGTTTTTATAGATGAGACCCTCGGTCTTTTTGTTTTCAGCCATTTGAATAACTCCCTTCTTTAATAGAACCATACACTTGTAACCAAATTGTAACACACACCGCTCCCCTTGTCAATTCACCCGCCGGGAAAAAGCCTGCCGCTTTCTGTCGTCGGGATCATTCCACGCCCTCCCGCCGCTAAATTTTTAGCATCCACATTAATTTTATCTCATATTAGTAAGGTTTCATAATCCCATTTTACAGCGATTTTCGCATACACAGCGCAGATAGTGAAATCCTTTCCGCCAAATCCCCCATAGTTTCGTCACGTTTTCGTCACATAACAGAAAACAACCTCTCTATACGCTAAAAAGTGCTTGCCAAAAAATGGCAGTTGGTGTATAATGACCAGAGATTTTCAAAAGAGGAGACCTTGCCATGTCTGCTATGACTGCTTCGGAGCGCCGCCAGCAAATCGCCCGGCTGCTTTCCGCATCCCAAGCGCCTATCAGCGCCACGACCCTTTCTCAGGAGCTGGGCGTCAGCCGTCAGATCATCGTGGGGGATATCGCCCTGCTGCGTGCCGCCGGTCAGGAGATCACCGCCACCGCACGGGGCTATGTGATCCCCGCACAAAATGGCCTGCTGCGCCGCATCGCCTGTATACACTCTGCCGAGGAGACACGGGACGAGCTCGACGCCATGGTGGACTGCGGCTGTACCGTGGTGGACGTCATCGTGGAGCACCCGGTCTACGGGCAGCTTACCGCTCCCCTGCACCTGTCCAGCCGTCTGGACGTGGATCAGTTCATGAAGCGCATGGACGGGGCCGTCCCCCTGTCCCAGCTCACCGGCGGCGTGCATCTGCACACCCTCTCCTGCCCGGACGAGACCGCCTATGAGCATCTGCTGCAGCTTCTGCGCCAGCGGGGCTTTCTGGTGGAGTGACCACCGGCCCTAAAAGAACGACCATTTCCCCTTTTCCCGGCGGAGGCCCTCCCTCCGCCGGGAATTTTTCTGTTGACAAATGGAAAAGAGCCGCTATAATATTGGAAAGTGGTCATGTGTCAAGACACCAAAGTTTACCAATAAGAGAGGGACACTCATGAACAAATTCAAAGCATTTCTGGCCCGGAAGAACATCGCATTCTCCGCCAAGCGCTACTTTATCGACGCCATGGGAGCTATGGCGCAGGGGCTCTTCTGCACCCTGCTGGTGGGGACCATCCTCAACACTCTGGGGACGCAGCTGCACATCGGCTTCCTGACGGAGAGCATCGTCACCATCGGCAAGGGCGAGGGGGCCGTGGCCTACACCATCGGCAGCCTGTGCTCCGCCATGGTGGGCCCCGGCATGGCGGTAGCCATCGGCCGGGCGCTGGAGGCCCCGCCGCTGGTGCTGTTCTCCCTGATCCCCGTGGGCTTCGCCACCAACTCCATGGGCGGAGCCGGCGGCCCGCTGGCGGTGCTGTTCGTCACCATTCTGGCCGCCGAGCTGGGTAAGGCCGTCAGTAAGGAGACTAAGATCGACATTCTGGTGACGCCCATCGTCACGGTGCTGGCGGGTATCGGCTTCGCCGCCCTCATCGCTGCCCCGGTGGGCAAGGCCGCCTCCGCCGTGGGACAGGCCATCATGTGGGCCACGGAGCTCCAGCCCTTCTTCATGGGCATCATCGTCTCCGTGGTCATCGGTGTGGCTTTGACGCTGCCCATCTCCTCCGCCGCCATCTGTCTGGCGCTGGGCCTGACGGGTCTGGCCGGCGGTGCTGCCGTAGCAGGCTGCTGCGCCCAGATGATCGGCTTCGCCGTCATGAGCTTCCCGGAGAACCGCTGGGGCGGTCTGGCGGCGCAGGGACTTGGTACCAGTATGCTGCAAATGGGCAACATCGTCCGCAATCCCCGTGTCTGGATCCCCCCCACGCTGGCCGCCGCCGTCACCGGCCCCATCGCCACCTGCATCTTTGGGCTGCAAATGAATGGCCCCGCCGTGTCCAGCGGCATGGGCACCTGCGGGCTGGTGGGGCAGATCGGCGTATATACCGGCTGGGTCAGCGACGTGGCCGCCGGACTGAAGCCCGGCATCGGCGCCATGGACTGGCTGGGGCTGGCGCTGATCTCCTTCGTGTTGCCGGCGGTGCTGACGTGGCTGTTCGCCATGCCTCTGCGGAAGTGGGGCTGGATCAAGCCCGGCGACCTGAAGCTGGATCTGTAAGCCTTTCGTCTAAAAAAAGAGGGCCTGCGGCATTGCCACAGGCCCTCTTTTACTATTTCGTCAAAACCGCAGCAGCAGCTCCCGTGCGATCTCCTGTCCCTGCCGCAGATAGATGCGGGGTACCCGCTTGCTGACGGCGCAGGTCAGCTCATAGGGGATGGTCCCCGCCTGCTCCGCCATATCGTTGACGGAGTTGTCCGGCCCGAAGATCTCCACCTCGTCCCCCACGTCCACGCCGGGCCGATCCGTCAGATCGATCATGCACATATCCATGCAAATGCGTCCCCGCTGAGGGGCAGGCCCCTCCGCCGTCATCATCTGCCACCGGTCGGACAGGCACCGGAAAAATCCGTCGGCGTAGCCGTAAGGCACCACGCCCATGCGGGTGGTGCGGTTCGTGACGAACCGCCGCCCATAGCTGACGGAGGTCCCCGGCTCATAGACCTTGATGGTGCTGACGGTGGTTTTCAGGGTCATCACCGGCCGCAGGCCCAGCTGCTCGGCAAATTCACCGCAGCCATACAGCAACAGCCCCGGCCGCACCATATCCAGATACGTCTCCGGCCACCGGGCCACCGCCCCGGTGTTGGCGCAGTGCCGCAGGGGGAATCTCCGTCCCAGCCGCTGCTCCACCGCCCCGATGACCCGGCAGAACAGGTCGAACTGCCCCCGTGTATAGGCGTCGCTCTCCGCATCCGCCTCATCGGACACAGCGAAATGGGTGAAGATACCCTCCGCCTCCAGTCCCGGCAGGGTGCAGGCAGCACAGATGCCCGCCACCCCCGTCTCGAAGTGGTCACCTCCGCACAGGAAGCCCAGCCGGGACATTCCGGTGTCCACCTTGATGTGGACCTTCAGCGTGCCGCCGCAGCGCACCGCCTCGGCGCTGTACTCCAGTGCCTTGGCTTCGCAGGTCACCGCCTGCGTGATGTGGTAGCGCAGCAGCTCCTCCACCCGCTCCGGCGGCGTGTGGCCCAGAATCAGGATGGGCATGGTGATGCCCCCGGCCCGCAGCTCCATAGCCTCGTCCAGACTGGACACCGCCAGATAGTCTGCCCCCAGCTCCTCCAGCACCTGGGACACCTGCACCGACCCGTGGCCGTAAGCATCCGCTTTCACCACGCCCACGAATCTTGCGCCTGTCCGCCGCCGCAGCGTCTGATAATTATGTGCCAACGCATCCAGATCGATCTCCGCCCAGGTGCGCTTCAGTGTGGATTCCATGTTCGTTCCTCCTCTGCCCCGCAGGGCCAGATATCTTGCCTCTCATGATACTACATCCCGCCGGAAAAGTCTATGGGCGGAACACCGAAAAGCGGGGACGGTCTCCCGTCCCCGCCGCCGTTACTTCCTCCGGCAGGCCGCTGCCACCAGTCCGCCCAGCGTCACCAGCGCCAGTACGTTGGGCAGCACCATCAGCTGGTTGAATAGATCCGCCAGCTCCCATACCAAGTCGTTGGACAGGCACGAGCCCAGAAAGATGAACCCGATGGCCAGCACCGAATACACCCCCACGGCCTTCTCCCCCAGCAGCCACGATACGTTGAGCCGCCCGAAGAAGTTCCAGCTGAGAATGGTGGAAAAGGCGAAGAACAGCAGGCACACCGCCACGAACATACTGCCTGCCCGGCTGCCCAGCACCGTACCGAAGGCCAGCTGCGCCATGTTGGCCTTGCTGACTCCCTCCGCCGCCCCGGCGGAGAGGATGCCGTTTCCGGCATATAAAGTGGAGATCACCACCAGCGCCGTCATGGTCAGCACCACGAAGGTATCGATGAACACACCCGTCATGGCCACCACGCCCTGCTCGTGGGGATGCTTCACCTTGGCCATGGCGTGGGCGTGAGGTGTGGAGCCCATGCCCGCCTCATTGGAGAACAGCCCCCGCTTGACCCCCTGACTGACGGCCATTTTCAGGGCATAGCCCAAGCTGCCGCCGATGATAGCGTTGGGGACGAAGGCGTAGCGGAAGATCATCCCCACCGCCTCCGGCAGGTACCGGACCCGGCACACCAGCACCACAAGTCCCCCCAGCAGGTACAGCGCCGCCATGATCGGCACCAGCTTCTCCGTGACTCCGGCGATGCGCTGGATACCTCCCAGAAACACCACCGCCGCCAGCACCGCCACCACGATGCCCACCGCCCACGACGGCACACCGAAGGCAGCGGCGCAGGTCTCCCCGATGGAGTTGGACTGCACCATGCACCCCATGAAGCCCAGCGCCAGAATCAGCGCCACGGCGAAAAAGCCCGCTAAAAACGTGCCGAATCTCCCCGGAAAGGCCCGCTTGATGTAGTATACCGGCCCGCCGCTGACGCTGCCGTCCTCGGCCACCCGGCGGGTCTCCTGCGCCAGCACCGCCTCGGCGTAGATGGTGGCCATGCCGAAAAAGGCGATGATCCACATCCAGAAGATGGCCCCCGGCCCGCCCAGTAGGATGGCTCCGCAGGCGCCAATGATGTTGCCGGTACCCACCTGAGCGGCGATGGCGGTGGTCAGGGCCTGAAAGGAGGACAGGCCCCCCTTCTGCCTACCGCCCCGCATATTGAACTCTCCGAACACCGACCGCATCCCCTCACCGAAGCACCGCACCTGCACAAATCGGGTACGGACGGAGAAATACAGGCCCGTGCCAATGAGCAGGAACACCAGAATATAGTCCGACAGATAAAAGTTGATGCGCTGTACCACCTGCAATACCGCTTCCATAATGTGTCTCCTCTCTGCCCCCTGTAAAAAAAGGAGCCGCCGGCCTGTGCCAGCGACTCCGGAGAAACCACCGCTCGCCGCCCTGCGGGCGGCCCGGTCGCTCTGTCCTTTTGCCTGAGAGATTCGGCCCGTGGGCCTTGCACCTTCGGCACTCACTGTCGTGAGTTTCTCCAGAGTCCCCTCCCCGGCCAGTCTCCTTGGATTCTGTCCGTTTCTCGGGGGCATATGTTTTTGTTGGAGGTACTATACCACAGATGGTCGGCGGATACAAGCCCTATCTGCAAAAATTTTTCCCGTCATCACTTCAGTCGCTGCCACCGGCCCTCCCGCAGGGTCCCTGCCGTTACGGGACAGTCCAGCACCGCTGCCAGCCGCCGGGCCAGCGGCCACTCCTCCGCCCGGTCCACCTGATTCAGAAACACCCGGTCGTGGAGGCACTCCAGACGCACCACACGAGCCGCCAGCTCCGGCGTTACCTCCTGATCCTCCGTGGCGCCCGCCAACCGGGCATACAGCTCCGGCCGATGGGCCATGCGGCTGATGGGCTTGCCGAAGCCGTCGGCCCCCATCACCAGCACCGTAGCCTGCCGCTCCTCCGGCAGCACCGGCTCCCAGTCGGCATGGGCCTTGAAGGGCCGCCCCGCCGAGCCGTCGGCCTCCACCAGCACGAAATCCGCCATGGTCTCCCAGCCATCTATGGCCGGAGCCGTCAGCTTTCCCTGCTCCATAGGAGTCCCAGCGCAGGCGATGCCCCGGCGGCGCAGCTCCTCCCGCAGCGTCCCCTCCTCCGTGCAGACCCTCAGATGCGCCGGGGGCCATATCCTGGTGGTGGTACACACCAGCACCGTCCCCTGCTGCCGCAGCTCCGACGCCAGATGATACATCAGCGTGGTCTTGCCGCCGCCGCCGATAAGCGCCGTCAGTCCCGGCCCGATCTCCAGCAGTTCCCGCAGTTCCATCCCGTGATCCGCCCCTTTCGTATCCGTTTTTCCCAATATACCACACTTTCCCGAAAAAAACGAGGCCCCTTCTGTGAAAATCCTCCCGTTTCCCCGGCGTTTTTCCGCAGGATCACTATATTTTGTGCTTTCTTTTCTCTGTAATATCCCTTATCTTGTGTCGATTGTGAAGTATTGCCAAAATTTCCTCTGGATTTTTGGTGCTGGTTTTCGTCTATATTTTGGCTCTCCCCCTTGCATCACCACCATATATAGTGTATGATATCAGTGTTCGCATTCATAGCCGCCCTGTGGCGACTTTTCATACGGCAAGGAGGAGAAAGAGAATGAAGATCATCAAGCGCAACGGCTCCGAGGTGGCCTTTGACATCACCAAGATCATTGTGGCCATCACCAAGGCCAACGAGGACGTGGACGAGGCCGACCGCATGACCCCGGTGCAGATCCGCCGCATCGCTGAGTCCGTGGAGCTGCAATGTCAGAAAATGAACCGTGCCGCCACCGTGGAGGAGATCCAGGACATGGTGGAGCACCACATCATGGCCCACGGGGCCTTCGAGGTGGCCAAGCACTACATTACCTACCGCTACACCCGCTCTCTGGTGCGCCGCTCCAACACCACCGACGACAAGATCCTCTCCCTCATCGAGTGCAACAACGAGGAAGCCAAGCAGGAGAACTCCAATAAGAACCCGGTGGTGAACTCCACCCAGCGGGACTACATGGCCGGCGAGGTGAGCCGTGACATCACCAACCGCCTGCTGCTGCCCCGTGAGATCGTGGAGGCTCACGAGGAGGGCATCATCCACTTCCACGACACGGATTATTATGCCCAGCATATGCACAACTGCGATCTGGTGAATCTGGAGGATATGCTGCAAAACGGCACCGTCATCACCGGTACCCTCATCGAGCGGCCCCACAGCTTCGCCACCGCCTGCAACATCGCCACCCAGATCGTGGCCCAGGTGGCCAGCAACCAGTATGGCGGCCAGTCCATCAGCCTGACCCATCTGGCCCCCTTCGTGGAGGTCAGCCGCCAGAAGATCCGCAAGATCGTTCAGGCGGAGATGGACTCCATCGGCTTTGACCCCGGTGAGGAGAAGATCCACGAGCTGGTGGAGACCCGCCTGCGGGAGGAGATCCGCCGTGGCGTACAGACCATCCAGTATCAGGTGGTGACGCTGCTGACCACCAACGGACAGGCCCCCTTCATCACCGTGTTCATGTACCTCAACGAGGCCCACGACGAGCGGGAGAAGAAGGATCTTGCCATGATCGTGGAGGAGATGCTCCTCCAGCGGTATCAGGGCGTCAAGAATGAGCAGGGTGTGTGGGTCACCCCCGCCTTCCCCAAGCTGATCTATGTGCTGGAGGAAGACAACATCCACGAGGACGCCCCCTATTGGTACCTGACGGAGCTGGCGGCCAAATGTACCGCCCGGCGCATGGTGCCGGACTACATCTCCGAGAAGAAGATGAAGGAACTCAAGGGCGACGTGTATACCTGCATGGGCTGCCGCTCCTTCCTGACCCCCGACCGCTTCACCGACGCCGGGGTGGGCAACATCGCCAACGCCGGGAATTATGAGCCCGGCAAGCACAAATACTACGGTCGGTTCAATCAGGGTGTGGTCACTATCAACCTACCGGACGTGGCCCTGTCCTCCGGCGGCAACATCGAGAAATTCTGGAAGATCTTCGACGAGCGGCTGGAGCTGTGCCACCGTGCGCTGCGCTGCCGCCACGAGCGCCTGAAGGGTACCACCTCCGACGCAGCCCCCATCCTGTGGCAGTACGGCGCTCTGGCCCGTCTGAAAAAGGGTGAGGTCATCGACAAGCTGCTCTACGGCGGCTATTCCACCATCTCTCTGGGCTATGCAGGTCTGTATGAGTGCGTCAAGTTCATGACCGGCAAGAGCCACACCGACCCCTCCGCCACCCCCTTCGCCCTGTCCATCATGCAAAAGATGAACGACAAGTGCAAGGAGTGGAAGAACGCCGAGGACATCGACTACTCCCTCTACGGCACGCCGCTGGAGTCCACCACCTACAAGTTCGCCAAGTGCCTGCAAAAGCGCTTCGGCGTCATCGAGGGCATCACCGACAAGGGCTACATCACCAACAGCTACCACGTCCACGTCACCGAACCCATTGACGCCTTCACCAAGCTGGAGTTCGAGGCCCAGTTCCAGCACCTGTCCCCCGGCGGCGCCATCAGCTATGTGGAGGTGCCGGATATGCAGAACAACATCCCCGCCGTGCTGGAGGTCATGAAGTTCATCTATGACCATATCATCTACGCCGAGCTGAACACCAAGAGCGACTATTGTCAGGTCTGCGGCTGGGACGGCGAGATCAGCGTGGTGGAGGAGGACGGCAAGCTCATCTGGAAATGCCCTCAGTGCGGCAACACCGATCAGGATAAGATGAACGTGGCCCGCCGCACCTGCGGCTACATCGGCACCCAGTTCTGGAATCAGGGCCGCACGCAGGAGATCAAGGACCGGGTCCTTCACCTGTAAGCCCCCATTTCCCCGCAACATCTTACCGAAAAGAGACCATGTCATGTACTACGGAGCCCTGAAAAAATGTGATATCGCCAACGGAGCCGGGGTGCGGGTGACGCTGTTCGTCTCCGGCTGCACCAACCACTGCCCCGACTGCTTCCAGCCCCAGACCTGGGACTTCCGCTACGGCCGGCCCTTCACCCACGAGACGGAGACGGAGATCTTCCGGGAGCTGGACAAGCCCTTCATCAGCGGACTGACGGTGCTGGGTGGCGAGCCCTTCGAGCCCCGGAACCAGCGTGACCTGCTGCCCTTCCTGCGGGAGATCCGCCGCCGCTATCCCCGGAAGAATATCTGGTGCTTCACCGGCTTCCGGCTGGAGGATGAGCTGCTGCAGGATGGCTCCTACCCCCGCTGCGAGGTGACAGACGACCTCCTGCACTGCATTGATATTCTGGTAGACGGCCGCTTCCTCCGGGAGGAAAAAGACATCTCCCTCCAGTTCCGTGGCAGCCGCAACCAGCGCATCATCGATCTGCCCCGAACCCTCTCCTCCGACCGCATCGTCCTCTGGGATCAGTTGCGCCGATAGTACCTCTCCACACATCCCTTATATCTCCTCCTGAAGGGGGTGGCCTTCTACCAGAGGCCGCCCCCTTATTTTTATACCCTATATACAATTTTCTGCATTTTCTACAAAAATTTTTAATTTATTTTCTTTTTATATTGCACATTGCTTGTTCCTATGCTATGATGAAGCCATCAACTTAAAGAAAGGATAATGGCTATGAAAAAGTGCATCAACATATTGCTGTATGCCGCCTTCTTTGGCATCTTAGCAGCGCAGAGACCCATACAGGAATACTCCACGATACACTTCAACATATACCCTATTGCGACTTACTACATATTGGCTGTAATTCTGGGCACACTGATCCTTCTGATCCGTCCCAAATTGGTGTCTCCGAATCTCCCGCTCCCGGACCTGCTGCTGCAAATCGCTTTTATCGTGGTCACAACTGCACTGTTTATCTGGAAGTTCGGCTCGATTCGTTTCCTCGTACTGGCTCTGCTGACGGAGGATGTCTATACCCTCATCGCCCTGCTGGTCCGCAAGCGCCGCCGCACCCCGCCGGAGGAGCCGATCTCCGGTTGACTTTTTCGGCTCCATCCTGTACAATAGACCCTGCGAGTAGGCCAGACAGTTGCGGGAACAAGGCGAAAGCCTGTTCATGAGGAAAGTCCGGGCTCCACAGGGCAAGGATAACGGGTAACGCCCGCCGAAGGCGACTTCAGGAAAAGTGCAACAGAGATATACCGCCTCTTCGGAGGTAAGGGTGGAAAGGCGAGGTAAGAGCTCACCCATCGGCTCGAGAGTGTCCGATGCTGTAAACTCTATCCGGAGCAACACCGCTATGGGAGCAATAGGGCGGCCCGTCCGCTCCCGAGGTGGCTGAAGCGCACCGGCAACGATGCGCTTAGATAGATGACTGTCAAATACAGAACCCGGCTTACAGACCTGCTCGCATAGATATGGAACCCCACAGCGTAATACGCCGTGGGGTTCCTTTTTCTTATTCCGTCAGTACAGCGCACCGGTGAAAGTCGTAATAGCGCAACACCTCCACCGCCGCCGCATCTATCCGCTGGCCGCACAGCACCACCGGCACCGCCGGGGGGCAGCCCAAGGCGCCTGCGGCGGAGATACGGCCGCAGCACGCCGCCAGCGGCACCTCCTCCCATGGGGAGAGCATGGCCTCATGGGGCGTCACCGCCTGTTCCAGCCGGGGCATGGGGGGCGGCCCCTGCCGGATGGCCTGCCGCCGGGGCAGCGCCGCCAGCGCCTTCTCCAGCCGCCACAGATCTGACGGGTCATTCTGGGGCGATACCATCAGCACCACATGATCCGGGTCGTAAAACTCCGGGTAGATGCCGTCTCTCTCCAGCGCCGCCGCCACCTCCGAGCCGGTGTAGCCGTACCCCTTGGGACACAGCGTCACCTTCAGCGGCTCACCGGAGAGAAGCTCCCATCCCTGCGCCGCCAGCCGACGACGCAGACTCTCCAGCTGCGGCAGCAGCGCTTGCAGCTTCTCCGGATAGTCCGCCAACAGCTCGTTGGCAGCGTCCAGCGACTGCAAGATCAGATACGACGGGCTGCTGGAGCCCCACAGCCCCATGGACGCCTTGGCCTGCCGGTGCAGCAGCTCCGGGGCCTGATGGGCGATGTGCAGATACGCCCCGCCCGTGACCACCGGCAGCGTCTTATGGGCGGAGTCGCAGCACAGGTCTGCTCCCAGATCCATGGGATGCCGGGAGGGGGACAGGAATTTCAGATACGCCCCGTGGGCATTGTCCACCGCCAGCAGCACCCCAGCCCGGCGGCACACCGTCGCCAGCGCCGCCACATCCGGCAGCTCCCCCAGATAGTCCGGGCAGGTGAGATACACCGCCGTCACCGGCTCCCGGCTGCAAGCCAGCTCCCGCTCCAGCTGCTCCGGGGTCACGGCCCCGCTGTAATAGGTCTCTCCCGCTGCCGGACAGAGCCAGCGCACCGGCACGTCCAGCAGAGCGGCGGCATTGACGAATGCCTTGTGGGCATTGCGTCCCGCCAGCAGCAAGGGCCTCTGCCCCCGACTGCGTGCATATACCGCCAGCAGCTGCACCATGGCCTGGATGCACAGGGTGGAGCCTCCGGCGGCGTACAGGGTGTGTGCTCCAAAGATGGCTCCGGCATTTTCCTCGCTTTGGGCGATGATGCCCTCCGGGTGAAACAGATCGTCAGCGCCGTCTATCTCCGTGATGTCCAGTGCCTCGAAGCCCAGCGGGCCGTAGCCCTTATGGCCGGGCATATGCATCCGCACGGCCCCGCCGCCGACGTAGCGGCGGACGAAATCGCAGATAGGGGTACTCATTCCGTCCCCAGCTCACGGGCCACCGCCACGGCGATGGCGCACTCCATGCGCTTGCGGAACAGGTCGCAGCCGTCGGCGTATACGCCCCGGACGGAGCCGGTGGCGTGGTAGGCGTTGGCGGCGCACCCGCCGGAGCAGTAGAGTCTTGCCCAGCAGTCCCGGCACTCCTCCCGTGCATACACGTTGCACCCGGCAAACTCCGCCTGCACGGCATGGTTCTCCACCCCGTCCCAGATATTGCCCAGTTTGAATTTCTCGTCGCCCACGAACTGGTGACAGGGGTACAGGTCGCCCCAAGGGGTCACGGCCATGTATTCCGTACCGGAGCCGCAGCCGGAGATGCGCTTATAAATACAGGGGCCGCCCTTGAGGTCGATCATGTAATGGTAGAAGGTGAAGGGCCGTCCCTCCTTGTCCCGCTGCAGCATCAGTCGGGCCAGCTCCTCATACTGCTGCATGACGATCTCCTTGTCCGCCTCCGTCAGGGCCGCCGGATCGCCGGAAGCTGCCACCACCGGCTCCATGCTCAGCTCCGTGAAGCCCAGATCCAGCATGGTCTGGATGTCCTTCAAAAAGTCGGGGTTTGCATGGGTGAAGGTCCCCCGCATATAGTAGTTCTTCCCCTGCCGGGCCTGCACCAGCTTCTGGAACTTGGGAACGATCTTCTCCCAGCTGCCGTTTCCTGCATAGTCCACCCGGTAGCGGTCATGGACCTCCTTGCGGCCGTCCAGACTCAGCACCACATTGCTCATCTCCCGGTTGGCGAAGTCGATGACATCGTCGTCGATGAGCACCCCATTGGTGGTCAGGGTAAAGCGGAAGTGCTTGCCCCGCTCCTTCTCCACGCTGCGTGCATAGGCCACCAGCCGCTTCACCACGTCGAAATTCATCAGCGGCTCGCCGCCAAAGAAGTCCACCTCCAGATTGTGCCGGGTGCCGGAGTGATCCATGAGGAAGTCCAGCGCCTGCTTGCCCACCTCATAGCTCATCAGCGCCCGGTCGCCGTGGTACTTGCCCTGACTGGCGAAGCAGTAGGAGCAGTTGAGGTTGCAGGTGTGGGCCACATGGAGGCACAATGCCTTGATGACTCCGGAGGTGCGGGCCTTCAGCTCCCCGGCCATGGGGGCAAAGGTGTCCTCGGTGAAAAGCTTCCCGGCATCCTTCAGCGCCAGCAGCTGATCGTAGCACTCCTCCAGCTCCGACCGGGTCACGTCCTCCCGATCCCGGTACTTCTCCGCCAGCGCATCCACCAGCGTCTCCCGCTCCTGCGTCTCGAACCCGGCGATCATGTCATAGGCCACCTCGTCCACGGCGTGGACGGAGCCGGAACACACATCCAGCACCACGCACAGGTCACCCAGCTTATATTGATGTATCATCCTGTTTCCTACCTTTATATTTGATCTCTACGCCAAAAATGCCGCCCGGCAAGGGCGGCACCATGGTTTTCACGACTCAGTCGTTGTTCTTCTTCTCGCAAGCCTGATTGGCAATACCGCAGCTGGTCTTGCAGGCAGACTGGCAGGAGGTCTGGCACTCGCCGCAGCCGCCGTTCTTGGCGCTCTGGCAGAGGTCACGGGTCTCAATGGTCTGAATGTGCTTCATAGCTGTACCCTCCGTACATTACAAAATTTATCACAGTTTACCATACCTGACGCCGCTTGTCAAGCCGTCAGCCCCCGCCGGTCAGGACGCATCCGTCCCGTCCTTCTTCGGGTCATCCTTGGGCTGCTCCAGCCGCCGGAACACCGGCCGCAGCAGCAGCGCCGTCACATAGCTGAGACTGCTGTACCCGATCAGCAGCCACACAAGGCTCAGATACAGCCGCAGCCACGGGAACACCAGACACGCCCCAACCGGCACCGCCCAGATCAGCCAGATCAGCAGCATCCGTGGCAGGTTCCCCACCCCCACCAGCATGGCGTTTTTCATGTGGCTGCGCCACGTGTTCTGATACCGGGCCATCAGGGGAAACACAAACGTCAGCTCCACTGCCGCCAGCTGCAAGGCGAATACCGCCAGCAGCTTCCACAAAAAGCGGTCGTTCAGAACGGCGAAGTACAGATCAAAGCCGCACAGAACCAGCACCGCCAGCATGGGCAGCCATACCAGCAGGGCACACTTGAAGTTCTCCCGCCATGCGGCGAAAAATTTTCTCGCCGTGTGGCTGTCCTCCCCCTGTATCACTTTTCCCAGCACCTGATACAGCGCCGCTGTGGAGGGGCCTATGGTCACCACCGGCAGAGAGCACAACACCCACAGCACATTCAGCACCACCAGCGTCCACACCCGCTCCATGCCACGGGAGAAGGCGCTGTTGGGATCAAACAACGAGCGAAACATCTCACCCCTCCTTTTCCGCCGCCAGCGCATCCGCCAGCCGGGCATATTCCGCCAGCCCCAGCCGCTCTCCCCGCACAGAGGGATCCAGCCCGCAGGCAACGACGATCTCCGTCAGCCGCTCCTTGGGCAGGGGGAAGACCGTCTGCAGGGAGTTCACCAGTGTCTTGCGCCGCAGGGCAAAGCCCGCCCGGACGGTGCGGAACAGCATCTCTCTGGAGCACACCTCCACCGGCGGAGCCTTGCGGCTGCGGCAGTGGATCACCGCCGAGGTGACCTTGGGGGCCGGCAGGAAGCAGGTGTTGGAAACGGTGAACAGCAGCTCCGGCTGGGTATAGTACTGCATCAGCAGGGTAAAGGCCCCGTAGTCCGCCGTACCGGGGGCAGCGCAGATGCGCTGGGCCACCTCCTTCTGGATCAGCACCGTCAGGCTGTCGAAGCACTGGGCCTCCACGCAGGCGGTAAGGAAAGGTGTGGTGATGTTATAGGGCAGATTGGCACACAAAATGGGCCGTAGACCGGAAAACTGCTCTTTCACCGTCTGCCGCAGAGGCAGCTTCATGGCGTCCCCCTCCAGTAGGGTGAAGTTGTCAAAGTCCGCCATGGTCTCCTGCAATACGGGATAGAGCCGACGATCCAGCTCCACGGATACCACCTTTCCCGCCCGCCGGGCCAGCTGCTGGGTCAGGGGGCCGATGCCGGGACCGATCTCCAGCACGCCGGTCTGTCGGTCGGCGCCGCTGGCGGCGGCGATATCCTCCGGCACCCAGCTTTCAATGAGGAAGTTCTGCCCCATGGATTTGGAAAAACGGAAGCCGTGACGCCGCAGCAGCTCCTGTATCTCATTGCGGTCACACAGGTTCATGGGCCGCCCTCCCTTCGTATTGTTGCACATCATGTATCAGTATAGCACAGGAGCGTAAAAAGGTAAAGCCTACATTCCCCCTACCCTTGGGCAAGTTTGCCCTTTTCATCCGGAGGGATGTGTGCTATAATAAGTCGATTTCAGGACAGGAGGCGATGGACATGGAGCATCTCACCCACAGCGCCGCCGAGACGGAGGCGCTGGGCTGTCGGCTGGGCTGCGCCCTGGCCCCTGGCACCGTCATCGCCTACCGTGGCGGACTGGGCATGGGCAAGACCGCCTTCACCCGTGGTCTGGCCCGTGGGCTGGATTGCCGGGACCGTGTCACCAGCCCCACCTTCACCATCGTCAACGAGTATCAGGGGCGCATCCCCCTGTTCCACTTCGATATGTACCGCCTGCCGGATGCCGACGCCCTCTTTGATATCGGGTGGGAGGATTATCTGGATCGGGGCGGCGTGTGCGCCGTGGAGTGGAGTGAGAACGTGGCCGAGGCCCTGCCGGAGGACACCGTGTGGGTGGACATCCGCCGGCTGGAGGGTGAGGATAACGGACGGCGCATCACCATAACGGGGGTGACGGGATTTTGAAGATACTGGCTCTGGAAACCTCTGCCAAAAGCGTATCCGCTGCCGTGACCGACGGCGGCGTGGTGCGGGCCTATACTTATCAGAACACCGGCCTCACCCACAGCCGTACCCTGATGCCGCTGGTGGATGCCATGCTGCGGGAGAGCGAACAGTCGCTGGCGGACATGGACCTGCTGGCAGTGGCGGCGGGGCCGGGAAGCTTCACCGGCCTGCGGATCGGGGTATCGGCCCTGAAGGGGCTGGCCTGGGCGGCGGACAAGCCCTGCTGCGGTGTGTCCACGCTGGAGGCCATGGCCCAGAACCTGAGGCACATGGACGGGCTCATCGTCTGCGCCATGGACGCCCGGCGCAGTCAGGTCTATAACGCCGTATTCGCCGCCAAAGGCGGGCAGCTCACCCGGCTGACCCCCGACCGGGCCATCGCCCTGTCCCAGCTGGCGGAGGAGCTGCAAGGCAACCCCCGGCCCAAGCTGGTGGTGGGGGACGGCGCCGCTCTGTGCAGCGGCTTTCTCTCCGAGGCGGGCATCCCCTGCCGCATGGCCCCGGCCCAGCTGGTGATGCAGAACGCCGTGGGCGTGGCGTTGGCGGCGGAGGAGATGGCCGCCCGTGGCGAAACGGTATCCGCCCGTGATCTGGTTCCGGTCTACCTGCGGCTGAGTCAGGCGGAGCGGGAGCGGCTGGCCAAGGGCCTGAAGATCACTTTGGACTGATTCAAAAATTTTTATATGCGGAGGACAAGACTATGAGCAATCAGTTTCCCACCCTGCACATTGTGGACCATCCCCTGGTGCAGCACAAGCTGTCGGTGATGCGTGACAAGAACACCAGCGTGAAGGACTTCCGGGCACTGGTGGGCGAGATCGCCATGCTGCTGACCTACGAGGCCACCCGTGACCTGCCCATGACCACCCGGACCATCGAGACCCCCATCTGCTCCTTCGAGGCGCCTGTGCTGGCAGGCAAGAAGCTGGCCATCGTCCCCATCCTGCGGGCCGGACTGGGCTTCGAGGACGGCATCCTGACACTGGTCCCTTCCGCCCGTGTGGCCCACATCGGCATGTACCGGGACGAGGAGACACTGGAGCCTCACTTCTACTTCCTGAAGTACCCCAAGGACATCGCCGGCCGTGACGTGCTGATCGTGGATCCCATGCTGGCCACCGGCGGCAGCGCCGACATGGCCATCACCAAGATGAAGGAGCTGGGCTGCAAGAATATCAAGCTGATGATCCTGGTGGCAGCCCCGGAGGGCGTGAAATTCATCTATGAGCGCCACCCCGATGTGGACATCTACTGCGCTGCGCTGGATGACCACCTGAACGAGAACGGCTACATCGTCCCCGGTCTGGGCGACGCCGGTGACCGCATCTTCGGCACCAAGTAAACCCCGCAGCGAAACTGAAAGCTTTTTCAGCAATTTTTTCTCTCCTATCCGAAATATCCGCAGGCATTCCATACCTGCGGATATTTTTCGGCATTTCCATGGAATTTGCTGTTGCATTTTGCGCCGTTTTCGGGTAGAATGAGTGTGACAATTCAGATTGGTAGCTGTAAGGAAGTGTCTCGCACACGGGCTGCAACTATCACTCGGCGGTTGCTTGAGTGTTTCAGATCTCTCCGGGGATTTGGAGCATTTTTTGTTACCCGGAAACATTATAAAAGGAGGAAACATCATGAATCTGGTCATCAACGGCAGACTCATCACCCGTGACACGGAGGGCAAGGGCTATTACGAGCATGGTGCCGTGGCCTACGAGGGCAGCAAGATCGTGGAGGTAGGTGAGGAGAGCGCCTTGCGCCGGAAGTACCCCGACGCCCACTGCATCGATGCCAGGGGCGGCGTCATCATGCCCGCCCTTATCAACGCCCACACCCACATCTACTCCGCTCTGGCGAGAGGTCTGTCCATCGTGGGCAACAACCCCACCAACTTCTATGAGGTACTGGACGGTACATGGTGGGCCATCGACCGCAAGCTGATGATGGACGGCACACGGGCCAGCGCCACGGCTCTGTACATGGACTCCATCAAACAGGGTGTCACCACCATCTTCGACCACCACGCCTCCTACGGTGAGATCCCCGGCACCCTCCACACCATTGCCGAGGAGTCCAAGCGACTGGGCCTGCGCTCCTGTCTGTGCTATGAGGTCTCCGACCGGGACGGCGAGGAGAAGTGCCTGCAGGCCATTCAGGAGAACGCCGACTTTATCACCGAGTGTGAGAAGAACAAGGACCCCATGCTGGCGGCCATGTTCGGCGGCCACGCCCTGTTCACCATCAGCGACAAGACCTTCGACCGGATGGTGGCCGCCAACAACGGCCGCACCGGCTACCACATCCATGTATCTGAGGGCATGAACGATGTGTATGATTCCCTGCAGAACTACGGCCGCCGCCCCATCCAGCGGCTGCAGGACCACGGTATTCTGGGGGACAAGACCATTCTGGGCCATTGCATCCACGTCAACACCGCCGAGATGGAGATCATCCAGCACACCAACACCATGGTGGTGAATAACCCGGAGAGCAACATGGGCAACGCCATCGGCATCTGCCCGGTGATCCAGCTGCACAAGCGGGGCATCCTGCTGGGCATGGGTACCGATGCCTATACCAACGATATGCTGGAGTCCATCAAGGTGGCCCTGTGCTCCCAGCGGAGCCAGAACTGCCTGCCCAACGTGGGCTGGTGCGAGGTGACGGATATGCTGTTCCGCAACAACGCCAAGATCGGTGAGAAGTACTTCCCCACCACGCTGGGCGTGCTGAAGGCCGGTGCGGCGGCGGACATCATCGTCATGGACTATAAGCCCTTCACCCCCTTCTCCGACGAGAACATCGACGGCCACATGATCTTCGGCATGACCGGCCGCCAGTGCCAGACCACCATCGCAGGCGGCAAGGTGCTGATGCAGGACCGTGTGCTGGTGGGCATCGACGAGGAGGCAGAGAACGCCCACATTCTGGAAGCCGCCAAAAAGCTGTGGGGTGACCTGAACCACAGAACGTATTGATATCCCATCATCCCCATATCACAATAAGGAGGAATCCCCATGTCTGAAAAAATGTATCCCATCCCCTTCCGCTCTCTTATGAACTGGGTGGTCACCGAATACGCCGACTGCGGCGAGATCTTCGGCATCCACAAGGCCTATCGTGCCTCCGGCAAGAGCCTGCCCATCTTCGGTGAGCGCATCGAAACTCCCTTCGGCCCCGCCGCCGGCCCCAACAGCCAGCTGGCTCAGAACATCATCGCCGCCTATGTGGCCGGCGCACGGTTCTTCGAGGTCAAGACCGTCCAGAAGATGGACGGCGCCGATCTGGCCGCCTGCGTCCCCCGCCCCTGCATTCTGGCCAATGACGAGGGCTACAATCAGGAGTGGTCCACGGAGCTGACGGTGCCGCAGGCCATGGACGAGTACATCAAGGCCTGGTGCGCCCTGAAGGTTCTCAGCAAGGTCTACGATCTGGGCGATCCCGACGGCTTCGTGTTCAATATGTCCGTAGGCTACGATCTGGAGGGCATCAAGGGCGAGAAGGTGAACACCTACATCGACGGCATGATGGACGCCCGCCGTACCGCCATCTTCGGTGAGTGCAAGGCGGTTCTGAAGGAGCTGTTCCCGGCGGAGAGCGACTTCATCGACGCCATCTCCCCCCGTGTCTCCGGCAGCGTCACCGTCTCCACCCTCCATGGATGTCCTCCCGATGAGATCGAGCGCATTGCCAGCTATCTCATCTCCGAAAAGCACCTGCACACCTTCGTCAAATGCAACCCCACCATTTTGGGCTACGAGACTGCCCGGCGGACGCTGGACGCCATGGGCTATGACTACATCGTCTTTGACGAGCACCACTTCAACGAGGATCTCCAGTGGGCAGACGCCGTTCCCATGTTCCAGCGGCTCCAGAAGCTGGCGGACAGCTGCGGGCTGGAGTTCGGCCTGAAGCTCTCCAACACCTTCCCGGTGGACACCACCCGTGGAGAACTGCCCAACAACGAGATGTATATGTCCGGCCGGAGCCTGTTCCCCCTGACCATCGAGATGTGCCACCGCATCTCCCGGCAGTTCGGCGGCAGGATGCGGATCTCCTTCGCCGGCGGCGCCGAGTACTTCAACTGCGACAAGCTGTTTGCCGCTGGTATCTGGCCCATCACCGTGGCCACCACCATCCTCAAGCCCGGCGGCTACAACCGCCTGCTGCAAATGGTGGAGAAGGTGGAGGCTCTGCCCTACCGTCCCTTCTCCGGCACGGACACGCAGGCCATCTGTGACCTGTCCACCGCCAGCCACACGGACTTCCACCACGTCAAGCCCATCAAGCCCCTGCCCAGCCGCAAGAGCGACAAGCAGGTGCCTTGGCTGGACTGCTTTACGGCTCCCTGCAAGGGCGGCTGTCCCATCGAGCAGGATATCCCCGAATATGTGGAGCTGGTCCGCAAGGGCCTGTACGGCCCGGCCCTGAAGCTCATCACCGAGAAGAACCCCCTGCCCTTCCTCACCGGCACCATCTGCGCCCACCGGTGCCAGACCAAGTGCTCCCGGAATTTCTACGACGAGTCCGTCCGCATCCGGGATACCAAGCTGGTGGCGGCCTACCACGGCTATGAGGCCCTCATGGCCTCCATCCAGAAGCCCGCCAAGGTGGCGGGCAAGAAGGCCGCCATCATCGGCGGCGGCCCCACCGGCATCGCCGCCGCCTATTTCCTGGGCCGTGCCGGTATCGAGACCACCATTTTCGAACGGGAGCAGTGTCTGGGCGGTGTCCCCCGCCACGTGATCCCCGCCTTCCGCATCACCAACGAGGCCATCCAGAAGGACATCGCCCTGATGGAGAAGTACGGCGTGGAGGTCCGCTGCGGCGCTCCCGCCCCCTCCGTGGCGGAGCTAAAGGCCATGGGCTACACCCATATTCTCTATGCCGTGGGCGCATGGAAGCCCGGCCAGCTGGGCATCCCCGGCGATGTGGCCGGCGCCATCCAGTGGATGAAGGGCGTCAAGGCCGGGAACATCTCCGTAGGCGGCAATGTGGCCGTGGTGGGCGCCGGCAATACCGCCATGGATGCGGCCCGTCTGGCCAAGCGCAGCGGCGCCCAGCACGTCACCATCGTCTATCGCCGCACCAGGAAGTATATGCCCGCCGACGAGCATGAGTTGGCGCTGGCGCTGGCGGACGGCGTGACCTTTGCCGAGCTGTGCGCCCCGGTGGAGCAGAAGGACGGCGTGCTGCGCTGCGAGAAGATGAAGCTGGGCGAGGCGGATGCCTCCGGCCGCCGCAGCCCCGTGGCCACCGGTGAATATGTGGACATCCCCTGCGATCTGGTGATCTCCGCCGTGGGCGAGCAGGTAGACAGCGCCCTCCTGACCTCCAACGGCGTGGAGGTGGACGGCAAGGGCCGCCCCGCCTTCCGAACCAATGTGGAGGGCGTGTACGCCGCCGGTGACGCCCGCCGTGGCCCCGCTACGGTGGTGGAGGGCATTGCCGACGCCGCACAGTTCGCCGAGGCAGTCATCGGCGCTCCCCATACCTACGATATCCCCCAGCAGGCCTACATCACCAAGGCCGACGCCATCGCCAAGAAGGGTATCCTGCGGATGAGCGGCTGCACCGCCTGCGAGGGTGAGCGCTGCCTCCAGTGCTCCACCGCCTGCGAAAACTGTGCCGACTCCTGCCCCAACCGGGCCAACGTGGTCATTGCCATGGCCGACGGCAGCCACCAGATCCTGCACGTGGACAAGATGTGCAACGAGTGCGGCAACTGCACCCAGTTCTGCCCCTACCACTCCGAGCCCTGCCACGATAAGTTCACCCTCTTCCAGACAGCGGAGGATATGGCGGATTCCCACAACGCCGGTGTCCTGTTCCTGGGCGGCGACCGGGTGAAGGTGCGTACCTTCGGGGAGCCCAAGGAGTACGACCTCTCCGGCAGCAACGACCTGCCTGCGGAGCTGGAAAAGCTCATCGTCACCGTCCGTGACCGGTACAGCTATCTGTTTGCGTAAGTAGCCATAGTAGAAGGGAGCCGCCTTTTGCCAAAGCCCCATAAGGATGTTTTTTGGCAGGGATACGGTGTAACCCCACAA
>OLFX01000042.1_pt1 | contig 188475 bp, 230 predicted proteins | sample 1605091 | NCBI WGS metagenome assembly OLFX01 (sample SAMEA3888906, study PRJEB22519) | human gut metagenome | biome: human gut; feature: human-associated habitat; material: faeces | place: Denmark | collected 2012
GGGGGGCGGGCCGTTACGGGCGTAAGATACAGGGCCGCAGGCCAGGCAGAAAAAAGAGAGGACCCTTTGCAGGGTCCTAAAAACCAGAGTAGGGAGTCCAGAGGGGAGAAACTCTCCCCTCTGGCCCTCTTTCCCCCCGTTTCTCGGGAGAAACGGGGGCCCCCGCCGGGTAGGCGCCCTACGGGGCGCTGCGCCCCGAGGCCGGTCAAAGCCCCGACCACCCGAAGGGTACGCAGTACCGCACCGTTCCCCCGCCCGGGACCGGGCGGGAACCCACGCGGCAGGTCTGGACCTGCGATGGTCCCAACGGAACCACCTACCGACGGCGCCGCCCCCAAGGCCAGTCCAAGGGGCAGGGCCTGCCGGGCCCCATCCCCGCGCCAGTGAGCGCCTACCTCACAGTTCTACCACCAGCCCGGTGGAGAACTGGGTCACTTGCGCCCCCAATTCCTCCCGGAGCAGGGCAAACCCTCTCTCCCCGGTGCAGTGGCCGGTGAGGATCTGGGCCACCCCGGTGTCCCGAAGGCGGCGGGCCAGGGCCCGGACCTCCTGGTCCGGGGTCTCGTAGAGGTGGAAGCCCCCGACGATGGCCAGGATGGGCCGGCCGGGGAAGGCGGCTTGGACCTCCCGGATGATGGTGTCCGCCCCGGCGTGGCAGCAGCTGCTCAAAAGGACCAGCCCCCGGGGCGTCTCCAGCACCAAGGTCTGCTCGTGGGAGAAGTCGTCCGGCACCCACTGCCCCGCCCGGAGGCAGAACATCCCAGCGGCCTCCCCCCGCCGGGCCAGGCCGGGGGTTGTGTGGGGGAGCAGATGCACCCCGGGCAGGGGAGAGAAGGCCCCGGTGACGTACCGAAGCCGGGGGGCAAACCGGTCCAGCAGCCCCCGCTTCGGCCCCTCATACCGCCACAGGCCGGGGGCGTGGTCGAAGCAGACCTCCCCGCAGCTTGCCTGGAGGTAGAAGGGGGCGGAGGGGTTCCGGGCGAAGAAGGCGTCCATCCCGTTGGCATGGTCCCAGTGGGCGTGGGAGAGGACGCCGAAGGCCACAGCCCCCAGATCCAGCCCCAAAGCCTCGGCGTTTCGGGCGAAGAGATCGCTGGCCCCGGTGTCCAGCAGGAGGGCATGGCCCTGGTACTCCAGGTATAGGGAGAGGCCCCACTCGGCCTCCAGCCCCCGGGCGGGGAGGTTGTCAGAGAGAACGGTGATGCGCATGGCAGCGCCTCCTTTGCAAAAGAGCATTCAGGGGATCCACTTCCGGCGGAAGTAGAGGTAGGACAGCAGCCCAGGGACCCCCACCCAGAGGAGGAACACCCCCAAGGTCAGCGCCTCAAACTGGGCCGTCAGGGAGAGGCCCGCCAGGTAAACCAGGGCCAGAGGAAAGGAGAGGTACCCCACCAGCCGGTGGGCCACCGTCCAGGTGTCCTCGTCGGCCACGGTCCAGGGCAGGCGAAGGCCGGTGTGGCGGCTAAAGGGGAGCTTGGGGGCCAGGTTCCCCAGGAAGAGGAGGACCGCCAGCACCAGGGCAGCGGCGAAGTATCGCTCTCCCGCCTCTGTCCAGGGGAGGTGTCCCATCTCCGCCAGCAGGGCAGCCCCTACGCACACCAGGACCAGGGCGGCGTCAAAGGCGGTGACCCACCGCAGGGGCTTCCACTTGGGGCTGTCCGCCGGCAGGTCGGTGAGGTCCTCCAAATGGCGGGCCAGGTCCCACACCACCCCCAACAGAACGGCCCCCAGCAGCACCAGCCCCGCTAGGCCGCCCAGCACCTGGGCCAGCAGGGCAGCCCCCAGGATCAGAAGGGTGAGGGCCAGGAGCCGGCCCCTGGGTTCATTCCGTCTCATGGCAGGGCTCCTCCTTTCGGCCCAGCAGGTCGGTGAGCTGGACCACCATCTCCTGAACCACGGAGAGGTTCAGGGTATAGAGAATCTGGTTCCCCCGGCGCTCCGCGGTGATAATCTCCGCCCGCTTCAGCACGTCCAAATGCCGGGAAATGGAGGGCTGGGAGATGGAAAAGTGGGCGGCAATCTCCCCGGCGGTGCGGCTGCGCCATTTCAGCAGCCGGATGATCTCCCGCCGGTAGGGGTTGGCCAGGGCCTGGAAAAAGTCGTCTCCCATCGCGGTGCCTCCCTTCACGTATCTATTTTCTATTATAGCTAAATTACGAAATACGTCAAGCAAAACCGGGCAGGGTTCAGAGGACCCTGCCCGGTGCGTTCTCCTGGGGGATGGTGTGGGGCATTAGCCCTGGGTGGGGGTGCCGGTGAAGATCATCTTGGCGGCCACCTTGTCACTGCCCTCGTTGAAAGCCTCCACGTCCATCACCAGCAGCTGCTTGCCCCGCTTGATAACCTTGGCCACAGCATAGGCTTTGTCCGTTGTGATGGCCCGGAGGAAGTTAATTTTATATTCCACGCCGATGACGGAGTATCCCTCCGGCAGGACGGTGAGGCCGGCATACCCGGCGGCTGCCTCACACAGGGCCCCAGTGACGCCGCCATGGAGGAGCCCGGTCTGCTGGAGCAGATCGTCCCGCTTCTGGCAGGAGATCACCACCCGGCCCTCCTCCGCTTCTTCCACCTGCAGGCCCAGAAGTTTGCCGAAACTCTGGTTCTGGATGCCTGCCGCCACTCTGCGCATCATCTCGTTGTCGTTCATGGGAAATCACCGTTCCGGCCGGGGCGCCTGTGCCTCCGGCCGCCTTTCTCGTTGTTGCTCATAAAATCCCTCCTGGGGGAGGGGGATGGCCTCAGGCCGGGGCCCGTCAGGGGTCTTGGCCGCCGGAGAGAAAGCCGCCGCGGAAAAAGTTTGCTTCCCCCGTCGGGGTGGCCGTCAGCCGGAAGATCACGCAGCCGTCGGGGCAGACCACGTCCTTGGTGTACTTCCCGCTGCCCCCCACGTTCCGCAGGTCGCCGCCGCTGCGGACCGCTTCCATCAGGGGGAACAGGGTTCCCATGACCTTGGAGCAGATCCCCTGGCCGGCCTGGTTCACCGGGCAGCCGTAGGTGCAGGTGTACCGGTCGCCGATCTCCTCCCCGTTGCGGCAATACCCCTCCGGGGTGTTCCCCCGGAGATAGCCGATGACCTCTACCGTCCAGGTGTACTCCTCCTGGTACCATTTTTCCATGGCCATTCCGCCTTTCTCCCTGGGCCTGCCCAAAGGGCCCGGGCCTGTTTGCCCTATGGTACCACATCCCGCGCCGGGGGACAAGATGGAATTTCCCTGTCATATTCCCCCAACCCGGCGCATATCTTTCCCTAGCTGATGACGGGAGGTGTATCCATGACGGCTTTGGACAAGGCCCTGCCCCAATTCCTGGGAGCCATGCTGGACTGCCTGCCCCCCAAGGAGCGGGAGGGGGTGGAGGAGCTCCGCCTCCGGGAGGGGTTCCCCCTCTCCGCCGTCCAGGCAGGGGAGGAGTGGACCCACCCCGCCTGGCGGAACCGCCCCCTCACCGAGGAGGACCTCCGCCGGGTGGTGGAGACGGCGGGGCGGGGCTCGGTACACACCATTTTAGACCAACTGCGCGGGGGCTATGTCACCTCCCCCGGCGGGGTACGCCTGGGGATCTGTGGGGAGGGGGCGGTCCGGGACGGGGCCCTCCTGTCCTTCCGGCGCATCACCTCCCTGGCCCTCCGGGTGCCCCACACCATGGAGGGGATTGCCCGCCCCCTTCTGCCCCGGCTCAACCAGGGGGGCCAGGTGCCCAGCACCCTCATCCTCTCCCCGCCGGGGCTGGGAAAGACCACCTTGCTGCGGGACCTCATCCGCTGCCTCTCCCTGGGGGAGGGGACGGCGCCCCGCCGGGTGGGGGTGGCCGACGAGCGGGGGGAGCTGGGGGCGGGGGAGCTCCGCTACGCCCTGGGCCCCCGGGCCGACGTGCTGGAAAACTGCCCCAAGGACCAGGCCCTGCTGATGCTCCTGCGGGGGATGGCCCCCCAGGTGCTGGCCGCCGACGAGATCACCCACCCGGCAGACCTGCGGGCCATGGAGACCGCCGCCGGCTGCGGGGTCACCCTGCTGGCCACCGCCCACGGGGGCAGCTGGGAGGAACTCTCCCTCCGGCCCCTCTACCGGGAACTGCTGGGGGCGGGGATCTTTCAAAAGTTTGTCTTCATCTCCCTGGCGGCAGGGAGGCGGGTGTACACCGTCCAGGACGGGGGAGGGCCCCTATGACCGCCGCCCTGGCAGGGAAGGCCCTGCTGTTTCTGGGGTGCACCGCCCTGGGGGTGCTCCGGGGGCAGGGCCTGCGGCAGCGGGCGGCTTGCCTGCAGGCCTTCCGCCGGGTTTTGGCGGCCCTGGCCCGGGAGCTGGCCTTCTCCCTGCGCCCTCTGGACCAGTTGATGGCCGGGGCCCAGGAGGGAAGCCAAGGGCCGGTGGCGGACTTCTTCCAGGCCTGCTGCCAGGCCTTCGCCGCCGGAGGGCGGGAGAGCTGGGCCGACAGCTGGGCAACCGCCCTGGAAGCAACGCCCCTTCCCCTGACCCCAGAGGACCGCCGCCTGCTGCGAGAGGCGGGGGACGTGCTGGGCCGTTACGACGGGGAGAGCCAGCGGGCCGCCTTGGAGGCCCTCCTGGCCCGCTTGGAGGACCAGGGAGCCCAGGCCCAGGCCGAGGCCCACCGGCTGTTCCGGGTCTACCTGGCCCTGGGGGTGGCGGCGGGGCTCTTCTGCCTCATCCTCCTGTGAGGCATGATCCCAGCGGGAGGTGCATAGAGTGGGAGCAACGAAAGAAACCGGGACGAGACCCTCGTTCCGCGGAAAGGAAGGCGGCAATGGACGTAGATCTGGTGTTCAAAATCGCGGCGGTGGGGATCCTGGTCTCGGTGCTCAACCAGGTGCTCACCCGGTCCGGCCGGGAGGAGCAGGCCACCATGACCACCCTGGCCGGGCTCATCGTGGTCCTCATGATGGTGGTGCAGAAGATCAGCGAGCTCTTCGAGCTGGTCAAGACCCTCTTCGGGCTGTGATGGGCCATGGATATGCTGGCTTTGGGCGCGGTGGGGGTGGTGGCCGCCCTGTTTGCCGTGATGGTCCGGCAGCGGGCCCCGGAGATGGCTTTGGTTCTGGCCATGGCAGCCTGCGTGCTGCTGCTGTGGAACACCCTGCCCCTGCTGGAGAGCATCCGGGACGTGATGGAGGAACTGGCCAGCCTCACCGAGATTTCTCCCACCCTGCTGCGGCCCATGCTCCAGACGGTGGGGCTGGCCCTGGTGACCAAGCTGGCCGCCGCCCTCTGCCGGGACGCAGGGGAGGGGAGCCTGGCCGCCTTCGTGGAGGTGGCCGGGGCGGCGGCCGCCGTGCTGGTGGCCTTGCCCCTGTTAAAAATGGTCCTCCAGCTGGTCATGGGGCTGCTGTGAGGCGGGTTCTGCTGCTGGTCCCCCTGCTGGTGCTGCTCCTGATGCCCACCGCCCTGGCCCTGGACCAGGGGGAGATCTGGGAGGAGCAGACCCAAGCCCTGGGGTTGGACGAGCTGGAACAGGCCGGGGAGGCCTACACCGGCCAGACGGAGATCGGGGAGGACCTGGACGTGGCCCAGTCCTTCCATCACATGGCCCAAACCGGGAAGGAAGCCCTGGGCGGGGTGGTAAAGGCCTCGGTCCGCAGCTGCGTCCTCCTCCTGGCGGTGACCCTGCTGTGCGGCCTGGCCGAGGGCCTCCAAGTGGGCGGGACGGACAGGCTGGGGGCGGTCACCCTGGTGGGCGCCCTGGTGATTACCACCATCGCCGTGGGGGATGTCAACTCCCTCCTGGCCCAGGGGAAGCAGGCCATCTCCAACATGGAGGCGCTGGGGGACGTGCTCCTGCCCACCGTCTCCATGGCCACCGCCGCCAGCGGCGCGCCGGCCATGGCGGTGGTGAAGCACAGCATTACCATCCTGTTTTCCGACCTGCTCCTCCACCTGATCCAGAACCTGCTCATCCCCCTGTGCTATGCCTATGTGGCCGCCAACGTGGCCTGGGCCGCCCTGGGCAACGACGGGCTCAAACGGATCGGCGGGCTGCTGAAGTGGCTCATCACCATCCTCCTGTCGGTGGTGCTGCTGGCCTTCATCGCCTACCTCAACCTCTCCGGGGTGATCTCCGGCGGGGCGGATGCGGCCACGGTGAAGGCGGCCAAGTTCACCATCTCCAACCTGGTGCCGGTGGTGGGGGGCGTGATCTCCGACACGGCGGAGACCCTCCTGGCCGGGGCCTCGGTGCTGCGCAACGCCGCAGGGGTCTTTGGGATGCTGGCGGTGCTGGGGATCTGCGTGGTGCCCTTCCTGAACCTGGGGGTGCACTATTTAATGTATAAGTGTACCGCCGCCCTGGCGGCCACCGCCTCGGGCAACGGGCGGATCACCGGCCTCATCGAGGCCCTGGGCACCGCCTTCGGCCTGATCCTGGCCATGACGGCGGCCTGCGCGGTGCTGTTGGTGGTGGCCATGGTGTCCGCCGTGTCGGCGGTGACGGGATAGGAGGGGAGGCACGTGGAACTCATCCGCACCTGGATTCTCAGCGTCACCGTCTCCGCCATCGTCATCGCAGTGGCGGAGGCCCTGATGCCCCCAGGGGCCGTCAAGAAGGTGGGCAAGCTCACCGGCGGCCTGATCCTGGTGCTGGGCATCCTCCAACCCCTGGTGACCATGGACTATGAGGACCTCTACGACATGGTCACCGCCCTGCCCGCCGGGGCCATCGCCCAGGAGGAGGCCCAGACCCACCAGTACGAGGCCATGAAAGGAATCATAGAGGAGGAGTTGGAAGCATACATTGTGGACAAAGGGGAAGCGTTGGGGGCAGACTGCACGGCCCAGGTGACCTGCACACCGGGGGAGGGGGAGGTCCCCGTCCCCACCCAGGCCACCGTCACCGGCGACCTGACCCCCGCCCAGCAGGAGGCCATGTCCCGCTACCTGGAGCAGGAGCTGGGCATCCCCTCCCAGGGGCAAATCTTTGACAGCGAGGAAGTGCCATGAACGGGAGAGAAACCATGGGCCAGCTGGCCCAGCGGGTGAGGGCATCCCTGCACAAGTACCGCCTGGTGTGGCTGGTGATCCTGGTGGGGCTGTTCCTGCTCCTCCTGCCCACCGGCGGGGGAGAGGGGGAGGAGGCCGCCGCCGAACCTGCCCAAGGGACCTTTGACCTGGAAAAAACCGAGGCCCGCCTGGCCCAGGCCCTGTCCCAGATCAAGGGGGCGGGGGAGGTGACGGTGATGCTCACCGTGGCCAACGGCCCCCGGCAGGTGCTGGCCCAGGACGTGGACCGGAACAGCCAGCAGGGGGAGGAGAGCACCCAGACCGTCATCCTCTCCCGGGGCAGCAGCAGCCAGGAGACGGTCACCGTCCAGGAGATCTACCCCCGGTACCAGGGGGCCCTGGTGGTGTGCCCCGGGGGCGACGACCCCGAGGTGCGCCTGCAAATCACCGAGGCTCTGTCGGCCCTGACGGGCCTGGGCGCCGATAAAATTTCGATCAGTGAAGGAAAGTGAGGAAGTACCTATGAAACTCTGGAAACGCAATGTCATCGCCGCAGCCATCGTCCTGTTCGTCTGCGGGGCCGTCTATCTCAACTGGAGCTATTCCCAAGACACCGCCGCCGGGAAGAACCTGGGGGAGGCCGCCCTGGTGGGGCAGACCGATCCCCTCCAGAACGCGGAGGAGGGAAACCAGGACGCTGCCGCCCAGGAAGGCGGCGGGGCAGAGGGGGACGCTGCCACCCAGGAGGGCCAGGCCGCCGGGGAGAGCAGCTACTTCTCCACCGCCCGCCTCAACCGCCAGCAGGCCCGGGACAACGCCCTCTCCCTGCTCCAGGAGGCGGCCAAGGATGAGAAGGCCGACCAGGCCGCCGTGGACGAGGCCAACCAGGCCATCCAGACCATGGCCGACGCCACCATGACCGAAGCCCAGATCGAAAACCTCATCACCGCCAAGGGCTATGCCGACTGCGTGGCCTTCCTGGGGGAGGACAGCATCAGCGTGGTGGTCTCCGCCATGGAGAACGGCATGACCGACGCCGACGCCGCCCGGATCGGGGAGATCGTCAAGGAACAGACCGGCCTGAACGCCGATCAAATCAAAATCATCGAAGCCGAATGAGGCCCGCAGCAAGCCCCTCCCTTACCACCGAGAGCCTGGTAAGGGAGGGGCTTGCTCTCCCTTACCGGGGCTGGTATACTGGGAGGCAGCAGGGGGCGGCCATTCGGGCACCCCCTGCGAAAGATACGCCCACAGGAGGAACCATCCCATGTCTAGCCCTATGAAACCCCTGCTCCCCCTGGCCGTGGGCCTGGCGTTGGGGGTCTGGCTGGCCCGCCGCACCCGGCCCCAGCCCCAGGAGAGCCCCAACCGCCAAGCCCAGCTGCAGCAGCAGATCCGCCAGCTGAAGGAGGGGTACGAGAAGCAGGACCGCATCCGCCGGGATTTTACCGCCAACGTCTCCCACGAACTCAAGACCCCCCTCACCTCCATCTCCGGCTACGCGGAGATCCTCCGGGAGGGGATGGTGAAAAGCGAGGACGTGGGCCGCTTCGCCGGGAAGATCTATGAGGAGGCCCAGCGCCTCATCGCCCTGGTGGAGGACATCCTCAACCTCTCCCACCTGGACGAGGGGGCCCCGGGGCAGGAGCGCCGCTGCGGCATCGACCTCTACGCCCTCTGCGCCCGGGCCCTGACCCGGCTGGAGGAGGCCGCCCGGCAGCGGAAGATCACCCTCACCCTCACCGGCACCTGCCAGCGGGTGGACGGAGCGGAAAAGCTCCTGGAGGAGATCCTCTTCAACCTCTGCGACAACGCCATTAAATATAATAAGGAAGGGGGCCGGGTGGAGGTTTCGGTCACCCGGGAACCCCAGTGGGTGGTTCTCACCGTCCAGGACACCGGCATCGGCATCCCGTCGGGGGAGACCGACCGGGTCTTCGAGCGGTTCTACCGGGTGGATAAGAGCCACTCCAAGGAGATCGGCGGCACCGGCCTGGGCCTGTCCATCGTCAAGCACGCCGCGGCCTACCACGACGCCAAGATCCACATCGACAGCCAGCTGGGGCGGGGGACCCGGGTGCAGGTGCGCTTCCACCCCAGCGGGGAGGGGCAGCCATGAACCTGCCCCTCTCTCCCGGGGCGGCGAAAGCTTTGGCCCTCCTCCAGGCGGCGGGGTATGAGGCCTGGATCGTGGGGGGCTGCGTCCGGGATGCCCTTTTGGGCCTGCCCCCCAAGGACTATGACCTCACCACCTCCGCCCTGCCGGAGGAGACCCAGCGGGTCTTTGCCGCCTACCCCCGTATCGAGACCGGCCTGCGCCACGGCACCGTCACCGTCCTGCTGGAGGGGGAGCCCCTGGAGATCACCACCTACCGGGTGGACGGGGCCTACTCCGACGCCCGCCACCCAGACGGGGTCACCTTCACCCGCAGCCTGCGCCAGGATGCCGCCCGGCGGGACTTTACCATCAACGCCATGGCCTACGCCCCCGGCCAGGGGCTGCAGGACTTCTTCGGAGGGCAGGCGGACCTGGCCCAGGGGACCATCCGGGCGGTGGGCAGGGCGGAGACCCGCTTTCACGAGGACGCCCTGCGCATCCTCCGGGCCCTGCGGTTTGCTTCCGTGCTGGACTTCACCCTGGAGGCGGAGACCCACCAGGCCGCCCTGGCCTGCGCCCCGCTGCTGGCGGCCATCTCGCCGGAGCGGGTGTCCGGCGAACTGGGGAAGCTCCTCTGCGGCAAAGCCGCCGGGCGGGTGCTGCGGACCTATCCCCAGGTGCTGGGGGCGGTGGTGCCGGAGATCCTCCCCATGGTGGGGTTTGACCAGCGGAATGCCCACCACTGCTACGATGTGTGGACCCACACCGCCGTGGCGGTGGACCACGTGCCCCCGGAGCTCCCCCTCCGCCTGGCCATGCTCTTCCACGACATCGGCAAGCCGGACACCTTTTCCCTGGGGGAGGATGGCCAGGGGCACTTCTACGGCCACGCCCGGCGGAGCGTGGAGCAGGCGGAGGCCATTCTCACCCGGCTGCGGTTCCCCCGGCGCACCCGGGAGCGGGTGCTCACCTTGGTCCGCTACCACGACGCCGTCCTGGAAGAGAGCCCCCAGCGGGTCCGCCGGTGGCTGAACAAACTGGGACCGGAGGTTTTTTTCGACCTGCTGGCCATCCAAGGCGGGGACGCCGCCGCCCAGGCCCCGGCATATTGCACAAGGTTGGACCACCTCCGGCGCCTGGAAACGCTGGCCCGGCAGGTGCTGGACCAGGCCCCCTGCCTCACCGTACGGGACTTGGCGGTGGGGGGAGAGGACCTTTTGGCCCTGGGATACCGGGGGCCCGCCATCGGCCGGGCCCTCCGCGCCCTGCTGGACCAGGTGTTGTCGGAGACGGTTTCCAATGAAAAAAATGCTCTCTTGCAACGGTTAGCGCAAATGGATGCAGAAAATACAGAGAAAATGGAACCTTGCAGCAAAAAGAAAGATCCATGAAAAATTTCGAAAACCGACCATTTCCATCTTTTTGTGAAAAAATTGAAAATTTCTCTTTCCTTTTTCTATGTAGTGTGATATAATGAAGCCACTCAAAAGGTCTGCGGCTTCGTCAAAAAAACGAAAAAGCGGATGAGGAGTACGGCTCGATCCCCAAAAGACAGGAGGAATGCAGTGACCCGGGAAGGTGAATCCACATCCACCGAAAGAAGGAAACACACGTATGGATTTTCCTCAAATGAAGGAAGACATTCGAAGAGACTCCATGCGAAACAAAAGAAGAATTCCCGCCTGGCGATGAAATGAGCCACCCGCCAGACAGGAGACCGCGTGCGAATAATAGTTGTGAGATGATCAAACTATATTTCAACAAGAAACGAGGTAAAAAGTATGAGTAATCAGGGAGAGAAAAAAGGCGTCAGCGCGCTTGACTTTTTCTGCTTAGGTTTCGGCGCGATCGTCGGAGTCGGCTGGGCCGTCTCCATCAACAGCTGGATGTCTGACTGCGGTGGCCCCGTCCCCGCCGGCATCGGCTACATCGTGGCACTGGTTATGATGGTCCCCATCGCCCTGTGCTACTGCGAACTGGTTCCCGCCCTCCCCGTTGCCGGCGGCGGCATGGCTTTCGCCTTCCGTGCCTTCAACGATAAGGTGGCCGTCATCTCCGGATGGGCAGCCTTCGGCGGGTTCATCTCCATCATTCCTTGGGAAGCCATCCAGATCACCGACGTTCTGGGTTACCTGATCCCCAGCCTGACTGCTGGCGACCCGCTCTACATTGTGTACGGCACCGGTGTTCACCTGACCACCATCATCATCGGCGTTATTTGTTCGCTGCTGCTGTTCGCTCTGAACATGCGCGGCCTGGCCTCCGCAGCCGTTCTGCAGAAGATCCTCTGCTTCGTGCTGGTGGGCGCCGGCATCCTGGGCGCCGTGGCATCCCTCATCAAGGGCGATGCTTCCAACTGGCAGCCCATCTATGACACCACCAACGCTCTGGTCTATGGCAGCGCTGCCGATGGCTACGTGGAAGCCACCAACAGCAACATGATCGGCGGCATCCTGGCCATCCTGTCCACCGCTCCCTTCTTCCTGGCTGGTTTCGAGACCATCCCCCAGGGCGTTGAGGACGCCGGCGGCGACATCAAGTCCGTTGGTAAGACCGTGGTGCTCTCCGTGGCCCTGGCCTGTATCTTCTACGCCATCCTGCTGTTCTGCTTCGGCTATGCTTGGCCCTGGCTCGAGTTTGCTCAGCCCACCGCTGTTGGCGGCGAGATGACCAACCCCGCAGCAGCTACCATGCTGAGAATGCTCTACGGCGGCGCAGCCGGCGAGGTCCTGTACTGGATCATCACCATCGGCGCTCTGGCCGGCCTGTTCACCACCTGGAACGGCTTCTTCATGGCCTCCGCCCTGCTGCTGATGGGCATGGCCCGTGGCCGTCTGATGCCCAGAATCTTCGCTCGTCAGAACAAGAACGGTATCCCCGTTCCCGCTCTGCTCGTCTGCCTGATCCTGTCCCTCATCGGCCCCTTCGCCGGCGCTGGCATCATCGGCGACCTGACCTGCTTCTCCGGCGCGGCCTTCGTGCTGTCCTGGATGCTGACCTCCTTCTCCCTGGTCCGGCTGCGTAAGACCGAGCCCGACCTGGAGCGTCCCTACAAGATCCCCGGCGGCATTGGCATGGGCTACTTCGCCTCCATCGTCTCCCTGGTGGTCTTCGTCCTGCTGTTCGTCCCCGGCAACCCCGTGTACATGGGCAAGCTGGCCATCATCATGTTCATCGGCTGGATGGTCATTGGCCTGATCCTGTACCTGGCCTCCAGCGGCCAGCGCAGAGGCGTCAGCCAGGCTGAGCTGAAGGACGGCGTGTTCCACGGCATGGAGGACAGAAAGCACCAGGCCTAATTGGCTGGAAGATGCTTTCCCCTTCAAACTTTTCGCAAATCCCCTGTCCCAGTGATGTTTTCAAAGGAGTAATTCTATGAATGAAGCAGAGGCCGCTGGCACCATCTTAGATGAAATTGCCAGCAACCAGGTCATCATGACGGAGGTCTTGATTTACGGCGTAGCCAGTATCATCCTGATCCTCCTGCTGGATCTCTTCGCCGCAAAAGCGATCGGGGATAGACAGTCCATGGAGTACAAGATTCTGAAGATCCCGCGGTTCACCGCCATCTTCGTAGTCTGTATGTTCACTGTGATCATTGGCGTGATCTGTCTCTACAACCAAGAGTTCAGCGTCACCCGATCCACCCTGACGTATTTCGGCTTGCCCTACTTCATTGCTGTGTTTTACTACCTGGTCAAGATGCTGCGCAGAGTCCGTTCCGTCCAGAAGCGGCGGAAGATGATGCGATAAGGATCGGAAAACAAAACGAAAGCGCCGGAGCAAACGCTCCGGCGCTTTTCTCTTTGGAAGCCGCAGATGCGGCTTCCAAATGTAGGAGATGCAGCCGCCGCGCGCGCCCTGGCGGGCACACTTGCGGCTGAGAAGAATTTTTTGGCCGGCAGAGCCGGTCAAAAAATAGATCTTACTTTTTTCCGGCTTTTGCGAAAGCCGGAACTCTGCGAGGCTTCCCCCAAAAGCGTCGCAGACTTCCGCCGCCCGCAGGCGGCGGAACCCAATGCAATCATAAAACCCCTGGCTCCGCCAGGGGTTTTATTCTTCTCAGCCCGAGAGTGCCAGCTTGCTGGCGCGGGTCGGGCTGCATCCCCAAAAGTTGGGAGCCCAGCGAAGCGGGTCCCAACTTTCTGCCCGCAAAAAACCGAACGCGAAAGCGTTCGGCTTTTTGCAGTGTATTAAGGAAGAGAGAAAAAAGAGAGAGAAAAGAAAGAGGTATGTTTTGTTTGGTTCCTGCTACAATGATAGCATAGCACAGGATGGCAGCGGAAAAGTGGATAATTTACTAACTTTAAGTGAACAAATTATGAACATAAAAACAAGTATTTGAAACTTACTCTACCGCGATGAATTCCGCCGCCGCATACCCCACCTGGTCGCCGAATTGGATCAGGTACCAGTCGGCGTACTCGTTGATCACCGTTACCTGGGCCCCGTCGTAGAGTTGGGCGATGGGGGTGGCGTCCACGTCCGGCCGGGGATACACGTCCAGCACCCCCAAATCCAGCCGCACCTCCCCAGGCATGGGGGTGCTGGAGGGGAAAAAGGGGATGCCAAAGTACTCCGTCAAAGAGAGGACCAAGCTGGCGGCCATGGCCTGGATGTGGGAGACGATCCACTGGGCGTCCTCCTCGTTGTCGTGGAAGCCCAGCTCCAGCAGCACCGCAGGGGCGCGCACCCGGCGGACCTCCCCGATGGTGGTGGTGGGCTCCGTGCGCACCAGGTTGGGTTGGGGGTAAATGGCCTTCAGCCCATTGGCCAAGAACTGGGCCGCCCGCATCCCCCGGGCGCTGCCAGGGAAGTAGAAGGCGATGATCCCCTGGTTCTGCCCCGCCTGCCCCTCGCCGGAGGCGTTGGAGTGGAGGGCCAGGTGGAGGTCATAGTTGCCCGCGTTGGAGGCGCGGATGGCAGCGGCAGCGGTTTGGTCCCGGTCGTTGCGGGTGTATTGGATCCCCGAGGCAAAGAGGATGGGCTCCATGGCGTCGGCCAGGTGGTTCATCCACTCCTCCTCGGTGCCCAGGTCGTTGACGTAGGCGTTGTACTCCTGGGTGGATGGGGACAGAAAAATGATCGGCAAGTCGATCCCTCCTTTTTTTCCATCCTATGTCCCAGGGGCCGGCGGGGTGCCCGGGGGGCGTCCGTTGCAATCCCCAGGGGGTTGTGCTATGATGGAAAAAATAGTTGCAGGGAGGACGGTTTCATGGACCTGTGTAACCCCAAAGAGATCAAGGCCCTTTTGGGCCGCCACGGCTTTCACTTCTCCAAGAGCAAGGGGCAGAATTTCCTCATCCAATCCTGGGTGCCCCAGCAGGCGGCGGAGGCCTCCGGCGCAGCCCCCGGGGTGGGGGTGCTGGAGATCGGCCCCGGCATCGGCCCCCTTACCGCCCAGCTGGCCCAGCGGGGGGAGAAGGTGGCGGCTGTGGAGTTGGACGCCACCCTCCTGCCCATCCTGGCGGAGACCATGGCCCCCTATCCCAACGTGGAGATCGTCCCCGGGGACATTTTGAAGGTGGACCTGCCTGCCTTCTGCCGGGAGCACTTTCCCGGCCTGCCGGTGGTGGTGTGCGCCAACCTGCCCTATAACATCACCACCCCGGTGATCACCGCCCTGCTTCAGAGCCAGTGCTTCCAGGCCGTCACCGTGATGATCCAGCGGGAGGTGGCCAAGCGGATCTGCGCCCAGCCGGGCACCGCGGAGTACGGGGCCTTCACCCTCCTGTGCCAGTACTACGCCCACTGTGAGGTCCTCTTTGACGTGCCCCCCTCCTGCTTCCTGCCCGCCCCCAAGGTGACCTCCTCGGTGATCCGCATGACGGTCCGGGAAGCGCCGCCGGTGCCGGTGGGGGACCCGGCCCTCTTTTTCCGGGTGGTGCGGGGGGCCTTTGCCCAGCGAAGAAAGACGCTAATCAACAGTTTGTCATCCTCCTTGACGGATTTTGTAGGAAAAGAGGAGGTTACCCAAGCCCTTCGGGCCTGCAATTTGACGGAGACGATTCGTGGGGAGCGCCTCACTTTTGCCGACTTTGCCCAATTAACGGAAAAACTCCAAGAAATCCGGGGAAGTTAGGGATTGTCACTTGCATAAAAAGTTGCAAAGGGCTATAATGTTAAAAGTATGGGCTGCTCGAAGGAGGGCGTTTAACATGGAATTAACAAAAAATCAGGCCGTGCTGGACTGGATTGACCAGCAGGTTGCCCTAACGAAACCAGATCAAGTGATTTGGATCGACGGCAGCGAGGCCCAGCTGGAACAGCTCCGGCAGGAAGCCTGCGCCACCGGCGAAATGTACAAACTCAACCAGGAAAAACTCCCTGGCTGCTATCTCCACCGGTCGGACCCCACCGACGTGGCCCGGGTGGAGAGCCGGACCTTCATCTGCTGCAAAAAGCAGGAGGACGCGGGTCCCACCAACAACTGGATGGACCCCCAGGAGATGTATGCCAAACTCCACAAACTCTACGACGGCTCCATGAAGGGCCGCACCATGTACGTCATTCCCTATTGCATGAGCGTGGTGGGTTCCCCCTTTGCCAAGTACGGCATTGAGCTCACCGATTCCATTTATGTGGTCTTAAACATGGCCATCATGACCCGGATGGGGGCGGAAGTGGTCCCTTATCTGGATGAGAACTTTATCAAAGGCCTCCATGCCCGGGCCAACCTGGACCCGGAGGAGCGTTACATCGTCCAATTCCCCGAGGACAACGTGATCATGTCCATCAACTCCGGCTACGGCGGCAATGTGCTCCAGGGGAAGAAATGCTTCGCCCTGCGCATCGCCTCCAACCTGGGCCGGCAGGAGGGGTGGCTGGCTGAGCACATGCTCATCCTGGGCATCCAGAATCCCCAGGGCGAGGTGCGGTATGTCACCGGCGCCTTCCCCTCCGCCTGCGGCAAGACCAACCTGGCCATGCTCATCCCCCCCGAGGGCTATCAGAAAAACGGCTGGAAATGCTGGTGCGTGGGGGACGACATCGCCTGGCTCCGTGTGGGTGCCGACGGCCGCCTGTGGGCGGTGAACCCGGAGAAGGGCTTCTTCGGCGTGGCCCCCGGGACCAACGCCAAGTCCAATCCCAACGCCCTGGCCACCACCCACCAGGGGACCATTTTCACCAACGTGGCCCTCAACCTGGAGGACGACACCGTCTGGTGGGAGAAGCTTACCCCCAATCCCCCCCAGCACGCCTTGGACTGGAAGGGCAACCCCTGGAGCCCGGACACTGCCACCGGCCCCGCTGCCCATCCCAACTCCCGCTTCACCGCCCCGGCGGAGAATTGCCCCTGCATTTCCCCGGAGTTTAACAACCCCAACGGGGTGCCCATCTCCGCCATCATCTTCGGCGGCCGCCGGGCCAAGACGGCCCCCCTGGTCTACCAGTCCCGGGACTGGCAGCACGGCGTTTTCGTGGGCTCCGTCATGGCTTCGGAAAAGACGGCCGCTGCCGAAGGCACCGTGGGCGAAACCCGCCGGGACCCCATGGCCATGCTGCCCTTCTGCGGCTACCACATGGGGGACTACTGGCAGCACTGGCTGGATATGGAGAAGGCCATTGCCAACCCGCCGAAAATCTTCAACGTCAACTGGTTCCGCACCGATGACCAGGGCAACTTCATCTGGCCCGGCTTCAGCGAGAACCTGCGGGTGGTGGAGTGGATCCTCAAGCGCTGCTTCGACGAAGTGGGCGCCCGGGAGACCGAGATCGGCTACCTCCCCAACGTGGAGGACATCAACCTGGACGGGGTGGATGTGGACCGGGAGACCCTGGCCTCCCTCCTCTCCGTGGACCGGGACCTCTGGCGGGAAGAGGCCAAGCAGATCCGCGCCTTCTATGCCCAGTTCGGCGACAAGCTCCCCCAGACGCTGGAGAAGGAGCTGGAGGGTCTGGAGGCCCGCCTGCAGGACTGAGGACAACTGCATAGCGTGAATACCGCCGCCGGCCCCCCGAAGGACCGGCGGCGCTTTTCTGCTGGGCCTGTGGGGGCGGGGAGACCGTCCTACCTTGCGCCCTTCCTGGGTTCTATGGTATACTATACTTCCTAGCTCATCACTTACGCGGAACAAGGAGGGCGCCATGCGGATTCTCGGCATTGACCCGGGGTATGCCATTGTGGGGTTTGGGGTCCTGGAGGCCCAGAGGGGCCAGGCACGCCTGGTGCGCTGCGGGGCCATCAACACCCCGGCAGGGGTTCCCATGCCCCAGCGCCTGGTGCAGATCCAGGAGGATTTGGAGACCCTCATCCACCAGTTTGCCCCGGACGTTATGGCCATTGAGGAGCTTTTCTTCAACACCAACGTCACCACCGGCATTGGCGTGGCCCAGGCCCGGGGGGTGATCCTGATGACCGCGGCCAAACTGGGGCTGTCCATCTACGAATACACCCCCTCCCAGGTCAAGCAGGCGGTGGTGGGGTACGGCAAGGCGGAAAAGCGCCAGGTGATGGACATGACCCGCCGGCTGCTCCATCTGGCCGCCGTCCCCAAACCCGATGACGCGGCGGATGCGGTGGCCATTGCCCTGTGCCACGCCCGCTCCCACACCTCCCAGCTGGTCCAGGGATGACAGGAAGGAGAACCGTCCCATGTTTTACTATCTCAAAGGCACAGCAGCCCACCTGGGCCCCAACCTGGCCGTGATTGACTGCGGTGGGGTGGGCTACGCCTGCCGCACCACCAGTTACACCCTCTCCGCCCTCCAGGTCGGGGCGCCGGCCCAGCTCTACACCCACCTAAACGTCCGGGAGGACGCCATGGAACTCTACGGCTTTTCCACCGAGAACGAGCGCAACTGCTTCCAGATGCTCATTGCCGTCTCCGGGGTGGGGCCCAAGGCGGCCCTGTCCATCCTCTCGGCCACCACGCCAGAGGGGCTGGCCACCGCCATCATCACCGGCAACGAGAAGGCCCTCATGGTGGCCCAGGGCATCGGGAAAAAGACCGCCCAGCGGATCATCCTGGAGCTGAAGGACAAGCTGGCCCAGGGCCAGCTTGCCCCGGGGGAGGAGAGTTACGGCGGTACCGGCGTCACGGTGATCCCCCAGGACAAGGCCTCGGAGGCCACCGCCGCCCTGGCGGTGTTGGGCTATGGCCCGGCGGAGATCACCGCCGCCCTGAAGGGCCTGGACCTGGAAACCCTCTCCCTGGAGGAGATCGTCCGCCAGGCCCTGAAAAACATGATCCACTGAAGGGAGGTCCCCTATGAGCATTGATTTTTCCCAGGAAGAGAGCCAGACCCCATTGATGACCTCCGCCCTCCGGCCGGAGGACGAGGGGGAGACCTCCCTGCGCCCCAAGCGACTGGCCGAGTACATCGGCCAGGAAAAGGCCAAGGAGAACCTCTCCGTGTTCATCGACGCGGCCAAGCTCCGGAACGAGCCTTTGGACCACGTCCTCCTCCACGGCCCCCCGGGGCTGGGGAAGACCACCCTCTCCGGCATCATCGCCAACGAGATGGGGGTGAACATCCGCATCACCTCCGGCCCGGCCATTGAAAAGCCCGGGGACCTGGCCGCCCTGCTCACCAACCTCAACGAGAACGACATCCTCTTTGTGGACGAGATCCACCGCCTCAACCGGTCGGTGGAGGAGATTCTCTACCCCGCCATGGAGGACTTTGCCATCGACATCATCATCGGCAAGGGCCCCTCTGCCAACTCCATCCGCCTGGACCTGCCCCGGTTCACCCTCATCGGGGCCACCACCCGGGCCGGCCAGCTCTCCGCCCCCCTCCGGGACCGGTTCGGGGTGATGCTCCGCCTGGAGCTCTACAGCCCGGAGGAGCTCAGCCAGATCGTCACCCGCAGTGCCAGGATTTTGGGGGTCCCCATCGAGGAGGCCGGGGCGGTGGAGATCGCCCGCCGGGCCCGGGGCACCCCTCGCATCGCCAACCGCCTGCTCCGCCGGGTGCGGGACTTTGCCCAGGTCCGGGCAGGGGGCGTCATCACCCAAGGGGTGGCCGACCAGGCCCTCACCGCCCTGGAGGTGGACCAGCTGGGGCTGGACGGGGTGGACCGGCGGATGCTCCGCAGCATCATCCAGCACTACGCCGGCGGCCCCGTAGGGCTGGACACCTTGGCCGCCACCGTGGGGGAGGAGGCCGTGACCCTGGAGGACGTGTACGAACCCTACCTCATGCAGATTGGCTTCCTCACCCGCACCCCCCGGGGGCGGTGCGTCACCCGCCTGGCCTATGCGCACCTGGGGCTGCCCTTCCCGGGCCAGGACCCGGACCAGCTCCACCTGTAACAGGAGACCGGGGCCCAGCGCCGGGGAAGTGCACAAAAGCAAACGGGGAAAGGCAAGATTTCCCACGATTTTGATAAAGTCCTTGACTTTTTGGGTTTGGTAGATTATAATAAAAATATAAAATCTATGAGCGTTGAATATGGGAAAAATATCAGTATTCCAGACGAAGTTTTATGCGCACAGGTTGCCGCAGGCAACCGTGCTGCCGAGGAAACTCTGGTTCTCCGTTATGCCCGCCTGGTGCGTGTCTGCGCACGCCCCTTGTTCCTGGCGGGGGGAGACAGTGAGGATCTAATCCAGGAGGGGATGCTGGGCCTGCTGGCAGCCATCCGCCGTTACCAGCCCGACCAAGGGGCCCGGTTCCGGACCTTTGCCGAGCTCTGCGTCCGCCGCCGGCTTCTCTCCGCGGTGCGCGCTGCCGCCGGTGGAAAGCACACCCCCCTGAACGATTCCGTTTCTCTCGATCCATCCCTCTTTTTGGCACACCAAGATTTTACCTTCTTTGGCACGGCACACCACCAGCACAAGAACCCCGAGGACGTCGTCATCCATGAGGAGAATCTCAGCACGCTGGAGGAGGCGATCCGCAAGGGGTTAACCCCCCTGGAGGCCCAGGTTCTCTCCCATTACCTGGAGGGGTTGTCTTACGCCGAAATCGCGAAAGAAGTGCAGCGCTCCACCAAGTCGGTGGACAATGCGGTGCAGCGGATTCGGCGGAAAGTCGCCCAATATCTATCCCGCGGCGAGTCCAGCGAAAGCTGATCGCATATATCTGGCCCACCGTATGTGGGTCGCAAAGTCAAAGAGAGGGTAACAGCATGTACGAAGACAAGACATTAGTATGCAAAGAGTGTGGGAAGGAGTTTGTGTTCTCTGCAGGGGAGCAGGAATTCTACGCAGAACGCGGGTTCCAGAACGAGCCCCAACGCTGCAAGGCCTGCCGGGATGCCCGGAAAGCCGCCGCCCGCGGCCCCCGGGAATACTTCACGGCAGTATGCGCCGCCTGCGGTGGCGAGGCGCGGGTTCCCTTTGAGCCCAAGTCTGACCGTCCCGTCTATTGCAGCGAGTGCTTTGCTCGGATGAGAGAGGCTTAATTCCACAAGACATGCCCGTCAGGAACGGCGTCAGAGAGATCTGACGCCGTTTCTTTTTGAGAACAGCCCGACGTCCTTGGGGGGACGGACGCTGCAAAGGCGCCCATGGGATGGGGGTGGGATGAATGGGGGAAAGGCGCGGAAAGGGAAATATGGGTAAGAAAAGGGTTAAAATCAGGGAAAATTCAATAAAATCTATGGATTTTCCTTGCAGAATCGGGAAAATAGGGCTATAATGAAACCAATCGTAAACCGTAGGCATTAGACATTGTGAGAAGGAGTAGGCAACCAAGTGCATAGCGACCGATCAGGAGGTGAGGTCCATGTTCCGAGTAGGCGATAAGATCGTCCATCCCATGCACGGCGCCGGCGTGGTGGATGAGATTGTAACACGAAAGGTAGACGGCGTCCTGCGGGACTACTACAGCCTCAAGCTGCCCATAGGCGGCATGCAGGTGATGATTCCCACAGACCACTGCGGCGAGATCGGCGTGCGGTCCATCCTCAGTGGCGCGGAAACCGAGTGGGTTCTGGGGCAGATCCCCTCCCTCCGGGTGGAGATGGACCCCAACTGGAACCACCGCTACCGGACCAATATGGAACGGCTGAAAAGCGGAAACCTGTTGGAAGTGGCCAAAGTGGTGAAGGGCCTCATGGGGCGGGAAGCCAAGCGCGGCCTGTCCACGGGGGAGCGGAAAATGCTCCATGCCGCCCGGCAGATTCTCGCCTCGGAGGTCGGTTTGGCCCAGTCCATCAGCTATCAAGAGGCAGAGGACCGCATTGAACGGGCCCTCCATTCATAGGATGGCTACGGAAAACGGCACGATACCTAGAAGGAAACGCAAGAGGAGCCGGCACGGCTCCTTTTTTGCAGAAGGAGGAAACCCTATGGCGTTTCTGCGCACCTTGTTCCACCGGGAACGGGAACCGGCGCCCCTGTGCTCCGCGGTGATCGTCGCGGCGGGGCGGGCCTCCCGGATGGAGGGGATCGATAAGATCCTCACACCCATGGGAGGGCAGCCCCTCCTGCTATACACCCTGGCCCCCTTTCAGGCCTGCGAGCAAGTGGGGGAGATTGTCATCGTCACCCGGGAGGACCTGATGGTCCCCATCGGCACCCTGTGCAGCCAGCACGGCCTGACCAAGGTCCGCCGGGTGGTGAAGGGCGGGGAGAGCCGCACAGAGTCCGTCCTGGCCGGCCTGGGGGAGACCGATCCCCAGGCGGCCCTGGTGGCCATTCACGATGGCGCTCGCCCCTTCCTCCCGGAAGCGGTTTTGGAGGAGGCCATCCAGGCCGCCGCCCAGCACGGCGCTGCCGCCCCGGCCATCCCGGTGAAGGACACCATCAAAGTGGCCCAGGCCGGGGTGGTGCAGAGCACCCCGGACCGGGGGCAGCTCTTCGCTGTCCAGACCCCCCAGGTGTTTGACCGGGCCCTCCTGCAGGAGGCCCTGGGCCAGGCGGCGGCAGAGGGCTTGTCCCTCACCGACGACTGCGCCGCGGTAGAGCGGCTGGGCCGCCCGGTCTATCTCACCCGGGGCAGTGAGGACAACTTGAAAATTACCACCCCCCGGGACCTGACCTGGGGCCAAGCCATTTTGGCGGAAAGGATGGGACGATGAGAATCGGACATGGCTATGACGTACACCGGCTGGTGCCCGGCCGGAAACTGATTTTGGGCGGGGTGGAGATCCCTCACCACCTGGGGCTGCTGGGGCACTCCGATGCAGACGTGGTGACCCATGCCCTGATGGATGCCCTCCTGGGCGCGGCGGCGTTGGGGGACATCGGCCAGCATTTCCCCGACACGGACCCGGCCTATCAGGGCATCTCCAGCCTCCGCCTGCTGGGCCGGGTGATGGACCTGCTGGCCCAGGCCGGCTGGCGGGTGGAGAACCTGGACCTGACCATCCTGGCCCAGCGCCCCAAACTGAAGGACTACCTGCCCCAGATGCGCCAGAACTACGCCCGGGCCATGGGCCTGCCGGTGAGCGCCATCAGCGTCAAGGCCACCACGGAAGAGGGCCTGGGCTTTACAGGCAGCGAACAGGGCATTGCCGCCCACGGTGTGGTGCTCCTGGAGGCTGTGGGGCGGTGAACCGACGGCCTGCGACAGAAAGAAACCTTTCCTCCTCCCGTGCATACACTGGTGCGGGAGGAGCTTTCTTATGGTATATCTCATTATGTGCCGGTCCCTGACCTATGCCCAGCGGGTGTCCAACGCCCTGGAGCGGGCAGGGATCTCCGCCCGGGTCCTTCGGTCTCCCAGCGAGATTTCCCCCACCGGATGCAGCTATTCGGTGAAGATCGCCGCCCGGAACCTGGCTCGGGCTTTGACCATTCTCAACGGGGCGCGGCTGCCCTATCTAGGCGTTTACGTGAACACAGCGGGGTATGGTTACCGGGAGGTGGAACTGTGATCTATTTGGACAGTGCCGCCACCACACTGCAAAAGCCGCCGACGGTCTACCGGGCGGTGCGGAGCGCCATGGCCACCATGACCAGCCCGGGGCGGGGGACCTATGGTCCCGCAGCCCGGGCCTCCCGCACGTTGCTGGCCTGCCGGGAGGCCGCCGCTGCCCTCTTCCAGGTGGACCAGCCGGAGCAGGTGGTGCTCACCTTCAACGCCACCCACGGGCTGAATTTGGCCATTCACTCTCTGGTCCGCCCCGGGGCCACGGTGCTCTTGTCGGGGTATGAGCACAACGCCGTCACCCGTCCCCTGGCCGCCATCCCGGAGCTGCGCCTGCGGGTGGTTCGGGCGCCGATGTTCTGCCCCGACCTTTTTCTGGAGGCCCTGGAGCACCAGCTGAACCGGGGGGTGGATGTGGTGATCTGCACCCACGTCTCCAACGTGTTTGGCTATGCGCTGCCGGTGGAGGAGGTGGCAAACCTGTGCCGGCAGCGGCAAGTGCCGCTGATTGTGGACGCCTCCCAGTCGGCGGGGGTGTTGCCGGTGACCATGCAGGCATGGGGGGCCGCCTTTGTGGCCATGCCCGGGCACAAGAGCCTGTATGGCCCCCAGGGCACCGGCCTGCTGCTCTGCCGGGAGGGGGGCGAGCCCCTGCTCCGGGGGGGTACCGGCAGCCTCTCGCGCCAGCCGGAGATGCCCGACTTTCTGCCGGACCGGTTGGAGGCGGGGACCCACAACGTCCCCGGCGCGGCGGGGCTGCTGGAGGGGCTCCGGTTTCTCCGGCGGCGGGGGATTGCTGCCATCCGGAGGCAGGAGACCGCCTTGGTTGCCCAGCTGGCCCGGGGGCTGGACCGGCTGCCGGGGGTGCAGGTGTACGCCGCTTGGGAGAAGGGGTGCCAGACGGGGGTGCTCTCCTTCCGGGTGGCCCACCGGGACCCGGGGTGGGTGGCCGACGCCCTCAGCCAGCGGGGCGTGGCGGTGCGGGCGGGGCTTCACTGCGCCCCGCTGGCCCATGCCACCGGCGGCACAGAGGCCACCGGCACCGTGCGGGTCAGCGTTTCTGCCTTCAACACCAGCGGAGAGGTGGAACGTTTCCTCAAACACATGGCAAGGCTGGGATAGAAACGAACAAAAGCGCCCTGGGTTTCAGGGCGCTTTTCTCTCAAGAAGGGGGTAAAATTCCCCGGTCCCCGGGGTTGTAAACGGGGAAAAAATCAAGTATAATAAGCTGATATTACTATGGGAAACTTGCCGGATTCTAGCTGGGAGGAGGTGAGGGCGATGTCGTCTTTTCTGGCATACTGTATCAATACCGTGGGCTATCTGCGGCTGGTCACCATCTCAGACCTGGTGGACATCGCCATCCTGACCTTCCTGTTCTATAAGCTCATTGGCCTCTTCCGGCGGACCAATGCCGCCAAGGTGGCCCGGGCGGTGCTGCTCATCGTGGTGGCCATGTGGCTGGCCTATCAGTTTAACCTCCACGCCCTCAACTTCCTGTTGAGCAGGGCGGTGGAACTGGGCTTCCTGGCGCTGGTCATCATTTTCCAACCGGAGATCCGCCGGTTTTTGGAGCGGATCGGCAGCAACAATGTCTCTCTGCTCTCCCGCTACTTCCGGCCCCAGGCCCCCTCCAGCGACCTGGAGCAGGCCATTGACGAGACGGTGGAAGCCTATGCAGAGATGTCGAAGAACCGCGTGGGCGCCCTGATGGTCTTCGAACGGGGGACGGACCTGTCCAACATCATCTCTTCGGGGACCCCCTTCCAGTCCACGGTGACCAGCGAACTGCTGAAAAACCTTTTCTATCCCAACGCCCCCCTCCACGACGGCGCCGTGGTGGTGCGGGACGGGCGGATTGCAGCGGCGGCCTGCATGCTCCCCATGTCGGAGCGGATGAACCTGAGCAAGGAACTGGGCATGCGCCACCGGGCCGGCATCGGCATGAGCGAGCGGTCCGACGCCGTGGTGGCCATCGTCTCGGAGGAGACCGGGGCCATCTCCACGGTGGTCAATGGCAACCTGCGCCGCCACCTGTCCCCAGAGACCCTGGGGCGGATCCTGCGCAATGAACTCCTCCCCCGGGAGGAGACGAACCAGAGCAAGCGGAAACACCCCCTGTTGTTCTGGAAAGGGAGGGGAGCGAAACCGTGACCAGCCCGAAAAAACAGCGAAAAATCATCAACCTCATTTTGGCCATCATTCTGGCCGTGGGTGTGTGGCTCTATGTCATCAACGTGGAAAACCCCACCAGCCCCACCACCGTGCGGGACATTCCCATCACCATCGTGGGGCAGGAGGAGTTGACCGACCGGGGCCTTATGGTGATCCAGCTCAGCGAGGACAGCGTAGACCTGCGCATCTCCGGCCGGAAAAAGACGTTGATGAACTTAAACCGCAGCAACATCACCTTGGAACTGGACGTGTCCACCATCACCACGGAAGGGGAGCACACCTTGAGCTGCCGGTATGACTTTCCCAGCAACGTGGGGTCGGACAGCGTCTCCATTTCCGATTGGGATGACCTGCGGGTCACCGTCACCGTGGCCCGACAGGAGACCAAGGAGATCCCCGTCCGGGGCGAGTTCATCGGGACCGAGGCAGAAAACTGCCTGGCCGGCACCGTCACCACCAACCCGGATACCGTAGAGGTCACCGGGCCGGCAGAGACCTTGGAAGGCATCTCCTATGCCCTGGCCTCGGTGGGCGGGAAGGAGATCAGCAGCACCCTCACCGAAACCACCAGTGTGGTTCTCATGGGGGAGGACGGTACGCCGGCAGACCGGCAGAATGTCACCGTCAGCACAGAGACGGTGGAGGTCACCGTCCCGGTGCGCCAGGTGGTGTCCATCCCCTTGACGGTGGACCTCATTGACGGCGGCGGAGCCACCGCAGCGGATGTCAACGTGGAGATTTCCCCTGCCACCGTGACGGTGACCGCCGAAACCGAAGGGGACGTTACGCTGCCCGACTCCATCTCCTTGGGAGAGATTGACCTGAGCAACGTGCTGGGGAACACGTCCTTCTCCCTGCCGATCACCCTTCCCGAGGGCGTCACCCTGTGGGGGAGCCAGCCCAGTGTGGCCACGGTTTCTCTCACCTTCCCCAACATCACCGCCCGCCAGGTGGCGGTGCAAAACATCATCTTGGAGAATGTCCCCCAAGGCTATGAGGCGGAGCTGGTCAACCAGCAGCTCTACGTTTGGGTCCGAGGAAATTCGGACCTGGTGGCGGATCTGGACCCCGGCCAGCTGCAGGTGGAGGTGGATCTCTCCAATGCCTCCACCGGGAACGGCCTGCAGCGGTTTGCAGCCACCGTCACCTTCAAGGGGGACAACCCGGAGGGCGTGGGGATCATGGGGACCCAATACAGCGTCGCGGTGCGTCTGCACCCGGCATCCTAAAAGAAAGGACAATGGTGAAGGAGGTTTTACAAAATGGAACAAATGGCAGTTGTAAAATCCGTTCAGAGCAATGGCATGGCCCAGGTTTCCGTGCGGCGGACCACCGCCTGCGCCCATGACTGCGACAAGTGCGCCGGTTGTGAGCAGCTGAATACCCGCATGGAGAACACGGTGCTGGCCTATAACGATGCCCAGGCAAGCCCGGGTGATCTGGTCCGCCTGCAAAGCGAAAACGCCACGTTCTTTAAGACCGCGGCCATCGTCTACGTCCTGCCCCTGGTGCTGGCCCTGGTGTTTTACGGGGTGGCTTCCGCCCTCCAGCTGGGCAGCGAGGGGCTGCACGCCCTTTTTGCCGGCATCGGCTTTTTGTTGGGCATTCCCATCATCGTGGCGTGGGACCGGCACATGAAAAAGGTCAATGGCCTGCGCTTCCACATTGTGGAGATTAAAAAGGCATGTTCGGGTATGTAAGGGCGGTGACTTCCGTCCTTTCCCCCGAGGATGCCCAGCGGTACGAGGCGGTCTACTGCGGCCTGTGCCGCACCCTGGGAAACCGGTATGGAAAGACCGCACAGCTCATTCTCAACTATGACTTCGTATTCCTGGCCCTTCTTCTGGCCAAGCCGGAGGGGGAGGGGACCTTCCCCTGCTGCCCCTGCCCCGTGCACCCCTGGAGGAAGAAGACCTGCTGGCTGGGCAGCCCAGCGCTGGACGAGGCGGCGGACGCCACGGTGATCCTCACCTGGTGGAAACTCCAAGACGCCATCCGAGACGGCGGCCTGTGGGAGCGGGGGAAGAGCCGGGCAGCTGCCCTGGCCCTGCGCCGCCATTACCGCACCGCCGCCGCCCGCCGCCCTGCCTTCGACCACACCGTCCAAACCTGTTTGGAGGAGCTGCACCAGCTGGAGGTGGCCAACACCCCCTCCTTGGACCAGCCGGCGGACACCTTCGCCCGCATCCTCCAAGCGGCCAGCGCCGAGACCGGCTTGGCCGCCCGGACCCATGGGGTGGAGCAGATCCTCTACCATGTGGGCCGGTGGATCTACCTGGCCGACGCCTGGGACGACCTGGCCCAAGACCGAAAGGAGGGGAACTACAACCCCCTCCTGGCCCGGTACGGCGACCAGGCGGAGACGGCGGAGGCCCCCCTCCGGGAAACCATGCACGTCTCCCTGGGCCTGGCCAAAACCGCTTTTTCTCTGCTGGACTGGGGCCAGTGGGAAGGGCTGCTGGGGCACATCCTATCCACCGGCTTGCCGGCGGTGGAGGAGGCAGTGTTTACCGGCCAGTGGAAAGAGAGAAACCGTCCCTTTCACCATCATCAAGGGGCCGCGCTCCCAGCGGACCCACGCGATAAGGAGAACAATAGCTTATGAACGATCCCTATGCCGTGTTGGGTGTGAGCCCATCCGCCAGTGACGAAGAGATCAAACGTGCCTATCGGGAACTGGTGAAGAAATACCACCCGGACAACTATGCCAACAACCCCCTGGCTGACCTGGCCGAGGCCAAGATGAAAGAGGTCAACGAGGCCTATGACGCCATCGTGAAAAGCCGCACCCAGGGTGGGTACCAGTCCCAATCCGCCGGAGGCTATGGCGGGGGGCGGACCACCTCCCAAGGGGGGAGCCGCTACCAGAACCCCACCCTCATCCAGGTGCGCCAGCTCATTGCCCAGAACAACTTGGCAGAGGCGGAGCGAATCCTCCGCAGTACCCCTGCCAACAACGCCGAGTGGTACTACCTCATGGGCAGCATCGCCTACCGGAAAGGGTGGATGGACGATGCCCGCCAGAACTTCTGGACGGCCTGCAATATGGACCCCAGCAACATGGAGTACCGCCAGGCGATGAACGCCATGGGGATGCAGGCCCAGCGAGGGGCTTACGGCGGAGGGGATGACATCGCCAACCTCTGCACCACCCTGTGCTGCCTCAACTGCCTGTGCAACTCCTGCAACGGCTGAGGCGCCAAACCCAACAGGAATGAGGTGTTTGCCTTGATACGAAGCATGACCGGTTATGGCCGGGGGGAGGCAGTCCTCCACGACCGAACCATCACCGTGGAAGTCCGCGCAGTGAACAACCGCTACCTGGACTGTGCGGTGAAGATCCCCCGCCTCTACGTCTTTGCTGAGGAAGCCATCAAAGCCCAGGTGCAAAGCCAGGTGGGGCGGGGAAAGGTGGACGTGTTTGTCACCATCGATGCCACCGCAGCGGACAAAGTGGCCGTCACCCTCAACCGGCCGGTGGCCGATGGGTACTACGCGGCCCTCACCCAAATGCGGGAGACCTACGACCTGGCAGAGCCGGTTTCTCTCTCCCTGCTCTCCCGGTTCCCCGACGTGTTCTTGGTGGAGAAGGAGCAGGGGGATGCGGATGTCATTGCCGGGGATATCCTCCAAGTCCTCTCCCAGGCGCTGACGGATTTCAATGCCATGCGTGCCCGGGAAGGGGCGAAGCTGGCGGACGATGTCCGGGCCAAGGCCGGCACCATCGCCAGCCTGGTCACCCAGGTGGAGCAGCGCTCCCCGGAAACCGTAGCGGCCTACCGGGAAAAACTCCGTCAGCGGATGGAGGAAGTGCTGGAGAACACCCAGATCGACGAGAGCCGGATCCTCACAGAGGCCGCCCTCTTCGCCGACAAGGTGGCCGTGGACGAGGAGACCGTCCGCCTGCGCAGCCACCTGGCCCAGCTGGAGGAGATGCTCCAGGCAGAGGGCCCCATTGGCCGCAAGCTGGACTTTCTCATCCAGGAGTTCAACCGGGAGGCCAACACCATCGGCTCCAAGTGCAGCGACGTGGCCCTGTCCCGGGTGGTGGTGGACCTGAAAGGGGAAATCGAAAAAATCCGAGAGCAGGTCCAAAACATCGAATAAAGGAGGAGGCACCCCCTTGAAATTGATTAACATTGGCTTTGGCAACATGGTTTCTGCCGGCCGTCTCATCGCCATTGTCAGCCCGGAGTCTGCCCCCATCAAACGGATGGTGCAGGAGGCCCGGGACCGTGGCGTGTTGGTGGATGCCACCTATGGCCGCCGCACCCGGGCGGTGCTCATCACCGACAGTGACCATATTATTCTCTCTGCCCTTCAGCCGGAGACGGTGGCAAGCCGCCTAGGCGGACGGGAAGAGATGGCAGGGGAGGAAGAAGAATGAACAAAGGGACCCTTGTGGTGGTCTCCGGATTTTCCGGCGCGGGAAAGGGCACCGTCCTGTCCCAGGTGTTTCAGCGGCGGCCCGACCTCTATTTTTCCGTGTCCTTCACCACCCGTGCCCCCCGGACAGGGGAGCAGGACGGGGTGGACTACCACTTCATTACCCGGGAGGCGTTTGAGGAGCGCATCCACCGGGGAGAATTTCTGGAGTATGCGGAATACGTGGGCAACTACTATGGCACCTCTCTGAAGGTGATCCAGGAAAAGCTGGACCAGGGCATCGACGTGATCCTGGAGATCGAGATCCAAGGCGCGGCGAAGGTCCGGGAGAAAATGCCCGAGGCCGTCTCCTTGTTCCTTGTTCCCCCTTCCTTTGAGGAGCTCTCCCGCCGCCTCCACAGCCGGGGGACCGATTCGGAAGAGACCATTCAGCAGAGACTGGCCACCGCCCGGCGGGAGGTCAAGGAGATCGTAAACTATGACTACATCGTCGTCAACGACACGGTAGACCAGGCGGTGGGGGAGATTTTGGCCATCCTCATCGCCGAGGGGTGCCGCAAGGAAAGACGGCTGGATTTGATTGAAGGAGTGAATGGATTATGATGCTGTATCCCGCCATGAGCGAACTGCTGGAGCAAGTGCCCAGCCGGTACAAACTGGTGAACGTGGTGGCAGCCCGGGCCCGGAAAATCGCGGCCAAAGCAGAGCGTGAGAACATCATGCTGGAGGATAAACCGGTGAGCATCGCCATCCGGGAGATCGCGGCCGGGCACCTGGACGACCTGGAAGAGGAACCCGCCGCAGAAGCGGAGGAGACTCCTCTGGACGCCGAACCGGAGACCCCCTCGGCCCCGGAGGGGGAGGACCTCCCGGTGGAAGAAACCGAGGAAGTCTGATTTGCTCCCATGACCGTGGCCAAGATTGCCCTCTCGGCGGCCACCTTTGCCATTGACCGGCCCTATTCCTACCGGGTGCCCCCTGCCTTGGCGGGGGTGCTCCAGCCGGGGATGCGGGTGCTGGTCCCCTTTGGGACGGGTAACCGGACCAGCGAGGGGCTGGTCCTGTCCGTAGAGGAGGCAGAGGGCGGCAAACTCAAAGAGATTGTCACCCTCCTGGATGAGACCCCGGTCCTTACCCCCCAGGGCATTCAGCTGGCGCTGTGGATGCGGGAGCGGTTCTTCTGCACCGTCTACGCCGCCGCCCTCACCATGCTGCCCACGGGGCTGTGGTATGTGCTGAAGGAGAGCTATGCCTTGGCCCCCGGCATTGACCGGGAAACCTGGGAGACCCAGACGGAAGGCCGTCCCCGGGCCCATCGCATCCTCACCCTGCTGCAGGCCAACGGCGGCCGGGCCGCGTTGGAGCAGATCCAGGCCCTGGAAGACCTGCCCAACCCCCGCCAAACCCTGCGGGAGCTGGAAAAGGCGGGGCTGGTGGTGCGCCAAACCCAGGCCCGCCGCAAGGTAAAGGATAAGACGGAACCAGTGGCCGCCCTGGCCCTATCCCCCCAGGAGGCCTTGGCGCAGATGACGCCCCGGAAAACCACGTCCCCCATGGGCTATGCGGTGACCAGCTTGCTGTGCAACCTGGGCAGCGCCAGCGTCAAGGAGCTGTGCTACTTCACCGGGGCCTCCCGCCAGACCATCAAGAGTTTGGAGAAACGGGGGATCCTCACCCTCCACCAGCGGGAGGTGTTCCGCCACACCTTGCCGGAGACGGTTGAGGTCCAGCCTCTGGCCGACCTCAACCCCCAGCAGCAGGCGGCCTACGCCGGCCTGCGGGACCGGATGGAAAGCGGGCAGCCCCAGGCCGCCCTCCTCTATGGGGTGACCGGCAGCGGCAAGACCCAGGTGTACCTCCACCTGATCCAAGCGGCACTGGCCGCAGGGCGGGGGGCCATGGTGCTGGTGCCGGAGATCGCCCTCACCCCCAGTTTGCTGCAAATCTTCCTGACCCACTTTGGCCGGCAAGTGGCAGTCCTTCACAGCTGCTTGCCCACCGGGGAGCGGTATGACGAGTGGAAGCGGGTGCGGGACGGGCAGGCCTCCGTGGTCATCGGCACCCGGTCGGCGGTGTTTGCCCCCCTGCCAGATCCCGGCCTCATCATCCTGGACGAGGAGCAGGAGGGCAGCTACCAGTCGGAGAGCATGGTCCGCTACCATGCCCGGGAGGTGGCCAAGTTCCGCTGCACCCAACACAAGGGCCTGCTGGTGCTGGGGTCGGCCACCCCGGCCATCGAGAGCCGGTACGCCGCAGAGACGGGACAGTACCACCTGTTCACCTTGACCCAGCGGTACAATGCCCACCCCCTTCCCCAGGTGTTTCTGGCGGACATGCGGCAGGAGCTCCGCCGGGGCAACGCCACGGGCCTGTCTGCCAAACTGCGGGAGGAACTGGAAGAAAACCTGGCCCGGGGAGAGCAGACCATCCTCTTCCTCAACCGCCGGGGAAACAGCCGCATGGCCCTGTGCAGCGACTGTGGGGAGGCCCCCACCTGCCCCCGCTGCTCGGTCCACCTGACCTATCACAGCGCCAACGGCCGGCTGATGTGCCACTACTGCGGCTACTCCCACCCGCTGCCGCCGGTGTGCCCCCAGTGCGGCGGCCGGTTCCAGTTCGTGGGCATCGGCACCCAAAAACTCCAGGAGGAGCTCCAGGCCCTGTACCCCGATACGGAGGTCATGCGCATGGACGCGGACACCGTCACGGCCACCCACTCCCATGAGGTGCTGCTGGACCGGTTTCGCCGGAAAAAGGTTCCCATCCTCCTGGGCACCCAGATGGTGGCCAAAGGGCTGGATTTTCCCAACGTCACCCTGGTGGGGGTGGTGGACGGGGATCTGTCCCTCTACGCCGACAACTACCGGGCGGCGGAGCGGACCTTCTCCCTCCTGACTCAGGTGGTGGGCCGGGCCGGCCGGGGGGACAAACCCGGCCGGGCGGTGATCCAAACCTGGAGCCCAGACAATGACGTGATCAACCTGGCGGCCCGCCAGGATTATGATACCTTTTACCGCGGGGAGCGGGAGATGCGAAGGATGCTTCGCTTCCCGCCCTTCCTGGACCTGTTCCGGATCACCATCTCCGGCCCGGAAGAGAGCCAGGTCCTCCGGGCCTGTGCCGTGGTGCGGCGAAGCCTGGAGCCGTGGATCAAACCCCGCCAACACGGGCCGGAAGGGCCGGAGGTCTTGGGCCCCGCCCCCGCCCCTGTGCTGAAAGTGAACAACCGCTACCGGTACCGGGTCCTGGTAAAGTGCCGCAACGGGAAGGAAATCCGGGCCCTTTTGGCCCAGGTCCTTCGGGCGGCCCAGCAGGACAAGGCCAACCGGGGCCTGTCCATCCTGATGGACGTGAACCCCATGGATTGACCGGCCCAACCGGCCTGGTACCCCAGTGCGGATCCATTGAGAGGAAGGAAGAACAGCCATGATTCGGAAAATTTTGCAGAAGGACGACCCCGTCCTTCATAAAGTCTGCCACCCCGTCACCCAGTTTGACGGGAAACTGGCGGGCCTTCTAGAGGACCTCACCGCCACCCTGGAGCACGCCAACGGCCTAGGCCTGGCGGCCCCCCAGATCGGCATTCTCCGCCGTGTGTGCGTGGTGATGGACCAGGACGAGACCTATCTGGAACTGGTGAACCCCCAGATCGTAGAGCAGGAGGGGGAGCAGGAGGGCTTTGAGGGATGCCTGAGCCTGTCCGGTATGTACGGCATCGTCAAGCGCCCCATGAAGGTAAAGGTCCAGGCCCAGGACCGCCACGGAAACCCAGTGGAATATGAGCGGGAAGGCATCACCGCCCGCTGCTTCTGCCATGAGATCGAGCATCTGGACGGCCACATGTACTATGAAAAGGCGGAGGGCCGCCTGCTCACCGAGGACGAGGTGGACGAGATCATGCAAAAGGCGGAGGAAGAGAAGGCCTAACCCAGCCCTCTTCCGGAAGGGAGCGTAACATGAAGATTCTGTTTATGGGCACGCCCCTGTTCGCTGTGCCCTCCTTGGAGGCGCTGATCGCCGCCGGCCACCAGGTGGTGGGCGTGTTTAGCCAGCCGGACAAGCCCAAGAACCGGGGGATGAAGCTCCAGCCCACCCCAGTGAAGGTGTGCGCCCAAGTCCATAACATCCCGGTGTTCCAGCCCACCAAACTGCGGGACGGCACCGCCCTGGAGACCATCCGCCAGCTGGAGCCGGACCTCATCGTGGTGGCGGCCTATGGCCGGATCTTGCCCCAGGAAATTCTGGACTATCCCCGGCTGGGGTGCGTCAACGTCCACTCCTCCCTCCTGCCCAAGTACCGGGGGGCGGCCCCCATCCACTGGGCCATTCTCAACGGCGAGCAGGAGACCGGCGTGACCCTGATGCACATGGCCCTGGCGCTGGACGCCGGGGATATCATCGCCCAGCGGGCCACCCCCATCGACCCGGACGAGACCGTGGAGGAACTCCACGACCGCCTGGCCCGGCTGGGGGCGGACCTCCTGGCAGAGACCCTGCCCCACCTGGAGGATGGCACCGCCACCCGCACCCCCCAGGAGGAGAGCCAGGCCACCCTGGCCCCCATGCTCAGCCGGGCCCTGTCCCCCATGGACTTTACCCGGCCCGCCCGGGCCCTCCACGACCAGGTGCGGGGCCTGATCCCCTGGCCCGCCGCCGTGACGGAACTGGGCGGGGTGCGGTGCAAGATCTTCGCCACCACCGTGCTGGAGGAGACCACCGGCAAGGTCCCGGGCACCGTCCTCCAGGCGGACAAGAAGGGGCTGAAACTGGCCTGCGGAGAGGGGACGGTGCTGCGCATCGACCAGCTCCAGGCCGACGGCGGCAAGCGGATGGCCGCTGCGGATTACCTCCGGGGCCACCCCATCCCCGTCAACGAATGAACCCACCCAAGGATAGAAAGGAGGGGACCAAGGCATGTCTGCCCGGGAAGCTGCGCTGCAAACTCTGGTTGCCATGGACCATCAAAAGGCCTGGTCCAACGGCCATCTGAAAAAAGTCATCCAGGAGGCCCATCTGGACCGGCGGGATGCTGCCCTGGCCACCCGCCTGTGCTTTGGAGTGCTGCAAAACCGGATGCTGCTGGACCACTACCTCCAGCAGTACTCCACCATGAAACTGACCAAGATGGAGAGCAAGGTGCGCAACAGCCTCCGGCTGGGGCTGTACCAAATGCTCTTCCTCACCAAAATTCCTGTGAGCGCCGCGGTGAGCGAGTCCGTGGCCCTCACCAAGAAGCTGTGTAAGAATCCCCGGGCCGGCGGGATGGTCAACGGCATCCTCCGCAACCTGGCCCGGCACTTGGACGACCTGCCTACGCTGGACCGGTCCCATCCTATTGCCTACCTCTCCCTGCTCTACAGCCACCCCCAGTGGCTGGTGGAGGATTGGGGGAACCGCCTGGACGGGGAGGAGCTGGAGGCCCTCCTCCGGTGGGACAACAGTGAGCCTCCTGTCACCGTGCAGGTGAATACCTGCCGCTTCCAGACCCCGGAGGTGGTGGAGCAGCTCCAGCGGGAGGGGATGGCGGTGACCCCCCACCCCTGGCTGGCGGACTGCCTGACCCTTACCGCCACCGGGGACCTGACCCAGAGCGAGGGCTGGCGCCAGGGGATGTTCTATCCCCAGGACCCCGCCGCCCGGCTGGCTGTGCTGGCCGCGGGACTCACCCCGGGGTGCAAGGTGCTGGACGCCTGTGCCGCGCCAGGGGGCAAGTCCTTTGCCGCCGCCATGGTCATGGGGGACCGGGGAGAGATCCACGCCTGTGACCTCCACCCCCACAAGAAGTCCCTCATCCAGGCGGGGGCGGACCGGTTGGGCCTCCAGTCCATCACCCCCCAGGTGGCCGATGGGAAAAAGCCCCGTAAGGGGTGGGGGGAGGCCTTTGATGTGGTCCTGGCGGATGTGCCCTGTTCCGGGCTGGGGGTCCTGCGGAAAAAACCGGAGATCCGGTACAAGGCCCCCGAAGCCTTGGAAGGCCTGCCCCAGATCCAGGGGGAGATCCTGGCCAACGTGTCCACCTATGTCCGTCCGGGAGGTGTGCTGCTGTACTCCACCTGCACCCTCCGCACCCAGGAGAACGAGGCGGTGGTCCAGGCCTTCCTGGCCAGCCACCCGGACTTCCGCTTGGAGGTCTTCCGCCTGCCCGGCCCCCTGGGCTTGGTGGAGGCGGGGCAGTGCACCCTCTGGCCCCAGCGGCTGGAGACCGACGGCTTCTTCCTGGCCAAACTCCGAAAGGAGGGTGCCCATGCCTGATTTCAAGTCCATGACCCCGGAGGAGTTGGCGGCCTGGTGCAAGGACCAGGGCCAGCCCGCCTTTCGGGGGAAGCAGCTGTTCCAGTGGCTCCACCGTGGGGTGACCTCTACCCAGGAGATGACTGACCTGCCCAAGGCCTTTCGGGCCATCCTTGACCAGGCAGGGGGGGTGCGCTTCCCCACAGTGGCCAGAAAACAGGTCTCAAAGCTGGACGGCACCATAAAATATCTCTGGAGACTGCCCGACGGCCACTGCATTGAGACGGTGCTCATGCGTTACCGCCACGGCAACTCCGTGTGCATTTCCTCCCAGGTGGGGTGCGCCATGGGCTGCGTGTTCTGTGCCTCCACCTTGGGGGGAAGGGTGCGGAATCTCACAGCGGGGGAACTGCTGGACCAGGTGATCTTTACCCAGAAGGATTCCGGCCTGCCCATCTCCAACATTGTCCTCATGGGGATTGGGGAGCCCTTGGATAACTATGACAACGTCCGCCGGTTCCTCACCCTGGTGAACCGGCCGGAGGGGGTGCACATCGGCATGCGCCACATCTCCCTGTCCACCTGCGGCCTGGTGAAGGGGATTGACCGGCTGGCGGAGGAGGGGCTGCAAATTACCCTCTCGGTCTCCCTCCACGCCCCCGACGACGAGACCCGCAGCCGCCTGATGCCGGTGAACCGGGCCACGGGGGTGGAGGCGCTGTTTGCCGCCTGCCGGCGGTACTTTGAAAAGACCGGCCGGCGCATTTCCTATGAGTACGCCATGATCGACGGGGTGAACGACACCCCCCGCCACGCCGCCCTGCTGGCCGACCGCCTGGCGGGCACCGTGGCCCATGTGAATCTCATCCCCCTGAACTTTGTGGAGGAGAGCAGTTTACGACCCAGCCCCCATGTGGCTGCCTTCCAGCGCCAGCTGGAGCAGCGGGGGATCACCGCCACCGTCCGGCGGCGGTTGGGCAGTGATATCGATGCCTCCTGTGGCCAGCTGCGCCGAAAGGCCATGCAGGCCCAGGCCCGATGAACCGGGGACGAGGCTGGAAAGGAGATGATTTCCCATGGTTTCCGTGTGGGGAATGACAGACAAAGGAATTGTCCGGCGGGAAAACCAGGATTCCTGTGCCTATGACATCATCGAGGAGGGGAAACTGGCCTGGGGTGTCGTGTGCGACGGCATGGGCGGCGCCAAGGCCGGCGATGTGGCCAGCAAAATGGCCGTGGAGGCCTTCTGCACCCAAATGGACCAGTTGGGTGACCTGGAGGGCCCGCCTCCGGCGGAGGCCCTCCTCCGAACGGCGACAGAGGATGCCAACCGGGTGGTTTACCTCAAGGCCCAGACCGACGCAGACTGCATCGGCATGGGCACCACCCTGGTGGGGCTCATTCTGCAGGAGGCCACCCTGTGGGTGGTGAACGTGGGGGACAGCCGGGCCTACCGCATCACCAAGGGGGGGATCCGGCGCATTACCCGGGACCACTCAGTGGTGGAGGACCTGGTGGCGCGGGGGGACCTGACCCCCGAGCAGGCCAGAAGCCACCCCCAGAAAAACCTGATCACCCGGGCCCTGGGCACCTCCAGCCGGGTCAAGGCAGACCTGTTCCAGGAAACCGTCTCCCCAGGGGATGCCATCCTCCTGTGTTCCGACGGCCTGGTCAACCAGGTGACGGACCAGGAGATCTGCCAGGAGATCCAGGCCGGCGGAACGGCCCAAGAAATATGCCAGCGGTTGGTGACCCGCACCTTGGACAGCGGTGCGCCGGACAACGTCACCGTGGTCCTCTTCCAGCTGTGAGAAGGAGTGTGTTGCCATGAACCAATACATCGGTAAAATACTCGACAATCGTTATGAAATCCTGGACGTCATCGGGGTGGGCGGCATGGCGGTGGTGTACAAGGCCTACTGCCATCGCCTCCACCGCTTTGTGGCCATCAAGATCCTCAAGCGGGACCTGGCGGCTGACGCGGAGTTCCGCCGCCGCTTCCACGAGGAGGCCCAGGCCGTGGCTATGCTCTCCCACCCCAACATCGTCTCCGTCTACGACGTGAGCAAGGGGGACGACCTGGATTATATCGTCATGGAGCTCATCGACGGGATCACCCTCAAGCAGTACATGCAGAAAAAGCAGGGCCGCTTGAATTGGAGGGAGTCCCTGTACTTCATCACCCAAATCGTCCGGGCCCTGGGACACGCCCACAGCCGGGGGATCATCCACCGGGACATTAAGCCCCAGAACATCATGGTCCTCCGTGACGGCAGCGTCAAGGTGGCCGACTTCGGCATCGCCCGGATCATGTCCGCCGCCCAGACCACCCTCACCCAGGAGGCTCTGGGGTCGGTGCACTATATCTCCCCCGAACAGGCCCGGGGCAGCCATATTGACGCCCGGGCGGACATCTACTCTGCCGGCGTGGTCCTCTATGAGATGCTCACCGGCCGCCTGCCTTTTGACGGGGACTCGCCGGTGTCTGTGGCCATCCAGCACATCAATGCCAAACCCATCGCTCCCCGGGAGATCCTCCCGGACATCCCGGTGGGGTTGGAGGAGATCACCATGAAGGCCATGGCCTCCCGGATTGACCAGCGGTATATGAACGCCGAGGCCATGCTCCGGGATTTGGAGGAGTTCCGTAAGAACCCCCAGGTGGAGTTCCACTACAACCTGGCCAGCTTCCACGGCAACCAGCCGGTGCCCGATGAGCCCACCCAGACCATGGACAGCGCCAGCTCCTTGAACCGCCGCCAGCGTCCCCCCGCCCGCACCCGCACGGCGCCGCCCCCCCCGCGCCGCCGCCGCCCACCGGAGGAGGACTATGAGGAGGAGAAGGACCAGAAGCGGAAACTCATCATCCCCATTGTGGTGGTCGTTTTCCTGGTGGGGGTAGGGATTTTCCTGTGGGTCACCTTCTTCAGTGACATGTTCCGGCAGGATGAAAACACCCTTCAGGTGCCCAATCTCCTGGGACAAAACATTTCGGATGTGCTCCAAGATGGGGACGTCTTAGAACATTTCAACGTGGTGGAGCAATCCCGCCAAGCCAGCGATGAATACGAGGAAGGGCAGATCATCTCCCAAGACCCCGTGGCGGGGACAGAGGTGACCGCCGGGGAGGGGACCATCACCATCAACGTGGTGGTCAGCTCCGGGCAGGACACGGTGGAGATGATCAACGTGGTGGGCGACACCTATGAGACCGCCGTCACCCGTCTGCAGCAGATGGACTTGAAGGTGGACACCCCCACCAGAGAGGCCTCGGACGAGGTGGAGGAGGGGCACGTGATTTCCAGCGATCCCGCCGCCGGAGAGCAGGTGAGCCCCGGGGACACCGTGAAGCTGGTCATCAGCAGCGGACCGGAGACCAAGAAGGTCACCGTCCCCACCCTCACCGGCACCACCCTGGAAAACGCCCGCCAAATTGCGGAGAGCGCAGGGCTGACCATCTCCAGCGTCACAGAGGTCAACAGCAACTACCCCGCCGGCCAGGTGATCTACCAGAGCATCGCCGCCAACACCGAGGTGGATGAGGGAACCGGAATCATCCTCCAAGTGAGCTTGGGCCCCGCGTCGACCGACCCGCCCGTCCACACGAAGACCATCAGCGTCACCCTGCCGGATGACGGGCGGGACAGCGTCACCGTCCGCATTACCGTGGACGGGGAGGAGGTCTACAACACCCCGGTGAATACCGCCCAGGGAACCATTTACACCAGCGTTCAGGGCTCTGGGACGGCAGAGGTGTGCATTTACTTCGACGGGGTCCTGGCGGAGCAGTATAACTTGAATTTTGACCAATGAGTATGACAAGAGACGAAGGGGTCATTCGTAAGGCCCTCAGCGGCTTCTATTACGTCCAGTGCGGCGGGGACCTGGTGACCTGCCGGGCCCGGGGGAAGTTCCGCTACCAAAAAATCACCCCCCTGGTGGGGGACCGGGTGGTCATCGCCCGCCAGCCGGACGGGACCGGTTCCCTGACGGAGGTGCTGCCCCGGCGCAACGCCTTCCAGCGCCCGGCGGTGGCCAACATCGACCAGATGGTGATCATCGCCTCCGGGGCCATTCCCGTGAGCGACCCCTTCCTGCTGGACCGGATCATCTCCCTGGCGGAGAGCAAGGGGTGCCAGCCCATCCTGTGCATCAACAAATGGGATCTGGTCCAGGCCCAGGATCTGCTGGACCTCTACCGGGGGGCCGGCATCCCCACCCTTCCGGTGAGCGCCCAGACCGGCCAGGGGCTGGAGGAGCTCCGGGGCATGCTGGCGGGGAAGCTCTCCGCCTTCACCGGCAACTCCGGTGTGGGGAAGTCTAGCATCCTCAACGCCCTGGACCCCACCTTTGCCCTGGCCACAGGGGAGATCAGCGAAAAGCTGGGCCGGGGGCGGCACACCACCCGCCATGTGGAGTTCTTCCCAGTGGCGGGGGGCCTCATCGCCGACACCCCCGGCTTCTCCGCCTTTGACGCGGAAAAGGGTGGGGGAGAGCCCCTGGACAAGGACACCCTGGCCGAGACCTTTCGGGAGTTCCACCCCTATCTGGGCCAGTGCCGCTTTGTGGGCTGCGCCCATGTGAAGGAGGCCGGCTGTGCCGTACTGGAGGCGGTGAAGGCGGGGAAGATCTCCCCCAGCCGCCACCGCAGCTACGTTCGGCTGTACGACCTGGCCAAGGCCAACCAGCCCTGGGGAAAGTCCTGACCCCGCCCAAACGCACCACCCGTCCGCTCCCGGCATAGACTGGGAGCGGACGGGTGTTTTTCATGCCCGGAAAGGAGGGGAACGGAATGAAAATGGTGGTGATCCATGCCCCCAAGGCACTGGCGGGCCTGCTGCGAAAACTTTTCCATATTTAAGACATACCGGCCAATCCCGGGACATAGGATGGGACAGATACTTCCCTGACACGAGAAAGGATTGGTTACCGTGATGGAATTGGAACTCCGGCAGGAGACCGTGCGGGGCTGGGAGACGGTCTGCCGCACCACATTGGAACAGGAGGAGACCGCGGAGGCCATCGTGCCCGATGCCCGGCCGGACATTTGGCAGGTTCTGGATGGCCAGGCCCGCCTGCTCCTCCAGAGAAACGAAGCCCAGGACGGCCGGGGGGAGCTGGCGGGCCTGCTGAAAACCACCATCCTCTATCAGCCCGAGGGCGGCCAGGGGGTGGAGGCCATGGAGGTCACCCTGCCCTTCTCCGCAGCCCCGGACCTGCCCCGGCTCACCCGGCGGGGAACCGTCCACGTGGTGCCCCGGGTGCTGTCGGTGGACGTTCACCTGCTCAACCCCCGAAAGGTGCTGGTACGGGTGGGGTACTGCCTGGAACTGGAGGCCTTTGAGCCCCAGAACCGCAGCCTGGCCGCCCAGGCAGCAGACCCAGAGCAGTGGGGGGTCTGCCAGAAAACCGGGCAGCTGCGCACCTTGCAGACGGTGTATGTCCAGGAGAAGGCCTTTACGTATCAAGACACCCTTACCCTTCCCGCCGGCCGGCCGGACGCCGTGGAAGTGCTGCGGACCCAGGCCAAATGCACTTGCACAGAGGCCCGGGTCATCGGCACCAAGCTGGTCTTTAAAGGGGAGGCGGCCCTCCAACTGCTGTGCCGGGGGGAGGACGGCGGGCTCTTCGCCGAAGAGTTCCACCTGCCCTACTCCCAAATCATGGACGCCGGGGAGGAGAGCGAGGAGGGCCTGTGTCACATGGACCTGGTCTTCACCGACGTCACCTGCACCCCGGTGGAGGGGGACCGGCGGACCTTTCAGGTGACCCTGGCCCTCCAGGCCCAAGGGGTTCTGCGGCGGGAGGTCACAGCCCCCATTCTCACCGACCTCTACAGCACCACCCATACCCTGGAGACCACAGAGGCCATGTACCCCATCTGCCGCCTGCTGGACCAGGGAGAGGCCCAGGAGAGCGCCCGGGAGACGGTGGAGACCAGCAGCGTGCCCAGCCGTCTCCTGGACGTCCAGGTGCGCCTGGGCCGCCTGACCCAGAACCTGGAAGGGGAGGACCGGGTGCTCACCCAAGAGGCGGAGCTTTCCGTTCTGTATGAGACCGAGGAGGGGCCTGCCGCTGCCAGCCGCCGGGTCTCCCTGTCCCACCGGCTGCCCGGCCAGGGGGAGGGGACCTGCCTGGTGACCACCGAGCTGCTGCGGGACCCCACCGCTGCCCTGGCAGGGGAGGGGGTGGAGGTCTCCTTCGCCCTAGCCTTCCGGTGGATGTGCCTGACCCAGGAGGAGGTCCCCGTCATCACCCAGGTCCAAGTGGGGGAACCCCGGCAGGCCGAAGGCCGCCAGCCCTCCCTCACCCTCCGGGCGGTCCACCCCGGGGAGGATCTGTGGGCAGTGGCCAAAGCCTGCTGCACCACCGAGGACGCCATCCTGGCCGCCAGCGGCTTGGAGAGCGGGGAGGTGGCGCCGGGACAGATGCTGCTGATTCCCTGTAAAAGTAGATAACACAGGAGGGCCTCAGCGTAGGATGCGCTGAGGCCCTCCTGTATTCTAAAGGGACTCTTTCATAGAGGGTGAAACAGAGAGGGACGCGACGCCAAAGATGTGATATCCTTTCTTTGAGAAACTTTGCATGTTCCTGTAGTTTTTGCCGTAGAAACCGTAGTATATGGGTGAGACCGGAAAGGAGGCGGAGAAGAGGATGGAAGATGAAAAGATCATTGCCCTGTTTTTTGCACGGTCTGAACAGGCGATCCAAGAGCTGGACAAGAAGTACGGACAACGCTGTCATACGGTCTCTTACAACATTCTCAACAACAGGCAGGATGCGGAGGAATGTGTGAATGATGCCTACTTTGGCGCCTGGAAGGCGATGCCCCCAGCCAAGCCCAACCCATTGCTGACATACCTTTTAAAAATCGTGCGGAACCTTTCCCTCAAACGCTATTGGCAGAAAGGAGCAGCGAAGAGAAACAGCAACTATACCATTGCCCTGCAGGAAATTGAGGCCTGTGTCGCAGCGCCAAACGCTGTGGAGGATGTCATCGAAGCCCGAGAACTGGCACATATCCTAGAGGGCTTTTTAGACACGCTGACCAAGGAAAACCGGGTCATTTTCCTGCGGCGGTATTGGTTCTCTGACAGCTACCAGGATATTGCGGAGCTTGTGGGTTTGTCAGAGAAAACTGTCTCCGTCCGGCTGACCCGGATGCGCCAGAAGATGCGGCAATACTTGCTGGAAAGTGGGGTGATCCTATGAATGCAAAGAAGTTTTCCGATGCCATGGGCGCGTTAAATAGCAGATATCTGGAGGAAGCCGCGCTGTATCATAAGAATAGAATCAGGCTTCCCCGCATCATGTGGGGCGCGGTGGCAGCGTGCGTGGCACTGGCTGTTGTGGTGGGTGTGAACCTACGACCCCAGTCGGAGGCGCCCCAGGCTATGTTGACGATCCCAACCATGGAACAGGACGCTATGGGTTTTGAAAGCTGGGTGGGATATGACATCGCAACGTGGGACAATGGGAACCCATGGAACGTAAGCATGGACTTTACGACGCTGCCTGTCTATCGAAATGGGTCTTATCATTCTGCGGGGATGCCCACGGGATTATCCCAGGAAGCGATGATGGATCGGTTGGAAGAGGCCGCAGAGGCGCTGGGCATGGAGATCGATTCCCCGGAAACGGTCCAGGAGGGCTCTGCGGTGGTGCAGCTGACGGCCAGCGCAGAGGGGACAACCATCGTGGTGGAAGCCGACGGCACCATGGAGGTCTGGTTTGAGGGCGGTCTGGCTTTGCCGGAGGAGTACCACTTTACCGACTGTGACACCACAGACACCGAAGCTGCGCAGGTGCTGAACTACCTGGCCCAACGGTATTCCGCCCTGCTGGAGTTTGACCAGCCGGAGCAAGTGCTGTCCGGAATGTGGAATCTCTCGGATGAGGAGGGGAGTACACCAAGCTACTGGCGGGAGTATATCCTGTATGACGCGGCCGGGGATGATTTGGAGGATATCTTAAACTATACCTATCGCTTCGCCCAATTCTATCCCGATGAGGAAGGCAAGCTGTCTCTTCTGCGTATCTGGGATGGCCTGGCCTGCGCGGAGAACATCGGGGAGTATCCCATCATCACAGTGGATGAGGCATTCCAACAGCTGGAACAGGGCCACTATATCACCTCGGTCCCGTATGAGGTCACCGATATGGAACGGGTTGGCAAGGTAGAACTCGTCTACCGCAATGCCAGGACGGAGGAAACCTTTCTTCCCTACTACCGGTTCTATGTGGCGCTGCCAGAAGAGCAGAAGGATGGTCTGACCACGTTTGGTGCCTACTATGTACCGGCAGTGCAGGAGGCGTATATCGCCAATATGCCGGCCCAGAAGGACAACGCCGGTTAGTGTGCTGTTATACCCTGCAAGCGGGTCAGGGGTTTCCTGGTTGGGCAGGTCTACAGAAAGCGGTAGTAAAAGCAACGCGCCGCTGTGTTCCTTTTGGAACGCAGCGGCGCGTTTTTATGGGCTTAGACAGGTTTAATCTCTATCCGTAGTCAGCACCTTTTTCAGCTTGGCAAACTTCGGCAGGCTGCCCTCCAAGGGACGCTCCGGCTCCCCTTGGATCAGGGGGAGGGCATAGTGGATGAAGGGCTGGCAGATGCCGTTGCCGGCCTGGTTGATCCAGTCCCGGGGCACCTTGCGCTCGGTGTTGGCGGCCTGGGTCAGGGGGACCAGCTTGGTGCGGCAGCGGTACCCCGTCTCGTCCCGGGTGCAGTCCAGGGCCACCATCTGGTCGGTCTGGCCGGCCACAGCGGCTTCCACAGCGGCCTTCCCGGCGGCATAGGCTTCGCTGATGTCGGTTTGGGAGGCCAGGTGGGCCCCGCACCGCTGGAGGAGGGAGAGCTCAATGCCCCGGACCTTCACCCCCAGGGCCTGCTTCACCCGGTCGGCCAGCAGGGCGGCCAGGCCACCCAGCTGGGCATGGCCAAAGCCGTCGGTGGCGGAGGTTTTGGCCTCAGAGACAAAGGTGCCGTCGGCGTAGTGGATGCCCTCGGAGACGGCCACCAGGCAGTTGCCGGTCTCCTCGTAGACCTTCTTCACATCGGCCAGGAACTGGTCCATGTCAAAGTCCACCTCCGGCAGGTACACCAGGTCTGGGCCGGAGCCAGCCCAGGTGGCCAGGCCAGCGGCCCCAGCCAGCCAGCCGGCGTGGCGGCCCATGATCTCCACGATGACCACGGTACCGGTGTCATAGACCCTGGCGTCCTGGTACAGCTCCATGCAGGAGGTGGCGATGTACTTGGCGGCGCTGCCGTAGCCGGGGCAGTGGTCCGTGCCGGACAGGTCGTTGTCGATGGTCTTGGGCACCCCGATGATGTTGCAGGGGTAGCCCACCTTCTGCATGTACTTGCTGATCTTGTTGCAGGTGTCCATGGAGTCGTTGCCGCCGTTGTAGAAGAAGTAGCGCACGTCGTACTTCTGGAAGATCTCCAGGATGCGGCGGTAGTCGGTGTCGTCCTGGTCCGGGTCGGCCAGCTTATACCGGCAGGAGCCCAGGGCGGAGGAGGGGGTGTACTGGAGCAGATCCAGCTGGGCCGGGTCCTCCTGGCCCATGTCGTACAGTTTGTCAGCCAGCACCCCTTTGATGCCGTGGGCAGCCCCCAGAACCCGGGTGATCTGGGGGGAGGCCAGGGCGGTCTGGATGACCCCCTGGGCACTGGCATTGATGACCGAGGTGGGGCCGCCGGACTGGCCGATGATGCAGGCGCCTTTCAATTGTTCCATGGTAAAAAACCTCCCTTGGTGTGGTTGGGTTTGATGTTGTGGAAAAAAGGATTCTACCAGATATCATAACATATCCCGCCCCCTCTTGCAATTGGAAAGGAATATTGGTAAAATAATTTATCCAATTGTCGGAAAGGAGCGGTACCCATGCCGTTAGTGACAACCACAGAAATGTTCCAGAAGGCCTATGCCGGGGGCTATGCCATCGGCGCCTTTAACGTCAACAATATGGAGATCATCCAGGGCATCACCGAGGCAGCCCAGGAGGTCAACTCCCCTCTGATCCTCCAGGTGTCTGCCGGGGCCCGGAAGTATGCCAAGCCCGTCTACCTGCGGAAGCTGGTGGAGGCCGCCATCGAAGACACCGGCCTGCCCATGGCCCTGCACCTGGACCACGGGGAGGATTTTGAGATCTGCAAGGCCTGCATCGACGGGGGCTTCACCTCCGTGATGATCGACGGGTCCAAGCATTCCTTCCAGGACAACATCGCCCTCACCCGTCAGGTGGTGGAGTACGCCCACGCCCACGGCGTGGTGGTGGAAGGGGAGCTGGGCCGTTTGGCCGGCATCGAGGACGACGTGAACGTCTCCGCCGCCGACTCCTCCTACACCGACCCCGACCAGGTACAGGAGTTCGTCCAGGCCACGGGGGTGGATAGTTTGGCCATCGCCATCGGCACCAGCCACGGGGCCTATAAGTTCAAGCCCGGCACCAAACCTCAGCTGCGGTTTGACATCCTGGAGGAGGTCTCCCGCCGGCTGCCCGGGTTCCCCATCGTCCTCCACGGGGCCTCTTCCGTCATCCCCAAGTATGTGGAGATCATCAACGCCAACGGCGGCCAGCTGAAGGACGCCATCGGCGTACCCGAGGACCAGCTCCGCCAGGCTGCGAAGATGGCCGTATGTAAGATCAACATCGACTCCGACCTCCGCCTGGCCATGACCGCGGGGGTGCGCCAGCAGCTCATCGCCGACCCCGCCGGCTTCGACCCCCGGGGCTACCTGAAGGTGGGCCGCCAGTACGTGAAGGACCTGGTGAAAGACAAGATCCTCCACGTCCTGGGCAGCGACAACAAGGTATGAGGGCCCCCGTCCCTCCTCCCGCCAGCCACAACCGGTACAGCCTTTCGCTGTACCGGTTTTTGTAAGAACTGTAAGAAAAGGGAAGGAACCGAAGACCATGAACCATCGTCCCATTCTCAAGAACAAATTCTACCTCTACCTCACCGAGTTCTTTTCCGGGGTCTCCGTGATGGCGGTGGAGTTGGGGGCCAGCCGGCTGCTGGCGCCCTATTTCAGCTCCTCCCAGATCGTGTGGACCATCATCATCGGCACCATCATGATCGCCCTGGCCCTGGGCAACCTCTGGGGCGGCCGGACGGCGGACAGGAACCCGGACACCGACCGGCTCTACCGCCGCCTGCTCATCGCGGCGGTGTGGATCGCCGCCATCCCCGTGCTGGGGAAATACGTCATCCTGGGCATCTCCGGGGCCCTGGTGCTCACGGTGAACACCAACTTCCTGGTGATCGCCGCCTTCTGCGCCTGCATGGTGATCTTCGTCTTTCCCTGCTTCCTCCTGGGCACCGTCACCCCCTCGTTGGTGAAATACACCGTGGACAGCCTGGAGGACAACGGCAAGACCGTGGGCACCCTGGGGGCCTGCAACACCGTGGGCAGCATTCTGGGCACCTTCCTGCCCACCTTCGTCACCATCCCCGCCGTGGGCACGGCGGTGACCTTCCTGCTCTTCTCCGGGATCCTGCTGGCCATCGGGCTGATCTACTTCCTCTCCTCCAAGGTGCGGTGGAAGACGTGCCTGGTGTCTGTGGTCCTCTTTGTCCTATGTGCCGTGTTCGGCCACAACGGCAGCTTCGCCTTTTGGGAGGATGACCTGACCTATGAGGGGGAGTCGGTGTACAACTACCTCCAGGTGCGGGAGACGGAGGACCGCACCATCCTCTCCACCAACGTCCTCTTCGGCGTCCAGTCGGTGATGATGAAGGAGGAGGGCCTGACGGGGATGTACTACGACTATGCCCTGGCCGCCCCGGTGATGGCGGGGCTGGCCGGCCGGGGGGAGGGCTCCGTCCTGGTGCTGGGCAACGGCACGGGGACCTTCGCCCACCAGTGTTCCGCCTACTTCCCCGGAGTCCAGGTGGAGGGGGTGGAGATCGACGACAAGATCACCGACCTGGCCTATGAATACTTCGACATGTCCCCGGAGGTGAAGGTCACCACCTACGACGGCCGGGCCTACCTCCAGACGGTGGACACCACCTACGACGTGATCCAGGTGGACGCCTACCAGGACATCACCATCCCCTTCCAGATGTCCTCCACGGAGTTCTTCACCCTGGTGCGGGAGCACCTGAACCCCGGCGGGGTGATGGTGGTCAACCTCAACATGCACTCCGACGGGGAGGGGAGTATCAACCAGGCCCTGTGTGACACCATCGCCAGTGTTTTCCCCTATGTCTGCACCGTGGACGTCCCCGGCACCACCAACCGGGAGCTCTTCGCCGCCGTGGACGGGGACCCCATCCAGTGGCTGAAGGCCAACCGGGCGGACATCACCGACGGGGAACTCTCCCTCCAGATGGCCCGGGTGGAGCAGAACCTGACGGCCTACACCCCCGGGGACCATATTCTCACCGACGACCAGGCCCCGGTGGAACTTCTGGGCATGGGGGCCATTGACGGCCTCATCCAGGACCAGCTGGGGTACTATCAAGAGATCTTCCGGGAAGAGGGGCTCTCCGGCCTGCTCAGCCGGTTCTGAGGGGAGGGCAGTACCATGCTGTACCTCCTCACCGGCCGGACGGGCAGTGGGAAAACCCGGGAAGTCTTTCGCCGCATGGCGGCAGAGGGGAGCCGCCGCCCCCAACTCCTCCTGGTGCCCGAGCAGGCCTCCTTTGAAACCGAGCGGCGCTTCTGCCGGGAAAACGGCAACCAGGCCGGGGCCTATGGGGAGGTCCTCTCCTTCACCCGCCTGGAAAACCGGGTCCTGTCCCAGACAGGGGGCGGGGCCGACCCCGTCCTGGACGAGGGGGGGCGGCTGCTGGCCATGTACGCGGCGCTGAAGTCCGTTCAGGATCACCTCACCGTCTATGCCATGCCCTCCCGGCGGCCGGAGTTCCTGGACAGCCTCCTCACCACCCTGGACGAGCTGAAAAGCAGCTGCGTCACCGGGGCCCAGCTGGCCCAGATCGGGGAGGAGACCGAGGGCCTGGACGGGGAAAAACTCCGGGACCTGGGCCTGATTTTCGGGGCCTACGAGGCCATGACCGCCCGGGGCCCTTTGGACCCCCGGGACAAGCTCACCCGCCTAGCGGAAAAACTGCGGACCGCCCCCTTCTTTCAGGGGAAGGACGTGTACCTGGACGGGTTTACAGACTTCACCCCCCAGCAGGACCTGGTGTTGGAGGCCATCCTCCGCCAGGCCCATTCCGTGACCCTGGCTCTCACCTGGGGGGAGGGGGAACTGTTCTCCCCGTCCCAAAAGACCATCGCCAGTGTGAAGCGGCTGGCGGCCAAAACCGGCCAGCCGGTGGCAGAGACCCTTTTGGAGGGGGCGGCCCAGGGACGGACGCCACCCCTTGTCCACCTGGAGGCCAACCTCTTTGCCCCGGCGCCGGCCCCCTATGAAGGGGCCTGGGACGGCAGTGTGACCGTACGCCGCCTCTCCTCCCCCCAGGAGGAGGTGGCCTGGGCCGCCGGGGAGATCCGCGCCCTTGCCCAGAGCGGCCGGTACCGCTACCGGGATATCGCCGTGGCCGCCCGGTCCATGGCCCCCTATTGGGAGCAGCTGGAGGAGACCTTTGCCCAGTATGACATCCCCCTCTTCCAGTCCGACCGGACGGACATTTTGCAGAAACCCATCTTCACCCTGGTCACCGCCGCCCTGGACGCGGTGACGGGGGGCTATGCCTATGAGGACATGTTCCGTTACCTGAAAACCGGCCTGGCAGGGCTCACCCTGGAGGAGTGCGACCGGCTGGAGAACTACGTCCTCACCTGGAACCTCTTCGGCAGCCGGTGGACCTCCCCCGCCGGGTGGACCCTCCACCCCGGGGGATACCACCAGACCTTCACCCCCCAGGACGAGGAGACCTTGGCCGAACTCAACGCCCTCCGCCTGCAGGTGATCACCCCTCTGGAGACCCTGCGGAAAACCGCCGGGGACACCGTGGGCCAGCAGGTGCTGGCCCTGTATGCCTTCCTGGAGGCCATCCAGCTCCCCGCCGCCCTGGAGGCCCGGAGCGAGGCCCTCCTGGCCCAGGGGGAACCTGAGCTGGCCCGGCAGTACGGCCAGCTGTGGGGCATCTTCTGCGGGGCCCTGGAGCAGTGCTATGCCATGGTGGGGGAGATGCCGTCAGACCTGGGGGAGTTTGCCCGCCTGCTCCGCCTGCTGCTCTCCCGGTACACCGTGGGGACCATTCCCGCCTCCCTGGACCGGGTGACGGTGGGGGACGCCCCCCGGCTAGGGGGGCGCAGCTGGAAGGTCCTCTTCCTTTTGGGGGCGGAGGACGGCGCCATCCCCCAGGTCACCCCGGGGGCAGGCCTCCTCACCGACCGGGACCGGGAGCTGCTGGAGGACTACGGCCTGGCCCTCTCCCCCCGGCTGGAGGAAAAGCTGGACCGGGAGAGCACCATCGTCTACACCGTCTGCACCCAGCCCACGGAGAAGCTCTACGTCTCCTGGCCGGCCCAGGGGGAAGGGGGCGGGGAAAAGCGGCCCGCCTTCCTGGTGGACACCCTCACCACCCTCTTTCCCCAGTGCGGGGGGACGGGCCACCCCGCCCCGTCCCCCGATGCCCTTCGGGCCCTGGCAGCCCAGGACCCGGAGGCCCGGGCCGCCCTGGACGGGGAAGCCCCCTGCCAGACCCTCTTCCGCCGCCTGGACCAAGCGGCAGGCTGGACCCGGGGCAGCCTCTCCCCCCAGGCGGTGGAGGCCCTGTACGGAAAGAAAGTGGCCATGTCCGCCTCCCGGATGGACCAGTACCAGTCCTGCCACTTCGCCTACTTCCTCCGCTACGGCCTGCAGGCCAAGGACCGCCGCCCGGCGGGGTTTGACGCGCCGGCCTACGGCAGCTTCGTCCACTTCGTCCTGGAGCGGGTTCTCCGCGCCCTTCGCAACCAGGGCGGGGCGGCCCAGGCGGAGGAGGAGACCATCCGCGCCCTCACTGCCCAGGCGGTGGAGGACTACGTCCGCCAGGAGCTGGGGGGGATGGCGCACCAGACCCCCCGGTTCCGCTACCTCTTCTACCGGCTGGAGCGCAGCGTCCAGGCGGTGGTGGACAACGTGGTGGCGGAGCTCCGGGACTCCGACTTCCAGCCCATCTGCTTTGAGCTGGGCTTCGGCCCAGGGCAGGACCTTCCCCCGGTGGAGATCACCCAGGGGGGCGTCACCCTCCGGATCTCCGGTTTCGTGGACCGGGTGGACGGTTGGGTGGAGGATGGCCGCCTCTACCTCCGGGTGGTGGACTACAAGACCGGCCGAAAATCCTTTGACCTCACCGAGGTGTGGAACGGCCTGGGGCTGCAGATGCTCCTCTACCTCTTCACCCTGGAGGAGGAGGGGGAGGCCCTCTTCGGCCGCCGGCCGGTGCCGGCGGGGGTGCTCTACCTCCCCGCCCGGGACGCCATGGTCGCCGGCAGCCGCACCATGGACGAGGCCGCCCGCCGCCGGCTGCTGGACAAGGAGCTGCTGCGCCGGGGCCTCATCCTGGACCAGGAGGAGGTGGTCCAGGCCATGGAGCACGGGGCAGGGGAGCTGCGCTTTCTCCCCCTGCGGGTAAGCGCCCGCACAGGGAAGATCACCGGGGAGGCCCTGGTGAGCGCCCAGAAGCTGGGCCGGTTGAAGCAGCACATTGCCCACACCCTGGGCCAGATCTGTCAGGAGATCGCCAGGGGGAACATCGATGCCGATCCCTTCTGGCGGGGGCCCAACCGCAACGCCTGCCAGTACTGTGTATACGCGCCCGCCTGCCACTTCGAGGAGGACACCGACCGCCGCCACTGGGTCCCCTCGGTGCGCAACCGGGAGTTTTGGGATTGGCTGGCCCAGGAAGAAGGGGAAGGAGGGAAGGACCATGCCCGTACAGAGAACCCCTGAGCAAGAGGCGGTGGTGAAGAACCGGGGGGGCGGCCTTCTGGTCTCCGCCGCCGCCGGCTCGGGAAAAACCCGGGTGCTGGTGGAGCGGCTGCTGGACCGCATCCTCACGGAGGGGAAGAATGTGGACGAGTTCCTCATCATCACCTTCACCCGGGCGGCCGCCGAGGAGCTCCGGGGCCGCATCGGCCAGGAGCTGGCCCAGGCCCTGGCGGCCCAGCCGGACAACGGCCACCTCCGCCGGCAGAGCGGAAAGCTCTACCAGACCCAGATCTCCACCATCCACGCCTTCTGTACCGTTCTGCTTCGCCAGTGGGGGCATCTGCTGGATGTGCCCGCCGACTTTGCCCTTTGTGAAGAGGAGGAGGCCCAGGTCCTCATGGACCGCACCCTGAACCAGGTGCTGGAGGCCCGGTACGAGGAGGTGGACCCAGAGGGGAACTTCGCCCGGCTGCTGGACATCCTCTCTGCCGGCCGGGACGACAGCCGCCTCATGGACATCACCCTGGACGTCTACGGCAAGATCCAGAGCGCCCAAGACCCCTTGGCCTGGCTGGAGGTCCAGCGGAAGGCCTTGGACCTGTCCGGGGTCACCGACGTGGGCCAGACCCCCTGGGGGGCCCTCCTGCTGGAGGAGGCCCGGGACACCGCCGCCTACTGGGCCGGGCAGATGGCCAAGGCCTGCGCCCTGTCCCAGGAGGACGAGGCCCTGGAAAAAGCCTATGGGGAGAGCCTCCAAACCACCCAGCAGGGCCTGGAGACCTTCTGCCAGGCGGCCAGCCAGGGGTGGGACCAGGCAGCCCAGGCGCACATCCCCTTTCCCCGGCTGAAGGCCGCGCGGGGGGTGGAGGCCATCGGCGCCCAGGAACAAATCAAAGCCATCCGGGAGGGCTGCAAAAAGGCGGTGGAGGGGATGCTGGACCCCTTTGCCAGCGACAGTGCCGCCCTTTTGGAGGACATGGCCCTGGTCTACCCCGCCATGATGGGCCTGATTGACCTGGTGGAGGATTTCTCCCAGGCCTACGCCCAGGAGAAGAAGAAACGGAACCTGCTGGACTTCTCCGACCTGGAACACTTCGCCGTCCGTCTGCTCACCGACGAGGCGGGTCAGCCCACCGACTTGGCCCGCCAGTGGGGGGCGCAGTACACGGAGATCATGGTGGACGAGTACCAGGACACCAACGAGGTCCAGAACACCATCTTCCAGGCTCTCTCCCAGGGGGGGAGAAACCTCTTCCTGGTGGGGGATGTGAAGCAGTCCATCTACCGCTTCCGCCTGGCGGATCCCACCATTTTCCTGGAGAAGTACCGGACCTTCCCCCCCTACGACCAGGCCGGGGAGGGGGAGAACCGGCGGATCACCCTGTCCAAAAACTTCCGCTCCCGCCCCCAGGTGCTGGAGGCGGCCAACGACCTGTTCCGCAACATCATGTCCCGCCAGTTGGGGGAGATGGACTATACCGACCAGGAGGCCCTTTACCCCGGAGGGACCTTCCCGGAAGGGGAGGGGTACGAGACGGAGTACCACGTGCTGGACTTCACCCAGGACCCCGCCCTCACCCAGGACAAGCAGAACCGCGCCCAGCTGGAGGCCCGGTTCGTGGCCCGGGAGATTGCCGGCCTCCTCCGGGAGGGGTTCCCCGTCTCCGACGGCCATGGGGGCACCCGGCCCCTCCAGCCGGAGGATGTGGCCATCCTCCTGCGCTCCCCCGGGCCGGTGCGCAGCTACTACACCCAGGCCCTGGAGGAGGCAGGGGTGGTCTGGTCCGCCGAGGAGGGGGGCGACCTCTTTGCCACCACCGAGGTCTCCGTGGCCCTGTCCTGGCTGCAGATCATCGACAACCCCCACCAGGACATCCCCCTGCTGGCGGTTCTCCGCTCCCCCCTGGTGGGGATGACGGGGGACCGGCTGGCGGCCATCCGCACCCTGGCGGAGGGGGACTTTTACACCGCCCTCCAGGCCGCCGGAGAGCAGGGGTGGGGGGACTGCCAGGCCTTTCTGGACCAGCTGGCAGACCTCCGCTTTGGCGCGGGGGAGCAGACGTGCCACCAGCTGCTGTGGGCCCTTTACCGGCGCACGGACATGCTCACCGTCTTCTCCGCTATGTCCGGGGGGGAGAAGCGGCGGGAGAATCTCCTCACCTTTTCCCAGCTGGCCCGGCGGTTTGAGGGGACCGGGCACAAGGGCCTCTTTGGGTTCCTCCTCCATTTAAGCCGGGTGCGGGAGAGCGGCGGGGCGGTTACCACGCCGGCGGCCCCCAAAGAGGGGAGCGGGGTAAAGATCCTGTCCATCCACCGGTCCAAGGGGTTGGAGTACCCGGTGGTCTTCCTCTGCGGCCTGGGCCGGCGGCTGAACTTTTCCGACATCCAGAAGCCCGTCCTCTTCCACCCCAAGCTGGGGCTGGGCCCCAAGGGACTGGACCGGGAGACCATGGTGGAGTTTCCCACCCTGGCCCGGACCGGGGTGGCCCTGGCCCTGAAGAAGGAGATGCTGGCCGAGGAGATGCGCCTGCTCTACGTGGCCATGACCCGGGCCAAGGAGAAACTCATCCTCACCCACAGCCTCCCCTATGGTCCCACGGATCTGAAAAACCTGGCAGAGAGCCTGGCCTGCCCCGCCGATCCCCGGGTGCTGGCGGGGTGCTCTACGGTGGGGCAATGGGTCCTGCTCACCGCCATGGCCCGGCCGGAGGGGGCCGTCCTTCGGAAAGTGATCCAGCGGGAGGACCTTCCGCTGCCCCAAAACGCCTGGGGCCCGGCCTGGAAGATCTTCTACCACCACGGGGCCGTGTCCCAGGAGGCGGCCCGGCAGCCCGCCCCATCGGAACAAGGGGAAGGGGAAGCCGTGCCCCGGGCAGAACTTCTCCGCCAGCTCCTCTGGCACTACCCCCATTCGGCGGCCACGGCCACCCCGGCCAAAGTCACCGCCACCCAGGTGGCGGCCCAGGCCCCGGAAGAGCCTGGCGTCTTTCTCCTGCGAGATCCTGCGGCGGGGCCGGGCCCCTTCCAGCGGCCCCGGTTTGCCCAGGACACCCTGGGCCTCACCCCGGCCCAGCGGGGCACGGCGGTGCACACGGTGATGCAGAGCATCCGCCTGGACCGAACCGGTTCGGCAGCGGCTGTGGCAGAGGAGCTGGCCCGCCTGACCCAGCAGGCCTTCCTCACCCCCGCCCAGGCCCAGACGGTGGATCCCCAGGCGGTGGCCCACTTCTTTGCCAGCGACTTAGGCCGGGAAGTGTTGGCGGCGGAGACCCTACATCGGGAGTATCCCTTCTCCGTTCTGGCCCCGGCAGAGAAGTTCTTTCCCCAGACGCCGGCGGGGGAGGAGGTCCTCCTGCAGGGCGTGGTGGACTGTTGGTTTGAGACCGAGGCGGGCATTACCATCGTGGACTTTAAGACCGACCGGGTCTCCTCCCAACAGGCTATGGAGGACAGAAGCCAGCATTACCAGGGGCAGATGGCGGCCTATGCCTATGCCCTGGCAGCGGTGACGGGCAAGCCGGTGACCCGGCGGATCCTCTGGTTCCTCTCCCTGGGGCAGGGCCTCTCCTTGCCGTGAGCGGGAAAAAGATGAAAAAACCGAGAAAAAAGACTTGCTTTTTTCCAAAGAAAGTGGTAACATATAACATGCGCTTGCAGAGCGCCTATTTTTTGACAACAGAAAGAGGTGAACACGTATGAAGGAAGGCATCCATCCCACCTACGAGCGGACCACAATCCGGTGTGCCTGTGGCAACGTGATTGAGACAAGATCCACCAAAAAGGACATCCGAGTCGAAGTTTGCTCCAAGTGTCACCCCTTCTTCACCGGCAAGCAGAAGATGGTGGATACTGGCGGACGCGTCAGCCGCTTCAACAAGAAGTTCGGTTTGGAAAACTAAACGATTTTGTCTTCGGACCCGTGCCCTCCCGGCACGGGTTTTTCCGTGTTTCCGCCGCCAGAAAAACAGGGCGGGAAGGGGTCTTGCGCCGCCATTTGGCATAGACTAGAGGAGCCAAGGCCATTGCAGCAACCATAAGGAGGTAGTGCCCATGTTTCAGAACATCGATCCCAAAACCCTGCCAGAGAATGTATTTTCCCTCATTGGGGACCGGTGGATGCTGGTCACCGCCGGCACGCCGGCGCACTGCAACACCATGACCGCCAGCTGGGGCGGCCTGGGCGTTCTTTGGAACAAGCCCATGGCCACGATTTATGTTCGCCCCCAGCGGTATACGTTCCAGTTTTTGGAGGAGAGCGACCGGTTTACCCTCTCCTTCTTCTCCCCCCAGTGGCGCAAGCAGCTGGCCCACTGCGGCGCGGTGAGCGGCCGGGAGGAGGATAAGTTTGCCGCCTGCGGCTTCCATGTGGCCGATGCGGACGGCGCCCCCTATGTGCAAGAGGCAGACCTGGTGCTGGTCTGCAAAAAACGCTACTGGAACGACCTGGACCCGGCCCACATGGACCCCGAGGCCCTGGAGCACTACCAGGCCCAGGACTACCACCGGATGTACCTGGGGGAGATTACCCAGGTCCTGCGCCGGGTCTGATTCTATCGAGGAACAAAGGAGGTCCTTCATGACCGAACATACCAAAGAAGCAACCAGAAACCGGGCGGTGCTGGTGGGCCTCAATGCCCACAGCCTGTCCCGGGAGGACAATGCCAGCGAGACCTCCCTGGAGGAGCTGGCCGCCCTGGTGGAGACCGCCGGGGGAACGTGTGTGGGTTCCCTCCTGCAAAACCGGGATGCACCGGAGGCCCGTACCTTCATCGGGGAGGGAAAGGTGGCCGAGGTGACCCAGCTGGTCCAGGCCCAGGAGGCTGACCTGGTGGTTTTCGACAACGAGCTCTCCCCCTCCCAGCAGCGGGTGCTCACGGAGGAGATGGGGGTCCAGGTCATCGACCGGGCAGGGCTCATCCTGGACATCTTTGCCCAGCGGGCCCGCACCAAGGAGGGCCGCCTCCAGGTGGAACTGGCCCAGTACAAGTACCTGCTGCCCCGCCTCACCGGCATGTGGGGGCACCTGGTCCGTCAGACGGCCTCCGGCGGCAAATCCCCCATCGGTACCCGCGGCCCCGGTGAGACCCAGTTGGAGACCGACCGCCGCCACATCCGCCGAAAAATCGCCAAACTCACCGAGGACCTCCAAGAGGTCCGGCGGATCCGGGCAGTCCAGCGGGACCGGCGGGAGAAGAACGAGGTGCCTGTGGTGGCCATTGTGGGCTACACCAACGCGGGCAAGTCCACCCTGCTCAACGCCCTCACCGACGCGGGGATCCCCGCCCGCAACCGGCTGTTTGATACGTTGGATACCACCACCCGCACCTTGGAGATCTCCGACACCTGCACGGTGCTGATCTCCGACACGGTGGGTTTCATCCGAAAACTGCCCCACCATTTGGTGGAGGCCTTCAAGGCCACCCTGGAGGAGCTGTCTTACGCGGACCTGATCCTCCACGTCATCGATGCCTCCAACCCCGAGTGGCGGGAGCAGGCGGAGGTGGTGGAGGGCCTCATCACCCAACTGGGGGCCCAGACCACCCCGCGGATCGAGGTGTTCAACAAGTCCGACATTTACGTGGGGGAGATCCGCCCCCACGGGGAGGATATCGTCTCCATCTCCGCCAAAACCGGGGAGGGGCTGGACAAGCTGCTGGAAAAGATCCGCAAGCGGTTGGACACCGGGGTCCACCGGGTCACCCTGGCCCTGCCCTATGACAAGGGCGGCATTCTGGACACCCTTTACCGGGAGGCCAAGGTGGAGTCCGTGGAGTACGGGGAGACCATTCAAGTGGTGGCGGTCTGCGCAGAGAAAACCATCGGCCAAATCCGGGCCTATGTGGTGGACGGCTGGCAGCCCCCCAAGGCCTTCTGGGAGGACTGAGCCATGGCAGAATACTACGTCCCTGCGCAGAACAGCGAAACGGAGTTCACAGAGAAGCGCTCCCGCTTCATCGGCCACCTCTGGCGGGTGGAGAGCGAGGAGGAGGCCCGGGAGAAAATCGCCCAGACCAAGGCCAAGTACTACGATGCCCGGCACAACTGCTGGTGTTACCTTATCCGGGAGGGGGGCATCACCCGCTACTCCGACGATGGGGAGCCCCAGGGCACAGCCGGCCAGCCCATGCTGGAGGTCTTTCGCCGGGAAGGGGTGGAGAATGTCTGCTGCGTGGTCACCCGGTACTTTGGCGGGGTGCTGCTGGGAACCGGCGGCCTGCTCCGGGCCTACACCCGCTCGGCGAAGGATGCCTTGGAGGCAGCGGGGGTTGCCGTGGTCCGCCAGTGGGTGCAAACCGCTGTGGAGTGCCCCTACAACTTCCTGGAGCGGGTCAAGGGCGAGATAGCCGCCGCTCAGGGCATCCTGGGGGAGATTGCATACGGCGCCCAGGTGCGCATCCCCGCCCTGCTGCCGGTGGAGCACTGGGAGGCCTATGCCGCCCGCATCACAGAGCTCACCGGGGGAAAGGTGGCTGCCGAGCACCTGGGGGAGACCTTTCAAGCCGCACCGATGCCGCCGCGGTGAAGGGAAGGCGGCTACCGCGGGAAGGATCCCAGGAAATTCAAAAAAAGTTTTTATTTTATGCAGGAAATCACCGATTTTTTCCGTATACTTTAAAATAGAAGTTTATTTCCCAGTCTGAGGAAGGGGGGATACCCAATGTCTCTGCGTGAGGTGACCGAACGGTGGGAACAGGACAACCTGTCTCCCTACGCTGCTCTGTCTGCCCGCTCCAAAGGGCGTCAGCGGCCCATGGAACCCTGCCAGATCCGCACCTGCTACCAGCGGGACATTGACCGGATCGTCCACACCAAGGCGTTCCGCCGGCTGATGCACAAGACCCAGGTCTTTCTCCAGCCGGAGGGGGACCATTACCGCACCCGGATGACCCACACCCTAGAGGTGGCCCGCATCGCCCGGACCATCGCCCGGGGACTGCGGCTCAATGAGGACCTTACCGAGGCCATCGCCCTGGGCCACGACCTGGGCCACACCCCCTTTGGCCATGCGGGGGAGCGGGTCCTCAACCAGATCCTCCCCGGCGGGTTCCGCCACAACGAGCAGTCCCTGCGGGTGGTGGACCGGCTGGAAAAGGGGGGCGAGGGCCTGAACCTCTGCTATGAGGTCCGCCGGGGCATTCTCTGCCACACAGGGCACGACCGGGCGGAGACGTTGGAAGGCCAAATCGTCCGCCTGGCAGACAAAATTGCCTACATCAACCACGACATTGACGACGCCATGCGGGGCGGGATTATCTACCCCATGGACATTCCCCTGGACGTCTCCCAGGTACTGGGGTTTGACCATGGCGATCGGATCAACACCCTGACGGGGGATGTGATCCAGGCCAGCCAGGGGAAGGGGGAGATCTGCCAGTCGCCCGCCTGTGGACAGGCTATGACGAAGCTGAGAAACTTCATGTTTGAGGCGGTCTACCGCAACCCTGTGGCCAAAGGGGAGGAGTCCAAGGCCCAGGACATGATTGCCCGCCTCTTTGAGTACTACCAACGCAACCCCGACGAGCTGCCCCCGGACTACCAAGACATCCGGGTCCGGGAGGGGATCGACCGGGCGGTGTGTGACTACATTGCCGGGATGACCGACCACTACGCCGTGGCCAAGTACAGCGAGGCCTACATTCCCCTGGCCTGGTCGGTGAAGTGAGGGGACACACCGGTATGGAAAGGAGGAAGCCCCATGGCCCTTCCGGTTGCCTTCAAGGACGAACTTGTGGCCCGGTCTGACATTGTGGACGTGGTCTCAGACTACGTGACCCTCACCCCCAAGGGGGGAAGCTTCTGGGGCCTGTGCCCCTTCCATGGGGAGAAGACCCCCTCCTTCCATGTCCTGCCGGACCGTCAGCTCTACCACTGCTTTGGCTGCGGCAAGGGGGGCGGGGTGATCTCCTTTGTCATGGATGTGGAGAACCTGCCCTACATAGATGCCGTCCGCCTGCTGGCCAAGCGGGCGGGGATGGAAGTCCCCGAGGACGGGATGGACCAGGGCCGGCAGCGCCAGCGCAGCCGCCTGCTGGCCTTGAATAAGGAGGCCGCCCGGTTCTTCCACAGCCAGCTTCACAGCCCGGTGGGGCAGGGGGGGCTCCAGTATCTTCAGAACCGGGGCCTGTCCCGGGGCACCATGACCCGGTTCGGCCTGGGCTTTGCCCCAGACAGTTGGGACAGCCTCATCCGTGCCATGGCCCAAAAAGGCTTTGAAAAACGGGACTTGCTGGATGCGGGCCTCGCAGTGAGCAACAAAAAAGGCGGCATCTACGACCGCTTCCGGGGCCGGGTGATGTTCCCCATCATCGACCTGCGGGGGAATGTGATCGGCTTCGGAGGCCGGGTGCTGGGGGATGGAACCCCCAAGTATTTAAACTCTCCCGACACGCCGGTGTTCAACAAGAGCCGCAACCTCTTCGCCCTCAACCTGGCCAAAAACACCAAGCAGGGAAGGCTTCTCCTCACCGAGGGGTATATGGACACCATCTCCCTCCACCAGGCGGGGTTTGACTGCGCCGTGGCCAGCCTGGGGACCTCCCTCACTGCAGACCATGCCAAGCTCCTGTCCCGGTTTACCAAGGAGGTTATCCTCTGCTACGACGGGGACACGGCGGGGGTCCAAGCGGCCAACCGGGCCATCCCCATGCTGGAAAAAACGGGCCTGAAGGTGCGGGTCCTTCGGATCACCGGGGCCAAAGACCCGGACGAGTTTATCAAAACCTTTGGCCGGGAGGCCTTCGCCAGGCTGTTGGACCGGTCGGAAAACTATGTAGCGTATAACCTCAAACAGCTCCAGGCATCCTTTTCCCTGGAAGACCCCCTCCAGCGCAGCGAGTTTGCCCGGGCCGGGGCAGAACTGCTGGCAGAACTGGACAGCCCCGTGGAGCGGGAGGTCTATGCCGGCCAACTGGCCCAGCAGACCGGCGTGGGAAAGGACGCCATCCTCCAGGAGATCAAGCGCTGCCGCAGCCAGCGCCTGTGGAAGGCCAGAAAGAAGCAGGCCAGACGGACCCTGACCCCGGTCAATCAGGTGCAGCCCAAGGATCGGCGTATGCGGTACGACAACCCCCGCTCCGCCCGGGCGGAGGAGGGCATCCTCCGGCTGTTGATGCTGGACGGCTCCCTGGCCAAGGCGGCAGATGGGCTCACCTCGGAGCAGTTTTCTTCCCCGGTGTTGGGAAAAATCTACGGGGTTCTGCTCTCCCATTTGTCCCAAGGCCGGCCCCTGCAGTTGGGGGCGCTGGAAGGGGAGCTGGAGGAGCGGGAGATTACCCTGCTGGCGGAGATCTTGGGCCGGCCAGCCGCCCTGGAAAACGGCGCCGCCGCCATGGCGGACTACCGCGCTGTCATAGAGACAGAGCAGATGAAACGAGAAAACGATACCGATGAAGCGGTGCTTTTGGCCGCGCGGGACAACTATCGAAAAAAGAAAAGTATATAGGAGATGGATACCATGAGCGAAAAAAAAGCACCGGATAACAAGCGGGAAAAAGAGAAGGAACGGCTGATCCACGTGACGGAGGAGCAGCTCCAGGCGGGCAAGGCGGAGATCATGAAGATCGTCGCCGGCCTCAACGGCGCGGAAAAGCTGGCAGACCTTCTGGACAAAGGCCGGAAGAAGGGCAACCTCTCCTCCAACGAACTGATGGACGCCTTGGAGGAGATCGACCTGGAATCCGACCAGATGGATAAGATCTACGACGTGTTGGAAAACATGGGCATCGACACCGCCGGGGAGGACTACCTGCCGGAACTGAGCGGGGACAACATGCCCCCCATGGAGGAGATCGAGGAGATCCCCGAGGAGGAGATCGTCGACCCCAACACCCTGGTGGACTCCTTTGGCATCGACGACCCTGTGCGCATGTACCTCAAGGAGATCGGCAAGGTGGACCTGCTCACCAGCGAGCAGGAGGTGGCCCTGGCCCAGACCATGGTGCGGGGCCAGGAGGTGCAGAAAACCCTGGAGGAGATGCAGGCCGAGGGGATCGAACTGGACCCCGAGGCCAAGAAGGCCATGGAAAAGGAGATCAAGGCCGGAGAGCGGGCCAAGCAGAGCCTGGCCGAGGCCAACCTCCGCCTGGTGGTCTCCATCGCCAAGCGGTATGTGGGCCGGGGGATGCTCTTCCTGGATCTGATCCAGGAGGGGAACCTGGGCCTGATCAAGGCCGTGGAAAAGTTTGACTACACCAAGGGCTACAAGTTCTCCACCTACGCCACCTGGTGGATTCGCCAGGCCATCACCCGGGCCATCGCCGACCAGGCCCGCACCATCCGCATCCCCGTCCACATGGTGGAGACCATCAACAAGGTCATCCGGGTCTCCCGCCAGCTCCTCCAGGAACTGGGCCACGACCCCACCCCCGAGGAGATCTCCGAGGAGATGAATATGCCGGTGGACAAGGTGCGGGAGATCCTGAAGATCGCCCAGGAGCCCGTCAGCCTGGAGACCCCCATCGGCGAGGAGGAGGACTCCCACCTGGGAGACTTCATCCCCGACGAGGACGCTTCGGAGCCGTCGGAGGCTGCCTCCTTCACCCTGCTTAAGGAGCAGCTGGTGGAGGTCCTGTCCACCCTCACCCCCCGGGAGGAGAAGGTCCTCAAGCTCCGCTTCGGCATTGAGGACGGCCGCACCCGCACCTTGGAAGAGGTGGGCAAGGAGTTCAACGTCACCCGGGAGCGGATCCGTCAGATCGAGGCCAAGGCCCTGCGGAAGCTCCGCCACCCCAGCCGCTCTAAAAAACTGAAAGATTTCCTGAACTGACTTCCCGCAAAGGCCCCCGTACCCATGGATCCCATGGGTACGGGGGCTTTTCTCGTTTGAACCAGGGCAGGCACAAAACCGTGGATTTTTGCATACCATGGAGAAAAAAGAGACGGGGTGTGGCTGGAAATGGAGACGGTGCTTTTTTCTCTGCTGGAGACAGGATGGCTGGTCACGGCCCTGTCGGTAGACGCGTTTGTGGCCAGCTTTTCCTATGGCGCCAACCACATCCGAATCCCGCTCCGTTCGGTGGCCTTCGTCAGTGGGATTTGCAGCGGGATGCTGGGGGTTTCCCTGCTGGTGGGCCGGGTCCTGGCCCCTTACCTGCCGGAGGGCAGCCTTCCGATTCTGTGCTTCCTGCTGCTGGCAGGGCTGGGGATCGTCAAGATCTTTGACAGCTCCCTGAAAGCCCTCATCCGCCGGCACCGGGACCTGCACAAGGAGTGGCAGTTTTCTGCCTTTCACCTTCGGGTCATTCTGAACATTTATGCCAACCCGGAACAGGCCGACCAGGACCGCTCCGGCAGCCTGTCCCTGGGGGAGGCGGCGGCCCTGGCCGTGGCCCTGTCCCTGGACAGCCTGACGGTGGGCATCGGGGCTGGCCTGGGGCATACGCCTGTGGGAGAGGCGGTGCTCCTCTCCTTCCTGATGGGGGTGGGGGCCATCCTCCTGGGCCGCTGGTTGGGGGACCGGATGACGAAAGGGATACGGATGGATCTGTCCTGGGTCAGCGGTGCGATGCTGCTGGTGCTGGCCGGGGCAAAACTGATGTGAAGCAAAGCAATCTGTGGGACAGAGAGGAGTCTGCGTACATGAATGAGATTGATCGGCAGTTTGCCGCCCTGGTGGCGGAGATTCAAGGGCTCAGCGAGAAGGAACTCTACCATCGGATTCGGGCCAACTTTGACCAGGTGCCCTATGCCATTCAGAAAAGCTGCATGGACTTTTTCAATCAGTTCAACTACTGGGGCAGGTTGGACCCCCAGCAGGGGATCTATGAGGAGATTGAGGGAAAGGGGGCAGCCCTGTTCCACCACATCCAGGACTTTGCCTGGCTGTACGACCACCTGGCGGATTACCGCTCGAAAAAAACGCTGTATGCCATTCTCAGCAACTGGTATCGCTACGACTTCATCACCACGGCCCAGACCAAGGAGAGCCTGTTTGACGACTACTTTGACCTGGACCTGGTGACTTGCACCCCGGAGGAGGTGTTTGTGGACCTGGGGGCCTACACCGGGGACACAGTGCTCTCCTACCTCAAAAACTACGGGGAGGACTGCTATCAGCGGATCTACTGCTATGAGATCACGCCGGAGACCTTCCAGGTCCTCCAGGAGACCCTGGCGCCGTACCGGGATATTGTGTGCCGCCAGAAGGGCGTGGGGGATGCCGAGGGGACCTTATCCCTGGTGAACCACCAGACCAGCGCCTCCTCCAACACCCTGGGGCACGAAACCGGGGCGGCCGTCCCTGTGACCACCTTGGATGCGGACATTCCCGAGCCTATCACCATGATCAAGGCGGACATTGAGGGCTTTGAGCAAAAGGCCCTGCAAGGGGCCAAAAACCACATCCTGCGGGACCATCCCAAACTGCTCTTCTCGGTGTACCACAACAACGAGGACCTTTGGAAGATCCCCCGCATGATCCACGCCCTCTCAGAGGCATACACCTTCTACCTGCGTTACAACAGTTCCCCCCTCTATCCCACAGAGATCACCCTCTTTGCCCTCTGACGGGGGAAACGGGCCGGGATCATCCCACAAGGCCTCCAGACCAAAGGTCTGGAGGCCTTGTGCTGCTCAGGGGTGCTCGGCCTGGAGGAACTCTTCCAGGCATTGGCCGGACTGCCGGATGGCCTGGGCATGGTCCCGGCCCACGTACCGGTAATGCCACGGCTCATAGATGATGCCGGTGATGTCCTGCTTCTCCGCGGGGTAACGCAGGATGAACCCATACTCCCAGCAGTGCGCCATCAGCCATTGCTGGGCGGGGGTGCTGGCCTGGGCCTCGTCCAGGACCTGGTAACTGGCATCCACCAGGTCCATGGCCAGCCCCAGCTGGTGCTCGCTGGTGCCGGGCACGGCCACCTCCGTGGCGGCCTGTTTCTGGGCCTCTGTCTGGGAGAGGCCTTGGACCATCCGCTTGCGCACCAAGGTGTCATAGAGGGCGGCCTGCTTCTCCTGTGTGCGGTAGGCAGAGCAAATGGCGGGGCGGTACCCTGCGGCCCGGCAGTCCGCCAGCATAGCGGCCAAGGCACTGGCGCAGCGCTGGTCCACCTGGTAGCCGTTTTCCACCGTCACCAGTTCCGGCTGATATCCCTGGGGAATGGCGTTCCAGGGGTTGACCAACATTAGGCGCCAGTCGGTGGGGTCTGGGGGGGCAGCCTGGTCCTCTTGGAGGGCGGCGGTGGTTTCGGGAGAGGACTCCGGCGTGTCTTGGGGGTGCGCTTGGAATCCCAACCAGAGCAGCACCGCCAGAAGTGTGGCCAGGATGGCCAGGGGGACCCAAATGATGTGTTTCCCCATGCTCTGCTCACCTCCTTTGGAATGGTTCCAAGGTAGCAGGTTTCGGCCTCTGTTTTCCTACGGTTTGCCATCGAAACGGCATCCTTTTTAGGAGGAGACGTCATAGGAAGGCAGGTCGTTGAAGGCGAGGATAAAATGGTCCTGGGACATGTTCGGGTCTTGATGAACGTCTGTGCTCAGGGAGAGGGTGATCCGTTCCCCCTGGGCATTGACGAAGGGGAGCAGATACCCCGCAGGGGCCAGCGCGAGAGGTTCCTCAAAGCCCCCGGCGCCGGTGCCGTAGTACGCCTGGCAAAAGTCACACATCCGCTGGGCATCCTCCATGGAGAAGGCGATGGCCACGGCGGTCTCCTCCGTGGCAGGGGAGGGGGTGGGGGCAGAGTAGACAGAGTAGATGAAGGAGAGCATTTTCCCGGTGTCGTCATCCAGGAGAAGGGTCAGTTCTGCGCCGTCGTTCTCTGCGTTGGAGAAAGTGCAGGTCCAGAACACAGCCACCGTGGTGTCGGCGGGGGAGGCATCGCTCTCCTGGACGTCTTTGAGGGGAAGGGCGGTCTCTGGGGAGACTTTGACCGCGGCATTGGTGGCAATCTCATAGTCCGGGCTGCCGCTGCCCATGGCCACAAAGGGGCTGGCCGAGGAGAACTGCCAGGTGTCCGGGGAGAACAGATGGTCCTGCCCCAGAAAGGTCAGCCCCAGGTTATCCATATCGTAGAGGGCGGCCACAGCGGCGGTCTCCGTCTGGGCAGGGGACAGCCGGGGGGAGGCCTCCGACAGTGCGAACACGGTGTATCCATTGGCCACCAGTTTCAAGTGGCTGGACAGGTCGTTGTCCAGCAGAGGGGTAACCTCGTATTGGGTTGAGGTTTGCTCCATGGCGGCGTCCTGCCAAGCGGCCCCCAGCCACGGCAGGAAGAACCCCATGCCCACCAAGGTGCAGGCCAGCAGGAGCAGCGCAAGGGAACGGACGGGTTTCATGGGCGGCCTCCTTCCAGGGAAACGGTGACGGTGGTACCCTGGCCGGGGGTGCTGGCAAAGTGAATGGCGCCGCCGTGGAGCACGGCGATCCGCTCACACAGGGCCAGCCCCAGCCCGGCACCCCCCTGGGCCCGCGCCCGGGACTTGTCTACCCGGTAAAAGGCCTCGGTGAGGTGGGCCAGCACCTCCGGGGGCATCCCCCGGCCGTTGTCCTCCACGGTGAGGCGGCAGCCGGTTTCCGTCATGGTACAGGTCAGGGCGATCCGGCCCCCCTTCTCCAGGGCTTTCCGGCTGTTGTCCACCAGGTTTAACAGCAGGGAGCGGAACAGGTCCGGCTCCAGCAGGCACGCCCCGGGCTCACTCTCCGCGGAGAGCGCAATGCCCTCCCGGGCCAGCCCTGGCGCCAAGTGGTCGGCCAGGTCTTGGAGGATCTCCCCCGGGGCGGTGGGGACCAGGGCAGGCTGCTGGTGCTGGGCCAGGTAGAGGTCCAGGAGTTTCAGGGACAGCCGCTCCAGGCGCTTTCCTTCGGAGAAAATGTAGTCGGCGGCGCTGGCCTGCTCCTCGGGAGAGAGGGTTCCCCGGCGGAGGAGGTCGGCATAGCCCAGGATGGAGGTCATGGGGGTCTTCAGCTCGTGGGTAAAGCTGCCGATGAACCGGTCCTGCCCCTCCATGGTGGCCTGCAGGGCGGCGACGTGCTCCTCCTGCCGGGCGGCCATGGCGTCAAACTCCCGGGCCAGGGCGCCGATCTCATCGGCCGAGGTGATTCCCGTCCGGCAGGACAGGTCTCCGGACGCCAGCTGCTGGGCCGTGTGGGCGAGCTTGTCCAACGGCCGGGTGAGGATCCGGGCAATGGCATAGGAGAGCCCTGCACAGACGGCAAACAGAAGGAGAAAAATCCTCCCATGGGCCTGCTGCTGTTGCTGCCGGGTCTGGTAGACGGAGGAGATGTCGTAAGCCACATTGAGGAGCAGAGGCTCCCCCTGGACCTCCAGCTGCCCGGAGAGTTGCAGATAGTGCCGCCCCTGGTAGGAAAAGGCGGACTGGGCATAGTGGGACGGGTCCACCAGACCGCTGAGGTCCAAAAACCCCTCAGGGATGGTGCCCTGGGTGAGGAAGGTCTTCTGGTCGGACTCCAGGGAGAGGGCGGCCCAGGATTGGTTCCCCTGGGCGGAGAGCTGGGCGATGGCCTGAGCTGCGTCCTGCGGGCCGGACCAGACCTCCACCGATTCCACCATCTGCAAGGTGCGGAAGAGCAGGTCATAGGAGGCCCGGGCGGCTGCCTCCTCCCGGGCCAAGGCGGTTTGGAAGGACAGGGAGATCAGCGCGCAGCTGCCCGCCCCAAACAGCAGGGAGACCAGGCAGACCATGCACAGGGCGGTTTTCCAACGGAAGCTCATGGTTCTGCCTCCAGCCGGTAGCCCACCTTGTGAACGGCCCGCAGGGTTTCCTCCCAGCCCACCTTTTTCCGGAGGCGCTGGACGTGGAGGTCCACCGTTTTGCTGCCGTAGGCCAGCTCCCCGCCCCACACCTTTTCATAGATGGTGTCCCGGTACAGGGCGGCGTTGGGGTTGCGGAGGAAGAGGAGGAGCAGGTCGTACTCCTTGGGGGTGAGGGCGATCTCCTCCCCATCCTTCCACACCTGCCGGGCCCGGGGGTCCACGGTGACCCCCGCCAGGGTGATGAGGGCTTCCGTCTTGTGAAACCGCCGCAGCACCGTCTCCACCCGGGCCAGGAGTTCGGCGGCGTCGAAGGGTTTGACGATGTAGTCCTCCGCCCCGGCGTGAAGGCCCCGGACCCGGTCGGCCACCGCGCCCCGGGCGGTGACGAAGATCACCGGCAGGTCCAGGGTTTGGCAGTATTCCAGCAGGGCAAACCCGTCGCTCCCGGGGAGCATGACGTCCACCAAGGCCAGGTCATAGGTTCCAGCCCCGGCCAGGTCGGCGGCCCGGTCCCCGTCTGGGGCCCAGTCACAGCGATAGCCGGCCCCTTTCAGGGTCATGCGGATGAGGTCGGCAATGGGGCGCTCGTCCTCGGCGATGAGAATGTTTGGCATCAAGATTCCTCCTTGTCAAAGCAGCCGCAGGATACCACAAAAGTGCATCGAAACGGCAACGAAGGACAAAAAGAACCGGAGGGGGATGCCCTCCGGTTTGCATAGGGTCAGGATGGGGTGCCGGTCCAGTGGACCTGGAAGGTCTGTGTGCCGATGTGCACTGCGTGAATCTCCTCTGGCATCGTGGGGACGAAGGCCTGGGCCTCCAAAATCACAGGCGCACTGGTGCCGCCGCCGGTGATGGCGGTCCCCTGGAAGGCGGGGAGGGCGGCCTCCGCCTGGTCTAGGAAGGCCAACTCTTCCAGCAACCGGTCGGCCTCTGTGGTAAGCAGGCTGCCGTCTGGGAAAGACAGACAGGCGGCGAAGGGGGAGAACACCCCTGTGCCCACCACGGTGCCGTCTTCCGCGGCCAACTCGGCCTGCTGCACCGGGGCTTGGTTCTCCACGGTCCAGTGGAAGAGGTGGGTGTTGTCCCCCAGCTGGTCGGCAAAGAGCAGCGTCACCTCCCGGCCGGGGGTGAGCACGGCGTCCTGGAAGTGAAGGGTGATGAGGTACTGGAGGGTATGGTCCCCCATTTGGCTGCTTTGGAGGCCCACGCCAGACAGCCCCTCCAGATCAGATTCCGCCGGCATCTGCCCGGGGTCGGTGACGGTTCCCTCTGTTACGACTACGCTGGTGGTGCCATAGGAACCGCTGCCGCTGGTCTGCGCCAGGGGAAGGGAGGCGGACAGATCCACGCTCTCCGGGTAGGTGACTGCTACGCTGAGGTAGAGGGTCATGGCGTCCCCCACCGCCTTTTGAAGGACGGCCTGGCAGCCGTTGCTCTCACTGGTGAGGTCCAACGTCTGGGTGGCGGCCGAGACGGTCTCCGCCGGCAGCTGGCTCAGGTCCAGGTAATTGGACAGGGGGTCGTTGGGGTCCAGCTGGATCTGGGCCTCGTCCCCACCGTCGGTGGGCATGGGGACGGCGTCCGATGCCGGTTCCTCCCCGCAGGCTGCCAGGGAACACAGGAGGAAGAGACAGAGCAGAAGAGGGAGAATGCGTCTCATGGTAAGCTCCTTTCTGGGGGAATGGGGGGCGGAAGGCCGGGGAGATCTTCCGGGGTGGCGATGCCCTCTGCCAGGGCGCACTCCCGCAGGTGGCGGTAGACCTCCGTCTGGGCGGCATAGTAGTAGGGGCTCACGTAGAAGATGCCGAGGATGCCCAAGGTAAAGATATCCAGAAGGTACCAGCCCAGGTAGCTCAGCTGGAAGACAAAGATCCGCCATTTGTACCCATCGGTCATGCTGAGACTCAACTGGAGGGCTCGTCTCCAGGGGAGGTTGGGGTTCTCCGCCAGAATGTAGGGCACAGCGAAGTACCCAATGCCCCGGATGATCCCTGGGATGATGAGCAGAAGGGTCCACAACGCGGTGAACAGCGCACGCAGAAACTGAGTGAGGACCACGTTGCCATAGTTGGCCCGAAACCCAAAGCCAACCTGGGAGAAGGGGGCTACCCTTCCTGCGCTGTTCTCTAACAGGAAGCGGCACACGCCGACTTCATAGGGGTAGGCCACCAGCAGGGCGATGACAAAGCCGGCCCCCAGAGAGAGGGACGGGACCCAGTCCGTGTACACTTCCACCCTCTGGAGGAAGGGGACCGGCTCCATGATGCCGGCGACCCAGAAGAGTTCGATGAGGTCATTGGTGATCTGGTTGAGCTGATACACCACAGCGTTCCCAGATAGCAGCAAAAGCAAGGCCAAAACGCCCACAAACGGCCAGTAGTTGGCCAGAAAAGTGGTTTTACCCGTCTCTTTGAAGCGGGCACGGTTCCAGTCGGTGCGCATAGAAGGTCTCCTTTCCAGAAAACGGGGGTGGAACCTATCCATCGCTGGGAGTAGTTTCATTGTAGCCTGCCTGCCAATCCCTGTCAACATGAGATTTGTCGCTGGGGATTTCTATGAAAATCCAGCCTGAGGGAGGGGGCCATTCTGTGGGCTTCGTCCCTTGTAATTTGCTGCTGATTGCGCTACCCTGGTTCCAGTGAGAAACCCTGGACACGGAAGAAAGGGGGACCCTTATGACCAGGAAAGAATGGGAAGCCCTGGTGGAATACACCTTGAACATCGGGCGGCAAATGCTGGAGTGCGGCGCCGAGGCCTGGCGGGCAGAGAACACCATGGCCCGCATCCTGCGGGCCTACGGCCTGGAGGTGCAGGATGCCCACGTCATTGCCACCCAGGCGGCGGTGACGGTGAAAACCCCAGAGGGGGACCACTACACCAGCACCTGCATGATTCTCCCCGAGAAAACAGGGACCGATTTGGAGCGGCTGGAGATTTTAAACGCCGCGGCCCGCCGCATCTGTGAGGCCACCCCCGCCCTGGACCAGCTCCCCTTGGTGCTGCAGCGCCCCGCCGTGCGCTGGTCCTGGCGGGAGTTTCTGGGGTATATGCTGGGGGCCGGGGCCTTTGGGGTCTTTTTTGGCGGCTCGCTGCTGGATGGGGTGGCCTCAGGGGTCATCGGCGGTGTGATCTACCTCATGGAGCAGGTCCGCCGGCTCCACCGGCAGAACAAGGTGATCTACACCACGGTGGCCTGCTTCCTCTCCGGGATCCTGGCCCAGCTGTGTGTTGCCATCGGGTTTGGCACCAATTTGGACCGGATTATGATTGGGGACATCATGCTCTTCATCCCGGGGCTGGTGATTGTCAACGGGGTGCGGGAGTTTTTCTACGCGGACATCCTCACGGGGGTCTACCGGCTCATTGAAGCGCTGCTCATCGCCGGGGCCATTGCCGTGGGTTACGCGGTGTCGCTTGTGATCGGGGGGCAGATTCTATGAACCAAGCTATCCTGCAAATCGTCTGTGGCGTGCTGGGCACCTTTGCCTTTGCCCTGTTCTTCCATGTGGCCCCCCGGCATCTGGTTCTGGCCACGGTAGGGGGCGGGCTGTCCTGGCTGCTCTATCTGTTGGTGTTTGCCCAGGGGAATGGCGTGTTCCTCAGTGCCATGGCGGCGTCCTTCGGCATCTGCCTTTGGTCGGAAATCATGGCCCGAGTGCGGAAAGCCCCCACGAATATCTTCCTCATCCCAGGCATCATCCCCCTGCTGCCCGGCGGGTCCCTGTACTACACCATGAACGCCCTCATCAACGGGGACATGGCCACCGTGATCCAGCGGGGGAAGGAGACCGGCCTCATGGCGCTGGGCATCGTAGTGGGCATCCTCATTGCCTCGGAGATTGTCCGCCTCTTCTTCTGGGCGGAGGTCCGACGCCGGCGGCTTCTGCGCCGGCAAGGCCCCCCGTCCGCCCCCACAGGGGGCGGAGGAAACTGACCTGCCAAAAAATTCTTTTTTGGCCCTGTGAAAAAGGCCAATTTCCGGTATAATACAGTTTGGTACCTGGAATGGGTGCCTTTGCGGAAGAAACCAAACATCGAGGTGTTGGATATGTATGAGGAAATCCGAAAGGAAGCCGCCGCCGCAGCCCAGGAGATCTGCCAGGTGGCAAAGCTCCAAAAGGGGCAGATCCTGGTGGTGGGTTGCTCCACCAGTGAGGTCACCGGCCATACAGTGGGCAGCGATTCCAGCCCGGCCATTGGCCAGGCCATCTATGAGGGGATCCAGCAGGTCCTGGCCCCCAAGGGCATTTACCTGGCCGCCCAGTGCTGTGAGCACCTGAACCGTGCCATCATTGTAGAGGCTGAGGCAGCCGGCCAGGCGGAACTTTGTAACGTGGTGCCCCAGCCCAAGGCAGGGGGCTCCTTCGCCACAGCGGCTTACCACGGTTTCCAGCATCCCGTGGCCCTGGAGGAGATCCGGGCGGATGCTGGCCTGGACATTGGCGGCACACTGATCGGCATGCATTTGAAAAAGGTGGCAGTGCCCGTCCGTTTGGAGCAGAACCGAGTGGGTCAGGCCATGGTACTGGCTGCCCGGGTCCGTCCTAAATACATCGGCGGAGAACGGGCGATCTACAACGAGGATCTCAAATAACCGAACATGGATGACGGATCGGTTTTCTCAGAACCATCCGGGAAGGGGAAGGGTCCCCACTCGTGCAGCGAGTGGGGACCCTCCCTGTCCTCTCTCAAATAAAACCTGCCGCGCATCCACAAAAAAGCCGCCAGCCCAAAGGGCTGGCGGCAAAAACGAACGTAAGTTGGGGCAGAGCCGTGGGATCACACAAACAGCTTCTTGGACAGCACGATCTTCTGGATCTCGCTGGTGCCCTCGTAGATCTGGGTGATCTTGGCATCCCGCATCAGGCGCTCCACGTGGTACTCCTTCATGAAGCCGTTGCCGCCCAGCATCTGCACGGCGTCTGTGGTGACGTGCATGGCAGTTTCTGCGGCGATGAGCTTGGCCTTAGCGGCAGAGGCGGAGAAGGGCTTGTGGTCATCCTTGTCACAGGCGGCCTTGTAGACCATGTACTTGGCCATCTCAATTTCGTTGGCCAGGTCCACCATCCGGAAGGCCAGGTGCTGGTTCTTGTACAGGGGCTTCTTGAACTGCTCCCGCTGCATCAGGTACTTCCGGGCGATTTCGAAGGCGCCCTCGGCGATGCCCAGAGCCTGGGAGGCGATGCCGATGCGGCCGCCGTCCAGGGTTTTCATCGCGGCGGCGAAGCCCTTGCCGGGAGGCGTCACCATGTTGGCGACAGGAACGTGAACGTCGTTGAAGTGCAACTCGCTGACCATGGCACTGCGGATGCCCATGGTGTTGTGCCGGGCACCGATGGAGAAACCCGGGGTGTTCTTTTCCACCACGAAGGTGGCCATGCTCTTGGGGCCCAGTTCGTGGTCGGTCAGAGCATAAACGCAGAAGTAGTCGGACAGCGGGCCGTTGGTGATGAAGCACTTGCTGCCGTTGATGATATACTCATCCCCCTTGCGCTCGGCAAAGGTGAGCATACCGCTGACGTCGGAACCAGCGGTGGGCTCGGTCAGGCCGAAGGAACCCAGGTGGCCGTCCCGGATGACGGGGGGCATGAAGCGCTTGAGCTGCTCATCGGTGGCCTCAGAGAAGTACAGGCTGCCGCCGTACAGAGAGGTTGCCACGGAGAAGGACACAGACAGAGAGGGATCCACCTTAGAGATCTCCTCAATAGCGATGGCGTACTCCAGGTAACCCAGCCCCTGGCCGCCGTACTCCTTGGCGTAGGGAAGGCCGATGAAGCCCATCCGGGAGAGTTCCTGGTACAGCTCTACGTCATAGACTCTGGTTTCGTCCCGTTCCAGCACCTTGGGTGCCACCTTTTTCTCGGTGAATTCACGGGCCATTTTCTGGATGGAAAGTTGCTGTTCGTTCAGTTCGAAATTCATGACGGTTTTGTCTCCTTTTTGATTGGTAAGAACCAACTGGCCTGACAGAAAGCGCCTGTCACGGGAACGGGGATGCTCTCGGCAACCGTTTTCGGCCAAGGACAAATTGTACAGCTACACCTTACCACATAGAATGACGAAAATCAACGCTGTGCATCCATTTTTTTCGTATAGAAGCCATATTTTTTCCTGGAGTTTCTTTCGAAAAAATTCATTGCGCGGGGTTGGGTACCCCAGAACTGCTGGGGTACCGGCGTTTGGCGCAGCGGGGCCACAGAAAGCTTATGCAATATCCCCATGTTCCAGACGTTGGATTTTTCCCGTAACAATCTGGAGAAGGTGTTTTTCCAGAGGGACAAAAGGCAAAAAGAGACGGCAGCGACTTCCCAGATCGCTGCCGTTCCTTTTTTAAAAAGAGAGAAAAGAGAGAGAAAAGAGAGTGTGTAAGGTAAGTCAGAAAGTTTTGGTCTCTGCTGCTTACAGGTGATATCCTACCCGACAATTGTGACCAAAATATTGGAATCTTATGGATAAATTGTGAAAGTTGTGACCGATTTGTAAACAAATGCCCCAGTCAGTTACTTCCCCAAGGATTCCTCCCAACCCCTCTCTTCCTGGGCGCCGGGCGGGTCTATGCTGGTGATGGAGATCTCGAAGGCAGTGCGCTCTTGGGTGGCCTCCCCAACGGTTTTCAAATAGGTGCGGCTCTGCAGCCGGCCGTCTAACCAAAGGGGATCTCCGGTTTGCAGGCGGCTGCACTGCAGGGCCAGCCCGCCCCAGGCGATGCAGGGGAGATAGTCCGCCCGGCGGTAGCGGCGGTTGACCGCCAGGAGCAGATCACAGATATCCCGCCCCAAGGGGGTGCGCCGGAGGACTGGGGGCTTGCACAGCACGCCCCCTAAGACCACTTGGTTACAGGGTTCCTCCGCGCTGGGGAGAAGTTCCCGGGCCAGGACGGTGATCACCAGCCGGTTGCCCACGCCGCTTCGGTTGTTGAAGGAGCGCACCTCCCCCCGCACCTCCACAAAGGCCCCGGCTTGGGGCAGGGGATCCTCTGGGGCGGTGTGGGGGCAGAGGATGTTCAGCCGGTCCTCTCGGCCGGACAGGCGGGGCACTGCCAGGGGAAAGCGGTAAAAGGCAATGCCGTGCACTTGGTGGGAGAGAGTGGCTTCTCCCGCAACGGTTCCTCGCAGAACCACTCGGTTTTCCTTTTGTTCCATGTTCAGACCGCCTCCAAAGTTGTTGACTGTCTGAATGATATGCCCGCCCAGGAACAACTATGCCAACTTACTCAGTCCTTGGATTTGTAGTAGAGCTGGCAGTGGCAGAACCCCTCGTAGTTGGGATCGGCAATCTGATCCCGGAACTCCTGACAGATACATTTGGTAGCGGGGGAGACCTCCAGCTTACAGGGGCAGTGGCCGCCCTTCCGCTTCAGCCCCTCTCGGATTTTGGCAACGATTTCCTTATTTTCATTCAAACGAACGCTCATGATGGATTCCTCCTATCGTGGTTTCTGCCCTTAGGTTACCCCAGGGCCACATCCAATACCATCATGACAGAAAATCCCACCAATGTAAAGAGGGCCATCCAATCTTTGTTCTCGTTGGTCTGGCTTTCTGGGATCAGTTCCTCCACCACCACGTAGATCATAGCCCCTGCGGCAAAGGCCAGGAGAAAGGGGAGGCAGACCTGGATTTTCAGGACCAGCAGGGCCCCCAGCACGGCAGCGATGGGTTCCACCACGCCGCTGAGTTGGCCGTAGAAAAAGGCCTGTCGGGGAGAGTATCCCTCCCGGCGGAGGGGGAGGCTCACCGCCATGCCCTCCGGCAGGTTTTGCAGGCCGATGCCCAGGGCCAGCATCCAGGCCCCGGCGGCGGTGGAGCCCTCCAACCCATAGGCCAGGGAACCAAAGGCCACCCCAATGGCCATCCCTTCCGGGATGTTGTGCAGGGTGATGGAAAAGACCAGCATGGCGCAGCGTTTGAGGCCGGCCTGCGTCTGGCCCTGCTGAAGCAGGGCCCGTTTTTCTTGGAGTTTGGTAAACAGCCGGTCGCTGAAGAACAGCAGAATGCCGCCCCCCAGGAACCCCACGAAGACGGTGAGCCAGGGCACCATCCCCAGGGCCTGGGCCATGTCAGTGGCAGGGGAGAGCAGGGACCAAAAGGCGGCTGCCACCATCACGCCCCCGGCCAGCCCCAGCATGGCGTCCATCACGTTCTGGTTGGGCCGGCGCATGAGAAACACCACGCAGGCTCCCAGCGCGGTCAAGGCCCAGGTGAGCAGGGTGGCCACCAGCGCTTGCAGTGGGAAAGCGAGTTGGGCAAGGCTGTCAAGCATAACATTCCTCCTCGGGATCAATTGCCCCAGCCTGGGATGGGCCCAGGCGGGGACACTGTATCCTATGAGCCCAAAGGGAACCGGGTGCCTGTTGCCGTCGGAAGGGGGAGAAATCTCTGGGGAAGCTGTCGGGGACCGGAGGAAGCCAGGTCATTTGGCCATCGTTTTCGATTATTTATAATAGAGCGCATTGTCTATCGCCTGTCGATCTTTGAAAGAAAATGTCGATTCTGCTGCATCTTTGGGAAATATGTCGTATACTCTTTCTATCCTTATCAAATGGGAGGCGCTTACCATGGGTGACACAGCTTTGATGCACGAGGAACTCCAGGCGTTGGGGATTACGCCAAACTACAAAGGGTATCAGCAGGCAGTGTGTGCCATCCAACTGGCCTTGGAGGAGGAAAGCCGCCTCCGCAACGTGACCAAGGAGATCTACTGGGTGGTGGCGGATGCGATGGGGTGTGCCCGCTCTGACATTGAGCGGAACCTGCGCACACTGTCCCTCCGGGCTTGGCGGGTGAACCCGCTGCGGCTGCAGGAGATTGCGCCGTACCCCCTGTCGGCGCCACCTGCGGCATCCCAGCGTATCACCATCCTCACCACCCATATCCAGCGGCTGCGGGCGCGGGAGGCTGTGCAGGCTTAAGGGAAGCGGCAGAAACAGGCGCCTGCAAACGCAGGCGCCTGTTTCCAATGGGGTACCAAAGAGAGGGGGAAGGTTATTCGAGGGGCAGCCCTTCCACCCAAGCCGACAGGGTGTCCTGGCTGGCATCAGCGGAAAACCGCTGCCCCGCCAGCCAGTGGGCCCCGGGGGCCAGGGCTTGGAGGGCTTCCGCACTGGAGCCAATGGGGCTGCTGCCGGAGGTGCAGAAGGGGACGATGGTTTTGCCGGTGCAGTCATAGGTTTCCAGGAAGGTGGAGAGGAGCTTGGGGGCCTGCCCATTCCAGATGGGATAGCCCAGGAAGATGGTATCGTAACCTGTGAGGTCCAGGGCCTCGCCTGCCAGGGCGGGCCGGGCGTCGGGGTCGCTCCCTTCCACTTGGGAGCGGCTGTTGGGGTTGGTATAGTCCAGGTCCTCCTCTGTGTAAGACTCTGCCGGGGTGATGGCGTAGAGATCGGCAGAGAGGAGGCCAGCCAGCTGTTGGGCCACCCCTTCCGTGTTGCCGGTGGCGGAGAAATAGGCCACCAGGACGCCGCCGCTGGCTTCGGTTTGGGGTGTGCTCTCCGAGGGGGCGCTGTCTGAGGCGGTATTGTTTGCCTCCGGTGCTGGGGTGCTGCCGCAGACGGCCAATCCCAGGGTCAGGGAAAGGGCCAGGAACAGGGCAAGTAGGGGCTTTCTCATGAGGGAATCCTCCTTACTGGGAAACGGGGATGTTGTGCAGCCGGTAGACCTCAGTCAGGTTGGGCACATCCAGGATCCAGCTGCGGTTCTGGTCCAGGGCCCGGATTTGGGTCAACTCCCCTGGGGAGAGGGTAAAGTCCTCAATATCCCAGTTTTCCCGGATGCGCTGGGGGTGCACAGATTTGGGAATGGCCACAATGCCCTCCTGCCGCAGCCAGCGGAGAACCACCTGGGCGGGGGTTTTCCCATGGGCCTGCCCGATGGCGGAGAGAACGGGGTGGTGGAAGAGGTTGCCCTGCCCCTCTGCGAAGGGGGCCCAAGCCATGGGCTGGATGTGGTAGGCGGCCATCACCTGCCGCAAGGCCTGCTGCTGGCAGAAGGGGTGCAGCTCGATTTGGTTGACAGCGGGCACCACGGAGTGGGTGAGGATCAGGTCCACCAGACGGTCCGGCAGGAAGTTGCACACGCCGATGGCCCGCACACGGCCGGCCTGCAGCAGGGTTTCCATGGCCCGCCAGCTGCCGTGGTAGTCGCCATAGGGCATGTGGATGAGGTAGAGGTCCAGGTAGTCCGTGCCCAGGTTGTCCAAGGTCTTCTCAAAGGAGGCCAGGGTCTTTTCGTACCCCGCGTCCTGAATCCAAACTTTGGACGTGAGGAACACCGCCTCCCGGGGGAGACCACTGCGTTTCACGGCCTCTCCCACGGCCCGCTCGTTGCCGTAGCAGGCTGCGGTGTCGATGAGGCGGTACCCCGTTTCCAGGGCAGAGAGGACGCTCTGCCGGCATTCTGCCGCATCGGGGATCTGAAACACCCCCAGCCCCTGCTGGGGCATGGAAATGCCGTTGTTGAGGGTAAGGGAAGTCATGTCGGAACCTCCTTTGTGGTGTGGTTTTTCTTCTGCCTTTATGATATAAAGAAGGCAGAACGATGTAAAATACTCATGTTGCATTCTTGAATATGCCTAAAAGGCATCCAATGTGGAGGCAAACCCTTTGGCGCCCCAGAGAAAACGGAGCATGCCGTGCCCCTGAAGGCAGTGCATACTCCGTTGCATGGAGGGAAAAAAGGAAGCGGGGGACCCTCTGAACCTGCGCAAGCGGATGGGTTAATCGCGGTGCTCAGCTTCCGGGGGCAGAAGACCTTGCTCCCGTCCTGCCTGGATGCATTGGAGGAGCCAGGCGAGGTTTCTCCCCAGGTTCCGCATGGTTTGCAGGCCCTCTTGGTCTAGAACGACCTGCTCTGGGGCAGGGCCGAATACCATGTTCCAGTAAGTGGAGGACACCACCGGCATTTGGGCATTGGTGAAGTGCTTGGTGAGCACATCTAGGGAGGCAGTGGTACCTGCCCGCCGGGCGGTGACCACTGCGGCGGCAGGTTTGTGGGCAAAGGCATCCCCTCCCGCGTAGAACAGCCGGTCCATCACCGCCAGCATCTGGCCTGTGGGGTGGGCAAAATACACCGGAGAGCCAAAGACAAACCCATCGGCCTGCCGGGCCTTGCGGATCCAAAGGTTGACTACGTCCTCTGAGAAAACGCACTGGCCGTTCTCTGCGCAGCGATTGCAGCCCAGGCAATCTCGGACAGGCTTCCCCCCCAGTTGGAGAAGCTCTGTCTCAATGCCCGCCTGACGCAGGGTTTGGGCGACCTGGTCCAAAGCCAGGTAGGTGCACCCGTTGTTCCGGGTGCTGCCGTTGAACAATAACACTTTCATCCCATTGTAATCTGGGCGGCCTTTTATAGATACTGCCGGAAAAACGCGGTGATCTTGTCAAAGGGAATCACGTCCATCCGGTCATACAAGTCGGTGTGCACTGCGCCGGGGAGGAGAAGGAGTTCCTTATTTTCCGGACAGGGGTTGCCGTCCATCATGTTGGCAAAGGCGTCCCGGCTCATATAGCAGGAATGGGCCTTCTCTCCATGGATGACCAGTACGGCGCTGCGAATCTCGTGGCTGTATTGCAGGATGGGTTGGTTCAGGAAAGACAGGCAGCCGGTGACATTCCAGCCGCCGTTGGAGTTGAGGGAACGTTTGTGATACCCCCGGTTGGTTTTATAGTAGTCGTGGTAATCCTTCACGAAGAAGGGGTCATCCTCTGGCAGGGGGTCCACCACACCGCCCCCCAGGGCATAGGTGCCGGTTTGGTAGTCTTTCGTCCGCTGGGCGTTGAGAGCCTGGCGTTTGGCGTGGCGTGCCTCCTCGCTGTCTTCCTGGTCAAAATACCCTTTGGCGTTGACCCTTCCCATGTCGTACATGGTGGAAGTCACGGTGGCCTTCACCCGGGTGTCTATGGCGGCGGTGTTCAGGGCCAGGCCACCCCAGCCGCAGATGCCGACCAGGCCGATTTTCTCCGGATCCACATCCTCCCGGGTGGACAGGCAGTCGACAGCGGCCTGAAAATCCTCGGTGTTGATGTCCGGGGAGGCCATGTAGCGGGGCAGGCCGCCGCTCTCCCCGGTAAAGGAGGGGTCAAAGGCCAGGGTCAGAAAGCCCCGTTCCGCCAGGGCTTGGGCATAGAGGCCGGCGGCCTGCTCTTTGACAGCACCGAAGGGGCCGCACACCGCGATGGCAGCCAGTCTTCCGCTGCCCTCTTTGGGCCGGTAGAGATCGCCAGCCAAGGGGATGCCGTAGCGGTTGTGGAAGGTGATTTTGCAGTGGTCCACCTGATCGCTTTTGGGGAAGGTTTTGTCCCATTCCTGGGAGAGGGTCAAAGATTCGTGCATGGTAGTGCCTCCTTTTCCGAGGGGATGGATGGTTCGGATGGGTTCCTTATCGGAACCAGGGTGCCGGGATTCCATTTGATAGACCAGATAGTCTAGGCAGGCGATCCTTCGCTCTGCCTCATGGCAGTGCTGCAGAAGCGTGCGCCGGTGCTGGGCCAGCAGGGCAAGGCTTTGGGGGTACTGGCCCGCCTGGTACAGGGTGAGGAACTGGGTGATCAGCCCCTCCCCGCAGCCGGCGTCTTGCAGGTTTTGCAGCAGAGCCTGGGGGTTTTGCCGGGGCATGGCCCTCACCTCCTGACAGGGAAAGGGTAACAGAGAAACGAAAAAATAGCAAATACCTATCAAGAATGCCGCAATATACTTGAAAGATATGGTAAAATCGAGTATCCTGAGACAGAAAGGAGGGATGGTATGGACGTTCGTGTCCTGCGCTACTTCCTGGCCGTGGCCAGGGAACAGACCATTTCCGGCGCGGCAGAGGTTTTGCATATGACCCAGCCCCCGCTGTCCAAGCAGCTGCGGGAACTGGAGGAGGAACTGGGCAAGCAGCTGTTTTACCGGGGCAAGCGGCGGATCACCCTGACCAAGGAGGGGATGCTCCTGCGGAAACGGGCGGAGGAAATCGTCTCGTTGGTGGAAAAAACCAAAGCAGAGGTCAGTGCCTCCGACGAGCAGATCACCGGCGACATTCACATCGGCGGGGGCGAGACCGAGAGTATGCGCCCCATTGCCCAGGCAGTGGAACAGGTGCAGCAGCGGCACCCGGGGATCTGTGTTCACTTTTTTAGCGGGGATGGGTACGATGTGGCCGAGCGGCTGGACCGGGGCCTCATTGATTTTGGCACCCTCATTGAGCCGGTGGAGGTGGGCAAGTATGACTCTCTCCGTCTGCCGCGCCCGGATGTGTGGGGGCTGCTCCTCCGCTGGGACCATCCTTTGGCCCGGCAGGCGGTGGTTCGGCCGGAGGATTTGGCGGACCTTCCCCTTATTGTCTCCCGGCAGATGGTGGGAGAAAACGGCCTGTCCGGCTGGCTGGGGTATGACTATGAGAAACTGCACATCGTCTCCACTGGAAACCTGGTGAACAACCTGATCCTATTGGTGGAGGAAGGGGTGGGCTGTGCGCTTACCCTGGATGGGGTGGTGAAGGCGGCGGGAGACCGCCTCTGCTTCCGCCCCCTGGCCCCCCGGCTGGAATCGTGGATGTACCTGGTATGGAAGAAGTACCAGATTTTTTCCCCGGCGGCGGAGGCCTTTTTGCACCAGGTACGGGCGAGTTTATCCGCAGGCCCCCTATCACAGGGAAACGGTCGGGAAAAAACCATGGGTTTTACCAAACTTTAAAGAAACTTTGGTGGTTTTCGTAACACCCCGCTGGTATACTACAAGACAGTTGGACGGGATGGCCTGTGGAAGGCAGGGCAACCGCGCCAAGCCTTTTGGGGATCCAGGCCAGGAAAACGGCCTAGGCCGTCGGGCAGACGCCCAGCAACTGGAGTTCCAGGTCCAGCCGGGAATCCCCAATCAGGACGAGGTCCCGCCTGCCCCGTTCCCTGTCAGGGCGGCTGGCCGGGGTTGGGATCACGTCCTTGATGAAACAACGCTGCACGGCCAAAGTGCCGTCGCTTCCTTCTTTTTCATGCTCCTCTTTTTGATTTCCCCTGACAAACAGCAAAGCCGGGCATCCGCTGGATGCCCGGCTTTGCTGTTGCGGTGTTTGGTTCCGAATTTCTGAGATCATAGGACAAAGTTCCAGAGACCATGGAGCAGATGTTAGGCTCCGGGTCAAATCAGAATCCCGTCGCAGTGGTCAATCTCGTGCTGGATGATCTGGGCAGGAAACCCGGTGAAGGTTTTCCACCGGGTCTGGAAGGCCTCATTCTGATACTCCACTTTGATGGAGCGGTACCGCTTGGTCTCCCGCCGGCCGGGGAGGGAGAGGCAGCCCTCCTCCGTGTGATAGGGGCCCGAACGCTTCAGAATCTTGGGATTGAACATGAGGGAAGGGCCGCCCTCGTTGAGGAACACGATGATTCGCTTGGACACGCCGATCATGTTGGCCGCCATGCCCACGCACCCGTCGGCATGGGCGGCTAAAGTGTCCAAGAGATCTTGCCCCACCGGCAGGTCCTCTGCCGTAGCCGGGGCAGAGGGTTGGGCCAGAAAAATGGGGTCTTTCATAATGGGTCGTACCATAGGGATGCCTCCTTGCCTTACCCCGCCAACTGGCGGAGTTTCTCCTTGTCCAGAATGGTGATCTTCCCCCGGCGGAGGGAGACGATCCCCTCCTGGGCGAAGTATTTCAGCACTTTGGTGACCACTTCCCGGGCGCTGCCGATGTACCGGGCCATCTCCTCATGGGTCATGGAGAGGACGGGCCCCTGGCGGGTGTACTCATCCCAGAGGAAGATGGCGGCCCGCCGGTCCATCCCCATGAACAGGATTTGCTGCATGGTCCACATGATGTCGGAGAAGCGCTCGCTGGCGGTCTTGTAGAGGAAGAGCTCCACCTCCGGGTGCCGCTGGGAGAGGGCGGACAGGGCGGTCACAGGCAGGGTGACCACCTGGGTGTCCTCCATGGCCTGGATGAGCACGTCAAAGACGATGGCGTCCATCAGGCAGGAGGAGGACATGACGCAGGTGTCGCCCCCCTGCACCCGGTAGAGGGTGACCTCCCGCCCCTCCTCCGAGAGAATGTAGGCCCGGAGCTGGCCGGCGAGGACCAGCATGATCCCCTTGCAGTCCTGGTCGGCCCGGTGGGTGATGGTTCCCTTGGGAATGGTAGAGGGGACGGCGGCATCCAGGAGCAGCTGCTGCTCCTGGGGGGAGAGGCCCTCCCAGAAGGGGAGGGCTTCGGTCAGCAAAGCATTCAATGGGATCATGGTATGCCTCCTTTGGTCATCGTTTGGATTGGGCAAAGGCATAGGCTTCCTGCAGCCAAGCCAGGAGCTGGCCGTCCAGATCCTCTGGGGTGGAGACGAGGAGGTGGTGGGTCCAGCGGCCGGGGTAGGGTTCGGTGGCGATGTCCACCCGGGGGGAGTCCAGCCGATGGGCCAATCCCAGGGTGAGGGTGAGCTTGTGGTCCTTCCGGTCCCGGCTGCGCCGGGGGAGGGAGAGGGCGGCAAAGACGTGGCGGTGCTTCAAGGTGATCTGGGTCTTTTGCACCTGCACCTGGGTTTCCGGCAGGGCTGAGAGGATGCCCCTCAGCAGGGCACGGGCCAGGGCAGCCTCCTCCGGGCGGCCGTCAAAGAAAGCCAAAAGGGCCAGGGTTTGGGTCTCATCCATAAAAGGGCCTCCTTTCCGGGGCATCATCGGGGCCGCAGCTGCCAGAAGGCCACGGCGCTGGCTGCGGCCACGTTCAGGGAGTCCACCCCGTGGGACATGGGGATGCAGGCGGTGTCGTCGCAGTGGGCGATGGTGGCATGGGCCAGACCGTCCCCCTCGGTGCCCAGGAGGATGGCCAGCTTTTCCCAGGTGAGCAGCTGGGGGTCGTCGATGGACCGGGCCTGGTCGCTGAGGGCCATGGCCACGGTGTGGAAGCCCAGGGCGTGGAGCCGGTCCAGCCCGGCCTGGGGCCAGTGGCTGGCCTGGGTTTCCAGGTAGGTCCAGGGGACTTGAAAGACCGTCCCCATGCTCACCCGCACAGCCCGGCGGTTGAAGGGGTCACAGCAGGTGGGGGAGAGAAGGACCCCATCCACATGGAGGGCGGCTGCCGAGCGGAAGATGGCCCCCACGTTGGTGGTGTCTACGATGCCTTCCAGCACCGCCACCCGCCGGGCGCCGGCGCATACGTCCTCCACCGTAGGCAGGGCCGGCCGGCGAAAGGCACACAACACCCCCCGGGTGAGGGCATAGCCCGTGAGGGAAGCCAGCACGTCCCGGGCACCCGTGTAGACCGGGGCCGGTTCGCAGCGGGGGAGAAGATCCCGGGCGGGGCCCTCCAGCTGGCGCTCCTCCATCAGCAGGGCCAGGGGCGTGTAGTCGGCGTCCAGGGCCAGGGCAATGACTTTAGGGCTTTCGGCAATGAAGACCCCCTTCTCCGGTTCCAGCTTGTTGCGCAGCTGGGCCTCGGTGAGCCGGGCGAACACGTCCAGCCGGGGGTCGTTGGCGTCGGTGATGGGAATGATGTGGGCCATGGCGGGTGCCTCCCATGGAGAGAATAATAGAATACTTGGATTATAATATACTTTGCCCTGCCCGGTCAAGGCAGGGCCCTAGGACAAGGGGAAAAACGGCCGCCACACCAGAGGTGCGGCGGCCGTCCACGGAGAAGGGGAAGGTGCCGTTAGGCGCGCTGCGTGACCATTTCCAGGGCGCTGTCTTGCCGGGGGTGGGCCTCCTCTAAGTCTGCAAAATCTCCCAGGGCATACAGGTCGACTTGCGAAGCATCCACCCCTGCGGTGGTGGTATCCTCCCTCTGGGCCAGGGTGGCGGGGTACCGCCCCTCCAGCTGTCCTCGGGCACTTTCCGCCCGGAGCTGACAGAGGGTCAGGAGGGTGTCCACCGCGGTGACATGGTCGGCATAGGAGCAGAAGGCGGTGGGGTCCTGCTGGACATAGGGGGCGATGGTTTGCTGGGTTTCCCGGATCAGGGCTTCGCAGCGGCCGCTGTCCAGGTAATCAGTGAGAAACTGGGCAAAGTAGGCTTGATACTGCGCAAAATAGCTGTCGTTTTGCATCAGGTTGTGGTACAGGGGGCGGGAGACCATGATATCACCTGGCGCAGGGGTGTAGATGGGATAGTTTACCAGCACGTTGGGGTCTGTGATGGGGTGGGTCATCCCCAGGGAGTAGGTTCCGAAGGCCAAATTATAGTCCCAGGGAAGGATGGAGAGAAGGCCGTCCTCCTCATAGAGAAAATAGTTGTGCCCGGTGTGCCCCACGTAACTGTCCCAATTCATGACGAACACCTGGACCACAAAGTACCGCAGCGCCTGGTCCACCTGGACGGCGGAGGACAGGTTTTCTCCGCTGTCCAAGGTCTTTAGGGCGCCGATCAGCCGCTGCTGGTCGGTGGCAGTGTAGTCAAACTTGGCATTGCGGAAGATGTTGTCGTAGTTTGCCGGGTCCTCCCCAAGGTACTGGAGGGCCACATCGGCATTCTCCTCCTCCAGGGAGCGGTAGTCCGGTTGGTAGAGCTGGCCGTACTCCAAGCCATAGACCCGCTGGACGAAGGCCTCCTCCGGCTCCTCCACCGCCAGGAAGAGACCCCATGGCGTCCCATTGACCGTGACCCAGGCATAGGCACACAGGGGGACGGGCACCCCCATGGCATCCATCATGTCATAGGCCAGGTAGGTTTTCAGGTAACTGTTGTCTTGGAAAGAGGCGTCCAGGGAAAACTTGTCCAGGCCGTGGTAGGTTCCGCCGTCTAGGAAATGGTCGAACTCCAGCTTTAAGCTGTACCGGCTCAGGCCATACTCCTCTGTGAGGGAGAGGGAGTTGTTCCCCTTGGCCCGCAGCCCCACCTGACGGAATTCCTCCCCATCGATGACCACGGTGCAGGGGAGGTATTCCTCCTCCGGGGCGTGCTCCACGAAGGCGGCCCAGTCCTCCACCTGCAGGTCGATCTGGTGGACCCGCCGGTCGTCGAAGAGGCGGGAGACATAGCCGGGCGTGGCATGGGCCGGCTGAATGCCCAGCCGCTCTCCCTGGGAAAACACCAGGACGATGCCCACGGCCAGAGCCAGGGCCCCCAGGCAGATGGCGTCAATGCGTCTGTGCCCGATCATCGGCTCACCCCATATAGTCCCCGTTGTAGGAGACAAGCACCACATTGGTCACCCCGTCCAGTTCTCCCAGGGTATTGACGAAGGCCGCATCCCCGGCCCGGAGGCGAACCTCATAGTTGAGCTCGATCTGCCCGGGGGTGACGCTTTTGCTCTTCAGGTTCCACTTCTTCACCGCGCTGTCCACCAATGCCTTGGCGGCGTCCTCGGTTTGGGCGTCTGCACAGTGGAGGACGAGGATATAGGGGCTCTCGCCGCCCCGCCGCCGGGCAAACCACCACAGCACCAGGCCCACAAAGGCGCTGCCCAACACCGCCAGGAAGAGAAGGCCGGCAGCCAGCACAATGCCCACGGCGATGGACCAGAAGAGGAAGGCGATGTCCATGGGTTCCTTGATGGCGGTGCGGAACCGGACGATGGACAGGGCGCCCACCATACCCAGGGAGAGCACCACGTTGCTGGACACCGCCAGGATCAGCAGGGTGGTGATCAGCGCCAGGGCGATGAGGGTTACCCCGAAGCTGGGGGAGTACATCACGCCGCTGTAGCTCTTCTTATAGATCAAAAAGATGAACAGGCCCAGCAGGAAGGCCAGCCCCAAAGCCAGGCCCATGTCCAGGGGAGAGACACTGCTCACCCGGGACAGAAAGCTGGACTGAAAGATATCCTGAAAGGTCATACCAAGCGCTCCTTTTCTCTCTGACTTAGGCGCTCCCTGTCAGTCGTAGCGGCGGCAGAGAGCGTATTTGGAGCAGGCTGCTGCCCGGCGGTTGGGGACTTGCACAGCCATGCGGATGAGTTCCGGCAGGAAGGCGTCGTACTTCACTTCCAGCACGGTGAGCCCCTCCATCACAGGGACATAGCGGGCCTGGGGGTTGAGAAAATCCAAACTGCCCAGGCCGGAACGGACGTTTCGGTCCAAGGTGATGCGCACATTGCCCGGCGGGTAGAAGAAGGCCTCTCGGTCGTAGCACACCACCGTTTTCGGCCGCAGGCACTGTCCCTGGAGCTTGCTGTACAGCTCCCGCAGCAGGGCATGGTCGCTTCGAAGGAGAAAGGCGTAATCCCCTGCCAGAAGGGACTGGACCTGTTCTGGGGTGACCCGGGCACTGCGTTTGGAGCACAGGCCGTGGACCTTGCACTTCTTCTCCAGCCGGAGAAAACCGGTGTCGGTGCCGTAGTATCGAAGGCGGAACTTCTCCCGCCGGTCCACCCCGTCCCGCTTTTCCCGCAGCGCTTTGTCGTAGGGGGTGTCAAAGTACAGGCTGGTCACCCGGTAGGATCCGTCGGCCCCCGCATAGGGGTCGTGGGGGAGCAGCAGGCGCAGCCGTTTGGCAAGCACCAGATCCTCCCGGGGGTGGATCTGGTGCTTATCCTCATGGCGGAACGAGACCGTGGGAGGGTTAGTCATCATAACCGGAGTTGCCGTAACCGGAGTTTCCGCTGTAGCCGGAGTTGTTGTAACCGGAGTTGTTGTAACCGGAGTTCCCACCATAGCTGGAGTTGCCATAGCCGGAATTGCCGCCGGTGGAGGTGGAAGCGCCGCCGGTGTTGGTTGCACCACCGCTGCCGGTGTTGTAATCGGTGACGCCGTCAGAGCCTGCGCCGTAGTCGGTGTTGCCGTAGTCCGTGACGCCGTCGGAGCCTGCTCCGTAATCGGTGTTGCCATAGTCTGTGACGCCGTCGGAGCCTGCGCCGTAGTCGGTGTTGCCATAGTCGGTGACACCGTCGGAGCCTGCGCCATAATCGGTGCTGCCGTTTTGACCGTCCACCTCTACTTCGGTCACTTTCCCAGTGACGGCATTGACCTCATATTCATACTCTACGCCATCCAGCACAAACTCGACCTCGTAATCGCCGTCATCCAGGTCGTACTCTTTTTCGACGAACTGGATGTCATCCCGGCCCAGCTGGGCGGAGAGGATGTTCTGGGCGGCCTGGGCGTTGATATACCCTTTGTCGCCATAGGCGTCGTCGTAGTCATCCTCGTCCAGCAGGACCATCTGGGAGCCGATGTTGTCGGCTGCCACCAGGGCCTGGATGGCAGCGGTGAGTTCAGACAGGAAGTCGTCGCTGGGGTACTGGGATCCCCGGGCCACTTTGAGCACGATGTTCTTTTCGTGGCCGTCGATGGTGACATCGAAGTACCCAGCCTGATTGATCGCGGCCACCAGCTCGCTGACTACGGTTTTGCAGGGCTTGCCTTCAAAGCCGGTGTAGCTGGCCAGGATGTCCTTGCCTTCCTGATTCACGCCGGTGAGGGCGGTGACGTTTCCCTGGTCGTCATAGGTGACTTCAATCTCAGGGTTGACACTGAGCAGTAAGGTGCCAGCGGCTTGGGTTTGGCCAGCGCCCGAAAGCCCGGCCGTGGCGGTTTGCTCGGAGGGGGTGCTCCCACACCCGGTGAGCAGTGCAAGGGAGAGGGCGGCCATCGCGGCCAGGGAGAACACCTTTGCATAGAACTTCTTTTTCATACCATTCATCTCCTCTTTTTTTGTCGGGGGATTGGTTCCCCTTGGATGGGTTTCTGTGGGTAGAGTACGGAAGAAGCGGGGGAAAACCGGGGTCCAGGGAGAATTTTTTTCCGTTTTTTTCTCTACCCGGGGTTTTTTGTCCCTGCCCCGGTTTGGGTTACACCAGAAGAATACGGAGGGCGGGGGAGAAAAACGGGGTCCTAAGAGAAAAAGTTTACGGTTTTTCTTCGCCTTCTGTATCCCCAGAACGGGGTTCATCGTAGGAAGAGTCATTTCCCCCTTCTGGTTGATAGCCGCTGCTGTCACTCTCGCGGTAGTCGGAGGCACCGCTGTCGTCATAGTTGGAGTTTCCAGAGGCGTTGTCATAGCTGGAGTTTCCGTTGGAATCGTAGTGGGAGTCTCCCGTGGTTCCGCTGGAGGTGGGCGGAGGGGCTGTGGTCCCCTGGGTGGTTCCGCCAGAGGCTCCGGTTCCATAGTCTGAGGCGTGGTAGCCGGAGTCCCCATCGGTGGGAGCGGGGGAAACGGGAATGGTCACCTCCACATCCTCCTCCAGGACGGCTTCCTTGGGGCCCAGGGAAATGATGACGGTCTGTCCATACTTGCTTTCCAAGTGTTGGGAGATCTGCGTCTCCTCTTCCTGCTGCCAGCGGGTGTCCTCGCTGGAAACGGTGACCGAGATGGTATCTCCGTCAGAGAGGTAGCCCATCTCAATGGCCCGGTCCACCAGCTCGTCGGTGGCGGTGTCCCGGTCCTTTCCGTGGTAGTCATACCCCTCAATCAGGTCCCAGCCGTCTTGGTTTCCGCCGGCCAGGCCCACAACCCGGTCGTTTTCACTGAGGGTAAGGGTGACGTCGGGGTTGATCTGCAGACGCAGGGTGCCATAGGGGGAGAAGTTGGGCTGGTAGTACCCAAAGAACACCAGACACAGACAGGCGGCCAGGGCGGAGAGGCTGGCCAGGGACTTCTTCCACCGGCCGGCGTTTCCGTTTGGAACCGGCTGCAGTTCCACAATCTCGGTCACCCGGTCCCCCACGGTGTAGTGGAGGTTGGCGGCCTTTAGGAACCGCCCCTCCTCATCCAGCAGAACAGCGTAGGCTGGATGGGTTTCCAGAACGAGATACTGCATCATGCGCTACCTCCTTTCCCTGCGGTCATCTGACACAGATGGCCCCGGATGATTTCATAACCGTTGGTGAAGGCCAGGAGGATGGCCACCAAATAGGCTCGGTGTCGCTCTAGGGTCTTTTTGTCCACCCCAGCGCCCTGGGAGAGCTCTTTGATGGGGAGGCGCCGGGTCTCCAGAAAGCGGTCCAACAGGTGGGGGGTCTGCCGGGCGTAGTCCAACACACGGTGGCAGGCGGTTAAGGTCCGTGCCTGCTTGGGGCTGTTGTCCGCCACCTGGGAGAAGGTGAGGCCGAACTGTGCCAGTTGTGCGCCAAACTCCTGGATCTCCTGCTGGCTGGCCTGCCGCAGGTCGTATTCCTCCATCAGGCCGTTTTGGGCGGGAAGGGTGTCCTCTAACGTCCGCTCCTCCTCCCCGTAAGGGGTGTGGAGGGAGACCACGTTCTGGTGACGTTTCTCCTTCCGGGTATAATCGATGAGCCGGTTTTTGATGGCCCGGGCCGCATAGGGGAGAAACGCGCCCCGTGTGCGGGCATAGCCTAGGATGGCCTCGTAAAAAGCCAGCATAGCAATGCTCAGTTCGTCCTCGTAACGGTGGTCCGGGGCAGCGCCCACGAATTTGGCAGTTTCACTGCGGATAAACGGCAGGTATTGTTGGATAAATTGGTCTGCAGCGTCAGAATCCTCTTTGGCGGCATAGACCTGGGCGACAATGTCATGTTCTACGGTGGTCATGGGCATTCCTCCACCCCCATTCTCTGGTAGGATACGAAGGCCAAACCAGATTTTCGGGGGATTGCAGAAAAATATTTTGCAGGGGGAAGGTGAATTTTATCCATTTTACCAGAGAAAGAATGGGCTGTCCGTCAAGGTTTGGTTATATTTTCTTGAAATTCTAGTTAAGTGAGAAAAGTGTTTCGTCAATCGCGGTACGTTGGAACCAAAACAGGAATCCGACGGAAGGTTCCGAAGAAAGCTTCACCCAATAAAAAACCGTGGAACGACGCAGGTCGTTCCACGGAAAAGACAAGGGGAAGAGAGGCCGGCTGGTTCAGTCTATCCTTTGGGTTCCAATGGACCACACATGGTCTGCCCGGGCGGCAGACGGGGTGTTCTGGGCCATCACCCCCACCAGGGCGTGGGGGGTGTAGGGGGCTTCCAGTGCGGCACATTCCTCCGAGGTGAGGGTCAGGTCCACCGCCCGGAGTGCGCCGGTTACGTGGGAGGGCTTGGTCATTCCCACCACAGGGGAGGTGACCTTAGTCAGCAGCCAGGCCAGGGAGATCTCCGTCATGGACACGCCTCGCGCCTGTGCCAAGGCAGCCACTTGGGCGAGAATGGGGGCGTCCTGGTCCGCTGCGCCGTCGTACTTGCCCTTGGCGTAGCTGTCCTGTTCCAGCCGCTGGGAGGTCTCCCCCGGGTGCTTGGACAGCCGGCCGCCGGCCAGGGCACTGTAGGGGGTCAGGGCGATGTTCTCCTCCCGGCAGAAGGGGACCATTTCCCGCTCCTCCTCCCGGAACAGCAGGTTGTAGTGGCCTTGGAGGGAGACGAAGGGGGCAAACCCCTCGGCCCGGGCCAGGTCGTTGGCTTTGCACAGCTGCCAGGCAAAGCAGTTGGAGATGCCAAGGTACCGGACCTTGCCCGCCTTCACCACCTGGTTCAGTCCCTCCAGGATGTCGTACAGCGGGGTCTGATAGTCCCACATGTGATAGATGTAGAGGTCGATGTAATCCATACCCAGGTTTTGCAGGCTCTTGTCCACCATCCGGCGGATGTGCTCCTGGCCGCTGATGCCGTTCGCGATCTCCTCGTTGGTTCGGGGGAGGAATTTGGTGGCCACCACCACCTCCTCCCGCCGGGCAAAGTCCCGGAGGGCCCGGCCCAAGTACTGTTCGCTGGTGCCGCTCTGGTAACCGATGGCGGTGTCGAAGAAATTGATGCCGCCTTCCAGACCCTGGCGGAGGATGGCCCGGCTGTGTGCCTCATCCAGGGTCCAGGAGTGCTGGCCGTTGTGGGGATCGCCGAAGCCCATGCACCCCATGCAGATGCGGGAGACCCGGAGGTCCGAGTTTCCTAACATTGTGTACTTCATAACAGATTGCCTCCTTTTGGATGGGCGGGGAAACGATTGGGGGGAATTACCGCTCCACCAGCCGCTCCTGCTGGTCATTGTACCGCGCCCCGTGGATGGGGATCTGGTCCAAAGCGGCCTGCACCGCAGAGAGCTCTTCCGGGGAGAAAGAGACCTGGTCCGCAGCCAGGTTCTCCTGGAGCCGGTGGAGTTTGGTGGTGCCCGGAATGGGGACGATCCAGGGCTTTTGCGCCATCAGCCATGCCAGGGCGAACTGGGCAGGGGTGCAGCCCTTCTCTGCGGCGTACTGCCGGACCAGGGCGACGATAGCCTGGTTGGCCCCCAGAGCCTCCGGGCTGCGGAACCTGGGCATGGAGGCCCGCACATCGCTGGAAGAGAACTGGGTGTCTTGAGACAGGGTCCCGGTTAAGTACCCTCTCCCAAGGGGAGAAAAGCAGACCAGCCCGATCCCCAGCTCCTCTAAAGTGGGCAGCAGGTCGCGCTGGGCCTCCCGGTACCAGAGGGAGTACTCGTTCTGCACGGCGGTGAGAGGCAGGACTGCGTGGGCCCTCCGGATGGTCTGCAGGGAGACTTCACTCAACCCCCAGTGGAGCACCTTTCCCTCCTGCATCAGCTGTGCGACGGTCTCCGCCACCGTTTCCACCGGGACGTTGGGGTCGGCCCGGTGCTGGTAGAGCAGGTCGATGTGGTCTGTCCGCAGCCGTCTCAAGGAACCCTCTACGGCCTTGCGGATGGAGGCCGGGCGGCTGTCCAGCCCAACGGACTGGCCGTTTTGGATGGCAAAGCCAAATTTCGTGGCGATGACCACCTGGTCCCGGATCCCCTCCAGGGCCTGTCCGAGAATCTCTTCGCTGGTATAGGGGCCGTAGACCTCGGCGGTGTCGAGAAAGGTGGCCCCTTGGTCCACTGCCTCTCGGGTAAAGCGGATCATGTCCTGCCGGTCCGGGATGGGGGGATAGGCAGAGACCATACCCATGCAGCCGAGGCCTACACTGCGCACGGCCAGGGGGCGTGCGCTTCCCAGTAGCGTGTTTTTCATGGTCAGTCACCTCCGTGTACTGTGCTTTTCTCTTTTATTTTAGTATACTACAAGGAGGAATCCCCCGTCGAATACTTGCTTTCTATAACCCCCATGCTCTCCAGGCATGGTTTTAGGGAGAAAACGGCCACTTTTTGAAAAAAGCCCTTGACTTTGCCGTAGCGTCAAAGGGTATCCTGCCATCAAAGGAGGGAACACTGCGATGGAATATTCCATTCAAGCTTTGGCGCGCCTGGCGGGGGTCACCACCCGGACCCTGCGCTGGTACGACCAGATCGGCCTGCTGAAACCCAGCCGGGTGGCGGACAACGGTTACCGCTACTACGGCCCGGCGGAGGTGGACCGGCTCCAGGACATCCTCTACTATCGGGCCCTCGGGGTGGCGCTGGCCCAGATCCGGACCTGCCTGGACGAGCCCTCCTTTGACCGTCTGGCCGTCCTGCGCAGCCACCTGACTGCCTTGCAGGGGGAGCGGGCGCGGCTGGAACAGCTCATCCGATCGGTGGAGGCCACCATCGGTGCCATGGAAAGGAAGGAAACGATGGAAGACAGCAAGAAATTTGAAGCCTTCAAACGCCAGGCCGTGGCCTGGCACGAGGAGACCTACGGCCGGGAGGCCAGGGACCGTTACGGGGACCGGGAGGTGGACCAGGCCCAGGCGGCAGTCCAAGCCCTCACCCAGGACCAGTACCTCCAATGGAAGCAGTTGGGGGAGGAGATCCAGGGGAAGCTGGAGGAGGCCGTCCGGTCAGGACGCTCCCCCCAGGGGGCGGAAGGGGAGGCCATTACGGCCCTCCACCGCCGCTGGCTGACCTTCACGGGGCAAACCTATGCGGGGGAGAAACACCGGGGCCTGGCGGCCCTGTACACCCAGGACCCGCGGTTCACTGCGTATTATGACCGGGCCGTTCCCGGCTGCGCCGCCTTTCTCCAGGCGGCGGTGGAACACTGGGCCTGAGAAGGGGCAGCTTGCCTCCCGTGGGCCGGATGTGGTACAATGAAGAAAATCACAGCCAGGAGGACGGTCGATGAAACAGTGCCGCATTACCGTCATGCGGGTGGCCCGCTATGACGACTTGATTGCCCAGTATGAAAACCCCATCCAGCATGCCTGTGACATGACGGAGGGCCAGGTCTTTCTGGCCAACGGCTGGGAAAAGCCGGCCGGCTTCTGCCAGAGTGCCTGGGACACCTTGTCCCCCTTTGTTCTGGCCCTCTCCCACGGGGCGGAGGATTTCTACGATGGGTGGATGAAGAACAAACGCTCTGCCATGCTCTCCTGCAACGATGGATTCCGCCCGGTGACCTTCCTGGTGGAGGCGCTGGAGGAGGAGGTATGACGATGTTTCAGGACGGAAGAAGTCAGAAAGTGGCCTTCCTCGCCCACTGCCTGCTCAACCAAAACGCCATCTCCGACGGGACGGCGGTCCGCCCTGCTGGGTTTCCTGAGATGGTGTCCTATCTGTTGGAACACGGTGTGGGCATTGTCCAGCTGCCCTGCCCGGAACTCCTGTGCCTAGGTCTGGACCGGGGGGATCCCCAGGGGGCGGAGCGCCCGGTGGTGGTGGAAAACACCCGGATCCGCAGGGCCATGGCCCAGGCAGAGCCCAGCCGCCGGCTGGCCCAGTTGGTGGAGGATACCATGACGCAGCTGCTGGAATACCGCCGCTACGGCTTCCAAGTGGTGGGGATTCTCGGCGCCAACCGCTCCCCCTGCTGCGGTGTGGACACCACCTCCCAAGACGACCAGGAGGTCCCGGGGATGGGGGTGTTCCTGGAAGCCCTTTCCCGCAGGCTGGAGGAGGTTGGCTGGAAAATCCCCATGGTGGGTTTCCGCGGAACCGACGATGCCGTGGAAACCGTGCAGCGGCTGCTGGAACGCGCAGAGCATACAGCACGGAAGGAGGCGGCTCGATGAAGCGAGGCTGGCTTCCTTGCCTGCTGCTCCTTCTCCTGCTGGTGCTGGCCGGCTGCGCCGGCAGCGGGGAGAATGACGCTGCAGCAGACTTAGGATATACCCGTATTGGAGCCCAGCAGGCCAAGGAGATCATGGACCAAGCGCCCGACGCAGTGGTTTTAGATGTTCGGGAGGCGGAGGAGTATGCCAGTGGGCATATCCCCGGGGCCGTCCTGCTGCCCGTGGGCACGATTTCGGAGGAGACTGCCGCCCAGGCCATCCCCACCAAGGACGCCACCGTTTTGGTCTACTGCCGCAGTGGCAACCGGAGCCAGACGGCCTCGGCGGCCCTGGCCCAGCTGGGATACACCCAGGTGTATGAGTTCGGCGGCATCCAGGACTGGCCCTATGAGGTGGAGCAGGGAGCCCCGTACTGAACCAATCTCAATCCAACCCAAACGTCCCCACACCACCGGTGTGGGGACGTTTCATCCCAAGCGAGGAGGAGTCTATGGAGATCAGAGCCTATACACCGGCAGACTGCCAAAGGACGGCGGCGCTGTTTTACGATACCGTCCATGCCGTAGCCTGCCGGGATTACAGCCAGGAGCAGCTGGACGCCTGGGCGCCGGAGGACCGCGACCTGACGGCGTGGGACCAGTCCTTCCAGGGCCACTTTGCCCTGGTGGCGGTGGAGGGGGAGACCCTGCTGGGGTTTGGAGACATCACCCCCACAGGGTACTTAGACCGGCTGTATGTCCACCAGGACCATCTGCGGCAGGGGATTGCCACAGCCCTCTGCGAAAGGTTGGAAGGCCTGGTCCAGGGGCCGATTATCACCCATGCCTCCTACACAGCCCGGCCCTTTTTTGCCCAGCGGGGGTATCGCTTGGTCCAGGCTCAGGCGGTGGAGCGCCGGGGTGTGAAGCTCACCAACTTCGTGATGCAGAAGGACCGTTGATCGGGAGGGTCAAAGCAGCGGTTTCCCTCGGAAGCAGAGGAACAGGAGAACGACCGCTTCCAGGGTAAACCCCACCAGCAGCACCGGCAGGATCCCCGGCTGGGCCCCCACCAGGACGGCCAGGGAGAGCAGGATCCCAGGGACCACATACTTTCGCGGGTGATGCCACAGGTCACTCTCCGTTTTCCAGCTCCGGATGGGAAAGAACCATTCCAGCAGCACCGTCAGGATGGCGCTTTCCAGGGCAAAGAAGACGGCAGCGGCCAGCATGGGGCCGGAAACCCCGCCGATTTGAAGCTGCCAACTGCCCAGAAAGAACCCCTCCGCAACCAGATGGCAGGCGCAGAGGAACAGGCTGTAGGGAAGGCAGAAGGTGCGTCTCTGCCCCGGCAGAAAACGGATGGCCTGTTGGGAGCTGGGGTCGCAGGACAGCAGGATCCCCATGGGGGTGTTGAAGGAGAGCAGGGCAAACCCCAGCGGGGCCATCCACACCCCCGCAACCTGCCGGAAGAACAGGGGCAGCACCCAGGCCATGCCCCACAGGATCCCGGTGTTGACCAGGTAGTTCTTATGGGACAGCAGATACCGGACCAAGTAGCGCCCCAGGGAAGGCCGCCCAGAGAACCGGTGACGGGGCAGGCGGGCTTCCCTCGGCCGGTAGAAGGCGTACCCGTCCGTGTGCCACAGGAACCAACCGGCCAGCAGGCTGCTGGCAGCCAGACCCAGGAAGAGCCCCGGCCCGGTTCCCCCCAACAGGAGCAGGGCGGCCACGGCGGCGGCCCACAGTCCCCCCACAACCCAGGTCCTCTGGACAAAGAGGACGGCGGTGACCAGGACCCCGTGGACCCCGCAGAGAAGGCTCCCCCCAAGGGCCACAGGCGGCCAAACCGAAACCGCCAGCAGGGCCGCCAAGAGGGGCACCGTCTTGGTGAGAAGGGTATGGCTGCCCAGGGCGGCGACATAGGAGAACACAAAAGTCCGCGAGGAAACGGGCAGCATACAGGGGTTTTCCAGGTTGGGGGAGCGCCCCTCTGCGGCCAAAGACTGCCACAGGATGCCCCCAGTCCCGGCTGTTACCAGAAGATAGAGGGTGGGAAGGGGGAGGCTCCACCGCAAGCCGGCCAGCCGCAGCCCGAAAAATACGATGCCGCTGACCAGAAGGGCCCGCACCGCCCCCTGGTACCGTGGGCCGAACAGCGGCCGGGCAAAGGCCTCAAAGGTCAGCTTCATACCGCAGCACCTCCCGGAGATCTGGGGCATGCAGGGCTTCCCCCGCCAGGGTCTGCCGGATCTGCCCGTGGTCCAGCAGGAGGACCCGGCCTGCCGTCAAGGTGATGCTCTCCAGAATGTGGGAGGCGAACAGCAGGGTTCCGTGGTCCCGGTAGCCCCGGATCTGCTGGTACAGGTACTCCGTGCTGGGAAAGTCCAGGCCGTTGACCGGCTCGTCCAGGAGAAGCAGTTCGGGTTTCAGGGCAAAGGCGGTGATGAGAAAGGCTTTCTTCCGGTTGCCGGTGGACAGGTCCTTCAGCAGCACATCCGCAAAGTCGGCAAAGTGGAAGCCCTGCACCAGCTCGGTGACATCGGGGCAGGTTTTCCGGTAGGCCCGAAACACATAGGCCAGGTACTCCCGGAAGGTGAAGCAGGGGAAGGCGTGGTCCTCGGCAAACACGGTGTAGCGGCAGCCCTTGAACCCCTGCCCCCGCAGCTGGATCGGGTGGCCGTGAAACCAGATCCCCTCGGTGCGGAAGGTGGGGTGCAGGCCGGAGAGCACTTTTAATAAGGTGGTTTTTCCTGCCCCATTGAGTCCCAGCAGGCCCACCACCTCCCCCGGCGCCAGGTCCAGGGAGAGGTTGGACAGCACCGGGACCTCCGGCCGGTACCATGCCTGCAGGTTGCGAAGGGAAAAGAGCGGGGTCCCCATCTCACCGCTCCCCCTTCTGGTCCCGTTCCTTTTGCCAAAGGGTATAGGAAGCGCAGAGAAAGACCACACCCAAGGCCACTTGGAAAACAGCCATGGCAAAGTGGCCGGACATGCCGCTGATAATGGCCGCTGCCAGCCAAACCAAACCGATGATTCCGCGAAAATAGACGTGACGCATGATGACAACCTCCTTAACAGGGTTCCTTTCTGATGGTGCCTTTATCTTAGCAGAGCAGGAAGGCCTGTGCGGAAGTGTCCGCGAACGGTGGTTTTTTGACCGCAAAAAATCCGCAAAGCACCTGGTGCTTTGCGGGTTTGCTGTTTATCCTTCGGTAGAAACGCCTTGATAGGACAAGGTGACCACCGCCCGGAAGACCTGGCCGGTGAAAGAGGTCTGCACCATGCCATCGTATTTGGCAGCGGCAGCTTGGGCGCTTTTCAGGCCCCAGCCGTGCAGGTCCCCGGCCTCCTTTGTGGTCTGCAGAACCCCTTCGGCCTCGATGGGGCGGGTGGCGAAACGGTTTTCCACTTTGATCACCAACATCTGGTGGATCCGCCGGATGGTTAGCTGGACGAACCGCTGGTCCGGCTGGGGCACCTGCCCGGCGGCTTCCAAGGCATTGTCCAGCAGGTTCCCCAGGATGGCGCAGAGGTCTGCGCTTTGCAGGTCGGTGTGCCGGGGGAACTCCACGTTGGCCTGATACCGGATTCCCGCAGCCTTGGCCTCAGCAGCTTTGCGGTTGATCAGGTAGTCGGCGGCGTCATCGCCGGTCCAAACAGTGTCGGTCATGTTCTGGATGGGGGCTTGCAGCTGGTCCAAGTAGTCCATGGCCTCTGTCCACTTTTGGCGGGTAAGGAGCTGGCGCAGTGCGCCCAGGTGGTTGTGCAGGTCGTGGAAGAGTTTGGCATGGACGGCATAGGTCCGGCTCAAGGCGGTGTAGTCCCGCTCCAGCAGCTCTGCCTGCTGGGCTTTCAGGGCGGCCAGTTCTTTTTCCATTTGGTACTGCCGGTTTAGGTGGAACAGCAGGATGGCCAGCGTCAGGATCAGGGCCAGCATGGTCCACATGTCCAAGGTGTCGGCGGCCAGGGGGAGGACGGTCTGTTCCGAGAGGGTGACCACGGCCAGCAGGCCCACCACGGCCACGCCGGTGATCCCCCGAAAGGCGACCTTCCCGGCTCGGTCGGGGTTTCGCCAGAGGAACCCCGCCAGGATCAAAAGGAGAGCGTGCAGCAGCCAGAAGGCCGCCTGCCCCTGGGGCGATGCGGTGTGAAGGAAGGCAGCGTCACGAAAGAGAACCCCCAACCATGCCGCCACCAGAAACTGCCCCAGGGAGAGGGCGATCTCATAGAAGATCCCCACGAACAGGCCCATGCGAGGGGGCGCACCTTGGAACCGGCTGGTGCAGAGCACCAGCCAAACCGTCTCCAGCGCCACCCCATAGAAGGCCGGCAGGGAAAAGAAAAGGGGCAGCAGGGCAAGGGCCGCAGCCCCCGCCAGGGCCAGCCCAAGGCTAGCCGCTCCAGGCCGCCGGGAGGACAGCAGCAGCCACATCAGAAGCAGGCCCAGGGTAATCCGCACCCATCCGGCTGCGGTGTAGGAGAGGAAGAGGAGGACGTCGGTCATATATGCTCCCCCCAGTAGCGGTTGATCTCCGCCTTTACCGCCTGCAAATGGGAGCGGCTGATGGGGAGGGCCGTGCCGTTTTTCAGCACCGCCATGCCGTCTTTGATCTGCATGACATGGATGAGGTTCACGATACAGCCCCGGTCGATGTAGAGAAACTCCTCCGCCCCCAGCTCCTCGTAGACCTGCTGCAGGCTTTTCCGAACCTTGGACACCCCGCCGGCCGTGGTGATGCGGGCATTTTTTCCGTCCCGTTCAATGAAATAGATCTCCCGGTAAGGGAGTTTTTCCAGGCGGCTGCTGGTTTGGATGGTATAGGTTTTCCCGTCCTCCAGGGTGATCAGGGCGATGGCGTCCCGGAGGGCGGCGGGCAGGCGCTGGGCGAGTTCCGCTTTTGGAACATACCGAAAAATGGACAGGGCAAAGGCATCGATGGCGTACTCCACGTGGGAGGTGATGAAGATGATCTTCCCCTGGGGAAGGTGGGGGCGGATCTGCTCCGCCATCTCCATGCCGGTGCACCCAGGCATCTCGATGTCCAGCAGGATGAGGTCGAAGAAGAAATGGTCCTGGGTAATGTCGTACAGCAGATTGTCGCTGTGGGTGTAGATGGAAATCTCCCCGGCGCATTGGCACTGCCGGAGGCTTTGCTCGGTGATTTCCCGGTGGGTCTGTACGGCGGCGGGGTCGTCGTCGCAGATGGCAATGTGCAGCATAGGCGCACCTCCCTGGAACAAGATCGTGGTGGTACCGTACCCGTCGTCCTCAGCCCCCAAGGAAGTGGGCGGCCAACGGCTCCAGCGCCTCTTGGATGCCCACGGCAAAGGCCCGATGCCCCTCTGGAGAGAAGTGGACCCCGTCAAAGAGCAGCTCCACCCCCCAGGCCCCGGCATCGGCGAAGGCCACCTCCCGCTTCGCTGCCAAGGCCCGGTAGCAGGGGGCCAGGCGGGCAGCCTGGCGGCACAGGGCGGCATTGGTCCAGGCCCCCAAGCATAGGGGCGGGGGCGAGACCAGCAGCACAGTGGAAGGGGCGCGCTGGGTCAGCAGGGCGGTCAGGCAGGCGTCCATTCGAGCGGCGGCGTCCTCAGCGGCAAAGGGGGGACCCTGGAGCAGGTCGTTGCCCCCCAGCATGAGGGTCACCAGGTCCGCGTCCGCTGCCCGGCGGAGGAGGTCTTGAAGCTCCCACGCCCGCCTGGGGATCTCCCGGCCGTTTTCCCCGGCGTTGTGGACGGTCCAGCCGGTGGCCTGGGCCAGCCGATGGGTCCAGCGGACCTCTGCGGGGTACCGCCCGCCGAAATAGGAGCGGGGATCAAAGCCGTAGGTGTTGGAATCCCCGTAACACAGCAGGGTCATGTCAAGGTACCTCCTTCCCTGCCTGCCGGAGGAGGAAGTGGATCTCCTCCAGCAAAGGCTCCGGCACGCTCCGGGGCCCCCGGACGGCATACACCCCGTGGCTGCGGAGGACGTCCAGGGTGAGCTGGTCCGGGCGGAACTGGTGGAGGCGCTGGATCTGCATCACCCGCTCCAGCTTGACGGGTCCCCCGGTACGGCGGAAGGGGATGTCCACCTCTACCGCTTTACACTGGTAGAGAATGGCAGAGACCGGGGCAGCCACATAGAGATAGATGGTGTCCCCCACGGCCACCCGGCTGCTCTGCTTCCAGCGGATGGTGTCCTGGGCGGCAAAGGCGGCCTCCACATCGTAGTACTTGGGGTTGGCGGGGATGAGCCACGTCCGGCCTCCCGCCGGCGGCTTTGTGCCGGCGCCCTGGGCGGTGAGGGAATGGCTCCGGTCCAGAAGGAACCGGACCGTTTCTTCCTCCACCGAGCCGTCCAGCACCAGGGTGATCCAGTTCCCCTTGTGCATGTGGTAGCCCGGCAGGATGCCCGGCGCCAGCCGCAGGGACCCAGCCAGGGCCGGGTCGCACTTCAGGTCCACAATGTCCACCGGCCCGGCCCCGGCAAGCCCCAGCTTTTCCCGGGACACCTGCATCAGCACGGTGTACCACTTTCGGTTTTCCGGGTGGCGGAGCACGGCGTTGTGGGGGGAGGTCCGCCAGAGGTACTCTGGCCGGTCCCCGTACTGTTCCTCGGCCAGGCGGAGGAAATCCTCCCGGCCAAAGGGGGTGTCCTTCTTCGCATTGCTTCCCATGGGTATCCCTCCCCGATACGCTTTCCTTCAGTATAGAGGGGGGCGCAGAAGAAATCAAGAGGGGGGAGGAATGGGGGAACCGGGAAAGCCAATTACGAACGTTTCCTGGGCTTCTTCTTCAGCTGGAGGGAGATGCCCTGGCGGTCCGCGGCCTCCTGCAGCAGGGCGGCGGCGTGGCTTGCCCGGGATTTGGCCGGCAGGTCCAACCACTCCAGGTGAGCCGCCAGCTGTTCCATCACCGTCTGCAGAGCGGGCCAGTCCAGCAGATAGGCCGCTGTGGCAAAGAGGGTTTTCCGCCGGCCATCGTTGTAGTGGGTCAGCAAGGTGTCCAGGGCGGCCATCCGTGCCCGAAGCTGCGTCAGGTAAGCTTCCAGCCCCATCTCCTGAGCCCGGGCGATGTCTTTTTGCCGGTTCCGGTGGGGGAGGAAGGTGTCATAGTCGTCAAACCCCTGGTACCGGTCACAGGGATAGTCCGGGCACATCCAGCAAAAAGCAACCCCGCCGTGCTGGAGGGAGCACCGGGCCAGGGAACAGGACTGGTTGCCGGCCCCTCCGCCGCAGCCGGGGCAGTGGCCGCCCAGATGCATGGTGCAGAGGCCACAGTTGAGCCCGCACAGGGAGAAGAGGGGTTCCTGCCGAAGAAAGTCTTTCATATTTTTCCTCCTTCAGAACCAAAGGGGCTTCTCATCCCGAAAGACCGGGGTGTCCCCCTGGGCATAGGGGTCATAGCGGTGCTGGTTGCACCCGAACTCCTGGAGGAAGCAGATCTCCTCCCGGTCGTTCCAACGGAGAAGGGAGAGCCCGTCGAAGGACTGGGTGGTGCCGTCCTCCATGGCGGCGCAGAAGTGCCAGGATACGACGGCCTGGTCTTCCCGATGGAAAAAGGTCCCGATGTCCCACTGCACCACGGTGCCCCGGGTGTTCCACTCGGCGAACCACCGCTGGATATTTGTCCGGCCGTGGTACTCTGGGCCCCAGCTTTCGATGTAATGGGCATCGGCGGCGAAGAGGGTTTCCATGCCGGTGTCCTGCTTGGTCAGCCACATGGCAAACCACTGGCGAACCTGGGCCTCCCGATGGCGGCGACGGGTGGTGTTCATAGGTCGTTCCTCCTTCCTTCACTTTGGCTTCACCGGCAGGCGGAGCACGGTTTTCTGGTTCTCCGGTTTGCACCGCCGGGGGTCGCTGAGGTAGATCTCATGGTGATGCCGGGGGCCGTCTTGGTCCAAACGGTACCCCTGGGCGTCGGCATAGTCCACCATGGCCTGGAGGGTCTCCGGCTCGCTGTCATAGGGACCCTGGTGCAGGCACTGGACGCATAGCCCTTCTGCATAAGGGAAAAAGGTCACGGAGGAGAGGTCCCGTTTCTTGTTTCGTTCTTCCTCCTGCACGGCCCACTGGAACACCTCCCGGGTGGCAAACTCCGGCAAGCGGAGCAGGGAGATCCAGTGGAAGGCGTCCTTCCGGGCAAAATCGATGGGAGCGCCGTCTGGCATCCACCAGAGCCCTTCTAAGGGCGGCATCACATAGTCAAAATAACCGGCCGGCTGCCAGGGGCCTAGCTTGCTCATCTTCAGGGTGAAGGCCACGGCATACAGCTGGCCGATGGCCTCCTGGTAGGCGCCCCCTGGCTGGTTGGGGTCCCCCTGCCCCTGGACGGCCAGGAAGGACAGGGGCGGCACCTGGATCAGATGGGGTGTTTTGGAGGGACGGTAAAGTGCTTTCTGGGTTTTCTTATAATCTATGGGCATGGGTTGCTTCCTCCTTGCCTTCTTGGGTTGGTCTGCCAGGGCGGCACAGGTGATTTGGGTCAGGCGGACCAGCAGGGCCTGGTCCTCTACGTCCTCCACCAACAGGGAATCCCTGGCCCCTGGGTAGGGCGGGGCTTTGGGCAGGTGGGGGAACGCAGCCTCCCCCTGGGGGGTGCACTTGAGGAACAGCTGGTCCTCACAGATCACGGCAAAGAACTGCCCGTCGCAGTACAGGCCGTACTCGCCAAACATCGTTTTGGCGCGGATTTCGCCGGCCCCTCCCAGTTGTTCGGTGATGTAATCTACAAACGCTTTGTGGGATGCCATGGGGATGCCTCCTTTGGGTTCTGTGGGTCTTGTGAGTCTTGGTATTGCCGGGCCAAGGCCTCCCCCAACTGGCGTAGCCGGGTACGCAGGGCCGGCGGTTCCAGCAGTTCCGCCCCGTCCCCAAAGGTGAGCAGCCAGGAGAGGATGCTGTCCTCGTCGGGAAAGGTGCCCACGAACCGCAGCCGCCCGTCAGGGGTGGGGGTGAAGCTGTCTGCACCGTACTCCTCCACCAGCCGCCATTGGTACCGGGGGTGGAAGAGAATGGTCACCGTGTAGGTGGCGGGAAACACGCGGGTGGGTTCCAGGTCGGGAAGGGGCGCGGGCCGGGGGGAAAAGGGCGCTCCAGGGGACAGGTCCGTCATTCGTCCCAGTTTGAATAGGCGAAAGTCCTGCCGGGTCCGGCACCAGGCCCACACATACCAGGCCGACCAGTGGAAGAGTAAATAGTAGGGTTCCACCTCCCGCTGGGAGGTCCCCTTGGGGGCAAAGTAGGTGAAGGAGAGGGTGCGGTGGTCCTCCAACGCGGTTTGGATGACCTCGATCTTGGGAGGCAGGGAGGTCTTGGCCCAGGAGGACAGGTCAATGAGCAGGTGCGCACCACCGGGGACCAGGGTGCCCGACCCGGCGGAGAGCTTCTCCATCAGCTGGGCATACCGCCGGGTGCCGCTGACGCTGTCCAGGCTCCGCAGCCCCGCCAAGATGGCCTGCATCTCCGGAGCGGTGAGGAGGGTGCGGTCCACCCGATACCCCTCCAGGATGGAGATGCCGCCCCCGGCCCCCTGGGTGGTGACCAAAGGGATGCCCGCCTGGCACAGGGCCTCCACATCCCGCCGGATGGTGCGGGGGGAGACCTCAAACAGTTCCGCCAAGGCAGGGGCCGTCACCTTCTCCCGTTGGAGCAGAATGGCCAGGATGCCGATGAGCCGTTCCAATTTCATGGTGGTGCCTCCTTTGCAGCGAGCCATTTTTCTCAGGGCGCCCGGCCCGGCAGACGCCTGATGGGCCCCGTTCAGAACGTTCTGTCCTTAGTATACCACAGGAACCGGACAGCTGTCTGTCCGGTTCCTGTGGTTTCTGGGCCTGCTTGAGGAAAGAGGGGGAAAAAGGCCCGCGGCGCACTGGCCGCGGGCCCAAATAGGGGGAAGAAATATGGTTAGCCTTCGATGGCGATGGTGGACTGCTTGGGCAGCTCCCGTTTCTCCTGCTTGGGCAGGGAGATCTTCAGGATGCCATCCTCATACTTGGCAGAGACCTGGTCGGGCTGGATGTCCCCGACGTAGAAGCTCCGGCTGCAGGCACCGGCATAGCGCTCCTGGCGGATGTACCGGCCCTGCTGGTCCTTTTGGTCCTTGTCCAGGCCCTTGGAGGCTTGGATGGTGAGGTAGCCGTTTTGCAGGTCCACGTTGATCTCATCTTTCTTGAAACCGGGCAGGTCTACGTCCAACTCGTAAGAGGTGTCCGTCTCCCGGACGTCGGTTTTCATCAGGTTCTTGCCCCGCTTGCCGTACAGGGGATCCCGGCCGGTCCAGGCGGGCATACGGAAGAAGTCATCGTCAAAGAAATCGTCGAATAAGTTTTCACCAAAAATGCTGGGCAACATATGCCAGACCTCCATTCTATTGCTTGGATCTTTGCTCGGGGGGAGGGGAGCTCTGGGTTCCTTTCCCTTGGAACAATTCTGATTATAGCACAAAAATTAGCACTGTCAATAGGGAAGTGCTAATTTTACAAAAATTTTTTTCAAAAAATCAAGAAAAATTAGAGGTTGGTCGGGAAGCGCTTTTGCACTCGTTGGCATAGAGTGAAAAAGCAGCGCTGTAGGAACTTCCTACAGCGCTGCTTGCAGAAGGCGGGAAAAGGGATGGTTTCAGGCCTGGGGCGTCAGCTGCTGGATGCCTTGCTGGATCCGGCGGAGGGTTTCCTCCTTCCCCAGGATCTGGCACAGTTCTACGGCGCCGCCAGGGGTGGTGGGTTTGCCGGAGACCGCCACCCGGACGGGCCACATGATTCGCCCGTTTTTTAGCCCCTGTTCCTCGGCCAGGTGGATGAGGGCGTCGTGCACGGCATCGTAGGACCAGTCGGTCATCCCTTCGAACACCGGCACCACCAGTTGGAGGGCCTCCAGGGAGTTTTCCGGGTTGGTCTTCATCTTCTTATGGGTGTACAGATCGTTGGAATAGGCGGGGAGCTGGTCAAAGAAATCCACCATGGGGGGGATCTCGGTGAGGGTATCCAACCGGGTCTGCACCAGGGGGGCCACCAGGCCCAGGTCAATGGCGGGGGTGTGGATGGCCTGCTTGAGGTAAGGCTCCGCCACAGCCAGGAACGCCTCGGGGGAGAGGGCTTTGATATAGGCGCTGTTGAAGTACTTCAGCTTCTCCAGATCAAAGATGGCGGGGGACTTGGAGATGCCCCCGATGTCAAAGGCCTGGACCAGTTCCTCCAGGGTGAAGAACTCCCGCTCTGCCAGCTCCCCCCGGGGGGACCAGCCCAGCAGGGCCACATAGTTGAGGATGGCGGGGGTAAGATACCCCTGGGCCTTCAAGTCCTCGTAGGAGGGGTCGCCGTGGCGCTTGGACATCTTATGCTGGGCATCCCGCATCACCGGGGAACAGTGAATGTAGGTGGGAATGGGCCAGCCGAAGGCCTCATAGAGCAGGTTATACTTGGGGGAGGAGGCCAGGTATTCGCTGCCCCGGACCACATGGGTGATGCCCATCAGGTGGTCGTCCACCACGTTGGCAAAGTTATAGGTGGGCAGCCCGTCCCGCTTCAGCAGGACCTGGTCGTCCAGGGTGCTGTTCTCCACGGTGATCTCCCCGAAGGTGACGTCGGAGAAGGTGGTGCTCCCGTCCTGGGGAATCTTTTGGCGGATGACGTAGGGTTTACCGGCGTCCAGGTTGGCCTGGACTTCCTCCGGGGTGAGGTTGCGGCAGGGGTCCGCTTCCTTCTCGAAGGAAGCGCCTTCCTCTTCGGCCTCGGCCTTGTCGCAGAAGCAGTAATAGGCGTGGCCTTTTTCCACCAGAAGCTGGGCATATTTTCCATAAAGCCCCCGGCGCTGGGTCTGGATGTAAGGGCCCACCGGGCCGCCGACGTCAGGGCCCTCGTCATGGGTCAGACCGCACTCCTGGAGGGTGCGGTAGATGAGCTCTGTGGCCCCTTCTACCTGCCGGGTCTGGTCGGTGTCTTCCAGGCGGAAGATGAACTTCCCCCCGGCCTTGCGGGCGATGAGCCAAGTGTACAGGGCGGTGCGCAGGTTGCCCACGTGCATGTAACCGGTGGGCGACGGCGCGAACCGGGTGCGGACGGTCCCGGTGGGGATCCGGGCCTCCAGCTCGTCATACCAAGTGAGATCCATAGGGAGGGCCTCCTCTTTCGTAGTGTCGTTTTTCTGGGACATATTCTAAAATTCATAGGGAGAAAAGTCAAGGTTTATTCCGGGGATTCTTGCATGGCGGAGGCGGTTGTGGTAAGATAAGAAAGCATGAAATTTAAGCCCAATGGGCTTTTGCAGAGAACAATGGGCCTACTGCCCATGGAGGTATCTATGGAACACGAGAAAAAGATCATTTTCAGCGCCACCCAGCCCAGCGGAAAGATCACCCTGGGCAATTACTTGGGGGCTTTGCGCAACTGGGTTACCTTGCAGGAGGACTATAACGCCATCTATTGCGTCGCCGACGAGCATGCCATCACCGTCCGCCAGGACCCTGCGGCCCTGCGCCGGCAGTCCTTGGAACTTTACGCCCAGTTTATCGCCTGTGGGCTGGACCCGGAGAAGAGCATCATCTTTATCCAGTCCCATGTGCCCCAGCACGCGGAGCTGGCCTGGGTGCTCAACTGCTACACCATGTTCGGGGAGCTGAGCCGCATGACCCAGTTTAAGGACAAGTCTGCCACCCATGCGGACAATGTGAATGCCGGCCTGTTTACCTATCCCACCTTAATGGCGGCGGACATCCTGCTCTACCAGGCCGACCTGGTGCCTGTGGGGGAGGACCAGCGCCAGCATGTGGAGATCACCCGGAACATTGCCCAGCGGTTCAACGGCATCTATGGGGATGTGTTCACCATGCCAGAGGCCTATATCCCTGAAGTGGCAGCCCGGGTCATGTCCCTGAGTGAGCCGGATAAAAAAATGAGCAAGTCCAGCCCCAATGAAAACTCCTACATCCTGGTGATGGACAAGCCGGAGGTCATCCTCCGCAAGTTTAAGCGGGCAGTCACCGACAGCGAGGGGGGCATCTACCGCTCGCCGGACAAGCCCGGGGTCACCAACCTCATCGAGATCTACGCGGCCGTCACCGGCACCACGCCGGAGGCTGTGGAGAGCGAATTTGCCGGCAAGGGCTACGGCGACTTTAAACCCGCCGTGGGGGAGGCTGTGATTGAAACCCTCCGCCCCATCCGGGAGGAGACCGAGCGCCTGCTGGCGGATAAGGGCTATCTGGAAAGCCTCTACCGCCAGGGGGCAGAGAAGGCGGCCGCCATCGCCAACCGGACCCTGCGGAAGGTGCACAAGAAGGTGGGCTTCGCCCCCCGCTGATCAATCCGATGGCTAACACCCAAAGGAGGATACGATAAGCATGACATTGGAACTGCCGGTCATTGCGCGGGTTGCCGCAGCCCTCGTGGTGGCCCTGTTGATTTCCTTTATTTCCACCCCCGTGGTCAAGTCCATTGCCCAGCGCGTGGGCGCCATGGACATTCCCAAAGACAACCGACGGATGCACCACCACCCCATCCCCCGGATGGGCGGGTTGGCCATTTTTCTGGGCTTTCTTCTCAGTGCGCTGATCTTTGTCCCCATGGACCAGGCCAACCGGGGAATGCTTTTGGGGGCGGTGGTGATCGTCATTCTGGGCATCTTCGATGATATCTATGCCCTCCCGGCCCTGCCGAAACTGCTGGTGCAGATTGGTGCGGCCCTCATTGCGGTGCTCCACGGCAATGTGATTGAGGTGCTTTCCAACCCCAACCTGTTCAGCGAGAATCCCTATTGGAGCCTGGGATCTTTGGCCATCCCCCTTTCGGTCATTTGGATTGTGGCCATCACCAACGCGGTGAATCTGATCGACGGACTGGACGGCTTGGCGGTGGGCGTGGCCACCATCAGCTCCCTGACCATGCTGGTGATTGCCATGCTGGTCAGCGAGGGCATGGTGGCTTTGATGATGGCCGCCCTGGCAGGGGGATGCATCGGCTTCATGCCCTATAACATGAACCCCGCCAAAATTTTTATGGGGGATACCGGTTCTACTTTTCTGGGCTTTATCTTGGCGGTGGTGTCCATCCAAGGCCTGTTTAAGTTTTATACCATCATTTCCTTCGCGGTGCCCTTCCTGATGTTGGGCCTGCCTTTGTTTGACACCTGCTTTGCCATTTTGCGGCGGCTGTCGAAAGGGCAAAGCCCCATGGCGCCGGACCGCAGCCACGTTCACCACCGGCTCATTGACATGGGCTTTAGCCAGAAGCAGGCAGTGGCCATCCTGTATGTGGTCAGTGCCATTCTGGGCTTGTCCGCTGTGGTGCTCACCACCAGCGGTGCCTTAAAGGCGATTGTCCTGCTGTGCGCCCTGTGCCTGGCAGGGGTGATCTCCGCCAAGATTTTCCTCAGCAACCACAACGACAGCCACAAAGAACCCATAGAGCAACCAAAGGAGGAAGACAGCCATGCCCCTGAAAGTCATGACGATCTTCGGGACCCGGCCGGAGGCAGTGAAGATGGCCCCCCTGGTGAAGGAGCTGGAAAGCAGGACTGAGATCCAGAGCATCTGCTGCATCACGGCCCAGCACCGCCAAATGTTGGACGATGTGCTGGGACTGTTTGCCATCACGCCCGACTATGACTTGGACATCATGGAGGACCGGCAAAGCTTGTACACCATCACCAGCAAATGCCTGCTGGGGCTGGAGCAGGTGTTTTCCCGGGAAAAGCCAGACCTGGTGCTGGTCCACGGAGACACCTCCACCACCTTTTCCGGCGCGCTGGCTGCCTTTTATCAGAAGATCGCAGTGGGCCATGTGGAGGCCGGTCTGCGCACCTGGGACCGCTACTCCCCCTTTCCGGAGGAGATGAACCGCACCTTGGTGGGGGACCTGGCGTCCCTTCATTTCTGCCCCACCCCAGCCAACCGGGAGAACCTTCTCCAGGAGGGCATTCGGGACGGCATCTTTGTCACCGGGAATACGGTGATCGACGCCCTCAAAACCACGGTGCAGCCGGCCTATCGCTTCCGGACAGACCTGCTTAACACGCTGGATTATGCGGGGAAGCGGGTCATTCTGGTCACCTGCCACCGGCGGGAGAACTATGGCCAGCCCATGGAAAACATCATGGGTGCCCTGCGCCGCCTGGTGGAGGATTTTCCGGAGGTGGAACTGGTCTATCCCGTGCACCTGTCCCCGGCGGTGCAGGAGGTGGCCCAGCGGCACCTCTCGAACCACGAACGGATCCATTTGATCCCGCCGCTGACCCCCGATGAGATGCACAACCTCATGGCCCGGTCCGCCTTTGTGATGACCGACTCCGGCGGGCTTCAGGAGGAAGCCCCGGCCTTGGGGCGGCCTGTCCTGGTGCTGCGCCGGGAGACAGAGCGGCCTGAGGCGGTGAAAGCCGGTACCGTCCGCCTGGCGGGGACGGAAGCCCAGGCGGTGTATGACCAAGCGGCCCGGCTGCTTACCGATCCGGCGGCCTATGCCCAGATGGCCCAGGCGGTCAATCCCTATGGGGATGGGCAGGCCTGCCGGCGGATTGTCGATGGCATTCTGTGGCACTACGGTCTGCGGGAGACCCCGCCGGACGCATTCTCCGTATAACCGAGGAAGGGGGAAGCGGCACCGATGGACCAGAAAAACCGAACCATTTTGGTGATTGCGATTGCTGTGACGGTGGTTGCGGCGGTATTTGTGAGCATTGTCCTGCCGGCGATCACCGGCCGTGCGCCCCAAGTGACCCTTCCCAATGTCAACCAGGAGACAGAAGGGGAGAGCCAGGCGTTTCTTCCGGTGGAGGTCACACCGGAGACGGTGCAAACGGTGATCTCCAGCCTCTCCCGGCCGGACAGTTACTACCGGGAACTCACCGTCACCCTCTTCTGGGAGGGGGGCGAGTCGGCAGAGCAGGTGGAGATCTGGGCCGACGGCGGGTACGTCCGCACCACCATCGCCACCGGCGGCACCGTGCAGTACCGGTTGGTGGGGGAGGGGAAACTCCGCCTCTGGTATGCGGGAGACCAAACGTGGCAGGAAACCGAAGCTGGGGATGGGACCGCCGACCTGGCCCAGCGCATCCCCACCTATGAGGATGTGCTGGACCTGGACACCCAGCAGATTACTGCGGCCAATTACGAGGAAAAGAACGGGAAGGACTGCATTTTCATAGAGGTAGAAGGGGTCCAAGGGGTGGTGGACCGTTACTGGATTGCCACGGACACCGGCCTGCTCTGCGCTGCAGAGACCTATGAAGGGGACCAGAAGGTCTATGAGATGACGGAAAACCAGTTTCAAGCGCCCCTGGAGGCGGGGACGGTGTTCTCTCTGCCGGACGGCACGGTCCTCCACGAGAGTTCAGGGGTCACTGTCCCGGAGGAATAGCAGGGCCAGCCCCAACAGAAGGACCCAGTCCAACTGGTCCCCCTCCCGCCACAGCAGGAAAAGGATCAGCATCAAAAGCAGGTCCCCGCTGTCCACCTTCCCAAAGCCCAGTTTTTGCAGCAGACTGGTGAGCCCGCCGCCTTTTCCGCCGAGCAGGGAGGAGAGGGCGGCCCCCCATCCCGGAGGATGCTCCTCCGGGATGTTTTCATAGGGCCCTTCCCCTGGTATGTAAGCGTTATAGATGGAGCTCACCCGCTTTCCATAGGCGGTAGGCCTGGCGAGCCGCCCGGGAGAGGCCTGCCAGCCGGACAGCCTGATCCAGCTTCCGCTGCCGCTCTGGCCGCAGATAGGGGCGCAGCGCGGCGATGAGGGCATCGGCCTGGGGGTCGGTTTGCTGGCTGGTTTGGAACAGTTCCAGCAGCCGTCCCATCTGCCCGAGCTCCTCCAGGTCGAAGGGGGGCGGGGACGGCGCCTGTCCCGGGGCCTCCTCCCCGTCTTCGGAGGGGGCGGCCCCGTCCAACCCCAGTTGGCTGGCCAAGGCCTGAAGCTGCCCCATGGTCTCCGGGTCAGACAGCAGGGTGTGCAGGGTTTCTTCCAGGTCAGCCATGGGGACACCTCCTTTCCCGGAAGGATGGGGTTACTTGTTTAAGGTTTGGTCCAACTGCTCCATGGCCTGCTTGGCCTGGGGATCGGCGGCCAGCTCGTTGAGCACTTGGGTGAGGGCGGCGGTGTCGCCCTGGAGTGCCGACTGGGCGGCGGACTTCAGCTGCCCGGCGTTTTTCTTTTGCAGGGACCGGAGGAGTTTTTGGGTCTCGGGGTTGGCCAGCATCTGGCGGATGGCCGCTTGGTTCTCCAGCAGCTGCTTGGCCTGGGGATGGTCACGAAGGGGGGCAGAAAAAGGTTGCATGGGCATGGTCTCCTTCCAAGTGTTGCTGTCCCAGTATATGACGGCGGGGGAAAGGATGTGCCCTCCAGCCCGGGCAAACCCAAAAATAAACCTGGAAAAAACCCCTTGAGTGTGCTATGATGTCCTCGCCTCCCTGTTTTCCCGGGGATTCGACGGCGGTGCCGTCCCGGGGAACAGGGCATTCCGCAAAGGAAAAGAGGAGGAACCTGCCATGCTGATGGCCATTGATGTGGGAAACACCAATATGGTGTTTGGACTGCTGGAAGGGGAAACCCTGGTGGGAAGTTTTCGCTTAATGACAGACACCAACCGTACGTCTGACGAGATTGGGCTGACCGTCTGTGAGTATTTCCGCCGGTTCAACTGGACGACCGACCAGGTGTGTGATATCATCATCGCCTCCGTGGTGCCCCAGGTGATGTATACCCTCACCAGTGCGATTGTGAAGTATTTTGGGAAAAAGCCGATTATCGTGGATGATGACGTCTCCCCAGGCATTGAGTACGACAGCGAGAGCCACCTGGGCGCGGACCGGTCGGTCTCCTGCGTGGCGGCTATGGAAAAGTATGGGAAGCCCCTGGTGGTGCTGGACTTTGGCACTGCCACCACCGTAGACGCTTTGAGCGACACGGGGCGCTACCTGGGCGGCTGTATCCTGGCAGGGATCCGGGTGTCCACTGACGCGCTCTTCCAGCAGGCAGCCATGCTCCCCCAAATTGAGTTGGTGTGCCCAGACTCGGTGCTGGGGCTCAACACCATTGCCCAGATCCAGGCGGGGTCTGTGATGGGATACATCGGCGCTATGGAGTACCTCATCCGCCAGACGAAGCGGGAAATGGGCTACGGCCAGGACATCAAGGTGGTGGCCACCGGCGGCTTAGCCCGGCTCATCGCAGACAACACCGACATGATCGACGTGGTGGACGGCCAGTTGATCCTGGATGGTTTGCGAATCATCTATGAGCGCTACAAGGGGGAACAGAAGGAATAAGACAGAGCCCCCGGACCGTGCGCCTGCGCACGATCCGGGGGCTTTGTATCTGGAGTTACTCTTGCGAGCAGAATGCCGGGGCGGTGTCAACTTGGAGCTGAAGATGCTCCAAGATTTCTTTGGCTTCGTCGAAGGTTAGGTTGCCGGCATAGAGATAGAAGGTATAGTGTGCCGTCTCTGCTCTGGCGTTGATGACGTTGCCCGATTGACTGAGGAGACAGGCCACCCCGGTGGAGGTGGTGTACTCCTCTTCGATATAATACGCGGGAAACGGCTCGGTGTGGTCTATGGAATAGAAATAGGTGAGATCAACGTAGGCGTCTTCCCCTGAGAGATACAATGTTTCGAAGAAGGCGCCCAGGAAGTTTCCGTCTTGGTCCGTGGTTGTGTAGGTGCGGTTCCCATAGGGAACGCTGTCATAGTGGGCCTCCATCCAGTCCAAATCCCAAGTGGCATAGGGGGTCTGCCGGTCCAGCAGCAGAAGGGGTGTTTCCGCAGTGGCTTCGGCCCTGACATGCCCCTTGGCGTTGTAGGCGTGCCGCTCCCACAGGGGACCCTCTGCGCAGTCCACCGTGGAGGAGATCCAGTCCACACTGCTTAAGGGAATGGCATCCTCATCCAGGTAAGCATCCCTGGTCCAGGTGGAAGAATGGGTGCGGGAGAAGTGAATGACCTCATCCTGAGAGATGGGATTGGGCCCTCCAGAGCCATAGAGGGCATAGCCCCCTGCTGCATGCGCAGCGATTTCCTGTTCCAGGGCAGCTGTGTCTTTCACCACCCTGGGATTTTGGAAGTGCTGTACAATCTCGGTAGCCAGCACGGTACCGCCCCCCAGGACCAGGCAGAGGAGTACCACAAACGCCAGCACCAGTTTTTTCTTTGCTTTGGGGTGGCGGGCTGGGGCAGGGTCTCCCAGGGACAAAGCCCTCTGCTTCCACTCCTTTGGCGTGGTGATTTGATTGAGATCCTGTAAGTTCATAGGGGTTCCTCCTGTAATTGCTTCCGCAGGGCGGCCCGGGCCCGGCTGAGGCGGGACTTCACGGTGCCCGGGCGTAGCCCCAAAATCGTTGCCGTCTCCTCCACGGAATAGCCTTCCACGCAGTGTAAGTAGAGCACGTCCCGCTGATGCCCCGGCAGGGTGCGCAGGGTCTCCAGCACCTCCCAGGCGCTGCTCTCTGGGGCCACCGCCTCCGGAGGGAAGGGACTCTCTCCCAGAAGGCCAACCTTGCGATGCCAAAACTGGCGGTGGAGGTTCACAGCCTCGTGGAGGGTGACCCGAATGAGCCAGGCTTTGATATGCTCCTGATCCCGGAAGGGACCTTTGGCGGTGAGTAACTTTAGAAACACTTCTTGATAGCAGTCCTCGGCATCTGCCGGCTGCCGGCAGCGCAGGAGGAGCAGGCGGGTCACGGTGTCGCTGTGGAGCGCGACGGCTTCCTCGTAGGTTTTCCGGTCCACATGGGCTGCCCCCTTTCCGTTGTTTTTGAGGTCCTCACCCCTAACACGTTTGGGAAAGGGTGCAGGTTCCCTGCCAGAGCAAAAAAATGCGCCGCGTAGCCGCGGCGCAGAAGGAGAGGGGCGGGTCACCCCTCCTGGGTATTCTGAAAATGGTCGCACCAGGGGCGCAGGACGCAGTTGGGACAGTCGGGCTTCCGGGCCCGGCACACCGCCCGGCCGTGGAGGACCAGCCGGTGGCAGAAGTCGTTGGACTCCTCCGGGGGCAGGCAGGCCCGCAGCTGTTTTTCCACCTTGCCCGGGTCTTTGGTGCCGTCGGTGAGGCCCAGCAGGCCGGTGATGCGGATGCAGTGGGTGTCCGCCACCACTACCCCGGGGGTGTGGTGGACGTCGCCCAGGATCAGGTTGGCGGTCTTCCGGCCCACCCCAGGCAAGGCCAGGAGTTCCTCCATGGTGCCAGGCACCTTGCCGTGGTACTTCTCCAGCAGCATCCGGGAGGCAAAGACAATGTCCCGGGCCTTGGCCCGGAAAAAGCCGCAGGAGTGGATGTAGGGCTCAAGGTCCTCCGGCTCCGCCGCGGCCAGAGCCTCCAGGGTAGGGAACTGGGCAAAGAGGGCAGGGGTCACCTGGTTAACCCGCTCGTCGGTGCACTGGGCGGAGAGACGGGTGGCAAAGAGAAGTTCATAATCCTTCTGGTACTGCAGGGAGCAGATGCCGTCTGGGTAAAGCTCTTTCAGCGCCTGGACAATGGCGCGGACGTCTTGGGGTGTTTTCATAAGGCAGTCGAATCCTTTTTCCTCTATTCTTGCGGGGTGTTTTTTGTAAAATTTGTGAGAATAGTATAGCACAAAGTGGGAAGTTCGTCATTGGATTTTTTCCAAATTTAGAGTATAATAGGGATGCTTATTACGTTCGATGATTTTTCCCTCTGCCGGCAGACCTTTCGCAGGGGGAAACCCGCCACCCCGAAATTTACCGTACATGAAAAGGAGCGAGTATCGTGGTCAAAGATGTTATTGATTTTCTGATCCAGCAGGACCCCCAGGTGGGCAACGCCGTGAAGGCGGAGTACGACCGCCAGCGCAGAAACATTGAGCTCATCGCCTCGGAGAACTTTGTCAGCGAAGCCGTGCTGGCAGCGGCCTCCTCTGTGCTCACCAACAAGTATGCCGAAGGATACCCCGGCAAGCGGTATTACGGCGGCTGTGAGTGCGTGGACGTGGTGGAAAACATCGCCCGGGACCGGGCCAAGGCCCTCTTCGGCGCTGACCACGTGAACGTTCAGCCCCACAGCGGCGCTTCTGCCAACTATGCCGTCTACCAGGCCCTGTGCAACGTGGGGGACACGGTGCTGGGCATGAACCTGGACAACGGCGGCCACCTCACCCACGGCAGCCCGGTGAACTTCTCCGGCTTGAACTACAACATCGTCCCCTACGGTGTGGATCCGAAGACCCACCGCATCGACTATGACCAGGTGCGGGACCTGGCCAAGCAGCACAAGCCCAAGATGATCATTGCCGGCGCCTCCGCCTATCCCCGGATCATCGACTTCAAGGCCTTCCGGGAGATTGCCGATGAAGTGGGGGCCTACCTCTTCGTGGACATGGCCCACATTGCCGGCCTGGTGGCTGCGGGCCTGCACCCCTCCCCCGTGCCCTATGCTGACGTGGTCACCACCACCACCCATAAGACCCTCCGGGGCCCCCGTGGCGGCGTGATCCTGTGCAAGGAGGAGCATGCCAAGAAGATCGACAAGGCCATCTTCCCCGGCTCCCAGGGCGGCCCCCTGATGCACATCATCACCGCCAAGGCGGTGGCCTTTGGCGAGGCCATGAAGCCGGAGTTTAAGACCTATCAGGAGCAGATTCTGAAGAACGCCAAGGTCCTGGCCCAGAGCCTGATGGACGCCGGCTTCCAGCTGGTCTCCGGCGGCACGGACAACCACCTGATGCTGGTGGACCTCCGCCCGGCCAACATCACCGGCAAGGAGATGGAGAAGCGCCTGGACCAGGTGAACATCACCGTGAACAAGAACACCATCCCCGACGATCCCCAGTCCCCCTTCGTCACCAGCGGCATCCGGGTGGGCGTCCCCGCCGCCACCAGCCGCGGCTTGCGGGAGGAGGATATGAAGGTCATCGGCCAGCTCATCTGGAAGACCGCCACCGAGTTTGACACCAAGCAGGACGAGATCCGTGCCGCTGTGGCGGAGATCACGGCCAAGTATCCCCTCTACGAGTAAACCCACGGGGGACAGCCTTTACACCGGAACCTTTTGCTGATAAAATAGAGAGGACGGCATTCTGTCGTCCTCTCTATTCCATTTCTGATCGAAGGGAGGGAGCCCATGTACCAACCTCTGGCAGACCAACTTCGCCCCAAATCCCTGGACGAAGTGGCCGGGCAGCGGCATATCCTGGGGGAGGGGGGCGTGCTGCGGCGGATCATTCAAGGGGGAACCATCCCCAACCTGATCTTCTACGGCCCCTCCGGCACCGGAAAGACCACCGTGGCGGAGATTGCCGCCGCCCGCATCCACCGGCCGTTCTACCGCCTCAATGCCACCACGGCGTCTCTGGCGGATATCAAGGCCATCACCGCCGACGTGGGCACCCTGCTGGCCCCGGAAGGGGTGGTGCTGTATCTGGATGAGATTCAGTACTTCAACAAGAAACAGCAGCAATCCCTGCTGGAGTTTATGGAGAATGGGAAACTGACCCTCATTGCCTCCACCACAGAGAATCCCTACTTCTACGTCTACAATGCGGTTCTCAGCCGGTCCACGGTGTTCGAGTTTAAACCCCTGGCCCCGGAGGAGGTGCTGCCCGTGGTGGAGCGGGGCATCCGCACCCTGGCCCAGACCCGAGGGGCAGAGGTGCACTGGGAGACTGGGGTACCGGAGCACATGGCCCGCAGCTGTGCCGGGGATGTGCGCAAGGCCCTCAATGCGGTGGAGGCCCTCTTTGCCGCCCATGCCCAGGACCCTGGAGAGGTTGTCCTCACCCTGGCGGAAACCCAGATGGTGGCCCAGCGGTCGGCCAACCGGTATGACCGGGATGGGGACAGTCACTATGACCTCCTTTCGGCCTTTCAGAAGTCCATCCGGGGCTCGGACCCGGACGCAGCCGTCCATTACCTGGCCCGGCTGCTGGAGGCGGGGGACCTCATCTCCCCCTGCCGCCGGCTGATGGTGATCGCCAGTGAGGACGTGGGGCTGGCCCATCCTCAGGCAGTGGCAGTGGTGAAGGCCTGCGTGGACAGTGCCAACATGCTGGGTCTGCCGGAGGCCAGGATCCCTCTGGCCCAGGCGGCCATCTTCCTGGCTACGGCCCCCAAATCCAACAGCGCCATCCTGGCCATGGAGGGCGCCCTGGCCGACCTGCGGGCCGGCCGGAGCGGGGAAGTGCCCGCGGACCTCCGGGACGCCCACTATGGTGGGGCGGCGAACCTAGGCCATGGCCTGGGGTACCGCTATACCCATGATTATCCCAATCACTATGTAAAGCAGCAATACCTCCCCGACCCGTTGAAGGATCGGGTCTACTACCACTATGGAGAGAATAAGACCGAACAGGCCGCAAAGCAGTATTGGGCCCGGGTCAAGGGGGAAGGTTAATCGAAGACGGTTTCGATGACCTCCCCCCTGCGTTCCGGGGGAGAGTATACCCAACGGGAGAGATGGCCCGCTGTGATGAAGTAGGGGAGCGGATCTGGCGCACTTTGCGGGGGAAGGGTTTGCAGGATGGTCAGCTTCACCTTCATCCGGTCCGGCAGAATGGCCTTGAGGTAGACAGACACCCGGTCATCCTCCTGGAGGCCTTCGGTCTGGTCGGCCAGCCCTGTGAGGTTGGGGGCCAGCTCCACAAAGGTGCCGTAGGGCTGCACCCCGCGGACCCAGCCGGTGACGGTCATGCCAGGGGAGAAGCGGGCGGCATTTTCCTGCCAGGTTCCCAATAACTCTTTGTGGGAGAGGTAGAGGCGCCCCAGGGACCGGTCTGTGCCGGTGAGCACGGTGTAGATCTCCTGGCCCACCGTAAACCGCCGGGCGGGATGGGAAATCCGGGAGACCGAGCAGTTTTCAATCCCGATCATGGACACCACGCCGCACCCGACATCGACAAAGGCGCCAAAGCCGGCCAGGTGGGTCACCGTAGCGGGAAGCACGGTGCCCGGGGGGCAGGCCAGAAGGGCTTCCAAGGCCAGTTCCTGGGCCCGCCGGCGGGAAAGCAGGAGGGAGCCCTCCACCTGGGTGACCACGCAGGAGACGGGCTTTCCCACCCGGGAGAGGATGGAAATCTCCCGGGCGGTGCCCTCCCGGATGCCCAAGGCGGCCTCTTCCCGGGGGATGGTTCCGGTAAAAGGGCCCAACTGCACCACCAGATCGTGGGCAGGGGTGCAGAGGGTCACCCGTCCCTCCACGACAGTTTCTCGGGCCATGGCCTGGCGGAGGCGGGACAGGGTTTCCACGTTGGCCCGGTTCTGGAGGGTGTGCAGAAGGCGCCCTTCCGGAGGATATAGGTTGGACATATGTGGCCTTCCTTTCTGTGCTGCAAGGTGAGACAAAGTCTGCCTTCACTATATTCATGCAACCCTAGAAACTTGCCAACCACGCCGGAAGGAGGTGTATGCCCATGGAGATTCATCCTGGTGACGTCTTGGAGATGAAGAAAGAGCATCCCTGCGGCTCCCGTCAATGGGAGGTTCTCCGGGTGGGGATGGACTTCCGTCTTCGCTGCACCGGCTGCGGCCGGGAAGTCATGCTCCCCCGGCGAAAGGCAGAGAAAGCGGTGAAAAAAATCATACCTTCGGCACCCCGTGCCGATTGAGACAGGAGGCGTGTTTTTATGCGATATGAAGGTCAAATTTATCGTCCCCCCGGGGAGTGGCGGAGCTATCTGCTCCAGTGTACCGTGGGCTGTTCCCACAACAAGTGCACCTTCTGCGGGATGTACAAGACGAAGAAGTTCCACGTCCGCCCCATGAAGGAGATCATTGAGGACATTGCCATGGCCCGGGAATACTATGGGCCCAACAACGTGGATAAAGTGTTCCTCTGCGATGGGGATGCCATTGTCATGCGGCAGGCTCACCTGCTGCAGATCCTGGAGGCGCTGTATGCTGCCTTCCCCCGTCTGCGGCAGGTGACGGTGTACGCCGGTACCCGGAGCACCATGACCAAGAGCCAGGAGCAGCTCATCGAGCTGCGGCAGGCTGGCCTCACCCGGGCCTACCTGGGGGTGGAGTCCGGATGGGACGACCTGCTGAAAAAGGTGAACAAGGGGGTCACCTCGGAGCAGATGCTCCAGGCTGCGGCCCTGCTGAAAAACGCCGGCATCGACCTGTGGGTGACGGTGATCCTGGGCCTGGCCGGCCCCGGAGAGCCCTCCAAAAAACATGTGGAGGAGACCATCAAAGTCCTGAACCGGATGCAGGCCAACCACGTCTCCTGCCTGTCCTACATGCCGGAACCCAACTCTCCCATGTACCAGGACGTGCGGGAGGGCCGCTTCCAGATGATTACCCCGCGGGAATACCTGGAGGAGACCCGGGCTCTGGTGGCGGGGCTGAACTACGGCCCCTTCCACTTTACCAGCAACCATGCGTCCAACTACCTGCCCCTCAAGGGAACATTGCCGGATGACCGAGAGAAATTCCTGCAAATGATCGACGACGCCCTGGGCGGCAAGCAGCGGATCCGCAGCGAACAGTACCGGGCACTGTAACCCTTTCCATCAAAGAGAAATGCGCCGCCTTCCGCAGAGAATACGGAAGGCGGCGCGTTGTAGCGTCAGAAACGGCTGTGTTCTTAGCCCTGGAAGGACAGTACGGCAATTTGCGGACGGGTACCACGGTTGATGGAGATGGTATCGCCGGGGTAGTAGACGTAATCATCCACCAGGGACAAGAAGTCCTCCACTTCCCCCACGGCAGGCAGACCCACCTGGCCCATGCGGTAGTGCATGGGGATGACCACTTTGGGCTGCAGGTCATCGATCAGCGCCTTGGCCTCTTCAGGGCCGATGGTGTAGTAGCCACCTACAGGAACCATGGCCACATCCAGGTGGAGCAAGTCAGCACGCTGGAGCGGCGTCAGGGGACAGCCAAGGTCTCCAAAGTGGGCCACCCGGAGCTTCCCCACTTCCAACAGATGAATGGTATTGGTCCCCCGCAGTTTGCCCCCTTCGGGGTCGTGGAAAGTGGGGATTTCTGTGATGTGGAAGGGATTGTCATGTCCGGTGCGCAGGGAGACGATGCCCGCGGCGTTGTGGTCGTTGTGCTGATGGGAGCAGAGCACCAGGTCTGCAGAGAGATGCAGGGGAGGGAAGCCTGGGACATAATTGTCCTCATAGGGGTCGAAGACCACGGTAAAGTCCTGGCAGGTCAGGGCAAAGCAGGCGTGGCCGTGCCAGCGCAGGGTCAGTTGTTCCATGGGAAAACCTCCTTCATTGGTGTTGGGGCCGTGGATTCTAAGGGTATTGTACCACATTTTCCGGCAGAGAATAGGGGGTTCGGGCAAAAAGTTGCAAGAATTGACAAAAAACCCAGGCCGTATGATGGAAAAAATCCGTTGGGCATAGTATAATGGGGCAAGAAAAACCCGCTTGCTGCGGTGAAATGGAGCGATACGGATATGAAAGCAGCTTTGGTGATCATGGCCGCCGGTATGGGTTCCCGCTATGGCGGCGAGAAACAGACCGACGGCATTGGCCCCCATGGGGAGGCCATTATGGAATACTCGGTGTATGACGCAGTGCGGGCCGGGTTCCACAAAATTGTCTTTATCATCAAACCGGGGATGGAGCCTACCATCCGCGCCCTGTGCGGCGACCGCATCCAAACCATGCGCACCCCTCAGGGGGAGCCGGTGGAAGTGGCCTATGCGGTGCAGGACTTTTCCAGTGTCCCCGGATTCTATACCATTCCCAAAGGACGTACCAAGCCCTTTGGCACGGTCCACGCGGCTCTATGCGCCCGGGACCTGGTGGAGGAGCCCTTTGCCATCATCAACGCCGATGACTACTACGGGGTGTCTGCCTTTGCCACCATTCTCCAGGAACTGCTGGCCCTTCCGCCGGTGGGGCAGGGGACCATGGTGGGCTATCGGCTCAAGAACACCGTCAGTGACAACGGCGCCGTCTCCCGGGGGGTCTGCCAGCTGAAGGACGGGAAGCTGGAGAAGGTGAAGGAGACCCTGAAGATTAAAAAGTATCCCGATGGCGCCATTGTAGACGCGGCGGATCCAGCGCAAGAGGTTCCGCTGGATCCCGAGAGTGTCGTCTCCATGAACTTCTGGGGATTTACGCCCTGGATCTTTGAGGAGATGGACCGCTATTTCCGGGAATTCCTCCAGGGCCTGTCCCCAGAAGAGGAGAAGGCGGAGTGCCTGCTGCCTGTGCTGGTGGACCGCCTCATCACTGCGGGCCAGATGACAGTGTCTGTCCTTCACACCGACGCCGTATGGTTCGGGGTGACCTATCAGGAGGACCGGCCTGTGGTGGAGCAGGCGTTAAAATCCCTGCATGACCAAGGGGTATATCCCCCTTCCCTGAAAGAGTAATGGGGTCCCCGGGACAGGCAGCCATCCTGCCCGTCCCGGGGATAGAAATCTTTTTTTGAAAAGCGCAAAAAAGGATTGACAAATCGTCCCACAATGAGTATACTATCCTAGCAGCCAAAAATGCGGATGTGCTGGAACTGGTAGACAGGCACGTTTGAGGGGCGTGTGTCCATGACGTACGGGTTCAAGTCCCGTCATCCGCACCATGCTGGTCACCCCAGAGTCCTTGGTATATAAGGACTCTGGGGCTTTTTCTGTCTTGTAAAGAATTCCTTGTCCATTATTTGTCCATTATAACTTCCGAATTTTTTGATAAGCCGTTTCGCAACTTTATGTGTATCTCTCCTGATATTAAAAATTCGGCATGAGGGGCTCAGTTTTCCATAACGGATTTCTGAGCCCCCTTTTTTCGACGATGAATAGGTGAAGAAAAAATATACACAGTTCCTTGACATCAAAAGGCCTAAAAAAAAACAGGGCTACACTGTAGTGTAGCCCTGTTTTTTTTAGGGGGTTATGCTGTCTGAGCTTGTCCGCATGGATGCATCTCATGACACACGCCTCCTTGATGAACACATGCGGGAACAAGGAGACCATCCAATTCTGGAGTCGCCTCGGTGGCCAGATCGCATATAGCTCTGACAACAGACCGTGTCTCCGGCGCTGCCCGTAGACAAAGACGCTTGTTGGCAACCTCCATCAACTCCTCCGCATTCATATCCCAGATCATGGATACCGTAGAATTTTGTGGTGCGCAGTTACGGTCGTACTGATCCTGCCGATCATTTCTCTGGCTACGGACGTAAGGCTGAGCATGGATGTGCCGGGAGAGATGGACGGATACCCAGTATGGGATCTCTAAGTAGAAGGAATAATGCAGACGGCGGATGGGGCTATGCCTGGCTTCTAGGATATCGTGTTTCCAAACACTGTCCGGCGGGTTTACAGGAGAAAGGCCAACGGTGATCAACGCCCGGCGCTTCACTTCCATCCAGTCCTTCTCGGAAGGGTATTCAAGAATCTTTACCATTATGGCCTCCAATCCCAGCGGCGTCATCCAACTGTTTCTTGACGGTTTCTGGGCCGCAGAAAGCAGCCTGTGTGACGGCATAGGTTAGTATACTTACCAGGTCAGGGACACTCATCTCACTGATCTTGTATGCCTTATTGTCTTTTACCACAATAAAGTTGCAGTATAGACCATTTTGCTTTTGTTCAGAGTTCAACATTATTTTCTGGCCTCCATTTCCTTTTCCAATTCATAGATGTGATCTATGCAGCGATGGACCTGTCCACGGTAATCTTCTGCAATGCTTTTCTCTGCCATGTACAAGGCATTGAGAACAGTGAGTGCGTTTGCCACCTTAACCAGAAAGGTCCCATGCTCTGGGATAGATTTGGACAGGGAAGTAATCTCAGCGGCAAGGTCGGAGATGGTGTTTTCGCTGAAGTCCATGACTCAGTCCTCCTTTCTGACGGATTGATTGTCCTTTCCGTGGAATGGATTTTCTCGATAGGCGGTCCATGTTTTGCCATACTCATTTTCACGAAGCCAAGCTTCCGGATAGGTGGAGGCACACCATACGGCAACAAGTTCGTTCTGGTTCCCCACACGGTCTAAGATCGCGGGATAGGCCATACTGACACCAGACATTACCACCCAGACAAAGCCATCATCGTGGTCGTAGAACTCCTGAAGTTCCTGGACTGTCATAGGGTCCATATTCTTATGGACTTCGGGGGTGTTTTCACTTGGGCTATGGCCCGGATCATCGCTAGCCATGGCAAACCACACATTCTTTGTTGCGTGTCCGATAGCATACGGAATACTTCCCCATCCATTGGAGATGACACGGACTTGTGTACCAACGCAGGATTCCATGTTTGGGACCCCGATGGTGTAAAACAGGGAGGACAGCTGGTTCTCAACTTCATTGTCCTTCATAACGATAGAACAGCAGCACGTGAAGTCCTCCCCATCCATGCCAATGGACAGACGGATGCCATCTGAGCATTTCATAAAATAGGTTTCTGTGATGATAGCTTCATTCATCGATGGGATGTACCTCTCTTTCTTTGGCTCTTTCCCGGTAGGCGCAGTGGTCGCAGCGGAAGATCTGTGTTTGCTTCGCCTCCTCCCAACGGAGGTAGTCCCGAAGATAGAGTTGATAGTCTTTTTTGTTCCTTTGGTAGTCTAAGAGGTCTACTGCGTGTGGAATGATGTGGTCCACAAGGACTCCGACCAAGTGGAGCAAGACAGCACAGATACAGGCAACCAAAAGAATGATCATCAGTTCTGCAAACATTGCTGGAGCCTCACTGGAGGAGGGAGCTGCTCGACGAAGGTAGCTTCGCTTTTAGATGCTCGCAATACATGAGTGCGTCTATCAACTCCTCCTGGAGATATTCAATGACCTCTGGGGCAGGCATTGGGTTGTCCTCCAGGCCACATCCGTAGTGTTGCAGTCCCTTTTTCCGCTGGCGCTGAGCAATCTCCTTGATGTTATCCCAATAAGGGTTTTGAGAGACTGGCTCCATTGCCGTGATCAACCCGATGTCTGTCATGAGGTCCAGGAGATAGCCGTCAAAGAGATCGGACTCGTACCATGTCATTTTACGATATGCAGAAATGAGCCAGGCGTGATTGGTCTTCTGAGCGGCCTTATAAAGAGCCGTAGTCCATCCGGTCGTTCCAGACAGGTCGAGGAAAATGCTTTCTGTGGCTTCTTCCTCTGAAAGGGAGAAGACCTCCATAACTTCCTCGCGTAGCTGGGATAAAAAATCTGTCAGGTATCCTTCTTCCATAATTTTCCTCCGTTTCTTAGTCCACGGTCTCCGCCTCAAAGGGGATCCACATCTTGGGGTTGAAGTTCAGAGTATACTGATACTGGTCTACGTCGCTGGTGGTGATATCCTCAACCACATAGGTCACGTTGTCGCTTAAGCCGATGAAATGCTTTCTATATTCCCCGTTTTCATCCTCCACAATGACCTCCAACTGGTTGTCCTCAACATCGGCGGTAATGGACATTTTCCCAGTCATCTGGAAGAGAACATCGCCCTGGATGCAATTCATTACTGTAATCTGTCGGATGTCGTTGAAGTTATCTGCTTCCTGAGACAGGTTGTAGGAAACCCGGCTGGCCTGGTTGCATCCAGTAGCAACCAGAGCAAGCGTGACAAGCAAGGCGGCAAGGCAAAGTTTCTTTTTCATCGTGGTTCCTCCGTGTAGTTCAATTCTTGATAAAGGCGACTGGCCACAACGTCCAGGCTGTTTTGATATTTCCCGTGGTACTCTTCCTGGACATCGCCCAGGATGGTGTGATAGTAGATCTGGCAGATTTCCATGCCAGGGTATATCCGAATGGGGTGGATGCAGGAGAGCTCTAAGGTCCAGTTACCAGCAAACCCGACATCTCCAAATCCAGCGGCTACATGGACGAATACTCCGAAACGCCCCACAGACGAGCGGCCTTCCAGCATAGGGACAAAATTATGGGTCTCGGTGTATTCCATGGTTCGGGCCAGATATAGGTGCCCTGGCTGGAGCACCAGACCGCTATCTGGAATCGTAGCAGTGGCGGTACGGTTTTCCTGGCGAGGATCTAAAATCGCCTCTTTGTACACCATAAGCTCTGGGGCAAGCCGCAAATTATAACTGTTCGGTCCTAGACGGCTTTGGTCAAAATCAGAGATGATGATGTTGCCGAAATCCATCTGGCGTCTGATTTCACTTCCTGACAGAATCATAAGTTCCTCCTTTACCGTTGCGTTTGGTAATTCCAATCACTGCTTCATCGTGTCCCCTTTTGCCGAAGCTACTCAGGTTTGTATGACACTCCACAGCATTCAGGGGTGCAACGATTCCCCTAAGCCGCAGCTCTTGTTTTTGATGCTGCGTACTTTAATAAGTGCTTGGTTCTCGCACTCTTTGCAGTGCCTGAATCTTCAGGAACATTTGGTGACACCAAATTTCACTGCGCTCAATTCTCAGTTGATCAAAAGATGAAAGAGCGGGAGCTTGCGCTCCCGCCTTGTCCAAAAGGTATCCAATTATCTGCCTGTGGAGCCGAATCCACCGTTGCGTGTCCCGACGGCATTGTCTGAGTAGGTGATGCCATAAGGGAGGAAGATCCCCTGGACAAATTTATCCCCGGCGCGAAGAGAGAGGACTCGGTTGTCCAAGGTGGAGTTGGTCAGCTTCACAAAGATATGGCCTTCGTTATCGGAGTTGTAGTAATCCCTGTCGATGGCGAAGGCGGTGTTGTCCAGCTGTAGGCGGTACTTGGTGCCAAGACCGCTTTTTGGAATACCCAACAGAAACCAGCCAGGTTCCATGCGGACCCGAATCCCGGTGGGAATTTTGATACTCTCCCCGGGCTGGAGGGTGAAGTCGAAGGGGGCAAAGAAATCATAGCCAGCAGATCCGGCGGTCGCTCGAGCAGGAAGGCGGATGTCGTCGTACAGGTCGTTGAGGTCATATTTTAGAAAATAGGTCTCCCGCATGGCCGCCTCGAACTGGGCGAGGCTGACCTTTTCAAATTCTCCGATTTGGTTCAAAATAGGTTCCTCCTAGGTTTTGATTATCTTCGTTGCACTCATCTGAGATGAAATCCTCCAGGCCAGTTGCAGCATAGAAGTCCTGAATGGATGCTATACCTGCAATGTCGTTGTCGGAAAATCGGAGGATGATATCAGGGTTGGTGCTCATTCGTCGGCCCCCTTCACCTTGATGTAAAGACCGCAGTTGCACATGCCCTCCTCCATTTCCCGGAAGTCTTTGCACATGCACTTGGTGTCCTGGTTTTTGATGAGGGCACAGGGGCAATAGCCAGAATTGTCCTTGAGCTGTCGCTTCATTTCCCGGACGAATTCCTCGTCTGGGTTTAATTTGATTTTCATGGTTCCCTTCTTTCTATATACAGTATGCTGTATAGTTAAGCTATGATTTTTCCAAACTGGTTGTCCGAGGACAGGGTGACACCTAGGACCCCATCGTATCGCTCCGGTCGGCCAGGGATGTACCGCCCAAATTTGACGATGACGTTGCCGTATTTGCGAAGCATGGCCAGATGCTCTGGAATCTCCTCTGGATAGTACCCCGTGTAGAGAATGAAAGGGGAGTGGTCCCCCTTCTCCCGAAAGAGGGAAAGGAGGGACTCCACTTCGTCAATCTGGAGGAACGGCTCCATGCCGCCGATGACCACTGCCTTGGTGATGGGGTTGGAAGCAAACTTCTCGTAGATCATGGTGTCTGGGACATCCTGGGTGGGAGCCTGGGCAAGGGGCGCGTTTTGGCAGACGCCAGTGTCCAGGTGCTGCTCGCGGCAGCATTTGAAATCGCAGGTGGATGTGTTGATAAATATAGCCGGAGACTTGTAGTTTACAAAGTCTTCGGCGACGATTCCTTTTATACGCATCACACGACCTCATTTTTGTTCAGGACGTTGTACCATTTTCTCTGGTTGAATTCCTGCTTTCGAATCTCCTGATAGCTGCTGACGGGGGTGTAAACTGTGTTACCGCTCGTTTCCGAGTATTTTTTCAAGGACATATTGTTGAATTGCATTTTTCGTATCCGTATCTAATGTAAAATACTGTGTTGCGAGAAAATTATTTTTTATAGCCGGTAGACCAAAGTAGTCCTCAAAGCAGTATCTGCACCAAACTGCCTCTTCAATAGTGTTCCAGCCTTTTGTATAAAACCGTCTTCCATGATAATAAAAATCGACTTTATACTTTTTTCGAGACCTGCAGTATACAACACCACGGATTCCAATTTGGTTGTCAATTCTTGTTGCTCTTTGATTATCAATATTATCTTGATGGCTAACGGCTCTTAAATTGTTGCGTCTGTTGTTCAGACTGTTCCCGTCGATATGGTCAATTTCTAATCCATCGTTTCTATCTTCCAAAACCATGTCGTGTAAATAACGCATTGTTCCCTTTTTGCTTGACCCCGTAATGGCATAGTACTTTTGCTTCTTTTTGGAAATGCGCCATATATACTTACTGACTCTCTCATAATCCAAAACGTCAATGAAGAAACTAACAACTTGGTTTTGATAGACCACATTACATACAGCAACATCATCGTATAGAGCCCATGTGTTTGTGTTTGTTTTTACATGAGAGTGGTTCCCAATATTGGAACAGAATACGCATCTTTTCGGCGGCTGTCGATGCAAATTGCTTATTTCACATGGTAGAATTGACCCACAATTCAAACATTTCGTAAGAACATATTTATCTTTCCTTGACGGGATGCGCATTCCAATGTTTATCCAGTCAGTGTCCGAGCAATCATTTTTAATAACTTCTCTATTTCCAAAAAATTGGCCAATGCAATTCATAACAATACATCCTTTCATACTTTCATATTAACGGAATAGACTATACCTTTATCTGATGTGACAGATATCCCTTGGTAGTCGTTGGGGCTAATGCTGTTTGCATCGCCTGCGGATTACCCAATCCTTAACACTCTTACCGATTTCTCTGGTGGTTAAGGCTCTAAGGGCTTCCCCGCATATTCGGGATTTCTTATTTTAAGTCGCGTTACATTATCGCTAATGCATTGGGCAATACACCCCTATGTTTACCCTACGACTCTAGCATAGGTATCCGCAACCGGCTTCCCACAGACAGGACAGGTCTTTGTCCCAATGAAGGCGTGCTTGTCCTCACACACGGAAATCTTTGTGGTGAAGGCAAAATAGATGACACCCTGGGAGGCCACATAATTGAGCATGTCCCAGGCGGTTTCTTCATTTGGGAATCGGTTTTCAATGTCGATATGGGCAATGCATCCACCGCCGCACTTCTTATCAAACAGAGAACCCAGACGGCACTTCTCTTGAATGGAGCACTTGGCTGTGAGCGGAATAAACTGGTTCGAATAGATCGAATATCTGTTCTGCTCAAACAAAAGATTGTCGGCGGCGCAGATGACGCCGGCACAGTTCTCGGCTGGGATCATTTCTAAGTTGAAAGAGAAGTCGCAGGGGAAATGATCTTTGACGTCGTTGATGGTGTCAAGAATCTGCGTTGCGAATGCGACGGCTTCGTCCGAATAGGATTTATACCCAAGTTCCTCTTCGTCGATGAGACCAAACAGCTCCATGACTTCGAACAGACCAATACCACCGATGGTACAAAACTGTTTGTCCAGCTCGACAGCTCCATCCTGGTAGTTGGGGAGCAACCCTTTCTCGATGTTGCGCTTAATGATGTGGCGCATGGAAGAGAGGGCTTTGCAATCCAGAAGGACGCGGTCTCGCAGGATCTTCAGGTACTTCTCTTGATCGAATCCGCTCTCATATGCAATGCGCACCAGATTGATGGTGCTGACGCGGCAGGAACCCACGCTAAGGGCTGTGCCGCCGATGGAGTTGATGAAGGCGTCAAGCTTTTGTGTGTCGGAGAGCAAACGACAACAGTTGGAGAGCACCCCGATATTGTCGCTGACGAAGAAGTTGGAATCGCTCCATCTGATATTGTGATTGCTTGCCCAGCGGGCGAACGCTTCATCCTGGAACTTTCCATCTTTGTAGTAGAGGGAAAATGTCAAAACCGGATAGGTGAACATATTCTCCTCTCTGGTATCACTGACGACCTCCATAAAGACCTTCTGGAAAGAAATGAGATCCTCAATGTGGTCAATGGCCAGGGTGCCGTCTGGGAACTCCATGCCGCCAAAGAGTGACTCCAGGTAGGGTCGGTCGAAGATGGAGACGTTGGTGAAGGCGCTTTGATCGATGCGCAGGAATGGCTGATTTAGACGATAGATAAACTTCTGGAACTGCTGCCTGGCGTAGTAATCTGGGTCTTTCATGTAATATCCCGTTTCCACGTCTTTCTTCCAGAAGTACCATGCCCAGATCAAAACATTCGGAAGCCCGACGGCTCCGCTCTGGCGGTTAGAGAGGAACGAGACGAATTCGATCACATCATCGAAGTAGGTAGTGAGGTGCTTGGGACCCTGATTGTTGTAGTTGTTCAGGAAGAACAGGCCTTCTGTGGCGAGACGAGTTAAGTCATTGGCCCAGCAATAGGGAAAATAACTTGCCGTTGTACTGTCATTGAGGTAGAATCCACGACTGAACTCCTGCTCCAGCCACTCCTTGGCGGTGCGAAGCCCCCACTGCTTGGTAATGGTTGTGAAGATCTTGTTGAGGCCGAACAGCTTGTCCTCGCTTTTTGCCTTTTCGGTCATGAAGCTGCGGATGTCTTTGTGGTTGGCGTTGGCGTTCGGATCAATGGAAGCGTCCGCCATGGTATCCTTTTCTACGAACTTATCGATAAACTCAGAGAAGTCCAGTTGGCTTGGATGCAGCCCGTTCAGGTACTCAAAGTCCTCTCCATATTTTCTCTTTAAGTCATCCAGGCACCGCTCAAAGTCCCTGGAGAGCTTTAGTGTGATGTCCATACATTTCCCCCTTCTTAGTGTTGATTGACCCACTGAACGGCTTCAGAGAAGGCCATGGTCTTCCCGTCCGCCACCAGCATGGGCACTTCTGTGAAGCCGAGGCGGAGCATTTCCGCCTCGTCGTTGCGCTCCTCATAGGAGATGGATTTCTCCGCAAGCTTGCGCTTGAGAACGCCGCACCGGGCGCACCCAGTGGAATAGAGCACTGGTTCCTGCACTGCGATCACCCCCTCTCACGGATCCTCGGACAGCTCGTCCGCCCAACGGCTGATCCACCCACGGTAGTTCTGGGTGAGGTGACAGATGGCGGTTCTAGGCTGGCCTTCGAAGTGCCGGATGTACCGCATGAATCCGCTGCTCTCCGGCGCATCCAAGTCACACTGGGCTTCATGCCCGATGACCACCACCTTGGCGTGCTGGCCGACCCGGGTCAGGGTCTTCTTGAGCTGCGGCACAGTGAAGTTCTGAGCCTCGTCCAGAATGACCACAGCGTTGTTCAGGTTGGAACCACGGAGAAAGGTGTCGGTGATGCAGGAGATATACCCCGTTCCGTTCTTCTGGTTGACAATGGACTCATTGCTGACGGCGGAATTGGGGTTCACGTTGCAGTTGACCAGTGCTTGGTAGAAGGCTTCGAAATAGACGGAGCTCTTCTCTGTGATGGTCCCTGGAAGCCAGCCTTGCTTGCGCTCCCCGTAGGGGGACATGATGTAGATGATTTGATCAAAGTCCCCGTACTGGACCAAGAGGTTGGCTACGCCCGCAGCGATGGTGGTCTTCCCAGTGCCAGCCCTGGCATTGCAGAAGACGATATCAATGTCCGGCGACCAGATGGCGTTGGCAAACTGGAGCTGCTCGTCGTCCAGTTCCAAGCCGTAGAACAGGCAGTCCTCAATTTTCTGAGGACGGTCCTTATAATATGTGTTGGAAGATTTGTGGCTTGCTCCCATGGCGCACCTCTCAAATGATGCTGGTCAGGTCGCAGTCCTCTCCTACGATAAAATCCACAAAGCCGTTTTCCTTGGCCTCGTCAGCGAACATGTACCATTCTACTCGGTACTTCTGTTCGTACTCTTCTTTGGTGATCTTGCTGTGGGAGGTGACATACTGCTTCAGGCGCTCTTCCATACGCTTATTGAATTCCAGCCGGTCCATGGCTTTGGCGCTGGAGTCCACCACGAAGTCCGTGCCGTCGTGCATCAAGAACATGGCGTTCTTGGTGCAGAACCGCTTATGGCCGGCCAGGGCGATGAGGAACCCCATGGAATAGGCATACCCGATATTGATGGTGTACACCGGTGTGATGCTGTTCTCGATGGCGTCGATGACGGACAGACCGTCGTCAAGGCTACCTCCGCGACAGGAGATGTAGATCAGAATGGGCTTTCTCTCCTCTGGCGGAGTCCCCATATCCTCCCGGTTGATCTGCATGATATGGCGTAGGATGTCCCCGACGGTTTCTGCTTCAATTTCGGTGGGCAGGAAAAACTTACGCTGTTTTAGATCCTTAAAGTAGAAAAGGCAGTCTGGGAGAGCGGCGTTGGAGACGGCCTCCTCCACAGAAATCTCCAGGTCATCGTAGTATCCAACGGGTTTCTTCAATGCTTCCATAGTTTCCTCCTTGATTTGTACAATGGCGGTGCTTTACGCCTGGGTTTAACTTTCGTAGGGGCTAGGCAGGCTGTAATCCCACCGGCTACCCCCGCTGTATTGGTTGCGGAAATGGTTCTTCTGTCCATCCCCGGAAAACCACAGATACTCCTTTGGGAGGACCCGACCGACGTCGGTCTCCCCATTTTTCTCTCGACCCCACCGGTCCAGAACATCGCCAGCGAGGGCGTAAAGTTCTGGGACGATAGGGGTGTCTTCTATGTAGGCGAATTGGTTCGGGGCGGTCATTACCTCTGTGGGTGTGTTGGCATACCCCGCATCCACCCTGTTACAGATCACCCAGCCGACGCAGGCCTGTTCTGTCTTGCTGGAGATGCCACGAGCTTCCCGATAGAGAATCTTAGCCATGACCTCTACATCCAGCACGTTGTACCGTTGCGTTTGGTAATTCCAATCACTGCTTCATTGTGTCCCCTTTGGCCTTAGCTACTCGGGTTTGTATGACACTCCACAGCATTCAGGGGTGCAACGATTCCCCTAAGCCGCAGCTCTTGTCTGTGACGCTGCGTACTTCATAAGATTCAGCGCTGCATTGTAGTCACGGTCAATCACTAAACCACAATGCGGGCAAACATAAGTGCGATCACTGAGCTTCAGGTCCTCCTTGATTTCTCCACAGCAAGAACATGTCCTGCTGCTAGGGTAGAACCTATCTACCTTGACTAGCTCAATTCCGTTCCATGCGCACTTATACTCCATCTGACGAAGAAACTCACCAAGGCATTGCTCTTGAATTGCCCTGCTTAAATGACGGTTCTTCATCATACCAGTTACATTCAGGTCCTCCACACACACCACTTTTGGTAGCATAGAAACCAGTTTGTGCGTAGATTGATGAATGTAATTGCTCCGGATGTTTGCCAATTTGTAGTGGATTGTCTTTAAAATCCGTTCGTATTTCTCAATCCCTTTGGTCTTAGAATAACTGCCGTTCGTCCTATACTTCCGGCTGATCGTTCTCTGTACCTTTCTCTTTTTCCGGCTCAGATTACGAACTCGCTTAGACTTATTGATGTTGTGAAATACAATCTGGTCTTCACCAAATGCTACAATCGCTAAATCTTTTACTCCTACGTCAATCCCCATAGGCTTGTCCGTCAGCTCTGGTGCTTGGCTCTCGCACTCAATGCCCACGGTGAGGATCCATTTCCCATTGTTATTGGAGATTCTGGGATTGCTGAATTTGTGCCCTCTGCCTTGTGGGAGATCGTAGTTTGTTTGATATACAACTTTGCCGATTTTCTCTATCTGTGTTTTACCATCAATGAAATACACAGTTTCCCTGACCGGGTATGATGCTCTGGATCTCTTTCTGCTTTTGAATCTAGGAAACTTCGCTCTCTTAGAGAAAAAATTCTCATAAGCATTAGCCAAATCCTGACAGACTCTTTGCATAGAAGTGGTAGACACCCGACACAGCCATTCATACCCTTCCTGCTGTTTCAATGGCGTGATCAACTTGATCATGGAAAAGGCAGATAGGTGTTTCTCTCCAGCTTCATACCGCTTCTTTTGTAAATCCAGCATGTAGTTGTACATAAACCTCGATGCTCCAACATGCTGCCACAGCTTTTGCTCTTGCTCAGCCGTCGGCTTTAGTCGGATCCTGTAGGTCTTGATTATCTTCGTTGCACTCCCTCCTTGGAAGTTTTCAGGGCGCTACCCCTGTACCGTTGGATTAACCAACCTCTTGCTTTCACAAGAGCGCAGACTATATCTTCACCCTACTCCTCGTAGGGGCCCTCCACTTCCACTGCCAACCGCTTGCAGTGTACTTGCTTTCGCAATAGTCGTTGAACCTTGCCCTCTTCAGGCCTTGGCTGCTGATTGCCCATTGCTACGGTGTTTAGGATTTAACCTTGCACCATCCAGTAATTTCTTTCTGTTTTCACTACCTTCACGCTCAGGTGTGTCTCATCCTCACGTTGTGGTATTACTGGCTTTAGGGGTTCCCAGCATTTCAAAGGGTTGTTTTTCAAACACGTTACCGTGTAGGCGCACTGAGTGGTTGCAGTGCCTGAAATTTCAGGGACATTTGGTGACACCAAATTTCACTGCACTCAATGCATGGCGCTGGGGGCAGGGGACTCATAGACTGCGACTGGCTCTGTGACCTCCGGCTGGGGAGGCGGCGCTTCCTGCGCTGGCTCTTTCCGCACAGAGATGACAATGGCGACAACGAGAGCGATACCCCACAGGACCGTCACTACCCGGAGAGGGACATTGAGGTTTTGGCAGCTCATACTCCCACCTCGAAGTCGATCCGGTTTTCCCGCTGCACCCAAGTTTGTTCAATCTGGCTGAACCACTGGATGGGGCGTGTGACGGTGACCCTCCCTTTGGCCCCTTTTGTATACATCCCTTTGATCTCGTCCAGGATTTGCTCCTCCAGGAAGATGCGCGGACCGCGCAGCAGGCGGGTTTCCATGTTGCCTTCGGACTCCACCGTCATGGTGCAGGAAAAAAATTCGAAAGGGTCGCGTGCGTCGTGGGTCCACATTTATGGATCACCTCCTAGTTTCAGAACGTTCCGAAGCTCTTCTTCTGTAACCCTAGATAAGATAAGGGCGTCCAAATATGGCTTGACTTTTTCCTCCCACAGCCGTTCCAGAATAATGTCGTCGCAATTCACATCCACGCTGGGAAGCGGAGCAAGATGCCCCAGAATGTAATCACCCCGGTCACCTCGAAATACAATGTCATTATCCGTGCTCGTAGTTAAGAAGATCTGTGGGTCAATGTGTGCGACAGCAGAGTTTCCTGTGGTCGTGGCGTTAGTCGCTGATGCGTCTGTGACGTTGAGATATCCTGCGGTTGTAGCGGTTACGTTTGGCATAAACGCGCCTCCTTTCAGGCATAGAGATGATCGTACCGGAGCATCCGGAAATATTTTCCGTCCCGCTCCCAGGATTTGCAGACCAGAATGTCATCGGGCTTGACAGGGTCTGCGTCATAGGCCTTTTTAAAGACCGTCATGCGGCTCTCCTTTCCGCTGCCAATGGACTGGGTTACCAGACTGTAACCGAAAATTACGTTGTCCTTTTTCCGGCGGACGGGATAAACTTCTTTGACGTACAGCTTGTTCCGGTCTTCCTCCTTCCCGGAGATGTAACCGGCGTACCCCATGATGTCCTTGAAATTTCTGGACTTCATGAGGACGCCCAGGTCCTCCATGCCGAGGGAAAGGATCCGTTGTTCGCACTCCCGCAGGATGGTCATGGGGAAGAGGAGGGTATAGGACTTTGATTCTTTCCCGGATTTGGTGGTACCGTTTGCGTACTTGGCCACGATGTCCTCGATGCCAAGGGCGGCAGCCCGCTCCTTTTTCAACTGCTTAGCCTCCCCCTTCTTGAACAGGTCAAAGAGGGAGACGATTTGGAACAGTTCCCGCTGGTTGCCGAAATCGGAAAAGAAGTCGATCTTGATGAGGATGTCCAGCTGACGGGAGTCCAGACTGCTGTGATGGGAAAGGGTCCACAGCAGATCGGTAAAGGTGGCGTATTGCCGCTTGGAGAGGGCATAGAGCTCGTCCACCACGGCCTTGCCCATGTACTTCACCGAGGAGAGCCCCTTGGCAATGACCCGCTTTTCCTTGGTGAAGAAGTAATCGCTGCGGGAGATGCCAAACTTGGGCGGGACGATGGTGATGCCCCGCTGCTTGGCCAGGGCGGTGCCATTCCGGATGTCCTCGTCATTGGCGGCGTCGTTGAGGAACGCCGTGATGAACTCGACGGGATGGTAGTAGCGGAAGTAGGCACAGAGGTAGCCGAGGAGGCAGTAGGCGATTGAGTGATTGTATCCAAACTGGTAGCTCGCACTGTCTTCTATGACTTGCAGAAACTCTTTGGCTTCCTCCTCCGCAATTTCTCTTGGCTGATTTGATTTGGCGCAGTAACCTTCCAGGATGGACGGCATGGCTGCATCAAGCCTGTCTTTCTGTTTACGACCAATGGCTCTGCGGATGTTGTCTGCCTCGCTTCCACTTAATCCGCAGATTTGCTGGAGAAACTTCAGGGTATCTTCTTGGTAAATTAGGAAACCCAAATTGTCAGATAAGAGCTCGTCAATGATGGGGGATGGATTATGGTGCTGCTTATGCGCCAACAACTCTTCCCGATACGAGGCACCGGAAGGCCGGATGGCGGCGGTGACCAGGCTCATATCAAAGATGCTCTTGGGCTGGAACTTTTTCAGGCTGTCAAAGGCGAAGGCTGACTCCATCTGGAAAATCCCGATGGGGCTTTTGACCATGTCCGCCCAGACGGCCTTGTCGTCCCAGTCGATCTCATGGGTTTTGGGGTACGGCCTGCCAAGATACCGGCAGGTGTCCCGGATGACCTGGACGGTCTTGAGGACCAGAAAATCATACTTGGCAGCGCCCACCTCGTGGGCCTCGTCCATGTCCAACATAAGGCACAGCTCCCCATCCTTATTGAAGACCCCGTAGTTGCTGGGGAGACGGATGGGGCTGATGACCATGCCGGCTGGGTGAACGGACTGGGAGACCTTGGCACCCAGAAGGCCATCGTAGTAGTAGAAAAGGTCGGGATACTTCTGCTTGGTGGCCTCCTCGTCGGCGTCGAACTCCTTTTTTATGCGGTCTATGTTTTTCAGGGAATAGGGACTGTCCTCATTGGGATGGTCCTGCTTCCACTGGAGGTCCAGCGCACGCCCCACGTCGTCGATGACCCCCTTGGACTTGATGGTGCCAAAGGAAGCCACGCGAGCGGTTTTGTCCGCGCCGAACCGGCGGATGATGTGCTGGAAAATGGCCGGGCGGTCAGATTCCACCACATCTATGTCGATCCTTGTTACCCTCGGTTTCCCGATATTTATAAGGGGAGTAGACTATATCTTCACCTCTCTGCCAGAGAGGGTCTGGTGCTTCCCACGGCGGAATTGCACTGCCGCAGTACTCCTTTCGGATAGTCGTTAGAGCTTTTGGTGTGGTGTTTCTAATAGTTGGTAACCGCGACTGATACCGTGTCGGATAAGAGACGAAGGGCTTGTATCAAGATTATTGCTAAGAACATATTTAACTGCTTCATTCCTGCCCTTGAATGTACCCAAAATACACCCTGCCGGGTCCTCCAGAGAGTAATATTTATAATTCCTTGTTTGGTCAATTCCAGATGATATATAAGATTTATGAATATTTTCCCTTTGTGAAACCCATTCAAGATTTGTGTAATAGTTATTATGTATATTCCCATCTATATGATTGACAACTGCACCATCAAAGTATCCACTGCAAAAATACTTCGCGACAAGGCGATGAATTTGAAAATATCTAATCACTCCATCTTTTGAAAGGCAAACCTGAAGATAACGTCTCGGATCGTTTATGCCACGAAGGGACATTTTTCTAAGTCCTTGATAACCAACAGGTCGTGTTCTATAGGAGTACACATCACCTGTGTCTGTGATGTAGTATTCATCATACCCATCAATCTTTTTGTACCGTCCTGGAATATTCAACTCCACTTTAGAATCACCTCATTTCTTTGTAAAATTCCACACCAACTCGCCACCGGATTGCCATATCAAAACGACTTAGGTTCCCCGGTTAGCACGCTTGCAGGCGGCCATTTCCTGCCGCGCCCCTTTATGGGTCAAGCGCACACCCCACATGTGTGGGTTCACCAGATTGTTCTCACGCATGTCACCATGCGGGGAGACCATCGATCTCCGATCTCAACCCGATCCTCGTTGCAGAATCGGGAAAACACCGTGTGCCACGTCTCGGGATTCAGGTCAATGATGTCGGTAACGTAGGCCACCCGAGAGCCGCCCACACTGCCTCTGGCTGTGCCAATGGCCATGCCCTGCTCCTTGCACCAGGAGATGAGCTCGCTCATGGAAAGCATAAAGCCGTCCATGTGGAGCTTGCGGAAGACCCGCATCTCCTCCTGAATGGCAGAGAGAAAGGCCGATTCCTGCTCTGGCGGAATGACGCCGGAGGACAGCTTATCCTGGAATTTCCGCTGCACCGTCTCCGTGAACTTCTCTGCGTCCGCCTCCCGGGACCCATACAGGATGGGGTACTTAATGGAGGTGTCCAGCTGGAAGGGTTCACAGGAGGCCGCCATGCGATTGGTGTTCTCAATGGCCTCCAGAAAGACTGCCTCTGGAAGCGCACCCTGCCGGCGGAAGGCATCCACCAACTGATCGTAGGTCTTGTAGGTAAGGTCAAAGGAGTCCTCGTCCCCGTAACTTTTGTGCTTGGCCTTCATCAGGATGGACCGGCACTCGGCTTTGTAAGGGGAGAGGCTGTGGGTGTCTGTCCCGGCGATGAGTGGTTTGCCCAGCCGGCGGGACAAGTCCAACAACCGCCGGTTAAAAGCCACCTGGTCAGGGTGGGCGTGGGGCTGGATCTCCAGGTAGTCGTATTTCTCTGCCAGTTCCAGATACCTTGGGTGGTCTATCGGCAGCTTGTTCAGCGGCGAGGCTAGGCAGGCACTGGTGGAGAGGATGTTGTTTGAGAGCGACAGGAACTCGTCAAAGGAGATCCGGTTGACGTAGTAGAAGTGATCCTCCTGACAAGAGCGGCTGACGAGGTCGTTGAGTTCCAGGACCCCGTCCCAATTCTTGGCCAGAAGCACGGTGTGGTAATTGTCCCGCACCTTTTCCCCGTCCTGGTTGAGAAGGGACTCTGTCAGGTAGATTTCCACGCCATGGATGAATTGGATGCCTACCTGATCGCAGTAGAGCTTTTTGGACACCCAGCCCATGGGCTTTCCGTGCTCGGTGAAAGCGATGGCTTTCTGCCCGTTTTGCACGGCGGCGTCGATGTACTCCTTGAAGTTGGTGCAGCTGTCAAGGAGGCTGTAGTCAGAGTGGAGATGGTAAGTGGTGTAGTTGGCACTCACCGGACCACACTCCTTTCCTGGTAAAGTTTTCGGAAGACGGCCTCGCCCTTGTCCACGGGAGCGTCCTTGTCTTCCAGAAGGCCGTCCCGGTTACGCACCCACTCCACCCGGACATAGGGGAGGAGCCTGCGGATGTGCTTGTCCTGGCAGATATCCACCTCGGCATCCAGGGCAAAGATCACCCGCACCCCCAGCCGGATCAGAATCTTGAATTGGTTCGGATTGAGGTGGGAGGTAAGGATGGCCCCGGTATTGGGGATGCCCCAGGTATCCGCCTTCATGACAGACTTAGCGCCTTCGAATAGGATGATTTCTCTCTTGGCGACGATGGCCGCACGGTTCTCCCAGAGACCGTAGATGGTGTCCAGGGTGCCCATGGGTTGGAAGTAGGTGTATTTCCGCAGTTTCTTTTCTTTGTAGGCGGGGTCTAAGGTCCGCCCGCATATATTGATGATGTCCCCGTTGGGATTTCTGATGGGGAAGACCAGACGGTTGGAGAGGGGATCATACCGAACCTGGAACTTATCCAGGCTTTGATCGGTGATGCCCTCTTCTTCCCACACCTGCAGTTTCCCTGCATCCCGTGGAAACCGATTCATACAGTCCTGTGCAAGCGCCACAGCTTTCGTCTCCTTTTGCTTCTTTGGATGGTCCCGAAATCGTTTGGCAATGGAGGTGGCCAGGAGGCGTTTGCGCGACTCAGGCAGCTCTTTAGCACCATCGGGTATACCGAGATATTGCTCAAGGGCAGAGACGGCACAGGGGAAACTACAGTGGTTGTAGGCGCGGATAAAGGCCAGAACGTCCCCGCCTTGGCCGGAGGAAAAGTCGTAGAAAACCTGGTCCTCTCGATTGACGGAGAAGGAGGGGGTGTTTTCCTCTTTGAGAGGGGAGAGACCCCACCATTCTCCGTCGGAACGCTCGGTCAGGGTGCAGTATTGGGAAATATATTCCACGATGTCTGTCTGCTGGATGAGGTCCGACACCTCCATGCCGTGCCACCTCCTTAATAGGGCATTTCAGGGACGTGTTGTGTGGCCTCCTCATAGGAAATGAGGTTGCCGTTGAAGTTTAGGTCAATGTACTCGTCGGGACCCATTTGCGCCCCGTTGCGGTTGAGCACCACCCGGAGCTTCTTGTTGCCGCAGTCTGGACCGTCCATCTCGATCTCCTCCGGGAGCTTGTCCTGGATGATGGCGATGGTGGAGGCGTTGCGCCCGATTTTAGCGGAGTCGGCGATCTTCCCAGTGCTGGTGGCCTGAGCGGCTCCAATGGCTGCGATGTTCATTTCACCCGCGAGAGAGTTCTTCACGCAATCAACTAACCTTCCCAGCTCCTGATAGGAAGCAAAGGCGTCTGCGTCTCCAGTAGATTTAAAATAATCAACCACAAGAACATCAATTCCTTGGGTGTGTTTGACCTTTTTTACTGTAGTGTAAATATTGTTCTGGTCAAAGATGGGCATGTAGATGTGAGTGAACTTCTGCGCTTTCATCCACTGGATGGCCTGAGCAATGCGCTCGGCTTCCTCCTGATTGTAATTGCCGCTCTTCACCCGGTTGAATTCGATGCGGGTCAAATGGGCGAGCAGGCGGCAAGTGAACATGCGGGAGTTGAGCTCGGAGTCAATGTAGAGTACAGACTTCCCCTGGCGGAGAAGGTCCACGGCGCAGTTGAGGAGCATCATGCTCTTGCCCTGCTTGGCCTCTGCCGCGAAGATGAACAGTTCGCCAGGCTCGATGGTGGCGTAGCGGTTCAGGGTGGGGAACTTGAAGGGTATCCCGGAAAACGCATGGTCTTGCCGGGACTCAATCTCCGCCCACAATTCATCCACCACGTCCCTATACTGGGGCACCTCCGAGGTGGAGGCATATTCCAGCATGACGCTGTCCAGGGTGGCATAAATTTTCTTCTCGATGTCCTGCTCTTCGGTGTTGAAACAGTAGCTCTGGCACTCGGCCAATTTCTGATAGGCCTTGCGCCGAAAGGCTGCGTCCAAAACCCGGTCCACCAGAATGAGGTAACCCTCCACGGTGCTGCGGGCAATGGCCCCGGCGTTCTCGATGAATTCCTTCACCGAAGCAATGGTGAGAGCGGATCCGTTCAACTTCCCAGATTGCTCACCCAAGTTGAGGATATGGACAATATCGAAGGCGTCGATGTTGGTAGCGCCCCGTTTCACCAGCTGGGAGATGGCATAATAGAGATAGCCATTCTCCTCCACAGTGAAATCATGGGGTGTGAGTTGCTCGGAGTAAAAGTAGAATTCAGGATGGAGAATAAGGGAGGCGACGATGCCGGCCTCGCCGGGGACGTCGCAGATGTCGGAGACGTTCATAAGGCAATCACCTCACATTTGCCTGAAAGTATTCGCATTGGTCATGGAGGCCGCAAAGATAGCGGCACTTCCAGAAGTCTAGGTCTGGAGACCAGTCCTCGTTCTCGGTGATGGTGTTCACTGCTCCCTTCGCCCAAGCCTTGACCTCCTCCACGCGCTCTGGTTGGAATGGCTCCTGGATGAGGGTGCTGGTTCGGAAACAGTTGAATATCAGCCTGTCTGGGAACCGCCCATACCGCTCCCGGACCGGAATAGCGTAGAGGTAAAGCTGCCGCAAGTATTCATCCAGTTCCAAGTCGGCCTTGGTAGGTTTTGCTCTGCCAGACCTGGGTTTGAGCGAGCGGGACTTGTGGTCCAATAGGATCAACTGGCCGCGGTCCTCTGCCAGGCAGTCCACAATCCCAACGAAGGGGAACCCGTCTACCGAAAAGGAAAATCGGGACTCTGCCGCAAGAGGAGTGGGGTAGGGAAACTGCGGGTTGGACAGGTAGCGCAGGCCATCTTCAAAATACTTCTGGAAAATGTTCTTATTGGGAGCCTGTCCCCCTACTGCCTCCCTGAAATGGGTGAGATAGTAGAGGGACAGATCCTGCTCGTCCAATTCTCCCTGAAGGTATTGCTCCATAATCTGGTGGACAAACCCGCCATAGTCGGAGAAGAACATGGGGCGCTCCCGTAGCCCTTTGATGTACTTGAGAAAGAACTGGTAGCGGCAGGAGAAGAAGGACTGCACCCGGGAGTAACTCCAGATGAAGTCAGAAATGATGTTAGAATACTTCACCGATCAGTGCTCAGAAGGGGAGATCATCATCGGACGGATCGCTGCTCTCCACAGGATTCTCCCGAGGAGAGCCGTGGCTGGAATAAGAAGACCCGCCGCCCCGCTCATTATCTGCCGGCTCGAAATCAAAGACGGCATAGTTGACATACTGGGTGTGCGTTTCGCGGTTGTACGATGTAGTGACATCACACTCAAGAATTCTGATGCGATCTCTTTCCTTCAACTTCTTTGCAGCCTCGTTGGCATTGCCAATGAATCGACAGAAGCCGGAAAAGTCCTGCTCAAACTGGCCGGTCTTTTTGTTCTTCCGGCTGGTGGAGAGACGAACCTGCTGATACCGATCGGTCTTTCCGGGTTCCACACCCCACACTGTTGCGTAAGCGCCATTACGAAAGCCCATAAAAATTCCTCCTTAAAATCATGGTTTTATCAAAAAAGGCGGGGCTCATTCCGCCTTTTCTGCCTTGGGTTGAAACGCCTCCTGCATGGCGTTCAGGAGTTCCGACGCCACAGCGGGCTTTTCGATGGCAAAGTAGTTTGCCGTAGCCTTGCCCTTTTGCTTGGCGTACTTCTTGGTGAGGTCGATGACCTTCTGCTTGTCCTCCGGGTGGGACTCCAGATGTTTGGTAACCAGCTCGTGGATTTGCTCCACGATCTTTTCCGCCACCAGGCGGTCCTCTGTTTCCTCGGCGGACTGCTGCTTACTGCGCCAGCTATCAGGATCCTCGTCATCCAGGGTGGCGATCTGGAAAAACTGCGTGAGAAATTGACGCAGACCATAGGTTAGGCCGCTGCCCAGCGCCTGGGCGGGATCCTGTTGGCTGCCCACCACATACCAGGGAACTTCCAAGGTCTCTTTGGGGTTATCATTGTTCACCCAAACATAAGTTACAGCAGCCTGTGCCATGGTCTCGATGACCTGCTCGTTGTACTGGCGACCGTCCTTGGTGAATTTCACCTTTTCGTAATTGTTTGGTGCGATGACCGCTGTATTCTGTTCAAACTTTGGGATGAGGGACACATGGTACTTTTCCATACCGGCAGTGACCCGCGCTAGGATCTCGTCGATGGAGGTGTATTTGTAGTTGTAGCCCCGCTTGTTTTTCTGGATGACCTCCGCCATCTTGCGGATTTTGGCTAATTTCTGATAGAGATTGAATACTTCCTCTGCCATAGGTTATTCTCCCTTCTTTCCTTCTTTGATGTAGGTCGCGGCACCATCTGCCACATGGAGGAGCCAGGCCATGGGGTACTGCTCAAAGGACTTTCCCACATACTGGTCCCCGCCAAAGGCACCCATATGGCAGTTAATGGCCACCGCCTCCTCTGGCGTGAGCTTTAGAAAGGTTTGCACCAAAAACACGGATTTGCTCCCATGGCCACCAAAGCAGAATTTCTCCTGGATGGAGTAAGCATCGTACTGCTCCCACCGCCCATCCGGCGTCTTCCGGTTTCTTTTCTCTGGCTGGTACATATTGACCTTGCAGAGATCATGAAACAGGGAGATGATGGCTGCGGTTTCGTCAGACATAGGGACCTCTGGAAAGGCACTCCGCAGACGGTTGAGCTCATCGAAGACGTTCAGGGAATGCTCCAGAAGACCACCAGGATGGTTTCCGTGGTACCTGGTGCTGGCGGGAGCCTCATAGAAGTCGCTCTTTTCCAGCCACGCCATCAGGGCAGGAAGCCCCTCTCGATGGATCTGCTGCTCGCAAATGGAAAGAAACCGTTCTTTGTTTGTCATAAAGCCTCCTTTTGCTCTGTCGCTGGTAGGTGAGACGGATTCCGGCCAAGCCGGGACAACAGAAAACCAGGAAGCCCCAGCGACAACATGACTTCCCGGATAATAGAAAAACTGACACCCACCTTGTTATTACGGTAAACACGGGCACAACAGGGGTCGTCTCAATCAAAGTAACGGAAAAACGGAACACGAATAAAGCCCGTATCTTCCCATGAAACAGCTACAATATTGGGAATTTATGGAAGGTCTGGCAACAAAAAAGCACCTCGTAAAGAGGTGCAGAAAATGTGTCTTGATTTGAAAAACGTGCCATGTTAAAATGGCACGTGATGAGAGGGGGAACTTCCATGTACAATGAGGAACGAAAAAAGACTTACCTCTCCCAGACAGGAGATAAGATTGCTCTCAGGCAGTTCCCCAATATAGAACCATTCGAAGAAAGCATGGGAAAAGACCTATGTGAAATGTCTAAAGAGGAACTGCAGAGGATTGCTGACAAGACCCTTGGGGTTCTTCCAACGACTTTGTTAGACACCATGCGAAGCGTTGCGTCTTATCGAAACTGGTGTATGGAGAATGGCTATAAAGTTTTCCCATTGGAGCATCCGATCCAACTGGATTCCACAAAGAGGATTCGTGAATGCATGGTAGCCTCTCCCATGCATCTGCAAACGATACTGGACAAAGTTTTCAACCAACCAGAGCGTGAGACTGTGGACTGTCTTTATCGTTGTTTTTTGTGGATGGCTTTTGCAGGGATATATGACCAGAAGGATGCTGTGGGTGTAAAAACTGACGAAGTGGATTTGGATAACCTAGTCATTCGACATGGCGGGAAAGTCTATGAATTTGAACGCCTTGCCCTGCCCGCTTTCCGCGTTGCCTGTACCGCAGAATCATTTTTATATGAGCATCCGAAATACAAGTCACCTATCTGGAGGAAGAGACTGGAAAGCCCCTATTTGATGCGCAGCTTTAGGGCAAAACAGATTTCGTTACGCAGCATTCATCCCTCAATATATCTTCGTTTTGAAGAGAAAGCACCGGAAAGTGGGGTTACCTACAACAGAATTTTTTATTCTGGCATTTTCTACCGGGCCTATGAGATGGAGCGCGCTGGCTTTCCTCCGAACTTTGACTCGCTTCTTTTAGATATAGGGTTTAATAGATCTAAACGATCCTCTCTTATGAGGGACTATGCGGGGTGGAAGAAGGCCTTTTCTCCTTGAGGGGATGCGAGCAGACCAGATGGTATGTCTGCTTCCCGTTGCTGCGTATGTCCCGACACAGAAACTGGTAGACGCAGTGGTCTGACCGGCGGAGGACGGACACACCAGTGATGTGCTTGATACACACTTCCGATGCGTCGTTTTGCAGAACCACATACGGGACCCCAGAAACCTGGACGGCCCCACGGGTGAAGTGGGCGCTGAAATCCACAGGGGACGCGGGGCAAGAGACTTTTAAAAAGAAGTCGCGGTATCGGGAGAGATCGGAGCGGAACTCTAAAATGGCATCTGTGGTCATGCATAACCTCCTTTTAGGACTTGATTTTTTGCCCCGTTTTTGATAAAATAAAAATATGGCAGTGTCCTTTTTTATCAGTTTGGGGACATCTTTATACTGCCGTCTATTCCCTTTCCGGCCTGGCCTGGCAAGATTTCTTGCCAGGCTTGCCTTTTGCCCAAACTTGACAGGATGGGCGGTTTGTGATAAACTTTTGTTTGCAAAACGATAGTAGCACAAAGAAAAGTTTTCGTCAAGAACGAAATTAACCGGGGAGGGCCTAAAATGGGATTCCAAGAAAAACTATATGCCTTGCGGGTAGAACACGGGCTCAGCCAACGTGAGTTGGGCAAAAGACTCAATGTGAGCTCCGTTACCATTGGAAAGTGGGAGCAAGGAAAAACGCAGCCCTCCCTTGGCCACCTGATCCAAATGTCGGACCTATTCCATGAAAGCTTAGATGCTCTGGCAGACCGCAAGATATTATATGCCATGTCTCATGAGGACAGGCGCATACTAACCTTCCTGGAGCGCTATAAAAAGCTGGACCAGTACGGAAGACGCGCTGTGGATGCCGTCTGCGCAGTAGAACTTGACCGCATCCAGGAGACGAACTTGCGGAAAGAAGCGCCAAAGAGAGAAGGGGGGTACATCCCACTTTACGCCTATCCCTCTGCCGCAGGTATTGCCGCCCCTCTGGAAGGAAGCGACTTTGAGATGATCCCTGCCGACACCGCTCCAGAGGCCGCAGACTTTGCTGTGCGCATCGATGGCGACAGTATGGCTCCATATATTCAAGACGGGGAAACCGTGTTTGTACAGGCTGGGACGGAGCTGGAAATCGGGGATGTTGGCATCTTCTCGGTGAACGGTGAGATGTACTGCAAGCAGTACCTGGTAGACGAAGCGCGGAACCTGCACTTGAAGTCCGCAAACCCTGAGCGTCGGAACATGGATGTCTATGTCCCGGCAGACAGTGGCGACACCGTAGAAGTGGTCGGAAAGGTGCTTGGGGTAAGGGTTCCGGTTTGATAGAAAAGAATGGAAGCGGGAGGCAACGCCTCCCGCTTTTATAGAGTTTAGCTATTCCTCTTCTTTCAGGATCTCAACCAGAGGGCAGCCTTTTGCTCTCCGTTTGTTTGCCCAGGTGGCGAGTTTCATGTCGTTCCGCCCCACACACAAGGAGCAGGTTATCGGCCCGAATGCCAGCGACTTCCCGCTGAGTTCACATTCTGCGCAGGTATGGGGGATCTTTTCCATTCCAGTTTGTATGAAGACCATTTATACTCCTCCTACAATGGACTCAAGATCGTACAGACTGACGGTTTTGTTTTCTTTTGCTATGTCAACAATCTTTTGGTCGAACCCTGACGCGGAAAACATGGCGTAGTAAAACACGGAATCCTTTTTCCAAGAGGAGAGCTTGGACGTGGTATCAAGGTATTCCGAATAGGAAAATGGACTGTGCTTAAACTTACATTCCCCGACTAGATACTCCTGGGCGTCTCGACTGATGGCAAGGAGATCAATTTCTGTTTCATCTTGTCGAAGTCCGGACTCTGTATTTTGATCCCGCACGGTTGTTCTCCCTAGCCAGCGCCCCATTTTAGAGTAGCGGAAGGGGAGAGCGTTTCTCTTCTGGAGTTCCCGCACAAACTCTTGACAGATATCCTCAAACGGAAGCGCCGCAAACCGGTTTAGGTCAGGACGAACCATGTAATCATAGACGCCGTCAACGTCCCCGTCCTCTAGCTGAGAGAGGTTGGAAAACCCATAGGCATACCAGAACCGGAAGAAGTTGTCGGTTAACCGATAGATTCCACGACCTGTGTTTGTGCGCTCCTTCGATTTGGCATCCACAGAGAATTCACGCTGGACAATGCCGAGCTCTATCAGATTCCGAAGGTACACGCTGGTCTTTGCGGTATCGTCCACCATAGCGCGTTGACTGATCTCATTTAACTTTGTGCTTCCTGTGGCGATTGCTTCGATGACAGAGTTGTACATGGGCGTTTCCCGAAGTTCCTGGTGAAGCAAAAACTCCACTTCACTATATAGGACGGAACCACGGGTCAGAATATTCTGTTTTATATTTTCCTCAATAGAAAGGTCTGGGGAAAACTGATTCAGATAGTGCGGAATCCCACCGAGCACAGCGTAGGCCAGAACCTTATCCAAATCAGAATAGTTCGGGAAGAACTGGATGGCATCGTAGAACCCCATTGCTTTCATTTTATAGATGCCAGTTGCTCTTCCGTAAAGCGGATTCTTTTCGGCAAGGAGTTCCTTTTCAATAAAGCTCATGGCACTGCCGCACAAAACCAGCATGACGTTTTGGTCTTTCAGGTCCATATCCCATAGGTTTTGCAGGATAGATGGAATGCTGTGATCCCCCTTGCACATATAGGGAAATTCGTCAATGACAACAAGCTTTTTGTGATCGCCAAAAGGAAGGTCTGAGATGGAGCGGAATGCCATCTCCCAGTCAGAGAACTGCGAGATGTACCGCTTGGCAGGGAGATCCTCCCGCAGCATCTGCTGAGAAAACCTTGCCAACTGCACTTTGTCTGTGCTTTGGGTGCAAGAATAAAAGACGTGAGGCTTTCCCCGGCAGAACTCTCGAAGAGTCTCCGTTTTTCCGACACGCCTACGCCCATAGAGAATGACAAGCTGTGCCTTTGGAGAGTTATATTTGTCCTGTAAGAATTTGAGCTCCGTCCTTCGACCGACAAACATAGAGCAATCTCCTTTTACTAAATCCAAATTTAGAAATCGTGATTATAGTATAGCGGATTCTATCGGCTGTGTAAAGAGGGAGGCCAGACGGCCTCCCTAATCATATTTTGCTGTTGCTCCGCCGACATAGAACTCAGCCATATCTTCCAGACGTAGACAAGCCAGGCGACGGTGTACTGCGTCTCGATTCCCGCACCCACAATCAATATCTAGGATTCCCTCTCCATACCAGATGGAAAGATCCTCGTCGTGTCTGTTTGTGAGGAACACAGTCGGCGTGTGGCCGACGATACAGATGGTGTCAGGGAATGGACTTTTGCTATCCGTATCTACCCGGCCCCAGATGCGAGTGTCATGGTCGTCTCCGGGATACCCATGCACCAGGCAGAATTTCTGTCCACCAACCTCCAGATTTATCAGGTCAGGGAGACCGCTGAGAAATCGCAGGATCTCATGGCGTTCCTGATGTGTTCGGCGATAGAGCAGCTCCCGGTAGGTTGGCATTCCGTCATTCATCCGCCAAAGATCCTTGGCTCCAAACTCACTGCGTGGTCCGAGGGTGCTCAGACACATTTGCTCATGATTGCCGAGAAGCATGGTCATATTAGAAGAATCCATGATGATTCGGAGGAGATCTACGCCCAAGGATCCACGGTCGATCACATCCCCTAGTACATACAGATGATCTTCGTCGGAAAAGCGGATCAATCTCAGCATTTGTTCAAACTTATCCAGTTCCCCGTGAATATCTGCTACGCAGTAGGTCATTGGTATTACCTCCCCTCCTTATTTCCAAGCCCGTTTCAAGACCTCACTTTTCAGGTAAAGGGTTTGCTTTTCGGAAGACTTTATGGGGAGAAGCTTTCCACGTTTGGTTAAATCGTCGATATTCTGCCGGGAGCAGTCGAGGAGGTCTGCTGCCTCCTGGGTGCTGATGATACACTGCTGAACAAAATCTTGAAAGACATCTGTATGAACGGGCAGTGACCTTCCATTGCGGTACAGCCAGTCGTAGGACAGATTCATACCGACATCCCAACTGATTCCGTAACCGCCAGGCAAGACCTTCCACATAGGAAAGAACTCTGGCTTCCGCAGTAGGATGCCGAACTCTGGCTGGGTCTGGAAATATGCCTTCAGAGAATGTAGCTTCACTGTTCCGTTTTGAAAAAACACAAGAAGCCGAAAATCTTTGAGGGATAGTGCGTCAGACACATGTTTCTGGAAACGCTTCAGGATACTTTTGGGCATGGAATCCTCTTTGATGGGAGCAAGATAATAATCGTCCTGGGCGCAGCGTCCCATGGCCAGCATGAGAAGGGAAAACTCATCATAGGTTTCCAGACCATTGTCCCGCAGGATCTGCCAGATGTTTTGGCGTTCTCTGGGAACGATTCGATTTTGTACCCAGCGAAAACTCCATTCTGGACCTACAGTGTATTCCTTGCGTTCTGCAAAGGTGGATAGGAGAATGGGTGTCTCCCATGGGTCTGCGCGGTCAGGTAGCTCGATATAGAACTGTTTTGCACTCTCGTAGTAGAATAGATAGGCCAAATCCTTACGATGCGGATCCGTATCATCTCGAACCGCGAAAAGTTTCATAGGAACACCACCTTTCCCAAATCATATTCCATATTTTGTCCTGCAAGCTGTTTTGGATCACCCCATTTAGCCCTTCCAGAAGAACCGAACGGTGAGACTCCGTGAGCGGATGTAATACGGGGAAAGCATCAACCGGAATCAGGCTTAAATTTCCCCATGCAGAGCGGGAGCCCACAAAGGATTGGATAGGGTGATCCTCCATCACATCGAAGGAGGCAATCTCTTTCTCGCTTCTACAGCGAAATAGAAGGGAGAGACCGTGATCAAACAAAGGAGCAAGATGGACATTTTTATTCTTTTTATCCCGGAGCACCTCGATGTTTGCGCCATGGCGATCTCGATTCAAAATGAGGAAATCGACCACAAGCATTTGATAAATGTAAGGGCCCCATCCTTGGCGGATACAAAATTCCAAAGGAGATTCTGCAGGAAACTTATTCAAAGCATAGTACTCGTCCAGAGGAGATTTATCTTCCCCTGGCTGCTTAAAGTTTTTGGACGCACAGAGGTAAGTATCCTCCTCTTTCCCATCAACAAGAATAGAAGCGTGGATGAGCTGATACCTCAAATGGTCAATGCCAAGAATAGTCAGAAGGCGATCAACAATCAGCTCGTTTACGCACTCGTGTCCGACCACACCGAGAAGCGGATCATAGTCGGAAAGCTTATAGTACAATTTATGGCCACCAAGTTCAGAATGAGATTTTAGAAAGGAACCAGCGGTTCCAGAAGACTTTCTCCACTTACTCCAAACAAGGTGCCGCAGGTCCTGTTTTTCTAGGATTAGCTGATTATCCATGGCTATCACCTCCTAGCTATTTTATCGAAAAACTTGGCGTGTGTCAAGAATAGAACGGTCCGCCTGCGTAGACAGGCGGACCGTTTTTGTGAAGCAGTGCTTCACCCAAGACTGGTTCTTGATTGATTTCTGAAAGAAGTGCCAGTATAATATGGCCGTGAAACCCACCGTGATATGACAGTCAGAGACGGTATGCAGTTAAAGGGACGGTCGCCTGGAATCCCGCGAGAGCGGAAAGCAGTGGAACACATTCCGTAAAAAGAAGAAGTGAGCTGTCTGCCGCAAACAGATGGCTCACTGAAGATCGGGGCTAAGCCCCATCATTAGGTGTTCGTATCAACATGTGGCAACCGTCTGGGTTTCCACTACGGGGAGAACCTGTTAGCAGCGGGCCCTCCCTGTAGCTATATTATACGCCCGTTGCGTTTGGTAATTCCAATCACTGCTTCATCGTGTCCCCTTTCGCCTAAGCTACTCGGGTTTGTATGACACTCCACAGCATTCAGGGGTGCAACGATTCCCCTAAGCCGCAGCTCTTGTTTTTGATGCTGCGTACTTTAATAAGTGCTTGGTTCTCGCACTCTTTGCAGTGCCTGAATCTTCAGGAACATTTGGTGACACCAAATTTCACTGCACTCAATCTTTTCAGAAAGTGTCAAGGGGAATCCAGCCGAGGGCAAAAGCATCAGGGTTGTACTCTTTTCCCAAACATGATATCATAGGCACGCAGTTATCACGAGTTTCCGCGAGCTAGAAGCAGTTCGATTTGACAACGGGATCGAACACTTTTGGTCCGGAAAGGAGTGATTTATGGCAGCTGATCTTGTTATTAGCATTCTGGGCAACGCAATATCGTTTGTGATATGTGAAATTGTTGTTCAGACCATAAAGCGCAAGAAGCGTTGATCGCCGGAGGGGTATAACCCCCTCCGTTTTTTGCCTTAGTGAGGGTGGCAATTTACAAGGAAAAGATACAAACCCTGGTGCTTTTGCCCAGGGTTGGATGGACTAGGCCGCCTGCGTAGACAGGCGGCCGCGATAAAGTTAAAGATTTTCAAGGTATATCGATCTCTACAGATGCAGCATCTATTTTCCAATGTTTTCTAGCAACAACTTCATGGCACAACCTCCTTTTCAAATAACGGATTTCGATATTAGTATCCGCAGATTATTTTGCAGATTTATTTCCTTTATCTGGAAATTGGTTCGAGTTTAGATATAGGATAAACTTCATCATAGAAAGAAAAAATGAGCCGTCTGGTCGCAATAGAACGGCTCACTAAGTTATGCAGAAAAAGACTCCGTCGGCCAGTGTAAGATGTTGCCGTGACAACTGTCTTGGTGTCCACAGTAGTAAGGACTTAATAGAACAGACCCTCGATATTTTTTATTATACGATGATAGAAAGAAAGTGTAAAGTAGAATCCACAGACCTTTCTAATAATGACGCCTCGTTGTCCTTTGATCGTTATGTCATACTACAAGAGATACTATTATTAGGTATAGAATAACGGAAATTATGCCAAGAATAATGCAAACTTTTCCTTTTGATACACGGGCTTCATTTTCTCCGGCCATCATGATAGCCCCCATGATAAATCCTACGATTGGGATAATAAAAGAAATAACATATTGAAATAAAAACCTGTTTTCTTTGGAGTCTTGGGAATCCGTGTCATCAAAATCGTAGTCATCAGAGATCAATTCTTTATTTTCGTACTCTATAGAAGCTGTTTTATAATATTTTTCCTTGTCAAGTTTTGCCCCGCAGAATTTGCAGGTATCGTTTGAAAATGAATTTGGACCATCACACTTTGGACATTTTATAACAATCGGAAGGTGGTCTTTGATAAACTTATTTTTCTTAGAAATTTCTTCTTCCATTTTTTCGTTAAGCAAATCTCTAAGTGCGGACATCTCTTCGTCGGTGTATAAATCTTGTTGTGTTTCGATAATTAGCTCGAGTTCCTCTGCGGTATAGTTTTTTATCTCGTCTCTAAACATAAGCGTATACCTATCTTTCTATTTATATATGTAGTATATTTGCGTCCAGAATTTGTAAAGCAGTCCGCTTATACTTTCTTCGTCAGCGTTAACTTCGATTTCTTATTACCGCGACGCATGGTGTAGGTTTTGCCGGTACCAGTGATATGAGCATTGGAATTCGTTTTGGTGTTGGGTGGAGTTTGCTCTTTTGTAGACTGAGTGATGGAGGAAGGTTCTTGGGATGTAGGGGAGGGGAGTGCATGGTTTGTTTGGGAAGAATTGCCTTCTGAAGAAGAGATGAAGTCCTTAGGGCTATGGAGAAGCATAAGATTTGTGTAAGGAGCTGGATAAATACCAGGTTTGTACGGTACGTCGTATGAGATAGTGTACCCTAACATGTCAAGTTTTTCTTTGAGGAGTTTGTACCCGCGAGAAGCACCTGGGATTTTATAACGTGCATACTCAAACATTTCTATGATGTTATCCTGGGTTATGTTTTTTGCGTCGTAGAGAGAAACAAACTTTTCTATTTCGTCTATATCCCTAGATGTATAATATCTATCTGAGATCTTTACATCTCGGTAGGTCTGATATCTACCATAGTACTGATCAAGACGTTCTTTTTCCGTCAGAAAGTCTTCCTCGTCTTCATAATCATATGCGTTGAGTCCTTCGGGGAGTTCACCATAGTTGTATTTATGGTTCCATCTTCTAGTAAGAGCTATTTTAACACGTTTATGGTAATCTTCCTCGTCCTCGCACTGCATAGGGTACACATCAACTTCATCACTACGGGGGCAACGCTTCCTCCATACTTCTCGACGTTCTGTTTCCTCATTTAGGGCCTGGGCGACTTCCTTATAGGTACAGTACTCTTTATTTCTCCATTCTTCACCAAAGAAATCTATGAAATACTTACCTTTAAGAGTGAGGGCGTCACGATAGCTTGTCTCGTAATCCCATCCTTCCTTTAATGCAATCTGATTGATTGCTATTTCAAAATCGGATTTACGAGCTGCATCAAAATTGTTATAATGATCACTGGAAATTTTAACTAAATAGGACATTCCACCAGGCCATCTTCCCGCCCTTTTTGAAAGTTCCTTTCTTTCGAAGGGCAAAACATCTGACCTGGTCCAAAGACCGAACAGCCTATCTCTCTCTTTCCTTCCGCTCAAAGCATAATTTCTCTCTTCTACGCTTCTGTTCGCAGCTTCGTTCAAGCACTTACCGAAAAAGTATCCAGCGCCAGCAAGGATAGAAAAAAAGGATCCAAGCAATGCAGTCACCTCCACTTAGAACAAAACATCAGTTAAGTTTTACTGGTTCATACACATAATTCACCCCAATAGAAATAACCACGGTGTTGTCCGTGGTTGGATAGAATCCAAATGAATCTGCTAACAAAAGGTGTTTTTTAAAATCAGGGATCTCAATAGGTCCTAATGCAAGATCTGTGACTTCGATATCTACAGAGAAATGAACGTCCGTCGGGTTGGCAACAATATCTATTGTTTTCCCATTGAATTTTTCTGCAAGTTTATCAAAATAAGAATAAATGAATAAAAATCTCTTCAGGTTTTTCTCATTCAACACATACGCTTTCGGACTCGTATCCTCCATATCCTCCCGAATCTGCTCCAACAGCGCATTCAGCGGATCAGTCGGATCGTCAGGGTCAAAGTCCAGATCGAGATCGTCCAAGTAGTCGTAAAAATCTGCCATGTTAGTACCTCCGAATTATTTTGTGCATGGTATTACTAGATGTCTATTGTGGAAAGGTGAGCGTATCGATCTCAGAGAATCAGCTGTGGATTTCGTCTCTTAATAAAACTGTCAAACTGAGGAACAGTAAAGTCAATCTTCCCGTGTGCTATCGGATAAATCATTCCCTTGCTAATAAGATGGCTTCGAAACGGGGAAATAGACTTTGGCTCTCGCCCCATAATCTTTGCGACATTAGAAATCGTGCATGGAAGCTCTCCGCATTTTACCATAGCCGTCATAAAAGATTGCTCTAAATGCGTACACCGTTCGTACCGAACAGCAAAGAAGCTTTCGTCCAGAACCTTGAAGAACGCTTCTCTTGCTTCTTCAACGTCCTCCTTGGTAATTACATTCTGGTTCTCTGTCCTCTTCCAGATCACGCTGCAAAACTCTTGAATGAAGTAAGGATATCCTCCAGTGATTTCAATAATCTCTTTCACAGCGTCACTTTCGTATGTTATGGAAAAATCCTTTGCTGGTTCTTGGATGGCTGCTGCGGCATCCGTTGCGTTTAATGCATCTACAGGTTCAAATCTAAACAGACGCTCTGCGTAAGAATAGCTTGTTCCTGCCGTTTTTAGAATTTTGGGAAGACCGGCGCAAAAAACCATGACGGGAAGCCGTAGCTGGTTACAGCGATGAATCGCGGCAATCAACCCTCCCAATTCCTGTTCGGACAAATATTGCACTTCGTCAATAAAGAAACATATAGTATGGTCAGCGTTTAAGGCATACTTCCCAAGCTGAACCATTAGCTCTGTTAAATCATACGCATAATCTTTCTTGATAGCTACGTCTGTTTTTGACACTTCAAGTCCTATCGTTGTGTTCTCAATGTTATAGGACAGAGAAAACGCTTTGAGTGAAGACACGCATCTTTGAAAAAGATCCTTTACCTTTTCTGTGACGCTAATCTCTGATAGGAACTTATCGATGGCACTCACCAACTTATTGGTAAAATAGCCGTCTTGAGAACTCCTGGTCCGCTCAACCGCTTCGATGTGCGTATAGAGAATACCCAGGTTGTCAGCAGACATTTCTATCTGGTTGAGAAGAACTGTCTTACCCACGCCGCGCAGGCCGTAGTAAACAACCGACTGCTGTGGGTAGCGTGCTTTGATGCTCCTCAGGTATTCCTCGGCGTTTTCAATCAGGGTTTCTCTGCCGGCCAAATATGCCGGCATAAACCCCGCGCCGGGAGTATATGGGTTGGGGCGCATTTCTGTCCCTCCCTTCCAAAAAATCTATTCTTCCCGTTACTCCATCGCGTCTTCCACCAGCTCGATGACCTGGTCCAGCTTCTCGATGGCTTCGTCCAACGAGTTCACGGCGCACTCCATGGTCTGATACCGATCGGTGTGGGACAGGCTCTCGGGCATTCCGTTGAGGGTGTCCTCCTCGTCGGTGACCACATCCACCAGGATCTCGCTGGACTGGTGGAGCAGCTGAATGGAATTTTTCAGACGCTTTCTTCGTTCGTTATTCATAGGTAAACTCTCCTTTATTATATCGAATCAAACGGAACTTTTCAACAAACTTTCACTCTAAAAACTCACAGGTAATATGGAAGGAGACCTCCTCCCCCTCCTGGATGATGGAGGAGAGGGAATTGAGGACCATGGCGGGATCGTAAGTTCCCTCGAAGGACAGGGAAAAGGAGCGCATGGCCATGGGGGAGGAGCGGAGAAGCGCGGTGTCCTCCGGAAAATCTTCTGCGTCGGAAGCGGCTTCAAAGTCCGGCCCGTCGTCTGTCTCCTCAGGCCCCTCGTGGGCGAGCAGGCGCTGGAAGGCTGCTTTCTCCTCCGGGGACATGCGGCGGCCGGCGGCAAAGGGGACCTGCAAGCCATGCTGCTGGCAGAACCGGGACACGGTGCCGTAGTGGCAACCGAAAAGCCGACCCAGGTCCGAGGCGGTGACGTGATATTTGTCCACCATGTTTTGAATGTACATCTCCTGGATGTCCTTGGGATAGGCCTTGAAAACGGCCCAGGGAATGGGCTCGTTGAGCTTATACTCCATAACTTGACCGCACCTCTCTTTCCATTGCTTTTCGGTCATATGGTCTGTGGGGAGAGAGCAGCGCTTGCTCTTGCTCCCGTTCTTTTTATGCCGGGCATTGCTTGCCAGACGTTTGCGCTCCCGCACCTCGGCGTCGAAGGCATTCATAGCCAGACCTCCTTTCTGATTTTACAGCAGGTTATTTCCCACGGGGAGTTCCTCCAACTTCTCCGGATCAAAGGGTTCGTAGATGATCTGCGCAGGGCAGTACTGCATCCTCCCGCCCAGGAAGTAGGCGTCCCACAGATCATCCTGCCCCTCCCCAACGCCGTGGAGGCAGAAGAGGACGTTGGGAAACTGCCTGGAGAGATCGCACATGTCCTCGCGGTAGTCATACCACTTGGCACAGGCATACCACTCGGCGTCCCATTCCGTTTCGAACACATTCCAACCATCCACGACTTGGCGGATTTTCTCTAAGACCTCTGCCGGTACCTGGGTCGACAAAGACAATGTGTAATCGGTGTAGTACCCCATAAAAATCCTCCTTTTGGTATAGAGACATAGAAAAGCCCTCACCGTGGGGTGAGGGGAAAAAAGAAAAGCGGGAGCGAAATGCTACCGCAGCATAGACAGGGCGGAGACAAGGTAGGAAGCGAACTGTGAAAGGCCCTCCTTGGTGGTGGACTCGCAGAGGGAAACCCGGATGGAACTGCGGGCTTCGGCATCGGAAAACCCCAGCGCTTTCAGGACGTGGCTTGGGGCGACTTCGTGCGCGGAACAGGCGGAACCCGTGGAGACCATGACCCCAAAGTTGCTCAAGAGCAGAAGCAGAGACTCGGCATCCACTCCCGGGAAACGGAGGTTCAGAATCTTCGGGCTCTGGTGGCAGGGGTCCCCGTTGACCTGGAAGGGCACACCCAGCCGATGCAGCCGGGAGAGCAGGTGCTGGGAGAGATCCCGGAAGGTTTTCTGGTTGCGCTGGAACGCTTCGTCCGCCAGCTCTGCCGCCAGCCCCATGCCGGCGATCCCGGGGACATTCTCCGTGCCGGGCCGAAGGCCGCCCTCCTGACCGCCGCCCAGGAGCAGGGGAGAGAGGACCTCCTTTTGCTTTGCGTAAAGGAAACCCACCCCTTTCGGCCCGTGAAACTTGTGGGCGGAAACGGAGAGGAAGTCAATGCAGGAGAGGTTCACAGCCAGCTGCCCAAACCCCTGGACAAAGTCGGTGTGGAAGAGAACCCCGTGGTCCTTACAGCGCCTGCCGATTTCCTCCACGGGGTACTGGTTTCCGGTCTCGTTGTTGATGGCCATGACGGAGACCAGGCCGGTGCTCTCCCGGATGGCGCGCTCCACCGTTTCGGGAGACAAAGATCCATCCCGCTCCACGGGAAGATAGGTGACGGAAAACCCATGGGTTTCCAGAAACTCCATGGGAGCAAGAACGGAGGCGTGCTCCACCTGGGTGGTAATCAGGTGGGTCTTGCCTTGCTTTTTCAGGAAGGACGCCAGCCCGAGGATGGTAAGATTGTTGGACTCCGTGCCACCGGAGGTGAACACAATCTGCTCGGGGTAGGCACCGATGGCTGTGGCACACCGCTCCCGGGCCAGCTGCATCAGGTCCCTGGCCTGGAGGCCGGCCTGGTGAACGGAAGCGGGATTGGCGTAAAGCTCGGAAAACGCCCGGTTCATTTCCCGGAGAACGGCCCGAGACACCCGGGTGGTGGCGGCGTTGTCTAAATAAATCATAACGGTGGACCTCCTTTTGTTTTTTAACAGGGGGCAAAGCACCCCGGTGACCCATTGCAAGTTACGTCATTACGTGCTATAGCAGGAACGCGATTCACCATGAGAGCCCGAACATGAAGCGGATGGTTTGAGCACTGGACCTGAAACTTCTGGTTCGGAAAGGAGTGGTTTATGGTTGAAACGCTTGTTTTGAGCATCGTGGGCGGCATTGCCGCCTGCGCCGCTTGGGACGGCATGAAAGCCGTAATGCGCAGAAAGAAAAAGCGCTGAGTCGCCGGGGTGCTTTGCACCCCGTTATCTTTTGCGATATGACAAGAATCCTATTGACGGATCGAACTTCATACGATACAATTTCTCTATACTTTACTACGATGAAAGGTTGTGACTGCCGTGGCAAGAATCATTCGTCCTCTGGAGGAGCGCATTGCCGAGATCGACTTAAAGATTGAAAAGAAAAAAGCAGAGCTGGCTATACTGGAAGCTAAGAAGCAAAAGATGCTGCATCCGAAAAGTATGCGCTCGGTGATGAATGCTGCGAAGGAAGCCGGCATGACGCCGGATGAGATCGCAGAAAAATTGGGTTTGGATCTGTAAAACAGGCCAATGAAAAAGAATGACTAAGAAGCACCGAAGGGATGCCTCTTAGTCATTTTTTGTAGTTTGGTTTTATGAAAACAGAGCTATCATCATCCACGCAGCTTCTGACACAGCGCCTGGAACAGCGCCAAATGGTGCCCCTGAATTCTCTGGAACACCTCTCCGGCAGTGGCGTCGTCATAGAGGTGGGAGGTGAGGTTGCGATCCTCCAACAACCGGAGCCAGCCGTCCTGATCGGCGATGAGGCCGTCGCTGTAAGCCTGGCGCATGGTGCTCTTGGGGCTGTTGATCTCAGTATATCCCTGATCCAGGAGATACTCCCGGGCGGCCTTCCAGGCCAGCTCTGTGCAGAATTCGAACCGCTGGATCACGCCGTCCCGCACCACGGTGGAGGGAGCTGCGGTGTATTCCGAGATGGCTTCCTCCAAACGGGCCAGGGCATCCGCCAGCTTATCCCGTTTCTCTTTCGCTTTGTCCATAAGGGTGACACCGTCCTTCGCAATATTTTCCAGAAGCGCTTGAGATGTGGCAGGGGAGACGTGAACCAGATCAAAGGCCAACAGAGTTGGCAAATCCTCTAGCGCCGCCCAGAAGCGACTGCGGCTGCCCTCTGGCATTCCATAGATTGCCAGGTCGATGTCGCTGGAGGGGCGGTGATCTCCCCGGGCCCGAGAGCCGAAGAGCACCAGCTTCTGGGCACCATATTGGGCGGCCAGCTCAGCCAGCCGAGCATAGAGATCAGATGGATGGTCCATGGCGGTGCCTCCTTCGTTTTTATGCTTAAATTATACCGGATTCCGCTTGGAAATCAAGACGGAATATTCTCAGGCAGACGGCTCGTCCCGATAGAGACGGTCTTTCTCTGGCTGCGCCAGATCAATCTCGTAGACCATCTCCTCCAAATTGTAGTTACGCTGTTCCTCTCCTTCAAAATAGCGGCGGCCAACGATGTCCCAGCCCTGAATGATGTAGACGCCATTGTCGTAGTTGTCGCAATCCAGGCTGCAGCAACGGTCGATGCCAATGCTGAGGGCCCCGCCGAAGAAGTTGGCGATGACCTGGCAGAGGCGGGCCCAGCCATAGTTGTCCTGATCTGGCGGACGAAACCCACGGCGTTTGCAGTAGGCTAAAAAAGCCTCCACGCTGTCTCGGCCGCCATTCCAGTGGAGGTAGATGCCGATGTCGTTGGAGGCCTTTGGGTCGTTGGATTGGCTTGCGGTGATGACAGCTCTGTTTCCCATAGATACACTCCTTTCTGTTAAACGGTTGGGACCGGCCATGGGAGACCAAAATCGGACCGCTTGATCTTGCACTGGGGCACCCCATCCCGCCAGAACACCAGACCCTCGATGGGATGGGCGGCAAGGTAAGACCGGATGCCGTCGAAGGTGCGTGGGACGGAGACCACCACGTCCCCGTGGCGGTACAGCTTGTCCTGGGAGAGGTGGTAGGGGTTGCCCTGGAAGTGAGGACCCACGGCCTCGTAAGTGCCCTGGGTGAGGGGTGTCTCATGGGCGCTCTGTGCATATTCCAGGGCGGCGAGGAACCACCGGTCTGCTGGATTATGCTCGTCCACCAGCACCCAGTGGGGCCAGTGCCCGGTGACCGGGTCCGGCGGGCAGCAGGGAAGGGCACCCTGGGGCGGACGCTTGCCTCGCTTGGCGTCGTAGCGTTTGTAAAACTGCCCATTCAGGATGGCACAGCAGGCACCGTCGTACTTCACAGTGGCCTCTCCCAGACCATCGAAGACCCATTCCATGCCGGGGATGGGGTTCTCCGTGATGCCCACCAACTTGTGATCCTGAAAGACACGCGCAAACAGCGTGGGAATTTTCTGCATGATGTTCAGCTCCTTTCTGTCTGGCAGACTGGGAAGACGCCGCCTGCAGAAAGCAGGGAAAGATAGTCCTCCTGGTTTACGTCGGAGAGTTTTCCAGCCTGCAGGTCATCTGCAATGCGGCGGAGTAGGGGATATAGGATGGTGTCAAGTTTCTCCTTCGTTTCTGAAGCCATATATTTTGCGGCTTCGACGGAGACGGATAGGTCCGCGAGTAGGGGCTCAAGATGATCGACCCGATTGATCGGGATAGATGAAAAGACCAGTGACTCCAGGTTAAAAATTTTGCTCTCAACTTCTTCCCTAGTCATGGAAGAGCACCTCCTTTTCCTGTTTGATGCGCTCCTCCAGCAGGGAAAGGAAGAGCTTGTGATATTCCTCGGCCTCCCCGTGACGGAGGGAGCACAAGTGCCCCCGGGACCACCGAGAGGCCAGGGAGCGGGCTCTTTGCAGCGTCACAGAAGCACCTCCTCCGGATCCTCCGGAAGGAAGCGCCAGTGGGTGACGATGACGTCCTCGATCTGCCAGCCGCTTGCGCGGGCATAGGGGAGAACCATCTGGGCAGAGCCATAATCCCCGTTGTGCTGGGGAAAAATCACATGGCAGAGAAACTGACCATCGTTCCTTTTACACTCCTCTTCGGTGGGGAGGACTTTGGAAACGGAAAACCAAGCGCTCATAGCAACTCCTTTCTTTGACTTTGGCAGGGGAGGATGGTGTGGGTACACCACACCGTATTTAGCGACGTCAAACAACATGGCGCACCTCAGGTTCCGTAGCGGACATAGGTTGCATAGCCCCAGGCGTTGAGTTCCTCTGCCACGGCCCGGGCTCCCGACTCCTGGGAGAAGGCACCCACCTGGACCCGATACAGGCGGCTGCCGGCGTCGTAGGAGAGGAAGGCTTTGGTGTAATCCACCAGACCGACGCCCAGGGAGCGGACGGTGGCCAGGTACTTCTCGGCGTTTTCCTTCACGGAGAAAGCCCCCAGAGAGACCCGCCAGTATGCTTTGGACTCCGGCTGCGGTTCCGGATTCGCCGGCTCCATGTCCTTGAGGTAGACGGCGATGACGTTGTCCACCGGGCGAAGCCAGGAACCCTGGCCGCCCTCGGAGACCCGCTTGCCCTCCACGGCCAGGTAGGCACTGCCGCCGCCGTCCAGGTTGGCTGCCCACTGGACGGCGTTTCCCTGCTGCTTCAGGTGCTCTGCCAGAAGCGCCTGCAAGTGGGAGAGCAGGCAGCCGGAACCCTCCACCAGGAGGAAAAAGTACCAGTCCTCTGCCTCGGCGGAGGTATACTGCCCAAACACCATGCGCTGGGCGGCGTAGCTGATGTCGGCATACCCCGAGACATCCTGCCGCTCCCCATTGAGAAAGAGCATGGGATAGGCGGAGAGGAAGTCCCGCCAGGAAAGCAGGCGGTTGCCCACCTTGGGCAGGCCATCCCGCGACCCTGAGATGACCCCGAAACCCAGGGCGGTGCGCGGGTCGGGGTCCTCAGAGTAGGTCACCGTTTGAGAGACCACGTTCATGATGGAAGCGCCGGAACTGGTCTCAAAGAAGGAACCGTTGGAGAGGAAATCCGGGACCTCCGGGAAGGTAGAGAGCATCCGCTCTGGGCTTAACTTGGGCTGGGTACACATGACCACACGAAAGTCCGCCAGCTCGCCGGCCGGAAAAGCGGCCAGGGTGACGGGACAGCCGTAGGCGGTAAAGGTTTCATAGAAAGCCCGGGAATTTGGGCGGTTGAGTTTTTGCATCATTGGATGAGATCTCCTTTTTCGTAGGCAGGAAAACATGGGTGCGAGGACTCCTTTCCTTGTTCTGGTGAACGGAACACCACCAGCATACTGGGGAACGGGGCGTTCATCGGTTTTCCGTTCCGGTCGAGAATGGGCTGACCGCCCAGCTCGAAGGCAAGGCGGCCGGGGAGAAACCGGATCTCCGCTTTGCCGTAGATGTACTGATGGAAGCTCTTTCGGTCCGTGCGGGCGGGAATGAGGAGAACCACGGTGGTGCCGGGTTTTCTGGATTCCTCAAAACACTTCTTTGTCCAGAGGCCAGTCTCTACATTGCCGTAGGGCGGATTACACCACACGACTGCCCCCCCCCAGTCCTGAGACAGGCCGTCCTCTTCCTCCGTGAAATAGCGAGGACATTTGTGGTTCTGGTGGGAGGCCGCTGCGTCCAGGGTAAAATGAAACTCCGCATCCAGTTCCTCGAAGAACTTCTGCGGAGTTTCCCAGACTTTTTTATCGCTGCTGAATAGGACGTTTTGGTTCATTGGATCTCCTTTCCTGGAAAACGGTTGCTATGCTGCCTCCTGCTCACCGAGGGAGGCCTTCGTGATGGGGATGTACTGGAACTGGTCATAAATGTTGGGGGTAAATATGCCCAGCCAGAAATCTCTCTGGAGCGACTTATTCCGGGCAAGGTCCTCGTTCCACTCCTGGACCTGGGCGTAAAACGCCTGACGGCCCACTTCGTTCTCGTTGGTGTAGAAGCCCTCCTCCAGCTGGGTGGTAAGGGAATGGTATGTCTGTTCCATTTCGGCGACCTCACTCTTGGCGGTGAGCTGCACGGCTATCATTTGACACGAGCAGAGGGCGACGGCGAAAAGAAACAGAAGAAAAACAACGAAGGAAAGACAGCTGGCGGCGCTCCGCCACCCATAGTCTTTTTCTCTCCATTTGAGGAAAAAGAAATAGGCTGTCACACAGACAGCCACAAGCAGGAAATACAACATAGACTGGAAGCCCTCCTTTTAAGCTTCATACCCAGCGGTGACACCCCAGCGACGCCAGCGACGCTCGCCGGGAACCAGGCCGGTGCAGAGCAGCTCGCCTTGGTTGGGCGTCTCATAGAGGAGATACAGGGGATGGCCCGGAAAGTGCATCCGGAGGACCTCCCGAATCTCCCAAAGGGTCAGGGAACGGGAGCCGTCCTGGTGCAGCGTCCAGGAAAGCCAGGGGGTGAGGATGCGGCACAGCCCATCTTCATCCCGATAGTACAGCTGAACCAGGTGGGTGTCGTCCTTGATGATGGCGGTATTGTCGTCGATGATTTCTTTCATGAAAATGCCTCCTTATTCTAACGGTGTGTTCCAGCACGCCTCACAGGATGAAGACCGTTCGCAGCCGGGTGCGGCGTAGCCCAGGGACATGGGGCAAAAATCGGGCGTCCCGTCGTCTTCCAAAATGGCTTCAGGATACTTTTCCAAAAGGTCTTTCAAGATTGTTTTCTGCGGGTGTTCTTTGGACCATTGTTCTACGACGGACACGATGTCTTCCTCTTTACCTTTCATAAAATTTAAGTGATTGCAACCAGTCATGTCCCTAAGAGGACACCCACGGCACTCTATCTGAAGAAGCTTGTCACACATCCTGTTCCGCTCTTTGATGAATTGAACAGCATCCATTATCGTTCCTCCTCTGCGAGTGGTTGCTGGTGTCCTCATCTCCCTCCGGCGGGCGACGGTAGGCAAGCCATGAGCTACCATACTTTTCAACTGCTAGTTCTTTTCCATCAATGAATTTAATACTTGGGATTACCTCTTTCATGCCTGCGCATGGTACATCGTAGGCGATGACTATCTCGCCTATCCCATTCGGGATATTCCATTCGGATATGCGGTAAAATTCCGAAATGATGTACACCGGCTCCCCATCCATCTCCCGCAACTCCTCGATGGTCAGCGGCTCGTTCTGCGGGGTGAGGGTGGGCATTTTATACCACGGCTTGAAACTTTGGATTTTCTTCAGCAAATTTTCTGGATGTCCATCAAAGCAGATTGCTCGGTCATCAATGTAGGCGATAGCAGGCGGCTTTTCTTTGCAAACCTTGTCTATGTACTCACTCAGCCCGTTATTATATAACCATGCCTCGATTGCTCCCTTCCCTTTTGCGGTTGCGCATCTTGTGGATACCACCACAACCTCATACCCTGCGTTATGGATCTCTCTCATGGATTCTCGGATGCCAGGGACCGGCGGATCTGGAATGGTAGTCTCTCCCTGCCATCCGCTTGTATAGGAGTGAATTACTCCATCGAAATCAAACACCACGGTCTTTGCCACCTTTTAGTGCCTCCTTTGGTTCAAAATAGCTACAATAATCATTTGGCGACGTGAATCTGTAGAATCCGACTTCGGGATTGCTCCACTCATGGCAATGGCAAACATAATTGTTTAGATTTTTTCTTCCCGCAGAATATTCTTCGTCCCAGTTATCACAATCTTTGCAGCAGCCGGGGGTGAGGGTGTGCTGCTCTGCCTCCAAAATATCCTGCAACTCTGATAAGCACCACTGCACGTCGTTGTTTGCAATCACGCGATCAACAAGATTGTCATCGTTCAGTGTGTTCAGCTCACGCACCAAATCCAACAGGTCGTTACTCACCGTCCACCGCCTCCTTCCCTTGGTCAATATCTTGGTACAGCTCTGCTCCAACTCGCTCCAAAACAGCTCTTTTCCCTTCTTTGTTTGTTGAGTTCCAGTATTCTACAGCATCGTCACAGGTTAGTACTAAATTCGCAACTGTAGCGCCACACTCGGAACATTCCAGCCGTTTCAGCAGTATATAAATCCCGTCCGGGTCTTTTGTACTTCCTGGGATGGCATAATATACAAATCGCGGAGCGCCATTACATACAGGGCATCGTTTAGCTTTCACCTTTGCACGCCTCCTTCCACCTCTCCAGCATCATGTCCACGGCCTCGTCTGTCATGGGATTCTTTTTCGCTTCTGCCCATTGACAATCCTCCATACATACGCGGGGTCAATCCCGTATTTCTTTCCGAGCGCCATAGTGCTGTGCTCGCGGCTGTAAGGCACATACTCTGATCTAATTGCCGCAACAATTTCAGGCGTAGCTTTCTTTGCCCGCTCTCCAAACAGTCCCGTTTCCACGGCGTGGATCACATTCCCTTGATGTGTAACCCATTCAAGATTTTCCACGCAGTTGTTCTTTTTATTTCCGTCTTTGTGATTAACCTCCGGGAGATTTAACGGATTCGGAATAAACGCCTCAGCAACAATCCTGTGAACACGAGCCATCCCAGACTTCCCAAACTTAACTCGCTCATACCCACGCGAATCATCGCATTTTGAAAGGGTAATTCCATCTATCATGCAATCTCTTCCAAGTCTGTCTGTATAAGTGCGCGGCACGGACATAACATTTCCCTTGTTGCTGACTATGTACTTCCCTTCGTAACCTTTTACAGGTCTCCACTGTTCAGCCGTTTTTGCTCATCTCCAATCTTTCAGCGAACGAGCAATAATCGTCATTGTCTGGTGTTTCATCCTTCGCCCACCTGCACTCCGGGTGAGGATAACCACCGTTGTTTCCTTGCCAATACCGGCAGTCCTTGCACAGTACCACCTGCTCCCTGGTTGGGGTGCGGAGGGCGGAAACAGCAAGGTCAACCGCTTCTCTAAGAGCTGAAGACATCACAAAGAATTTGTCCCCATCATTTTCTTTCACTACGATATAATCATCGGCTCTGCGAATAATTTTCATCGCTTCTTTTCGTGTCATGCTCATGGCTTCATAACCCCGCTCTAATATTCCAGGCAAGACGAGCTTCAACGGCTCCGTTATTTTGGATGATAATGACTCCTTTGTCATCCTGAAATATATTGCTTTCGTAAATATTATTATTGACGCAACCTTTTGGACACTCAACTGTCCACTTGTCTCTAATTGTGGCCGGGTTTGAGGCGTATGAGCTGCAAACCCTGCGCAGTGCAACTTCTCTTCCACAAAACGGGCAAGGTAACAAAACACCCTGTTCCGTTAACCTCTTTGCCGCCTCATGATCGCCTAGCATGGCAGCTCTAATATCATTGTCATTGTTCATGGTGTTTCCTCCTCCCTTGGCTCAAAATAGCTGCAAAAATCATCCGGCTTTGTATACTGTGTACAACCATCTTCGCTAGTCCAATGGGCGCAGGAACAAACATAATTCTTGAGGTCCTTATGACCTGCATGGTCCCAGGTGTTCCAGTAATCGCAGTTTTTGCAGCATTTTTCAGTACAAAGTAATGAATGAATATATCTGCTCAGGTCCATAAATTCACCATAAGATAAACCGATATATTTTTCATCTCCGACCATGTATTTATACAACTTCTCGTAGCTTGCGATGGCTTCTTCCCGTGCCATACTCATGTCTTATTCTCCTCTGTCAAAACGGTATTTCAAGCGAGACACAGCCAGGGCAGGAGCTTCCCTTTATTCTAACCGGGCCAACCTTCCTGCGCTCATGGCAGGTGAATCGCACCCATACTATAGCATGTATACTGCCCCTTCACAATGGGTTTGCCCCTGTTTCAAAAAAACACACAAAGAAGTCCGCCGTTATGATTTACCAAGCGGTATCTGCCATACCATAGTAGCTCTAACGCCGTTGTTCATTGGATGCGCCCCGTTTCAGGGTTCAGGAGAACCTCCCGCCTGGTCAGGTAATGGCAGATTCCAGGCTCATGCGTCCCCCTCTCTTTCCGGAGGCTTGGGGAGCAGCATCCAATGGGAGACTCGCCATGGACAGATGCGATCCATCCATCGCCACCGCCGGACTGTTTTCCCACGAATACACGCCACCTGCCACTCAAGGGGAGTAACACCGCCGAACCTTCCCGGGATGTCTGTCATGCAGATGAAAGACAAACCGTCTGCGCTGTCTGGCGGAAGCGCATCCTCCACCGATATCCACTCGCTCTGCCGGATGAAGGTGGGCAGGGTCTGCGCCCATTCCAAAACGGAATCCACACCGGCGAGAAAATGGGCGTTGGCTTCTTCCTCATCGCAGAGGGTGCTGCCGCTCCTGAGCGGATATTGCAAAAGTTTGTCTAAGTCAATCAGTCTCATCGTCTGCCTCCTCCTTTTCTTTTTTCCACTTCTCGAAATCAGCTCTATTGTTGCGGTAGTTCACAATATCCTTCTCTGCTTTGAAAATTCCTCGCCACTTCCTGCTGGCATCCATCCATGCGTTCCCAGTGAGCCAGGCCATGAGTGCAAGACCTATCGCTCCGCCAAAGGCACACACGATAAGCCCAATCCACCACAAGACTTCATCGAACATCGTCTAACGCCTCCTTCTGACGCCTCTGAAATTTGGATCCAAACTCAATCAATCCAGAATGTGGCGACCTCGGCCAGCTCTGGGTCAGTCTGGCGGAGGTCCTCCCAGGCGCGGAGAATGTTCAGGAAAAAGCGAATGGTGCCCGCCACCGTACCCCAGCCGTTGGGTGCCTCGTACTGCTTGTACTCCTGGCCGTTTCTTTGCAGCTCGGACAGGCCGTTCAGAATAGAGGGGATGATGTCCTTGACGAAACCGTTGTTGGCCTCGTTCTCCCAGGGCAGGCCGGTGGAGCGGGTGATGATTTCCCGCACGTTCCAGGTGATATTGGCGTCGCAGTAACCGGTGTCGAGATAGCGGTCTGTGCCCTCCACCTTGACCCGGAAGGAAATGTCGTAGCTCATGGGGTGCCTCCTTTCTGGGTTTGACCGCTTCCCCAGTGGGTTTGGACAAACTGTTCCGCCACCCGGAAAGGGACGTCTCCCATATCCTTCACAAACTCCATCTCACTGGAATCAAACTGCTCGAAGAAACACTCGGCGATGATCTGCAGTGCGCCAGCGAAACCATAGTCGGCTACCATGCACTCCAGGGAAGGATAGTAGCCACTGATGGCGTCGAGAAGTTCCTGAATGGTATAGTCGAACAGGTCCACCACACCGCAGCAGACGGCAAGGCCGGACCAGAGGCTGCGTACCTCGACAAAGTGAAAGGTGTGGTCGTTCTCCACCCGACAGTACTGGGCAGAATCCGGGTCGGTACAGAACCAATGCCCTTGGGTGTATTCGGTTGGTATCATGAAAGCCCTCCTTTACAAATGAGAAAAGCCCCGCAGAGTATTTCTGCGGGGTATGCTGAAACATCCCCTCTGAGACACAGCCCGGCGGGGGATTTTGTGCGTACCATACAGTTCTGGGACGCCAATATTGGCGCATATGGATATTGAAAAGACGCTAATATTGGCGTATTATGGACACAACAAAAGAATACCCTTGAAAGAGCTGACGAGGAGGAACACCATGAGCAACAAAACCAACCCTCTGAAAAGAGCCCGCACCAAAGCCGGCCACACCCAGAAATGGCTGGCGATCAACGCCCAAGTCCCCACGCGGAGCATTCAAAAAGCAGAGCGGGGAGAAATCTCTCTGGAAAATATGACGGCCCGGAACATCCTCGCTATGGCGAAGGCGTTGGAGGTGGATCCATACATCCTGGTGTACGGAAAACCGGCGGAGGAAGTTGACCTCAGCGAACTGCCGAGCGAGGAGATCAACGAGATCAACGAGATCAACGGAGTGACATTCCGCCCGTTCCCCATTAGATGAGAAAGAGGACTGATTTCACGCCACTCGTGGGCTTGGTCTTCCCAGCATATCTTGGTCTTGCCGATTATGGATAAAAGGGAGTCCCGATTTGGGCATGGAAAAGAGCGGTTTCTTTTAGAAGAAACCGCTCTTCCAATCCTATGATTCCGATAGAAACGAGATCATAGCGTCATCTGCTATGACCTATTTGCTGGCGATGGAAAGGTATTCGTCCAAACGAATTTCCTCCAGCACAGAAACCATTTCCGCAAAGGGGCTCAGATCCCCGCCTACAGCATACGCCTCCAGCGCATCAAAGTATTCCAGCCGGTTCTCCTTTGCGATGGACACAGGAAGAAAGCCCGCAGACATAAGCTGGTAGTTCATCAGCATACGGGACGTTCTTCCATTCCCATCTACAAAGGGATGGATCTTTACAAACTCGGCGTGCGTCCATGCTGCAAGCTCGATGGGATTCAGGTCCGTTCGGTACGGCAAGCCGGCAAAGAAATGTTTGACTTGCCGAAACATTTCATTGGGAGTTGGAGGCCTGAAGCCTGCGCCGGAGATGCGGACTTCCACGCTGCGGTACACGCCGCCCACAAGGATGTTTTCCATCAGCAGTGCGTGGATCTCTTTGGTGATCGCCTCATTCAGAGGCTTTCCTTCCGCAACACATTTTTTGACGAATGCGAATGCCTTTGCGTGGTTCGTCACCTCGTAGATTTCCCGGAGTGTCTTGCCGCCCACAGAAAGACCATCTTCCAGGATTGCCTTCGTCTGGATGAGCGTCAGGGTGTTCCCTTCGATGGCGGTGGAGTTGTGGGCATATTCCACGTCAAAACTTTTTTCAAAGCTCTCCAGCGCTTCCTTCTGGATGCTGCCTCTCATCTTAGAAAGTTGCTCTTTCTTATGAGAAAGAATATCGTAGTCCATACCGGCTCACCTCTCTTTCACATTATACCCTCAAGGGATCCAATCATCAATATCTTTGTGCAGATTATGCTATGTTGGACGCGAAGATGGCTATGGTTTTGCGAAGGATGCGGTTCTCCTCCTCCAGCTGGGCGCAGCGGGCGGAAAGTAAGTCGGTACTGGGCGTGGAGAGCGGTTTGGGCTCTGGGCGGCGAAGCTCCACAGAAGCGGGACCGGAGGTGGTGGTGTGGGAGGGCGCAAGGTCCAACCCCTGGGACACGGCCTCCCCATACTTGCAGACCCAGTCCCTGACCGTTGTGCAGTGGACGCCGTACCGCCGGCCGACATCCTGCGCCCGTTCCCCAGACAGGACAAGGCGAACGCACTGGATCTTAAACGACTTCTCATAGATTGGGTGCGCGGGACGGGGGTGAATATACTCCCCACCGCGCTCCATCTCCTGCTGGACTTCCTCGCGGCATTCCCGCAGGAAGCAATCCATGGTGCTTCGCGTGACGCTGTACTTTTCGCAGACGTCCGCCTTCTTCTCCCCGCCCAGAAACTCCCGCACGGCACGGTGCTTGAAGGCCAGGGAGTACCGAACGGGGTGCTTTGCAGTGCTGGTGGGAAAAGGGGTGGAGGGACGGACGGTCTCTTTTACGTTGGTAGAGGTTCTGTTTGTCATAAGAAAGCATCTCCTTTTTTTATATTGCCTCGCCAAATGGCGTTGGGCGCATGGGAGTGTTGTTCAGTATTCTTATGATCCTTCCTTCCCAGGGGGATGTTGATGGTGCGGAGAAGCTCCCGCGATCTGCCCGGGGCGGGTTTTTGTTTGTTGAACCCGCCTCCCGGGCGCAGGGGAGAGATGACCTTTGTGAAACTCTGGCGGACCGCGCAGAGGGCTGCGGTGGTGACGCAGACATTGGCATCGCGGGAGAGATGCCGGCTTATGCGCCGGCTAGGAGAACGGAGGTGAGATGGGACTCAAACGCCAGCTGCTCGTTTCGCTGGACCTTGCGGGCCTCGGTGAGTTCCTGAAGTTCCTCGGGGTCGAGAAGGTCCTCCGGCGCTTCGAAGAACCCGTCGTCGTCCAGTTCCCGAAAAAGGTCATCCTTCAGGTCATTGAAGTCATAATCGCCGAGGCCCTCGATGTCGCCGTAGCAGTCGATGCGGTACCAGTCGTAGCCGGTGGGAACGTCGTCCAGGAAACGATAGAGGTCACGCCAGTCGTCATAATCTCTGATCTGTTCGTTGATCCAGTCGTCCAGGGCGTCCTCGGAGTAGATGTCTTCGATGAAACTGTCGTAGCCATTTTCCCAACAAAAGCTGCACAGATCGGACATGTCAATGATGTCGTCCAGAAATTCCTGTCTTGTCATGGGGCGTTCTCCTTTCTGAATCAAAACTAGCGAAGGTTCCGCCGAGAAAATGGAAGATCAGCGGAACCCTCACCGCGTGCGAATGGCCGGAGCGCTGGGACTCGAACCCAGGACCTCCTGCTCCCAAAGCAGGCGCGCTTCCAACTGCGCAACGCCCCGTGGAGCTGACACTCGGACTTGAACCGAGAACCGGTTGCTTACAAAACAACTGCTCTGCCAAATTGAGCTATGCCAGCGCGCGCCCCGTCTGTCCGGGATGTCAAGCGTCTTTCCGCTTTGTCCGTTAGATGGAAACCCACTCGCCGGCCGGCGACCGCAGCGGAAACCCAAAACCCACGCTGCAGGGGAGGACGGGAGGCCGCATCCCAAAGGCCTCCCGATGGGTTTTTGGCGGCACACCCCGTCGGGATGGTGGGGTGAACTTTCACGGCATTCCAGCCGACCGCCTGATGGGACCCCCTGGACGGACTTGAACCGGCACCTTTGCCCGGATGCTCGGGCCGCTCTACCGGCCTGCTCGGCACTGTTAAGCTACAGGAGGAGGTGAAAAACGCCTGGCCTTGGTTACTGTTGTCCCGTTTGACTTCCCCGCTGGGATGCACCAGGCGTGTGGTGGTCCCCCTCCGACTTGAACGGAGATCTGCCCAGTTATGAGCTGGGGGTCCTGACCGATTGGACGAGGGAACCGAGGGGCCCGTCTTTCCGGGCTGTCACCTGTCTTTCCAGGTCGTAGAACCCCGCATGGGAATCGAACCCATCCGCGCAAAAAAAAAGGAGATACACAATGGAGAAAACAGGCGGATGGAACCCAAAGCAAAAAGAGGAGATTTTCCATGAAGAAGCAGAAAAACATGATGCAGCGGGCCGCTGCGTGCTATGCCGAGAACTTCCAACTTCCGGTTCTATCCATTCCGGTGAAAGCGCAGCCTTACTTTTGGGAACCATCCTTGGAGGTAAAAATGGTTATGACACGAGGGTGCCGCGCGGCTCCAAAGGCGGGACATGTAAAAACGGTAACTATGATTTTTATCATATTAGCCATACTGACATAGGGGTTTTTAACGGCGTGACCACGGGACGAAGAGACCTCGTCTCAATCAAAACGGGGCAGTTCGTCCCGTGGTTTGGGGCTCAGGCAGGGGGACGCTGGTCGGCCTTGAGGGCGGCCAGGAGGTCGGTGTGATACTTCTGATTGTTATACTGGACGACCCGATCCACATAGGGCTTTTCCACCATGGCGTAATAACTCATGAGGCCGGAGAGGGTCTGGACATCGCGGAGGGGCCAGGGCTTGCCGTTCTGCCGGTCCAGCAGGTAGGAGCAGACCATGGCACGAAAGCGCTTCTTGTTCCGGTGGCCGATGGTGATCTGGTTGTCACGATTGAGCATGACGCCCAGGTTCCAGTTGCTGCCGGCACTGGAGCCGTAGCGGGTTTTCTCCGGCTTGATGACGAAGGGGGCAGAGAAGCTGCCCAGGGTCTCCCGAACCAGAGAGAGAACCTGCTCAGGAGAAAAGTCATACCGGCTGGAGATGAGCAAATCGTCGGCATAGCGGGTGTAGACGAAGCTCTTGCCGTGGAAGTTTCGCAGGGCGTTGCAGAGACGGTAGTCGATGGGGATCATCATGAGGTTGGTAAGCATGGGGGAGATGGGCGTGCCCTGGGGAAGCCCGCCGTGGAGGAAGCAGAGCTCCAGGGCACGCTCCAGGGCGGCACGGCCCCGGGGCGTCTGCGCCACAGAGGAGAAGGGAAAAATCTCCTCCAGCATGGACAGCAGGAAGGGGAGGGTGGTGGAGCCGAAGAAGTTGGAAAAGTCCACCTTCAAGAACCACCGGCTCTGGTTGCTCTGGTGCTTCCGCACGGCATCCACGGCGCAGCGGCCAGGGACATAGGCGAAGGCACTGGTGTGGAAGAGGGCGAAGAAGCGGGTCTCAAAGATGCCCTTGAGCATCCGAAGGGCGGACATCAACTCTGGGACGGGGACGTTGATCTCCCGGAGGCCGCCGGACTTTTTGGGGATGTGGAAGGTGTCGTAGAGACGCTCCCGGGGAACCTCGTAGAGGGCGCTGTGGTCTGCGGCAAACTGCTCCAGAAGCTGGGTGAGGGTCTCCGGCGAGGCCACGGTGCCCAGGCTGGGCGGGGGATTCTGGGAGAGGTAGGTGCGGGTGTTGGACTCTGCGTGGCGGATGACAAACTTGCTCAGGTCCACCGGGCCGGCCAGGATCTCCTCCAGGGAGAGCTGATGGACGGCAGGGGACTGCTTGACGGTGATGTATGGCATGGGATACCTCCTCTCTTGGGAATGGGTCTGTAATCTTAATTGCAGGTTTGGATCTTTCAGCTCTTCTTATTGTGCTAATTTTAGAAGTGATGACTCTCATACGAGCTTGTTCTCGACTGTGAGATGGGCATTGGTCTGGGCTCCTAATCGGTGTGGTCAGAAAGTCAAGGGGAATCCTTACGCATTCCGGTGAATCTTCACCTGGGGTCATAGATTTTTTTCCTTTCGGGCTTGCTGATCTGAATCGATTTCGATCTGGAATTAACGGCAGGCCATGCCACTCGTAGTCGTGCGATGGCAGGCAGCTGGAAGGCAGCCAAGCTCTTCGGGAGCCAAGTGTTCCGCCGGTTGACAACACGGCGGGCGTCTCTTCGGGAGAGGAAACGCTATGCATTACAGACTTGGTTTTCAGGCTGGGGGAGAACCCCCACGGCGGGCGGTCAGAAGGCGTCCACCGAGGGGGCGAAGGCGTCCACCAGAATGAGCTTTTTCAGGGGACCGCCCTTGACGAAGTTGATGAAGTTGGCCACACCCAGGCCCACCACCATGCGGACAGTGGGCACCACGGAGAGGGTGATGTTGCAGGCGGAAACCGGGGTCTCCTCGGCGGCCTCCTCGTGGGAGAAGGCCATGGTCTTGAGGAAGTTCTCCACGGACTTTTTGTCCGACCAGTCGGCGGCGTAATGCTGGGCGTCGGTGAGACGCATCCGGAAATCGAACATCCCCTTGACATAGGAGCTGCCCTGGCAGGCCTGGGCGATCTCCCGGCGCAGGTCGATGTTGTCCACACAGAGAAACACGTAGCCGGAAAGTTTCTGGCCGGTCCAGCCCTCGCGGACCAACTTGAGGCCACGGCCGATGTCGGGATTGATGGCGTGGAGCTGCTCGGCCATGGCATCCACCTTAAACTTGCCGATGTCGGTCTCCCGGAACATCTGGTTGGCGATGTTGTGGGCCTCCACCTTGTCGAAATCGTAGAGGGTGATCTTGGTGATGCCGAACCGGGCGAGATTCTCCGCCACGGTGGAGCCGATGGCTCCGCAGCCGATGACATGGACCCGGGCGGTGAGCATGTCAGGCTTGAAAAACTCATAGCTTTTGGAAAGATCCATGGAATACCTCCTGTCTTATCAATGCTTACGCTTCTTCCCGCTCTTCCCGGCGGTGGCAGGGGCGGGGTCGTCGTCCTCGTCGTCGTAATCCCCATAGCCGTAGCGGTAGGACTCCAGGGGGTCGTCCTCATACCCGTAGCCGTAGGGGATATCTGCCATAATACGGCCAGCCGTCGTAAGAACCATACCCGGGGGTGGTCTGCTTGGAAGGGGTTTTGGTCTTGGCGGCAGACTTGGCGGGGGCGGTGGTTTTTTTCTGGACCAGGGCGTCGGCCTCGTCCAGGAAGTCGTCCAGATCGGGGCAGACCACGTCGATGTCGGCGTCCTCATAGAGGGTATTGGAGGCCAAGTCATAGACCTTGATGGTGTGCTCCAGGCGCTTGTTCCAGATCATGAAAATGTAGAACATGTCGTCCTCCAACTGGGAGAGGATCTCCTCCTGGTGGGTGAGGTCCACGGTGGAGGGAGAGGTGCCCATGCTGACGTGGGAGTGCCCCTGCATCTTCAGGGTGTTGAAGACCTCGTCCTCCAACCCATAGAGCCACTCGGTGTACGCGGCCTGGTCGGTGTTGGCGTTGGTGCCATCCACCAGCTGGGGGTAGACCAGGATGTCCTGGATGATGAAGTGGAGTGGGTCCTCCGCATCCCGGGTGACGGTGCCGTGCCAGGCCACCTCACTGCTGAAGTGCTGCAGCAGGGAAACCATCTTGACGTAGGCCATGGGGGCAAACTCCAGGGTGACCACGTCGTCCTCCTTGGAGGACCAGACAAACTGCTTGGTGTAGGTGATCTTGCCGTCGGCCATTTTCAGGGAGCGGAGGGTCTTTTCAAAATCCTCCTGGATCTCCCGAAGGAAGGCTTCGGTGATTTTAATGGGTTTACTCATGCTCGGTCTCCTTTCTGCCTGATGATGCTCGTTACGGATCCTGTGGTTCGTGTTCCTGTTCCTCCAGCCAGAGAATGGCGTCCATGGGGGTGACCCGGGTGCCGTCGGGCAGCTCCAGCCACAACCCGGCATGTTCCGAATGGAGGGACTCCATCAATTCCTCCCCCACGGTGGAGTCGGTGAAGTTCATATTTCTTGCGGCGGCAACGCAGGCCTCCACCGCCAGGATGTAGTCACGGCGGCGCAGGGCGTCCAAAATCTCCAGCTCGTTGCTGCCCAGGCAGCTGTGATAATGCAGGTGCGGATTGGGCAGACAGCCGGAAAACTCCGGGGGATAGGAGAAATTCCTCAGGGCGGACACGTGGAAGCTGCCGGCGTCCAGGTCAAAGGCCGCGCAGGTGTGAACCTTGATGCGGCCGTCCTGGAAGATGGCACGAAGCAGCTTCTCTGTGCGCTCGTGGGTCATCTCCGGGTTGTCGTAGTGGTCGGAATCCTTGTAGTAGAAATAACTATCGGGGTTGTCGGCGATGGACTCAAACGCGTCGGGGTCGTAATTGTCCAGATAACCGGAAACCACGAAGCGAAGCTTGGTCCCGTCCACGGAGAGGAAGTGCAGGGATTGGTTGCAGAGGAAGTAGTCCATGATCTCGGAGGCACCGGGCTCCTGGGCGCGGCGAATTTTTTCCCGGAGCCCGGACTCGCGGATGACCAAGTTCTCCCGCTCCCGAAGGCGCTGGGCGAAACGGTCGCGCAGGGCGGCCAGGTCGGCATCCCGCTGGGCGATTTCCTGGGAGAGGTTTTCCAGCTCCTGCTTTTCAAACCTTGCCTCAAACCCGGCCAGGCCGTCCCGGATGCGCAGGGAGCGAATGTCGTACTGCTTGGAAAGCTCCTCCACCGCAACCTGGTAGGCATCGGGGGTGCGCCGGGTCAGAGAGAGGAGCAGGTCCAGCTCCGCTTTGGAGAGGGGATGGTCCCGGAAATACCAGGGGAGCAGACGGGGGAGCAGGGACTGAACCAGATGCCACTTGGCGGTATTCAGCCCCTCCGCAAAAACCCAGGCGACCCGGCGTGCCTCGTCCACCGCCACCAGGGAGAGCACCCCCTTCTGGCTGAGGAAGAGGGAGACGTCCTCCAGCTCCCGAGCCCCTTCCGGCAGGCCGCCGGGTTCCCGAAGGCGGCGGAAAACCGCCTCCGCCGTTTCCTGGGATATTCCGCTTAGATTGCAGATGCGGATGCCGGGGTGCTCCGCGTCCCGGGAAAACAGCTGCTGCGGATCCTCCAGGGAATCTATCCCAACAGAGACCAGCGTTTCCAAAAACTTCTCCTCCTCCGGGAGGCGGCTGGGCAAGAGAGCCCGGACGGTGGCCAGGAAAGTCTGGTCCCCGTTGAAATCATCGCAACGTATGTTGGGGAACATGGCCTCCACCAGACCGGAGGCCAGGGTGAGATTGCTCAGTCTACTGGCAAACATGAATCACTGCACTCCTTTCTTCTTGGCATGAAAAAGCCCTCCGGCATTTGCCGGAGGGCTTACGTTGGCTGGGGAGAGACCTCAGCGATAGAAAAACTGATCCAGGTCGAGGGAAAACGCGGGGGCCAGGCGGACGAGCATCTCCAGGAAAGCGTTGTCGGCCTTCACCACGTTGAGCAGGAAGCAGCGCTCGGTGATGCCGAAGTCGGCGAAGGTCTTGTCCAGGTCGCCGGGACCCAGGGGAGCACCGTCCAGATGCATGAGACCTCTGGTATAGTCGATGCCGTACTGCTCCAGAGCGGAACGGAGGGTGGTGTTCTCGTCCAGCAGGGCGGACTCGCGCTTGACGTTATTACCAATCATAACCTTAATCATAAGAAATCTCCTTTTCTATGTCATTGATATGGGGGTGTTCCTGAAAGGGGCGAGGCGGGGAAACCTCCCCGCCTCGGGGCGGCGGTCAGCCCACGGAGATGTTGCGGAGAACCTCGGCGCGCTCGGCCTCCACCCGGCGCAGGGCCTCGGGGATCTGGGCCTCCACCTGGTTCAGCTTCATGACGGCGTAGCCAACCTGATCGGCGGCGTACTCCTTGGCGTCCTCCACATCGGCGGGGATGCAGAGGGTGACGGCGGCCAGTTTGGCCTCGTCGTGGGTGGAAGAGGAAAAGCTCACGCCGTACTTGCCCACGGAACCGGCTCCGGTGGTGGTGCAGACCTTGAAAACCTCCTCCCGCTTGCCGTCCTCGTTGGTCTCATAGAGGGAGAGGGCTTTGGGGGCGTACTTCTCCAGGGTCTGGATGTCCTCCAGGGTGTGGGAGGAGACGACGACCATGGCGTCGCCAACGATCTTGATGTTTGCCATAACGGTACTTCCTTTCATGGGGGCTGCGCCCCGAAATTTTTTGGTTCCGTTCGCCGTGCCAAAGGCACGCCCACGCCGGACCACGGGGAGGGGGAACCACCCGGCGCAAAAGACCCCTCCCATCAGGGGGAGGGGCGGAGAAGGGCGAGAAACTCATCCTCGGAAACCGAAGGGAGATGCTGGACAAGCTGGAGACTTTGCGCATCGAAAACCCATTGGACACCATCCAGGAAATAGCGATTGTCGCCTTGGTTGGCATGCAACACAGAAAACTCTTTGCCGATCATATCTTCCATATCTTCGTTACAGCCGTACATACACTGCCGGACCTGGGGCAGAACCTCGACCAGGTCACCCACTTGAAACGTCATCGGGAACCTTCACCTCCTTGGAAATCTTCTCCATACCGTCATGACCTCCCCGTGAGAATGGACAGAAATTCGTCGGCCGGAACCTCCTGGAGGGGAGAGACCTCTTGGAAGCACCCCTCGTCCCAGCTATAGCGGCCGCCATCTGCTTCTATTTTGTACGCGGCGCATTTGTACCTATCGGAATACCATGCGCTCATGATCCTGACGGTTGTGCCGCAGTACGAATCCATTCCCGAGACCCAGTGAAACGGGCAAGCTTCATTGGGCTGCGGCACAATGGTGACGGTATCTCCTGCGGAAAACTTCATGGAATCACCTCCTTATCCTAAGATGGACAAAAGCTCGTCGGCCTGGATCTCCTGGAGGGAAGAGACCTCCTGGAAACAGACTGCGTCCCACCACCACAGCCCGTTGTCTAAGTCAATCTTATAAATTGGCCCGATCGCTGAGTGGGGCTGACGATGGGTGATCTGGACGGTTTGTCCGCAGTACTTCGACATGTCGAATATGAAACAGCGGGACAGGCGCGCAAACTCTTTTGGGTTGGAGCGGATGACCACGGTGTCCCCAACGTAAAACTCCACGAAACCACCTCCTTTCCAAGAGCACGGGGAGAGGGAAACCCTCTCGGGACAGGGGCTGACGCCTCAGTCCTCAAACTCCCGGGTGAGGACAATGTCGTGCCGGGCGGAGATGTCGTCGATGGCGGAACGCTCCGGGTTGTAGATCAGGTAGGTGAGGATCACGGTGCCGTCCCGGTAGGGGGACTCCATACCGGCGTAGCTGATGTAGGCATAGTCGGGGTCAGCGGGGTTCAAAAGCTCGCCATCCCCGGTCTCCCCGTTGGTGACAAACCCGATGCAGCGCTCAATGACCACAGTGCCCTGGCGGTTTGCCAAAACCTCCTCGGTGAGTTCGGAGGCGTCGTAGAGGACGTAGTCGGTGAGGCCGGACTCGGCCATCTCCATGAGGAAAAGCTCCTCGGTCTCCAGGTAGTCCAGATCCTCCAGGGAGATGGGGGAAACCTCAGAGCGGGGGAAGGCCAGCCACTGGCTGGTGCCGTCCTCGTAATCCAGCTGAACCCCATGGGGGGTGAGCTCCATGTCCACGTGGGTGGGCTGGGTGATGGCTCCGGCACTGCCGGCCGAGAGCAGGATGGCCATGACGACGGAAAACAGTTTGGTAATCATTCAAAAATCCTCCTCAACAGATTGCGCGTGGATGGGGGAACCCTGGCCGTAAGCGGGGCGCTCCTCCTCCAGGAGAAAAGCTGCACCCAGCAGAACCAGGGACAGGGCGTAGGGGAGGGCGGCAAAGAGCAGGGCCGCCGGCTTTGGGACGTTCACGAAACCACCCCCATTTCCCGCAGTTCCTGCTCCGCCTCCCGCATGGTGTCGGCGGAGAAGAGGAACACGCCGTTCAGGAAAACCTCCACGTGTTCCCCACGGACCCAGACGAACTTCAGCATGGGACAAACCTCCTTCTTTCACGACAGCAGGGAGAGCAGCTCCTCCTCGGAAACCTCGGGGAGCGGCGGTTGCGGCATGTTGACGGACAGATGTTCTGGGAAATACTCCAGGACGAAGTAGGGGTACCAGTCCTCTGTGTCGCCGGTGCCGATCTGGAGGACCGTCTCATGGGTGAAAAAGTCCACCAAGGCAAGAACCTCCCGGCCGTACTCCCCCTCCTCCTCCTCCATGTATCCCAAAACCTCCTGGGGCGGAAACATGGTGCTGGGGGGAAGCTGGGAAACCTCAAGCTCCCGGCACAGGCTGCGGTATCCGTCGCATTCATCCTGCAGGGCGAGGAAGGTGACCCCGTCCAGGCAAAACCTGACCCCGTAGCCGGTCTCCTCGGAGGAGAGAATCTCCACGCCGGAGAGCAGGTGATGCCCGGTCAGATCACATAAACGGACAGACATAGAAACCTCCTTTCTGTAGCACTCTGCGTTGACGGGCTTGTGACCGTCTGCCGGAGGGAAACCTCGGCAGGCCGCATTACCCCGCCCGGAGAAACCCTCCGGGCGGAGAAGAAAGGAATGTGCCGCCATGCGCGGCAATGGGAAAGCCCCCTCCCAAACTGAACAAAAAGAGGGAGCCTGGCGGAGACGGTGGGATTCGAACCCACGGGCGAAACCTCGCCGACGGCTTTCAAGGCCGGCACCATAAACCACTCGGACACGTCTCCATGAAAGGAGGTCCCGAAACCCTCGGGACCTCAAAACCCTCACCGCAGGTCCCAGAACTCCGGGGAGCGGATGGCGGGGCGGGGGTCACACTCTTTACGGGGCAGCTGCTTGGACTGCCAGGTGATCAGGCGGCGGAGGGAAACCCTCCGGGCCTTGGGAACCTCTTCGGGCCTGCGCCCGGGAACCCAGAAGGGACCGGTCTGCATGGCTCACCACCCCAGACTCATGCGGGAAACCTTGCGGGTGGCCTGGGCAGGGGGAGCCAAAAACTCCCGGATGTCAAACCAACGGTCCTCCAGAATGTTGCCGATGCGGAACACCATGGTGCCCCAGGCCGACTCCTCCACCCGGAGGAAGGTGCCGGGCAGGTCCTCCCAGCGGGAAACCCCAGCCACCTCCAGCACCCGGCGGATGGCGTGCATCCCCCGGCCGAAGGAAACCCGGGTGCCGGTGAGCTCGTCGAAACTGTCCAGGGCGATGCCGCCCACGTGGTAAACCTTGCCGCCGGCCTCCAGGGTGAGGTAGAAAACCATGCTCCCATCCTCCTGGATGCCGAAGTTGGTGCCCGTGATGCGGGCGTTGGTGATGCGTGAAGTCATAGAAACCTCTCCTTTGCTTGCTCAAATTTCGTGCCAGCGCAAACCTCTGGCGTGGTACAGGGGGCACCAGTGGGCGTCGTAAAAGTCATACCCGGCTCCGTCGATGCCGAAGAAAAACCCGTAGCGCTCGTGCTCGTAGACGCGAAAGCCGCACAGGCTCAAAACCTCGACGCCGTCGCCCTCCTCCACCCACCAGATGTCACAGGGGTCGTGGAAGCTCCACATGGTGCCCCACATGGGAAGCAGGTCGAAAACCTCGTCCTCCTCCCGCCAGGTGACCTCCTGCCAGGCGTCGGGGTCGGCGGCCATCAGCTCGGAAACCATCCCGGTGGGGATGGCGTCAAACTCGCCCACCCAGAGCTCGGTGCAATCCCGGACGGTCTTGTACTCTTTGGTCATACGAAACCCTCCTTACGCGAAAACCTCCTCCTCCTGGCGGGAAACCTTGTCCTGCTCATAGGAGGCGAAGTAGGCCTCCACCATCTCGTGGGTGGCTCGGATGGCGCAGTGATCGCAGTCGATGCGCATCCCTCGGTTGCAGCAAACCTTACAGGAATAGCGGAAATTCCTCACCGCATCCCGGCGGCTCAGGGCGTCGTACTGTAAATTGACGCCCACCTGCTCAAACTTTGTCACATGAAAAACCTCCCTTCGATGATGGCGTTGTGTCTCCGCTCTGCATTGATCCGGGCTTGCGACCGGCACGCAAAAACCTTGCGGGCTGCATTAGAGACGGAAAAACCCGCCAGGGAAAACCTGACGGGCTCGGGGTGAGCGCCCCTCCGCCAAACCTCTGGGGAGGGGGAACCTTAGAGGATGGACGGGGGCGCAGGGAGAGGCCTGCCCGGGAGCCCTCCCGGCAAAAAGCGGGGAAGGCAAAAAACCTGCGGGGCCTCCGGCTCCGGGCGAGGCAAATCGCCCAGAAGGCAAAAACCTCCGGAGCATCGCGGAGGAGAAACCCCTCCGGAGGGCAAACCCTCCGGAAGGCGAAACCTCAGCCGAAGCGCGGCGAAGGCAAAACCTCAGCGGAGGCAAACCCTCAGCGAAGGCAAAACCTCCGCCAGGCAAAAACCCTCCGAGGGCAAACCCTCAGCGAAGGCAAAACCTTTCGGGTTACGGGTGGTTACACCAGAATATAAACCTTCCTATAGCAAAAACAAAAAATTGAAAATAGAAAGGTTATATTTAGACGTAACCTACCGTAACCCAGGGGCTCATGAACCCTTCCGCCAGAAGGGGGAAGGGCGGGGTGCTCTGTGTTTACACGGGCTTGCAACCGTCCGCCATAGAAGGACCCTTGCGGGCTCTGGCGGGCCACATTACCCCGGGGAGGGCATAACCCTCCCCTTGGTGCTCAGGCCACCTCAGGGGCAGCCTCAGGGGCCTCAGCAGGCGCAGCCTCGGGCTTGGAAACCTTGACGGTCTCCGGCTCAGAAGCCTTGGCCTTGCGGCGGCGCTTCTTGGGGGCGGGCTCTTCAGAAACCGCCTCCCCGTTGCGCTTGGCCAGAAGGTCACGATGGTCCTCCTGACACTTGGCGATCTTCTTACGCAGCTCGGAAACCTGCGCATCGATCTCCTGGATCTTCTGCTCCAGATAGCCGCGGGCTTCTTCGGACTGCATTGCCTTTTTGGTGTTCACCAAACCCTCCCGGGTGCCGGTGAGCTCGGCGATGCGCTTCTCTGCCTTCTTCCACTTGTTGAGAACCTTCCGCTCAGCCGCGAGGAAGTCACGGTCCTCATCGCTCAGAACCTCTACCTGGGCGATGCGGATGCCCAGGTCGGTCTCTACCGAGCGGGTGAAAAACCGCAGGGGCGTGACGCTCCAGACCTTATGGGACTGGAAGGTCTTGTCCTCGCCGCGACTGACGTCGTTGCGGTCGTCCATAAACTTCTGGCAAAAGCCGACCAGATTGTCCACGTCATACTCCTGGACACGGAGTTCCTTGCTCAGGGCAGTGCGCTCCCCGCAAGAGAGCATTTCCCTCCAGAGGGGGAAGATGGCCTCGCGCAGAGCCAAAACCTCAGAGGGCTTGGCTTTGGGGGAGTTCTTCGCCCGAGCATAGGCGGAAACCGCCTCAAAGAGGGTCTCCATATTCTTTTTGTAAATTTTAAAATAGCCCTCAGAGACGCCGTGCTCAGCGCAGAACTTCTTGTCGATCATGCGACGATTGCAACGGTGTACAAAGGGAACATTATAAAAATTAACAATGGACTGCCAATCTTACGCAGAGATACCGCCCAAACGAGACTACGGGCGGTATTTTTGTAGCTTGGCAAGAAAGGAGGAACCACCCCACCGGGGCCTGATGAAAAGTCGGGCCCCTTTTTTCATGTCAAAAATCAGGAGGTAAACGTGTATGCCAGATGATAAAACCACAAAAGTCCCGGAGACGGCAACGCCGGACACCGGGCCGGGCAAGCCCCCGGAACAGGCTCCCGTCAAGGAACCTGTGAAAACCGAACCGTCCACACCGGAACAGAAGCCCCCGGAGCAGGCCGCAGACAAAGCCGCCCCGCCGAAGGATAAGGAGGCTCCCACTTCCGAGAAGGCAGGCGCAGAGAAAAGCCCGAATGTCTCCGTCTACAACTTTTCAGAGATCATGGCCGAGAAGAAAGCGGCGGAAAAAGAAAAAGCGCCGGAGAAGGCAGCCACACCACCGGATAAGGCAAAGGAGCCCGAAAAGCCGGACAAGGCTGTGAAAAAGGAGCCTGACAAAACAACGGAGCCGCCGAAGCGCAGGGGCCGCCCTCCGAAGGAGGCACAGGCGAAAGCTCCGGCGGACAAGAAAAAGGCCGCTCCGGCAAAAGAGCCTGCGGACAAGAAGAAAACTTCCATCTGGAAGGAACCGGCGGCCAAGACCGCCGGGGGCAAGGAAAAGGCCCCGAAGGCTGCCGCTCCGAAAAAGGAGGCTGACAAGGGTTCTGCCGCTGTGAAGCCTCCGGCCCCGGAACAGCCGAAGCCGCAGGAGCCGCCCAAAGAAGCGCCCCGCCGTGGAGAGGAACAGATCGTCTATATCAAACTGGACGAGCTCCACGCTTTCAAAAACCACCCGTTCCAGGTTCGGGATGATGAAGAAATGCGGGCGATGGTGTTCAGCGTCAAGGACAAGGGCGTTACCCAGCCCGCTATCGTCCGGCCCCGGGAGGACGGCGGCTATGAGATCGTATCCGGCCACCGCCGCCAGAAGGCCAGCGAGCTTGCCGGGTACGCGGATATGCCCTGTATCGTTCGCAACCTGACGGATGATGAAGCAATCACGCAGATGGTGGAGGACAACTTAAACCAGCGTGAAGAAATCCTCCCCAGTGAGCGGGCAAAGGCTCTGAAAATGCAGCTTGAAGCCATCAAGCACCAGGGCTCCCGCACTTCGGGCCAGATTGACCCGAAGGACGCAGGCAAAGCGCATGAGGGAACTGGACGAGAAGAAGCTCCTAAACGGGGACGTGATCGACGGCATTATGATGGAGGACAAGAAGGAGGTAGACAAAGTGATTTTGACGGGCGCTGAACTGAGCAAATACTTCGGGAAGGAAACCACCCCGAGGGAAATGAAAGACCAGATCATCAAACTGCTGGACGACTGGAAGGGCCAGCAGAAGGAACACGAGAAGCCGGAGAAGAAAAACGAACAGGAAAAGTAAGCCGAAACTTCGGGTCAACGTGGCCCGAGGATTACGGGGCTCTGCCCCGCGCCCCGAAGCTCTGGAGATATAAATTATTCCCCGTCGCCAGTTATTCCGTAGCATAGCCGGGAAAATCAGTCAAGGGCAAAGCCGCCGCAGGCGGTGCCGGAGGCACCCTTGACGGATTTCTCCCGGTTATGCTTTATCACAGTCAAGCGACGGGGATATAAATTCTCCAGAGCCGTCCCCCTTCCCGGGGGAAGGGGCGGAGGGGTTGGGCGTACCTTGCTTTACCTTATTTAATAAGTGAAATGGAGGGAACCAGAAATGAAGCGACCTTTAGCATACATCACCGCCGCATGGTGCGGTATTCCCGAGGTGGACACCGACCTTGCCGTGGAGTTCTGCCGGGCAGCTTATGAAGCGGGCCTTGCCCCCATCTGCCCGAAGCTGTACCTTCCGCTGATCCTCAATGACAACGTGCCGGAGGAACACAAGGACGGTATCGACATGGGCCGGGATATGCTCAAACGCTCCCGTATGCTCCTTGTCTGCGGCGGGACCGTGGACGAGGACGTGAAAAACGACATTGCGGTTGCCGCCCGGTATGGGATCGCGGCGACCACGCTGGAAGGCATTATGAACGTGAAGGGGCAGAGCTCCCCGGACAGTGCCGGATATTAAGCTGGGGAGCCTCTTTGACGGGATAGGGGTCTTTCCGCTTGCAGCCTCCCGGTGCGGTATCCGTCCGGTGTGGGCCAGTGAGATCGAGAAGGCCCCTATCTCCATTACCAAAAGGCACTTCCCGGAAATGGAACATCTGGGGGATATTACGAAGATAGACGGCAGGAAAATCGAGCCCGTCCATGTGCTGACCTTCGGCTCCCCCTGTCAAAACCTTTCACTGATCGGCAACCGCTCCGGCCTTGCCGGGGCAAAATCAAGCCTGTTCTATCAGGCTTTCCGTATCGTACATGAAATGAGGGATGCCACTGATAACCTATATCCAGTTATCCTTGTTTGGGAAAACGTCATGGGAGCGTTTTCTACAAATGACCGGATGGATTTTAGAGCCGTCCTATCCGCCTTCGCAGACACCGAAGTTCCAATGCCTCCTTCGGGAAGATGGGGAAACGCCGGAATGGTGCGAGGGGGAACGCCTGATGTGTCCTGGCGGCTCATGGACGCCCAGTATTGGGCAGGAGCCCGGAGGCTGGCAAGAAGGCAGCGGATTTTTGTCGTGGCCGATTTTGGAGGGCGGCGTTCTGCCGAAATACTTTTTAAGCCCCGTCCAGTGCTCCCACTTCCTGCGCCTTGCGGAACGGGCGGGGACGCCTCCCCCGAAGGAGATCGAGCGCCTTTTATTGAAACAGGGAGGAGAATACCAGTCGTCCGACCCTTTCAGTGCTTCCGTATGCGGGGCGCGGCAAAAAGGCAGGAAGAAGCCTCCTTCCGAAACAGCTTCGGCTTACCAACTGACCCTTTTCCCACTCTTTTAGCCAGCGATGTGACGCCCTTCTCCTTCTGGTATGAGGACGACCCGGAGGGCGGCTGTATCCGTTTTGTGACGGAGACAGAAAGCGAGCGGCTCATGGGGCTGCCGGAAGGGTGGACAAAGTACGGGGCCGACGGCGAGGAAATCCGTTCTTCCAGCCGCTACAAGGCGCTGGGAAACGCTATCGCCCTTCCCTGTGCCGATTACATCATGGCCGGGATATATGAGGCGCTGACCGGCGGGGATGGAAAGGAGGAAAATCCCCATGTTTGAAGCCTATATCACAAACGCCGCCCTTTATCCCGAGGCCGGGGTGGAGGTCGGAACAACCTTGAAATTCCCGGCCACCACGCAGGAGGTTCAGGCCGCCCTTGCGAAAATCGGGATTGACGGAAAGCAGTACACCGAGGTTTTCTTTACCAGCTTTGACAGTGACGACGTGCTGGGGCTGTATGATTATCTCTATGAATACGCGGGCATTGACGAGCTCAACGAGCTGGCGCACACCTTGCTTGGAGTACGGGATAAGGGCGAGCTGGAAAAGTATGAAGCCGCTCTTGTCTTAGGAAAGCACACGGAGAGCGTGAAAGACCTTATCAATCTGGCCCAGAACCTTGACCTGTACCGCTTCTACCCGGATATATCCAATGAGGAAGAACTGGGCCGCCTGTATGCGGACGAGCTTCACGCCATTGAGATACCCGGTCATATCCAGAACTATTTCGATTATGAGGCATACGGGCGGGACGTGAAGATCAGGGAAAACGGCGTGTTCGCTCCCGGCGGCTATGTGGCCGCTGACCCCGGCGCATTTATCGAGTATTACCACGGCCCGGAGGACATTCCGAAGGAACACCGGGTTTTCGCCTACCCGAAGGAGGCTGAACCTGCCCGCTCCATCTTAAAAGCCATACGGGAATTTCAAGAGGCCCCGCCTGCTCCGAGGAAGGATAAGGCGGGGCTTTCCCATGAGGAACGATAAGACTTCGGGCCATGTTGGCCCGAAGCGCAAGGAGGTGTAAACCGATTAAATATTATCCCATCAATGAAACTGCCGCCCGGCGGGCAAAGGAAATGAACAGCTTTTCCGACTATCGGGAAGGGAGTGCAACGGCGGAATACCGGGCGATGGTCGATAAGGCCGCCGCTGTGGCGGAACACCAGAAAGCAAGGGTTGACCCCATGTACCATGAGAAGATCGACCATCTGCTGGACACCTACGCCCGGAAACTGGCGGAGAACATGAACCAGGGCTTTGCCATTGACGCAAGAGTTCCTTCCGTAATGATTGCGGGACCTGCCAATTTCCCGGTCCGGCAGAAAGAAAAGCAGAACCGGGCAAGGGACGGCAACATGGAGGAATGGCGGCACATTCAAGGGCTGCTGGATAAGATACGCAGCACCGGCATGGGCGGTATCAGCGCCGACGACCCGGCTGCGGTAGAAAAGCTCCAGAAAAAGCTGGACTCTCTGGAACGCTCCCAGCTCATTATGAAAGAAGTCAACGCCTATTACCGGAAACACGGGACGCTGGACGGCTGCGCCCTGCTGTCCACTGACCAGATCGAGCGGCTGAAATCCGATATGGCGGCAAGCTGGCGGAGCTCTCCGAAGCCCTTTGAAAGCTATCAGCTCACCAACAACAATGCGGAAATCCGCCGTGTCAAAGCCCGTATCGAGGAACTTTACAAACGGGCGGAGCAGACCTTTTCCGGCTGGGAGTTTGACGGCGGCCATGTAGAGATGAACCGGGAGGACAACCGTTTGCAGGTGTTCTTTGACGGCAAGCCGGACGCTGACACCCGGGCAGAGCTGAAAAGCAACGGGTTCCGCTGGGCTCCCAGTGTGGGGGCATGGCAGCGGCAGCTTACCGACAATGCCATCCGGGTCGCTGACCGTCTGGAATGTATCAAGCCCTTGTCGGGAGAAAAGCCCTCCCAGCTTCAAAAGAAGCCGTCCATCTTACAGACCATGCGGGAACAGAGCGAAAAAGTGAAGACGGAGCCTCCAAAAGAAGCTCCGGCTAAAAATGCCGAGCGTTAGACCTCGGGTCATGTTGGCCCGAGGTTTTCTGCTCCCCGCACACGCAAGGGGGCCTCCCGTCCTGCGGGAGCCCTGACGGAAAGGAGGTTGTATGCAGGAAGAAGTCAACCAGAGAACAATGGCCCTTTCAATCCGGGCCTCAAAATTGACGGGAAAAGTGCTGGCCGCCGCTTTCTCGAAAGTCGTGCGGGCGGCAAAAAACCATCATCAGAAGGCTTTGACCCCGAGAGGCCGCCAGAGTGTGAAAAAGCTGATGAACCACTACGGAGATAAAACATCCATCCCTTATGTGGGAGCCCCGAAGGACTTTGACCGGATTGCGAAGATATTTGAAGTAGATTATGCGTTCCGCAAAGTGTCTCCCGGTCATTATCTGCTGTTCTTCAAAGCGGCACAGGCGGGAGATATTACACAGGCCATGCAAAAGTACAGCGAAAAGGTACTTCATAAGGGCAAGGAACAGCCTTCCATCCTCGGCCAGCTTCGGAAATTCACGGAGCTTATCAAGGCGAAGCCGAAGGAGAAGCAGCGCGCCAGAGAGGCGGTGAAGGACGGACGTTGAGTGACAAAATCCGAAAATATGTGCTCCCGAACCTGCCGTATCTCTTTGTGTTCTGGTTCTTCTCAAAGCTGGGGACGGCCTACCGTATCGCCCCCGGCGCGGACTTCGGCACAAAGCTCATGGGGATGATGGACACCTTCCCGGTGGCCTTTGAAACCTACTGGCCGGGGCTTGGCGGTATTGACCTGCTTGTGGGGATTGCCGGAGCCGCCGGGATGTACTTCTTTATCCAGTCCAAAATCAAGAAGGCAAAGAAATTCCGCCGGGACGCCGAGTACGGCACCGCCCGGTGGGGTACGCCGGAGGACATTAAACCATTCGTTGACCCGAAATTTCAGAACAACGTCATTCTGACGGGTACGGAATTTCTCACCATGAACACCCGCCCGAAAATCCCGGCCAATGCCCGGAACTTAAACGCCTGTGTGATCGGCTCGTCCGGTTCGGGCAAGACCCGCTTCTGGCTCACGCCCCAGCTCCTTCAGGCCCACAGCTCCTATGTATGTGTAGACCCGAAGGGCGGGACCCTCGACCAGTGCGGGCGGTTCTTGCAGCGGCAGGGGTATAAGGTGCGGGTGTTCAACAGCATAGATTTTTCAAGGTCTATGCATTACAATCCGCTGGCCTACATCAAGACGGAAAGCGACGTCCTGAAATTTGTCAACGCCCTGATTGCCAATACCAAAGGCGACGGGAAAGAGGGGGACGAGTTCTGGACCAAAGCCGAAACGCTTTTGTACTGCGCCCTTGTGGCCTATATCGTCTTTGAGGGGCCGGAGGAAGAACGCAACATGAATACGCTGGTGGAAATGATAAACA